>Ga0228675_1000004_pt1 | contig 616120 bp, 534 predicted proteins | sample 36D_rmetaG_FD_182786 | JGI IMG/M metagenome (GOLD analysis project Ga0228675, IMG submission 182786) | Seawater microbial communities from Monterey Bay, California, United States - 36D_r | ecosystem: Environmental > Aquatic > Marine > Coastal | place: USA: California | collected 2016-10-05
GCCACCGTTCTTCTTCGCCAACACCGTCGTGATCGCCGCCGTCAACGTCGTTTTGCCGTGGTCAACGTGACCAATCGTACCCACGTTCACGTGCGGCTTGGTACGCTCAAACTTGCCTTTTGCCATGGCTGACTCCTGACTTGTGTCGACATCTCTAACTGGAAGACGACGGTAAATTCGATGGTGCCCATAACGCGGATCGAACGCGTGACCTCTCCCTTACCAAGGGAGTGCTCTACCACTGAGCCATATGGGCATTTATACGGAATTAATACAGCAGGCGCTTAGTACTCGGCGGTGTTCGGTGGAGCGGGTGAAGGGAATCGAACCCTCGTCGTAAGCTTGGAAGGCTTCTGCTCTACCATTGAGCTACACCCGCATCGATTCCTACACCCGTCCAGCCTTTCGGCATGAACGACTTCGTACTAGTTGCCAAACAATGTCATTGGTAGTGACACCGCAAGATCTGCACTAAAACTGATAACAACTCTACAACCTCACAAACAAACATCTGGTGGCGCCGAGCGCACGACCAGATGGCAAGTAAAGCTGGATCTTCTGGTGGAGGAGGTTGGATTCGAACCAACGTAGACGCAAGGTCAACAGATTTACAGTCTGCCCCCTTTAACCACTCGGGCACCCCTCCGCGAAGAAATGAGGATTATGAGGAATTAATTGGGACGTGTCAAATAGGAAATAGGGGAAAACTCAAAAAAGTGTCAGTACCGGTCGAAAATATTCTGCAATGCCGGCACCTTCGCCCCGACATGCAGTGCCAGCATCAACAGCACCCTCGCCTTCTGGGGATTCAAATCGTTCGCGGCGATCGTCCCCCAGCCCCTGTCGTCGATTTCGCCTTGCGCGATGACCGCGCCGCTGCCGCAACGGCTCGACCGCACGACGGCCACGCCTCGATCGGCGGCCCGGCGCAATGCCGTCCATGCGGGATCGCTCGCGTTACCCTCGCCAACGCCTGCCAGCACCAAACCGACATGTGTGGCGGCCATGGCATCGATCATATTGGCCGACATTCCGACGTGGGCATAAACGATGGCCACCGCAGGCAGTTGCTCGGCAGTCACGGCGTCGTGAATAGGAAATGCGGGATACAGTGGATCGGCGTCGGATTCGGCGCTATGAAGATCAGCAGGTGGCTGACTGAAAAAATGAGCGCGTACCCCGTGCATGGCGCCTGCCGGACCGCCATTGGGCGATGCAAACGCCACAATGCCCGACGCCGCCATCTTTTGCAGGTCGCGCGCTCGGTGAATCGTATCGTTCATGACGACCAGGGGGCCGTAGGCTGCCGCACGCGGATCGCCAGCCAACGCGACGGCACGCGCCAAGTTGCCGGGGCCGTCTGCACTCAAGGCATCGGCAGGCCGCATTGCGCCAACTAGCACGACGGGCTTTTCGCGCCCCAACACCAGACTCAGAAAATAAGCCGTTTCTTCGAGCGTGTCGGTGCCATGAGTGATGACCACGCCGTCGACCTTATCGCTGGTCATCATCGCGCGGACACGCGCCGCCAGTGCCAACCAGATCGCATGGCTCATGTTCTGGCTACCGACGCTGGCGATTTGTTCGGTCTGGATATGCGCCAGACGATCCAATCCGGGCACAGCCGTAATCAATGCATCGGCATTCAACGCCGCAGCCGAATATCGAACTGCCGCTTCTGGATCGGCCACACCCGCTATCGTGCCGCCGGTTGCCAGCACACGAATCTCGGGAAGCCTGTTCATAGATCAGGCGTCCACGACGCTGCCAAGTCCCTGCTTGTCGAGCAGGGCATTCAAGTGCTCCCAGCCGTGGAAGTCGATTTGCAGTTGCCCTTTACCTCGCGCCCCGACCTTCAAGGTAACGCGCGTGCCCAACGCGTCGGACAATGCCTCTTCCAAACGCGCGACATCGCGACTGGCACCGATCGGCTTGATCTTCGATAGGGGCGTGTCCGCCTCCTTCAGCGTGCGGGCGACGAGCTTCTCGGCCTCGCGGACCGACAGTCGCTTGGCGATAATTGCATTGGCCAACTGGATCTGAGTGGCAGAATCGACACTCAGCAATGCCCGTGCGTGCCCCATATCGACGTCACCGGCCAGCAACATCGTTTGTACCGGTGCGGCCAGATTGAGCAGGCGCAGCAAGTTGGACGTGGCAGAGCGCGAACGGCCGATAGCCTGAGCGGCTTGTTCATGCGTCAGGCCGAACTCGTCCAACAGACGGCGAACACCATGTGCCTCTTCGAGCGGATTGAGATCTTCGCGCTGAATGTTCTCGATCAAGGCCATCACGGCCGCGTTCTCGTCGGCCACTTCGCGCACCAGGACGGGCACTTCTTTCAAGCCCGCCAGTTGCGCCGCACGAAAACGTCGTTCGCCCGCGATGATTTCATACTGCGTCGGCGACTCGCCGTCCAGCGCACGAACCAGAATGGGCTGCATGATGCCTTGCGTGCGAATGGACTCGGCCAGTTCGTTCAGTGCGCCTTCGTCCATCCGGGTGCGCGGCTGGTACTTGCCCGCACGCATCCGACTGACCGGCAAGGTGGACGGCGGCGTATCGCTTTCGACCGGTTCACGCTTGGATGTGCTGAAGGTTTCGATCGCAGGGATATCGGCGCCCAGCAAGGCATCCAGGCCACGACCTAGACCTTTGGGTTTCTTTGTGGCCATGGGCTTCTCCTTGGACGGGGTGGTGATCGAATCGAGCGGCGATGCACCTAAAGCGGCACGCGGCGATGCCGCTAGCTTATCGACCGCTTTGGACACGGGCTTCGCAGGCACTTTCGACGCAGGCTTGGGCGGCACTTTGGACGAAAGTCTGGTGGCCGCATTGGACGACGGTTTGGCCGCAGGCTTCGCAGCCGCTTTCACTGTCGATTTGGCGGCCGTCGTTTTTTTCTGAGCGGCGGTTTTACGCGGGGCGGGGGATGGCATCAGCGCTTGGCCTTCACTCGTTTGATCATTTCGCGCGCAAAGTCGAGATAAGCCTGCGCACCACGGGAACGGCGGTCGTACACCACGCCCGGCATACCGTGGCTGGGGGCCTCGGCCAAGCGAACATTACGTGGCACCACCGTCGTGAATACCTTATCGCCAAAGTGCTGCTCGAGTTGTCGCGACACTTGCTGCTGCAACATGACGCGAGGATCGAACATCACCCGCAACAGTCCGATGATGGTCAGATCTTCGTTGATGTTGCGGTGGACTCGCTTGATGGTGTTGACCAAGTCGGACAAGCCTTCCAGCGCGAAGTACTCGCACTGCATCGGAATGATCACGCCATGCGCGGCAGCCAGACCGTTCAGGGTCAACAGCGACAGCGTGGGCGGACAATCGATCAGAATGAAATCGTAATCGGCGGCCACCGAGGCCAGCGCCTGCTTCAGTTGACGCTCGCGCTGCTCCATCTGGATCAGATCGATCTCGGCACCCGACAGCTCGCGGTTCGCAGGCAGCACGTCATAGCCGCCCGTCTCGGACGCAACACGCGCTTGAACGATCGTCGCTTCGCCGATCAGCACCTGGTACAGATTGAATTCGAGCCCGCTCTTGTCGATGCCGCTGCCCATGGTGGCATTGCCTTGCGGGTCGAGATCGACCAGCAGCACGCGCTGCTTGTTTGCCGCCAGTCCGGCGGCCAAATTGATCGCCGTGGTGGTCTTGCCGACACCGCCCTTCTGGTTTGCAATGCAAAACACGTTGGCGGTTTTCAGGGGCTTATCGCTCATGGGGTTCCTATTGTGCGGCACATCCAGACCAGGCAGCGCTGGGCGTGTAATTCGGGTACTTCCAACGCATCGATGTGATCGACGCGCCAAGACGTGGCGGCATGCAATGCCTCGATCTCGTCGTCAGGCGACTTGCCCTTCATGCCAACCAACACGCCGTCCGGCGCGACGTGCTGACCGGACCATGTGGCGAAATCATGCAAGGATGCAAAAGCGCGTGAAATAACGATGTCGGCGTTTTGCGCCGGCAAGGATTCGACCCGCGCATGCGTCGCACGCAAATTAGGCAATCGAAGCGCGCCCGTCATTTGCCGCACGAACGCCGTTTTCTTTTCAACCGCGTCGATGCATTGCACCTGCCAGGCAGGCACCATGACGGCGATGACCACGCCAGGCAAACCACCACCCGATCCGATGTCGCAGACCGTACGCGGCTGATCGGCACCGAAGTGCGCCACCAGGGGCGGCACGACGGACAAGCTATCGAGTACGTGCTGAACGAGCATCTGCTCGGGATCGCGCAGCGCGGTCAGATTGTACGTCTTGTTCCATCGTTGCATCGCGCGCAGATAGCCTAACAATGCATCGATTTGCGCCGAGTCGTACACCAAGCCGAGCGCGTCGCATGCGCGGCCAATACGTGAGGCGAATTGCGCCTCTTGGGGAGTATGCGGCATGGTCAGACCGCCCGTTCGCGAGCGCCGTAATGCAGCCGCTTCAAATGAATCAATAGCAGGGAAATCGCCGCGGGCGTCACACCTGAAATTCTGGCGGCCTGCCCTATCGTCTCCGGTCGATGCTCTTTGAGCTTGTGACGCACCTCGAAAGACAAGCTGGTGACGGCGTCGTAATCGATGCCGGCAGGAATCGGTTGTTTTTCCTGTCCGGCCTGACGCGCGACCTCGTCGCGCTGGCGATCGATATAGCGGGCATACTTGGTTTGAATCTCGATCTGTTCGATCACGTCGCTACCCAGCACACCAGGTCCGGCCAGGAGCGCCCCGCTGTCATCCGTCGCGGCCATCAGTGCCTCGTAGCGGACGTCAGGACGTTTCAACAGATCGGTTAGTGAGTACTCACGCTCAATGGCCTTGCCCAACAAAGGTTCGGCGATATGGGCCGGCATGAGTTTGGGATTCACCCATGTGCTTTTCAAGCGTTCCATTTCGGAATCGATTGCATCGCGTTTGGCGCAGAATGCATGCCATTGCGCATCGCCCACCAAGCCCAAACGCCGGCCCGTCTCCGTCAGACGCAGATCGGCATTGTCTTCGCGCAAACTAAGGCGGTATTCGGCACGCGAAGTAAACATGCGATAGGGTTCGGTCACGCCTCGGGTAACCAGATCGTCGGCCAGCACGCCCAGATAAGCATCGTTACGCGCCGGGGTCCAAGCCTCTTGCTCCCGCGCAGCCAACGATGCGTTGATGCCTGCAAGCAAACCTTGGGCGGCGGCCTCTTCATAGCCGGTCGTGCCATTGATCTGTCCGGCGAAATACAAGCCTTCGATGGCTTTGGTTTCCAGGGTGGATTTCAGAGCACGCGGATCGAAGTAGTCGTATTCGATCGCGTATCCCGGTCGCAGGATGTGCGCGTTTTCCAACCCGGGAAGCGACTGGATCAACGCGAGCTGTACATCGAAGGGCAAACTGGTGGACACCCCGTTTGGATAGATCTCGTGCGTATCCAATCCTTCAGGTTCCAGAAATACCTGATGGGAAGTCTTATCGGCGAAAAGATGAACCTTGTCCTCGATCGAAGGACAGTAACGTGGCCCGACGCCTTCGATCACGCCGCTATACATGGGTGAACGATCCAGGCCACCACGGATGATGTCATGCGTTCGTTCGTTAGTATGGGTTATCCAGCAGGGTACCTGCCGAGGATGCATTGCCCCATTACCCATGAACGAGAATACTGGCACCGGGTTCAGATCGCCTGGCTGTTCTTCCAGATGGGAGTAATCGATCGACCGACCATCGATGCGCGGGGGGGTTCCCGTTTTCAGACGTCCTTGAGGCAGGCGAAGTTCTTTGAGACGCTGCCCAAGCGAATTGGCAGGCGGATCGCCGGCCCGGCCACCCGAGTAGTTTTGAAGTCCGACGTGGATCAAGCCATTCAAAAAGGTGCCCGCGGTCAGAACGACTTTCTTCGCCAAAAAGCGCAGTCCAATTTGAGTGACGGCACCGACTACCCTATCACCTTCCACCAGGATGTCATCCACGGCCTGTTGAAACAGCCACAGGTTCTCCTGGTTCTCCAAGCGCCGACGAATGGCCGCCTTGTATAAAACCCGATCCGCCTGAGCGCGGGTCGCACGTACTGCAGGCCCTTTGGAACCGTTAAGAATACGGAATTGGATACCGGCTTCATCGGTAGCGATAGCCATCGCACCGCCCAGCGCATCGACCTCTTTGACAAGATGACCCTTGCCAATACCCCCGATGGACGGGTTGCATGACATTTGCCCCAGCGTCTCGATGTTGTGGGTAAGCAGCAAGGTCTTGGCGCCGGAACGGGCAGCCGCCAGCGCGGCTTCGGTGCCAGCGTGACCGCCACCGACGACAATGACGTCGAATTCGTTGGGGAAATTCATGATGAAGTGTATAGAGAGCGTGAATCGATTATAACGGCTACGTCATCAATCGCCAGGATCATTGTGTTTCACGTGGAACATCAGGCACAGCGTGTCAGGCTTTGATGTTCCACGTGGAACATCTGAATTCATAGTCAATCCGTCGTTAGCGACAGGTTTTAACTGGAAACTTTCGGCAAAGGAAAATCGGCAATGCAGTGATTATTTGCGCGCATTGTTTCACGTGAAACATCACTGACTTTCTATCGATACCTACGGACAGGATTCGGACCTGCGGCTATGTTTCACGTGGAACAAGTCACTAGTGATGCGTCTGACAGACGTTCCAGAATATTTTATGGCACTGATAGATCGCGTGCTCAGACCACCAAATAGACGAAATATTGAGTTTGCATTGAATTACGCAAGAAAATAACCCACCCGGAAAACCAATAAGAGGGGCAGGCCGAGTGGACGTTTGTTTCACGTGGAACACCATACAAACGAAAATTGCTTCTAGAACACGGTGTCTACACGTACCCCTCCCAAAACCGATAATAATCGGAACAAACAAGTTTCGATTACGTCATCAGTGCCAAACAGTCGTCGTTTGATAGTCGCAGACTGGCAAAGTGAGAACACAAGGAAAACCCATTCGAAAACACCACAGCATTGCGTAATGTCGGTGCGGTTTACCACCTCACTTAGGAAGATCGTAGGTGGTTATGAGTGAATGCGATCAAAAACGGCCTACCTAAACAAAAAACTGGAAAGGCGAAAAATTCACGGACACTCAGGACTTACACTGACCACGGATCTAGTTAGCTATGACTATCAAGTAAATTGGTTAACAACAGAAATACGAATACTTTTCCGGCCTCTTTCGAATAGCCTTAATTGAAGTGATTGCCCGCAACGCAGAGAGATGCAAACTAAAAATTTGCTGATGCATCTCACTATTCACGCACTATCCAGTGCTAGATAGCATTAGTCCGCTATGCTCGACAGCGCTATCAAGAGTGACCTTTGCTGTAGGTCACGATCGGTAGGCAACGCTCGCTGCGAGTTAACAGTCCATAAAAACAACACCGTCGTTGTTTTACTCATCGCTACTCGGGGCGCCTGGTCGAAGACTTATCCTTTTCTTGCAGCAAACAGAACATAGATTTCACCGAGACGTGCTCGTAATCAGCCACATGTAGACAATTGATCGGTAGCGAGCGCAAGCCACTGCAATCTCATTTTGTCCTGGAAAATCCGGCCGAGGTCATGATTTACTCACCGCCTGTGCATATCAATCGATGGGCCGGAAAATTGAATCGAATGCCCGATCAAGCCTGTGGATAAGATTGATGATGTATGCAATGCATGAAGGCGTGCTACATGGCCATTCGCCCGAACCATAGGCGCGTTCTGCTGGAGCGAGAAGCTATTCACGATCCCTATATGGGAAAGTCGATGCCCGGATCGATGCGATATATGCTGTGTACAACCTTGGGGATTAAAAATATCCGTCAAGTCCGCAAGTGAGAACAGAACGGAACCACCTAATAGATATCCCAGAGATACACACAGAGTTATCCACAACGACGTTCCCCCTTCCATCTATCCGCCCGTGAATGCAAAAGTACTGTACTCGTCGATCTGGCAGCGCACTTGAGATTTAAGGGATGCATGAAAGCGCAATCAAGATATAAATGTAAGTGCTTACTATTTATTCGCTTAAAAGAAAACGCCGGTAAACCGGCGTCTCTTTTTAATCCATGCTTGGGAAGTCCGTCGAATAACGCTAGCTTGTGATCGGACGAATCTCCAGCGCTTGAGGCCCTTTCGGACCGTCGTTCGCTTCGAACTCGACTTCCTGGCCTTCTTCCAGGCTGCGATAGCCCTTGCCCTGAATTGCCGAGAAATGAGCGAAGACATCGCTACCGCCACCATCGGGCGTAATGAAGCCGAAACCTTTTTCAGCGTTGAACCACTTAACCTTACCCTTCTGCGCCATGCTGCACCATGCCCTCTAGAAGTAAACAACTGGATACAGCATAACGACGCAACAGCCACCGGCTGAATACCTGTTTACCCTAACTTCTGCGGCTTTTCGCAAGCACCCAAAGTCTGTGGAAACCGTCTGGCAAGCAGGTCGTAAAAGGGGCCGGTCACAAGCACCACCGCAACCATGCGAGTGACCTGAAAAGCCGTGACGATAGGCGTGCCCAACTGCAAGGCCTTGGCCGTCAGGGACATCTCCGCAATACCGCCCGGTGTCATGCAGAGAATCAACACTGGCAACGGGATATCGACGGCATAAGACACCGCCCATGCAGACAACGCAGCCAGCACCAATGCTGCGACGGTGAACACCGCGACCACCGACAGAAATCGCGGCGCCGCTCGAAAGAAATCAGGCCGATATTTATCGCCTAAAGACCACCCGATCAATAATTGTCCGCCCACCACGACCGATTGGGGCAATGCCGAAAGCTCGATGCCATTGATGGTCAGCACCAAGGCCATCGCCAAGCTGCCCAATACCCACGGGCTAGGTAATCGAAATCGTTTAAACAAGGCCACTGCGGCAAGCGTCGATGCCACCAGCAATGCAAAACCTGTAGGATCGAAATAGCGCGGGCCAGGCTGGGTGGGATCGGAACCCGCAACGCCCCATGCATTGAACAGAAACGGCACCGTACACACGACGATCAGTACACGCAGACTGTGCGCAGTGGCCACCCGATCGAGGCGAGCGCCGCGCTGTTCAGCTGTATTCGACATTTCGCTGGCACCACCGATGGCAGCGCTAAACCATGCTGTCTTGAAATCGACGCCACCAAAACGCGCTATCCAAAACGCCCCTGCGACGCCAAGGCCAATTGCCATCAATACCGCAAACAAGACGACGCCCCAGTGAGCGCCGATGTGCATGGCCACTTGCGGCGTGAAGTACAGACCGAGAGAGATTCCGATCACCCATTGTCCACCGTAGCGCATGGGTCGGGGACAAGCCGTTGGAACGCCCGATATGCGCGTGGCCGCTGTGAATATCAGCGCACCTAGCATCCAGGGTAATGGCGCACCAACCTGAACCGCCGCCAATGCACCAATCAATGCAATTGCAAAACCACCCAACCAACGAAAAATCATGTGGTCGGCCACAAAACCCACTACGTCAGAATCGGATACGCCGCCAAGCTCATGACCTCGCATGCGCAACAGTGTTCAAAAATATCGGACGTATTATCCTTCAAACTCAAGGCGCGACAGTAGCCTCGATTACCCGACAACCTATTCGGCTTACTCATCCATGATCACCTCCCGCTTGCCCGGTGTGGGCACCACCATATTCACCGTCATGAGCCAATTGGCCGCAGAACATCAAGCGGTCAACCTTGGGCAGGGCTTTCCGGATTTTGAACCCGACGTTCGCCTGCGTGAATTGGTGGCGCAGGCCATGCAAGCCGGACACAATCAATACCCCTACATGCCAGGGGTGGCCAGCTTGCGCGACGCCATCGGCGAAAAAGTAGCCAGGGAGTACGGCCGACGTTACGACCCGGCGACTGAAATCACGGTAACGAGCGGCGCTACCGAAGCGCTCATGGCAGCGGTTCTGGCATGCGCACAAACGGGTGACGAAGTCATTGTCATCGAGCCCTGCTACGACCTGTACCGACCCGCTATCCAACTGGCCGGGGCGAGGCCCGTATCCGTCAGCATGCGTACGCCCACGGAAGCCGACCCTTACTATCGCGTCGACTGGGATCGGGTACGCGATGCGATCACGTCAAACACTCGCGCGATCATGGTCAATAGCCCGCACAATCCAACCGGAACGGTCTTCACGGAAGACGATCTGATCGCGTTGGAAAATATTGTGGATAACACCGGCATCGTCATCATCTCCGACGAAGCCTACGAACACATCGTGTTCGACGGTGCACGACATTTAAGCCTCGCCAGCAGGCCGGCACTTGCTTCCCGTACGTTCGTGATAGCTTCGTTCGGCAAGACTTATCACATCACGGGATGGAAAATCGGTTATGTCTGCGCACCACCTGCGTTGACAGCCGAACTCCGCAAAATTCACCAATTCCTGGTGTTCACCGTATCGTCGCCGATGCAAGTGGCGTTGGCCGAGTACATGCAGGATGCATCGACTTACAACGGACTCAGTGCGTTCTATCAATCCAAACGCGATGCATTGTCAAAAGCTTTGATGACTACGGCCTTGAAGCCATTGCCAAGCGCTGGAACATTTTTTCTGCTGGCCGACTATCGGGCGGTCTCGAGTGCATGCGAACTCGCCTATGCCCGTCAGTTGACGACAGAGTTCGGTGTTACGGCTATTCCGGTGGCGGCGTTCTACGAAGATCCAGAGGCAGAATCCTCCAACGATCATCTTCTGCGTTTGTGCTTTGCAAAGCGTCAGGAGACGCTGGACGCCGCCGTGGAGCGTTTGCGTAGGGTTCCACGACAGTAGCGCACGATACGGTCCTGAAGGGCGCCTGCGAGGGCGCCTTTTTTCGCCCTGCGTTCCGATCCGGTACTGGCGCCAAGGATTACGACAGCGTGAAGGGACGAAATGGAACACAAGATGCTGCTACTCATTCTTTGGGGATTGGCTTTTTCGAAGCGCGGTGCTGGGAGACTATGTTTTGTTAGTTCTTTTTATATATATCTATGGTGGTAATGGATAAGCTCTGTGGATAACTGGGTAAGTTTTCGAATTCCGATAGGAATCATAGGCTTGAGCGTATTTTTTGCCTGTGCAGCAGTCATGTTTGAGTGCGTGCTCGATGTTGAACAACTTTTTCGGACACCTCAAAAAAGACAGGTTGTTCGACATTCATCCACGGGCCATCAACATGGGTGCGCCATAGAGCTTATCCACAGGCTGACATTCGGCCTCGCGTAGCCGCCAGCTGTGGAACGGACCGCGACCCGTTGTAACTCAACGGCATTTGGGTTCAGCATCTTTACAAACAACACACTGACAGTGCTGAAGCCTTTCGTTAGGGATAGCGCTGTGAACCCCATCAAACGACTCGCTAATCGGCTTTTAAATAGTCACTCAGGGGAGGGGTGTGCCCGGCACCGAAAAATGTCTTAAACGCTTCCAAAATCGATTTCAGTGCGAACTCAGGCGGAGCCGCAGCTCCCTAATGATCAAACATTGAGCAACAACGCACGATTTGACCTTGAAAACGCTATCCGGCAAGCGTTGCGCGATCAATACAGCGTGGCAAAGCTGGAGCGGCGAGCAAAGCCATTTGATATGCCGAGTGTCGCAGTCCACTTGTTCCGAGTCGTGATGCTCGGACGAGCTTTGCTTGGAAAGCGCGGGCAAGAAGAGAAGTTAAGTAGTTCTTCTTTCTTTTGTATATATAGAGATTAGTAATGGATAAGGCCTGTGGATAACTAGGACAACTCGTCTTCTGGTTTTGAATCAACGGCTTGTAGCAGATTTCCATGTGCATGAAGCTGGGCATCGATCCCGCGTTCTTTGGGTAGAACTTTCGCGGATGAGTCCAATGAGGTGGGTTGTCCCTATTTCATGCACAGCTCCCACACAGGCTTTTCACACCCCAGAAGCCCAGGGTGCCGTGGCCAGACGCTCTGCCAGAAAGTTCGCCAATGCATTGACCCGGGCCGGACGACGGCGTCCGGGAGGTAGGACGACGTTCAGGCTGATGGGAGGAACTTGCCACTGTGGCAACACGTTCTCCAAGGAGCCATTACGCAATTCCCGCCAGACGATGAACTCGGGCTGCATGGCCAGACCGCCACCCGCCAGAAGTACCGGCATGAGGGCATCGGCGTTGTCCACTCGTAGTGGTCCCGACATGGCAATGGCGTACTCGCCGTGATCGGGGTGTTGAAAATGCCAGGCAGAACCGGCTCGGGAACGCGTATACAGAAGGCCGGTGTGTCGAGCGAGATCGGCCGGATGCCCAGGCCGCTCTCGATTGGCGAAATATTTGGGAGCGGCGACGAGAAGAATGTTGACGGTGCAGATACGGCGCGCCCGCATGCTGGAGTCTGTGAGTGCGGCAATGCGCAAGGCCAGATCCATACCCTGTTCGACCAGATCGGTAATGCCGTCGCTGAAATGCAGTTCCAGCGTGATGTCGGGGTAGCGCGTCATGAATTCTGGGAGCAAGGGCGCGACGTGACCCAATCCGAAAGACATTGGCACGGCCATTCGGACGAGGCCACGCGGTCTGGCGGCTTGTTCCGTGATCTCAGCTTCGACCGCTTCGCCTTCCTGACGCAGCTTGTCTGCACGTGGCAAGGCCGATCGGCCGCTTTCGGTCATCGTGACCCGGCGGGAGGTGCGATGGAACAGCGTGGTTTGCAACCGGGTTTCGAGCCGGGTAATGGCTTTGGAAACGGTAGCTTGAGAAATCCCAAGCGCAAGTGCCGCTTTGGCGAAAGATCCTTCCTCGACCACTGTCGAGAAAATGGCCCAAGCTTCCAGATCGGGAAGATTTTTCATATCGAATTTGGAATGAATGAGTTTCCAGTGTTTCGATTCCATTATGAATCAGCGCGCCGTATCGTGTCTCCATTAACGAACAACTTAGGAGCAGCACCATGATCGACCGTCGTAGTTTTGATTCTTTGGGTGGCGCTAACCACGGCTGGTTGGATGCCAAACATCACTTTTCGTTTTCGAGTTATCACGATCCCGAGCGCATGGGATGGGGCGCGCTGCGAGTCTGGAACGACGATGCAATCGCACCGCAAACGGGCTTTCCGCCGCATCCGCATCGGGATATGGAAATCATCACGTACGTGCGTGAAGGTGCGATCACTCATACCGACAGCCTGGGTAACCGGGGACGAACCGGCGCGGGCGATGTTCAAGTCATGAGCGCGGGTACGGGCGTGCGTCATTCTGAATACAACCTGGAAAGCGAAACGACTCGTTTGTTTCAGATCTGGATTCAAACGAACCGACCGGGTTCTTCCCCGAGCTGGGGCGCTAAGCCTTTTCCGAAAGGCGAGCGCTCGGGTAGTTTCGTCGCGCTAGCCAGCGGTATGGCCGGCGATGGCGATGCGCTGCCGATTCAATCGGATGCCAGGGTGCTGGGCGCGACGCTTAAAGCGGGTCAGAAGGTTCGCTATGAATTGGGTGCCGACCGCCTGGGGTATCTGGTGCCGGCTGCCGGCACCGTCGAGGTCAACGGTGTGCGCCTGCTGGCCCGTGATGGTGGCGCTATTCGGGACGAGGCGTTTATCGACGTCGTGGCGATCGAGGATGCCGAATTGGTGCTGGTAGATACGGCGGCATGAGGTATGCTGGCTGTTCGAAAGGGGTTGATTCTCCTTTCGAATGCCGTGAATTCATCAGGTTTGCTGGATAGCGGATGTGGAAATTTCCCCTCAGTTTCCAAACCGGTATTAGGGTTTACGACTATTTGTAAGCTTGTTGGGGGTAGACTTCTGGCCGACCGGGGCTATAGCCGGTCGAACGTCGATATTCCTGGAGAAGTTTCATGTCTGCTAGCAAACCGGCCGCCAGACGGTCCGTGGGGAGCGTACTTTTCGCGCTCTTCTGCGTCGTGATCGTCCTGTTGGGCGCGGCGCTGTCGTATCAAGGTGGCCAATTGGTGGCTGTTGGCGGCTCTTTTTATTACTTGGCGATGGGTATTGCCCTGATCGTGGCCGGGGTGCTGCTGTTGACCAAGCGCCGTTCGGGCTTGTGGCTATTTGGCTTGGCGTCGCTGGCCACCTGGATTTGGGCTATCTGGGAGTCGGGTAACAACGGCTGGGCCTACATTCCGCGTCTGGCCTGGCTGGCTGTAATTGGACTGATTTTCGCTGCATTTTGGCCGGTCGTTCGCACGCGTTATCTGGGCGTGTCGAAACGCGGTTTCTTCATCATCACCGCGGTTTTGCCGGTGATCATGGTGCTGACGATCCTGGTGCCTATGTCGTCGTCGCCGTTCGTCGAGCTGGCCTCGCCCGAACTTGCGGCCAAACGTCCGACCGAAGCATTCAGCCGTGGTACGGTGAAATCGCCTGACGCCAACGTGGCGGCCAATCACGATGCCAGCAACTGGACCTCGTATGCAGGTTCGAATTTGTCGAACCACTTCACGCCGTCGGCGCAGATCACCCCGGAAAACGTGAAAGATCTGGAAATTGCCTGGCAATACCATACGGGCGACATGAAGCCTGAAGGTACGAAGTTGGGCTACGCGTTTCAGAACACGCCCTTGAAGGTCGACGATACTCTGTACGTCTGCACGCCGACGCAAAAAGTGATTGCTGTCGATGCGGCCACGGGCCGTGAAAAATGGCGCTTCGATCCCAAGACCAATCCTAAGGCAATGGGTGGCGTGGCTGCGACCACCTGCCGTGGCGTGTCTTATTACGCTGTGCCTCAAGCGACGGGCGTATGAGCGACGCGTATTTTCTGGCCGATGGTCGATGGTCGTCTGGGTGCCTTGGATGCGAAGACGGGCGAACTCTGCCAGGACTTCGGTAATAAAGGCTACATCGATTTGAACGTCAATACCGGCAACACGAAACCGGGTTTCGTGGGCCCGACTTCGCCGCCGATGGTGATGCGCGGTGTGGTCATTCAGCCGACGGGTCAGGTGCGTGATGGCCAGGAACGCGATGCGCCCTCGGGTGTGGTGCGTGCATTCGACGCAGTGACCGGTGAACTGCGCTGGGCCTGGGACTTGGGTCGCCCCGAGACCACGACCTTGCCGCCCGCTGGCGAGGTGTATACCCGCAGCACGCCGAACGTATGGACGTTGATGGCCGCCGACGACGAATTGGGCCTGGTGTATTTGCCTACGGGTAATGCGTCGGGCGATTTCTTCGGTAAGCAGCGTACCGAACAGGAAGAAAAATACACTGCGAGCCTGGTGGCCGTGGATGCGGCGACGGGTAAAGAGCGTTGGCACTTCCGCACGGTCAACCACGATCTGTGGGATTACGACCTGGGTCCGCAACCTAACCTGGTGGACTTCCCTGTGCCGGGTGGCGGTACGCGTCCTGCCGTGATTCAGGCCACGAAGTCGGGTCAGGTGTTCGTGCTCGATCGCGCAACGGGCGAGCCGATCATGCCGGTTAAATACATCGACGTGCCGCAAGGCACCGACCATGGCGATTGGACTGCCAAGACTCAACCAATCTCGCCGGACATGCCCAATACCGTGGGCGCGCCTAGCAAAGAGTACGAACGAATCGTCGAGCGTGACGCCTGGGGTATTACGCCGTTCGATCAGTTGATCTGCCGTATCCAGTTCAAGAAGCTGCGTTATGAAGGCATGTTCACGCCGCCGAGCCTGCAAGGTTCCTTGAGCTTTACCGGTAACCACGGTGGTATCAACTGGGGTGGCGTGTCGGTCGACGTTCAGCGCGGCATCATGGTGATGAACAGCAACCGCCTGCCTTACACCGAGCATGTCTATCCGCGCGAGAAGATGGACGAGCTGGGTGTGGTGTCGGTGTTCAATGGTTCCAGCAAGACCAAGGGCTATATGGCTCAAGAGGGTCTGGCCTTCGGTGCGCGTAAGGAGCCGTGGATGTCGCCGCTGCAAACGCCTTGCGTGGCACCGCCCTGGGGCTACATTTCGGGTGTCGATCTGCGTACGCAGGAGGTGATCTGGAAGCGTCCGTTGGGCACCGGTTACGACCAGGGTCCGCTGGGTATTCCGTCATACGTGAAGCTGGAAATGGGTACGCCGAACAACAGTGGTTCGCTGGCGACGGCAGATGGCCTGACGTTCATCGGCGCGACGCTGGATAACTTCCTGCGGGCTTACGACACCGAGACGGGCAAGCTGTTGTGGGAAGTGCGTGTTCCTGCCGGTCCGCAAGGCACGCCCCTGAGCTATGAGATCGACGGTCGTCAGTACATCGTGGCGGCTATCGGCGGCCACGACCGCATGATGACCAAGCACGGCGACAGCGTGATTGCCTGGACCCTGCCGGCCAAGAAGTAAGTTTGGTTGGTGTGGGTAGATGAAAAAGCCGCGACTTGGGTCGCGGCTTTTTTATAGTTCTGTTTTTTAATTTAACTTTAAAATCAATGGGTTGTGGGATTTTCCTTAGCTAAAATTTGTTAAAAGTTAGCTCTAGCTAAACATCTATATCAGGTCCTAGCTTCCACGTTGCTAAGGATCGTGAACCCTGCCTGTGGATGATGCCTTCCCGTCGCATGGCTTGCATAAGATTTCTGATCTTATGCCCCTTTTGTGAAGCATCTAAGACATCCGGTAACTTGGATCGCAGCAGTTCATCCATATCTTGTCTTGTGGCGATACCGTATCTCTCAAGGTAATCCGTGATCAATTTTCGGTAGTAATGATCGTCTAAACCCCGATTTCGTATGTAGCGAGCTTTATCGTTAGTCCAAGCAGCTACTTTTGCAGAGACGAAAAAATTTGGCGATCTGCCTTCGATGAGGTTGGCCTCTCTTAACGTACGAACTTCGTCGGTAGTCAGACTATGACGTTTTTGCACCTTGTCGAGCAGCAATACTTCGCTCAAATTTAAGTCATTTCGTCTCATCAGCATCTGAGTGTATTTAACATCGAGGATTGTTCCGCTGATAGTCACCTCAACACGAGGGAATCCCTGCTGATCTGATCCAAGCAGGTAATCTGGCAAGGGGAAAAAGCGTTCTCTCTGTGTTTCAAACATGCGTCTTATTCCACTGCCGACCTGATCAATCATGCGTAGGCGAATCATTCCATCGATCAACCACTGGTTGCGATAGTGCTCAGGGGGCGACTGATGCTCCAGCATCCACTCGACACTCGGTGGAATGAACTGACCTAAATTAGTAAAAACCAACCGATTAGGATGTTCCACAACATTGACTTTACCTCCAAGACTGTAGTCTTGATGCGCGATGCAGTTGTGGAGCGCTTCGCGCATTACCCAGGAGTCATATCGTGTTAGAGCTGTGGGAAAAAGAGTCTCGTCAGGCATATGCTCAATCGTGATATTGCGAATCCGTTCTGACACCTGCTCGGTTGAAAGAAGAAAGGGAATTCCGAAATGTTGAGAGCTTTCTGTTTGATTGCGTGAGTCCCGGAGTACCCACGTAATTTTTGTATCTGCTGGGGCGAGGTGATGCGCCGCCTCGTCCCTGCCTAGTAGCAACAGCGCAGCGCGGGTGATTTTCCCTTGTTTGGTGATTCGAGCCTTATTCAGTAGCGTTAGGACATCCCACTTTTGCAAATCTGATCTAATTTGATCCTGCTTTAACGGATCGCTTTCGTTTTTCAACAAGTATTCAAGGAAACGTCGACGTGCTGCTTCGATCGCGTTTGGATCGAGATCATCTAGAGTTGCTTCAGGGAGAATTACTCCGGACCAATCAATCTTGTGATTCAGTCGCGACCAAATTCTGGATTCTTTGTCTGGATGCATCGCTAGCCGGGTTTTATGGCTGTCGATTCGGATATAGCGTTCTCCATCAAATGCTAGGGGAGCAGAGCGAGGTGGGTGAATTTCGAGCATCACTAACCGACCCTTCGTAAGTACTAGCTCGTGAAAGCAAAAGTCCGGACGTGGGATAGTTTTTTGAGTCAACCACATCACAAGAGGTTGATTTCCCTCTCCCTTTGCCGTTGTTGGGGTGAAGGTCGTGCCAATGATTTCATGTGTGGCATCGTTAACTCCCCATATCATCCAGGCGCGTTCCTGATTTTCTAGTAGAGCAGTATTTCCTAACGCCGATAAATACTCGCCGATATCATGGGCTTTGTGCCAGTTTGATTTGAATTCGACTACCGAGGTCTCACGTGACGCGTTAAGTAGATGATCGACTATTGTTTTAGGTCAGCTTGATTCATGTTCACAGGTCCAGTCGATGTTTCTTGTGGATGGAACGGGCCGTCACATCACTTCCCAATACAAAAACTAGAAAAAATCTCGCCCAGCAAATCGTCGCTGCTGAACTCACCCGTGATTCGCGTCAGGCTCAGATGCGCCAATCGCAATTCTTCGGCGAACAGATCCAGCACCCGATCATCGTGCGCCGCATGGGCCTGTGCAAGTTCCAAATGATCGCGGGCTTCGAACAAGGCCGCCAAATGCCGTTCGCGGGCCAACCAGGGCGACTCGATACCTGGATTCCAACCTGCAATCTGCAATATCTCGCGTCGCAGCGCATCCAATCCGACACCGTGTTTGGCAGAAATATGCAGCACCGTCGAACCTGCTGAGTCGGTCGTCTCGGTCGCTCCCAACAAATCGATCTTGTTGAACACCCGTAGCAGTGGCGTGCGCGCAGGCAGTCGCGCCAGTATCGAGGGATCGACCGGCAGGTCCGGCGTCGTCGCATCTTGCAGATGCACGATCAAATCGGCTCGTTCGATCTCTTTCCAGGTTCGTTCGATGCCCAATCGTTCGACTTCATCGTCGGTATCGCGCAAGCCTGCTGTGTCGACGATATGCAGTGGCACGCCTTCGATGTGAATATTCTGAATCACCCGATCGCGTGTGGTCCCGGCGATCGGTGTCACGATGGCCACGTCTTCACCCGCCAGCGCATTGAGCAAACTGGATTTACCCACATTGGGTACGCCAGCCAGCACCACATGCAGACCTTCTCTTAGCAGTTGCCCTTGCCGAGAAGTCGCAACCAACTCGTCCAACTCGGTTTGTATGGCGATCAAGGCAGGTCGAGCCTGATACTTCTCGAGGAAATCGATTTCCTCTTCGGGGAAATCCAATGTGGCTTCCACCAGCATGCGCAAATGCACGATCCGTTCGGACAGTGCAGTCACCCGTTGCGAGAACACACCCGACAAGGACGCCATCGCGCCTTTCGCGGCAGCTTCAGAAGAAGCATCGATCAGATCGGCAACTGCTTCGGCCTGTGCCAGATCCAGGCGATCGTTCAAGAACGCACGTTGAGTGAATTCGCCGGGCGCAGCCAGGCGGATGCCAAGTGCCGAACCGGCTTCCAGGCAGCGTTGCAGGACCCGCTTGAGTACTGCGGGCCCACCATGTCCCTGCAATTCCAGAACGTCTTCGCCCGTATACGAATGAGGTGCTGGAAAAAACAGCGCCAGCCCTTCGTCGATCACGGTGCCGTCGGCCGCGGAGAAAGGCAATAAATGGGCATGTCGCGGCGTCAAGGTTCGCCCGAACAGTGCATCCACGAGCGGTTGCAATGCCGGACCGGACACGCGCACGACGCCGATGCCGCCCCGGCCGGGGGCGGTGGCGATAGCGGCGACCGGAATCTGATGAGGGATAGCCATGATGAGGGATGAAGCTGCACAAGCTGGAACTATACCGGCTCGGTCGAACGCTTCGATCCACCGTGGCACGTCCATCACCAAAACAGGACGTGCCACATTGCCGGGTCAGCCCGCCGATGCCAGATCGGCAGTTTGCGACACGCCGTCGTAGGTCAAGCCCAATGCCTTTGCGACACCCTGGGCATAGGCCGGATCGGCACGATGGAAATGATCCAGCTGGCGGCGTTGAATCGCTTCAGGTACACCGGTCATATGGCGGCCAATGTTCTCGAACAAGCGTTGTTGCGCGTCCGAGGCCATCAGCCGGAACAAGGCACCGGGCTGCGAGTAATAATCTTCATCGACCCGGTGATTCCAACGCGCTGCCGCCTGGCCATCCAAGGGCAATGGCGGTTCGCCAGCCGTCGGCGTTTCTTTCCACTGACCTTCGCGATTGGGTTCGTAGTTGATCGTGCTACCGGCGTTTCCATCGGCACGGGCGGCACCGTCGCGATGGAAACTATGCACCGGACATCGCGCCTGATTCACGGGAATATGGTGATGGTTCACACCCAGACGATACCGCTGGGCATCGCCATACGAAAAAATCCGCGCTTGCAGCATTTTGTCCGGCGAGAAATCGATACCCGGCACGACGTTGGCCGGGGTCAGTGCGGCTTGTTCGACGTCGCCGAAGTAGTTTTCGGGATTTCGGTTCAATTCGAGCACGCCCACTTCGATCAGAGGATAGTCGCCGTGCGGCCAAACTTTGGTCAGATCGAACGGGTTGATGCGATAGGTTTCGGCATCGGCCGCAGGCATGATCTGTACGGCGAGGGTCCAACGCGGAAACTGTTCGTTGGCGATGTGATTGAACAGGTCGCGTTGAGCGCTTTCACGGTCATCGGCCACGACTGACGCAGCCTGGGCGTCGGTCAGGTTTTCGATGCCCTGCTGCGAACGAAAATGGAACTTCACCCAGAATCGTTCGCCATCGGCATTCACGAAGCTATACGTATGCGAGCCAAAACCGTGTTGCTGGCGGTAGTTGGCGGGCACGCCGCGATCGCTCATCAAGATGGTGACCTGATGCAGCGACTCGGGGTGCACCGACCAGAAATCCCAGGCTGCGGTGGCGCTTCTAAGGTTGGTTTGCGGATCGCGCTTCTGGGTATGGATGAAGTCAGGAAACTTCAGGGGATCACGCACGAAGAAGACAGGCGTGTTGTTGCCCACCAGATCCCAGTTGCCTTCTTCGGTATAAAACTTGACGGCAAAGCCGCGCACGTCGCGCTCGGCATCGGCGGCGCCACGTTCACCTGCGACGGTCGAAAATCGCAAGAACACCGGCGTTTGTTTACCCACTTCCGAGAACAGCTTGGCGCGGCTATAGGCCGAGATGTCATGGGTGACGGTAAACGTGCCGAATGCACCCGACCCTTTGGCATGGACGACGCGCTCGGGAATGCGTTCGCGCGCGAAATGAGCCAGCTTTTCGATTAGCCAGAAGTCTTGCAGCAGCGCGGGCCCGCGCGGGCCTGCGGTCAAGGTGTGGTTGTTGTCGGCAACGGGAGCACCGGCTGCCGTGGTGAGATGAGTAAGGGCCATGTCGAAATCCGGTAGGTTTGTCGAGAACGTCCAGAGTATCGAATGCGTCCCAATTTGTTAAATCAATTGTTCCTTTTAATTTGATAGCCAATCGCAATGATCGAACAATCAGAACGAAATCATGTCTGCCGGACTCAAGCTATTGCGCATGGTGAGCGCACCTTTCACCACGGGGATGACCGCGGGGGAAAGAAAGCGTCCCAGGGGGATGCCAGCATGAGCGACTTTCGTGAGCATGGTGAAATCATCGTTAAGGCCCGTCAGGTCGTCGCTGATCGCCTTGCCGACTCGTACGGCCTGTGGGACACCGTGACCACTCCAGCCGTGGACCATGTAGACGGGAACCGTGTCGTCGCTCTTGCGAGCATCGGCCGCGCCATTCAGCGTGAGATCGCTGATGCCACCCCAGGAATACTCCAATGCGGGTTTGCCTAACTGCGGAAACACCGTATTGATGCGTCCCAACAGATACTTATTCACGTCTCTCGGCGACCAGGAGTTTCCAGTCCCTTGTCCGCCCAGCAGCAGCCGATTGTTGCGCACCAGGCGGTAGTAATCGATTTGTAGCTGGGTGTCGTACACGGCGTAGTCAGACGGTATCAGGCTCGCTGCGTCATTGAGTGGTTCGGTCACCGATACGTAGGTATAGAAGGGCACGGTGGTCGGCGAACCGTCCAGAAATCGAAAGGTCGAGCCATGCACCGCCAGTACGACGCCTTTGCGTGCTCGAATCGCGCCTTGCGTGGTGATCACTGTCGCATGCCCTGCGTTCTGCTCGATGGCTTCGACAGAGGTACTTTCGTAGACGCGCCCACCCAGGCCGGTCAACCCATATACCAAACCGCGCAGCAAGGCCAGTGGATGCGCTTGTCCTCCCATGCTGTCGACTGCGGCACCGTGATAGATGTTCGAGCGCAGATAGCGCTCTTTCAGTTCTCCGGCACCGATGATGCGAACCGCCGTATCGCCCAACTGCCGCCGCGCGTCGGCGCTGTTGACCAATCCACCCATATGCCCGGCGTGAAGAGCTGCCGTCAGATGACCGCGTTTGTAATCGCATGAAAACCCGTAGCGATCGGACAGCGCTTCCACCAGATCCATGGTTTCGACGGAGGCGAGTCGCCAGAGTCGTCTGGCCTCCTCGGGCGAATAGTGCTCGATCATTGTTTCGGCTTTCCAGCGCGCGATACCGGGCGTCAGCTGGCCACCGTTTCGCCCCGATGCGCCCGATCCGATGTGATCCTGTTCCACCAGAATCACATCGACTCCCGCTTCGGCCAGATGCAATGCGGTCGATGCGCCTAGCAGCCCGCCCCCGACGATCACGACATCACAATCTCGGTCGCCGGGTAGCGCGTCGAAGGTATGCCATGCGCCCAGCGAGGCTTCATAGTAGTTAGCGGGCGAAGGGCCACCGGTCTTGGTGCCGCGATGCCAATTCCAAATGCTGGGATCCACACGCAAGCGGCTTTTTATGGGTACGGCATCCGCCAATATTCGAGGACCCTTCACTGAGCCGACTCGAGGATCGGAAACCGTACCGGTACCTGTGTGTGCCGCCCGTGCTACATCCGCGGTCTGTGCGAGTGCCTGGGTCGCAGGCAGCAGCGCGGCCAGGGCGCTTGCGCCGGACAAGGCTGCGGCTTTCGTCAGAAAATCTCTTCGGTTCGATGTCATGCCAGTTCTCCTTTGGGAGCAGCCCGGAGGGCGAGCCATACGGCCATCAGCAGCCCGAGCAATGGCACCAGATAGAGTGGCAACCACCAGCCGCTATGGCCGAGATCGTGCAGGCGCCGCACAGTGACCGCACATGCCGGTACGAACGTCGCCACTACGAACAGGGTGGTGAATGCACCAAACAGCACTTCAGGATTGGCGATGCCTGCCATACGTTCCAGAAACGAAATCACCAGGATCGCGACGATCTGGCCCGCCATGAACGAAGCGAATTCGCTTCGTCCTGAGCGCCCTTTGAAGTCGGTGTACTTGCTTATAGTTTTTAGATAGAGATGCACGTTTGTCTCCTCGCAATACCGTTGATGCGTTAGAAAACCAGATCGCCTTTGGCCAACACCCGATGGACGTCGTGAAACAGTAAAGGGTGTTGCCCCACCCAATGTTTTCGCGCCGTACAAGCCGTTGGTAATCAGCGGTGAGTGGTCGATGTAGTCGGGTGAAAAATCCGACTCGATAACGTCGGTGTCGTGCAGGGCTTATAGCGCATCGTGGGCACGAAGGATTAGGTGTTGGCACTCATGACGTGTTTCACGCGGGTGTATTCCTCGAAGCTATAGGCCAAGAGATCCTTGCCGTAGCCCGAATGCCTGAATCCGCCGTGTGGCATCTCGCCGGTCAAGGGAATGTGCGTGTTGATCCATACCGTGCCGAAATCCAATTCGCGTGAAAGACGTGTCGCCCGGGCGTGGTCTCGCGTCCAGACACTCGCGGCCAGGCCATACTCGACGCCGTTGGCGAGAGCGATCGCTTCTTGCTCGCTATCGAATGCCTGCACCGTAATCACGGGACCGAAGATGCCGTTCTGAATGGCTTCGTCGTGCTGCTTCAAACCGGTGATGACCGTTGGTTCGAAGTAGTAGCCGGGTTGGCCAACGTGGCGTCCGCCAATCTCGATGGTGGCGTGCTTAGGAAGTCGATCGATGTAGCCCTGGACGCGCGCCAATTGATCCGCGTTGTTGAGTGGGCCGTACAAGGCGTCCTGACTGTCCGGACTGCCATACCGAGTCGCTCGTGCCGCATCCACCAGGCGCAGGACGAACGCGTCGTAGATCGACCTCGCCACCAACACTCGCGCCGCTGCCGTGCAATCCTGTCCGGCGTTGAAGTAGCCGGTCATGGCGATATGCGGCACAGCGGTATCCAGGTCGGCATCGTCGAACACGACGACGGGTGCCTTGCCGCCCAGCTCCAGAGGAGCGCGGGTGAGATTGGCGGCGGCCGATGCCGACACTTCCAACCCGGCCCGCACAGAGCCCGTGATCGACACCAGGGCCTGTGTCTTGTGCGACACCACCAGCGCGCCGGTATCCGCGCGGCCCAGCACCACGTTGAATGTGCCAGGTGGAAAGTAGGGCGCGGCGAGTTCGGCCAGCAGCAGTGTGCTTTCGGGCGTGGTGTCGCTGGGCTTGAGCACGACGGTGTTGTTCGCTGCCAACGCCGGTGCGATCTTCCATACGGCCATCATCAACGGATAGTTCCGGTGCGTGACTTGACCGACGACGCCCAGGGGTTCGCGGCGAATGCTGGAGGTCAGCCCGGTCATGTACTCGACTGTCGCCCGCCCTTCCAGGCAGTGCGCCGCACCGGCGAAGTAGCGGATCTGATCGACCGAGGTGGCGACTTCTTCCTGAGCGATCAGATACTTGAGCTGTCCGGTGTTACGGCTTTGTGCGTCGACGAGACGCGCGCCATTGCGTTCGACGGCGTCGGCCAGGGCCAACAGGGCGCGTTGTCTGGCCGCGGGCGTGCTGCGGCCCCAGATCTGGAAGGCCGAATGGGCCGCAGCATAGGCGGCGTCCACGTCCTCTTGTCCCGAGTTGGGCGAGCGCGCGTAGGGGCGGCCCGTTACCGGGCTGATCAGATCGAAGGTGTCTTGGCCGATCGCATCGACATAGCGACCGTCGATGAAATTCTTGAGAATTGGGGTGTGCATGTCTGTCTCCGAATGGCGAAACCTAGCTGCGCGGGTTGCCTTACGAAGCACCACGGATTGCGCGTGATCCGGTGTGCCGGCTTGGGCAACCAGAATAGGTATCGGAGCAGGAGAACGAGAAGCGTGCGATCAAATCGAGTTCGTTCGATATCGCTCTAGCGCTAGCATTGGCGCGCCTTGACGCGATTCGCGCGGCAATTGTGCGTCGATTTCAACTTGCAATAAAAAACCCGCCGGTCTTTACGACGCGGCGGGTTTTTGGGGAAATACGATCGATCAGCGCTTGGCAGCAGCCGTCGTCTTTTCCATTTGCTTGGTGATGTACCACTGCTGTGCGATGGACAGCGTGTTGTTCACGCACCAGTACAGCACCAGACCTGCGGGGAAGAAGAACATCATCCCGCCGAACACCAGGGGCATGATCATCATGATCTTGGCCTGCATGGGATCGGGCGGCGTGGGGTTCAGCTTGATTTGCAGGAACATGGTGGCCATCATGATGGCCGGCAGGATGAAGAACGGATCGCGTACCGACAGATCCTGAACCCACAGAATCCAGGGCGCGCCGCGCATTTCGACGCTGGCCAACAGCACCCAGTACAACGAGATGAACACCGGAATCTGCACCAGCATCGGCAAGCAGCCACCCAGCGGATTGATCTTCTCGGTCCGGTACATCTCCATCATGGCCGTGTTGAGCTTCTGACGATCGTCGCCGAACTTCTCTTTCAAGGCTTGCAGGCGAGGCGCCACGTTTTTCATGCGGGCCATCGAGCGATAGCTGGTCGCGGCCAAGGGATAGAACACCGCCTTGATGATGACCGTCAGGGCGACGATGGTCCAGCCCCAGTTGCCCAGCAAGGAGTGCAGCCAGGTCATGAGCGAGAACAGCGGCTTGGCGATCACGGTCAGGAAACCGTAGTCCACCACCAGTTCCAGGCCAGGTGCCACTTGCGACATGGCGGTCTGGTCCTGAGGGCCGATCCACAGTTTCGAATCGACCGAAGCGGTGCCGTTGGGCGCGACGCTGCCCATGGTTTCGATGGTGCGAGCGGCGTACAGGTTGTTCTGGACTTGCAGCAGTTCGTTGCTGCGCGCCTTGCCCTGCGGCGGCACCCATGCGGTGGCGAAGTAGTGCTGAACGATGCCGATCCATCCGTTGTCGGTCTGGCGGACGTAGCTGTTGCTCTTCTTCTGGATATCCGAGAAGGTGACCTTCTGGAACTTCTCGGCATCCGAGTACACCGCGACACCGGTGAAGGTGTGATAGAAGCTGGAGGTATCGGCCGGATCGTTACCGTCGCGCTCCAACTGCAAGTACAGCGACGGCGTGACGGCCTGGCTGCCCAGGTTCTGCACGTCGTGGCGAACGTCGATGGCATACTGGCCGCGACGCAAGGTGTAGGTCTTGATCAGACGCAGATCGCCCGATTGCGCTTCGAACGTCACCACCAGTTGCTCGCCGCTCAGCTTGCGCTCGGTCGAGGTCATCTTGAAGGGCGTCTGATGCGTGGGGAAACTTTGACCTGCCGGCGCACCGACCACGCCGGACTGCACGACGTAGGTCAAGGCGTTGGACTTATCCAACAGCACGAACGGATGGTCGACGTCGCCCGAGACCGGGTACATCGGCAATTCGGCGCGAATGATCTGAGCGCCGGTCGTGTCGAAGGTCAGACGCAACACGTCGCTTTCGATAACGATTTGCTCGGCCACTGCGGCGATGGGCGCATCCGAACCGGGCACGGTGCTGGACGGACCCGCCTGCGCGGCCGGGGTGCCGGTGGGCACCGACGGCGTGATGGCGCCCGAACCGGCCTTCGCGGCGGCGGCATCCGGGTTGGCGGCCTGTTGTTGCGCAGCGGGCGTGCCGCCGAACAACGAAGGCTTGCCGTTATGGACTTGCCAGTTGTTCCACAGAAGCAACAACGAGAAAGAGAAGATCATCCAGAGGACGGAGCGGCGTATATCCATAATGCCTACGAGGTAAGGGGCGGACCGAAACAGCCCGCCAGTTTAGCGTCAATCGCCGGGCTTACGAGGATGCTGAGAGCAGCAAGCACGACCAGAAGTTTCATCACGATCCGGGACGGGATCGTATCCCCCCGGAGAAAACGGGTGGCAGCGTCCAATCCGGCGTGCTGCCAGCCAGCCCCCGCGCCCGGCCCCGTAACGCTCGATGGCTTCCATGGCGTAGGCTGAACAACTGGGGGTAAAGCGACACTGCCTGCCGATCCAGGGGCTAAGTATCAGCCGGTATCCTCGGATCAGCAGCAGGAGCAAAGCTTTCATCGTCGAGCGACCCGTGCGAAGTGCGCGTCTACTTCAGTACGCACGCCTTGCTTCAGGGCGGTCAACGACAGCGCCGGCACCTTGGCGTTCAGGCGCACGACGTAATCGGCCGGGGGCAGCGTGCCGCGCGTATGCCGGAAGGCTTCGCGCACCACCCGCTTGATGGCATTGCGCGTGACCGAGCGCGCGGCAAATCGTTTGGCGATGATTAGCCCCAAGCGGGCACAGGGCGTCGCGCCTTCGGCCACGGGAGCCATGGCGGCGGCAGACACAATAAACAACGCCCCTCGGGCCAGACGCTTGCCCTTGAGGGCGGCGGCAAACTCGGAGGGGCGGTGCAAGCGGGCCTCCGGGGGGAAGCTCGCGTCGGTCATCACCGGATCGCGTCGTTTAGACGGCCAGGCGCTTGCGACCCTTGGCGCGACGTGCGCTAAGGACGGCACGGCCCGAACGGGTCTTCATGCGAGCACGGAAACCATGGGTGCGCTTGCGACGGGTAACGGAAGGTTGGAAAGTACGTTTCATGACAGACCCACAAAGAACAAGTCGGAAGAAAGGGGGGAGAACACCGGCCTCATAATGAGTTGGCGACCCACGATGCCATCCTTCCGACAGACGGAATTCGGCTAAAAGCCCAACATTTCATCAAGTTTATCGTTGCTTGTCAATCAGTTAGCCGATACTTTCGCGCGTATTTGTGTCACAGGCTGTGGATAACCTAGGCCCCGACAGGGTAGAATCGAGGTTTGAATAGCGAGCGACATGAAAGAATTCTGGCAGACCTGCGTCAGTCGCCTTGAGCAGGAACTCCCTCCCCAACAAATCAGTGCCTGGATCAGGCCGCTGGTCCCCTTCGCCTACGACGAGGACCAGGCGGTCCTGCGCGTCGCCGCGCCCAATCGATTCAAGTTGGATTGGGTGCGCAAGAATTTTTCGTCGCAGATCGAAGCGCTGGCTGCCGAATGGTTCCAGAAGCCGGTGCAGGTGCAGTTCGAGTTGCCCAGCCAGGGCGCGGGCCCGCGCATCCCCACCAGTTCGCGTCCAGGTACACCTGCGCCGATGGGGGCACCGTCGGCGGCGCACCCCACCAATGGCGCTGGCGCAACACCGGGTCAGGCGACGCCTGCCCCCGCTCAGGGCGCGGGTTACGGCGCGCCTCAGACGGCCGTCGAGAATCCCGTATTCGTGGGCGCGGCCTCGGCACAAGCCGAAGCGGCCAATATCGTCTACGAACGCTCGCGCCTGAATACCGACCTGACGTTCGACAACTTCGTGACCGGTAAGGCCAACCAGCTGGCGCGCGCCGCTGCCTTGCAAGTGGCCGAGAATCCGGGCGTGTCGTACAACCCGCTATTCTTGTACGGCGGGGTGGGCTTGGGTAAAACCCACCTGATCCACTCCATCGGCAATGCCATGGTGGCTGCCGGCACGGGCGTTCGCGTGCGCTACGTCCACGCCGATCAATACGTGTCGGACGTGGTCAAGGCTTACCAGCGCAAGGCATTCGACGATTTCAAGAGCTATTACCATTCGCTCGATCTGCTGCTGATCGACGACATCCAATTCTTCTCCGGCAAGAACCGCACGCAGGAAGAGTTCTTCTATGCGTTCGAGGCGATGGTGGCCCAGCGCAAGCAGATCATCATCACCAGCGATACCTATCCCAAGGAATTGGCCGGTATCGATAGCCGTCTGATTTCGCGCTTCGACTCGGGTTTGACGGTGGCGATCGAGCCGCCCGAACTGGAGATGCGCGTGGCGATTCTGTTGCGCAAGGCCGAGTCCGAAGGGCTGCCGATGCCCGAAGAAGTGGCGTTTTTCATCGCCAAGCATCTGCGCAGCAACGTGCGCGAGTTGGAAGGCGCGTTGCGTAAAGTATTGGCCTATGCCCGCTTTCACGGCCGCGACGTGTTGTCGGTCGAAGTGTGCAAGGACGCATTGAAAGATCTGCTGTCGGTGTCCAATGGTCAAATCACGGTCGAAAACATCCAGAAGACCGTGGCCGATTTTTATAAGATTAAAGTAGCCGACATGTATTCCAAGCGGCGGCCCGCGAATATCGCGATGCCCCGTCAAGTGGCGATGTACCTCGCAAAAGAGCTGACTCAAAAAAGCCTGCCGGAAATTGGCGACCTATTTGGCGGCCGCGATCACACCACCGTGCTGCATGCGGTGCGTAAGATTGCGGACGCTCGCGGCAAACAGGCCGAACTTAACCATACCCTGCATGTGTTGGAACAAACTCTAAAAGGATGATCATGCAACTCGTACAAACGACACGCGATGCGTTGCTCAAACCGCTCTCGACGGTAGCGGGCATTGTCGAAAGACGCCATACGCTGCCGATTCTGGCGAACATCCTGATGCGCAAGGAAGGCGGCAAGATTTCATTCATCGCCACCGACCTCGAAGTGCAGATCACCACGCAGGCCGACATCGGTTCGGGCGAGGGCGATGGCGCCGTGACCGTGGCGGCGCGCAAGCTGCTGGATATTCTGAAAGCCTTGCCCGACGTGGGCGATGTGCGGGTCACGCTGGACGACAGCAAGCTGACAGTCAAGACCGGCAAGAGCCGCTTTCAGCTGCAAACCCTGGCCGCGTCCGAGTTCCCGACCGTCACCGTGCCCGAGCAGTTCTCGACCTCGCTTACGATGCCGCAAAAGACCTTGCGTCATCTGTTGAACATGGTGCATTTCGCCATGGCCCAGCAAGACATCCGGTATTACCTGAACGGCATGTTGCTGGTGTTCGAACCCGGCTTCGTGCGTTCGGTCGCCACCGATGGTCATCGGATGGCACACTGCGCCGCAGTGGTCGAAGGCGTGGCCGAGCGTCAGGACGTGATCGTCCCGCGCAAGACGGTGCTCGAAATGCTGCGTTTGCTCAACGATTCCGACGACGCCGTCAATATCGACGTTGCGCCCGGTCAGATTCGATTCCGGTTTGGCGATGTCGAGCTGGTATCCAAGCTGGTCGAGGGCAAGTTCCCCGACTTCATCCGTGTCATCCCCAAGGATTACACGCAGCAGTTCGAAGTCAGCCGCGAAGTTCTGCAAGGCAGCTTGCAACGTGCCGCCATTCTGACGATGGACAAGTTCAAAGGCGTGCGCCTGCAACTGGCCGATCATCAGATGAAGATCTCGTCTTCCAATGCCGCCCAGGAAGAGGGCCAGGAAGAAATCGACATCGACTACAGCTTCGATCCGCTGGACGTCGGCTTCAACGTCAGCTACCTGCTGGACGTGCTGGGCAATATCAAGACCGAGTCGGTGTTGTGGTCGGTGAAATCCGATCCGGCCGCTTCGGCGTTGATCACCCTGCCGGGCGACGACCAGTTCAAATACGTCGTGATGCCGATGCGCATTTAAGCGCATATCGCAGCGACAGTGACCCTGTCCGACCGGCGCGATGCTGGTCGGCACGGCCGTGAGGCCGCTTGAATAGGTGTAATGCATCCATTATGTCCGACGAAACCAATGTGACTCCCCAACCGTCCGAGTACGGTTCCGACTCGATCAAGATGTTGAAAGGCCTGGAGGCCGTGCGTAAGCGCCCAGGCATGTACATCGGCGATACGTCCGACGGTACGGGCCTGCACCACATGGTCTTCGAGGTGGTGGACAACGCGATCGACGAAGCCCTGGCCGGTCATTGCGACGACATCGTCGTGACCATCCATACCGACAACTCGATCTCGGTGACCGATAACGGTCGCGGTATTCCGACCGACATCCACAAAGACGACGAATTCAAGCGCAGCGCTGCTGAAATCGTCATGACCGAGCTGCACGCCGGCGGTAAGTTCGACCAGAACTCCTACAAGGTATCGGGCGGTCTGCACGGCGTGGGTGTGTCTTGCGTGAACGCGTTGTCGGAATGGCTGCGTCTGACCATTCGCCGTAATGGCCAAGTGCATCAAATGGAGTTCCGTCAGGGCGCGCGAGTCGAGCCTTTGACTGTCACCGGCACCACCGAAAAGCGGGGTACCGAGGTGCGCTATCTGGCCGATGCCACCATTTTCAACAATATCGAGTATCACTACGAGATTCTGTCCAAGCGTCTGCGCGAACTGTCGTTCTTGAACAATGGCGTGAAGATCCGCCTGATCGACGAGCGTCAGGGCAAGGAGGAGAACTTCGCGTTCTCGGGTGGCGTCAAAGGCTTTGTCGAATACATCAATCGCAGCAAGACCGTCCTGCATCCCAACGTGTTCGCGGTCGAGGCCGAGTCCAGCGCCGGTGGCGTAAGCGTGGGCGTGGAAGTGGCCATGCAATGGAACGACAGCTACGGCGAGAACGTGCTGTGCTTCACCAACAACATTCCGCAGCGCGATGGCGGCAGCCACATGACGGGCTTTCGCGCAGCGGTGACGCGCGTACTGAACAAGTACATCGCCGACAACGAAATCGCCAAGAAAGCCAAGGTCGAGACCACGGGCGACGACATGCGCGAAGGCTTGGCCTGCGTGCTGTCGGTGAAAGTGCCCGAGCCGAAGTTCAGCAGCCAGACCAAAGACAAGCTGGTGTCCAGCGAAGTGCGTCCTGCGGTTGAGGAAGCCGTGGGTCGTACGCTGGAAACCTGGCTGCTCGAACACCCGAACGATGCCAAGGCCTTGTGCGGCAAGGTGGTGGATGCTGCCCGTGCGCGTGAGGCGGCTCGCCGTGCGCGCGAAATGACGCGTCGCAAGAGCGTGCTGGAAGGTGCGGGCCTGCCCGGTAAGCTGGCCGACTGCCAGGAGAAAGATCCTGCGTTGTGCGAGCTTTACATCGTCGAGGGTGACTCGGCAGGCGGTTCGGCCAAGCAGGGGCGCGATCGTAAGTTCCAGGCCGTGCTGCCTTTGCGCGGCAAGGTGCTGAACGTCGAGAAAGCACGATTCGATCGTTTGATCGCCAGCGAGCAGATCGCCACCTTGATCACCGCGCTGGGTACGAGCATCGGCCCTGACTTCAACGTCGAGAAGCTGCGTTACCACCGCATCATCATCATGACCGACGCGGACGTCGATGGCGCTCACATTCGTACGCTGTTGTTGACGCTGTTGTATCGCCAGATGCCGCAGTTGGTCGAGGGCGGCTATGTGTATATCGCACAGCCGCCGCTGTACAAGGTCAAGGTTGGCCGCGAAGAGCGTTATCTGAAGGACGCCCAGGAAGAAGCGCAGTTCATGCTGCAATTGGCCCTGAAGGATGCCGAGTTGGTGCCTAGCGAAGGTGCTGCGCCGATCAGCGGCGATGCTCTGGGTGCGATCACCAACAAATTGATTCTGGCCGAAGCGGTCATGGCGCGCGCGTCGCGTCTGGTCGATCAGTCGGCCTTGCGTGCGATTCTGGATGGCGTGACCATCGAGTTGGCCGACGAGGCGCGTGCCAATGCATCGGCCGACCGCCTGCGTGCGGCGATGGTCGATCCCTTGCTGCCTGCAGGCATCGAAGTGGAGTCGGAGTTCGACGAATCCACCGAGAAGTATCGTCTGACCATCAGCCGCATGGTGCACGGCAATGTGCGCGTGAGCGCCATCGATACGCACTTCCTGGAGGGGTCGGACTACGCGGTGCTGACGGATGCGGCGCGCACGTTCTTGCAGCTGATCGGCCCGGGCGGTGTGGTGTCCCGAGGCGAAGGCGAGAAGCGCCGTGAAATGCCCGTGAAGACGGTGCAGGATGTCGTGGACTGGTTGCGCAAGGAAGCCGAGCGTGGACTGACCAAGCAGCGCTATAAGGGTCTGGGTGAGATGAATCCGTCGCAGCTGTGGGAAACCACGATGGATCCGACGGTGCGCCGTCTGTTGCGCGTGCAGATCGAAGACGCGCTTGCCGCCGATTTGATGTTCACGACCCTGATGGGCGACGACGTCGAACCGCGCCGAGCATTTATCGAGACGCACGCCTTGCAGGCGGGGAATCTGGATATTTGATGGTGATGTCGGGGCTCTGCGGCCCTCTCGATCGATCCTATCATCGCTGGATCGATGCGCGTCGAGTATGACGTCTGGAGAGATTCTGTTATTGAAGAAGGGGGGCTTAATCACCGATAGGGTGGGTAGTCGACGTAGCCTTGCTCTTCACCCGCATAAAGCGTTGCAGTGTCTGGCTCTGCGAGTGGCCAGTGATTCCTCAGCCGTTCGGACAGGTCGGGGTTGGCGACGAATGGCAGGCCGAACGCCACCAGGTCAATCTCCTTGTCGCGTAAAAGCTGTCGTGCCGAGTCGCCATCGAGTGCGCCGCACAGCATCATCGGTCCGTCGAAGCGCGCTTTGAATCGAGTGACGAACGCAGGTGGGATCAATCGCTGTAGCGATGCCTGCGCCAGTGCGTTGGCGGTGTCGTTCAAATAGCCGATAGGTGCTCGCTCGTTGTTCAAATGCACGCAGGAAATACCGAGTTCGCGAAGTCGGTCCGCCAGATAGAGATACGTTTCTTCGACATCCGGGTCGGCGGGCATGCAATTGAAAAAGCCATAGGGCGACAAGCGCACCAGGATGGGACATGCATCGTCGAGCTCGGCGGCGACGGCCTCCAGGATGTCTATCAGGACGCGGCAGCGGTTCTCCGCACAGAGCCCGCCATAGCAATCGTCACGCGTATTGTTGGCGGCGTTCAAGAACTCTTCTATCAAGTAGCCATTGCCGGCTAGAATCTCGACGCCATCGAATCCGGCTTGGCGTGCGAGTGACGCCGCTCGAGCAAACTGTGCGACCACATCGGCAATACCGGCGGCCGATAGCGCGCGCGGAGGGCTGACGGCAACCTTGCCAGGCTTGCCGCCAACGGCGATGGCGAAGGTTTCCAGCGTTTCGACGTGTTTAGCCGTCGCCGACACCGGCGCACACCCCGTCGGCAGCACCGAAATGTGCGAGACGCGCCCGACATGCGAGAGCTGAGCGACCATCCGTCCGCCTGCCCGATGCACGGCATCGACAACATGGGTCCAACCGAGCAACTGCTCCGGTGAATATAGTCCAGGTGTACCGAGGTAGCCGCGCGCTTGAGGCGAGACGGCGATGGCTTCGCTGATGATGAGGCCGCAGGACGCGCGCTGGGCGTAATACAAGGCATTTAGCGCCGTAGGGGTGTTGCCTGTGCCCACCCGGAGTCGTGTCATGGGCGCCATCACAATCCGGTTGGGAAGCCGCAGTGTTCCGATGGAAAATTCAGTGAACATAGTCCTCTTTCAATGTGCCGCTACTGGCGCGTGAGTCCGACGCTCTTGTCGTGCAGTCGGACTCGTCAAGACATGAATGGCAGCCAACATTAAGCGCCGATGAAAGTCCATTGATTGCTGTCGAGGTGGGACGCGGCGGAGCGATTGCGGCTTCGGAGTGGCCGAATCGCTTGTTCAAATGAGACCCATTTGTAATAATCGGCCCCGCTACCGGGCTGGTTACATACGGTCTTTCTAGGAGTCAGCGACATGAGTTTGAACAGGTTCACCCCAGCACGTTTGCTGGCGGCCGTCATGACGGCATTGGTGCTGGGCGGCTGCGCAGCAGGTTCTCGCGGCACCGATCAGGCAGCGGAAGTCAGCACCACCGCCAAGTCCATTCTGCCGGCAGAGCACAAGGACATTGCCAAGGGCATCTACGAGCTGGCTTACAGCGCCAAACAGGATGCCGTGTTCGTGGCGGTCTCGGGTGGATTCAGCAAGGTGCCGGGCAAGCCCATGGTGGCTCGTTTGAACCCGCAGACGCTGGAAGTCGAGAAAGAGATTCCGCTGCGTCGCAAAGCCTTCGGCGTCGCCTTGGACGATGCCAAGAACCGCCTGTATGTGGGTAATACGTTGGATTTGTCGGTAACGGTGGTCGACATCCAACGCAATCGTGTAGTGCGAACCATCCAATTGATGGGTAAGAAGAAGAGCGCCAACGGCCGCCCTGCTTATACCCATGACCTGCGCGAACTGGTGGTCGACTCGGCCAACAATCGTTTGTATGTGACGGGCCACTCGGAGAAGGGCAGCGTGTTGTTCGTGGTGGATACCCGCCGCAACCGGGTCATCAAGACCATCCCTGGCCTGGGTAACGCCAAGGCACCGGGTCTGGTGCTGGATGCCAAGGGCGGCCTTGTGTTCACGTCGAATTTGCTGGGCGAGGTCGTCGTGATCGACACCAAGACTCAGGCGGTGACGCAACGCTTCCAGACCCGGTCGGATCAGCCGATGAACATCGCGTACGACTCGGCGACTCAACGCCTGTTCATCACCGATCAGGGCTTGAAGATGATTACCGACTATCAGGCCAAGTCGATCGAGGGCTTCAAGTCGCGTCATCCGGGCAAGCGCATCCTGGTCTTGAACGCCAACACGGGCGAAGAGATCAAGAGCGTTCCGGTTTCCGACGGTCCGCTCGCGCTCCGTCTGGACGAGCAGCGCAAGCGCTTGTATGTGACCAGCCGTGCCGGTGCTCAGGTTTCGGTGTTCGATAGCGAAACTTATGCCTTGCTGCACTCGGTGAATCTGCCGCCCTTCCCGCAAAGCATTGCCTTGGATGAAGCACGCAACGTGTTGTTCGTGACGGTGAAAGCCGACACCAGCAAGGACGGCCTGGCCGAAGATTCGGTGGCGCGTATTCAACTGCCTTGAGCGCACTGCCGCTGGCGTTCGCGGTGGCCATGGCCGCTGCGAACGGATTCGAAGATCCTAAAACCGATGACGTATGCCTAGCGCATATTGCGACTCGTGCCAGTCGGGCGTATTCCAGGCGCGGTCCATGTAGCCATAGATCGCATAGAAATTAGTGCGCTTGGACAGGTCGTAGGTGTAGCCTGCCGAGTACACGTTCTGAGGCCCTGTAGCGCCCCGTTTGCCGAGTTCACCCGAGTCATTGGGTCGGCTGGTCTGAAACGATGCCAGCAAGGTACTTGCGCCGCCGACCCGCCAGGCGGCACCCACCATCGCCGCCTGAACGCTACTGCCGGCGAAATTGACGAGTTGACCCGGCGAGGGGACCGCCGGGATGGTCGAGCCATTGCGCATCAACGACCATGCTGCGTACAAGGTGACCGAATCGCCCATCCATTTGCCGGCCAAGGTATAGGCGTAGGGGGCGGTATAGCCCCCGTTGGCCATCATGGCCTGTCGTTGACTGCTGCCATGGCCCCATTTGGCTTTTTCGTAGGTGGCGGTCAGGCTGTAGCGGGTTTGCGTGTAGACGATGGCCGCGCTCATCAGCTTGCTGGACGACGAGGTACCAAAGCCTTGGCTGTCGTAGCCGGTGCTGTAATCCATCCCGGCGCGCCAGCCTGCCGCCGACGGGGTCCAATAGGCGATGGTATTGTCGGCCCGGTTAGCATTGAACGGCAGCAAGGTGGTTTGTGCGCCGGTGATCATGTAGGACGCCAGAAACGCGTCGTAATCGGATAGCGTAATGGACGAGACCGAGGTCTGTCGCCCCAAACGCAGTTCGCCCATCGGTCCTGACAAGCCTGCCCAGGCGGCGCGGCCGAATAAGCGGCCGCCTTGTGCCGAGCGGCCCTCGTTGGCCAGGAAACCGCTTTCCAACAAGTAGTTGGCACGCAATCCATTGCCCAGCGTTTCGCTTCCGCGCAAGCCCCAGCGCGACCCCGATTGGACGCCGGATTGCATGCGCAAGGAGGTGCCTTCGTCCTGGCGCGAGATGCCACCCATGCTGAGATCGACCACCCCATACAGAATGGCGCTGCTGTCGGTTTGAGCGATCGAAGACAAGGGCAGGAACAGGCCGGCGATCGCCAGCATTCGAGCGGTACGTGTCATCGTGGCGCTCACAGGTACTTCAGCCATGCGATGTCGCGGCGGCGGGCCTTCAGCGCGCCGAACCAGCGTACCGGCCAATACAGCACGACCGCCATCACGATGGTGATCAGCCAGACTTGGCCGATGGTCTCCACGCCGAAGAACTTGCCGTAATTCAGACCCCAGAGTGCGACGCACAGTTCGTAGATCGCTTTAAGCACGTACAGGTGCAAGATGTAGAAGAACATGGGGGCTGCACCGAACGCGCACAGCGTCTTGATCCAGCGGTCGTTCTGACGCGCTTCGAACAGGGCGAGCAGAATCAGGCCAATACCGAGCGTGAGCAACAAAAACAATAGTGACGGCGGATACTTGGTGATATTCACGAAGCTCATCAGTGCTTGCATGCCTTGAGCATCGGCGTCCCATTTTTGGGACTGACCGTAGCCGTTGATGACGCGCAGCACGACAAACGACAGCAGTGCGCCGGCACCGATGATCCACAGCCGTCCCAGGCGCTTTGAAGCAGGCACTGCCGACGAAAACCACGGGCCTGCGGCATAGCCCAGCGCGATCACGCCGATCCATGGCAGCACGGGATACGACGTGCGCAAGCGCATGCCTTCGGTCACGTCGATCCAGCCACGATCGTGCAAGATGGCCCACATCACATGCAGGGCATGACCTGGCTCGAAATGCACGCCATCGAGCAGGTTGTGACCTGCCACCAATGCCAGGCACAACGCAGCCAACACGCCGCGCGGCAGCCAGATAAGTGCCGACAAGGCCATCATGCTCAGGCCGATTGCCCAGATGACCTGCAAATACACCACCGATGGCGGGAATTGCAGCGTCCAGGCGAAGTTAATGACCAGCACCTCCAGAACCACCAGGAACAAGCCGCGCTTGAACAGGAAACCGGCTGCGCTGGCAGTGCCTGCATAGGCCATCGCGCCAGGCTGTTGCATGGCTTTCTGGCTGTACAGCCAAGCCGACAGGCCTGTCAGAAAGACGAATACCGGCGCGCACAGGTGCGCGAGCAGCCGGGAGAAGAATAGTGCGGGATCGGTGTCGGACACCGACATCGGGTCGGACACTTGATGATGCAGAAAGACGGTCTCTCGAACATGGTCGAGCAACATGACGACAATGACCCAGCCGCGCAGGGCATCGATGGACAGCAGACGGGCGCGACCGGGCGATGAAGCGCCGGGAGATACAGAGGAGGACATGGCAGGCACAGGAGAGTTGGCGACGTGATCGGACGGAACAAGCGGGTGGTCCGCGTCCGGCGCAGAATTGTAATGTAATAACATTTCGAATGCTACATTGCGTGGCGCCTTCGTTCCCATGCGCGCTGTTTTGCCCTGTACGGTCGACCAAGTATCATACGGGCACGTTTTTTCAAGTTTCTACTTTGCCGCGCCCGGTCGCGATCGAGACATCTGCACTCATGACTACCATTCTTCCCCATCTTCCCGTCGGACAGAAAGTCGGCATCGCCTTTTCGGGCGGCCTGGACACCAGCGCTGCCCTGCTCTGGATGCGCCACAAAGGCGCAATTCCCTATGCCTATACGGCGAACCTCGGCCAGCCGGACGAGCCCGACTACGACGCCATTCCGCGTCGCGCCAAGGAATATGGCGCAGAAAACGCTCGTCTGATCGACTGCCGTAAGCAATTGGTGGCCGAGGGGATTGCTGCGCTGCAAAGCGGCGCGTTCCATATTTCGACCGCTGGCGTGACTTACTTCAACACCACGCCGCTGGGCCGTGCAGTCACCGGCACCATGCTGGTGGCAGCCATGAAGGAAGACGACGTCAACATCTGGGGCGACGGCAGCACTTTCAAAGGCAACGACATCGAGCGCTTTTATCGCTATGGCTTGTTGACCAATCCTGAATTGAAGATCTACAAGCCCTGGCTGGATCAGGCGTTCATCGACGAGTTGGGCGGCCGTTCGGAGATGTCCGAATACATGCGCGCTGCCGGTTTCGACTACAAAATGTCGGCCGAGAAGGCTTATTCGACCGACTCGAACATGTTGGGCGCGACGCACGAAGCGAAGGATCTGGAGCACTTGAACTCCGGCATCAAGATCGTTCAGCCGATCATGGGCGTGGCATTCTGGCGCGACAAAGTGGAAGTCAAGCGCGAGACGGTCAGCGTGCGTTTCGAAGAGGGCCAGCCGGTTGCATTGAACGGTATTTCGTACAGCGACTCGGTCGAGCTGCTGGCCGAAGCCAACCGCATTGGTGGCCGTCATGGCCTGGGCATGAGCGATCAGATCGAGAATCGCATCATCGAGGCCAAGAGCCGTGGCATTTACGAAGCACCGGGACTGGCGCTGTTGTTCATCGCTTATGAGCGTCTGGTGACCGGCATCCACAACGAAGACACCATCGAGCAATACCGTGAGAACGGCCGCAAGCTGGGCCGTCTGCTGTATCAAGGCCGTTGGTTCGATTCGCAAGCCATCATGCTGCGTGAAACGGCCCAACGCTGGGTCGCCAGCGCCATCACCGGCGAAGTGACCCTCGAGCTGCGCCGCGGCAACGATTATTCGATTCTGGACACGGTCTCGAACAACCTGACCTACAAGCCCGAGCGTCTGACGATGGAGAAGGGCGAATCGACCTTCTCGCCGCAGGATCGTATCGGTCAGCTCACCATGCGCAACCTGGATATCGTGGATACCCGCGAAAAACTGGGCACGTACATGAAGGCCGGTTTGTTGTCGGCACCGGCGGGTTCGGCCTTGCCGCAACTGAAGGACGCCACGAAGAAGTAATCGCATGCGTGCGGGCCAGCAATGGCCCATGCGTGTAAAAGCCCTTGAGCGTTGGATTCATTCCGGGCTCAAGGGCTTTTACACGCATGGGCCTACGGGGCTTTTACACGCATGGGCCTACGCTCGAAAGTCAAAAAACTTCTTGCGAGCGACAACTGAAAAAAATGCCAGATTCGCTCTGGATTACGATGTCCCGGGCCCAGAGGATTTAGCGGTTGGCAGATGTCGAATGTGACTCGATCCGCTCTAATGCAAGATAACCACGCCCACGCCGGCCACTCACGCAGTGGCACCACGCCTCCCCTCTCTTGACTCCCAAATGAGCACGCACCCACGCGGCAGGCTTACGCCGCCCACACTGCATCCTCATGACACTTCAAATAAATACACCATTTAAAACTTTAGGCAATAACCTAAATCTCATGATTTTTTTGAAATTTCTGTAATGAATGTAATTTTTTCCACTGGGCTTGCAGGCAATTGCATCAATCCTGACTTATCTCAACAGCAACGAACATGATTAGAAAGAAATTTGCGATCTGTTGAGTCTAGGATTCGTCCGCCTGAGGTCTGAAGCACTTCCCAGATCTGCCTGCAACGCACCGTCGTCGGATTTTCCACCCGGTCGCAAAAGCAGACCGAAACGACCGTGACGTCATGGAGCCTGACGTCTGCCACCGACACACCGCGCGCCTGAAACAGGTGACGAATTGACGGGCCATGTCGAGCCCGATATCCGCAATCCGAAGGTGATGGAGCTCGCTGACGCAGGGGGCTCACTGGCCTTCGGATTTCTTTCGAACTCTGGCCCTGGACTGTCCAAGTTCAGCCCGTCAATCGATTTTCCAAGGACTCTGAATGGCTGATTTCACCGTCACCCCCATCGGCACATGCCGCATCCATACGCCCCTGCGCAGCACCGCGGCACGCTACCCGATCAAGCTGCAGCTCGGGCGCAACTACGGGTTCGTGCACACCAGCACCGAAGCGCTCCAGCAGGCTCGCTTCATGTATGACCAATGCGACATTCCTGCCGATATCCAGCGCTTGATCTTCCGGCCGTCCAGCGTAGGCAAGGCACGCAGTGCCACGCACAAGCCCGCCAGCCTGTACATGGTGGAGATCTCGTCGCGCAAACTGTTGACCCTGGACGGACATCCCATCCAGTCCAACTACCTGAGCCGACACTTCAGCGAGCTGTTTGCCGATCATGGGCGCTCGAAGATGTTCTGGGCGCTGGCCATCGCCGAAAAATTGGCGGAACGCCGCGCCTTGCTCGACCAGGAGCCCGCGTTCAATAGCCTTCCGGTGCAAGACCGCGAACTGCTGGCCCGCATCCTCAAGCGCGACCTTTCGGATGAAGAGATCGAAGCCGAGATGCGGCAGATCGCCGAGCTGCTGGGTAAGGACAAGGTGGTATTCGTCACGCACATCGACGCCTTGACCGCGGACAACGCACCGATCGAATCGCGACAGCATTTGATTCGCACAGTGACCGAGGCTGCCGCGCGTATCGGCGTGGCAAGCTACGACCCAACGCCGTCGATGAACAGGCTGGGGCAGGCGGATGCGATGGAAGAGGGCGGCCTGGACCTCACCCATTACACCGATCGCTTTTCCAACCGGCTGGGCGCCGAATGGTTCAAGACCTATATGCGTCCGCAGATGAGCGCATCCTTGCCGGCACCCATAGCGGCCAATCTGGCAGCCGAGGAAGACGCCGATCGCATCGAAAGAGCGTGGGAATCGGGTGAGCTTCGCGAGGCATCGCAGCGCGTGCGCGATGTGCTTCGACGCCACCCCGGCTTACCCGAGCATGTCGTGCTGCTGGCACGCCTGCAATCGGAACTGGGCGCCTATGAAGAAGCGATTTCGCTGCTGGAAAGCGCCGATGCCGTGATGGCTACCGGCAGCAAGGCCGAGCAGATACTGATGCGAAGCCATTACAAGCTTGGCCACTACGAGCTTGCCTACTCGTTGTCGTCCGACCTGTTGGGTGACGAAAGCGAGTCGCCGGAAATCGTGGGGGTGGCAGCGGCTTGCGCGGCTCAACTGGGTTACAGCAACGAAGCGTTGAGCAACTGGAAGCGGTTGTTCCGCATCTCGTCGCCCAACCAGGCATCGGCCCTGGAGGCGGCCGACACCGTGCTGTCGATGCTGCAAGCTGGCGGTGACATGGAAGCTGTCCTTCGCTGGGTAAACGAAGTGCGCGCCACGCTGCCTTCCCATGGCCGAGGCTTTGCCGTGCTGTGGCGCGACAAGCTGATGGCGAACGATCGAACCGGGTTGCGCTCCTTGGCATCCGAGTCGCCCGAGCTTGCCGACGCAGACGCGCTGGAACTCGTCCAGGAAGCATCCTGGCGCGGTTGCACGGCGGCAGCGGCAGCGGCAGCGTTGGCTACCTCGAGCGGCCTGGTCAACAGCGAGCAGGAGGATATCCGCAGCTGGTTGCAGACCCAATCGCAGGCTTGGGCATCAGAGGGTGCACAAGCCTTGGAAGAGGGACGCTTGCGTGATGCTGCCGAAAGAATTAGTGCGTACCGCATGCTGGATCTGGATACCCTGAGCGGCGCGCGGGCGCAGCGGGCGTTCGAGCGCGCCATTCGCCTCGCGGTTCGTGCCGCGCTGCTGGCCGGCAACCACAAGGAAGTGATCGAGCTTACCGACATCGCCCTCGATGCCCACGTCGATTTTCCCGAGCTGGACACCATGCGTGGCCGCGCCGCGGATGCGCTGGGCGACTCGAGGACCGCCATGCGGCACCTCGGACGGGCAGTCTCCGACGAGTCGGCCCAGTTCAGCACCAAGCTGTATTTCGCGCGAGTCGCCTTCAACGGCGGTTGGTTCGGAGAAGCCATCGATGCGTACAAAGCGGTGCTCGCCCATCCGTCGGCAGACCAGAACGCCAAGGAAGAAGCCGAGCGTCAGCTGGGCCGGTTGGGGCCTCGCTCGATTCGCGCTGCGCGGCAGACGCTGAACGATGGCGACTATCGCGCGGCCTGGGACCTGCTGGACCGCGTTGCGCAGTCGTGGCCGCAGATGCCTGAAGTTGCCCACGAAAAGCGACGCATCCTGGGCGTGCTGTATGCCAAAGTCAGGGCGCTGGAGCCTTCGAGCACCAGCGAACGACTCGCCGTGGGCGAAAAGATTCTGGAACTCGTGTCCGACGACGTCATCGGCCTGCGTACCGCAGCCGTCGGCGCCATGCGGCTGCATCTGTTCGAGCGCGCCTTGCCGTACTGGCAGTTGCTCAAGCAGGGTTCGAACAAGCCAGAGCAATTCGACAATTACATCCAGCGATGCGAAGTCTGGATCGAGCGGGCCAATCGCAGGAGGGCGGCATGACTCGACCACAGGATTCCGAGCTAGCGGTAGGCGAAGCACTCGGGCTTGACGAGGTGCGCGCCCAGCTGGAAGAAATCGTGGCGGCCTCGGGCCGGGTAATGCTCGCCCAAGACAACCTGGCTCGCGCGCAAGCGTTGGTGCGTGGTCACCTGGCTGACGCCAAGGTCCGCTTTCTGTTGCTTCGATTGAAAGAGACCGCGGGCCTGAACGAAGGCATGGCCGAACAGTGGGCGGCGCTGATGCAGGACTGCCCGGACGATCTGCAGATCGTTCGCCACTGCGCCACCCGCCTGGTGAAAGACCGGCAGGTCGATGAAGCACTGGCGTTGATCGACCGGCATATCCCCAAGTCGACCCGCAAGCCGGAAAAGCTCTTTGCCAAGGCCAAGCTGCTCAGCGACATCCGTGCACACGAGCGGTCCGACGCATTGTTCCGCCGCCTGCTTGCCCGCCATGACGACCGTAATGTCCGGATCGAGTTTGCCAAGCGTCTGCGCAAGCGCGGCCTTCTGGTGGATGCGTATGAAACCATCCAGCCGATCGCCGGCATGCTCGCCCCAGGCAGCAAGGCCGCGGAATTGGCGTCTGCACTGGCCAACGACCACGCGTTCTATCGAGGCCTCGAGTCGGAGGAGGAGCTCGCTGGGCAGGACATCAAGATCGTGTCCATGAAGCATGCGATCCTGCATTTCAAGGATCGTGACGTCGACGACCAGCCGCCGGTGAACCCCGTCTCGATCGCGTTGGTGACGGGCAGCCTGGGGCCTGGCGGGGCGGAGCGGCAGTTGACACGGCTCGCTGGCGAGTTGCATCGCATGGCGTCGTCCGCGGACTACCGTCCGTCTTTCATGAAAGTCAGGCCGGACAAGGTCGAGGTACTGGTCAAACAGCATACCGAGCCGGCAGGTTCGGGCAAGAAAGGAGGCTTGGATTTTTTCCTGCCCCTTTTGACCGACGCACAGATTCCGGTGACGGAGATCAACGGATTGCCGGCGATCTCGACCGCGAATCAACCGGTTGAAGATAGTGCCCTGACCCGCTTGCTGGAACAGTTGCCGCCGCCCGTTCACTATGGCGTCACGCGGCTGACGCCGATGTTGCGCGAGCACGGATTCGACGTGGTAAGCCTGTGGCAGGATGGCACATGCCTGTTTGGTGCGTTGGCGGCGCTGCTGGCCGGTGTGCCCAGCATCCACTTGGTGTTCCGTGGGTTGCCGCCCAACATCCGCAAGGATCGGTATCGGGACGAGTATCCGGTGCTGTATCGCGCCCTGGCGCAGGTGCCGGGCGTGCACTTCGTCAGCAACAGCCTCAAGGCGGCACAAGAATATTCGAACTGGCTGGACATCCCGATCGAGCGCTTTCACATCCTGTACAACGGCGTGCCCGAACTGGCCACGACGCCTGCGCCCGAAGACGAGCAGAAATGGCATGCCTTCCAGGCCGGCACTTCCGATGCGACAGAGACGATCGGCGGCGTGTTTCGCCTGGAGCCCGACAAGCGGCCGCAACTGTGGCTCAAGCTCGCGGCGCAATACTTGAAACGGCGGCCCAAGGCGCGCTTTTTCATCGTGGGCGACGGGCGCATGGGCGAGAGCATGACCGCGTTGGCGCAAGAACTGGGCATGTCGGACCGCATGATGTTCGTCGGTCTGTCCAAGCACGTGGGCTACTGGTATGCACAGATGGACGCCAAGGTGCTGCTGTCCCGCTTCGAGGGACTGCCCAATGTCCTGATCGAGGCCCAGCTTCAAGGCGTGCCGGTGGTCTCGACGCCTGCCGGCGGCGCGGGCGAGTGCTTTGTCCAGAATGTGACAGGACATCTTCTGGACGATCTCGAGCATCCGGACTTGACCGAGGCTTGCGACAAGATCGAATCGATCGTGGACAGGATGCGGGGCAATGACGTGTTGAAGCAGCATAGCCGTCAACGCGCGCGCGAACTGTTTTCGCTGGATGCGATGCTGACCAAGTTCCTGGGCCTGTGCGTGGCGGTTCTGGGTGCGGTCCGAAACGACGAGTCCATCGGTACGGGGGCCATGCGCCTGAAGGAAGCCTGATCTTCCGGCAAATTGCCGTGATCGTGAAAATTATGAACGCTATCAAAAACAACGCAGCGGCCCATGGCCTGCGGCACAAGGCGGCACTGCTTCTCGCGGTGCTCGCCACACTTACTCTTGCAGGGTGCCAGTTGCCGCGCACCGGTCCAATGCTGCACGAGATGGGCTCCGCGAACAGCGACAAGGATGTGGTGGTCAGGTTGGCGACGCCCGAGCTGGTCAGGGCAAGCCGCATGCCCGAGGTCGAGAATTTCCCCGCGCAGTACCGCGACCTGACTCAGGCGGGTTTCGATCGCCTCGTGCCCGGCGACGGCATCAACGTCACCGTGTGGGAACGCGGCGGAATGGGTGTGTTCGCGGTCAATGAAGCAGGCATCAGCGACCTGGGCAATCACCAGATCGACGCCAAGGGCACGCTGTACGTGCCGATGCTGGGCAGGTTCAAGGCAGCCGGCATGACGCTGGAAGAGCTGCATGCAGCGGTTCTGGTGCGTTTGAGCAAGCTGGTTGTCGCCTCGGATGTAAGCGTGACCCGCGCGGGCGAGCGCGGTCAGATGGTGACCGTCCAGGGCCACCTCACCAAGCCGGGCATGTACCCCATCACGCAGACGGCGCAGCGCTTGAGCAGTGCGCTGGCCCTGGCCGCGCCGGTGCAGGACAACCCCGAGCAACTGGTGATCACGCTGCGTCGGGACAATAAGCTGTCCTCGGTCAGGCTGGCCGATATCTACCGCAACCAGGAGAACGATATCCTGCTGCACGCGGGCGATGTCATTACTGCCCACGACGCGCGCGAGCACCTGACGGTGCTCGGCGCGGCTGGCAACCAGGGGCGCGTGGCGATCAGCAAGCGCAACTACACCGTGCTGGATGCGCTGGGCGACGCCAAGGGTTTGGATGGCAATACCGCGGATCCGCGCTCGGTGTTCCTGTTCACGCCGGCGCAGGCTGGCGCCGAGGGGCAGCCGGACACCATCCCCGTGGTCTACCAGTTCGATTTCACCCGCCCCGAGCATGTGGCGATGGCTCGCCAATTCGCGGTGAGGGAGGGGGAAGCGATCTACATCTCGGATGCGCCGTTCACCCAGGTGCAGAAGGTGCTGTCGGCCTTCAGGTTCTCGATGAGGGCCGGTTTCAGCGCAACGCGCGCGATCGACGGCGGTTCGAGCCCCAGCACGTCGGTCGTTCCTGAATAAGGTGCCGATGAGCAACGAAGACCGTATCCGGGGCTGGCGTTCGCGCCGCCAGGAACGCAGCTATACGGTAGGGGCAGGCGTCGCCGAATGGCGACTGGACCCGGTCGCGCTGTTCGACGCCCACGCCACGCCGGCCGTCCTGTTCAAGCCGCTCGTGGCGAGGCTCCAGGGCGAGCCACACGATTCCGTCGCGGCCCGCCGAGCGGTCTATGACGCCATACAGGCGGAGCTGGATGATGCGGTGGCACGCCATGGCGCCGACGAGACGATGGCCGATTTCTCGCGGCGGCGCTTGCGCCTGATCGTGCGGCTGCTCGAAATCGATATTCGCGCCGGCGTCGAGGTGTTCAAGCCCGGCTACATGCCGGCCAAGCTGGTGGAGGAGGACCAGCGCCTGGGCGCCGCGCACGAGCGGCGGGTGCAGCGGCGCAAGCTCGACGAGGCGCAACAGGCACGCCGTCATGCATCCCGCAACGATATAGCGTTGCAGATCGAGCTCGCGCAGGACGACGCTGCGGACCTGGCGGTTCTGCAGGACCGGGTCCGTGCATTGCACGCCGGACATTCGTCGCGTCCTGCCGGTGAGGGCGGGGCGGGTTTCAGGACGCTGTTCGCGCTGTTCATCTACCAACTGCGCGTGATGCACGGGGAAAGCAGGTTTGCCTTGGTATGGGCGCTGGTCGGTCCGGTGGTGCTGCTGACGCTGATTACGTCGATGTATCTCATCCTGGGTACGCGCTACATCCTGGGCATGGACGTGCTGACGTTCTCGTTGACAGGCGCAACCACCTGGATCATGTTCCGCCAGGTCATGCTCAGAAGCAGTACGGCCTATGTCTCGGCGCGAGGACTGCTCAACTTGCCCGGCGTCACGCCGTTGATGTGCGCGGCGGTTCAGGCCTTCCTGTATGCGTCGGTTTATCTGGTGGTGTTCGGCGTGTTGATCGTCGCGGGCCATGCGCTGCAATGGGTGACGCTGCCCGATAATGTGGCCGGCTTCGTCCTGTTCGTGGTGCTGATGGCCATCTTCGGCGCCGCGCTGGGTGTGTTGTTCGGCGCGATTGCGACAAGCTGGCGATTCTTCCTGAGGGTCACGCCGATTCTCGAACGGTTTCTGCAGTTGTTCTCAAGCGTGTTCCTGGTCTCGGAGCAGTTGCCCGAGCAGCTGCGTCCCTGGCTGCTGTGGTCGCCGTTCGCGCACGGGATGCAACTGCTGCGCTCGGCCTATTTTCCCAGCTACACCTCGCAGGACGCGAGCTTGAGCTATTTCCTGATTGCGATGGTCTTGATGATGGTGGCCGCCCTGGCGGCCGAGCGCCTGGTCCGCAGCAATGTCCAGCCCATGTGAGCGCCAGCGATGATCCATCTCCATAAAGTCACTGACGATCCCTTCGCATTCGGCAGCAGGCAGTCGCTGCTTTCCGACGCCGATCTTGACATTCCGGCCGGGCGCTACGCGCTGCTTTCCGCCACGCCAGAGCTGCATCGCCAGATCATCGATGTGCTGTGCGGCTTGCGTCCCCCGCGACAGGGTTTTGTCGCGCATACCGGCAACGTGTCGTGGGCGATAGGCCGGCAGGGCTTCGTCCGGGGCAAGGCCAATGGCCTGAGCATGATCCAGTTGGTATGCGAGCGCTACGACCTCGATGCCCATGCCACGGTCGAATTGGTGGCGGACCTGATCAGCGATCCGCAAAGCCTGGCCAAGCCGATGGAGCATTGGCCGCAGTATGTACGGCAGGAATTTTCGTTCGCGCTGGCGCCCGCTTTCGACGTTTATGTGATCGAAGGGAGCATTCCTTTCGAGCCCTGCCGGTTCACCCGTCTGTGGCTGGCGCTGTTTGAAGAGCGCCTGGTCGGACGGACGCTCGTTTTTTCCAGTTATCGCCAGAACCAGTTGGCGGACTATTGCTTTAAAGGCTTAGTTTATGAGCGAAACGCTCTCAGAATCGAAGACGACCTCGACCAGTGCATCGCCCAGTTCCCCCCAAGACGGTCCCGGGAAGACGCCGGAGCAGGCGATGAATCCTACGGCGGCAGCTTCGATGAAGTCGGCTTCTGACGGCGAGACCGAGATCACGCGACGCCGGCGCGATCGCCAGTTGGCGCTGCGCGACCGGTTGCGCCGGCGTTGGATCAGCGCAGGGCTGGTGGTCGCGCCGGTGGTGTGTGCCCTGATCTACGTGCTGTGGTTCGCGACGCCGCGCTATGAGGCAGAGTCACGGTTCTTCGTCCAATCGGGCTCGGGCCAGCAGTCCGCGGGCGCGGGCGCGGCCGGGTTGCTGACCACCGGCAACGCGGCCGGGGGCATGATGGGCGGCTTCGTCGACGGGTGGGCGGTCAGGGACTTCCTGCTGTCGCGCGACAGCATGCGCCAGCTCGACGAAAAGATCGGATTGCGCCAGTATCTGATTCAGGATGGCCTGGACATTGCCAATCGCCTCACCGAGGATTCGAGCGAGGACGCGCTGTATCGCGCATACCAGGCCTCTGTCCACGTTTCGTTCAACGCGCTCGAGCAGATCGACGTGTTGCGCGTGAGCGCATACTCGCCCGAGCACGCGGGCGCGCTGTCCAGGGCGCTGATCGGCCTGGCCGAGGAATTCGTCAGCCGCTTGAACGAGAAAGGGGTTTCCGACAAGTTGAGGGTCAGTGAAGAGTCGTTGCGGCGGGCCGAGCGGGCAGCGCTCGATGCCCGCGAGGCGCTGACGGCCTGGCGCACCGATCACGGCAACATCGATCCGACGGCCACCGTGTCGATGCTGCTCAATCATTCCAGCCAGCTCGAAGGCGAGCTCAATACAGCCAGGATCAACCTGGACAAGATACGTTCGCTGGGCAACAGGGACCATCCCATGCTTCAGCCCGCTCAGATGCAGATCGCGGCTTTGCAGAAACGGATCGACAGCGTGCGGGAACGCTTGAGTGGAGAGGGCAATACGGAAGCAATGCTGCTCAAGTCCTACGAGGCCCTGAGGAATGCACAGGCATTCGCGGACTCGAATCTGACCTTGGCGCAGCAGTCGCACCAACAGGCGCTGGTGGATACCCTGCGATTGCAACGGTATCTGTCGATCATCGTGCAGCCGGTACCCACGGATCGGCCCAGCAGTCCGCGCGTGCTGATTCTGTTGCTCGAGGCCCTGGCGCTGGGGTTCGTCCTCATGTTCGTCGTTCGTGTCGTGATGTCGCTGTTGAAGGGATTCAGGCATGGTTGACGGGGTCATCGAGAATAGGAACGCCCCGGCCGAGGCTTCGGCCCGGTTACAGGATCTCATTCAAAAGATCCGCGCGGCTCGAGATCCCGTACGCGAAATGGCCGCGTTGGACGCGGCGCTGGTGGTCTCTGCGGATGGCCGGCGAGACGTTCGCCGGTTGCTGGTGTCGCCCTATGTCCGCGATGGCGCGTTGCCACCCGCGATCGCAGCGCTCGAGGTGCTCGTTGTTGCTTATCCCTCCCAGGCCGACGACCGCCGCATGCTCGCCAGCCTGTTCGGTCGGACGAAACAATGGGATCGAGCCATAACCGAAGCGGATGCCGCTGCCTTGATCGAACCCGACGTCGTGGCGCATCATGCCGCGCGGATCCAGCTTCGGTTGCAGGGTGGACAGGTGAGCGATGCAGCGGCCGTCGCGCGCACCACGGTGGCTATCGCAACGGGTGAACCGGGTGAAGCCGGCCTCTGGATGCTGGCATTCATTCGAAACGGTGAAGTGGCCGAGGCTGCGCGGGTCGCGGCGATGTTGGAGGTCGACAGGCTGCCGAACGAGCGTGCGGCCGCCATGGCCGTGCGCGCCCTGCTGGAAGATGTCAGGGTAGAGACGGCAATTGGCTTTGGCCAGGCGGCATTGGACGCGGGTCACGACTCCCCGGCATTGCGTACCTATCTCGGGCTTGCATATCTTCGGCGCGCAGGCGAGGAGGACCGAAAAATACATGCCTTGGCCCATTTCGAGGCGGGTTTGAAAGCGGCGCCTTCTGATGTCAGGCTGCTGTCGCTGTATGGCGAAACGCTTTTGCGCGCCGGACGTTACCGCGAAGCATTGGCGCCGTTCGAGCAGGCCATGGTGTTGGCGCCAGCGCTCGAACAGACACAATTGCTGTACGCCCGCGCTTTGCGCTATTCGACGCAGCACGAGAGGGCCGCCAATCAACTGGTCGGCATGCTCGAGACGTCCCCGGGAAGTTTGCTTTTGCAGCGCTCGGCGATCGGCGCGCTGTCCCAGGCAGGTCGCACGAACGAAGCCGAGGTACTGTATGAACAGTACGTCTCGGCACGTGGCCGGCAGTTGCCCGCCACGTTCCAGCAGGCTTTGGCCAATATCGAAACGCGGCTCGATAGCGCCCCTATACCGCAAGCGCGTTTCGATTGGGCCTGGTCGCTACGCGGCGACACCGGTGCCGATCGAGCCCAATGGGAGCGTAAGGCCCGCTGGGGGCACCTGATGGACCAACTACTGTTCGACTGGCTCGAATGCCGGGAGGATCAGGTCGAAGAGGCCATGCAACTGCTGGGGGATCTCGAATTCGGCGAACGTTTCTTTGCACCGCTTCTGGCTGCGGGCCGGGGCGTCGTGGTGGCCACCGCGCATGTCGGTCCCATGTACGCTTCGCTGATGGCCTTGGAGTTGCTTGGCATCCCTTCGCGCTGGCTGGCGACCGCGCCGAATATCGAGCAAAGCAGTTATTCGTCCGCCTTGATCTCCACCGCCGATCAGACGGAGGCGCAGGTGGCCAAGGCTTGCATGCGTGCGCTCGGCTCGGGTCACGTGTTGGGGCTGGCGGTGGATGGCGCGGCCAACCCGGCCGCGCCGCGCAAGGTTTTCGAGGGACAGCAGGTCACATACTCCAGTTTCGCTTCCCGCATGGCGCATCGCATGGGCGTGCCTTCGGTGTTCTATGCTCCGCGTTGGGAGCACGGGCTAGTCACGTTCACCTTGGAATTGATGCCAGCGGTCGCGCCCGGCGAAGACGTCGAGGCATATGCGATGCGATGGCAGCGAGCCTACTTCGAGCTCCTCAGAAAGCACTTGGCGGGACCGCCGGAGAATCTTCGCTTGAGCGGTGGAATCTGGCGGCATGTGACGTCGGCGGATCGATCCGCGCAACGCGCGCCGAGCTGAAAGGAGAAACATATGACGCATTGGCTGCTTGCAATCGCGGTATTCATTGGCGGCACTGCCACGGCGCAAGAGTCGTGCAGAGTACCCGACGAGCAGTGCACGATCGTGTCCTCGCTGCTGCAACAGCGCGAGGGGTACGGCCAAAATGCCAGCGGTGGCCTGGGGGGGCGTTTTGTCGAGGTTACCTCCGACAAGGATGCCGGGCCGGGCACATTGCGGGCAGTGGTGACCGAAGCATCGGGGCCGACGTGGATCCGCTTTGCCTCCGACATGACGATCGTGCTGGATTCGCAGATTCGGGTGCCGTCCAACATCACCATCGACGGGCGCGGCAAACGCATCACGTTGATCGACGACGGGCTGGGCGTATACGGCAGCAGCAATGTGATTCTCACTCACTTGACCATCGATGGACGCTTGACCCGGCTGACGCAGGCGGTGAATGTTGCCAACGGCAGCAAGGATGTGTGGGTCAATCACCTGGATCTGTCGAGGTTTTCGGACCGGTTGCTGAATGTGAAGAACGGCTCGACCGATGTGACGGTGTCTTGGAACAAGTTTCACGATTCGAACAAGGTCATGTTGCTGAACAACATTACTTCGTCGAACATATTCAAGAACTACGAGCGCGATTCAATCGCGCGGGTGACGCTGCACCACAATTATTTTTTGAACACCGTGCAGCGCAATCCTAGAGGGCAGTTCGGCACGTTCCACCTGTACAATAATCTTCTGGAGGACTGGAATCTGTATGGCATGAGCTTCAGCCTGGAAGCCCGGGTGCTGATCGAGGGGAATATGTTCAGCAACGTCTCGCAGCGCCGTTGCGTAGAGCCCGAATCCTCGCCGACGGTGCATGGCATCGATGTGAATTACTGTGACCATATCCCGCGCTCGCCGCGGCGCAGCGCCCTGGTCAATGGCGAGTCCGATCGCCGCAATTACGAAAAGACGAAAACGAGGTACGGCTACGTGCAGGGATTCAAGGCCTTCTTACGGGTGAAAGACAACTTGTATCTTGGTGACGCGAAAGCGGTGCTTGAAAATCACCAGCCCGAGGCGGCGCCTGACCCACCATACTGCTATGGCTATGAGCGACCAACGCCAGCGCTGGCGGTGAAGGTTCGCAAGCTGGCGGGGAATACGAGCAGCGTCGGTCCGACGACTCCGCGCGTCGGACCGGGCTGCTCGTAATCAGTATCCGTGTGTCGAATGCATCCTCGACAAGGAACCTTAGGCAATTCGCGTTGTACATGTTGACGTTCACGTTGTATGTGTTCTGCGCCGGAACTTGCTTGGCCATGTAATCCTCGATCGTGTCCTTGTCACAATCAGCCGAGCGATGCTCAACGGGCGCGGGAAAATTTTTGTCGTAGAAGTCACTCGCGGGCCAAAGTGTGAAATCAGATTTGGTTTGATACGATCCCTATGCACAGTGGGGATCGTGGATCATTTTCGCGAATAGAGGGGAGGCAAGCGGTTGATCAAAAAGCGTCCGCGTCGCTAGTGGCTGCCTGAGTAGAAATGGGCGGCACGAATGATTGCTCAATTCCGGCGGGCGGAGCGGGTTGCTGTCTCCCTTCCGGCCACCGAAGAACGCCTATTTCAATTCGCAGATTTCGATCAAATTGAGATCAGGGTCGCGCAGATAGATCGACCGAATCGGGCCTGTCGCGCCCGTTCTGTCCACTGGGCCTTCGGTGATCGGGACACGCTTATCGCGCAGTAGCGATATGACCTCATCCAGCGGACGGTCGGCGATGAAGCAAAGATCCAGTGCGCCAGGCACGGGCGTGTGTGCCTTCGGCTCGAACTCATGACCTTTGACGTGCAGGTTGATTTTCTGCTGACCGAACCGGAACGCACGACGTCCTTGGCCAAAGGTTTCCAACTGCATACCCAACACGCCGACGTAGAAGCCGATACAGGCTTCTACGTCGGTGGTGGTCAACACCAGGTGGTCCAGATGATCGATCATTTCATGGCCTGTTCAACGCGGCATGACGATCAGGATACCACCGCGTCAGGCGCGCGCCGGATCCAGCGTGAAGCCCAGCGTGGGCTGAATGGGACGATCCTGGTTCGATGCGTGGCGGGAAGGCGGCGGGTCGATGTCGTCAGCGTCGTCCGAATCGTCCCACACATCGTCGGCCAGGGATTCGGCCGCATCGAATTCGTCTGTGTGTTCGCCTTCGACGATAAAGGCAGAAACAGCGGCACGCAGCGCATGCGCTTGTTCCGCCAAGGCCAGGGCGGCCGCGGCTGTTTGTTCGGCCATCGCCGCGTTTTCCTGGGTGCCTCGGTCGATATCGCCCATGGCCTCGTTGACTTCCTTGATGCGCATGGCTTGATCGGTCGTGGCGGTCGAAATGTCCAATACTGCTTCGGTCACGCCCGTGATCGCTTGAGCGGCCTCGCGGGTGATACTTGAGCGGCCTCGCGGGTGATACGAGCGGCATCGGCGGTTTCCTGCACACCCGCCGCAGCGCACGCATTGGTGTCGTCGATCAAGGACTTGATCTCTTTAGCCGCTTCGGCACTGCGTTGCGCCAGGTTACGGACCTCACCGGCCACCACGGCGAAGCCTCGGCCTTCCTGGCCTGCGCGCGCGGCCTCGACCGCTGCGTTCAAGGCCAGAATGTTGGTTTGAAACGCGATCGATTCCACCACGTTCACGATGGCGCTGATGCGATCGGCTTCACGCGACATCTCGGTCATGCGGGATTCGGCACGTCCCACTGCGTCGCCAGCGGCTCGGGCAAGTTCCGTCGCGGCCCGAGCGCCGCGCTCGGCCTCTTGCGCCCGTACGGCCGATCGTTGCACCGTGCTATCCAGTGCGCTCATGTTGGCGGTCGTCTCTTGCAGTGCGGCCGCTTGTTGTGCCGTGCGATCCGACATGTCGTTGCCTGCCGCTGCAATTTCGCTCACGCCAGCGTTCATTTGTTCGACGTTGCTGCGGATGCTGAGAACCGTGCGCGACAGACCTTGCTGCATGCGGCGCATGGCTGCAAACAACACACCGATTTCGTTGCGTCCGCGCGGTGCGATGGTGTCGGCCAGGTTGCCGTCGGCCATGCGGTCGAATTGCGTGCCGGCGGTTTTCAGCGGGTTGAGCACCACGCGTCCGACGACCAGACGCATTCCGATGGCCAGCACACAAAAGAAGGCGAACACGCCCCAGGCCACCCACACCGACGCGTTCAGAAGGTCGTCGGCACGCGCGACCGACTGTTCGCCGCGCTCGCGTTGAGCCTGCTGGTATACATCGGTGCTATTCACGAATGAATCGGCCAGCTTGGGCAGAACCTGGTCACTGACCCGATTGGCTTCAATTCCGTTCCAACCCTTCAGGGCCGCTGCCAGTGGTTGCAGTCCGGTTTTGACAAAACCCTCATAGGCTTTAAGCACTTCGGCGTAATGCGCAGCACCATTGGTATCGGTGTCGGGATTGGCACGGAAGCGTGCGATGTGGGTCTCTGCGGCCTTTAGTTTGGCATCGACGCGCACCAGCGCCGCGTCGCGCTGCTCAATCATGCCGCCTTCCATATTGGTCTTGGCTTCAGTCAACAGTGCACGGGCCTGGAATATTTCGCTGGTGGCGGCATTCAGATCGCTACTGCGATCGATGTTGCCACGTCCCAATTCGCCGATGATGCGCTGGTTTTCCAGGGCGGTGCTGACGGCTGCGGCAGCGAACGCCGCAAAAACCACCACGAACAGCGCGACGATGGCTGTCAGAACGGTGTTCACGCGCCACGGGGTGCGGAGGGAATGCGGCATGTCGGACTCGGATACGGAGGCGCCTTGGCGCAATACGCGCGATTATCGCCACTGAAGTTGGCTATTTCATGACAGTCATGTTGCGTGTCGATGAATCGGATTCAGGCTCCCTTTTCGCGCAAGTCCCGCCGGGCCTTGTAGCCCGCGATTGCATTCTGCGATATTTCGCTCGCCTCCATGTCGCTGCCGTCCGAGCCGCGTCATTTATAGCGCTCACGCCTCCGCAATGCCGGACAAGCATGCGCAAAATGAATGGAAACTTGTCCTCATCTCACCCTGGTATTTATAAAAAGCACCTGGTGGCTCGTACATAGAAGTCCTTCCAGCGAAATCGCTTGAACACCACTGCATGTGATTTCATCAATTGGAGATGTGAAATGGTACCGAAAGTTCGAAAGCGGCCCACGAAGGGCGAGTCTCGCGTTCGTCGCGACGTTCCCTTACCGTCAGCCCAAGATGCGGTTCCCGGGGCCGCCACAGGCGCGGTCGCGACATGGGCCAGTATCCTCGTGCCCGAAACTGTCGCCGACGTACGTCAGTGGCGCATGCTGGAAGGCGGGCGTCTGCTGTGTACGCCCGAGGGCAAGAAAATGCGCTTGACGCCTTCTGAGCGAATTCTGATGGCACGTCTGATGATGGTGGCAGGCCGACCCGTGCATCGCCGCCACATCGTGCCCCTATGCGACGAGGGCTCGCCCAATTCGGCCCGCAGTGCCGACGTGCAGATATCGCGTCTGCGGGACAAAGCGAAGCAGTGCGGCCTGGCATTGCCGGTGTTGGCGGTCAGGCGATGGGGCTATCTGTTTGCCGTTCCGCCTAGCGCGGTCGCCATCGACGACGTGAAAAAAAGTTGGACCGAGGATTCCGATCGCTATACGTCGATGGACGAGTCACGGCCCGACTAGCTACCGGACGAGATGAAAACGTCTAGGCGGCTGCCGCGGTGACGACCATATTGTCGCGGTGTACCAGTTCTGGAGCGGTCATGAAACCCAGAACGTCGGCGATACGGGCCGAGGGCGTTCGCAGGATACGTCGAGCGTCGGTGGACGAATAGTTGACCAAGCCTCGCGCGTAATCGCGGCCCTCGGCATCCACGCAAGCCACGACGTCGCCGCGCTCGAATTCGCCTTCGACCGCAGTGACGCCAATGGGCAGCAGGCTTTTGCCTTCGTTCAGCAAGGCATTCAGCGCACCGGCATCCAACACCACACTGCCTCGGGTGCGCAGATGGTCGGCCAACCACTGCTTGCGCGCCGACCATACGGGAACGGTGGCTCGCAGTTCGCTGCCGATGCACTCGCCTTGCGACAGTCGAACCAAGACGTTGCGCTCGTGACCGGATGCAATGACGGTATGTGCCCCACTGCGGGCAGCGCGTTTGGCCGCCAAGACTTTCGTCAGCATGCCACCCGTGCCTACGGTGCTGCCGGCGCCGCCCGCCATGGCTTCCAAAGCCGGATCGCCAGCTTGGGCGTGGTCGATGAACGGGGCGTCGGGGTTTTTGCGCGGATCGGCGGCGTACAGGCCACGTTGGTCGGTCAATATCACCAGCGCGTCGGCTTCGATCAGATTGGTGACCAGCGCACCCAGCGTATCGTTGTCGCCCAATCGGATTTCGTCGGTGACCACTGTGTCGTTCTCGTTGACGATGGGCACCACACCCAGTCGCAACAGCGCGAACAGCGTCGAACGCGCATTCAGGTAGCGATGCCGGTCGGCCAGGTCTTCGTGAGTCAGCAGAATCTGTGCGGTACGCAGACCGTACTCGGCAAACGCCGCTTCGTAGGCTTGCGCCAATCCCATTTGGCCTACCGCTGCCGCAGCTTGAAGCTCGTGCATGACGACCGGACGCTTGGCCCAACCCAGGCGCGCCATGCCCTCGGCGACGGCACCACTGGAGACCAAAACGACCGATTTACCTTGTTGGCGCAACGCGGCAATTTGAGCGGCCCAGTGCGCCACCGCGGCGCGGTCCAAGCCTCGCCCTTCGTTGGTGACCAGAGACGAACCCACCTTGGCCACCAGACGGTGGGCCGAGGCGACAACGGATGCAGGCGATGCAGAGGCAGGGGTGGCCATGATGCAGACGGAAGGTGGGCGTTGGCGGGCTGATGAATTTAACGGAAGCGCGGATCGTCGGTGGCGTTGTTACGCGGGTCTGCGTCGCTGCGCGTGTCGTCGAAGCGGGGATCCGGGGCGACATACGTGCCATCGGCCTTGTCTTGCGCGAGAAGTTCTTCCTGCTTGGCCGCGTCCAGATAGTCCTGCAAGGCGTAGACGAGGTCTTGCGTGCCTTCGCCGGTCAGGCCCGAAATGGTGAACACCGGACCTGTCCAGCCGAAGCCCTCGACGAAGCGCTGCTGGGTATCGGCAGGTTCAGGCACCATGTCCAGCTTGTTCAAAACCAGCCAGCGAGGCTTGGCGGCCAACTCGGGATCGTAGCGTTCGAGTTCGCCCACGATGGCGCGGGCATCGGTGATGGCTTGTTCGACCGGATCGGCATCGGGATCCGGCGAGGCGACGTCGACGAGATGCAGCAGCACGCGGGTGCGGGCCAGGTGGCGCAAGAACAAGTGGCCCAGACCGGCACCTTCGGATGCGCCTTCGATCAGGCCGGGAATATCCGCGACGACGAAGCTGCGCGATGCCGAGGTACGCACCACACCCAGGTTGGGGTGCAGCGTGGTGAAGGGGTAGTCGGCAATCTTGGGCCGCGCGTTGGAAATCTTGCTGATGAGCGTCGATTTGCCTGCGTTGGGCAGACCCAGCAGACCGACGTCGGCCAATACTTTCAGCTCCAGCCGCAGTTTGCGCTGGCCGCCCTCTTTGCCGGGGGTCCATTGACGCGGGGCACGGTTCACACTGGATTTGAAATGCAGGTTGCCCATGCCGCCTTCACCGCCGGCCGCCAGAATGACGGTCTGCTCGTGGTGGGACATGTCGAACAATTGCTCGCCCGTTTCGTAATCGTGGATGATGGTGCCTACCGGCACGCGCAGCACGATGTCTGCGGCGGCGGCGCCATACTGATCCGAGCCTCGGCCGTTTTCGCCGTTGCGGGCACGGTGCAGGCGGGTATAGCGGTAGTCGATCAGCGTGTTGATGTTGCGATCTGCCACGGCAATGACACTGCCGCCTCGACCGCCATCGCCACCGTCGGGGCCGCCGAAGGGGATGAATTTTTCGCGGCGAAAGCTCGCCACGCCGTTGCCGCCTTTACCGGCGATGACTTCGATGGTGGCTTCGTCGACGAATTTCATGGTGCTCACATCATAGAACGAGCGAAATGCCCGGGGGATAAAACAAAAGCCCTGCCATCCGGGCAGGGCTTTTGACTGCATGCTGCGGCTACGCGGTACGAAACCGGACTAGCCGCGCCGACAGTGCGTGGCGCGAACGCCATGCACGGTCGATCAGGCTGCTGCGACGATCGAAACCGTACGCTTGTTCATCGCGCCCTTGACGCTGAACTGAACCTTGCCATCTTTCAGCGCGAACAAGGTGTGATCCTTGCCGATGCCGACGTTCACGCCAGGGTGAAACGCGGTACCGCGCTGACGAACAATGATCGAACCTGCGGGGATCAATTCACCACCGTAGGCCTTAACACCCAGTCGTTTCGATTCTGAATCACGACCGTTACGCGTAGAGCCGCCGCCCTTTTTCTGTGCCATGTTTAGCTCCTGCTAATTTAGCTGCCTTAATCCGGATCTTGCTCGAGCACCGCATATCGCGATGCCAGAACAATCAGACGGTGATGGCGTCGATCTGGATTTCGGTGTAGTTCTGACGGTGGCCTTGACGCTTTTGATAGTGCTTGCGGCGACGCATCTTGAAGATTTTGACCTTGTCGTGCCGGCTATGAGCAACAACCGTCGCCGTGACCACGGCGCCGGAGACGAAAGGCACGCCAACTTTGAGTTGGTCGCCTTCGCCTACCGACAGCACCTGGTCGATGGTGATGGCTTGCCCGATGTCAGCAGGTATCTGTTCTACCTTGAGTTTTTCGCCAGTGGCAACACGATACTGCTTGCCACCGGTTTTTATGACCGCGTACATGGGTAAGTTTCCTAAAATTTGATGTGCAAAGAACATTCCTCGTCGCAACGAGTAGCGCGCGAGGAACCTAGGATTCTAGCCCGGCACTGGCGAGAAGTCAAAAAAGTGTGTGGTGCCGTGTACTTACGCCTACATCTTGTGGCTTCATGGCGCTTGTACCTAAGCGCTAGCGGTGCCCCGTATAATCGAGAGCTTCCGCCCGGACCGGGCGCGTTGCAAAGCCGGAAACGTCTTGAACCTGTCAGATCTGCTCGCTCCCATCGCCCCAGACATGAAACACGTCGACGCGGTCATCCGCGAACGGCTGGATTCCGAGGTCGTGCTGATTCGCACGATCGGCGACTATATCGTCAGTGCCGGCGGCAAGCGCATGCGGCCCGCACTGGTGCTGATGATCGCCCGTGCGCTGGGTTACCAGGGCAAACACCACCATTTGCTGGCGGCGGTGGTTGAATTCATTCACACCGCGACCTTGCTCCACGACGACGTGGTCGACGAGTCGGGTATGCGCCGGGGGCGTCAGACCGCCAACGCGGTGTTCGGCAACGCGGCAAGCGTGCTGGTGGGCGATTATCTGTATTCGCGTTCGTTCGAGATGATGGTCGAGGCTGATTCGATGCGCGTGATGGCCATCTTGTCGGGCGCTGTGACGGTGATCGCCGAAGGCGAAGTGTTGCAGTTGATGAACGTGCATGACCCGGACGTGTCGCAAGAACGATATTTGCAAGTGGTTCGTTTCAAGACGGCGAAGCTGTTCGAGGCTGCGGCCCGAGTGGGGGCTGTGCTGGCAGGCGGAACCGACGAGCAGGAAGCGGCGGCCGGTGCCTATGGGCGGCATATCGGCACGGCGTTCCAGTTGGTGGACGACGTGCTGGATTACGGTGGCGACGCTGCGGCGCTGGGCAAGAACGTGGGCGACGATTTACGCGAAGGCAAACCGACCTTGCCCTTGATTCGAGTGATGGAGACGGGCACCGAAGCTCAACGGGAGCTCGTACGCAGTGCCATTCAGACGGGCGACGGCAGTGCCATTCAGACGGGCGACGGCGATTTCGAGGCGGTGGCCCAGGCCATTCGCGATACGGATGCCTTGTCGCACACCATGGATGCCGCTCGCAACGAGGCTGAACTGGCTCGCGCGGCGCTTGCCGATTATCCCGTTTCCGAATTCCGCGAATCTCTGATAGAATTTTGCGCTTTCGCGGTAGATCGTGATCGCTAGCGAAAACGCAAGCATCGGGGCGTAGCTCAGCCTGGTAGAGTACTGCGTTCGGGACGCAGGAGTCGGAGGTTCGAATCCTCTCGCCCCGACCACTTAAGTGGTCGAATTTTCCTTGTACCGGCAAGGGTAAAAACGCACAGCGCAAGCTGTGCGTTTTTGTTTGGGTCGCCGTCGCCTGAACTCAGGCGTGAAGCTTGGTGTTTTTTTGCGACTCCGCGAACGCCACCAGTCTCGGATCGGCAGTGTGCCCGCCTGCGGCCAGAATGGCATCTACATTCGGTTTGAATGCGGTATTGGCGCCGTGAGCGGCCAGCTGCGCTTTGTATTCGGCCAGCATGGCAGGGGTCACGTCCTCGGGATACAGGGTCGTAACCTCTTTGATTGCCTTCCAGACATCCAATGTCTCGCCAAAGCCATTGCCATTCAGCCCCAGGTTCTTCCCGTCCGATTTGAATGCCGAATAGGCCAGTTCTTCAGGGTTCTTGGTCTTGCTCAAGCCCTCGTAGGTTGCATTACCCGAGCCATACGTGAACACGTTGCGGAACCAGATCGCGACGCGTCCTAGAAACGACGTTTCGGCCTGATGGGCTTCCTTGATCTTGGTGCGCGCGTCGAACGCTTCTCGCGCCAACTCGTCGCCGAAGCATTGCTCGTTGTCGTGGAATTCCTGGAATTTGGCCTTGAACGAATCTTCGTAGGCCGAAGTCACTTTGTCGTTGTAGCTATTGCGGATATCGGTGTTGTCTCGGGGTTTGTCGCCCGCAGTCGGGGGGGTACCAGTTTCTGTGGTGCCCCACGACACATTGCTGCCCTTCGGATTGATCACGCTCATTTTGAAACCTCGGCTTGGTTCGGGTTTGGACTGCACGGGAATTCACTAAGTGACGGAAAAATAAAGCGAGTTCCATCGCGGGTCGCATCGTCTCGAGGGCACTCGTCAGATGGCAGCGTCGATTCGTCATCTTGATCTTGTCTGGCGTTCGGTAAACGGCGATTTTCACTCCGGTAATAGCGAATGACGATAGTGCTGGATTGTGAAAATCGAACTTCATTCCCTGCGTTTTTTGCATTGGGTATAAATGGGGACATGACGAGCCTGGCGTATTACGGGCCTGGAAGTTGCTCATCGGGCTGTCTGATCGTTGCCGCTTGCAAGGGGGATTTCATGGCATCCGCGACGCGCACTATCTGGAAAGGAGCCATTTCGTTTGGCCTTGTCCATATTCCGGTGGGATTGCATACGGCCACGACCGAATCGGGTGTCGATTTCGACTGGCTGGACAAGCGCAGCATGGATCCCGTGGGCTATAAGCGCATCAACAAACGGACTGGCAAAGAGATCGACCGCGAGAACATCGTCAAAGGTGTCGAGTATCAAGACGGCAAATATGTCGTGTTGTCGCAGGACGAGATCAACGATGCTTACCCGAAGACGACGCAGACCATCGAGATCGAACGATTCGTCAACGCCGACGCGGTGTTGTTCGTATATCTGGAGCGACCCTATTACATCGCGCCGATCAATAAGGGCCAGAAGGTTTACGCCTTGTTGCGGGATACGCTGGTCAAGACCGGCAAAATCGCCATCGCGCGGGTGGTCATTCAAACCAAACAACATCTGGCTGCGCTGATTCCATCGGGCGATGCGCTGGTACTCAATCTGATGCGCTGGGGCGAAGACGTCAAGTCGACCGCCGAGCTGGCCTTGCCCGCGGTAGGGGCCAAGGGCATGTCGGCTAGTGCCAGTGAACTGAAAATGGCGAAGATGCTGATCGATGACATGTCGGGCGATTGGAATCCGGACGAGTTCAAAGACGAGTTCAAGCACGCCATCATGAGTTTGGTCGAGAAGCGGGCGCGAGCGGGGAAAACGCAGACGGTGTTCGAACCGCAGGAACAAGCCCCTGCCCAGGCCGATAACGTCATCGATTTGACTGCACTGTTGCAGCAGAGTTTGAAAAAGCGTGGCGGCGCGAAGACAGCGCCCAAATCAACGAAAACCATGAAGAGAACGTCCGGGCCTGCGGCGTCTGCCTCGTCATCCAAACCGGCCACCGCATCCACATCGACCGCAAGCGCCAGGACCACAGCGACTTCCGCCAAGAGATCCGTTTCCAAAACGACATCGGCCCGCAAAGCTGTACGTCAAGGCATTTCAACTCGAAAATCCGCAAAAAAGACCGTCGATCGACGCAAGGCAGCGTAAATCATGGCGGACTCGCTCAAGCGGTATCGCGAAAAGCGCGACTTCAAAGCGACATCCGAGCCAGAAAAAGGCGGGCAAGGCAACGACGCTGCGCGCGCGTTCGTGGTTCAGAAGCATTGGGCAAGCCAGCTGCACTATGACTTCCGCCTCGAATTGGATGGCGCCATGAAAAGTTGGGCAGTCCCCAAAGGCCCAAGCCTGGATCCAACGGTGAAGCGGATGGCGGTCGAGGTGGAAGATCACCCGATTGCCTACAAGCAGTTCGAAGGCGATATACCGAAGGGCCAGTATGGGGCGGGCAAGGTCATCATTTGGGATGAAGGAACGTGGCATCCCGTCGGCGATGTGCGTAAAGGGTTGAAAAACGGACATATCAAGTTTGACCTCGATGGCGTCAAACTGAAGGGGCGTTGGGCGCTGATTCGAATGAAGGAGAAAGATGCGCGTCAGCCGCCCTGGCTGTTGATCAAAGAGAAGGATGGGTACGCCCGGCCGTCAAAGGACTACAGCGTGACCGATGATCTGCCCGATAGCGTGGTGCCGCAGCGCAAGCAAAACACCGCAGGCCGCATTCCGGGCGTCGAAACAGACATGCCGGAAACCGTGAAACCTCAGTTGGCGACTTTGGCGACGGCATTGCCAAAGAACCCCGCCGATTGGATCTACGAAACCAAGTTCGACGGCTACCGCATTATGGCGCGGGTACAAGGAACGAAGGTCCATCTGTTCACTCGCAATGGACACGACTGGACATCCAAGCTTTCTCACATCGCCGAAGGACTGGTTGGACTGATGGCTGATCGAGCGTGGATCGATGGCGAAATCGTGGTCTTGGGTGCTGGCGGTATGCCCGATTTCCAAGCCCTGCAAAATGCATTCGATCAGGACGGTACGGACAAGATCGTGTTTTATGCGTTCGATCTGCTCTATGTCGCAGGACGTGATATACGGTCTGAACCTGTCTCGTTGCGGCGCGAGCTGTTGCGACAGTTGATCGACTCGGCGACAGCCGAATCGATCCGGTTCAGTCCAAGTCTCGAAGTGCCACCTGAGGACTTATGGGCGGCGGCATGTCGGCAGGGGCATGAGGGTCTGATCGCCAAGCTTGCGGATAGTCGATACGTGTCGCGTCGTAGCGAAGCCTGGATCAAGCTGAAATGCGGTCAACGTCAGGAGTTCGTGGTGGTTGGGTACACCGTGCCTCGAGGCGCTCGCGCAGGGCTGGGAGCGTTGTTGCTGGCCGTTCACGACGAGAAAGCTGCGCTGCGCTATGCGGGCAAGGTGGGAACGGGTTTCGATGATCGCGGATTGCGCGAGTTGGAGAGCCGATTGTCGGCGATGCGCGTGCAGGGCCGACCCTTAGACGTGGGTGGGCAGAGCGTTCGGGGCGCGATATGGGTCAAGCCCGAACTGATTGCCGAGGTGAGCTTTGCGTCATGGACGACAGGCGAACAGGTGCGCCATGCGGTGTTCAAGGGGATACGCAGCGATAAACCCGTGAAAGACATCGCTCGTGAGAAATCTGTGGAAGCCCGAAAGCGGGTGACAAAGAGTAGGGACGCCAGCACCAGCAGTCGCGGCAAGTTGTCTCATCCCGATCGCGTCATCGACCCTTCTACGGGTCTCACCAAGCTGGATTTGGCGCGCTATTACGCACAGGTCGCTCATTTGCTGATTCCGCATTTGAAAGGGCGACCCGTTTCGTTCCTGCGCGCGCCATCTGGCGTTCATCAATCGACCTTCTTTCAAAAACACCTGGACTCCGCGATTCCCGGCGTCAAAGCGCTGCCGAAGAAGCTGGATTCCGATCATCCTGCATTGATGGAAGTGCCCACAGGCGAGGCGTTGTTGGCGGCGGCTCAGATGAACGTCGTTGAATTTCATACCTGGAATGCCGTCAAGACCGCGATAGCCAAGCCTGATCGGATGATGTTCGATCTCGATCCAGGTGCCGGCGTGAAGTGGTCCGAGATGGTGCAAGCCGCCGATCTGATGCATGTGTTGCTGCGCGAACTGGGCTTGAAAGCATGGCTTAAAACCAGTGGTGGCAAAGGACTGCACGTGGTGGTGCCGGTGCGTAAGCATTACGACTGGGACACGACGAAAGCGTTCTCTCAAGCCATCGTGCATCACCTGGCCATTACCCTGCCTGCCCTGTTCGTCGCTAAAAGCGGTCCTAAGAACCGCGTGAGGAAAATCTTCGTCGATTATCTACGTAATGGCTTTGGGGCGACCACGGTTGCGGCATGGTCGGCACGGGCGCGACCGGGTTTGGGCGTATCGGTGCCGATCGATTGGGACGAAGCGGCAGAGCTGACCAGCGGAGCTCATTGGACGATTACCGATATCGACGCACGCATGGCGCCGGGCGAGACCCCGTGGCGCGATTACGCGCCTCAGCCCTTAACCGATGCCATGTCGGCGCTCGGTTTCGATCCGCGCAAGAAACGCTAGCGTCAAAGCGCTGGCGTCGCTCGCGCTTGCCAGCGGCAAAGCCTCAGGACGCAACCGCAGTGAATGACTCGGGTTCGGGCCGACGCCAGATCCATGCCAATACGCAGACCATGACGGCGCACATCGGCCACACCAGCCAGGGATGGGGAATGGTGTAGATCATCAAGCCCATGCCGATGGTCATCGAGACCGTCGTCATGTACTTGCCGTGACGCGTCACCCGGCGACCGTTGTGCCAGTTGTGCAGCATGGGGCCGAACCACTTGTGCTCGTGCAGCCAACGATGCAGTCGCGGCGAGCTTTGTGCCGCTGCCCACGAGGCCAGCAGGACGAACTCGAAGCTGGGGAGTCCCGGCAGGAACACGCCCGCGATGGCGACGCCGATGCTGACGATGGCCAGCGTCAGATACAGCGTGCGCGCGAGCGGACTACGCGTCAGCGCGCCGTGTGCCATGGCGGAGCGAGTGCTGGAAGTCATGCGCCCAGTTCGAAGTGACGTTCGAGCAGCTGGCCGAAACGGTCGTAAGCGGCGTTCGCGCCAGCGATGACCGCATCGTGCATGTCGGGGGTCAAGGCATCGCTATCCAGGGACGCGACGAAACGCCGCCATACCACCATGCGCCCCTCGGGGTAGGCCGCCAGGTTACGCGCACCGAACTCGGCAGACAGACCGAGATTGGCCTGGGCCTGCTTGAACAAAAACGCGGCACCCAGGGTGGAGCCTTCGGAGACGTACAGCCAGCCCAGTGCTTCCGGCATGGTGACGCCGATGCTGGCGATGCCGTCCTGTGGGGCGTCGACACCCAGGTCGCGCAAATCGGCCAGGGAGCCGTCCTCACGTCCGCGCGCTTCCAGATCGGGCACAGCGCTTTTCACGGCGTCGTCGTTGAACAGATGCTCGACATCGCGCTGGAACAGATACTGCGCGGCGACGAAGCGCGCATACGCGTCGCGGTTGGAGAGCGGCGCGCCACGCTCCATCAACCGATGCATGCGCTCATGCTGATCGTTGGTCTCGTGTTTCAGACGCTGAGACAGAGAGGGGCGTTCGAGAAGTTCGGTATTCATGGGCGTGACAGTGATGAGAGTGAAAGCAATCCGCGGGAAATCGGTGCCTAGGGTTCTGATTATTTCCCAGTGGCTTGTGAATCACACGTTAAAGATACTTAAGAATGCGTTCGGCCGCCAGCCTATTCCAAAACCCGTTTTACGCAGCAACACAGCGACACTCCGACGCCATGCGCGCACCACCAGGCTTTCTGCCTCACCGTCGATCACGACCGTGCCACGCAAGGCTTGGCGTTGCGGCAACGCCTTATTGGCGTCGTCTGGCGGATGCAGAACGACGCGGTAAATCGCCCGTTCGGGCGCCAGGCCCTGCGCATCGGCGTCGGTTCGTGCGGCGCGCATGTCAGCTTAAGGTGTAGCCCATGGCCCTGACCGTCTTCAGCAAGGGCTGAGCGAAATCCTTGTCGATCTTGGAGCGCAGTTTCGAGACGTGGACGTCGATCAAGTTGGTTTGGGGATCGAACTGCAAGCCCCATACTTTCTCTAGCAACATGCCGCGAGGCACGGTCTGGCCCGCGTGTTCGGCCAGCGTGCGCAGCAGCAGGAACTCTTTGTCGGTCAGGCTGATGTCACGTCCCGAACGCGTCACTTTGCGCCGCATCAGATCGATTTGAAGATCGCGGACGTTCAGGCAGGCGGTGGTCCGTGGGGCTTCGTCATTGCGCTGAACGAGCAACTCCATTCGCACCATCAGTTCCGGAAAATCGAAGGGCTTGCCGACGTAATCCTGTGCGCCGGCGCGTAGGCCCTCGACCCGGTCGGAAGCTTGATCGACCGCAGACAGGATGATGACGGGGGGATGCGGGCGGCCGTGCATGCGGCGCAATACTTCCATGCCATCCATGCCCGACAGCATCCGGTCCAGCACGACGATGTCGAACGCCTGCTGGTCCAGTGTGTTCAGCGCACGCTCGCCAGAATCCACCGGCACGCAGTGATGGCCGCTGTTCTGGAACTTGCTGGCCAGCCAGTAGCTGACTTTGCTGTCGTCCTCGATTAGCAGTATTCGCATACGGTATCCGGCTGGCGTTTCATCATTTCCCGGCTACGTATGTACGGGATAGGCATCCGTATGGCAACCATTAGGGACCAAACGTTAACAAGATTTAATTTTATTCTAAATAATAATGATTGTCATTCTTGTAATATTCTGGGATGTCTTTCCATCGATTCCGCAAGCGCCCCGGCTGGGCGATCGGCTTGTGCCTGTGGGCTCCAGCGGCGCTGGCCGCCGATGTCTATGTGTCCTTCGACGCCCAGGGCGTGGCGCATTTCGCGCCGAGTGCCTTGGATGCGAGCTATCGGCTGCTGTTCAAGGACGTGTCGCCGAGCGTCGTCGCCCCACGCCGTGCCGCGCAACCTTCGGAAGCCGTACGCACGGCCTTGGAGTAGGCCGCGCGTCGGCATCGCCTGGACTACGGACTGTTGCATGCGGTGGCCGAAGCCGAATCGGGCTTCGACATTCTGGCGGTGTCCCCTAAAGGTGCAGTGGGGGTGATGCAGTTGATGCCGGCCACGGCCAGCCAGTACGGCGTTCCCGGAACGGACGCGGTCTTGCAAGCCAACTTGCGGAAACTGGATTTGAACGTGGACGCGGGCAGCCGTTACCTGCGCGCCTTGCTGACGCGTTACGACGATAACCTCGAACTGGCGCTCGCGGCCTATAACGCGGGCGAGGGTGCGGTGATGAGGGCGGGCAATCGAGTGCCCGACTACGAAGAAGCGCGCAATTACGTGCGTCGCATCATGAGCCGCTATCGGCCCGGTCCGGCGGCCGTTGCCGCGACGGTGGTCGCCAGTCAGGGGCCGGGGCCTTCCATGTGGACCTTCGCTGGCAATCGGCAGGAAGTGCAGCGCTTCGAACAAGGGTTTATGGTCGTACCACCACGCAAACGCTGAGCCGCCGCGCCATGCGGCGCTCGGTGCCGAAGAAAGACGGGTCAGGGTGTCGCGTCGACGTTCATGGCGGTGAAGCTAACGAAGGGAACAGAGGTTTGGGCGCTGGCTTGCCAGGTTTCGCCTTGGGCCAATCGCTCCCGCACGGCGGTGGTTTCGCCCACGTCCCGACCGGCCCCGTCGCGCAGCACGAACCGGACGCTGAGCTTTGGAATCTCCGCGCCACTGCGATTCGTCACGTCGGCGCGCAGGGTCGTGACGCCTGTCGCGCTGTCTTTGAATGCACGCATATCGGTCAGTGTCACACCCCGTGCCAGCGTTTGTTGCGCATGGGTGTGGGTCGACCACAGCGCACATGCGGCCGCAGCCAGCATGGCGCAGGCGATCCATCGGTGGGCGCGCCGGGATGCCGTATGGGTGCTCGGCGAGAGGCCGGGGCGGGCTGGAAACATGGCAAACCTCCTCATCCTGAATTACGCAGACCCGCTGCCACGCCGTTGATGCTGAGGTGGATCGCGCGCGGCGTACGCACGGCTTCGGCGCCGCTGTCCGCCGAGCGATTCGCGCGTCCGGATGCCGTTCGCCAGCGACGCAACAGCTCGATTTGCAAGTAGTTCAGCGGGTCGATATAGGCAAAGCGCTGCTGCAACGAGGCAAGCAACAAGGGCTCGTTTGCCAGCAGTTCACGCTGCGTTAGCAATTTCAGTACCGTTACCGTTCGAGCGTGTTCGGTTTCGATCAGGCCGAAGATGCGCTCGCGCAGGCTGCGATTGGGCACCAGCTCGGCATACCCTCGGGCGATGGTCAGATCGGACTTGGCCAGCACCATCTCCATGTTCGAGAGCAGCGTGCGAAACAGGGGCCAGTCTTTTGCCATGGTTCGCAACTGCTTCAATCGGGCAGTGCGTGACTTGGGCCCTTTGGCCATGCCGTGTTCGAGATAGTTGTCGATGGCCGTGCCTACGCCATACCACCCGGTCAATAGCAAGCGGCATTGCGCCCACGAGAACCCCCACGGGATGGCACGCAAGTCTTCGATTCGCTGGCCGCCCTTGCGCGACGCGGGGCGCGACCCGATGTTCAGGCCTGCGATCTCGTTGACCGGCGTGGCGGCGAAAAAGTATTGGGCGAAGCCCGGTGTCTCGTAGACCAGCCCGCGATAGGCGCGCAGCGACAATCCCGACAAATGCGCCATGACTTCGCCGTATTCCTCGAAGCGAGCATCCTCGGCCTGTGCGGCAAGCGCCTGCGGAGTCAGACTGCTTTCCAGGGTGGCGGCTACCAGCAACTCCATGTGCCAGCGACCCACTTCGGCGTCCTTGTACTTGCTCTGAATGACTTCGCCTTGCTCGGTCAGCCGGATCTGTCCGGCCACAGTGCCGGGCGGTTGCGCCAGGATGGCGTCGAAGCTCGATCCGCCGCCCCGCCCGACCGAACCGCCACGGCCATGAAACAGCCGCAGCTTGACCTTGTGGCGGGCGAACACCTGCACCAACGCGCGCTCGGCCTGGTAGAGCGACCAGTTCGACGTCAGGTAACCGCCATCCTTGTTGCTGTCGGAATAACCCAGCATGACCTCCTGGGTACCGCCCTGAACGCGCTGAATGCGCTCCCGCACTTCGGGCAAGGACAGCCACGCGTCCATGATTCCCGGTCCGTTTTCCAAATCGGGAATCGTCTCGAACAGGGGAACCACGGCCAATCCATCCAAGGCACCCGGGCGCGCACCGGGCGGGGCGATCAAACCGGCCTCCTTTTGCAGCACCATGACCTCCAGCAGGTCGCTCAGCGTTTCGGTGTGCGAAATAATCGTCTGTGTCACGGCGCGTGGGCCGAACCGGGCACGGGCCTCGTAAGCGGCGCGCAGCACGTTCATCTCGCGCGTGGTGGTGTCCGTGGAGGTCAGCCATGGCGAGGCCAGGGGTCGTCCCTGGGCAAGTTCGGCACGCAGTACCGCGACGCGGCTGTCTTCGTCCAGCGCCAGGTAATCCAGCGGCTGGCCGTGGTGTCGAACGCCCGCGCGCTGAAACAATTCGGCCAGGGTCTGTTCATGGACGTCCGAGCTCTGGCGCAAGTCCAGCGTCGCCAGGTGAAAGCCGAATACCGCGACGGCTTGCTGAAGCTCGGTCAGGCGCAGCCGTGCAATCGGTGCGGCTTGATGGTCGGCCAGGGAGGCCGTCAACGTGGCGAGATCGGCGGCGAATGTGGCGGCGTCGGGGTAAGGTTCGGCAGGCGCTGCGGGGCGCCGGGCCAGTTCGGTTTGCGTCAGGTGACGTGCCGTCGCGGCCAGCCGGGCGTAGACGCCGACCAGGGCCCGGCGATAGGGCTCGTCCTGTCGATGGGCCGATTGATCGCCGCCTGCCTCGGCCAGCGCTTGCAGGGTGGGTTCGGCATCGATCAGCAGCGTGCTGATCGACAGTTCCGCGCCCAGCGCATGAACCTCGCTCAGATAATGATCCAGCAGCACCGACGACTGGCGCAACATGGCGCGGTCGAGCGTGTCGGCGTCTACATTGGGATTGCCGTCCCGGTCGCCGCCGATCCAGCTTCCCATGCTCAAGAAAGGCGCAAGCGGCTCGGGAGGCGGTGCGAACGGCTGATTGCCATCCCGGCCGAGTTGGCGCGACAGATCGCCATACAACTGTGGCAGCACCGACAAAAACGTGCTGCGATAGTAAGAGAGCGCATTCTCGATCTCGTCGGCTACCGTCAGCCGGGTATAGCGCAACATCCGGGTTTGCCACAGGGTGGCAATGTGGCCAATGAGCGCGCGGTCGAGTTGCTCGCGTTCGTAAGGCGTCAGACGCTGATCGCGTTGTGCCAGACCTGTTGCGATGTGGCGGTGAACATCCAAAGTGCTTTTGCGCTGCACTTCCGTGGGATGAGCCGTCAGGACCGGCACGATGTGCGCGCTTTCCAGCCACTTGCGAATGCGTGCTGCCGAAACACCCTGTTCTTTCAGGTTGGCGATAGCGTGTCGGATGCCGCCACGCGTCGGCGTGTCGTCGGCCAAGGCGTGTGCCCGCTGGCGTCGGTTTTGATCGCGATCCTCGGCGATGTTGGCCAGATGCAGAAAGTAGCTGAAGGCTCGGGCGACGGCATTCGGGTCCTCTCCGCGCAACCCCCGCACGCGGCTGCGTACACTTTGCGCACTGGCTGCGTCGCCAGTGCGGCGGGACTGCACCGCATGACGTCTGAGGTGCTCGACCGTTTCGAATACTCGCTTGCCTTCACAGGCGGCGATGACGTCGCCCAACACCCGGCCCAATAGCCGGATGTCTTCGCGCAGCGGATCGGATGGCGGGGTGGCGGGCACGCGTGTCGTCATGGCTTTTCCCAATGGATCGTTTTCAGGCGAAAATCCACTGTACCGCAAGGTCATCGGACGCAGCGCCCTATGATGCGTTCACACGTTCCGATCGCCGTCGTATTTACGAAATCCCCACTTTTGTTTTCAAGGTTGTTGCTATGTCGCATGGATCTCGTCACGCGCTGGTTTTGTTTTCGGGTGGACAAGATTCCACCACTTGCCTGGCGTGGGCATTGGCGCGTTATGACCGGGTTGAGACCGTGGCATTCGATTATGGCCAGCGCCACCATGTCGAGCTTGAGGCTCGACTGAATGTGCTGGCGGCCTTGCGCGAGGCTTATCCAGATTGGGCCGCGAAATTGGGGGAAGATCATCTGCTGCCTCTGGCTGTCATCGGCCAAGTGGGCGGGACGGCCATGACCGAGGCGCGGGATATCGAAATGCAGGCCAATGGCTTGCCGAATACATTCGTGCCGGGCCGTAATTTAATGTTTTTAACGGTGGCGGCTGCGCTGGGCTATCGGCGCGGGTTGGATGTATTGGTGACGGGCGTATGCGAAACCGATTATTCCGGTTATCCCGATTGCCGTGACGACACGATCAAGGCGCAACAGGTAGCGCTGGCACTGGGCCTGGGCGCGCGGGTGACGATCGATACACCGCTGATGTGGATCGACAAAGCGCAGACCTGGGCGCTTGCCAACGAGCTGGGCGGCGCGGACTTGGTGGACATCGTGATCGAGCATAGCCACACGTGCTATTTGGGCGACAGGGGAAAGCGTCACGACTGGGGCTATGGGTGTGGCGAGTGTCCGGCGTGCGATTTACGAAAGAAGGGGTGGCTCGCTTGGCAGAAGGGCTTATGAGAAAAAGACTGATGGTGGGTGCTTTATTCGTCGTGTCGGTACATCTCGCCTGCCAGCACACTGCGCCAGTTGTGCCAAGTCATTCGCGGTGCGTTTAGAACGTGCTGGTTGTAAGCCGCGTCGAAAACGATGTGACGCCACAGTGGCGTTCGGGTCCCGGCGATGTCGGGCTGCGTGTCGATCAGGACATGGCCTTCGATAGCGGTTCTGTCGTTTGTCATGATCATGGTCTCGGCCGCCGCTTGCCCCAGATGGCGTGCGACACATTCGCGCTGCGCCGATTCTGCGTGTTCGAGAGGGTCGAGGGGCGACGCATAGATTCGAATGTCTTGCCCCAAGCTGCGTAGTGCCTTTATGGCTTGCACGGCACCATCCACCGGTGGCAGACCCGCTATGAAACCGCGTTTTTCAAGAATCGCTCGGGCCTCGTCTCGCCACTGCGCGGGGCAGTCAGCCATGGGATTCTGACCGGTTCTCGCTTTCCAGGCGTCGGCAGAGCGATCGGGATACTGCCGCACCCATTCCGCTAGGAAGCCCTGATAAAGGTCGGCGATCACGCCGTGCAGCGCGACGAGGATAATCATGAGCAGAAATTCACGAGCAGAAATCAATAATGTTGGAATACTCGACAATGTAAATAAATGACATATGTAGGTTCACAATCATACTTAATGTGCAGACGGCTTCGGCAAAAATGCGCCATCTTTGAATGCTAAGGCGCCGCAGTGTCAGCCGTCGATGTGAAGTCCCAGCATACCTTTCGCATGGTGCCAACGGTTTGCAAATCGGTGCTGCTTCGCGTCGGCCGTTACGTTGCTGGAATGATGATGGCCCTTGGCTTTCTGTCGGCCCATGCCCAGTCGGCATCACACCCCCGTCGTCTTACGATACCTGGCAGCAGAATACGTCCCCCGAGTTGTCCTACGAAGAATTGTTGATGCTGCAAAAGATGTAGCGCCAGTTCGAGCTTCAAGTGCTCGACCGATCGGCGAGTGCCAGGCTGCAATCGCCGTCGTCGGATGTCGTCGAGCCGCAGCCTCGTACGGTGTCCTCGGATACCGGCGCGCCCTCCGCATGGGACCGGCTTTTCATGCGACCCATCACCTGGCTCGAAGACCTGAGCCTGATTCTGCAAATCGCAGGCGTTGTTTGCCTGTGTGTTGGCGGCCTTATCGGGCGGTACGTGTTGAACGCCGATTGGAAGCAGGTCATGGCGGCCAAGCGAGCCGATGAGGCCAAATACGGGCGTTACGTGTCTCGCTCGAGCCGGCTCCCTTCCACCTCGATAGATGACTCGGCAATAGCGAACCCTGGAACGGGTGCCCAGCCGAAGGCCGATCCGGCACCCCGGGTTTTCCTGAGGTTCGACCGCGGCGCCCGTGCCGCTGCGTCTGATGCGCTAGATTCGCCCTCCGCTTGGCCGGAAGCCCGATTGGACAACCCGTCCCGTTGACGTCGAGACCACAGATCGATTGTGCCCGGTATGCCATGTGCTAGCCCGCCGTAATACCTCGTTGCTTGACTTGAAGCTGAGGTCATACGACGATCATTGCACCGCACAAAAAGGACATGGCTACCGTGACTGACCCTGCTCGTTCCACCGCCGCTCCCGCTGATCCCGCCTGCGAGGATATCCGTTCGTCGCTATCCCCCGAGGCGATCAAGAAAGCTTTTTTGGATCACCTGCTGTATACCCAGGGCAAGGGCCTGGAGGTGGCGTCCAAGAACGACCTGTACCAGTCCTTGTCGCATACCGTGCGAGACCGTATTTTGTCGCGTTGGGCGGCGACGTCCTCGGCTTACCGAAAGGCGGGTGCCCGTACGGTGGCTTACCTGTCGGCCGAATTTTTAATGGGGCCATATCTGGGCAATAGCTTGCTCAGTCTCGACATCACCGACGAGGTCCGCAGCGCCATGCAGGAGCTGGGCCTGGATATGGACGATATCCTGCGCCACGAAGAAGAGCCCGGTCTGGGTAACGGCGGTCTGGGCCGACTGGCCGCGTGTTTCATCGACTCGCTGGCCACCATGGAAATCCCCGCATTGGGCTATGGCATCCGTTATGAGTACGGCATTTTCTTCCAGACCATCATGGATGGCTGGCAGGTCGAGAATACGGATAAGTGGTTGCGCTACGGCAACCCGTGGGAAATTCATCACGCGGAATGGGGGGTCGAAGTCAAGCTCGGCGGCCATACCGAACCCTATACCGATGACCGGGGCCGTCATCGTGTGCGTTGGGTGCATGAGAAAACCGTCCAGGGCGTACCTTTCGATTCGCCGATCATGGGTTATCAGGTTGGCAACGTCAACACGCTAAGACTATGGCGTGCCGAATCGACCGAATCGTTCGACATCTCGGTGTTCAACCAGGGCGATTATCTGGGTGCCGTCAATAAGAAGGTGACCTCCGAGAACCTGACGAAGGTGCTGTATCCCAACGACGAAAGTGTCCAGGGTAAGGAGCTTCGGCTGGAGCAGCAGTACTTCTTCGTGTCTTGTTCATTGCAGGATATGTTGCGCATTCAACGCTTGCGCGGCTTGCCTGTAACCAAGTTCCACGAGTCGTTCGCGGTGCAGCTGAACGACACGCACCCGGCGATCGGCGTGGCCGAGTTGATGCGTCTGCTGGTCGATGAGCATGTCGTTCCCTGGGACGAGGCGTGGGCCGTGACTCGCGCCAGTTTCGGCTACACCAATCACACCCTGCTGCCCGAGGCGCTGGAGCGTTGGCCATTGGAGCTGTTCAAACGCATCCTGCCCCGCCATCTCGAAATCATCTACGAGATCAACGCTCGTTTCCTGCATGAGGCGCGAATTCACTTTTTCGGCGACGAATCGCGTATCGCCAGAATGTCGCTGATCGACGAGACGGGCGAACGGTATGTCCGCATGGCCAATCTGGCGTGCGTGGGCAGCTATGCGATCAACGGCGTGGCGGCACTGCATTCCGAATTGCTCAAGCGTGACGTGCTGGAAGATTTCCATGCCATGTGGCCGGAAAAATTCACCAGCGTGACTAATGGCGTGACGCCGCGCCGCTGGGTGGCATTGAGCAATCCGCGCCTGGCCAAGTTGATCGACGACAGCATTGGCGATGGCTGGACGCGCGACTGGGCGCGTATCGATGCACTCGAGCCCTTTGCCGACGACGCGTCGTTTCGCGAGTCGTGGCGCTCGATCAAGCGCGCGAACAAGGTGGATCTGGCCGGCCTGATTCTGCGTCGTACCGGGATTAGCGTGAGTCCGGATTCGATGTTCGACATTCTGGTCAAACGCATTCATGAATACAAGCGGCAGCATCTGGCGGTCTTGCATATCATCGCGCTGTATCACCGCATCAAGTCGCATCGTGATCTGGATATCGTTCCGCGAACCTTCATTTTCGCAGGCAAGGCGGCACCCGGATACCACCGGGCCAAGTTGATCATCAAGCTCATCAACTCGGTCGGCGAGGTGATCAACAAAGATCGGGACGTTCGTGATCTTCTGAAAGTGGTGTTCATTCCTAACTTCAGCGTGACGCATGGCCAGCAGGTTTATCCGGCCGCAGAGTTGTCCGAGCAGATTTCGCTGGCGGGCAAGGAGGCATCGGGTACGGGCAATATGAAGTTCGCCATGAATGGCGCGTTGACGATCGGCACGCTGGATGGTGCCAACGTCGAGATTCGCGAGCAGGTGGGCGAAGAAAACTTCTTCATGTTCGGCATGACCACCGACGACGTTCGCGCGTTACGCGAGAGTGGCTATGTGCCTAGCGAGTACTACCGTGCCGACGGCGAACTGCGTGCGGCCATCGATCTGATTGCCAACGGCTATTTTTCGAAGGGTGACCGGGATTTGTTCGCACCCCTGGTCGCCGATCTGCTCGATCACGATCCCTATATGCTGCTGGCCGATTACGCCAGCTATGTCGATTGTCAGAGTAAGGTCAACGAACGTTATACCAATGCCGCTGCCTGGAATCGAATGTCGATTCTGAACACGGCACGATCCGGGCATTTTTCCTCGGATCGTGCCATTCGCGAATACCAGGAAGGCATCTGGAAGGTCAAAGCGGTGCAGGTTTGACCGCTAGGCCGGGGGTAAATCTCGTAGTATTTGCTTGACCTTGGCGCGGCGGCCGTTGTCGGCCAGCTCGCGCCCGGCCCGCAGGGGGGCCTGCAATGTGCGTTCGAGGAAGGGGCGAGCCTCTTTCGGACGCTGTTGTGCGATCAGGAAGTCGGCATAGTAGTAATTGCTGTCCAGGCCATCAGGCGCTACGGCGACGGCCTCCTTGAACAGGGTTTCGGCGCGCTCTTTATCGCCAAAGCCGATGGGCCAGCGCGGCACGTTGGCATACAGACCACCCAATCCGTAGTAGACGGCGCCGCCCATCACCTCAGGGTCGATGGCGCGGGCTTTTTCGAAAGCGTCGCGCGCCTGGCGAACCACCGTGAGCGCGCCCAGACCGCCATTGGCGCGCCCCTCGGAGGCCAGGGCAATGCCCAGCCAGGTATGCGCTTCGGCTCGTTTGGGATGCGATCGAGCCAGCTCGGTCGCGGTGACGACAAGCGCCTTGAATGCGGTTTCGCGATCGACTGCTGGCGTTTCGTATTGGATGTGATCCCATTTTTGCTGCTCTGCGATCAACCGGGTCGTCAAGTCGTCGGCTTGCGCGTGAGCGTTACTGCATGCGAAGGCGAGTCCGACTGCGGCAAGCCCGAATCGACAAGCGGAAAAAAATAGGTGTGTCATGAAGGCTCCTGATTACACGCCGAAAGTACGCGTGAGAGCCTGCGATCCTGGCACATCAGATTGATGCCCGCGTGAACGCCGCTAACTCGTTACAGACAGTCGAAACTGTAGGGTACGGCTAGCGGCGGTTTGCTCGATCAGTTCGCTCGATCAATCAGCTGTCGGCTTTCGCCGACTTGGCGGTCTTTCGGGCACGACGGGGGCGGGCAGCGGGTGCCGCCGCTGTCGTGGTGGACGGCGAAGCGTCCAGCGTACCAACTGTATCCGCCGACTGCGCCGAGACGGTTTGGGTGACCGAATTCGCTGCACCTGCCTGTGGCGCTGGTGCAGTCGTTGCGGTGGCCGAGCGGGGTTTGCGGCTGCGACGTTTCGGTGCGACCTCGATCGCCTGATCCTCGGCATCCTTGTGCGATTCGGCGGTATGAGCGCTGGCGGGCAAAATCGTTCCGGGGGCGGTCGCGATGGGAGGCAGGGCCTGCGCCGACTTGCCAGAGGGACGCTTGACGGGCGGGGAGCTGGTACGCGTCTCGGCCGCAGTGACGATCTCGGCGTCCGGGCGTTCGGCTTCGAACTGATGTGCGCTCGAGTGCGTCGCATCAGCGTGAGCCGCATCGGTGCGAGCCTCGTCGGTGGCTTCCGACCAGCTCGCGCCGCTGGCGTCGCTCGAATCCACGGCAGTCGGCAACTCGCCTTGACCGTGCGACGCATGTTGGGCTTTCTTGCGCGCCCGGGCGTTCTGCCGCTTGCGTGGCGAACGGGCTGGCAACTCGCCGGCGATCGATTCGTCCTGGCCTGGCGCATCAAGCGCCTCGGCCTGCGTCACGTCGCTCGCTGCCTGGGCCAGCACTGCTACGGGATGGGCTTCGGCGGCAGGGTCCTCGCCCGCATGGCGATACACATACGCACCAGACTTATCGTCCCGGCCAAAGGCTAGCAGCCCACGCGACTGCGCTTCTTCCAGCACGTTGCCGAAGGTGCGAAAGCCAAAATACGACTCGTTGAAGTCGGGCATGCGCCGCTTGATGGCTTCTTTCAGCACCGACGCCCACAGTTTGCCGCTGTCGCCGCGTTCGGACATCATGGCGTCGAAGGTCTCAACTGCAATTTCGATGGCGCGGGTGCGGCGCACCTCGACATCGTCCTTGTTGCGACGTTTATCCTCGCTGCGCTTATCGTCAGCAGACGATGCGCGCTTGTCCTCGGCGGGCGCACGCTTGGTGGCCCCTTGGCCGCGATTGCCCCGGCGGGCGTCGTTACGCTGCCGCTCGCGCACAAGATCGTCGTAAAAAATGAATTCGTCGCAGTTCGCGACCAGCAGGTCGGAGGTCGATTGCTTGACGCCGACGCCGATCACTTTTTTGGCGTTCTCGCGCAGCTTCGAGACCAGCGGCGAGAAATCCGAGTCGCCACTGATGATGACGAAGGTGTTGACGTGTGTCTTGGTATAGCAGAGATCTAGCGCATCGACCACCAGCCGGATGTCGGCCGAATTCTTGCCGGACTGGCGCACGTGCGGAATTTCGATCAGTTCGAAATTGGCCTCATGCATGGCGGCCTTGAACGGTTTGTAGCGGTCCCAGTTGCAATACGCTTTCTTGACCACGATGCTGCCCTTGAGCAGCAGACGTTCGAGGACGGGCTTGATGTCGAAGCTGTCGTATTCGGCGTCGCGAACGCCGAGTGCGACGTTCTCGAAATCGCAGAATACCGCCATGCTTAGGTTGTTTTCAGATGTCATGGGGTCAGCGTAGCGTAAAAACGTTCGTGTTGTCTGTGGTGGAGTCCAAACCGATGAATACCTGGAATTCGCCCGGTTCGATCACGGACCTGGCATCGCGGTCGAAAAACGCCAGATCGCTGTCGCGCAGGGTGAACGCCACCTCGCGCGATTCGCCTGCGCGCAGCCACACTTTTTGAAAGCCCTTCAACTCGCGTACAGGCCGCGATTGCGACGCCACGGGGTCGCGGGTGTAGAGCTGAACAGTGGTCGCGCCGTCGCGTTTTCCGCGATTGGTCACGGTGACCGCAGCCCGGATCTCGCCACCTCGGTCCAGCACGGTCGACGACAGCTGGACGGGCGACACGTCGAAACGGGTATAGCTCAAGCCGTAGCCGAAGGGGTAGACCGGGCCCTTCTCTTCGTCGAAGTAGCGCGAGGTGTATTTGTTCGGACGTTGGGGATCGAAGGGCCGGCCGGTGTTCAGATGGCCGTAATACTGCGGAATCTGGCCGACCGAACGCGGGAAGGTGGTGGGCAGCTTGCCCGAAGGATTGTGATCGCCGAACAGCACGTCGGCAATGGCGTTGCCGCCTTCCGTGCCGGCAAACCAGGTTTCCAGTATGGCCGTGGCATTTGCGTGCTCCCAGGGCAAGGCCAGGGGGCGGCCATTCATCAGCACGATCACCAGCGGCTTGCCGGTCGCCTTCAAGGCGTGCAGCAGTTTGCGCTGGCTTTCAGGGATATCGATGGTGGCGCGGCTGGACGCCTCGTGCGCCATGCCGTGCGACTCGCCCACGACCGCCAGGATTACGTCGCTGCCTTTGGCCACGCGCACCGCTTCGTCGATCATGGCTTGTGGCGAACGCGTGTCGATCTCCAGATCTTTCTCGTACTCGGTCAGGTACTTCTGGATGGCGGGATCGTCGGTGACGTTAGCGCCTTTGGCATAGCTTAGACGCACGCCAGCACCGCCCACGCGGGCCAGGCCCTCGTAGACGCTGACCGTCTGCGCGGCGACGCCTGCGGCCGACCAGTTGCCCATGGTGTCGCGCTTGCTCTTGGCCAGCGGACCGATCACAGCCAGCCGGCCTGATTTCGGCAAGGGCAATATGTCGGCGTCGTTCTTCAGCAGTACCAGGCTGTCACGGGCGATGCGGCGCGCATCTTCACGATGCAGGCGGCCTTCTGCGTTGGTGTCCAGAGGCGGATCGTCGGGCTTGCCCAGGCGCGCGAAGGCATCGTGGAACAGGCCCATATCGTATTTCATCAGCAACACGTAGCGCGCGGCAGCGTCGATACGGGCCTCGTTGATCTCGCCTTTGGCTAGCATGTCGGGCAACTGATTGCCGTACACCACATCGTTCATGCTGAAATCCACGCCCGCCATAATGGCGGCCCGGGCTGCATCGCGGGTGTTGCTCGCCACGCCATGCTTGATCAGTTCGTTGATGGCGCCGTGGTCGCTGATGGTGACGCCGGTGAAGCCCCACTGCTTGCGCAGCAGATCGTCCAGCAGCCAGCGGTCCGACGTCGCCGGCACGCCATTCAATGAATTCAAGCCGATCATGACCGAGCCCGCGCCGGCATCGACTGCGGCCTTGTAAGGCGGCAGGTAGTCCTGGAACAGACGCTGGCGACTTATATCCACCGTGTTGTAGTCGCGTCCACCCTCGATCGCGCCATAGGCGGCGAAGTGTTTGACCGATGCCATGATGCTGTCCGGTCGGCTCAGATCGTCGCCTTGATAGGCATGCACCAGGGTTTCGCCGATGCGGGAGACCAGATAGGTGTCTTCGCCAAAGCCTTCCGAATTACGTCCCCAGCGCGGATCGCGGGTGATGTCCACCACGGGGGAGAACGTCAGGTTCAGGCCGTCGGCGGCGGCTTCGATGGCCGATACCCGGCCACTGCGGGCGATGGCTTCCAGATCCCAGGTCGAGGCCAGCCCCAGGTTGATGGGGAACACGGTGCGATGACCATGCACCACGTCGTAGGCAAAGGCCACCGGAATCTTCATCCGGCTCTGCGCGACCTGCTCCTGCATGGGCCGAATGTGATGACGCACGACGGTGTTGAACACCATGCCGATCCGGCCCTGGCTGATCTCCTGCAAAACCAGTTCGCGAGGATTGTCGGGGCCGACGCTGATCAGGCGCAATTGATCGACCTTTTCCTGGACGGTCATGCGGCTCAACAGATCTTCGACGAAGGCTTCGCGTCCCATCCGGGTGAGCGACTCGGCAAACGGCGAATAGGACGCCGGCACTTGGCTGCGCGAGGCGTTGGCCGCTGTCGACCCCTTGGCTGTGGGGGGCGAGTTGTCGTCGGGGCCGGGCGAGGCGCAAGCGGCGAGCAGGGCGACACTGAGGCCGAGGGCCGCGTACAAGGCTTTCATGATGAACGTTCCAAAAAGGCAGGTGGGCGTGTCGATCGCGCCCAAGGTGATCTGCGCGGATATTAACAATTAGTCGGTGGCGAAGCCGCGGTCGTCAGAACGGTCGCATCCTGCTCCAGTTCGGTGACCATCTCCAGCGCCACCTGAAGCTCGAACCGTACCCGTGGCGCACTCAAGTCGACGCCCAGCAAGGCATGCAGCCGTTCGAGCCGGTAACGCAAGGTGCTGATGTGGATGTTCAGCTCTTGCGCCGTCTGTGTCAGCTGGAAACCGGTGTGTGCCAGGGCGCGCAGCGTGTCCAGCAGAACGGCGTGACGTGGGTCGTGCAGCAGCGGCCCCAGGCGCGAGTCGATCAGCATGCGCCGGGCCTGCGCATCGCCCATCAAGGCTTGCGGAAACATGATGTGTTCGAAGCGCAGCAATTGGCCGGGTTTCAGATGCTCGACCAGCGAGGCGACATCGTGGCCCGCCGCGCGAACACCGGCCACGCCACGATGCGGGCGGCTGACGGCCAGGGCCATGCCTTTTTCCGCCAATGCCTGCCAGAGCGGGGCGGATCGGCATCGGCAGACAGCAGAAAGATCGCCTGGTTGGTCGATGCGAACATCAGGGCACCGTGATGGCGCTGTTCGAGATAGGCGCGCAATCGGGCGGTCCAGGCTTCACGGCGCAAGAAGCCCGATCGCGTGAGCGGCAGGGGTTCATTGAACAGCGCCAGGCAGGCGATGTGGTCGATATCGGGATCCCAGCCGTGCAGCCGAACGCGCTCGAGCGAAGCGGCCGTCGCCTTGAAGCTGCCTTCCAGCATCGATTCGAGCATCGAGTAGCCCAGCCGATGCTCTTGCATGGTGAGCGCCTGCATATGGCCGAGTTGCACGGCGGCGACGACGGCGGCGTGTTCGGCGGCGCGCACATCCAGGTCGCTCAATGGCGTCGGATGATCGTCCAGCCAGACCACGGCGGTCAGTTGCTCGGCCACATAGACCGGGCATGCCAGCCGCGCGGGCATATCGCGTTGATGCGCGGGAATGCGCAAGGGCTGTTGCGTGGCAGGGGGCGTCTGGGGAAAGCGATCGCGGCTGTGCAGCATGTATAGCCTCTCACGCGATTGGCGCAAGGCGCTGGTATCGATTGGCGCAAGGCGCTGGTATCGCGCGCACCCAGCAAGGCGCCGTCGGGTGCGGTGAAAGTCACGTCGCGGTCGAGCAGTTCGCTCAACACACCGGCCAGCTCGGTCAGGCTGGCCTGGCGGGCTGCAGCATTGGTCAATGCACGGTGTATCGCTTCGGAGCGCACCAGCATGGCGTGCTGGTTACCGATGATGCGGGCGTGAACTTCTTCGGTGACCTGGCTGAACGGGACATCCCAGGGCAGCTCCAGCAAGGCCAGTCCGACCCGATTGGCCTCGTCGATGGCGTCGACGGGAAAGTGATCCAGAAATCGGGGAACGGCCAGAATGACGCCTGCCAGGCCGGCGGCTTGTAGCGCCTGAATCAGCGCGCGTTGCGCCTGGGCGTCGGTGGAATCGGGCCAGTGATAACCGGTGGTGAGCAGCAAATGCCCAGGTTTGATCCAGCCGGTGATGTCGGGGTGATCGACCAGATGGACCCAGGACACCTCGGCATGGAGGGCACCGGCGCCCGCGGCGACGGTCGCCCGGTTCAGCACGGTGTGGGTAAGCAGCGCGGCGAGATCCATGATGGCAGACTTGGGGCGGGCGCGCCGATCGCGCCCGCTGCCCCGCTATCTTAGTGGATCACGCCTGCGTGCCTGCGAACGGGCACGAGCGACGTGCTCGCTTCAACGCTTCAGGGCGATGGAGGTGTACTTGATGTCCAGGTACTCTTCCAGGCCCCAGTGGCCGCCTTCACGGCCCAGGCCGCTGTCCTTGACGCCGCCGAACGGTGCCTGCGCCGAAGCGGGGGCGCCGTCGTTGATGCCGACAATGCCGTATTCCAGCGCTTCCGACACGCGATAGGCGCGCGACAGATCGTGGGTATACAGATAAGCCGCCAGGCCGAAGGGCGTGTCGTTGGCGGCGCGCACCGCTTCTTCTTCCGTGTCGAATACCGTGATGGGGGCGACAGGGCCGAACGTTTCTTCGGCCATGATGCGCATGTCGGGCGTCACGTCGGCCAGCACGGTGGGCGCGTAATAGAAGCCCGGGCCGGCCTTGCCGCCGGTCAGCACGCGGGCCCCCTTGGCCACGGCGTCGGCGACGTGCTCGCTGACTTTCGCCAGACCTTGACCATCGACCAGGGGGCCGATTTCGGTCGCGGCATCCAGGGGATCGCCCACCTTGAGCTTGGCGGTGCGCTCGGCCAGTTTGGCGGAGAACGCTTCCACGATGGCGCGCTGGACATAGATGCGGTTGGTGCAGACGCAGGTCTGGCCGCTGTTGCGGAACTTGCAGGCCACCACTTCTTCCACCGCCTGATCGATGTCGGCGTCTTCGAAAATCAGGAAAGGCGCGTGACCGCCCAATTCGAGCGACACCTTCTTGATGGTGCGGGCGGCCTCTTGATACAGGCGGCGACCCACTTCGGTGCTGCCGGTGAAGGTCAGTTTGCGCACGCGGGCGTCGTCGAAGACGACCTTGGAAACCGGCACGGGGTCTTGCGTGGGAATGACTTGCAGCGTGCCTGCCGGGCCCCCGACCTGCTCCCAGATTTCCGCCAGAATGATCGCGGTCACGGGCGATTGCTCGGCCGGTTTGACGATGGCGGTACAACCGGCGGCCAGCGCAGGCGCCAGTTTGCGGGTGATCATCGCGGCGGGGAAATTCCACGGCGTAATGGCATAGACCGGGCCGACGGGAATGCGCGTGGCGCTCAAGCGCTTGTGCGTGGCCGTCGTCGAAAAGGTCTCGCCGTGAATGCGTTTGGCTTCCTCGGCATACAGCGAAATGTAGGCGGCCGCGTAGGCCACTTCACCGCGTGCCTGCGCCAGCGGCTTGCCCATTTCGTTGACCATCGCCAAGGCAAGGCGCTCCTGCTGGCGCAGGATTTCGTCGTGCCAGGCTTGCAGCAGGCGGGCGCGTTCGAACGGGCTGACCTGACGCCACGATTGAAAGGCGCGATGGCTGGCATCGACGGCGCGACGGGCGTCGGCGGCCGAGCAGTCGGCGACCTCGGCATAGGTCGCGCCGGTGTGGGGGTTGACCACGGCGAAGGTCGCGCCGGGCAGATAGTTCTCGCCATCGAGGCGTGCGCCCAGGCGCAGGGGCAATTCGGCAGGTGCGTTCATGGCATTCTCATTCGATGAGGCACGCGACCGGCTTGGGGCCGCGTGCCGATACACAAAGGCAAGCTCGGATCGGACGATCAAACCGCCGCGATCGCTTGATCCAGAATGTCCAGCGCGCGGCTGGCTTGTTCGTCGGTGGTCGACAGCGGTGCCAACAGGCGCAGCACGTTGCGATGGACGCCGCACTTGATGACTAGCAGACCGCGGGCACGCGATTCGTCGATCACGCGCTGGGTGGTCTCGGCATCGGGCTGATTGGCGTCGCCGTTCTTGACGAATTCGAGCGCCAGCATCGGGCCTGCGCCGTGTACGGCACCGATCTGCGAGTACTTCGCGGCCAGACCATCCAGGCCCTTCTTGAGGGTGACGCCCAGGCGCTGCGCCTGATCCAGCAGACCTTCCGATTCGAACAGATCCAGCACGGCCAGCGCAGCGGCGCAGCCCAGAGGGTTGCCACCATACGTGCCGCCCAGACCGCCGGGTTGCGGTGCGTCCAGGATATCGGCGCGACCGACGACGCCCGACAGGGGCAGGCCACCGGCCAAACTCTTGGCGACGGTGACCACGTCGGGTTGGATGTCATAGGCTTGGAAGCCGAACAGGTGGCCGGTACGGCCGAAACCGCTTTGGATTTCGTCGCAGATCAGCACGATGCCATGTTCCTGGGTGAAGGCGCGAACGGCTTGCATGAATTGCTTGCCTGCGGGCAGGAAACCCCCATCGCCTTGCACCTGTTCGATCAGGACAGCGGCCACGCGATCGGGCGTGGTGCGAGTGGCCATCAGGTCTTTCAATTGACGCAGCGCCTGCTCGGGGCTGACGCCATGATAAGGATCGGGGTAGGCGGTGTGATGGATGCCGCTGGCAAACGGGCCGAAGTTTTGTTGGTAAGGCACGCTCATGCCCGTCAGGCTCATGCCCAGCAGAGTGCGGCCATGGAAGCCGCCGCGGAAGGCGATGATGTCCGGGGCCTTGCGGTAGGCGCGTGCCAGCTTGACGGCGTTTTCGACGGCTTCGGCGCCGGTCGTGAAAAAGGCCGATTTGTAGGCCGCGCCCGCACCGATCAGTTGGTTCAGGCGTTGCGCGAGTTCGACGTAGACGTCATAGCCGGCGACTTGAAACGCGACATGCGACACGCGCTCGAGCTGACGGGTGACCGCCGCCACGATCTTCGGATGGTTGTGACCGGTGTTCAACACGCCGATTCCGCCGACGAAATCGAGGTATTCGCGGCCATCGGTATCCCACATGACCGAACCCTGTGCGCGGCTGATGAAGATCGGATGCGCCGTGGCGATGGCACGGGATACGTTGGCGTTGCGGGTGGCGAGATACTGTTCCGTCGAAGGCGTGGACATGTTCATGACGATCCTATTGGGTGGATGGGAAGGCGGATGCTGCCCATCGTAGGCCGAGCTTTGATCACGATCTACCTACGATAGATAGGATTGGTCGGTTCTTTTTTCAGTTGTTTCGTAGGTCAGGGTTAACCTGAATTGGCTGTCTTGTCGCCATTTTTCAATATTCTGTCAAAAATAGCTTGTTGTCAGGCGATTGACGCGGCTAGGATCAAGGCTGCGATCAAATATATTGAAATTTCGTCGAATCGATCATGGCTACCCGCAAGAAGGCTTCCACCCCGTCACCCGCAGCGCGTGCGGAATCGTCGCTGCACGACGCAGCCGCCTTGGGGCAACGGCTGCGTATCCTGCGGCGCTCGGCGGGGCTGTCGCTCAGTGAGCTGGCCCAACGCGCCGGTGTGTCGGTAGGCATGATCAGTCAGATCGAGCGCAACCTGGCCAATCCGTCGGTGCGCATGCTCGAACGCTTGCGTGTGGCGCTGAACGTGCCCTTGACCACCTTACTGGAAGGCGACGGACCCGACGTCGCATCGTTCGACCCAGGCGATAACGGCCAACCCTTCGTTCGACGTGCCAGCCAGCGTCCGCATTTTTCCGTGGGTGCCGGTGGGCTGGCCAAAGAGTTGTTGTCGCCTCATGGCGATCACGATTTGCAGTTCATGATCATCGCCATTCCACCCTATACCCGTTCGGAAGAAATCTTGCTGGGGCCGGGCGAAAAAGCCGGCATGGTGCTCGAAGGCGAAATTTCCCTGACCGTCGGCGAACGCAGCGAGCGCCTGACCGAGGGTGATAGCTTCCAGTTTCGCAGCACGGTACCCCACGGTGTCGAAAACCCTTGTGCCAGTCCGGCGCGGGTGTTGTGGATCATGAACACCAAGCCGCCGGTTATTCATCTGTGACCGTCCTGGCGTAGTTGGGTTCGCGCCAGAACGCGCGGATGATCGCTCATAAACGGTCGCTATCGTTGCCGGATTTTTAATATATTGTGCTTTTGGCGGCGGCGCACGCCTGCGCCGCTTCTCCACATCGTGGCGATCGATCAAGCTCGGTCACGTGGCTCATAATCGGGCTGTAACCCGCGTTTTTCCTAGGTTTGATCCCGCATTGGGACTTTCCCGTACGACCGAAAGAATTAGTCTTTCGTCGCTTGACACACATATGACCCAACACAATAATGAAATCACTATTTCAATATTATGTGTGTTGCCCCTTGGGTTTTCATTACTGGGAGGATGCAACGCCGGGGAAGCAAGATGTCGTACCGTATCGGTGTAGATATTGGCGGCTCGTTCACTGATTTCGCAGTGCTCGACGAGCGCGACCACAGCGTCCGTACCCTGAAGGTGCTGTCGCGCCCAGATGCGCCAGGAACCGAGGTCATCAAAGGCTTGGGCATTCTGGCCGAGCGCGATGGCATCGCCCCGCAGGACGTGACCTATTTCACGCACGGCACGACGGTAGGCATCAACGCGGTCATCCAACGCAAAGGCGTGCGCCTGGGCCTGTTCACCACTGAATGCTTCGAAGACGTCCTCGAACTGGGGCGTTTGAAAATCACCCCCATCCATAACCTGTATGGCCGTCGCCCCGAGCCGCTGATTCCACGCGACCGCGTGTTCGGCGTCGTCGAGCGGCTGGATCGCGATGGTTTACCCGTCACTGCGGTCGATCGAAGCAGCGTCGCGAAAGCCTTGGACGGCGCACGCGCCGCAGGCTGCGAGGCGATTGTCGTGTCGTTCCTGCACAGCTATCGCAGCGGTGCGCACGAAGCCGAAGTCAAAGCCATCGTGGCCGAGCTGGCCCCCGATCTGCCGGTGTTCTGTTCGAGCGAGATCTGGCCCATCATTCGGGAGTACGAGCGCACCATCACCGCGACCATCAGCGGCTACGTGCAACCGCGGGTCGCGCACTATCTCACCTCTTTCGAAAACGCGCTGACCGAGTTGGGGGTGCCCGCGCCTGTGCGCATCACCAAGTCCAACGGCGGCATCATGAGCGCGGCGCAAGCGCGCGCCGAATGCGTGCAGATGGTGCTGTCCGGTACGGCCTCTGGCGTGATCGGCGCGGGCTTCGTGGCGCGGTCTTGCGACTTGCCCCGCATTCTCAGCCTGGACATCGGCGGCACCAGCGCCGACGTGGCCGTCATTCTCGATGGCCAGCCGCAATACGGCACCGGCGAGGTCGTGGGCGAATTCCAGATTCACATCCCTTCGGTGTCGGTGACGTCCATCGGCCAAGGGGGGGGCTCCATCGCCTGGGTAGACGAACTGGGCGTGCTGAAGGTCGGACCGGACAGTGCGGGTTCCTTGCCCGGTCCGGCGTGCTACGGCAAAGGGGGCGAGCGTGCCACCATCACCGATGCCTTCGCGGCTTGCGGACTGATCGGCCATAGCCAATTGGGCTATAGCGCGGTGAACATCGACCGGGCCCGCGCGTTGGCCGTGGTGGCCGATCTGGCCGAACGCACGGGCGAAACGGTCGAGTCCACGGCAGAGAGCATCATCCAGATCGCGACCTCGGAAATGTATGCCGACACCAGCGCATTGCTGTCGCGCTTCGGTATCGATCCGCGCGAATTCCATTTCCTGGCGTTCGGCGGCGCCGGACCCATGATGGCGTGTTTCCTGGCCCGCGAGCTGAACATGCAAGGCGTCGTCGTGCCGCCGACGCCGGGCGTGCTGAGCGCACTGGGCGGTTTGATCGCCGACGTCAAGAGCGACTTCATTCAGACCGTCTACCAGGATCTCAAGCCGGGTGTCGAATCCGGATTGCGCAGTGCGTTCGAGTCGCTGGGCACCCGCGCACTCACCTGGCTGCGGGACGACCAGGGTTTCACCGGCGATTACACCCTGGCCTACACCGCCGACATGCGCTATCGCGGTCAGTCTTACGAAATCGAAACGCCGCTGGCGCCCGAAGCGGTGGTGGCAGGCGATCTGGCTGCCTTGAGCGAAGCCTTCCACGTTCAGCACGAACGCATGTTCGGTCATCGCGACACGGGTGCCGTGATGCAGATCATCAACGTTCGTTTGGTGATCTCCGGTGTAACGCCCAAGCCTCAGATGCTGCCCGTCGCCCAGGCCGAAGGACCGGCAGAAGCCTCGGGGGAGATCGAAGCCTATGTCGATGGCGCGACCCGGCGTATGCCGGTGTACCGCCGCAAGGATCTGCGTGCAGGCCACCGCTTCGAGGGGCCTGCGGTCGTCATGCAGGACGACTGCACCACCTGCGTGCTGCCGGGCATGCATGTCGAGGTGGATTCCTTCGGCAACCTGGTCATCTCGACCACCACGCACTGAGACGGACCGCGTCATGGCTATCGATCGTCGTAATCTTCAAGTTCTCGCCAACTATTGCGCTGCCGCCGCCGATGCGATGGCCTATACGCTGATGCGCACGGCACACTCGGCCTTCGTCAAGGAGACCGAAGACTTTTCATGCACCATCGTGACCGCCGACGGGCTGGCGTTCGCCTCGCCCCGTAGTTTCGGCGCACCGTGGTACAGCGGTATCGATTATTCGCCTGTCATCGACATGATCGACAGCTACTCGCCGGGCGACATTTGCATCACCAACGATTCCTATAGCGGCGGAGTGGCCACCCACTCGCCCGACATCCACATCTGGAAGCCGGTGTTTCACGACGGCGAGATTGTCTGTTTTGTGGTGGGTCACATCCACAACACCGACGTGGGCGGTGCAGTAACCGCTTCGCTGTCGCGCTCGCTGAACGAAATCGTGCAGGAAGGCATCCGCGTGCCGCCGCTGAAGATCGTGACCGGCGGCCAGCTCAATCGCGAAGTCGCCGCCATCATGCGCCTGAACGTGCGTGCGCCCAACCAGAACTGGGGCGACTTCAACGCTCAGATCGCTTCGGTGAACATCGGCGAGCGCAAGATCGCCGAGATCATCGAGCGTTTCGGTGTCGAAGATTTCAAGGCCGGCACGCGTGCCATTATCGATTACGCCGAAGCGCAGGCGCGTATGGTGATTCGCGACATTCCCGATGGTGATTACTTCTTCGCCGACTATGCCGACGAAGACGGCGATAGCGATTATCCGTGCCGGGTCGCGCTGACTTTGCGCGTGCGAGGCGATTCGGTCGAACTGGATTACACCGGCAGCGACCCGCAACTGGCCTCGTCGCTGAACATGCCGACTGGCGGGCGCGAACGTCACCCACTGGCCCTGGTCGGTCTGACCTACGTGCTGTATACGCTGATGCCCTGCATCCTGTTGAACGCCGGTACCTTGCGAGTCGCCCGTGCGGTGCTGCCAGCGGGCACGGTAGTGAACTGCGAAGCCCCGGCTGCCGTGGGCATGCGTTCGCTGACCTGCATGCTCACGCAGATCGTCACCATCGGTGCCTTCTCGCAAGCCTTGCCGGATCGTATTCCGGCCTCGGCACCGGGCGGCAACGCCATCATGAACATCAAAACGCATGACCGCGGCAATATCCCGATCATGGCGTCCATCGGTCCGGTAGGCGGTGGGGGCGGCGGCACGCCGTTCTCCGATGGCCCGGACGGTATGGGTGGGTCGTCGGCGTTCCTGAAAAACACCCCGATCGAGGTCAACGAGGCCGAAGTGCCCGTGCGCTTCCTGCGTTATGGCCTGCAACCCGACACGGCCGGCCCCGGCAAGTTCCGAGGCGGCTTGGCCACGGTCATGGCGTTTCAAGTGTTCACGCCGAACACGGTGGTCACCGCACGCAACCGCAACCGTTCGCGTTTCAACGCCTGGGGCGTGCAGGGGGGACGGGCTGGCACGCTATCGCGGTTCCAGAAGAATCCCGGGACACCTCACGCAGTCGAGCTGGGTAACGTCGACGTGGTGGCCTGCGAGCCCGGCGATGTCGTGCGGGTCATCGGCCCCGGTGCTGGCGGCTACGGCAATCCCTACTTCCGCGATCCTGCTCGTGTCCTGAAGGACGTGCGCTGCGGTTTCGTATCGATCGAACGTGCTGCGCTGGATTACGGCGTGGCGATCGCCGGCGATTCGGTGGACGAAGCCGCCACCGCCAGCCTGCGGGCAGTCAGTGCGGGTGGCGAGCTGGCTTCGGATTTCGATTTCGGTTTGGCCCGTGGGGCGTTCGAGCAAGTCTGGACGCGCGAACGTTATGCGCTGCTGACCGTATTCCTGGCCCAGGCGCCGGTGCTCTGGCGTCATTTCTTGAAGCACAAGGTGTTCGCCGCGGTGGCCAAGGACGCACACGCCGCCCGGCCGATGCCCGAACAAATGGCTGCGATCTTCGCCGATCTTCGCGCTCAATTCGCCGGGCTCGCGGTAGCAGCCTGAACGACCCGCGCCGCTTACTCATTCCTATAACGCGCCCTAGCGACACAAACGAGACTCGATATGTTGGATTTTGAACCCGGAGAGATCAGTATCCCCAGCGGCCACTTCATCGGCGGCAAGCTGGTGCATCGCGGCGGGCCGGTGCTGGATGTGCTTCGTCCGTCGGATAGCCAACTGCTGGCGACGCTGCCCGATGCATCCGACGATCTGGTCGATGAGGCCGTGCAGAACGCACACGCCGCATGGCTGTCCAGCGGCTGGGGAACGTGCCCGCCGCGCGAGCGTGCCCGGGTCTTGCGCAAATGGGCCGACCTGCTGGTTGAGCATGCGCCCGAGCTGGCGCGATTGGAAGCGGTTGGCTCGACCCGGCCGATTCGCGATGCGCTGGCGCATGAAATTCCGTTTTCCGCCGATTGCATCCGCTTTTTTGCCGAGTGCGCCGATAAATTCGGCGGCGACGCTGTGCCGACTCGCCAGGACAGTCTGGGTTTGATTTTGCCCGAGCCTTACGGTGTGGTCGGTGCGATCGCTCCGTGGAACTTCCCATTGTCGATGGCTTCGTGGAAGTGTGGCCCTGCCTTGGCCGCCGGCAACGCCATCGTATTGAAACCCTCGGAACTCACGCCGTTCTCGACCTTGCGTTTTGCCGAGCTGGCCGTCGAAGCGGGCGTTCCGCCGGGCGTGTTCAACGTCGTCAACGGGCTGGGCACGGGGGCGGGCGCCGCCTTGGTGCGTCATCCGCTGATCCGCAAAGTGTCGTTCACCGGATCGACGGTTACGGGTGCAGCCATCATGAGCGTTGCCGCGCATCACGGTATGAAGCCGGTTACCTTGGAGCTGGGCGGCAAAAGCCCGCAGTTGGTGTTCGACGACGCGGGCGATCTGGCCTCGGTGGCCGACCGTATCGTCCGCGGATTCACCTCGAATGCGGGCCAGGCTTGCGTGTCGGGCACCCGCTTGATCGTTCAGCGTGGGATTGCCGAACCGCTGCTGGACGCCGTGGCCGCGCAGGTGGCGACGGTGGTGCCTGGTCCGACCTGGCGCGAAGCCACCCGTTATGCCCCCTTGATCAGCGAGCGTCAGGCCAACAAGGTCGCCGGTGCCGTCAGCGAAAGCGTGGCGCAAGGCGCGCAAGCGCGCTGCGGCGGTAGTTTCTTCGACCTCGGCCTGGGTGGGTTCTATTACCGCCCAACAGTGTTGACCGGCGTCACCGACGACATGATCGCGGTGCGCGAAGAAATTTTCGGTCCGGTGTTGACGGTTCAGGTCTTCGACGAAGAAGAGGAAGGTCTGGTCCTGGCCGACCATCCCACCTACGGCCTGGCGGCAGGCGTGCACACACAAGACATCGGTCGCGCCTTGCGCGCCACCCGCCGGATCGCAGCCGGCACGATTTGGGTCAACCGGTTCGGCCGCTCCGGTGACTTCATCATTCCGACGGGCGGCTTCAAAGGATCGGGCATCGGCAAGGACCTCGGACGACAGGCGTTCGAGGCCAACCTTCGCTACAAGAGTGTGTTGATTGATTTCTGACGCCGGCTCGGCATTTTTCATACGCAAGGATCTCTCATGGCTATTTTCAAACCCAAGTACATCACTTTCGATTGCTACGGCACGCTCATCTACTTCCAGATGGCCGATGCCGCTCAAACGTTGTACGCCGATCGCGTGCCCGCCGACAAAATGGCGGAATTCACCCGAATTTTCTCGGCCTATCGCTTAGACGAGGTGCTGGGTGCCTGGAAACCCTATAACGAAGTGATCGAGAACGCGATCGCACGCACGTGCAAGCGCTGCAACGTCGAGTACCGCGAAGGCGAAGGTCGCTATATCTACGAGCAGGTGCCGACCTGGGGGCCGCACCCGGACACGACGGCTGGTCTGGCCAAAGTGGCCAAGGAATTCCCGCTGGTCGGCCTGACCAACGCGATGGACGTCCAGATTCCGCACAACATCGAAAAGATCGGCGTGCCCTTCCACGCCGTGATCACTGCGCAACAGGCTCAAGCCTACAAGCCGCAGATGAAGCCCTTCGAATACATGTTCGATCAATTGGGTTGCGGCCCCGACGACGTGCTGCACGTCTCGTCCAGCCTGCGCTACGACCTGATGACCGCACACGACATCGGCATCAAAAATAAGGTGTTCGTGGCGCGTGGTCACGAGCCTTCCACGCCATACTATGGCTATACCGAAATCCGCGACATCGGCGGTTTGGCTGGCGTGCTGGGTCTATGAAACTCGAACCGTACTGGCTGGCGACAGCCCCCGCTTTCACGGCCGGTGCGACCGGGCCGCTGCCCGCGCGTGCCGACGTGGTGGTGGTGGGTGGTGGCTTCACGGGCTTGTCCGCCGCGCTGTCGCTGGCGCGTGCGGGTGTGGACGTCGTGGTGTTGGAGGCGGGCCGCGTTGTGGGCGAGGCGTCCGGGCGCAACGGCGGACACTGCAATACCGGCACCTCCCAAAGCTTTGCGGCCTTGTGCGACAGCCTGGGTGTAGAAACCGCCAAAAGCTACTACCAAGCCTATGCCGGCGCGGTCGACTACGTCCAGCACACCATTCAGACCGAAGCGATCGATTGCGATTTCGCCATGCGCGGCAAGTTGAAGCTGGCAAGCAAGGCCAAGCATTTTCCTGGTCTGGCCGCCACCTACGAAGCCCTGAAAAAACACGTCGATCCCGAAGTCGAGCTGCTCAGTGCCAGCGACGTGCGGCGAGAACTGGCTTCGGACGCATTCCACGGCGCACTGTTGCAACGCCGTGGCGGTCAGATGCACATGGGCAAGTTCGGCGCCGGTCTGGCCAGTGCCGCAGCCAGGCGTGGCGCCCGCATTTTCGAGGACACGGCTGTTACCGGATTGACGCGGCAGTCGGGCGATGCCCATCGCGTCGAAACGGCGCAAGGCACCATCGAAGCGGGACGCGTGCTGTTGGCGACGGGGTGTTCCAATCATGGCCCTTTCGGCTGGTGGCAGCGCCGCATCGTGCCGGTCGGCAGCTTCATCGTCGTGACCGAACCCTTGGCGCCTGCGCTGCTGGATCGCGTGCTGCCGCAGCGCCGCACCTACGTGACCAGCCGCAATCTCGGCAATTATTTCCGCACCACCGCCGACAATCGGCTGGTCTGGGGCGGTCGGGCGCGTTTCGCCATGAGCAATCCGACCTCGGATGCCCAAAGCGGCGAAATCCTGGAGGCCAGCCTGCGTGCCAATTTGCCCGATCTGGCCGATGCGCGCATCGACTACTGCTGGGGCGGCTTGGTGGACATGACGGCCGATCGTCTGCCGCGTGCCGGGCAACACGATGGTTTGTATTACTCGCTGGGCTATAGCGGCCACGGCGTGCAGATGTCAGTGCAGATGGGCGACATCATGGCCGATGTGGTCATGGGACGCGACCGCGTCAATCCCTGGGCACGCGACGCTTGGCCAGCCGTACCCGGTCACCTGGGGCGACCGTGGTTCCTGCCCTTGGCGGGACTGTATTACCGAATCAAAGACGTCTTCTATTAACCGCGCAGCAACTCGTCATTTCTTCTTTCAGGAGAGCTTTCATGGCAACAAACAATGTGTACAAGCGTCGCGACATTCTGAAGCTGATGGGCGCGGGTGCCGTCGCTTCGACGTCCTCCGGGCTGCTGCTGTTCAGCCATACCGCACGCGCTGCGTCCGAACCCAAGCGCGGTGGCAAGGTGCGAGTCGCGGCTTCGAACTCGTCGGTTGCCGACACGCTCGATCCCGCCAAGGGCATCAACTCGGGCGACTACATGCGCCAGTTCATGTTCTACAGCGGTTTGACCGAGCTGAACGCCCAGATGAAAGCCGAACCGGCCTTGGCCGAGTCGTTCGAAAGCAAGGATGGCATCGCCTGGACCTTCCGCCTGCGCAAGGGCGTGACCTTCCATGATGGCAAGTCGCTGACCGCCAAGGATGTGGTCTTCTCGCTGAACCGTCACAAGATTCCCGAGACGGCATCGAAAGCCAAGGTCCTGGCCGATCAGTTCAAGGAAGTCCGTGCCGTCGATGCGCAAACCGTCGAAATCGTGCTGGTGGGTCCGAACGTCGATCTGCCTTCCATCCTGGGTACCTCGCACTTCTTGATCGTCCAGGACGGCACGACCGATTTCACCAAAGGCATCGGTACCGGCCCGTTCAAATGCACCGAGTTCACGCCGGCGCGCCGCGTGCTGGGCACGCGCAACGAGAACTTCTGGAAGCCCGGAAAGCCGTATCTCGACGAAGTCGAGCTGATCGGTCTGACCGACATGTCCTCGCGCGTGAACGGTCTGCTGGCGGGCGATCTGCACATGATCACCACCGTCAGCGCCACCGATGCGATGCGCCTGGAGAAATCGCCGCGTCACGCCGTGCTGGAAACCAAGTCGGGCCTGTATTCCGACCTGGTGATCCGCGTCGACGGCGCGCCGGGCAACAACCAGGATTTCGTGATGGCCATGAAATACCTGCAACCCCGCGAGCGTCTGGTGGACGTGGTGATGCGCGGCTTCGGCTCGGTCGCCAACGATCACCCGGTTCCGTCGTGGCACCCCTACTACCTGAAAGATCTGCCGCAGCGTCCGTACGATCTGGACAAGGCGCGTTTCCACATCAAGCGCGGAAAACTCGAAGGCATGGGCGGCGATCTGGTGGGCGCACCCAACATCGAAGGCGCGATGGAAGGGGCGCAACTGCTGCAACAAAGCGGCAACCAGGTCGGCCTGAAGCTGAACGTTCGCCGAGTGCCGTACGACGGCTACTGGTCGCAGCATTGGATGAAGCATCCTATGTCATACGGCTCGGTCAACCCGCGCCCGACGCTGGACATGCTGTTCTCGCAGTTCTACCTGTCCACCGCTCAGTGGAACGAGTCGGGCTGGAAAAACGAGAAGTTCGATCAACTGCTGGTGGCCTCGCGCGGTGAAACCGACGAGGGCAAGCGCAAACAGATGTACGGCGATATGCAGACGCTCATCGCCGAGCACTGCGGCACCATCGTGCCGGCGTTCAGCAGTTTCATAGACGGCTATGACAAGCGCGTCAAAGGTCTGGAATCCAACCCGATGGGCATGCTGATGGGATATCGGTTTGCCGAGCACGTCTGGTTGGAGGGATAAGCGGGAGTACTTATGAACAGCCTCATCCTGAAAATGATCGGGCGACGGATCGGCGTGGGATTGATCACGCTGTTCATCGTCTCCGCGCTGATCTTCTTCATCTCCAACCTGCTGCCGGGCGATGCCGCGCAGATGGCCCTGGGTCAGGCGGCGACGCCTGAAACCGTGGCTGCCCTGCGCAAGCAGTTCGGCCTGGACCAACCCGCCTTTCTACGGTTCTTCACGTGGTTGGGCGGTTTGGTGGTCGGCGATTTCGGAACGTCCTACGCCAGCAGCATGCCGGTCAAGGATCTGGTGGCGACACGCATTCCGAACTCGTTGATGCTGGCTGCCGTGACCACGGTCGTGTCGGTGCCTATTGCGCTGTTCCTGGGCATTTTCTCGGCGATGCATCGGGGTTCGCGGTTGGATCGAACGGTCGGTGTCGCCACGATGTCGATCGTGGCGGTGCCGGAGTTCCTGGTGGCGACCTTGGCTGTGATGCTGTTCGCAGTACATCTGCAATGGGTGCCGGCGCTATCGTTTGGCGCCGACACCTCGACCTTGGCGGGTTTCTTCAAAGCCTACACCTTGCCGGTGTTGGTCTTGTGTTGCGTGGTGGTCGCCCAGATGTCGCGGATGACGCGGGCGGCGCTCATCAACCAATTGGATGCCGCCTATGTCGAAATGGCTTATTTGAAGGGCGTTCGACCGACTCGCGTGGTACTGCGGCATGCGCTGCCCAATGCGGTTGGACCAATCGCCAACGCGATGGCCTTGAGCCTGTCCTATCTGCTGGGTGGCGTGATCATCGTCGAGGCGATCTTCTCCTACCCCGGTCTGGCCAGCACCCTGGTCGACGCGGTGAGCAACCGCGATCTGCCCATCGTGCAGTTTTGCGTGCTGTTCTTCAGCACCTGCTATCTGCTGTTGCTGCTGATCGCGGACATCTTCACCATTGTGTTCAACCCGAAACTGCGCAACCCATGACCCGACTGCTCTCCTATCCCAGTGCGCTCGGGCGGTTCTTCCGCTCGCTTCCCACCTCGGGCAAGATCGGCTTCCTGATTTCGGCGGTGTGGATACTCGTCGCCATCTTCGGAACCTGGATCGCGCCTTTCGGCATGGAGGACTTATCCGATGGCGATATCTTCGGTGCAATGACCGCGGCCTATCTAATGGGCACCGATTATCTGGGCCGAGACATGCTCAGCCGGGTGTTGCACGGTGCCAAGTATTCCATCGGCCTGGCACTGACCGCTGCGCTGCTGGCCAGCATTTCGGGCACCTTGCTCGCCTTGTTGGCCTCGGTGATCGGACGCTGGTTCGACGAAATCGTCAGCCGGATCGTCGATGCGCTGTTGGTCACGCCCAGCAAGATTTTCGCTTTGTTGATGATCGCCGTGTATGGGTCGTCTTTGCCGATTCTGGTGTTCACCGCGGCCGTCACCTACATGCCCGGCGCCTATCGTATCGCCCGCGCCCAAGCCGTCAACCTCAACACCATGGAGTACGTCATGGTGGCGCGGTTGCGCGGCGAAGGCAGTTTCTACATCGCCTGCCGCGAAATCCTGCCGAACATGATTCATCCCATGTTGGCCGATTTCGGTTTGCGCTTCGTCTATATCGTGCTGATGCTAAGCGGCTTGAGTTTCCTGGGCCTGGGCGTGCAACCGCCTTATGCCGACTGGGGCTCGCTGGTGCGCGAGAACCTGTCGGGCCTGTTCGAAGGCGCGCCTGCTGTCGTCATGCCCGCCTTGGCCATCGCCACGCTGACCATCGGCGCCAATCTGTTCATCGATAGCCTGACCTCACGCCGTCATATCAACGTTCCCGGAGACACCCCATGACACGTAAACTGGTCGAGGTGATCGACTTGAACGTAGTGGCGCGTACCGACGCAGGCGTCGAAGTGCCCATCGTCAAGAACGTCAACTTCTCGTTGAAAGCCGGTCAGGTGGTCGCTCTGATCGGCGAGTCGGGCTCGGGCAAGACCACGATCGCGCTGTCCCTGCTGGGCTATGCCCGGCGTGGCTGCCGCATCGTCGGCGGCCATGTGCGGGTGGGTAAGGTCGATGTGGTGAACGCCGACGACGCGACACTGCGCGACGTGCGCGGACGCCAGGTGTCTTACGTGGCGCAGAGCGCCGCGGCGTCGTTCAATCCGTCGCGCACCATCATGGATCAGGTGGTGGAGGGCGTGTGCCTGCACGGCTTGATGAACCGCCAGGCGGCATGCAAGAAGGCCGTCGAGCTTTTTCGCGCCCTGGCCTTGCCCTCGCCCGATACCATTGGCGCGCGTTGCCCGCACCAAGTGTCGGGCGGTCAATTGCAGCGCCTGATGGCTGCCATGGCCTTGATGGCCGACCCGGAAGTCGTGGTGTTCGACGAGCCGACGACGGCCCTGGACGTGACCACCCAGATCGAAGTGCTGTGCGCGTTCAAACGCGCCATTCAGGATCGCAATACCAGCGCGGTATATGTGTCGCACGATCTGGCCGTCGTCGCGCAGATGGCCGATGAAGTCGTCGTGCTCAAGAGTGGCGAAATCCAGGAAGCGGGCGCGATCGATCAGATCATTGCGGTGCCTGCCCACCCTTATACCCGCAGCCTGATGGCGGCGGCCGCGCCCGTGGCGCGCTTGACGGCAGCCGACCAGGCGCAGGCTCAAGCGCAAGAGCCTTTGTTGCAAGTCAAGGGTTTGGTGGCTGGTTATGGCAAGCTCGATGCCAATGGCGTGCCCGCCATCAAGATTCTGAACGACATCGACATGACGGTGCGACGTGGCACCACCATGGGCGTGATCGGCGAGTCGGGCTCGGGAAAATCGACGCTGGCCTACGTGATCGCGGGTTTGCTCGGACCGGCCAAGGGCAGCATTCGCTTCGCGGGAAAGCCCCTAGGCGGCACCTTGCAAGAGCGCGATCGAGAGTACTACCGCCGTATTCAGCTGGTGTTCCAGAACGCGGATACCGTGCTGAATCCTTCGCGCGAAATCGGCGATATTCTGGCTCGGCCCCTCAAAATTTTCGAGCGTTGCGCGCCCGCCGAAATTCCGGCTCGCGTCAAGCGCTTGCTGGACATGGTCAAACTGCCCGCTCACATCGCCCGCCGTCGGCCGGCAGAGCTGTCGGGCGGACAAAAGCAGCGTATCAATCTGGCACGTGCCCTGGCGGCCGAACCCGACCTGATCATTTGCGACGAGGTGACCTCGGCCCTGGATACCGTGGTGGGAGCGGCGATTCTCGATCTGCTCGTCGAGTTGCGGCGTGAATTGAACATGTCCTATGTGTTCATCAGCCATGATATTTCCACCGTACGGACGACGTGCGACGACATCACCGTGCTGTTCAGCGGCGATAAGGTGGATGCATGCCGGCGTGATGAGTTGACGGTGCAGCCGCGCCATCCCTACACCAATCTGTTGGTCGACTCGGTGCCGGAATTGCGCCGCGGTTGGCTGGAAGAGGCCAGCGGACGCATTGCCGCCAGTCAGGCCCGTCGCAAGGAGCAAGCATCGCATGTCGTCAAACCCTGATACCGCTGCCGCCAAGCTTGGCGAGCTGGTCTACCGTCCCTTGACCGAGGCCGACCTGGCCCAGGCCTGGGCATTGTCGCAGGAAGCCAAGTGGCCGCATCGCCTGGAAGACTGGCGATTCATGTTCGCGCTGGGCCGGGGCGAAGCCGTCATGGATGGCGAGGTTATGGTCGGCGTGGCCATGACGTGGCATTACGGCGATTGCACGATGCTGGGCTTGATCATCGTCGCTGCGTCGCATCGCGGCCGCCGCGTCGGCAGCCTGCTGGTCGAGCACGCATTGGCTGGCAGCGATGCCCCCTGCGCCATGCTTCATGCCACGCCTGCTGGCGCGAATGTCTATGCGTTGCAAGGCTTCGAGCACGCTGGCGAAGCCTACCAGCATCAGGGCGTACCGGCTCAGTCGGGTGCTCGACCCGCAGCCGCCATGCTCCCAGCGAACGCGCGTCTGCGTGCCTGCTCAGCGAGTGATCGCGCCGCGCTGGTCGCGCTGGATCGGCAAGCGCTGGGCATGGATCGTAGCGCGCTGATCGACGCCTTGCTCGAACAGGCGGAGACGGTCGTCTTGGAAGCCGATGGCAAACCGGTTGGGTTTTCGGTTCTGCGTCGCTTCGGACGTGGTCAAGTGATCGGTCCGGTGGTCGCACCCGATACGGCGTCGGCATGGGCGCTGGTGCATCACTGGTTAACCACCCGTGCGGACGACTTCTTGCGTATCGATATTCCTGAGGCGGCAGAACTGGGCGATGCGCTGACGGCAGCCGGTCTTGCGCGCGTGGACACCGTGAAGGTGATGGCGCGCGGCCCCGTCCCGCTTACTGCCGCGACCGCCATCCGCTATGCCCTCGTGTCGCAGGCGCTGGCCTGAGCACTGCATCACCTCGTTCACGCGTCGGCTCGCGCCGACGTCTTGTTTCTCTAGATTGAAAAGGTCGTTTCGCATGTCTGCGCCCGTCCAAGCAGTACAGAACAGCACCGAGTTTCCCGAAGCCGTCGACGTGGTCGTCATCGGCGCCGGTATCGTCGGCGTGTCCACCGCCTACGAACTGGCTCGCCGCGGCATTTCGGTCGCCTTGCTGGAGAAGGGCTTCGTCGGCGCCGAGCAGTCGAGCCGCAACTGGGGGTGGTGCCGACAGCAGAACCGCGACCCGCGTGAACTGCCGCTGGTGATCCACAGCCTCGAACGTCTGGACAAGCTGGCCGAGGAAACCGGCGAAGATCTCGGTTTCCGTCGCAGTGGTCTGGTGTATGCCACCACGCGCCAGTCGGAGATCGATGGCTGGGAAGCCTGGGAAAAGAAGGCGCGCGAGTTCGGCGTGCGTAGCGATATTCTGACTGCCGCGCAGGCAAAAGCGATGTTGCCGGAAAGTAAGACGAAGTGGCTGGGTGGCGTCTCCTCGCCCACCGATGGCTATGCCGAACCTTCGCTGGCTGCTCCGGCCATCGCCACGGCGGCGCGCAAGCTGGGTGCTTACGTGCATCAGCAATGCGCCGTGCGCGGCCTGGACATCACCAACGGCCAGGTGGCCGGCGTCTGGACCGAGCGGGGCAAGATCCGAACCACCCGGGTGGTTATCGCCGCTGGCGCATGGACGTCCTTGTTCTGCCGCCGTCATGGCATCGATTTGCCCCTGGCCATGGTCAACGGCACGGCCATGCGTACGACGGTCGGTCCGCAGGCGTTCAACCAGCCGATCTACACGCCGACTTTCTGCGCGCGGCCCCGTCAGGATGGCGCCTATACCTTGTCGATCGCGGGCCGTGGCCGGATCGAAATCACGCCGCAGCTGATTCGTTACGCCACCAAGTTCTGGAAGCCCTTCAAGGGTCGTCTGCCGAACCTGCGTGTCCGTGTGGGCGAGTCGGCATGGCGCGGCCCCGAGGCGTGGCACTCATGGCAGGCCGATAGCGTGTCGCCATTCGAGATGGTGCGCGTGGTCGATCCTCGTCCCGACCTGGCGATGGTGGACGAGGCCATCAATGCACTACGCACCGAGTTTCCGGCCTTGGCCGGATTGCAGGTCGCGCAGGCGTGGGGCGGGTTGATCGACAGCACGCCGGACATCATTCCGGTGATCTCGCCGATCGATCACTGCCCGGGTCTGGTCGTGGCAGCGGGTTTCAGCGGCCATGGATTCGGTATCGGACCGGGTGCGGGCGTGTTGGCGGCCGATCTGGCTACCAGCGCCAAGCCAGTCGTCGATCCGACGCCGTATCGATACTCGCGATTGGTGGATGGTACGAAGTTGGGCAAGCCGGGCGAGATGTAAGGCCCGGCGTACAAGGAGCGGTGCTCGCGGCCATGGGGGCGGCGGGCCCACGCACCACATACAAGGGGAATGACCATGAAGCATGTAGAGAACAACCTGCCGGGCGCGCCCGCGCGGGTCAGTCGGCGTGATCTTTTGAAAATGGCCGGCGCGGCCGGCCTGACGCTGACGGCCGGTGGCGTGTTGACGTTCGGCGCACCCGTGCACGCCGCAACGCCCAGGCGGGGCGGGCGGGTTCGTGTCGCCGGCGCCAATTCGTCGGTATCCGACACGCTGGATCCTGCCAAGGGCACGAATTCGGGCGACTATCTGCGCCAGTTTTTGATCTTCAGCGCCTTGACCGAGCTGGACGATAAGCTTGCGCCGCAACCTGGGCTGGCCGAGTCCTGGGATACGAAAGACGGCAAGACCTGACGCTTGCGTTTGCGTCAGGGCGTGAGCTTTCACAACGGCAAATCGCTGACGCCGCAGGACGTGGTGTATTCGCTGATGCGCCATAAAGATCCGGCCACCGCATCGAAAGCCAAAGCCTCGGCCGACGCGTTCGACTCGGTGACGGCCAGTGGCGAGCGCGACGTTCAGGTGGTGCTGAAGTCGCCCAACGTCGAACTGCCTGCCCTGCTGGCCACTTCGCATTTCCTGATCGTGCCTGACGGCACCACCGACTTCTCTGCGCCCGCAGGCACGGGGCCGTTCAAGGTGACGTCGTTCAAGCCGGGCGTCAACACGATCGCCACGCGCAACGAGAACTTCTGGAAACCGGGGCAGCCCTATCTCGACGAAGTCGAGCTGATGGGGGTGACCGACAAGGTGGCACGCACCAACGGCTTGATTTCAGGCGATCTCGATATTGCACTGACGGTCAGCCCGCGCGACATTCCACGCATTCGCGCAACGGGCCGCCATGAGGTGCTGGAAACCAAGTCTGGCCTATACACCGACCTGATTCTGCGTCAGGACGTGGCGCCCACCAACAACCCGGATTTCGTGCAGGCCATCAAGTACCTGCAAAACCGTGAGCGCATGCGCACGACCGTGCTGGAAGGCTATGGCACGATCGCCAACGATCAGCCCGTGCCGCCGTGGCACCCGTATTATCTGGCCGATCTGCCGCAGCGTCCCTACGATCCGGATCGGGCGGCATTCCATATCAAGCGTGCCAACTTGAGCGGTGCCGGTGGCGATCTGGTTACCTCGCCCAACATCGAAGGCGCGCTGGATAACGCACTGCTGCTGCAACAGTCGGCCAACCGCGCGGGCTTGAAACTGAACGTTCGCCGGGTGCCGTACGACGGGTATTGGTCGAACCACTGGATGAAGCATCCGATGTCCTACGGTTCGATCATTCCACGACCGACGCTGGAAATGCTGTTCTCGCAGTTCTTCCGATCGAATGCGCCCTGGAACGAATCGGGCTGGCAGAACGCGCAGTTCGATCAGTTGCTGGATGCGGCAAGAGGCGAGACCGACAACGGCCGTCGCAAGCAAATGTATGGCGACATGCAGACCCTGATCCACGCGCATTGCGGCGTGGTCATTCCGGTGTTCATCAGCTTCCTTGATGGCTTCAACACGCGGGTCAAGGGTCTGGCCCCCAACCCTTCGGGAATGTTGATGGGCTACCGGTTCGCCGAGCACATCTGGGTCGATGCCTGATCAATCGGCCGATTTGCGAATCTGCATATACCACCCGGGGTGCGCCACCGGCGAAAAGCCGGTGCGCGCATAGACGCTGTGCGCGTCGCGGGTGGCCAGCAGCCAGGAACCGACATCGGCCAATGCCGGGTGCGTCTGCATCGCGGCAGCGATCCAGCGCGCCAATCCGCGTCCCTGATGTGCGTCCACCACGAAGACATCCCGCAGATAACCGAACACCGAGTAATCCGTCACCAGGCGGGCGAAGCCTACTTGTTCGCCCGACGGCGCGTACACGCCGAACGGCAGCGAATGCTGGACGGCGCGCTCGACGCGTTCGCGCGATATGCCTTGCGCCCAATACGATTGAACCGACAGATAGTGATGAATGAAATCCATGTCCAGGCAGCCGCGGCGCGTGCTGAGCACATAGCCGTCGTCGCGTTGCCAGTCGTGGTCGGTATGCAAAGGATGAGCGTTCATGAGTGGTGTGAGTGCTGCATAGTGGGCAGTGGGTATGGTGATGGCGGGCTGCGTTGCGGTCAATACTCAAACAACATATATCGGTGTTTTCATGTCTGATCTTCACTCGAGTGAACACGCGATGACCTCTGCTTCGACTTCGACGGCAAGGCCCACGGCGGGCACTTCTTTTTCATTGCCCGGTCTGGACGGACCGGCGGAGATTCTGTTGGACCCTTGGGGTATCGCGCATATTCGCGCCGGTTCGAAACTGGATGCGTATCGGGTTCAGGGGTTCAACGCGGCGCGCGACCGGCTGTGGCAGATCGACCTGTGGCGCAAGCGCGGCCTGGGTCTGTTGTCGGAGGATTTCGGACCCGGTTACCTCGAACAGGACAGCGCTGCGCGACTGTTTCTGTATCGCGGCGACATGACGGCGGAATGGGCCGCGTATACGGCGCCCGATGCGCAGGCCATCGCGCAGGCGTTCGTCGATGGCATCAACGCCTACGTTGCGCATGTGTTGGCGCATCCCGATTGTCTGCCGCCAGAATTCGTGCGCTTCGGCACCCGGCCGGCGCGATGGGCGGCCGAGGATGTCGTTCGTATTCGCACCCATTCGATGATGCGCAACGTCGATTTCGAATTGAAGCGTGCCCGCGTGATGGCACATGCCGATGCCAGTACCGATTTATTGCGTCGCTCGATCGAGCCCGCACGCGTCCCGCAGGTCGCTCCGGGCCTGGATCTCGGCGCTCTGGCACCTGCCGCGCTGGACGTCATGAAGCTCGCGTGTGCGCCTGTCACGTTCTCGCAAGACCGGCTCGATTGCAGCATGGCGCAAGCACATCGGTGGCGTGTGCCCGACGCTGCGGGCGAAGTGTCCGCAGCGCTGGAGGCCGATGCCGAAGGGTCTAACAACTGGGCCATCTCTGGCGGGCGTACCGCCTCTGGGCGACCCATTCTGGCAAGTGATCCGCATCGTGCGTATCCCCTGCCGTCCTTGCGCTACCTGGTGCATCTGGATGCACCAGGCGTGCAAGCCATCGGCGCGGGAGAGCCTTGCCAGCCGGGCATTTGCATCGGTCACAACGGTCGGATCGCTTTTGGACTGACCCTGCTGATGATGGATCAGGAAGACTTGATGGTCTACGAACTGCATCCCGATGACGACACGCTTTACCGTTATGGCAGCGGCTGGGAGAGCATGCGTATCGAGACGACCGTCGTGGCGGTTCGAGGTGCCGCAGCGCAACCTCGCGAACTGCGCTTCACGCGCCATGGCCCTGTGACCTTCATCGACCGCGTACGCCGGCTGGCTTATGCGGTGTGTACCGTCTGGACCGAGCCCGGCAGCGCACCCTATTTCAATAGCCTGGCGGTGCTCGCGTCCCAGGACATCGATACGTATCGGGCTGCGCTGGCGCAGTGGTCGGTGCCGGGCGTCAGCCACGTCTATGCCGACATTCAGGATTGCATCGCCTGGCAGCCCGCCGGAAAGTGGCCGCGCCGCGATAACTGGGATGGTCTGCTACCGGTGCCGGGCGATGGGCGCTACGAATGGCGCGGGTTTCATGCGCAGTCGGCGCTGCCGGTCAGCGTGAACCCGCAGCGGGGGTTCGTGGCCAGCGCCAACGAGAACAAGTTGCCTGAGGGCGAGGCGTGGCGTGACGTGCATCTGGGCTACGAGTGGGCCGAAGGCTCACGAGCGGCGCGGGTTGAGGCGGTGCTGGCGGCATCGACCGAACACACCATAGACGGGTCTATGGCCTTGCAAGGCGACACGTGGTCGCGGCCCGCCGACCGACTTTGCAGCGTGTTGCGTGGCCTGCCTGATGACGTGTCGAACCACACGAATCCAGCAGAGGTCGCTTCGATCCGTTCGGCCCGCGCGCTACTGGCCGATTGGGACACGCAACTGGACGCCGACAGCGCGGCCGCGGCCTTGTTCGAAGTGTGGTGGAGCCAGTTCTTGCGACCCGGTGTGCTCGACCACTTCGCCCGGGGCACCGCGATTCGCGCCTTGTTGGAGCCCGGCGACGTGGCGACGCTGCTCGATGTGCTAGATCCTCCGGCAAGTGAGTCTGCCTTCGATGGGCGCGATGCGCTCATGCATCGATCGCTGGCGAGTGCGTGGGCGTTCTGCCAGAAACGCCTTGGGCCGGTGACCTCGTGCTGGGCGTGGGGTGCATTGCATCACGGTTATTTCGAACATGCCGTCGGCCGATTGAACGCCGCGACACGTCGGTCGTGGGATGCCGGTTCGTACCCCTTGGGCGGTTCGGTTTCCACGGTGATGAACACCGCGTATCGGGCGAGCGATTTCCGAGCCACGTTCGGCGCCACCGTTCGGCTGGTGATGGATGTCGGTGAGTGGGACAACAGCGTGGCCATCAACGCGCCGGGTCAGTCGGGCGATCCGGGCAGCCCTCATTATGCCGATCTGGCTCAGCGATGGTCGCGCGGCCGGTATGTCCCGCTACTGTTCTCCCGCAGTGCGGTCGATGCGGTGTGCGTCACGCGCTTCGTACTGAGCCCCTGAGTACGACTCTTCCCTCCCGCTGATCGCATTTCAAGCGCCTCGCAAGGTTATGTGCGAGGCGCTTTTTCATGCTTGTTTTTTGGTGACGTAACGCCTTTTTTCCGGCCGTTTCAAGTCGGGGAAAACCCATATCTTTCTCTGTGGCGAAGTCTTCACATTTGAGAGATGATCTAGTCTTCCAAAAGTAACTATACGTATATTTATTGCGACAGTATTTCCCAGGCATCTCTCTGTAATATATAGTAAAATTATTTATTTCATTTTGCGCATCTACGGAGTATTGCTCAATATTGCGAAGCCTATACGCTCTGAACTGGCACAAAATTTATAAAAGCCGAAGTACCGCAGCCCCACCTGCCGACACTTGTTGGGCAGGCCAATGCAGGTCTAGTCGTTGGATTGGAGTACTCCATGGATGCATGCTGGTCACGTCGTATGAAAGTGGTGGGGGGCACCCCCTTGTTGACCCTGACGGGTGTCGTATTGGGGGCTTTTTCGATGGCGCCCGCGCCTGCGCTCGCGGCGTGTACGACGACAGGCGTATCGGTGATCTGCAACACGCCCGCGGCGCTCTTGTCGCCCAACCTGCTGAACAACACCAATGGCCTGACCGTGACGGTGGGCTCGGGCGGCACGATAGCCGCGGGCGCGCTGCCGCTGCTCTCTCCCGCCGTGTCGCTGGGGGGCACAAACGTCACCTTGAACAACCAAGGCACCATCAGCTCGAACCTGCTGGGCTTGATCAGCGTGGGTACGACTGCGGTGCGGATGGGCAGCACGACTGCGTCGGGCACCGTCAACGTCCAGAATAGCGGCACGGTGACCGGCACCGGACTTGTTTCCGTCGCGCTATTGGGCGCCCTGGACGGCGCGGCGCTGGATCTGCGCAGCGGCTCGGGCGGCACCATCACGATCGATAACGCCGCCAGCGGGGTCATCGGCAGTGCTGCGCTGTTGAACATCGGCGTGCTGTCCGACTCACCCACCATCGCGGCCTACGGCGGCGCTCGCGTCAATGCCAGCAACGCCGGAACCATCACGGGTCGAGTCGGATTGGGGACTTCGGCAGGCAACACCTTTATCAACCGCGGCGCGATCACCGGCAGCGTACACATGGGCGTGAACAGCGCCAACACGTTCACCAACGTGGTGGGCTCGTCGGTGTCGGCGGGATCGGGTATCGGCGTGTCCATCCTCGGACCGACCGGCACCGGTCTGAATTTCGCGGCAGCTGGTGTGGTCGATGGCGGCGCAGGCGGCATCAACACCTTGGTCTTGCGCAACGCCGTCGATGGCGACGCCAGCGCATCGGGAGCGGGCACGGTCAGTGCCGCCAACTACATCAACTTCCAGAATCTGGCCTTGAATAGCGGCACCTGGACTTTGCTGGGGGGACCGATAGCCAGCACCAACACCACGCTCAATGGCGGTGTCGCGATCTTCAATACCAGCGACACCTTCGGCACCGGTCTGCTGACCGCCAATGGCGGCACGATTCAAGCGGGTGCATCGGGTCTGAATCTGGCGAACACCGTTGCGCTCAACGGTGCCGGATTGACCACCAACGCGGGCAACAGCTTCACGCTGTCGGGCGCGGTGGGGGGTACGGGCGCGCTCACTAAGTCGGGTACCCACACGCTGACCCTGACCGGCAATAACACCTACACCGGTGGCACGGTGCTGTCAGGGGGCAGTCTGGTGGCAGGCTCGGCCACGGCATTGGGTGGCGGGCCGCTGAACGTGACGGGCAATGCCTCTTTGAGCAGCAGCGCGGGCACCACACTGGGCAATGCCGTCAATCTGGGCGCAACGCTGACATTGCCGGGCACGCAGGCACTGGGTCTGTCCGGACCGATTTCGGGCGCGGGCAATCTGGTCAAGAACGGTGCGGCAGGGCTGACCCTATCCGGCTCGAACACGTTCAGCGGTGGCACGACGCTCAATGCGGGCACGCTGACACTCGGCAGCAACACTGCGCTGGGCAACGGTGCGCTGACCGTCGCTGGCGCGTCGTCCCTGGCGACCACGGGCGGACCCTTGACCGTCGCCAACAACATCACGCTGAACAACGCGCTGACTACGCAAGTCGTCGACGATCTGACATTGACCGGCAACCTGAGCGGTGGCGGTCGATTGATCAAGCAAGGCGCAGGGGCGTTGACCCTGGCCGGCAACAGCACCTACACCGGTGGCACGACCGTGTCGGCCGGCGAGTTGCGCGTTGGTTCGAACACCGCGTTGGGTTCGGGCCAGTTGATCGCGGCCGACGGGGTGCGCCTGTCGAGCAGTACGGCCGTCAATCTGAACAACGCGGCATTATTGAACGGCGTCTTGACTGTCGCGGGCAACCAGAACCTCGCACTCGGCGGCGCACTGACCGGCACGGCGGGCTCGATCGTCAAAACCGGCACGGGCACGCTGACGCTGGCCGGTAACAATACCTTCGGTGCCACCGCAGCGGGCGGTACCGGCGTGACGCTCAACAGCGGCACCCTGGCGGTCGGATCGAATGCCGCGCTGGGCGCAGGAAGTTTGCAAGTCGGTGGCGCGAGCACCCTGACGGCTAATACCAACGTGGCACTGAACAATGTCGTCGGCCTGGGCGCGGATCTGACCGTCGCTGGCGCGAATACGCTGGCACTGGGCGGCGCGATCGGTGGCGCCGGCAAGTTGATCAAGCAGGATGCAGGCAATCTGGTGCTGAACGCGGCCAACACGTTCACGGGCGGCACCCAGTTATTGGGCGGCACCTTGACGGTGGGAACAGCGGGCGCTTTGGGCGCGGGCTGGCTTGTCGTCGACGGTGCAGCAACCTTGGGTGCCGGCGCATCGACATCGGTCGCCAATGGCATTCGCGTGAATGCCGGTCTGGATGTGGCCACGAATGGCAATGCGCTAACCGAATGGCAATGCGCTAACCTTGAGCGGGCCGATCTTAGGGGCTGGTGGCCTGCGTCTGACCGACGGCGGCACATTGACTTTGTCGGGTGCCAACACCTTCAATGGCGGCACGACCCTGTCGGCCGGCCGTCTGGTGCTGGGCGATGCCGCAGCGTTGAGCGCCGGTCCGTTGACCGTCGCGGGTGCCGCTCGCCTCGATACCTTGGCGGCCACGACCTTGAGCAATGCGCTGGCGCTCAACAGCACACTGACGCTGGATGGTTCGCAAGACCTGACGCTCGCCGGCACGATCACCGGCGCGGGCGGTCTGGTCAAAAATGGCGCAGGCACCTTGACGCTCGCAGGCGTCAATGCCTACGGCAACACCACGATCAATGCCGGCACGGTCAATACGGGTGCCGCGAATCTGGGTACCAGCGTCGTCAACAATGGCACGCTCGTCTTCACACAGAATCAGACCGGCACGTATGCCGGTTCGATCAGCGGCAACGGCGCGGTCACGCTCGAGGGCGCATCCACACTGACCCTGTCGGGCAACAATACCTTCACCGGCGGCATGAACATCGTGCGCGGCACGCTCGAAACCCTGGGCGGCAACGCCTTGGCCGATAGCGTGGCCGTATCGGTCGGTGCAGATGCGCGCTTGCGCCTGACCGACAGCGAAGTGTTCGGATCGCTGACCGGAACCGGCGCAGTCGAGTTGGGTGCCCAGGCCACGGCCACGTTGGGCGCGAACAATTACGACTCCATCTTCGCGGGCAACCTGCAAGGTGGCGGAGCGGTCGTCAAAACCGGCATTGGCACGCTCACCTTGAGCGGCACCAACGATCACACTGGCGATATCACGGTCGACGGCGGACGTCTGACGGTCGATGGCACACTGGCGAGCGCCAACGTGGGCGTCAATGCCGGCGCGGCATTGTCGGGTATCGGCAGTTTGGGTGGCGCGGTCACTGTGGCCAACGACGCCGTGCTGGAGCTGCGTACCGGTCAGACCTTGGGCATGGGCAGCCTGAGTCTGGCCGAAAACGCCAAGATCAACGCCTACCTCGGAGCGCCCAGCACCACCGCCTTGGCCAATGTGACGGGCAACGTGACGCTGGACGGCGATCTGAGTGTCTACGATGTGGGCGATTTCGGTATCGGCGTCTATCGCCTGTTCCAATACGGCGGCACGCTGGTCGACAATGGCTTGAGCATTGCCGTGGTACCCGGCACCGTTCTGCCGGGTCAGATCGTGGTGCAGACGTCGATCGATTCGCAGGTGAACCTCGTCGTCCAGGGCGCCAATCCAGACGGACTGCAATTCTGGAACGGCCCGCAACTGGTGGCCAACGGCAGCATCGTGGGCGGTAGTGGCACGTGGCAGGCAGGTCGCACGAACTGGACCAACCAGGCAGGCACGCAGACCCAGACATGGCAGGGCGTGAACGGGGTCTTCGCGGGACCGGCAGGTGGCGCGGTCACCGTCGTGGGCACGCAAAACATCAACGGCCTGCAATTCTTCACGGACGGCTATACCTTGGCGGGTGCCGGTGCCCTGTCGCTGGCCGCGCCCAACACCATCATTCGGGTCGATCCGACCAACACGGCGACGATCAACGCCGCATTGACGGGCGCAGGGGGCTTGAACAAGCGTGATGCCGGCACCTTGATACTCGGCGGCAACAACACCTACGCAGGCGGCACCACGTTGAGCGAAGGCGTGTTGCAGGTCGATGCCGACAATCGTCTGGGGCAAGCGGGCGGAGCGCTGAATTTCAACGGCGGTACCTTGCGGATTGCCGGCACGACCTTCGGCAGCACGGCGCGCAACATCAACTGGGGGGGGGTGGGCGTTGGTTTCGACGTGGCGTCGGCGGCAAACACCTTCACCGTGGCGCAAGATCTGACCGGTGTGGGGCGCTTGACCAAAACCGGCGCGGGCACCTTGGTGCTGGCCGGCACGAACAACCTGGCGAGTGGCGTCAATCTGGCGGCAGGTACGCTGCGCGCCGGTCAATCCGGCTCGCTGGGCACGGGCGTGCTGGACGTTACGGGCAACGCGACACTGGGTGCGACAGGCAGTCTGGGACTGAACAATGCCATCGCCATTGCCGGTGCCAATACGCTGACAGTGGCGGGCGATACCGACCTGACGCTGGGCGGCAGCATCAGTGGTCCGACCGGCGTCTTGCAGAAAAACGGCGCGCAGACCTTGACCCTGACGAGCGCGAACACCTACGGCGGTGGCACGCTTCTGAACGCCGGGACGTTGAATGCCGGCAACGATCTGGCCTTGGGTACGGGTGCATTGACCGTGGGCGGTGCGTCGACGCTGACGGCAACCGAGGCCCGCGCTTTGGCCAATACCATCGCACTGAACGGCGACCTGACGGTCGATGGCATCAATGCGCTGGCGCTCAATGGCACGATCAGCGGTCCTGCTCGTCTGATCAAGTCGGGCAGTGGCAATCTGCTGCTGACGGCAGCCAACACGCATGGCGGCACCACGGTGAACGCCGGTACGCTGACGCTCGGCAACGCTAGCGCCCTGGGCGTGGGCGCGCTGGCAGTCAACGGCGATGCACTTCTCGATGCGACGCAGGCACTGACGGTCGCCAATGACATTGTCCTGGGCGGTGAGCTGACGGCGGCCAGTATCAACGACCTGACCCTGAGCGGTGGCGTTTCGGGCGCCGGTTCGCTGGCGCTGGCGAATCCGCAACGCACGCTGACGCTGACGGGCGACAACACCTACTCCGGCGGAACCCGACTGGCGGGCGGCACCTTGGTCGCGGGCAGTGACACGGCCTTAGGAACCGGTGCATTGACTGTTCAAGCCGCGGCGACCCTGGCATCGGCGGCTGGCCCGCGCAGCCTGGGTAACGCGGTGGTGCTGGGCGATACGCTGACGCTGACTGCCAACGACGATATGACCCTGAGCGGCATCGTCTCGGGCGATGGCGCGCTGGTCAAGAACGGTGCCGACGGCACAACGCTGACGCTGGCCGGTGCGAATACCTACACGGGGGGCACCACGATCAATGGCGGTGCCTTGGTGCTGGGCGTCAATAGCGCGGCAGGCACGGCCAGTTCCTTGGGAACCGGCACGCTGACGGTCAATGGCAACGTCGCCTTGAGCAGTCTGCAAGCGGCACTCGCCCTGGATAACGCCATCGCCACCAACGGCGTGTTGACCGTCGGATCGGGACAGGCCAGCACCTTGAACGGTGCGATCAGCGGCGGCGGATCGCTGGCCTTGGCTGGCGGCGACGTGGCACTCAATGGCGACAACACCTACTCGGGAGGAACCCGCTTGAGCGGGGGCCGCCTGACGGTGGGCGGGGCCACCGCTTTGGGCACCGGTACGCTGGCCGTGCTCGATGCAGGCACGCTGGCATCGGCGGGTACGGTCGCTTTGGCCAACGACATCCGGATGGATAGCGGCCTGACGGTCGACGCGTTGGCGGGGCAAGAGATCACGCTATCGGGCGATATTTCCGGTGGCGCGGGATTGACCAAAGCAGGCGACGGCACGCTCATCCTGCAAGGCGTGAACAGCTACGGCACAGGCACGACGCTGACTGCCGGTACCCTGAGGATCTCCGATGGCTTGTCGCTGGGTAGCGGCGCACTGGCCGTGACGGGCACGGCGACCTTGGGCGCGACTCAGGCGCTGACGCTGAACAACGACATCGATCTGGCCTCAGGCGCGGCACTGACCTTCGACGCGGGTCCGACGATGACGCTTACCAGCATCATCGAAGGCGAGGGCGGTGTGGTGAAAAATGCGGGCGAAACCGTGCTCACGGCCGCGAACACCTACACCGGTGGCACGACCTTGAATGGCGGCATTCTCCGGGTGGGTGGTACCAGCGCACTGGGCGCTGCCGGGAGTCTGGTCACCGTCAACGGCGGGACGCTGGCCACGCTCGGTGATGCCGCATTGAACAACGACGTCGACCTCATCGGTGATTTGACCGTTTCCACGGCCGACACGCTGACGATGGGCGGCGTCGTCGGTGGTGCAGGCGGCCTGGTGAAACAAGACAGCGGCACGCTTCGCTTGACCGGCGCGAACACGTTCGCTGGCAATGTCGCCATCGACGGCGGTACTGTGGTGGGTAGCACCGCCAGCCTGCCTGGCAACGTATCCACGGCTGCGGGCACACGAATCGTGTTCGACCAGACGGTGGACGATACCTACGGCGGCGTGTTGTCCGGCGCGGGCGATTTCGACAAACAGGGCGCAGGCACTTTGACGCTGGCCGCTGCCAATACCCTGACCGGCGAAATTGGCGTGAGCGCCGGTGCCTTGACGGTCAATAACGGGCAGACCCTGGCTAACGCCCGCAATGTGCGCATCGATACGAATGCCGCCTTGAACCTGGCCGACAGCGCGAGCATCGCGTCCTTGACCGGCGCAGGTCAATTGAATCTGCTGGGTGGTGGCACGACACTGACCTATGCACGCAATGACAATGGCATCTTCACGGGCACGCTGGGCGGCGACGGCACCTTCGCCAAGACGGGCACCGGTACGCTGACATTGAGCGGTGGTGGCGCCCACACGGGTCTGATTGCCGTCAACCAGGGCGGCGTTCAGCTCGATGGCGCGTTCGGCAGCACCGTTGCGGTGGCCAACGGCGCGACCTTGTCGGGTAATGGGTCGGTGGTGGGGGCCGCAAGCATCGCCGACGGGGGCATCCTGTCCTTAGACGCGGGCCGTGGGCCGTTCACGGCCGGTACGCTGAGCTTGAGCAACGGCTCGATCATCAATGCTCAGTTCGGCGGCGCAGGCGCAGGTGCCTTGGCCGATGTGACGGGCAACCTCACATTGGACGGCACGGTCAACGTGTCCGACACATCCGGCCTGGGTGTCGGTTCGTATCGCCTGTTCAACTACGGTGGCGCCTTGACCGATAACGTGCTTGCCTTGGGTAGCCTGCCTGGCAACATCATCCGGGGCAACGTAATCATCCAGACGGCCATCGCCGGTCAAGTCAACATCGTCAACCAGGACGTTTCCGGAGAGTTGCAGTTCTGGGACCCGCGTGAATCGCCCGCGCCAGGCGAGCCCGTGCCCGATCCGGATGGTCAGATCACCGGCGGCTCTGGCGTATGGGACAGTGCTACCGCGAATTTCACCAATATCACGGGCACCAGTGGCGACAACTGGGGCGGTAGATATGCCGTGTTCGCCCGGCCCGCAGGGCCAGGTACGCCGCCGACCCCGGCCACCGTCACGATCGTGGGTGCGCAAGATGTCGCGGGCCTGCACTTCAGCGGCGACGGCTATGTGCTCAATGCCGGCGCAGACGGTGCCATCAACGCGATAGGCGATCCGGATGACTTGCTGGCGATTCGAGTCGATAACGGTCTGACCACGACGATCAACGCGCCCATCACGGGCGACGCCACGCTGGCCAAGCGCGACGACGGCACGCTGATCCTGGGGGGCGTCAACACGTATACGGGCGGCACGCAGATCGATGCCGGTATCCTGCAAATCAACCAGGACGCCAATCTGGGCGCGGCAGCCGGCACGATCACCTTGGGCAACGGCACCTTGCGTGTCGTAGACAACGTGGCGTCCTCTCGCAACATCGCGCTGACAGGCAACGGCACGATCGATGTCGTGGCCGACCCCGATATCGCGACCGAAATCGTTCTAGACCATACCGGCCAGATCAGCGGAGATGGCTCGCTGACCAAGACCGGCGGGGGGGTGCTGGCCTTGGCGGGCGGCAATACCTATACGGGGGGTACCGCACTCAAGGGCGGCACGCTCGCGATATCGGGCGCGCAAGCTCTGGGCTCCGGCGCGGTGTCGGTGTCCAACGGCGGAGTCCTTTATGCCTACGACGCGGGCAGCCTGACGAACGATATCGAGATTGCCGACTCCATGGCGGTGACCGTGCTGCCTTCTCTCGGCGGTACGATCGATCTGACCTTGTCGGGCATCATCAGCGGCGCGAACGGTAGTCTGGTCAAGTTAGGTACCGATACCCTGACCCTGAACGATACCCTGACCCTGAACGGCGCCAATACGTATGGCGATGGCACGGGCCTGATCGAAGGCACTCTGGCCGTGGGCAACGACAGTGCCTTGGGCACCGGCAAATTGGACGCCTGGGGCGGCACGACCCTGGTCTCGCTCGGCGACCGAACGCTGGCGAACAACATTACGCTCGCGCCGTCTCCTTTCCTCCCCGATGTGGGATCCGTTTTCGACACTCGGGATTCGACCTTGACCTTGACCGGTCCCATCACGGGTGACGGCCGTCTGGACAAGATCGGCACCGGCACCTTGGTGTTGACCGGTACCAATGGCTATCAAGGTGGAACCGAAGTGACCGCCGGTACCTTGCTGGTGGGCGGCAACAGTGCCCTGGGTACGGGTGCGGTGGTGCTGGCGGACGGCACCCGGCTGGGCAGTCTGAGCGCTGTCAGCCTGAATAACGCGGTGACCCTCGAAGGGAACGCCAGCTTGGGCGGCGATCAGGACATGACCGTAGCCGGTGTGGTGTCGGGCCCGGGAAATCTGAGCAAAGTGGGCAATGGCACACTGACGCTGACCAATGCCAATACGTACGGTGGCGGCACCGCGCTGAACGCGGGCACCCTGGTGGTGGGCAACGACCTCGCTTTGGGCACGGGCGGCTTGACGACCGCCGCAGGCACGACCTTGGACAGTCTGGCCGGGGCTGGCGCGACGCCCATCACTTTGGCGAATGCCTTGACCATCAACGGCAATCTGACCGTCGCGGGTACGAACGATCTGAGCTTGACGGGCAACGTCTCTGGCGGCTCGCTGACCAAGACAGGCCCGGCTACGCTGACCTTGAATGGCGACAACAGCACGCTGGCGGGTGGCATCGGTTTGAACGCCGGCACGCTCGTGGCGGGCACCAATACTGCGCTGGGCACCGGCACGCTGACTGTCGGCGGACCGGCCACATTGACCTCGGCCAACGTCGGTGGCACCCCATTGGTTCTGGGTAACGCCATCGTGTTGAACGACGCGTTGACCGTGGTGGCGGCTGCCGAACCCTTGACCCTGGCAGGCAATATCACCGGCGACGCCGGGTTGACGAAGACCGGCGACGATACGCTGACGCTGACGGGCACCAACACCTATGGTGGCGGCACGACGGTGCAGGCGGGCACCTTGGCAGGCGACGCTGCCAGTCTGCAAGGCTCAATCGCCACGGCCTCCGGTACGCAGGTCGCATTCAACCAAACCAATCCCGCCACCGGCATATTCACCGGCAGCATCAGTGGTGCGGGCGCGGTCGCGCTGAACGGCGGCACCTTGACGATGACGGGCCCCAATAGCCATACCGGTGGCACGACGATCAATGCCGGCACCTTGATCGGCAACACCACCAGCTTGACCGGCAACATCGTCGATAACGGCACTTTGATTTTCGATCAGGCGACCGATGGCACGTTCGCCGACGCGATCTCCGGTACGGGCAGTTTGATCAAGCGCAACGCGGGCGATCTGCGACTGACTGGCAATATAAACATCGGTGGCACGGCAAGCATCGAACAAGGCGGCCTCGTGGTCGATGGCGTGCTGACCGCGAGCCAGATCGATGTGGCGCAAGGCGCATCGCTGGGCGGATCGGGCGCATTGAACGCCAATGTCACCATGGCCGATTTCTCGACCCTGGTTGCTGGAACACCCTTGTCGCCATTGAACATCAACGGTTCATTGGCCTTGAGCAATCAAACCCAGATCGACTTGGGCCTGGGCATACCCAACACCCCCACTAATGCGATTACGGTCAACGGCGACTTGACGCTGGACGGGGTGCTGAACGTCAGCGATGCGGGCGGCATGAGCACTGGCGTTTATCGCCTGTTTGCCTTCTCGGGCGGATTGACCGACAACAGCCTGGTCTACGGCAATCTGCCGGGCAACTTCACGCAGGACAATCTCACGCTTCAGAATCAATCCAACGCAGTCAATCTGCTGGTCGAGCTGAGGCCGGGCGAAATCCAGTTCTGGAACGGCGACAAGACCCAGGCCGATGGCACCATCACAGGCGGCGCGGGTACGTGGGGGGGCGGCACCAACTGGACCGATTCCACGGGTACGCAAAGCCAGAGCTGGGGGAGCCGTTTCGCCGTGTTCGATGGCATGGGGGCGACGGTCACCGTCGCGGGACCGCAAACCGTCACCGGATTGCAGTTCCTCGCCGACGGTTATCAGTTGACCGCAGGCGCGGACGGCGCAATCAGCATCGCCCGCGCCGACACGGTGTTCCGGGTGGCCGACGGTGCGCAAGCCACCATTGACGCGCCTATCACCGGAGCCGGGGGCATCAGCCTGCAACAGGACACCGGCACCTTGGTGCTGAACGGCACCAACACGTACACCGGCGGGACGGCGGTGCGTGCCGGCACGTTGGTGGTGTCGGCCGATGCCAACCTGGGTAACGCGGCCGGTGGCTTGAGCTTGGCCAACGGCGGGATATTGAGCATTGCGGGGTCGAGCTACACCGGTACGGCGCGTGGCGTCAAGCTCGCCGACTCGGGCGGCGCGATTGCGATCCAGGATGCCGCACATACTTTCGATCTGTCGGGCAGGGTCACGGGCGACGGCGCATTCACAAAAACGGGGGCCGGCACCCTGGTGCTGTCGGGTGTGAACGACTACACCGGCGGTACGACCGTGGCGGCGGGCACGTTGGTGGGCAACACCCAGTCCTTGCAAGGCAACATCGCCAACAACGGTGCATTGGTGTTCGACCAGTCCGCAGCAGGCATCTATGCCGGTGCATTGAGTGGCACGGGCACGCTGACCAAGCAGGGCGGTGGCAGCTTGACGCTGACCGGCACCAATGCGGTGGGCGGAGCCACGGCCGTCAACGGTGGCGTGCTGCGCGTCGACGGCAGTCTGACGACCGCGAGCGTGACCGTCAACGACAGCGCCACGCTGGCCGGTGCAGGCACGGTGGCTGGCAACGTAACCGTCGCCAACGGCGGTCGTCTGGCCGCCGACACGGTGACCAATCGCTTGAACATCGACGGCTCGCTGGCCTTGAATCAGACCTCGCAGTTGGATATCGGTCTGGGTGCGCCCAACACGGGCAATACCGCGATCACCGTGGCTGGCGACCTGACACTGGACGGCATTCTGAACGTGAGCGATGTGGGCGGCATGAGCACCGGCGTCTATCAACTTCTCTCCTACGGTGGAGCGTTGACCGACAACGGCGTGGATTTCGGCGCGCTGCCCGCAGGCTACACCTCGGATAACTTCAATCTGCAAACCAACCTGGGTCAATCCGTCAATCTGGTGGTCGAATCGACGGTGGGCGACATCCGCTTCTGGAACGGCACCAAGACCACGGCCGACGGGACGATCAGCGGTGGCGCGGGAACCTGGCGCGCAGGGGCGACCAACTGGACCAATGCCACCGGCACCGAAACGCAAAGCTGGAACGACCGCTTCGCTGTCTTTGGCGCAGCGGGCGGAACAGTGACGGTCGAGGGCACGCAGAACCTGACCGGGCTGCAATTCCTGTCCGATGGTTATCAACTGGCTGCGGGTCCCGCAGGCGAGTTGGCCATCTCTGCGCCCAACACGGTGTTCCGCGTGGCCGATGGTGCCCGCGCCACCTTGAACCTGCCGATTACGGGCGCAGGCGGCCTGACGATGTTGCAGGACAATGGCACCCTGGTGTTGAACGGCACCAACACGTACGGCGGTGGCACCACCGTGAACGCCGGCACCTTGGAAGTGTCGAACGACGCCAACCTGGGGGCGGCTGGCACGGGCATCACCCTGTCGGGCGGGGCGCTGCGTATCGCTGGTACGGATTACGACAGCACGACGCGTGTCATCACCTTGGCCGAGGCAGGGGGCACCATCGAAGTGGCCGACGCCGGCCACACGCTGACGCTGGCCGGCACGAACGGCCTCACCGGCGCAGGTGGATTGACCAAGAGCGGCCCCGGCACGCTCGCATTGACTGCCGACAATGATTTCGCAGGCGGCACCACGCTCAACGCCGGCGGTCTGGCGATCGGCAGCAACAATGCCTTGGGTTCGGGCCAGTTGACCGTCAATGGCGCCTCCCGCTTGGCAGCCTTGAACGCTCTTACCCTGGGCAATGCCATCGTGCTGGGCGACACGCTGACCTTGACCGGCGAGCAGAACGTCGGTCTGGCGGGCAACATCACCGGTGCAGGCGGCTTGATCAAGCAGGACGGCGGCACGCTGACTCTGACGGGCACCTATGCCTACACCGGTGGTACGCAGGTCTTGAACGGCACCTTGGTGGGTAACAGCGCCGCGCTGCAAGGCGACATCCTGAACAATGGCACGGTGGCATTCGATCAAACCACGGCAGGCAGCTATGGCGGCGCATTGACGGGTACGGGTGCGCTCGACAAGCTGGGTGGCGGCAGCCTGGCATTGACGGGCTCCAGCACACTGAGCGGTGCGACGACGGTACAGGCTGGTACGCTGCTGGTCGATGGCGATTTGACTACGGCGTCCACGTCGGTGGCATCGGGCGCGACCTTGGGCGGTTCGGGCGTTCTGGGTGGCAGCGTCGCAGTGGCTGACGGCGGTCGCTTGAGCGCAGGCGCAGGCGCGAATGGCCTGAGCGTGACGGGTAACCTGACGCTGGCCAATACCTCGCAGTTGGACTATTCGCTGGGTGCGCCCGGCAGTACCTCTACTGCGATTACCGTGGCGGGCGATCTGACGCTGGACGGCGTGCTCAATGTGGCCGACGCAGGGGGATTCGGCACCGGTGTCTACCAGCTCTTCGACTATGACGGTGCCTTGACTGACAACACCATCGATATCGGCAGCTTGCCAGCGGGTTATGGTCCGGGCTTGTTGGCGGTGCAGACCTTGTTGCCGGGGGCCGTCAATCTGGTGGTCGAATCGACGCCGGGAGAAATTCAGTTCTGGAACGGCGCCAAGACGGTCGCCGACAATACGCTCGAAGGCGGTGACGGCACCTGGACGGCAGCAGGCACCAACTGGACCAATGCCGCCGGTGCCACCACGCAGTCGTGGAACAGCCGTTATGCGGTGTTTGCGGGCCAAGCGGGCGACGTGGTGGTCGAGGGGCCGCAGACGCTCACCGGCATCCAATTCCTGTCCGACGGTTATGCCTTGTCGGCAGGTGCGGGCGGCGCATTGCAAATCACCGAGGCAGGTACACCGTTCCGGGTGGCCAACGGGGCGCAAGCCACCATTGGCGCGCCCATCAATGGCGCAGGCGGTTTGACCAAACTCGACGGCGGCACGCTGGTGCTGACGGGCACCAACGCGTACGCAGGAGGCACTGCCGTCAACGGCGGAACCCTGAGCGTATCGCAGGACGCCAATCTGGGTGCGGCGGGAACCGGCATCGCGCTGAACGGCGGCAGTTTGCAAGTCACGGGTAGCGACCTCGCGGCCTTGTCGCGTACCGTCACCTTGGGCGCGGCAGGCGGCACGCTGGATGTGGCCGATGCAGGTCACACGCTGAGCTTCGCCGGTGTCGATGCGGTCGTCGGCGATGGCGCGTTGACCAAGGCCGGTGCGGGCACGCTCGCCCTGTTGGAGGCCAACGGCTACGCCGGTGGGACGCGTTTGAATGCCGGCACCTTGCAAGTCGGTCAGGCCACTTCGCTGGGTGGCGGCACTCTGATCGTCGGTGGTCCATCGACGCTCGCCAACCTGTCGGCCTTTAGTTTGCAGAATGCCGTCACGCTCAATGATGCGCTGACCGTGGCGAGTGCCCAGGATCTTGGGCTGGCCGGCAACATCGATGGCGCGGGCAGCTTGATCAAGACGGGGGCTGGCGTGCTGACCTTGGGCGGTGCCAACAGCTATACCGGCGGCACGGAAATCCAGTCGGGCACACTGGTGGCGAGCGCGGCGGCCTTGCCGGGCAACGTGGTCAACCATGGCGAACTGATCTTCGATCAAGCCGTGGACGGCACATTCTCGGGGAATCTGACGGGTCGAGGCACGTTGATCAAACGCGGGACTGGCGAACTGATCCTGGCGGGCACTCACGCGGTCGAAGACGTGACGGAGGTGGTTGCGGGTCGCTTGCAGGTCGATGGCAGCCTGTCGACCGCGTCCTTGACGATCGATCCTGGCGCCACCTTGGGCGGTTCGGGTTCGATTACCGGCGACGTGACGGTCGATCCGGCAGGCCGCCTGGCGGCTGGCACGCCAAACGACAACATCACCATCAACGGCGATTTGAGCCTGGGCACCGACACGCAACTGGACTTCGGTTTGGGGGCACCGGGCTCGGCCACTTCGGCGGTGACGGTGGCGGGCGATCTGACCTTGGACGGTGTGCTCAACGTCAACGATGCGGGTGGCTTCCGTATCGGCGTGTTCCGCCTGTTCCGCTTCGGCGGTGCGCTGACCGATAACGGTTTGGCGTACGGCAGCTTGCCCGTCGGTTTCGACAGCGAGAATCTGAAGCTGCAAAACCAGCCGGGCGAGGTGAACCTGGTCGTCCAAAGCACAGCCGACGAAGTGCGCTTCTGGAATGGCGGCAAGACCACCGCCGACGGCACGATCGCCGGAGGAACCGGCACGTGGAGTACGGCCACCAACTGGACCGACGCCACGGGTACTCGAACGCTGGAATGGAACGATCAGTTCGCCGTCTTCTCGACGACGGGCGGCACCGTCACGGTGAACGGCAATCAGGCAATCACCGGCATCCAGTTCCTGGCCGATGGCTACACCCTGACGCCGGGTCAGGGCGGTGCGCTCACGATCGCCAACGCGGCCACGCCCTTCCGGGTCGATCAGGGTGCGACCGCCACGATCGATACGCCCATTACCGGCGCAGGCGGCCTGGACAAGCAGGACGGCGGCGTCCTGGCACTCAACGGCGTCAACACCTATGCAGGGGGAACGACCATCAGCGGCGGTGCGCTGCGTGTGAACAGCGACGCGGCCCTGGGTGCGGCAGACGGGAACATCCGCTTGGCGGGCGGCGTGCTGAGTATCGGTGGCACCGCGTTCAATTCGACCGATCGAGCCATCGCACTGGGTGACGCAGGCGGCGGTGTCGAAGTGGTCGACGCCGCCAACACCTTCACCGTGGACGACAACCTGACGGGCTCCGGCGCCTTCGCCAAACAGGGCGCCGGTACCTTGATCCTGACGGGCACCAACAGCTACACGGGTGGAACTTCGGTGGCAGGCGGTACGCTGGTCGGCAATACCAACAGTTTGAAGGGGGCCATCGGCACGCAGACAGGCACGACAGTGCAATTCGCGCAGGCGCAAGATGGTCAGTTCGCGGGCACCCTGAGCGGTGCGGGCGGTGTGCGCAAGGACGGCCTGGGTACCTTGCAACTGACCGGCAACCAACCGATCTCGGGCGGTGTCGATCTGCGCGAGGGATCGCTGCTGTTAGGCGATGGCTCGACCGGTGCGACGCTCGGCTCGACGGTCACCATCGCGGCAGGCGCCGTGCTGCTGGGCGGCGGTTCGGTGACGGGAATCGACAATGCCGGGACTGTCTCGGCAGCCTCGGCACCTGGATTGAACTTCACCGTCAGTGGTAACTATGTCAGCCAGCCGGGTTCAGCGCTGAACGTGTCTTTGCGCGACCCGAACATGGCCCCCATCACGGTGACGGGAACCGCCAATCTGGCGGGGAGCTTGCAGGCCGCCAACGGCTTTGTCTACAACGGTGGCAATGCCTACCCGATTCTTCGGGCGGGTGCCGTCAATGGCACCTTCGATAGTGTGAATCTGCCCAATCTGGCGTTCTTCACCAGCAGCCTGGCATACTCGTCCGACGCGGTGACGCTGGCCCTGCAACGCAATGCCACGAGCATTCCGGATGCAGGCGAGACGCCTAACCAGGGATCGACCGGCGAAGCGATCTCCACCATGCCGGCAGGTTCGGATCTGTACGAGCACATCATGGGTCAGGGGGCCGACACAGTGGCCGATGCGCTGAAGCAATTGTCTGGCGACAGCCATGCAGGGTTGTCCTCGGCCTTGGTGCGCAACAGCGCCTCGGCGCGTGACATCCCGCTGCGTCACCTGCAAAGCTGCATGCGAGGCGATCGTTATGCCAGCGGTCAAGCGGGCGTCAATCGTCCGTACGACGCCGGCAACTGCGATACCGGTGCCTGGGCCGAGATCATCGGCAACTGGCAACGCCAGGACGGCAACGACAACGTCGGCAGCTACCGTCAGCATCTGGGCGGCGATGTGGCCGTGCGCAACGGCTGGCGCGTGGGTGGTGCCTTGGGCTACACCGACGGCAAGATCTGGCAGGACGACCGCAATGCGTCGGCCGAAACGCAAAGCTGGAGCGTCTCGGTCTATGGCGGGCGTGCCATCCCGATGGGCGATGCCCGTGCGCTGAACGTCAAGGCAGGTGCCGCGTATTCGTGGCATGAGCTGGACACCAAGCGCAACGTGACGGTCAATCAGGCGAACCAGAAACTGGAAGCCGATCGCCGGGCCAGCACGACGCAGATCTTTGGCGAGGTGGGCTACGAGTTCCCGGTCAGTGCGAAGGTCAGCCTGGAACCGTTCGTCGGTGCCGCTTGGATCGACCAGCGTATGCGCGGTTTCGCCGAAAAGGGCGGGTCGGCTGCGGTCAATGGCGACAGCGCCAATCAGCAGATCACCACGACCACGGCGGGCTTGCGGGCCCGTGGCGAATGGGAGGTGCAAGGTCGCCCGGTCGGGGCCTTCATCTCGGGTGGATGGCGTCACGCGTTTGGCGATGTCGATCCGAAGTCGCGCTTGCAATTCCAGGGCAGCCAGAAGTTCACCGTCGCCGGTACGCCGGTGGCCAAGGACGCCTTCGTGACCGAGTTCGGCGCCGACGTGGCGATCACGCCCAACACCCGTATCGGCGCGTCGTATGCCGGTCAGTTCGGCAAGGGCAGCCGCGATCACGCAGGGATGATCAACATTCGCTGGAGTTTCTGATGGCGTAAAACCACAACGACGGCAGTGCGTCGAATGGCCCCCGGAACGTTGGACGACGTGCCAACCTCCGGGGGCCGTTCATTGCAGGTGCCGCTCTGGTCGCTTAGCGGCGCAGTTCGAGCACTTCGAACGCGCCGGGGCGACTGGCCTGCTGTAGTTCCAGGCGCATATGCCGGGCCGACATCGGCACGAGGTAGCCGACTTGATTGCGGTCGGCTTGCTGACCATAGCGCGGCGCTTTGCGTTCGTCGCCTAGTGCAAGTGCACCGGCGAAGCCCAGACGGTTCTCGCCCATGTCGTAGAACGTGCCTGCCGGACGCTGCGAGCCGGTGAGTTTGGTCAATTGCAGGCCCGCGCCATCGTCCGTGATCCGACACTGAAAGTCGCGATAGACCACGATTGGCAAGTCGTCGGCCTCGCTCAGCTGAATCGAACGGCAACGCCACTTGCCGACCATCTTTTCGGCGGGTAGCGAGCTGGCCGCTGGCCGTATCGCGCCGTCGAGCGCCTTGCTATCGGCGTCGTTGGCGTGCGCGAGGACATGATCGACCGTCTGTTTGAGCCGCTGGTCGTGGGCGGCGAACGCCTGCTGGTCTGCTTCGTTCAAGTTTCCAGGAAACGGGCCGTCGGCCCAGGCCGCCGAGGACAGCAATAGTGCAGCGCTGGCGATGGCGGTAAGCATCGGACGACGGGAAAGCGGAAAGCCAGACATGGACATACTCCAGGAAACCGGTGTTCCGCCTACCTTAGCATCCCGCCTTTTGGGTACGCCTACCGCCTGCACGCTTTTCGCGTGCTTACGCGGCTCGCTCAAGTCGAGTGCCGTATCGCGGCTTCCACGCTCAGGCCGATGGCCAGTATGCGTTTGTCCGTGCCCCGCAGCCCCGCGATCGACAGACCGACCGGCGCACCGCCTGGAGCATGGCACGGCACCGACAGCGCGCAACCGTCCAGCATGTTGATGAAGGTCGGGTTGCGCAGGATGAGCGCGTTCATGGCGTAGTAGGCCTCATCGGATTCGACCAACGGTGCGATGGCGGGTGCGATGACGGGGACGGTCGGCATCAGCATGGCGTCGTAGCCTGCGACCACGTGTTCCACTTCGTCGATCCACGCCTGCCGGGCGGCCAGCAAATCGACGTAGTCGGCCGCCAGCTGGGTAGCGCCGCGCTGAATTCGAGACACGATGCGAGGATCGTAGCGATCGGCGTGGCGGGCGATCAGATCGCGATGCCATGCGTAGGCTTCGGTGGCGGTAAAGCTGGCGCGGCTTTGCATCGCGCCCAGTCGCTCCAGGGCCGCAATCGGCAGTCGGTCGATGCGGGCCCCCTCGGCCGCGAGCCTTGCCAGAGCAGCTTCGAAGGCGGCTTCGACGGTGGCGTCCATGTCGTCCAGCACGACGCTCGTCGGCACCAGAAAACGAAGACCGGCCAGCGTCGCCGCCGTGGGCATGTCGGTGGTCTCGCCCGCCATCACACTGTCGAGCAGTGCGCAGCAGGCGACGCTGGGCGCAATCGCGCCGATGGAGTCCAGACTGTGAGACAAGGGCGATACGCCCGCCAGGGGGACGCGTTTGGCGGTGGGTTTGAATCCGGTCAGGCCACACAAGGCGGCGGGAATCCGAACCGATCCACCGGTGTCCGAGCCGATGCCAGCGGCCGCCATGCCATCGCTGACCGACACCGCTGCACCCGACGATGACCCGCCCGGGATGCGAGCCGTTGCGCGATCCCATGGATTGCGGGGCGTGCCATGGTGCGGATTGAGCCCCAGGCCGCTATAGGCGAATTCGGTCATGTTGGTGCGACCCACGATGACGGCCCCGGCATCCAGCAGGCGCTTGATGACGGGAGCGTGACGACGCGCCCTTGCGGCATCGTTCAAGACGACCGAGCCAGCCCGGGTGATTTGCCCTTCGACGTCGAACAAGTCTTTGACCGAGATGGGAATGCCTTCGAGTGGCGAGCGCGCGAGCCCCGCCGAACGCAGCATATCGCTGGCCTCGGCTGCGGCCATTGTCTGTTCCGGATCGCGATGGGTAAAGACGCGTGCGCCTTCGCCTGCCGGATCGTCGGCACGATCCAGCGCCGCCTGGGCACAATGCACGGCAGTGGTTTGTCCGTGCGTCAGTCCCTGGATGAGGGCATTCAGGGTGGCGAGCGTGGCGGGCATGGTGCAAATCCTCTTGAGCGGCAATGACGTATTGTGACCTACCGCGCAGGAGGACGCTCGGGTTCGATCAGGCAGCCAATTGCCGCTCGATCACCCGGGCAAGCAGGCTGGCCCCCACTGGCAGAATATCGTCGCCCAGCACGAAGCCGGGGTTATGCAGCGGTAAGGTGCCACTGTGACCGACCCAGCAATACGAGCCCGGCACGACCCGCAGCATGTCGGCGAAGTCTTCGCTGCCCATGACGGGGTTCTTCATGATGGAGACGTTTTCTTCCCCGACGATTTCGAACGCGGCCTGCTGCAAGACCGTCGTCTCTTTCTCGTGATTCACCAGCACATCGAAGATGTTGCGGATCTCGACCTCGATCTCGACGTCGAAACTGGCCGCCACGCCAGCCGCGATGGTTCGCATGCGCGTGCGTATCAGTTCGCCCACCTCCGGCGAGAACGTGCGGATGGTGCCTGCGAGCGTGGCGACCTGCGGGATCACGTTGTAGGCCGACCCAGCGTGGATCTGCGTGACCGACAGCACTGCCGACTCGAGCGGGCTGGTGTTGCGGCTGACGACGGTTTGCAGGGCGGCCACCAGTGCATTGGCCACGATGATGGGATCTTTCGAGGCTTGCGGCACCGCGCCGTGACTGCCATGGCCTTTGATGACGATGTCGAAGAAATCGGCTCCCGCCATCGACGGGCCAGGGCGGACGACGATCTTGCCCGGATCCAGGTGCGGCGAATTATGCAGACCATAGATTTCGTCACAGGGAAAACGCTCGAACAGTTTGTCGGCCAGCATGGCCCGGGCGCCGCCCAAGCCTTCTTCGGCGGGTTGGAAGATGAACACGACACGCCCCGCGAAATCGCGCGTCTCGGCCAGGTAGCGCGCGGCACCCAACAACATCGTCGTATGTCCGTCGTGTCCACACCCATGAAACTTGCCCGGCACGGTCGATTTGTAGGGCACGTCGGCCGTTTCGTCCATGGGCAGGGCGTCCATGTCGGCGCGCAAGCCTATGCTGCGCCCAGGGCCTTGCTTGCCGTCCAGGACACCGATCACGCCCGTCTTGCCTATCCCGCGGTGAACCTCGATTCCCCAGCCGGTCAATAGTTCGGCCACGATGTCGCTGGTGCGAACTTCTTCGAATCCGATTTCCGGATTCGCATGAATGTCCCAGCGAATGGCTTTGAGGTCTTCGGTATAGCTTTCGATGCGGGCAAGCGTGGGCATGTCGGATCATCCAGGAAGAAAGCGTTGAAATGACGGGTGGTCAAACGGCGTGTGTTCGGGTACGGAAAGAAGCGGGGCAGCCGTCGGGCCAAGGCAAAGGTAGGAGTAGAGGCAGAGGCATCCGCCGGATCGGGCGCTGGCACCTACATGTCAGGTGCGACAGGTGTGGGCAAATCGGCCCGTGGCGACAGACGGACGCCTGGCGCCAATCGGGTCCATGGCAACACGGCGGGATCGACCGGCATGGGGCCAGGCGACTTGCAGATCAGGATGGCGTGAGCGATGGGTGCGAAGTCAGCCCGAAAATGAACCGAACTCTTGTTGACCAGGATGGCTTGATCGCGGGGTTCGATACCGACCTGCCTGAACATCTGCTGGTCGGCCATCTGCGATTTACGCGAGGTCAACACCACGCGCACGCCGCCTAAGCGCAGGCAGGCGCTCGGCCCAAGATCGAGGTGGGCACCGCCATAGAACGGTCCGCTGGCGACGAATTTGCCGTCGGTCAGCGACTCGACCTGCCAATCGGCCTCGAACGGACTGTCGCCATCGACGCCCGACGTGCCGCCGAGCGCCAGGCGCACAGTGGCGCCGACACCCGCGGCGTGCGCCGCTCGAGCGCTCACCGGGTCGACCAGATTACCCAAGGCAGCGTTCCGAGCATCGTTGCGCACCAGCGCGCGCAACATGCCGGTGGTGTTGGAATCGCCGCCCGCTCCGGGGTTGTCCTGGGTGTCGGCCAGCACGACGGGCTTGCTGGCTGTCGTAGCCAGCTGCATGGCTTCCAACACGGCCTCATCGGGCTCCCACACGCGTCCGGCAAACGCCGATTCGCAGGCGTTGACCTGAGCGGCCAGGGCATCGGCAGCGGCTTCCGTTTCGGCCTGCGTGGGCGCGTAGGCGATCACCGTGGGGCCACAGCCAGGGAAGTCGGCCGCCGGGAATCCTGTGAAAAACGAGATGGATGGCAGGCCGGCCTGCTCCATGGACTCGTGTTGCGCGTAAAGACTTCGACAGGGCTCGATGCCGGTGTACTGCCATACGATAGGGATCAGATAGTCGATGCGGCGCATGGCTTTCGCATCGCGGCGGTCGGTGCCCACGATGCGTGCCAAATAGCTTGCGCAGCGCGCGCCGGTTTCCGCCATGTCCACGTGGGGGTAGGTGCGATAGCCCAGCAAGGCATCGGCGTGAGCCACCATCTCGGCGGTGACATTGGCGTGTAAGTCGAGGCTGACGACGATCGGAATGGCGGTGCCCAAACGGGCGCGAACGCGACGCAGCAATTCGCCTTCGCCGTCGTCGTAGGTCTCGACGCACATCGCGCCGTGCAAGTTCAGATAGATCCCATCCAGTGGAGCTTCTGCATGCGCCTGGGCCAGGCGTTCGATCAGCTCGGTGGCGATGCGTTCGAACGCGTCGGCGGTCACATGGGCGGAAGGACTGGCAAGGCAGGACAGGGTGGGTGCGATCTGCCAAGCGGCCGCTTCGGGCGCGCTGATGAATCCCCCTATGCCGTTGTTGGTGCCTTCGAGGGCGGCGAGCAGTTCGGCCCCGCGCAACATCGGACGACCACCGCCACCGTCGAAGGCGGCGTAATCCGCCTTGGTGGGGGCAAAGGTATTGGTCTCGTGCAAGAAACCACCCACGGCAATGCGATACTGCGACATCCTCGGCTCCTTATTCGGGATCGACGGGCCATGGCCAAACCGGCGGCCAGGCAAAGAATCGAGCAAGGGATCAAGCGGCGTGGGCCAATGGCCGGAAGTTGGCGAAATCCCAGCGCCGCCCCGGCGCGGCTTCGATCAAACTCCGGGTGTAGGGCATCTGCGGCTGCATCAGCACGGAGTGGGCGGGGCCTGCTTCGACGACACCTCCATGCTGCATCACCGCCACATCGTCGAATATTTGAGCCGCCACGCGCAGATCGTGGGTGATGAACAGCAAGGCGATACCCAAGCGCTGCTGTAGATCGTCCAGAAGCGCCAATACTTGCGCCTGCACCGATACGTCCAGTGCCGATACCGCCTCGTCGGCCACCAGCACGTCGGGCGCCATCGCCAATGCGCGGGCGATGGCGATACGCTGACGTTGTCCGCCCGAGAACTGGTGGGGATAGCGGTCGATGGCATCGGGCGGCAGGCCGACCAAGGCGAGTAGCTCCGACGCTCGGGCCAGGGCGGCAGACGGTGCGACGCCGAAGTTGGTGGGGCCCTCGCTGATGCTCTCGCCCACGGTGATCCGTGGGTTCAGCGACCGGTAGGGATCCTGGAAGATGATTTGAATCCGCTTGCGGTGCGCCTGCAGCGCGGGTCGTTGGAGATCCGAGATGTCATAGCCCTTGACGCGGATGCCACCGGACGTCGGATCGATCAGGCGCATGACGCAACGGGCGACCGTCGATTTTCCCGATCCGCTTTCGCCGACGATGCCTAGCGTTCGTCCGCGCTTGAGCGTGAAATTGACGTCGGCTGCCGCTGGTGTCGGGGCTTTCTTTCGCCAACCGCGCACGCCATACGTCTTGTTCAGCTCAATGGCTTCGAGCACGATCTCGGCGCTGTGTTCGGGGCGGGCCGGACGCGCGATCAGACTAGGCACCGCACTGAGCAGTTTTCGTGTGTAGTCGGTCTTGGGCGCGCGCAATAGATCGTCGATGGCCGCGGTCTCGACGATGTTTCCGTGGTGCATGACACACACCCGATCGGCGATATCGGCTACGACCCCCATGTCATGGGTAATGAACAACACCGACGTGCCGTGCTGAGTCTGCAACTCCTCGATCAGTCGAAGGATCTCCTTTTGTGTGGTCACGTCGAGCGCGGTGGTGGGCTCGTCGGCGATCAGTAGCTTGGGTTGCAGCACCAAGGCCATGGCAATCACGATGCGCTGACGCTGGCCGCCCGACAGCTGATGCGGAAACGAGCGATAGACCCGTTCGATCTCTGGCAGATGAACCTGGTCCAGCATGTCCAAAACCTTCTTGCGACGCTCGCTGGCACCCAGGCGGGTATGGGCTTGCAAAACCTCTTCGATCTGGCGGCCCACCGGCATCACCGGGTTCAGGGCCGTCATCGGCTCTTGAAAGATCATGGCCATGCGATTGGCGCGCAGCGCTTTGATCTGGCGTTCGGCGCTGGCCAGAATATCCTGGCCCTCGAGCAGAATGCGGCCCGATTTCGGCACCAGAATGTTCTTCGGTAGAAGACCCATCGTCGCCAGCGAGGTGACCGATTTGCCAGAACCGCTTTCGCCTACCAGACACAGGGTTTCGCCCGCGGCAATCGACAGCGAAATCCCTTTCAGGATGGCGGGCGCGTTGACACCGCGTCCGGCCGAGACATGCAGATCGTCGATACGCAGAACAGGATGCTCGGCCATCAGTGACCTCCGCGTTGTTTGAGTTTGGGGTCCAGCATGTCGCGCGCGGCATCGCCCAGCAGGTTGATCGCCAGCACGCACGCCGACAGCACCAGCCCGGGCCAGAAAATCAAAGCGGGCTTGAGTTGGAAGTACATCCGTCCTTCGGCGATGATGTTGCCCCAGGACGGAATCTCGGTACCGATGCCTGCACCCAGGAACGACAGGATGGCTTCGGTCAGGATGGCCGATGCGCAGATATAGGTGCCTTGAACGATCAATGGCGCGAGCGTGTTGGGCAGCAAATGACGACGCAGAATGCGGGGCAGGCTGCTGCCCAGCGAAATGGCCGCCTCCACGTAAAGCTCTTCCCGTGCCGACAACACCACCGAGCGCACCAGCCGCACGACGCGAGGCACTTCCGGCAAGGTGATGGCAACGATCAGGCTGGTCAGGCTGGCACCTGTCAGCGATACGACGGCAATGGCCAGCAGAACACTGGGAATGGCCATCAGACCATCCATGATGCGCATCATCACCGCATCCAGGGTTCGGAAGAATCCCGACATCAGGCCCAGCGGCAGGCCGATGGCGATACTGGCGACGGCGACACCAAGGCCCGCCAGCAGCGAGATCCTGGCGCCATGCATGACGCGTGAGAGCAGGTCGCGGCCGAAGGCATCGGTGCCTAGCAGATAGGTTTCGCTAGGCGTCTTCAAGCGTTGCGAGGGCGTCATCTGTAGCGGATCGTGCGGCGCCAGCCAGGGGGCCAGAATCGCCATGGCGATGAGCAACAGGACGACCAGCAGGGCGACCAACGGGGCTGGACGCAGGCGGCCCAGCCAGCCGGTGTTGAGGGACAAGCGCGCGGCGGGCGCGGCGGCTGAAGATGCAGTCATGGGCGTGGCACTCATCAGTAGCGGATCCTGGGGTCCAAGGCGCTGTAGGACAGGTCGATGACCAGATTGATCAGCACGTAGACGCCGCTGGTCACGAGAATCAGGCCCTGGATGACGGGATAGTCGCGAGCCAGGATGGCATCGACGGTCAACCGTCCAAGACCGGGAATGTTGAAGACGCTTTCGGTCACGACCACACCGGAAATCAGCAGTGCGAAACCTGTGCCGATGACGGACAGAATCGGGACGGCGGCATTGCGCAAGGCATGGCGAAACAGCACCAGCGTTTCGCTCAGGCCCTTGGCGCGTGCAGTACGCACATAATCCTCACCCAGCACGTTCAGCAGACTGGCGCGGGTCATGCGAGCGATCAGGGCGATGTAGATCGACGACAGCGTCAGCGCCGGCAGGATCGCGCGTTGTAGAAACGGCCATACGCCATTACTCCAACTGCGATAGCCCTGCACCGGCAGCCATTTCAGTTCGATCGCAAAGATCTGCACCAGGATGTAGCCGATCACGAATACGGGGATGGAGAACCCCAGCACCGACATCGACATCACCACGTTGTCGATCCAGCTCTGATGCTTCCAGGCGGCCAATACGCCGAGCGGCACGGCGATCAGCACGGCGAGAATGGCGGTCAGCACGGCAAGACTGAGCGTCGGCTCGAGGCGCTGGGCGATCAGCCTGGTAACCGGCGTCTGCGAGATCAGCGACACGCCGAAATCGCCTTGCAGCAGGCGTCCGATCCAGGTGAAGAACTGCGTGAGCAGCGGCTGATCCAGGCCCAGGGCTGCACGAATCTTCGTGAGTTGCTCGGCAGTGGCCATATCGCCCGCGATGATGGCGGCGGGATCGCCAGGCGTCAGACGTAAGAGGAGAAAGACGAATACCGCGACCACGCCCATGACGGGAATGGCGGCCAGTATGCGCCGCAGGAAATAGGCAGGCATGGGCGAGTCTCGCACGAGAGGCAGCAGCGCGCCGGGTGGGCCGCGCCGCTGCGGGGTGGGACGATCAGTCTTTGGCCAGCTTGATGTTCCAGAACACCGGCGCGGGCGACTTCACCAGACCGGACACGGTCTTGCGGGTGGCGGTGGGGATCTTGTAGGACCCCAAGGGAATGTAGATCACGTTCTCCATGGCTCGCTTATGCACGTTTGCTGCGGCTGTCTTGCGCGCCTCGGGCGTGTTGGCGGTGGTGAAGGTGTTGCGCAAGGCTTCTAGCTCCGGGTCGGTCGGCCAGCCGAAAAAGCCATCCTTGCCGCGGCCGTTGATCATCGGATTGACCAGGGGCGTCCATACTTCGGGGATGACCCAGTTGGTGAAGAACATGTTCCAGCCGCCCGCGCCGGGTGCGGCCGGGTTGGCCCGTCGGCTGACCAGCGTCTGCCAATCCATGGGCTGCAAGTCCACCGTAAAGCCTGCTTTACGCAGCAGTTGCGCGGCGACCACCGGTTGAGTGCTGACCGTGCTGACATCGGTCGGGTGCATCAACACGATAGGTTTGCCGTCGTAGCCGGCCTCCTTCAGCAGTGCCTGGGCGCGTGCCGGATCGCCGGCTTTCAGCAGTGCTTCCGGGGTGCCTGCGGCGCTCTCGTAAGGAACACCGCAACCGTACATCGACCCGCAGACAGTGAAGTACTCGGCGTTGCCGATGAACGCTTGCAGGAAGGCCTCCTGATTCAGCGCCAGCATGGCGGCCTGGCGGACTTTCAAATTGTCGAACGGCGGATGCAGGAAGTTCAGGCGCCCCATCGTCTGGCTGCCCAGCTCGTTGAGCACGCTGATATTGATCTCGTCGTTGGCTTGCAGGATGGGCAACAAGTCCAGGGGCGGAGATTCGATGTAGTCGATCTCGCCAGAGGACAAGGCACTGACGGCGGTCTGCGCATCGGGCATGGTCACCCACTCGACGCGATCGACGTTCACCACCTTGCCGCCGGAAAGAAAGTCGGCAGGCTCTTTGCGAGGCACATACGCCGTGAACTTCTCGTAAACCGTTTTGACGCCTGGCACGTACTCGGCTTGGACGAAGCGGAACGGCCCCGAGCCGATGTTCTCCTTGATCGCTTCCGAAGGCGGCGTGGCGGCCACGCGCGCTGGCATCATGAACGCCACCACGGCCGAGGGCTTGGCGATCGTCTCCAACACATCGGCAAACGGTGTCTTGAGCGTCAGCGTGAAGCTGCGGGCATCGACGGCAGTCAAGCTGGCTGTGCGATCCATCAGCATCTGACCGCCCGCATCGCGAGCAGCCCAGCGCTTGAGCGAGGCGATGCAGTCTTCCGAGGTGACCGGCTTGCCATCGTGCCAGGTCAAGCCTTCGCGCAAAGTGAAGGTATAGGTCATGCCATCGGGCGAGACCTTGTACTCGGCCATCTGAGGTTGCGGCTGGTACTTCGAATCCATCGACAGCAGCGTGTCTTAGATCATGTAGCCGTGATTGCGCACGATATGCGCGGTGGTGATGATCGGATCGAGGATACGAATCGGTGAATGCATCACCGCCGTGAGCGTGCGCGGTTCGGCTGCGTGTGCAGCGGGCGAATGCAGACTGGCGGTGGCGAGCGATGCAGCCAGGAGGCTCAGGGAAAGCGCGCGGCGGCAGGCCGGAAGAAGGGAGAGAAACGAACGTGAACGCATGCGGTGTGATCCTCTTGATGCGAAGCTGACTTCGATTAAGGAACTTCAGAAACCGATACTGCGCGGCCGGTAAAAACGTCCGGCTCGAGACGATTCTGCAAGTGTCACAGACCACATGCAAGGGCTTTTTAAGATGATTTTGTGACTTGCACGAATGCGTGCAAAGCTCCGCTGGGCGCGGGTTTTCAAGGATCAATACGGTGCATGTAGATTCACTGAGACGGTGCATGCCGAGCGATCTTTAAAGACAATGTCATGCACTGCGAAGTACATTGGCTACCGTCAAAGATGAATAAGATCGTTCTCGTGTCTGCTGCCGCGCCATCGTCTTCCCGTGCTTATGCGTTATTGGCTACTGCTGCCTTGTGTTGGGCGGGCAATATGGTGGCCGCGCGTCTCGCCATCGGTCACGTCTCGCCCATGACCTTGAATTGCTTGCGGTGGGTGGTGTGTTTCGTGGCGCTGTTTTTAGTGGCGCGACGTGAGCTGCTGGTTCACGCCCGCACGCTACTGCCGCATTGGCGGCTGGTGGCAGCCATGGGGTCTTTCGGCCTGGCGGGATTCGGGGCGTTGGTGTACGTGGCTGCGTTGTATACCTCGTCCATCAACCTGAGCATCATTCAGGGTTCGATTCCCGTGTTCGTGCTGATCGGCGCGTTCCTGTTTCAGGGCAAGCGTGCCAATGGGTGGATGATGGCGGGGGTGGCGCTGACGCTGGTGGGCATCCTGACCATCGCGACTCAAGGCGAGTTGAGTCGATTGCTGACGCTGTCGTTCAACATCGGCGATGTGTTCGTGCTGCTGGCTTGCGTCATGTATGCAGGCTATGCGCTGGCTTTGCAGCGCAGGCCCGACATGCCGGGCATCGTATTTTTTGCCGCGCTGGCGCTGGTGGGTGCGTTGACGGGCATTCCCTTGTGGTTGGCGGAGGTCAGCCTGGGTCGCAGCCAGATGCCCGATCTGCAAGGATGGCTGGTGCTGGCGTTCGTGGGCCTGGGGCCGTCGTTTGTGGCGCAGTTATCGTTCATGCGGGGCGTTGCGCTGATCGGGCCCAGCCGGGCGGGCGTGTTCATCAATCTGGTGCCCGTGTTCGGTGCGATGTTGTCGGTGATGATCTTAAATGAGCCGTTCACGCTTTATCACGGCGCTGCGCTGGCTTGCGTGCTGGGGGGGATTTTCCTTGCCGAGCGGTTCAGGACGGTGTGATGACGCGCGCCTCGACTGGAGGTGTCGATGCGACGGGTGGGGCGTCCGAGCGACCGGGCGGCAGTGCCCAGATCGAATTGCCGTTCACGCCGCCGCTGGATTGGCCACGACTGCTGCGGTTCTTTGCGGGACGGGCGACGGCCGGCGTAGAGACGGTCGAAGACGGATGCTATCGGCGCGCCATCGAATGGGCAGGTGACCATGGCATGTTGATGGTGTGGCCTCATCCCGAGCGGGCGGCGCTCGTCGCTCGCGTGGATGGTCCGGCTAGCGCTCATATCGATGCCATGGTGGGCCGCTTGAGGCGCATGTTCGATTTGAATGCCGATCCTGCGGCGATCTCGGCGGTGTTCGCCAGTGATCCGTGGATGGGCGCATTGCGGCAAGGTGCTGCCGGCTTGCGCGTACCGGGCACGTGGTCGGCTTTCGAACTGGTCGTTCGTACCATCGTGGGCCAGCAAGTGAGCGTCAAGGCGGCCACCACGATCATGGGGCGATTGGTCGCGCGCGCGGACGAGCCGTTGAGTGCTGCCGAGAACGCCGGGGCACCGGCAGCGGGCGACTCGTCATTGGAACCGGGCGTCAGGACGCTCGGATTGATCCGGGGGGATGCCGATACGGAATGGCGGTTTCCGACGCCTGCGCAATTGGCCTGCGCCGACCTGTCGCATATCGGTATGCCCGGTAAACGGGTAGCGGCTTTGCAGGGCTTGGCACACGCCGTGGCGCAAGGCGATTTGTGTTTGGATGTGGCCGAGGCCGATACGCCCAGCAGTGCAGGCGTGCCAGCCGATTTGCCTGCGGCCCGTGCCGCCTTGCTTGCCATGCCAGGCATCGGTCCGTGGACTGTCGAATACGTGGCCATGCGTGCCTGGCGCGAAGCCGATGCCTGGCCCGCGACCGACCTGGTGTTGATGCAGGGGATGCTTGCGCACGACCCTAAGCTGATCAAACCGGCAGACCAGCGTCTGCGTGCCGAGGCGTGGCGGCCTTATCGGGCCTATGCCGCCGTTCATATCTGGAGCGCCGCGGCCGACAAGGCCAATGGGGCACGAGGCGGTTAGCGGTGCAGCCCGGCACACGTTCGTCGGAGTGACCGGATGGAACGGAAGGCATAGCACTTGCGTGGAGAGCGCCATCACATTCATGCCCCCGCATACCAGGAGTCCTTCATGCCTATTCCCGCTCAGCAGCAGACGCCCTCAGGTGTCGAGGGCCCATGTTGATGGCGGGGTTCAGTGGTGGTCTTGCCCGCTCTGCCCGCGCGGCATGGGATCGACTCGATTTAAGTGGCGGGATGCGGCGCGATATGTTTCGGTGGCCGACTCAAACCGTGTGCGCCGTGGCGCTGGCCTATTTTCTGGGACGACTCATTCTGCCCGAGCAAGTGTCCTGGGCGGTGTTCTCGGCGATCTTCGTGGTGCAGGCTAGTGCGGGCGGAACCTGGAGCTCGGCCGTTGATCGCACGGGTGGCGCGGTGCTTGGGTCCTTGTTGGGTTGCGCGTTGATACTGCTATGTATCCAGCTTGGCATTTCGATGTTGCCGGCGATGGTGTTGGGTGTCGGTGTGATGAGCGCGTTGTCGGTGTGGCGGCCCCAGCTGTCTTATGGCTTGGTGACCGTGGCGATTCTGACGGTGACCCCACAGGGCGACATGCTGGCCGACGCATTCGAGCAGGTGGTTGCCGTGGCGATGGGATCGCTGTGCGCAGCGGTGGCCGGAACGGTCATCCTGCCGGTGTCTACCCGACGGCGGGCGCGCAAAGACATTCGCGATTCGGCCCAGGCGCTTTCGGTATGGTTGCGTGCCAGCAATGCGGCCTTGCTGGATGAGGAGCGCGGCCCTATTCATCACGAGCAGCAGAAATTGGACAAGGCATTGGCCAATGCACAGCAGGTGCTATGGGAAGCTCCGCGGTGGTGGCGATCGCGGCATCGCGCGCACCCCCGGATCCTGAAATGCCGCGAGCATATTCAGGGCTTGCGTTATAGCGTCGCGATTCTGGATCGATTGGGCTGGACGCCGTTTGCGCCGGAGGTTCGAGCGCGCATGGTCGGGCCGCTGAATGCGCTGTCGGAAGCCGCTCAAATCATACTGATGGATATCGCCGAAGATGTGTATGGCGAGACGGCATCGGATGCGTTGCCGAACCTGGAGAAAGAAATGCAGCAGTTGCGAGCGGCTGTGGCGGAATCGGTCGAACTTCCGGGTAACGACGACCGCTCGCGTGAGCATATTCGAGCGGTGGCCTGGGCGTGGGGGACGCTGACGCGGCAACTGCATCGAGTGGCGTCGGAGCAGTGCGATCGGTGATGGGATCGTACCCAGCCAGTACGATCGTGAAGAACTTGGGCGCGTGTGAGACGCACCCTTGCTTGCGCGGCGCGATAGCAATTTCTTAAGCGAATGTTTCGAGGCGGACTAAATGTAATCAAAACGTTTCTATTCGTCGGTTTTGGCTATGGATGTTCGCAATCATTCGGTTAAATGGGCACCCGCTTTGATTGGGTGTTCAGATGACAGGGGCCGCGCCAGAACGCGTCGTATACGCGTTTGCCGACTTTAGGGAAATGGTGATTGGGACGTTGCGCCGGGCCAGGCAGGCCCACGCCGCTACGCGCATATTCGTCCTGTATGACCCAGGCCGTGGCGATCCGCTGAACTGGCTGGAAGACAAAACGCGCAGCACATTGGTGTTTCCGATTCTGGATATCGTGGCTGAAAAACGGCCACGCCTGATCGAGCTGGATTGTCGGCGCAGCGCGCCCTACATGCTGGAAACCGATCCCGCGCTTGACGACCCCTGGTTGGAAGCGAGCGTGACGCATGCTTATCGGTATGTCGTCGAGGCGCCCCTGGCGTTGGAGGACGACCCGAAGCGAGCGATTCGCGGATGGTTTGCGACCATCGATCCCGCCATTCACGTCGTTCGTCGATTCATGCAGACCGCGCATCATATGCCAACGCGCATAAGTGGCATGTGGGCGTGGCACGACCCGGCGGCGGTGGCTCATCTGTGGGAGACGATGACGCCGCTGCAAAAAGGATCGCTGCTGGGCCCGAACACGACATGGGTTGGCCTGGATGCAGTGGGGCGGCTATTTGGGTTTGCTGCGGGTGCGAGTGCGAATCCTTTATCGCAGCCGGCGCATTTAAGCGCGCAACAGCTCGAGCGCGCCCGACGCGTGCCAATGGTGAATCGGCTGTTGGGGAATTGGTACGCGTCTGCGCCTCGGGTACCGGACGATGCCATCAAACGCTTGCATGATCGGCTGGAGCATCCGCTGGCTAGCGGCTTGGATGGGCCCGATTTAGCGGCTTTTGCGTTGGCGACCATTGAGTTGGCCGACAGTTTTGGACAGGACAGCCGTTGGCAGAGGCTGATGCAGGAGCCGCGCGCCATAGGCGCATTGGGCGATGCATTGCAAAACATGCCTGCCGAAGCCTGGACCGATCACTTACCCCCGGGCCATCGTGCCGTGGAGAGCTTGAAATGACCTACAAAGGTATTGCCACCGATGGCAAACCGTACCCCGTGTGCCGGGCCGATTGTCAGCGTTGTGGTCGGGCAGGCTTGCCGATTCTGCTGGTTCGACCGAGTGTGGTGGATAAGCGAACGGCGGGGATTATTCGGCATGCTTCGCCGGGATATATGCAGACTTTGGATGCGTCGTTTTCCGCGATAAAGCGTGAGGGGACTGCACCGGTAAACCGACTGCTGTGCAAGGGGTATGTGTATGTGTACTACCAGACGCGCAATACGTGGGATGTATGGCGAAGCCATGATGACGGCACATTTTTGAAGTTGCTCGAACTTGCGACAGCGGAGCAGTATGCCCAGTCGGGGGAGAAGTTGGCGCCGAGTGAGGCGCTTTCAATGTGTTCTCGGGGTGCGGCGAATATACCGACCGGTTTGATTACGTTGTTAGGGGCCGAGACGCAGCCGGATATCTGGATCGGATTCTCGCATCATGCGTGGCATGCAGATGTGTTGAAGGACTACGGCACTGATAAGAATGGCGTTCGCAAGCTGCGAATGGCGCATGTGAATGGGCAGGCGCTGATTAATCAAGGAACCGTTCCGCAGACCGGCCGAGTATTGGATAAAGGGACGCTGGAGGCGTCGATTCCGGAGTTTTATCCGACGGCAATCGGGGCAGCCGAGGCTAAATCGCATCCAATGGTCCAGGCGTTCGAGCGGTCAGAAGTCGGGCTTGACATTAGCCGCTTTGGAAAGGCCGAGGTGCTGGCGGATGTCGTTCGGAAGATGGAGGCCGCGGCAGGCGCGAGCGCCGCCGGGAAAGGGCTGGTGCTGATGGTGCCGGATCCGGTAGGGGTTGCGAGCGAACACAACACGATACGGATGGGTGTCGTAGATCAGCGCCAAGCCTGGGTGGAAGGCGGTGTAGATTCCACAGGTGCTAATGCCGATCCAGACCGTCCATGGAAGAGACAGTCGTTATTAGGGGCGGCTGCAATTCGTGATAGTTTGAAGCAGCAACGTTTGGCCCTGCTTAAAGATCTCACTAAAAATGGCGCATACAAAGCATCGATCACTATCTCCGAGCAAGAGTACCTGAAAGTCGAAAAATTAGAGAAGGCCGGAAAGAAAACTTACCCGGAAGGGACTCTGTACGAGAGGATCGACACAAAACCGGTCGTCTATCGCGTGTCCTGGCCAGATGATGCCATTGACCAAGGACTGGGAGGGGTTGCGGCCTCAGCGGTCGAGTCCAAAATTAGACGCTATGACAATCATTTGCGATGGAACGATATTGAAGCTGCTACAAAAGCTTGGGGTATCAAGGAAATAGAGTGGCGAACTACTCAGGACGAGCGCGACAAAGATTTCGTTGAGTGGCTTGGCATGGAGTCACTTCATACAGCACTTCTATATGATTACGCAGAGAAAGCGGTATTGACTGAGCATACAAAGAAATCAGCCGTTTTTAAGGCTGATTTAGATAATGCAATGAGCAAAATCAGCGCGGTCGCGCGGTGCTTCAGCGGTGGAGTGTGTGGAGACGCGTCGTTAGAATATTTTGTCAGTATGTTTAAAAAGGATGAGGGTGATCCTACTCATTGGATTGCCAACCCGATATTCAAGTCGTTGAGTTTGTTTGAAGTGGTGGCTGCCGATCCAGGGGCTCAAGCAAGTATCTACGATCTTTTTACAGGCTTATATGGCGCCTCAGTGCCGCTGCTGAGAAAAGCCTGGGGATCGTTTAGCAAAGCGGAAGAATTGAATCTGTCTGCAATATTGTTAGTGGCGACAAATATAACCAATAAATTGCGGGAGCTTACTCTTTACGCTAAAGGGAGTAAGCAGCCTTTGATCGAGCCTGAAGTCGCACAGGCCAAGCAAGTTCGATGGGTTCGGGCCGCCGCCATAATTGAATTCGTTAAAAGCGAGAAAAAATTTTATTTGTTGGGCTTGAACCTGCAGGTTCAGACGACGCCGGCTTCGATGCCTATCGGATCTCCTCCCGCGGGGCCTGGCCCGCGTGTTAGCCAGACAGTCAATAGTGCAAATGAAAGTGCGCCGCGAATGTCGCAGTCTATCAGTACGCACTATTACGCCAAAGGCTTGACGGTTTTGGATCACGGAACTGTATATGCTGTTTTTGTGGGGGGCGGCTTAGAAGACGTGCAACGCGTCAGCGTAAAAACTTCCACGATTGATGCCGTTTCGCACGATTCGCTTGGCAGGCCGCCGTCGATGAGAGTGCCGGTCGATGTCGCTGAAGCAATGGTGAGGGAGCCTGCGCAGTCGTTCGCCAGTCAAATACAGACTGCAACAGAGGATAATATTGAGCCGAGTCAACGCATACCAGCGTTATTTGCGGTAGTGGCATTCATCATGCATTCCAGAGCCGTCTGGAAGTCGCTGGACGATTTAAAAGATGCTCGAGGTCTTCGACGGCTTGAGGCAATGGCAGGGCTATTAAGCGCCACCTTAGGAATTTCGGCAGCGTTCATAGAGTTAGCTGGAATTTTAATGGAATCACGTGCTGCTGGAAAAGCGGCAATGTCGTTTAGTGCTGGCGCTCGACTGCCTAATACGCTCAAGTTTTTGGGAGGCGTGGTCGCGGGTGGAGCAGCATTTGCCGACTGCGTAAACGCATTCGTCAAAGGGATTGGCGCCCAGCGCCAAGGCGATAGTGATGCCGCCTCGGCGCTATATTTGCAGGGCCTCCTCATGGTCGGAGGTGGGAGTTTCTACGCAAGTGGGTTGGCTCTTGAGCTTGTTCTTGCCAACTTACTCCGTACAGGGGTCTCGCAGTTAGCGATCAGGTTGGTAGCTTCAGCGACTGTGTGGACTGGTGGCATAGGGCTAGCCTTATGTCTGATCGGGATCGGCGTATCGGTGCTAGCGCTAACTCTCATTGATGATATGTACGAAATATGGCTGGATCGATCCTATTTTGGAAAACACGAAAGAACCGAGGGGCGGTTCACCTCGATGGAGCAGGAGGTAATTGCCTTTGGAGCACTTATGCGAGGAGTGTCTGTTTTCTGGGATACAGAGCTAATGGGTGACGGCGTCGGGATTACTATAAAAGTGCCCGCTCCGAAGCAGGGGTTTCGAGCGACTTACCGCCTCGATGGGTTTTCCAGTCGTGATTCGAGTGCTGTTGTGACGGAAACCCTACATACTGGGGATGCTGTCTACTCTGAATCTGACAAAACAAAAAATTGGGACATCAAATTTGAAGCATCCCCGAACTTGCCCGCCACACATGCCTTGCGACTGGAGTTCGAGATAAAAAACGAAGCCGCTGTTATCGCGAATGACTCCATATGGATAACGAAATGAATGCAAGCATTGTGCCTCATTACCTCGAGGGCCTACCGCCGGGGAGTGACGTTCTTCCCGCTATCGACGAGCCGACAAATATCTACCCTTCCTCAGCAAATGCAGTGCTGGGCGGACATCGCGATGCACTTGCCATTACCAACGCGGCGCGACCTATATGGAAGGCATCTTCATGCCAATCGGTGTCTTGACGGTCGGCGGAGCAGTATTCGCTTTGTCTATCGTAGATTTTGTGGCCCCAGAACTGGCTATTTTGGCAATTGCAATGATGCTGCCGCTGATGCTTATTGGCCTCTTGATGATCCTGTTTGTTTGTACGGGGCATCGCAATCAACCGACTTTGTTCGATAGGAAAGCCGGTAAGGTTTATATTATCCAGACGAATCGCGATTGGTTACGTCCCTGGCGGTGGTTCCGAATTTCCTCGACCGTAGTTGCTTTCGACTGGGATCGCCTGAGGGGGCTCATTTGCGCGCAGACGAGTTTCGGTGGCATTGGTCTGCCTAGAACGGACTATTGGCTGTATTTGGCTCATACCGATGTTCCTAACGGTTCAAGAGCGCTCTCGTGGTTTGGCGTGGGGATGCCCGGTGTCTATGACGGGGGGGCCGAACCCAGAGCATTGTGGGAGCACATCCGTCAGTTTATGCAGAGTGGCGGCCCCCACCTTAGACCAAACGAAGGTTTGCACATTAACCATAGCAGCCCTAGTAAGCTTTGGAATGCAATGTGGTTTGGGCAACCGCTTTTGGGTCCAGGGTCACTGACTCACTGGACGGGTTCGCATTGGTTCATCGCAATACCTTTTGGCATTGTCATGCTGATGTTGCTTCCGCTCACAATGTTCGCAGGTGTATTGCGTTGGCTGGCATACCAGTGCAAGCGGCCCGCCTCTTGGCCCACAGAGTTGATGGCACATTTAGGACCGGAATTGTCTGAGGCCGAACTCAAAGCATTGTCCGGTAGCCGCCCGCAGTAGAAATGAAACAGCGATCTGTGTCCGTCGCTCTGATCTTTGCGAAGGCACGAGCACTCGCGAGGATCGCCGTCATCAAATTAAAACGGGTGGCCAAGCAATATTGAAACTATCTTTAAGTTCTATCGTACTGTCTCCACCACCGGATCATCCAGCAGCCTTACCTTCGGCGATGCAAGCAGGGCGCTAGGCAACAGATACTGCCCCGGCAGCAAGGGCAAATTCAATGGGGTGAATGTCACCTCCAAATCGACTCCTGCCGTCCGCCAAGCGTTCCATAGCAGCACTGTGCAATAAGTGCCTGATGCGTCTGCAATACGGAAGGGCTTACCCAGCATACCCAGCGCAGCCTTGACGGCCTGCTCCCGTTCAGACGCATCGGCCTCGACGCCATACACCGCCCACTGTCGAGCGCGCTGCGGATCGAGATAAAAATCAATACTATCCAAGACGACACCATCCGGCCGTCCTGCCACCTCCGAAGGCGTGGCGTGCAGCACCTTCCAGGTGTCGTCTTTTCTCACCAGCATGCCCACATGCGTGTAGGCACCGCCATCCACGGCCATCACCGCACTGCTGACGGCCTCCGTGCCTTCCCGAAAAATCAAGTCACCCGCCTGCGCATCGATCGGCAGGCTGGGTGTTGCTGCCCATGCGTAGCCAAACCCTGCACCGCTCAATAGTGCGGCGCCCAGCCAATGCATACTGCTACGCACGTTATTTCAGCAAAAGCTTCCAGTCGCCATCTTCGTCAATCATGTTGTGACTCTGCGTCTGATCTTTGCCGTTCTTGTACTTGATCTTCACGCGTACGACAGCCGTCTTCTTGGATTCCGCCACTTTTGACTCCAGGATTTCCACATCATCCAGACCACCGTTCGCATTGATCCGGTTCTGCATCTCGCCGACGATCATTTGCACTTTTCCCTTGGCTTGCATCATCTGAGCGGCCGGGACGTTCTTGAGCGCCATGAGTTCGGTCGCCTTCTCGACATCGCCATCAGCGGCGGCCTCGTAGAACGATTCGACGACCGATTCCGGTTGACCACCCGAGCAGGCACTCAGCAGCAATGCGAATGCAGCCAGGAATAACGTCGAGAAAATGCGATTGAAGGCCATTGATGTTTCCGTAAGATACGGATGTGAAGTAAGCAGTGATAAATCGTTGGTGTAGTAGCGGACGAGACGCGAGCGCTCGTTCAAAGATCTTTAAAACCGCCTTGCAAGATCCTGCCATCTGCGAAGATGCGGGTGGGCACGCCCTTGATATCGAACAAGTGCATCAGCTCTACCGATTTGCGTGGATCCTGCTTGCAGGACGCTGGGGCGGGAGCTGGCGTTTGGTTCTTCAGGATCATCGCTTTCCAGGCTTTGGCAGCATCGGGGCTGCACCAGATGTCACGTGCTTTGGCCATCGGCGCAGGTCGGTTGTGCTGCAATGCCATGGGTAAGACATACAGGGTCGAGTTCACGTTACCCGCGTCCAAAGCCTGCTCCATCTTCTTGCAGTAGGGGCAGTCGTACGCAGAGATAAGCACTGCGTCATTGCCGCCGGTGCCGTAGGTGAATTTGATGGCATCGCTCTTGTCGATTCGCTTGATCATGTCCTGGCGAATCGAACGAACCTGCGTCGCCGACAAAGGTTTGCCGCTGGCGATGTCCATCCATGGACTTCCGCCATTTTTCATGCGGGTGATCTTGTCGTCGGTGTAGATCGCGCTGTATTTGCCCTGGGGGTCCATCAGCGCGTAGGTGCCGGCCACCAATGTCTGGCGGGCCACTCGGCCACTTGCCATCGGGCCGTATGGGCCGTCTCTGAAGTCCGCTAGAACCTTTTTTTCCTGTTCGGTCGATTGTATGGGTGGCCAGCCTTTGCTTTGCGCGGTGGCAAGACTGAATCCAGTGGGTGCAGCAAACAGCATCAGCGCAGCCAGCACCAACCCAACACGATCAAACCGAATACGATTCACGACACTCTCTCAAAAAGGCCGGACTAAATGTGGTCGCAGTATCGACCATTCGCTCGCCGATGTCAGCCAATTTGGGAGAAAATGTGTGTAATTGTGTTGCTGCGGTAACGCTGACTAGTGCCCGTGCTTGGCCAGCCATTCGCGCATCAAGCGGATTTCGTCGGCTTGAGCAGCGATGATGTCTTTTGAAAGCTTGCGCACCAGCGGATCGCGCCCATGCGCCAAGCCGACTTTCGCCATGGCAATGGCACCTTCATGGTGAGCGATCATGCCTTTCATGAAGTCGATGTCGGCGTCGTTGGTGTATTCGAAATTCATGCCGGCGTGCATCTCGTCTGCGGCTTGTCGATAAGCCGTTGTGGCGGGGGTGTCGGGCGCGCGGCGAGAAGCATCGGTGCTCACGGATGTTTGAGCCTGATTGGCCGCGCCATGTGCATGAGCACCTGCTGGAGCTTGAGCATTCGCTGCGCTGAAGGTGCTCGCAAGAACAATAGCGAATAAAAGTTTGCCTGGATGCGTCATCTCGTACTCCTTTGCGTGATCAAAAGGTCAAGCTAAGGCATGCCACAGTGATAAGGTCTATGAACCAGCTGTAACTCGTTTCGAGCTTTCAAGCTTGCATTGGTCGGTTCGATTTGCGCAGCGCGAAATGCGCGAGGGCTACGGAGTTAGAGAGGGCCGTCTCGGCGGATTCCACGGCGGTAACGCGAGCCGGGGTGGTGCCAATATAAGACGCCAGCTGAATGGGCCGGGCGCCTTTGTTTTTCAAGGTGTTCTTGCAAGTTCTTGTCGGTAAGAGTCTGGCTCGCTCGGAGGATTGAGCGTTAAGGTGCGCCGTCCGCGACGCAGCGGCCGCGTAGGCTGTGTCTAGTGATTATGATCGAAGCCGTCGTAATGCATCCCCGAGTCATGCTGCACCACGAAATCGGAATGGGCCTGCTGGCCATCGACTCCATAAAGATTGCCCATCATGTCTACGCTTCCCACTCCGTCGAGCATTGGTAGCCCTGTTGCCGGATTGATGTCCGAGAACGTCATGAGCGGATGATCCGCAGTGCCGTAATGCATCAGCGTGGTGTCGTCCGCATTAGAAAACGTGCGGTAGGCATCTTGCATACGCTCGTTGACAAGCGACGAATTCGATAGTTCGCTGAGGGTGAACAGGGGGATGCCAGCTGCCAGCGCTGCCCCGCCAGCGCGTAAGCCCGGAGACGACACGAATATTGGTTCGTTTGCATGATTCAATTGCTTGATACCGTCACGATTGAACTCGGCGATAAGTGCGCCGTTCGATGTGGTCCATCCGATTTTCTTCAGCGCGCGATTATTGGAGCGCGCCATCGCAGCCAAGACGGGAACCGCAATCGGCGCTGCAAAAATTCGCAGAATTGCATTGAGTAAAACCACAAAGATAGCCAAAAGCGACAGTCCTACCTGCGTGACGAGCCAAGTTCCGACAAGGCCCGCAAAGCCAGATACGAGAACAGTCCACACGTCTGGGTCTGTCAGCAGGGGAACCGCCAAGCCTACAAAAAGCCCAAGTCCGGCGGCGATCTTGCATATGATGCGGCGACGTCGTTCGATAGCTGGCATGGCGTCAGTGAGAAAAGCCACACATGCGGTAAGCATGCCAACTGAGGCGGCTATCCATGGCGCCTGATTGTCGGGGCCACCTGGAATGGCCGCGAGCAGATATGCGACAGCTGCGGCGGCCAGGGGCCGAATGAGCTTGGGTAAACGCACGGCGCGTTTGGCGCGCGCGATGACTTTGTCTCCATGAGGACGATCGACTAAAGATAGAAGCTTAATCAGTCTTTCTGATGCGAACGCCATGGCGAGAAAAGCTCTCGAAGTATCAAGTTGCGACAATAAAGTCTAAATGAAACAATTCGCGGCGAATTCTACGGTATGCGGATGGAAATTTTGATGGCACAACGCAAAAAGCCGTTAACTCGTAGGAGCTAACGGCTTTTTTAAATCTGGTGCCCGGGGCCGGAATCGAACCGGCACGCCTTGCGGCGGGGGATTTTGAGTCCCCTGCGTCTACCAATTTCACCACCCGGGCATTGGGATGAACCAACCGTGTCATCGCAGTTTGCAAGGTATAAGCCTAGCGCAATCCGCGCACCGTCAGAACCCAGTGAAGTCGGCAATTATAGCGCGTCTTGAAATTTTAGCTAGTGCCCCCATACTTGCATGCATCCATCAACCGACTCCTAGACACACCATGAGCCAAACCGACTCCACGACGACGTCCGCCGCCGGCGAAACCCTGGGCTTCCAGGCCGAGGTGAAGCAGCTGCTGCACCTGATGATCCACTCGCCCTACAGCAACAAGGAAATCTTCCTGCGCGAGCTGGTGTCGAACGCATCCGACGCTTGCGACAAACTGCGCTTCGAAGCCATCGACAACCCCGAACTGCTCGAAGGCGGTGCCGACCTGGGTCTGCGTGTGTCCTTCGATAAAGAAGCGCGCACCATCACCATTTCCGACAACGGTATCGGCCTGTCGCGTGACGAAGCCATCGCCAACCTGGGCACCATCGCGCGTTCGGGCACCCGCGAATTCTTCTCCAAGCTGACCGGCGACAAACAAAAAGACGCTCAACTGATCGGTCAGTTCGGCGTGGGCTTCTATTCGTCGTTCATCGTGGCCGACAAGGTCACCGTGCGCAGCCGCCGTGCCGGCGCATCCGCCGCCGAGGGCGTACAGTGGGTATCCGACGGCCAGGGCGAATTCAACATCGCCACCGTCGAGAAAGCCGATCGCGGCACCGACGTGACCTTGCACCTTCGTGCCGACGAAGACGAATTCCTGAACACTTGGAAACTGCGCGACGTGTTGCGTCGCTATTCCGATCACATCTCCCTGCCCATTCAAATGGCCAAGGAAGAGTGGGACGAAGAGAAAGGCGAGCAGGTCAAGAAAGAAGGCGAATGGGAAACCGTCAACCAGGCCAGCGCCTTGTGGACCCGCAGCAAGTCGGAAGTGACTGACGAGCAGTACGAAGAGTTCTACAAGCACATCACGCACGACTTCGAAGCCCCCTTGGCATGGACGCACAACCGTGTCGAAGGCCGTAGCGAATACACGCAACTGCTGTTCGTGCCCAAGCGCGCCCCGATGGATCTGTGGGATCGCGATGGTCGCCGCGGTGTGAAGCTGTATGTGAAGCGCGTGTTCATCATGGACGAAGCCGAACAATTGCTGCCGTCCTACCTGCGCTTCGTGCGCGGCGTGATCGACTCCGCCGATCTGCCGCTGAACGTGTCGCGTGAAATCCTGCAAGAAAGCCGCGACGTTCGCGCGATCCGTGAAGGCTCGGCCAAACGCATCCTGTCCTTGCTGGAGGATCTGGCCGAGAACAAGCCGGAAGAATACGCAAGCTTCTGGACCGAGTTCGGCCAAGTCCTGAAAGAAGGCACCGGCGAAGATCCGACCAACCTCGCTCGCATCGGCAAGCTGCTGCGTTTCGCCAGCACGCATACCGGCGAACAGGCGCAAACTGTGTCGCTGGCCGACTACCTGGGTCGCATGAAGGAAGGTCAGGACAAGATTTACTACGCATCGGCAGAAAGCTTTGGCGCTGCGGCCAACTCGCCGCATTTGGAAGTGTTCCGCAAGAAAGGCATCGAAGTTCTGCTGTTGTGGGAGCGTGTCGACGAGTGGATGCTGTCGCATCTGCGTGAGTTCGAAGGCAAGGCGCTGCAATCGGTGTCCAAGGGCGGCCTGGATCTGGACCAACTGGCCGATGAAGAAGAGAAAAAGCGTCAAACCGAAGTGGCCGAGCAGTTCAAGCCGCTGGTCGATCGCCTGACGACTGCCTTGGGCGATCAGGTTAAGGAAGTGCGCGTGACCTTGCGTCTGGTGGATTCGCCGGCGTGCGTGGTGGTGGGTGACGACGATCTGAGCCCGCAATTGCTGCGCATGTTGAAAGCCGCTGGCCAGGAAGCACCGGTAGTCAAGCCGATTCTCGAGATCAACCCCGATCACGCCTTGGTCAAACGCATCGACGCGACCTCCGACGAGTCGTTCAAGGACTGGGCTGCTTTGCTGTTGGATCAGGCGATGTTGGCCGAAGGCGCGCAAGTGGCCGACCCGGCTGCATTCGTCAAGCGCATGAACAGCCTGCTGCTGAAAAGCTAAATAGGGCGATCCGACGGATCAGGCCAACCGGCCTTCGATCCGCTCGGATTCGAGCCGGGTAGCGGATCGCTGCCCGGCTGCGGTGCAGGCTACACTCGGCAGCACATCCGTTTCGTGCATGGTCGCCGATGAGCCTATATGGTCTGCCCCAAGTCACCCCTGCCGCTTTCACATGGACACCCTTGGTGTACGCCATGCTGGGGCCTTTACTGGCGGGCCTCTTCTGGCTATCGATAGGCCATCAAGCCGCGCTCGTCATGGCCATCGCAACGAGTGCGATCGGATTTCTAGGCGGGCTCTACGTCAAATATCGCTCCCGCTTCGCCGTCAGGCACGCATGGGTCATGCAGTGGCTGCTCGCGCTTTGGATGGCAGGCTTCGCCGTCGCAGCCGTCATGCTGGCCTATCGCCTGGCAGTCGGACAGCCATCACCCGCGATAGCGTTGATTTTGTTGGCGCTGGCGCTTGTCACCGCAGGCATCGCGGGCGTTCTGATGGCGCGCCGCAAGCTGCTGGCGCATGCCGACACCGCCCCGACGTCTCTCCTGAATCAATATGCCGACATGCAGCGATTCGTGTTGCGCACGGAGGGCCGCGCGTCTGGAAGCGGACAGATCGATCCGGGCGGCACCGCATGGGCCGCTGCGCTGGGCGTGAATATTCCTTTGTTGGCAGCGCTGTTAGGTATCGACGGTGTTGGTGTAGTGGGGCTGATCGCCGCCGCCATGGCGGTGTTGGCAGCTTGGATCGTGTGGGCCAAGGTCGGTCCTGGCGTGGTCGTGTACGGTGCGTTGTTGCGCATCGAACGGCAAGAGGGCCGGCAATTCGAATCCGATCAACGCGCGGCGATCAGCACGCTTCGCCAACAAGCCTGGGGTGCCCGCTGGTTATGCCGCCTGGACGATTCGGCTGCTCCTGCAAAGCCCGTCAAACGCGCCCGTGGCTCATCGAGCCGTCGCTGATTCCCGAAAAATAGGGCCACTAGCCCCGACAGCCCCTTCGGCGGCGTAATTGTGTCCAGCCGTAGCGAAAAAGTAGCTTATACAGCGTTTACGACGCATTCTCTTGCATCTTTGACAGTATTATCACAAGCGGTCTGGCTAGACTGCGCCCTTAGTCCGAGCATGCATCGGGCGTGAATGTCTGTTCCCTCGCTTTGTATCGGCGTCCGTCCTGGGCCGCCAGTGCCCTTCGTGTTGAAGAGCAGTCATAGTGCAACTGGAGAGTAGGTCATGGGCGATATCGGCGCCGACCCGCAGATTTTGCAGATGTTGAATGGTGCCCGGCAGTCGAGCCGCCTGCTGAAGCTGACGTTCCCCAAGAACGATGGCCCGGCGGGGACGCTGATGGTCGCCAATCGCTTGAGCGCACGCGAATGCATCGGTCGCGATTTCGAGTTCCGGGTGCAAGTGCTATCCGACAGTCCCGACATCGCGCTCAAGGACCTCATCGGCCGGATGGTGACTATCGAACAGACTCGCCAGGATGGCAGCACGCGTTACTACAACGGCTATGTCTTCGATTTCGGGCGCGAGCGCGACGACGCTGGGTTCTCGTACTACGAGATGACCTTGCTTCCGTGGCTGGCGTTCCTGCGTTATCGCCACGATAACTACCTGTTCCATGGCAAGACGCTGGAGCAGCAGACCACCGAGATTTTCGACGACTACGAGGTGCGCGACTGGAAGGCCGTGCAACTGAGCAACGACGCGCCCATGACGGACGCCAGCCAGTACGCCGAGTCGGACTACAACTATCTGCACCGTCGTTGGGAAGCGCAGGGTTGGAGCTATTGGTACGAGCACAAAAAAGACGGCCACACCTTGATGCTGTCGGGTGACTCGACCTTGACCGATCCGGTCGATGGCGGCGAATCGATCAGTTGGCAAGGCAAGAGCGGCGTGACCGAGCGCGGCATCTGGCAGTTTTCGCCTTTGCGTACCGTGGCCTCGACGCAATATGCCGCCAGCAGCTTCGATTTCAAGAATCCGCGCCCCGTTTCTTCCTCCCTGCCTACCGTCAATCAGCAGGGGCAGGTTCCAACCATGGAAGTGTACGAATACACGGGCTCATACGGGTTCAAGGATCAGGCGGCAGGCGATGCGTTCGTGCGCTTGCGCATGGAAGAGATCGAAGCCAACGGCAAGCATTTCCAGGGCATGGGCGATGATGACCGAATGCAGCCGGGACGGTGGTTTCGCCTGACCGGGCATGGCAACCTGTCGCAAGGCACGCAGGCGCAGGGTAAAGACGGTGACGACGAGTTCGTCATCGTCGAGGTTCGCCACAACGCCAGCAACAACTACGAAACCGGCGAAGGCGGAACGGCCACCTACAACAACGAAGTGACGTGTCTGCGTCGCAAGATTCCATGGCGTCCGGGGCGCGGCTACAACAGCGACGAGCCGCGCATTTATGGTTTGCAGACCGCCATCGTGGTGGGCCCCGAAGGCGAAGAAATCCATACCGACGAATACGGTCGAGTGCGCGTGCAATTCCATTGGGATCGCTCTGGCACTTTCAACGAAAAGTCGTCGGCCTGGGTGCGCGTGGCCAGCACATGGGCAGGGAGCAACTTCGGTTTCGTGGCCGTGCCGCGTATCGGTCAGGAAGTATTGGTGCAGTTTCTGGACGGCAACCCCGATCGCCCCTTGATTACCGGTCGGGTCTACAACCAGCAGAACATGCCACCCTGGGATCTTCCTGCCAATAAAACGCAGACCGGCATCTTGAGCCGCTCCAGCCAGGGGGGCGGCTACGACAACGCCAACGCGCTGCGCTTCGAGGACAGCAAGGGCAAGGAAGAGGTCTGGCTGCATGCCGAGCGCGATCAGCGCATCGAAGTCGAAAACGACGAAACCCATTGGGTCGGCCGGGATCGCAGCAAGACGATCGATCGCGACGAGACAGTACACGTCAAACACAACCGTACCGAGACCGTCGATAACGACGAGACCATCACCGTTCACAACAACCGCACGGAGCGGGTGGATGCGAATGAGAAAATCTCGATCGGCCAGAACCGAACCGAGGATGTCGGCCAGAACGAGACCATCGATATCGGTGCGAATCGCTCGGTGACCATCGGTGGCAACAAGGCTGAAACCATCATGCAGGCCAAAGCCGAGACCATCGCGCTGGCCAAGGCCCTGACCATCGGCTTGGGCTATCAAACCACGGTTGGCGGGGCGATGAATACGAGCGTCGCTTTGGCGCAATCGACGCAGGTGGGCTTGTCCAAGAGCGCCATCGTCGGCAAGAAGTACAGCATCACTGCGGGCGACGAGTTGTCGATCAAAGTCGGCAAAGCCAGTTTGGTGATGCGCTCGGACGGCACGGTGCTGATCAATGGATCGACCTTCGACTTTTCGGCCAGTGGTCCGGTGCAGATTAACGGCAAGGATGTGGACATCAACTAAGGCAAACCATGGCTGATGATTACATGGCCCGCAAACAGGGCGGCTGGAAAGTGGTCAGTATCGTGCCCGATGTCTGTAAGACGCCAATGGGTAGCGCCGTCCCGCCTGTGCCCTATCCCGTCACCGCACAACTGTCGTCGGCGACCGGCATCGCGAAAAGCGTGCGGGTCAATGGTGCGCCGCTGGTGGTGTACGACATGAGCCTGACGCCTACCACTTTGGGCGATTCGGCAGGCGCGGCCAAAGGGATCAAGAGCGGTACGGTGGCTGGTAAGTGTTATCCCAAAGATCACAGTACGACTGTACGCGCCGAAGGCAAGCTGCTGGTTCGGCACGACGACCTGTTCTGGATGAACGGAAAATGAGCGCTCGCCGAGCGCTCATGCCGCGGGGAACTCGACCGTGACGACGCTTCCAACGATCAACGTCGTCGCGAATCCGACGCTGTACGCGATGCGCGACGGCGTCTCGATCTCGGTGCAGTACGCGAACGGTGGGGTTCAGACCTCGCTCTATCGAGGCGAAGAGTTTGTAGGCGACGTCGATTACACCTACGAAGGTTATGAAAGCCTGCGAGAGCAGAACCCGGAAGCCGGTCTGCCGGCCATGCCGCCGCGCAAGCCGGGCACGAACGAGAATGGCAACACGCTGGGCCGCGTCGTCGGCGATAGTGGCGGGAGCAGTGGCACGGCCGCGCAGTCGAATCCCGAGGTTCAGGCCGAGACGGGAGCCGAGGGCGGCACGGGTGGAAAGATTCTCGATGGACTGCAACTGGGTTTGGACGTACTCGGCTTGATTCCGGTCTTCGGTGAGGCGGCCGATCTCGTCAACGCGGGTGTCAGTGCAGCACGCGGAGACTATGTAGGCGCAGCGTTGTCCTTGGCCTCGGCTGTACCCCTTGCGGGTTATGCAGCAACGGGTGTCAAAGGCGCTCGAAAGTTGGCCGATGCGGTCGATACGACTGCCGATGTGACACGTCAGACGGCGCGCAACGTACCCACCAAGCCGCCCGCAAAAAAGCCTCCCGCCAAGGGGGGCAACGGCAAGCGTCCGCCCGGTGGCAAGGGCAAGAAGAAAAAGAAGCTGAAGTGCGGCGAGCACGGCCGCTATGGCGAATTGAAGAAGAAGACCGGTGACAATAAATTCGACCGGGATCACATTCCCTCGAAAGCAGCCCTCAAGGCGCGTGCAGCAGAGCTTAAGGGCGAGCCGCTATCGAAGGCAGAAGAGCGCGCCATTGAGAACTTCGGTAATTCGATTGCCATTCCCAAACAGGCGCATATCGACTTCAGCCCCACCTATGGCCAGACACTGGCCGAAGCTGCCCAGGATGCAAAGGATTTGGCCGGCAGCGCGCGCCGCGATGTCGACGCCATGTTGAAAAACCTCGACAAATATGACGCCGATGGGAAGTGCAAGAAAGCCTATCAAAAAGCAGTCAAGCGAGTACTAAAAGACAACGATTGGTTCGATACACAGTTGGATAAACTGATTGACTAGTGGGTGCCATAATTTGGCATTCGATAACGGATTGGAGTACGCATGAATTATCGGGATTTGCTCGGGAAGTATTTCGGTGAAGCGGAGTTGTCGGCGTGGTTGGAGAGCGTGGGCATCGCGGGCCAAGCCGAGATCGAGGGCGGCGATCAGAACGCTTTCCTGAGCAACGAGAAAGCAGGCATCGAATGCACGCTGTCCGACTCGGCGCAGATGGAGAGCGCTGCTCGTGACTATCCAGACGGTGCGCTTGTGCTGATCAACATTCGGTTCTATGGCGAGCCCACCGATGACTTCTCGGCCTATACCGGACCGTTACCGGATGGATTCGATTTTGGTGAATCTGAAGCAGAACTCAAGGCCCGCTGGGGCGAGCCCGAGTGGCGCAACCCCAAGGGCAACCGCATGCGCTGGTTGATTGACGGAAAAATCAATCACGTAACGCTCAATGCGCAGGGTGGTGCCAAGATTCTGGCGCTCGGTCTGCCCGGCTGATCGCGTGATGAACCATCGATCATGACCACTGAACAGTCCGCCTCAACGATGACCTTCGATGAAATCGAAGCGGCTTTCAACCGCTCCGTCCTCTCGGAGGAGGTCGGTCGTCTTTGGACGAGGTTGAACACCCTGCGTCGTCCGAAGAAGCCGGATTTCGAAGAAGGTTTCTACTACGACTGGGTATTGGTTCGACCGGCCGGAGTCGAGTTGGGTTTTGTCGATGACGCGTATCACTTCGGCGAAGATAATTTTCGCTGGGGCCACGGCGAGCTGATCCTTGTACAAGCTTACTTTTATTCGCCGTTCAAAGACATCAAGCAGTATCGGGGCACTTTGCCGCAGGGTTTGACGTTCAGCGACACGCGTGCGCAGGTACGCGAAAAGCTGGCGGCTTTCGAAGCCTCGCGCCGCTCCTATCGGACGGACACTTGGGATGTGGATGGCTATCGCTTGACCGTGACGTATACGCCGGATGGCAATGGCATCGATCGTCTCCTTTGCCGGGTGTTGCCGGTTCCTCTGGCGACCGACGGCGACGTTCGACCTCCTGCTCTGGATGCGCTCATCCCGCACTTCGGTACCGAGTTGAGCGATCCGGTGTGGACAAGCTTATGGCCCGCCGCCGATATGCCAGAGCGGCTCGCAGAAGCCGTGGAGGACAGCGAGCTCGACTTTCTCGATGTGTATGGTGCGACGCTGAGTTTCTCGGGCGAGGGGCGTAAAAGTTATTTGCGCAGCATCACGTTGCACCGCAATCGAGACCGCGACAGCGTGGGCTGGCAAGGCCGTCTACCAGAAGGCCTGTCGTTCGAAGACAGTCCGCAAGACTTACGCGACAAGATGGCCGTGGCGCCCGATGCGGGCAGCGATGCGCCGGATACGGGTTTTGCGCTGTGGCATCGTCCGGATTACACCTTGCATGTGCTCTACAGCAATATCGACAATCGTCTGATTCGTGTGAGGCTGATTGCTCCGGGGGTATGGCGCTCGGTTTTCGACGAAGAGATGAATGCGTTGCTCGCCGCCGCAGCGCCTGAGTCTGAGTGAGGTCGGCATGGAATTTCGCAACCTGACCCCATTCGATGCACTGTGCTTCAGCGCACTGGATGTCCGAGACGACGAGCATCGCGTCATCGCTATGAAGGTTGGCTATCAACTGACGCGCCAACCCGACGGCACTTGGCATGCGGTCGTCATGGACGGCGAGCCGGTACCGTTATGCACGGCCGACGAACACTATGGCGAGCCAGGTCGATCCAGCGTCTTTCAGGAAAGCGATCTGGCGCCTTACAAACCCCGTTGCGACGTGCTGGCGAATGGCCACGCTTATGCGCCGCAAGGTCAAGCGGCCAGGCAATGGGACGTGCGGATACGCGTTGGCGTTCCTATAGCGGTCGATTCCGATATCCCTAGCGCGCCCGATCCCTTGAACCCCATGATGGCGCTGACATCGGAACAACTGATGGCGTGGTCGCGCGCGCAACAGGCGCATGCTCAGGCTCGGCGCGCGGGTGCCGCTGCGCTGGGAATACGCTTTTGGAGGGCACAGTCGTGTGCTGCAACCGCATGCGCCCGATGCCCAGCCCTGGCTCAACGAAGTATGCTTCAGCAACCCGCTGGGTCATGGGTGGTTCGAGCAGCGCGAGCCCAAGTTGGCCGAGAAGGCACGGGCACCCATGCCAGCAGAATTGGCTGCGCCGCAAATCGTCGCACGGGGCGAGCCGCTGAAAGCGCCGGTGTTCGCCAAGCATCCGGAAGGTGAGCAGAACGCCGCCGGCATGGCTGCGCTGGCCGGGCAGTATGGGGTCACCCCAGCAGGATTCGGCGTGGTGGGCCGTGCCTGGGCACCGCGCCTGGCGCTGGCGGGCACCTACGACGACGAGTGGCTGCAACATCGGCATCCCGGATTGCCCAAGGACATGGATTTCGGTTATTGGAATGGCGCGCCGGCCGACCAGCAGATCGGGTATCTACCCCCTGCATTCCGCTTCGAAGCCTGGAACCTGACGCCTCATGAGACCACCGGTGGCCACATCAGTGTCGATCTGCCGGAGCATCGCCCATTTTTGCTGATGCGAATGGCGTCGGGGGTGATGCTGCCGATTCCCATGGTGACGGACACGGTCATATTCGATGGCGACGCGCTGACGCTGACCTTGACGCATCGCACCTGGATTCCAGCGGGTACGCCACCTATCCGAGTGCTCGAAGCCCGATTCGAGACGGATCCAGATGCGCCGTTGATCAAGTGGTCGCCCGCAGAGCAAGCGGTGCCGAGTGCATGATTCGACGACGGGCTCGATTCTGGCGACATGGCGCACGCGTCAAAAGCCCGTTGGGGTGAGCCGAAGTCGCGTATTCTTCCAGGCTCGAATCGACTGTCTGAGGGTCGTTTCGCCGCAGTAGCGTGTGCCTGCGGATATGCATCGAGGAAATCTGGAATTGAACGCCGAAGAAGTTGTTGCCCTGTTTGGCCTGCCCGCCGCCGATGAGCGGATGGATGCACTTTTCAAGACGCTGGACACGACCGGTCGTCCGGTGTTGCCTTCCTGGGAGGCGTTCAGCTTTCACGACTGGGTCATGGTGCGTCAACGTGGCGTCGAACTGGGTTTTGCCGATGAGGCGTGGCAAAGCGGCGCGCCCGCCTATCGGTGGGGCGATGGTCCGTTGGTGCTGACCCAAGCCTATTTTTACTCGGGCGTCGACGATATCGAGCCTTACACGGGCAGCTTGCCGTTTGGCATCACCTTTGCCGACACGCGTGACCAGGTTCGCGAGAAACTCGCGCACGCCGAAGCCCATCGACGTTCCTACGTGACCGACACCTGGGACGTGCCGGGCTACCGGCTGAATGTCGTCTACCAGGAAGATGGGCAAAGTATCGATCGTGTCGCCTGCCTGATGGTGCCCGGCGACATCGCACGAGACATCGCAGTGACGCCCCCCGCACTGGCCACCATTGTCCAGGCGTTCGGCACACCGCTGCGCGGCGAAGCGTTCGCGACGTTGTGGACGAATGGGTGGGACGATGAAAGCGTGGCCATGGCCGATGAAGACGGCGAATTCGATTTGACCGATTCGTATGGCGTGACCGCGGCCTACGCGGGTGCCAAGACCCGCCGCAAGCTGCGCAGCGTGGCGTTTCATAGCAACCGCGACGCCGAATCGGCGGGATGGCAAGGCGAATTACCGGCCGGTCTGGCGTTCGACGACAGCCCCGACACGCTCATGCAAAAGATGGATGAGCCCCCGGCCTACCAGGCCGACGATGGCGCCGAGCGTATTGCGGTGTGGCACCGGCCCGACTACAGCGTGACGGTTCTGTATAGCCACGTGCATAACAGGCTATTGCGCGTCAGGGTGATCGTTCCGGGCGCATGGCGGCTGTCCACCGATGGCGAAGGTTTCGAGGAAGAATAGGCCCGTGTCGCGTAGGGGGCCGTCTCCATCGGTATAGCCGACGGAGCCGCCTGCGCTGCCATGGCGGGCGTCATCGCCCCGGCAGTGCTCGCAGCAGCCATCCACCTGCCGTCGCCAGACGCCGCCATTCGAAGGCGGGACCTGGGTCGGTCTTGCGACCCGGGGCGATGTCTTCGTGCCCACGCACGGCAACCAGCGGATATCGCTGGGCCAGCACTGCCGACAAACGTCCCACCGTCGCATATTGCCGGTCGTCATACGGCAGCGTATCGGTGCCTTCGACTTCGATGCCGATAGAGAAATCGTTGCACCGCTCGCGGCCCTTGAAACGTGACACGCCGGCATGCCACGCCCGCCGGTCGGTGCTGACGTATTGCACGACCGATCCGTCGCGACGCACCAGGAAATGCGCCGACACCTTCAAACCCCGAAGATTGACGAACCAGGGATGGTCGGCCTCGCGGATGCGATTCTGGAACAGGGCGGTAATGTGCGGTCCGCCAAACTCGTCAGGCGGCAGGCTGATGTTATGGACGACCAGCAGCGAAATTTGCGTGTCGGCGGGGCGGTCGTCGGCGTTGGGCGAAGGCGCGAGCACGATGCCTGGATAGGGGACCAGCCAACCTCGGCGGTCCAGGGACAGGGTCAGAGTGTGCTGGCGTTTTTTCGTCAATCGCGAACTCCTAATAAAGCGTGGCCCTGGCTGCACCACGTACGGCCGTCGATCAGTAAAGCATCCGATCGCGGCAAATGAATATGGCAATGCGCACAGCGCACCATCGGCTCGGAGCCGGCGGGCGTACTGGCGCGGGCGGCACGCGCCTGTGCGTCGCGATCGTTGGCCTTGCGCCCGGGCCCCGGTTTGGAGCGTGGCGCTGCGGCCTGCGACTGCTTGCGCGCCGAGCTGCGGCTGGCGATCACCCGCATGGCCGTGAGCACAACGATGACCACGACCACCCAAAACAACACCTTGCCCACATCAACTCCGGTGCAAAATCACTTCAAGAACGAACCGCGTGCCCGTATAGGCCAGCAGCAGAAAACCGAAGCCGGTCAAGGTCCAGCGTAAGGCGACCTGGCCGCGCCAACCTCGAACATGGCGTCCGATAAGCAAGACACCGAAGGTCAGCCAGGACAGCATTGTGAATACCGTTTTGTGATCCATGGGCAGCACTTTGCCCGTCAGCGACATCGACGTGATAGACCCGGTGCCCACGGCCAACGTCAGGGTCACGAAGCCGATCCAGATCACGCGGAACAACAGCCGTTCTTGTACCAGCAAGGGCGGTTGCGCGTCGAGTACCCGACCGATGATGCTGCGTTCGCCCGGGTTCTCGACCGGGCGATGCAGGCGGCGATCCAGCAGCGCCATCAGCAGCGCTTGCAGGGCGGCCACGGTCATCAGGCCATAGGCGGCCAGGGCCAGCAACAGATGGGTTCGCAACAGCGGGCTCTCGCCGTGGGCGACGATCTGGCCGTCGGGCGACAGCGCCGCGAGGGCGGCTGCCACCATCGCGGCGGGCAGCAATAGAAGTTGCAGGCCGTCCAGGCGCACCAGCAGGCTTTCGATCCAGAATACCAATAGCCCCAGCCAGACGGCTGCCGATAGGGCCAGCGACCAGCCTACGAACAGATTGCCGCCTGGAACCATTCCGAAGCGCAAGCCGATGCCGTGCAGCACCAGCGCGCCTAGCAGGCCGCCTTGCGAGACGCGGCTGCGCGCAAGCGTCTCGCCGCGAGCCAGGCGCGACCAAAGTAGCGCGGCTAGCAGGGCGTAGACGACTGCTGCCGCGCCGTGAAATACAATGCCTGAGGACATTAACCACCGTATCGTTGGCCCGCGCCTGTGCGCAGGGCCGGGATGAGGCCGCAGCGGCATGCCTGTATCAGGCGCACCGGCCACGTTCCGATCGATTAGTTTAAGCGGAAACGCCTCTCATGCTCGATAACTTAACGCAACGCCTGTCGCGGGTCGTCAAGACGATCCGCGGCGAAGCGCGCCTGACCGAAGCCAATACGCAGGAGATGCTGCGCGAAGTGCGCATGGCGCTGCTGGAGGCCGACGTTTCGCTTCCCGTAGTGCGCGATTTCGTGGCCCGCGTCAAAGAAAAGGCGATGGGCGAAGAGGTCGTCGGCAGCCTCAAGCCCGGCCAGGCCCTGGTGGGCGTGGTCAATCGCGAACTGACCGCGCTGATGGGCGGCGATCTGGGTGCCGCCGCCAGCGAACTGTCATTGGCCGTGCAGCCGCCCGCCATCATCCTGATGGCCGGTTTGCAAGGTGCGGGCAAGACGACCACCACCGGTAAGCTGGCGCGTTGGCTGCTTCAAGGCAATCACGTGGCCAACGGCCGCAAGACGGGTAAGAAGAAGGTGCTGGTGGTCAGTGCCGACGTCTATCGCCCTGCGGCTATCGAGCAGTTGAAGACCGTGGCCGCTCAGGTTGGGGCCGAATTCTTCCCCTCGGATGCCAGCCAGAAACCGCTGGATATCGCCCGTGCCGCAGTCGATCACGCCCGCCGTCATCACTTCGACGTATTGATTCTGGATACCGCCGGCCGCCTGGGTATCGACGAAGCGATGATGCAGGAGATTCGAGCGCTGCACGATCTGGTCAAGCCGGTCGAGACGCTGTTCGTGGTCGACGCCATGCAGGGTCAGGACGCGGTGAATACCGCGCGTGCCTTCGCCGATGCGCTGCCTTTGACCGGCGTGGTGCTGACCAAGCTGGATGGCGATTCGCGCGGTGGCGCGGCGCTGTCGGTCCGTCACGTGACGGGCAAGCCGTTGAAGTTCGTTGGCGTGTCCGAAAAGCTGGACGGCTTGGAGCCGTTCCATGCCGACCGGATGGCGCAACGTGTGCTGGGCATGGGCGACATCGTGTCGCTGGTCGAGCAGGCGCAGCAGAATATCGACATCGCCGAAGCCGAAAAGCTGGCCTCGAAGATCAAGACGGGCAACAAGTTCGACTTGAACGACTTCCGCGATCAGCTGGGGCAGGTCAAGAAGATGGGCGACATGAATGCGCTGATGGAAAAGCTGCCGGCGCAATTTCAGGCCGCGGCGGGTCAGATGCAGGGCGGTCAGGCCGAGAAGCAAATGCGTCGCACCGAAGGCATCTTGAACTCGATGACGCCGGGCGAACGGGCCAAGCCCGAACTGATCAAGGCGTCGCGCAAGCGTCGTATCGCAGCGGGTGCGGGCGTACACGTGCAAGAGGTGAATCGTCTGCTGAATCAGTTCGAGCAAATGCAGGGCATGATGAAGGTCATGCAAAAGGGCGGCATGCAGAAGATGATGCGCGCCATGGGTGGCATGAAGAACCTGGCACGCTTCGGCAAACGCTAGATCGAAACGAGGGCGGCGATCAGCCGCCGCCTACGGCCACGACAATTTCCAGCTTGTCCTGGTCGGACAGCGGCGTGCTTGCATGCTGACTTTTCGGGACAATCGCGCCGTTGCGTTCGACGGCCACGCGTTTGCCCGCATAACCCAATTCTTCCAGCAGCGCGAGCACGGTGGCGCCTTCCGAGGCCATACGTGCTTCGCCGTTCAATGTGATGTGCATGGTCGGTCCTTGTGCGGGGCCGATCAGGCGACCCGCTTGAATATCAGATCCCACACGCCGTGACCCAGGCGAATGCCGCGGTTCTCGAACTTGGTCAGCGGGCGGTAGTCGGGGCGCGGTGCGTAGCCGTCGGCGGTATTGGCCAGCAGGGGTTCGGCGCTCAACACTTCCAGCATCTGTCCGGCGTACTCCTCCCAGTCAGTGGCGCAGTGCATGTAACCGCCCGGTGCCAGGCGGCTGGCCAGCAGTTGCACGAACGGGGTTTGCAAGAGGCGGCGCTTGTGGTGACGCTTCTTGGGCCACGGATCGGGGAAGTACACATGGACGCCCGCCAGGGTGTCCGGCAGGATCATGTCGCGCACGACTTCGACGGCATCGTGCTGAATGATGCGAACGTTATTGAGCTGGCTATCTTCGACCCTGCGAAGCAGGGAGCCGACGCCCGCGTTGAACACTTCGACGCCCAGGAAGTTGTCCTCGGGACGCGACTGGGCGATCTTCTCGGTGGTCTCGCCCATGCCGAAACCGATTTCGAGAATGGTCGGGGCCTGGCGGCCAAAGGCCTCTTTCAGATCGAGCGTGCGGGGCGCGTAGCCGATGGACCATTTACCCATCAGGGTGTCCAGGGCGGCAAGTTGGCCTTGCGTAATGTGGCCGCGGCGGTGCACGAAGCTGCGGATATGGCCGTGAGTAGGAGGCGTGGTATTCATGCGGGTATTGTAATTCGGCCGGAGAATCGGGCCATGGCGGGGCGTTATAATACTGCTTCGTGCCGCCTGCATCCTTTGCAGGCTGTGGCGCGACGCCAGCGCGGGTGTAGTTCAATGGTAGAACGGCAGCTTCCCAAGCTTCATACGAGGGTTCGATTCCCTTCACCCGCTCCAATCAATGGGTCATGTCGTTGATGAGCGTCGAAACGCTTCGAGTGCCTCGAAGGCTCCGGCCGTCATCTAGCCAGACCTCCAGGACGTTGTTCGAATCACTCATGGGGATTTCTCATGGTCTGACGCTGGCGCGTGACTGGCCGTACGACGTTTTGTGACGGGTCGCGGTTCCAGGGCCAAGTCCTGCAATTTGCGGCCCACCCTGTCGTCGGCGGCAAGGTGTCGAAGATCGCCTTCGAGGCCAAGTACGGCCATAACCCGGATGTATGAGCCCAGCGTGGCACCGGGGTCGCCCGCCTCCACCTTGTAGAGGGTCGTTCTTGAAATGCCTGCACGTTGCGCTACTACCGCATTGCTCAACTTTCGCCTTTTACGGGCAAGTCGCAGCCGTTCACCTAGTTCGGAGAGCAGACGCAACTCTTGAGGAAAGACAATAGGTGGTTTGCTTGGCATGTTCTCTATTTTGGGCGAAAAAAGAACATTTTGTCCATAATAGCGCTAATTTTTGTCGAAGTCCTGAGGTAAACCTATCGCGAATGTGCCAGTTGAGGCGCAACGCGATCCATGCGCATAGAAACCCGCCAGACCAGGGCCTGCCGACATTTCCTAAAAACCGTATTTGTCTTATTGAGAAGCGGCCGCCAGCGACATAAGCTGCTGACCTGTTGACGGACGCCAACTCACTGAGTCTTTACAGCGTAGGCGTCGTCCAATTCTTGCCGGAGCAGGCCAATGCACCTATCGCACCGAATCGCGGCACTGGCTTTGGCGTCGATATGCAGCACCGCGCAAGCCTTGGACGCCAACGAAGAAATCACCGCGAGTGAAATGGGTTTTCAATATTGGGTTTATGCCGTGACATGGCAGCCAGCTTTTGTCGCTTAAAGCTGCACGCGGCAGGCTGCGAGCATCCGCCGGCCAAGTTTCTCACCCACGGTATCTGGCCGTATAACAACAGCACTCGCAGCAAAACCAATCGTCACCCTGCCTTTTGCAACGCCGTGCCGGTCGGCCCGCCGGGTTCCGCGGATGCAAAGCGCGACGACTCGCTCGAAAGCATGATGAGCCGCCGAGAACTATCTGAACTGGTGACCGCCGATCCGCGCGGCATGCTCGAACACGAATGGAAAAAGCATGGAACCTGTTCAGGTAAGACCGAAGCCGATTACTTCGACGCCATCGTCGAACTCAGAAAGGTCGTCACTTATGACACGTCCACGTTCAATGCGTGGATCGGTGGCCGTGTCATGTTCGACGACATCAGGGCCGCTTTTCCGCCGAACACCGCATTTCGTTGCTTCGTGCAAAACGGCGAGCAATATCTGCATGAGGTTTTCTATCTCATAAGCCCTGACGGCGCGCCATACATGGAAGATGGCACGCTTCAGATCGGCGCGCCCTGTCGCGACCGAGAGACCCTCATTCCCCGAGGAGAGCGAAATCCACTCGCCGTTCAGCCAGACGTTCCTGGCGGGTAGTCGAGTTCACCGAAGGACATTAAACCGGCGGCTTTCGCGGCTTCCAGCTCAGCTCGAACTTCTTCGCGGGTTTTGAACGTCGCCGTCGGCGTCTCCGGGGGATAGCCTTGCTCTCCATGGACGATGAGGCCCACGGCTTTTGCCTCGCGCAGTTCTTCGATCACCTGCTCTCGAGAAGCCTGCGGCCCGGTATGGGAGGGGTATGCATAATGCATTGGGACCTTGTTGCCGTCGCGGCCAGGGTTCGCAGTATTGGCCGCAGCGACGATGGCAGGCGCCAGGAGGGCTGTTATCGCTATGAGCGAAGTAAGGGGTTTATCCGTACGCATCGGCGAGTCCTATGGGTTGGCGGTTCAACTGAATAGCTGATCCATAGGCTGAACTCTACGTAGGTGGTACTGACAGGAACCGGACGGGTTGATGACAGTTATGCAAGGATATCGAGGCGAATCTATGCGAGTACTCATCATCGAAGACGAGCATAAGCTCGCCAAGTATCTTCAAAAGGGTTTGACCGAGCACAACTTCGTCGTCGATGTTTCACTAAACGGGATCGACGGCAAGCATGCCGCGATAGAGGGCAACTACGACCTGATCGTGTTGGACGCGATGCTGCCCGGCATGGACGGGTTTGGCATCCTGGCCGACCTGCGCTGCGTCAAGCACACGCCTGTCCTCATGCTGACTGCCCGCGACAAGGTGGAGGATCGGGTACGGGGGCTCGAAAGCGGAGCCGACGATTATCTCGTCAAGCCGTTCGCGTTCTCGGAATTACTTGCTCGGATACAGGCGTTATTGCGTCGAGGCCGAGGCCAGGAATCTACCCTTTTGCAGCTGGATGACCTGGAGTTGGATCTGGCTCGACGCAAAGCGTATCGGGCAGGCAAGCGAATCGCGCTGACGGCGAAAGAATTTTCGCTGCTTGCTTTGCTGTTGCGCCGACAAGGCTCCGTATTGTCTCGTACGGTGATCGCAGAGCAAGTCTGGGACATGAACTTCGATGGCGACACGAACGTCATCGAGGTCGCCGTCCGCCGACTTCGCGCGAAGATCGACGATTCGTTCGACAGACCCTTGCTTCACACCGTTCGTGGCATGGGTTACGTCCTTGAAGCTAGAGAGCCGTGAAATCCGCTCGCCTGTCGTCCATAGAGATTCGCTTGACGCTGTTGTTAGGCGTGATCGCTTTCGTCGTGTCCTGCATCGCAGGCTATACATTGTTCTGGGCGCTCAAACGTCAAGTTCAGCAGCAGGAGATGATCGAGGTCGCAGGCAAGTCGGTGTTGATCGAGCATTTGATCGATATGCTGAATGCGCCATCGGAGGTCGAGCAGTTGCGGGAGAGCCTGGACACCCTTCTGGTGAGCGAGTCCGCTATGCGGGTATGGATTCTGGGCCGCGATGGAGAGATCTTCTACGGTAACGAAGCTCCCCGAACGCTACGCCATCTCGACAATGGAGAGGTGCTGCTGAAGACTCGGGACGGCTGGCATATGCGAGGTTTACGGTCACGGCTCGTCAGTCCGGCTCTCGAAGGTGCCGATCTGATCGTCGCCATGAATGTCCGGCAAAGCGGCCATTTCCTGTATACGTTTGCGACTGCACTGATTCTTATCAGCGCAGTCTGGGTGGCAATAACTGTCGTCTTGTCGACCTGGGCCGTTCGGCGGTCTTTAGCGCCGATACGACGGCTATCCGATCAGGCTTCATGTATCGGGCCGGATAACTTGGCGCTACGGCTTCCCGAGGCAGGCGTCGACCGGGAGTTGTTCGAATTTACCCATACCTTCAATAAAACACTGGATCGATTGCAAGCGGCCTATCAGCAAATGGAAGGGTTCAACGCCGACGTAGCCCACGAGTTGAGAACCCCATTGGCTACCCTGATAAGTGGCACCGAGGTGACACTTTTATCCGCCCGGTCCGTCGAAGAATTGAAGAGTCTTCTCGAATCCAACCTGGAGGAACTGCACGGCCTGAAAGTACTCGTCAACGATATGCTGTTTCTCGCGCGCGCCGACGGTGGAGAAGTTGCTCAAGGTCAGCACAATGTCCAACTCCTGGACGTTGCCCTCCACGTGGCCGAGTATTACGACGCGGCGCTCGAAGAGGCCGGACTGTCTGTCGAGGTTCATGGCGGCGGCACGGCCCAGGCGAATTCCCGATTGCTGCGTCGGGCCCTGGCCAATCTGTTGAGTAATGCGATCAAGGCGAGTCCAGTTGGCGGGCGCATCGATATTTACTGCGATGCCGAGGATGGCAAGGGCGAGTTCAGAGTGCGCAATCTCGGGGAGCGGATAGACCCGGACTCCTTGCCACGGATATTCGATCGTTTTTTTCGAGCGGACGGGGCTCGCAGCGGCAGAGCATCGGGACACGGGCTTGGCCTGGCGATTGTTGACGCAATCGCACGCATGCATGGCGGCGCGGTGTTCGCGACATCCGATGGCAGTGGCACCGAGGTGGGCTTTTTCATCGGGCCATCGACGCACATGTCAAAAACGTAATTTCTCCGACAGCGGGGTGTGGGAAGCGGATGCCTATATTGGCAACCAGTCTACATATCCAACTTGGAGAATAACGATGGCAGCCTCTCTTTCGAATCAACGCCGCCGCTTCGTTCAGGGCGTTTCCGCCAGCGTTGCGCTCGCTGGCCTGAGCGGATGGCACGCATCCGCATGGGCAGCACTCGATAAGCCACGAGGTGCAACGCTTTCGGGCAACGAGTTCGACCTGGTGATTTCGGAAACGCTCGTCAATCTGACGGGGGCGCCACGCATGGCCATCACTGTCAATGGCACGCTTCCCGCACCTACGCTGCATTGGCGAGAAGGCGAGACGGTGACCCTGAGAGTGACCAATCGGTTGAAAGAAGACACGTCGATTCATTGGCACGGCATTCTTCTTCCGACCGGCATGGATGGCGTGCCCGGTCTTAGTTTTGCAGGCATTCGGCCGGGTGAAACCTTTACCTACCGATTTGAGGTGCGTCAAAGCGGAACATACTGGTATCACAGTCATTCCGGTTTCCAGGAGCAAGTCGGGCTGTACGGCGCAATTGTCATCGAGCCCAGGCAGGACGATGCAGCCATGGTTGATCGGGACCACGTCGTGCTGCTTTCGGATTGGACCGACGAAGATCCGATGAGCGTCTTTCGTAAGCTGAAGGCCAGGCCCGATTACTACAACGCCATTCAACCCTCTGTGCAAAGCCTGGGGGACGATGCGAAGAAGGTGGGTTGGAAGCAGGCATTGAGCGAACGTCTGATGTGGCAGCGGATGCGGATGAGCAATTCCGACCTCGCTGATGTATCCGGTGCCACGTATACGTTTTTAACTAACGGAACATCGCCAGCCGGCAACTGGACGGGAGTTTTTCGGCCTGGCGAAAAAGTTCGACTCCGGTTCATCAACGGGTCGGCGATGACTTACTTCGACGTTCGGATCCCTGGACTGAAAATGAAAGTCGTTGCCGCAGACGGACTGCCTGTCAGATCGGTGGAAGTCGACGAGTTCCGGATCGCCGTGGCGGAAACCTACGACGTTATCGTCGAACCGTCTGAAAGCCAGGCATACACCATTTTCTCGCAGGCCATGGACCGCTCGGGTTATGCGTGCGCGACGCTGGCGCCGCGTGAGGGCATGCAGGCGGACGTTCCTGCCGTGGACCCGCCGCAGATGTTGACCATGATGGATATGGGCATGGCTCACGACATGGACAGTATGCAAAACGGCGATTCGAGCGGGCCGGCGATGGCGGGTATGGAGCATGGCCACAGCGGCCATGACAGCGGCATGGTCAAAATCGAGCACCCTTATAGGGCCGAGCGCAGTCCGGCCAATTCGATGGTCCCCGATGTCGTCTCGACCCGACTGGACGATCCGGGCCCTGGTTTACGCGACAACGGCCGCAGGGTTCTGACATATTCCGATCTCCACTCCGTTGTCGAGCCAGCCGACAACCACCCTCCGACTCGTGAGATCGAGCTTCATCTGACGGGCAATATGGACCGCTATATGTGGTCGTTCAACGGCGTGAAGTTCGGTGAGACGAAGCCCATTGTGCTCAAGTTCGGCGAGCGGGTTCGGTTCGTGTTGGTCAATGACACGATGATGGCTCATCCCATCCACCTGCACGGACTGTGGAGCGACCTGGAATCTGCTGACGGAAAGTTTCAGGTGCGCAAGCACACGATCAGCTTGAATCCAGCGCAACGCCTCACCTATCGAGTCAGCGCCGACGCCAGGGGAAACTGGGCGTATCACTGTCATCTTCTTTATCACATGGAAGCTGGAATGTTTCGTGCCGTGGTTGTGGAGTGAGAACGAAAATGACAACTCATCGATATCTGCAAAACAGGCTCGCATCGATTGCAGGAGGTGTGGTTTTGGCTGCTACTCATGGGATCGCTGTGGGTCATGTGCATCCGGACACGAAGCCCGATATGCACCACGGTTCGACGGACGGCACGGATCACGGCGCGATGCAGGATATGTCGCGCGGCGTGCAATCCGATGCCGTGCCAGTGGGAAGCTTGCCGACGAGCGATGGCACGACTAGTCAGAACTATGCCGGATACGGCATTCGCCCGCACCTGATGGAGGACGCTGTCAGCAGCAGTTTCGTTTTGGATAAGTTCGGACTGGCCTATGACAGAGCGGGTAAAACAGGTTTTCAGTGGGATGGCGAGTTCTGGATTGGGCGCGACCTGAATAAGCTTTGGATAAAAAGCGAAGGCAGTCGGGTCGAAAACAAAACAGACGGAAAAGTAGAGGCATTCTGGAGTCATGTCGTTTCGCCATTCTGGGATGTGCAATTGGGCGCGCGTCGCGATTTCGGTAAGGGTGCGAGCCGCAACTGGGCTGCGATCGGCGTGCAAGGCACGGCCCCCTACAACATCGATACGCAGATCACGACCTATGTGGGAGGCTCTGGACGAACCGCGCTCGCGTTGAAGGCTGAATACGATCTCTTATTCACCCAGCGCCTAATTCTGACTCCGACGCTCGAAGCAAGTTGGTACGGGAAGAACGACAAAGCGCGGGGGATTGGCTCAGGTCTGTCGAATGCCTCCCTCGCCGTGCGCCTGCGCTACGAGATGACCCGTGAAATAGCCCCCTACATCGGCGTTTCGTTCGGGCGCAAATTAGGCAATACGGCTCGCTATGCCAGCGAACATGGCGAAAGCCGGTCTGAGCGCGCAATTCTGGCGGGCGTTCGCATACAGTTTTAGCCTGATGCCCTGTTGCTGGCCGATTGATCCCTCCGGTGGTGGCAGGAGCACCTTGCCGTGGCGTGTGAATCTGACCCAAGCTAGGACATTTGCTCAATTCATGTCCGGAATGGCTGCCTTTAACTCACTTAAGGGCCGTTATTCCGGACTTGCGCATCATTCGCCGCTACTGTAAATTGTCCGGAATAATGATCCTTAATGAATTTAAGGTCTGGGATTGCAGACATATGAAACGAGACGAAACCCCTCTTTTGACTAAGGAGCGTGTGCAAGAAGCGTACGCGTTGGGCGAGCGCGTGACCCAGCTTCGTCAAGGCTTGCACTTGCGCCAATCCGACGTGGCTGCCCGCGCCGGATTGGCTCGTTCGACTGCTGCGCTAATCGAAAAGGGCGACCCTGGACGGACCTTGGCTCAGGTCTTGCGTTATGTCCATGCCATGGCACCCGATGTGAGTCTGCTTGCTTTACTGACCGGCAGCGTGCCTGCCTTGATTGCTTTGCATGCGCGCAAGCTGCCGCAGCGGATCAGGACGGCGACCAAGCAAGAACTGCGTGATCTGGATTTTTGAGGAGTCGATCGATGGCGGTGCCGCGCTTACGTGATCGCGTTGCCATATTCGTGCATGTCGCCGATGGCGCTGCCGGTACTCATCACTTCGTACCGGCGGGGCTGTTGGATCGTGAGCGGGCGCCGGATGGTCAACAAGTCGACAGCTTCGCCTATGGCACGCGTTACAGAAACCGGCCCGAGGCATTCGCGATCGATCCTCGTGCGCTGCCGCTGCCATCGGCGCAAACACCGCCAGGGCTGCGAGTGTATCCGCTTGCCGATGTCGGCGAGTTCGGTGGGATTCGGGATGCGGCGCCTGACGCCTGGGGGCGGCGAGTCATCGAAGCGCGTTTGAGAGTACCGCCCAACAGCCTGGATGAATTCACCTATCTTCTGGAGGCCGGTAGCGATCGAGTCGGCGCGCTGGATGTGCGCGAGGCCCTGGATGCCGAGCCTCGACAGGCTGCTGGAGGATTGGTCAATCTGCCCTACCTGCTGCAAGCTGCGGCAGCAGTCGAAGCAGGTGAGCACATTCCAGCCAATTTACTGCCTTATCTCGGTGGTGCGCCCTCGGCGGGGGGAGCCCGGCCCAAGGCGTCGGTGCGTGACGAGAATCAGGTACTGTGGTTGGCCAAGTTTCCAGCTAAAAACGATGCGATCAACATGGCGATTGTCGAGGCCGGCGCTTTGGAACTCGCGCGTGTAGCGGGTTTGACGGTGCCGCCATTGCGCGTGATTTCGGTCAACGGCAGTCCGGTTCTGCTCATCCGTCGTTTCGATCGCTATTGGGCGTTGCCCGGCCATTTGCTGCCCGCCACAAGGCGCGGCTACGATACCGAGCCTGAAAAGGGCTATACCGAAGGCCGCATCCCGCAGATCAGCGCACTCACCCTCATGGCGTGTTCCGAAATGGACTCCATTGCTCGCAGCTATAAGGATTTGGCTCAGGCGATCCGCGATCATGTCCACCCGGAATGCATTGCCTTCGATAATGCAGAGTTGTTCGCTCGTATGGTGCTCAACATATTCGTTTCGAACGACGACGACAATTTGCGCAATCACGCATTCTCTTACGACGCCGCGTTGCAAGGCTGGCGGCTCAGTCCGCTGTACGACGTTGTACCTCGGCCATCGGTATCGCAAGAGCGTGGCCTGCATCTGAGTGTGGGCAAGCAGGGTAAGCTGGCCACGCTCGACAATGCCATGAGCGAATTCGCAGCGTTCGTTCCGGACCGGCCTGCCGCGCTCGGCGTGATACGCCAAGTATGGGGCGCGATCCGTCAATGGAAAACCATCTACGAGGCTCAAGGGGCGAGCCCGTCGTTGATCGCTAATCTGGAACGAGCCATCCGGCCGCTATCCGATATTGCCAGTTCGTCGCTGGAACGCGAGTTGCGGTGCGGGTCTTGATCTCGCATCATTACGATTCAATCCGACACCGCCAGACCGGATCAATCGATCAGCTTGACCAACTGCTTGCCGAAATTCTTGCCTTTCAGCAGCCCGAGAAACGCTTCTGGCGCCGAGTCGATGCCGTACGACACGGATTCGCGAGGCTTTAATTTTCCCTGCACCACCAGCTCTGCAAGCTCTTTCAAGGCTTGTGGCCAGTCGTCTTGATGCTCGGTGACGATGAAGCCTTGTACGGTCAGGCGCTGAGTCAGGATGAGCGACGGCGTGTGCCAGGGTTGGGGCGCGCCATCGTAACTGGAGATCAGCCCGCACAGCGCGATGCGACCGAAGGGCTTCATCTGTGACAGCACGCTGTCGAACACGTAGCCGCCGACGTTTTCGAAATAGCCCTGTACGCCATTGGGTGCCGCCTTGGCCAGCGCGCTGGATAAACGCTTGACGTCTTTGTGGGTCTTGTAGTCGATGCATACATCGAATCCCAGTTCGTCAGTCGCGTAGCGGCATTTTTCAGGACCGCCGGCGATGCCCACCACGCGCAGCCCACGAGACTTCGCCAATGCACCGAAAGCACTGCCGACCGCACCGCTCGCCGCCGACACGACGACGGTGTCACCCGGTGCGGATTGGAGTATTCGAGTGAGTCCGTACCATGCGGTCACACCTGGCATGCCTACTGCGCCCAGGTAATACGACAAGGGCACCTGACGGTCGTCCACCTTGCGCAAGCCCTCGCCAGATGCGCCGTCCACCACGCTGTATTCCTGCCAGCCGCCTGCGCCGAGCACTTTTTCACCCACTTTGAAATCGGCGTGGCGGCTTTCGACAACCTCGCCGACCGATGCACCTTGCATGACCTCGCCCAGCGGTTGAGGCGCGGTGTAGCTGCGGGTGTCGTTCATACGACCACGCATGTATGGATCGAGCGTGATGTAGTGATGGCGTAGCAAAACCTGCCCATCGACCAGAGGCGGTGTCTGAGTTTGGACGAGCTTGAAATTCTCTATGGTGGCTTCGCCTTTGGGGCGGCTGACCAGATGAATCTGTTTGTTCGACGGCATGACGGACTCCTGATGTGCAATGGATCGATTGCCGCAACGCGCGTGCCGAGCATACCCGGCGGAGCGAGGATCAGTAGCCGACGACCACGCGTTCGATGACGGCGTCGAGTACCCAGCGCGACGAGGGCGCGTCGGCGGGGGGATTGGGATCGACGGCTTCGATCACGCGTAATCGGTAGATCGAGCCTGGCTGGAAATCGAAACCCACGATGTCGCCGTAATGCAGCTGCCAGGGTTGTGACGGTGTGTCGCGCACTTGCAGGCATTGCATGGGTGCGACCCCCATGCAGGGTGCGCGCTGGGCATTCACGTAGATCAACTTGGCAGGACCGGGTTGGCCTGCGATGGGATCCAGACGGCGCGCGAAATCGACGATCTCGCCATTGGCGAACGTCATGGTCAGTCGCTGTGGGTTGCTGTAGTTGTCTACGCCCGAGGTGGCAATGTGCGCCAGGCCGGTAAGGTAATCGCGTTCGAGCGCCGCGGCGTCAGAGCTGGCGCAGTTGCGTGCGCCAGCAACGGGGGCAGACGTCAACATGATCAAGCCATTGGCGACGGTGTAGTCCGCCGAGTAGCTATTGCAGCCCGAGCGCCCGCTCACACGGCGCTGACCGTCGGTTTGTGTAAACACCAAGGTGAGCGGTTGCTGACCGTTGGCTGCGTGGGGGACAGGCCGCAAGCCGCCTCCCACCCGAGTCCAGCGCGCCAATTCCCACGCAGTTTGCGTGTACGGGTTGGATGCCTCGGCGGGTTGATAGACGGCTTGCGGAACGACAGCGCCCCGATTGTTTTGCGCAGGACTGGTGCAGGCCGTCAATGCGGCCACCATGGCCATTGATGCTGCGGCGGCCCATGCCACCGAGCGACGGTGCGGCACGGCGTTCAACCCGGCATCAGCCACGTCGAGCGGGCGGTGTGTGGGCACTTGGACGGCAAGCATAGGGCGATTGGCAGGCATGTTCGAGTCCCGGTGGGTAAGCAAGGCAGGCACGCTCTCAGGAGCGCGTGGGCGGATCGTCGCCACGGGTAAATTCTAGGACGTCTCCACCGTCCAGCGTCAACGTCATCTGGCGCGGTGCGCCGCCGCTATCCAAACTGAAGATCCTGATGCTCGCCAATGCCTTCAAGTAGTCGCGCTCGAGCGCTGCCGCGGCTGGTGACGGACATGCCATTCGAGTGGATGCAGGCGCGGTGATCGACAATTTGCCCTTGGCCAAGTCGTAGCGGCCCCGATAGGTGTTGCAACCCGAGAATCCGGCGACTCGATAGTCTTTGCCCTGGGCGAGAAAATCCAAGGTGACAGGACGGGCTTCTGCATCCGGTCGAGAGGGTTTGCGGGATGCGTGCGGATTGGCTTGACCAGGCGTCTGTACATCGGAGGCCATCGCTTGGACGGGGCGAGGCTGACCGCCCACCGAAGTCCAGCGGGTGAGTGTCCAACTGGTCTGGGCGATGGTGTCGGGCGTAGTGGCGGCATTGGTGGCCGCCGCGCCTTGCGCTGCGGCATGGCCGGTATGCGTGCCGCAGCCCGCCGCCAGTCCTGCCGCAAGCAAAGGCACCAGCATCCAGGCAAGAGCGCCTGGGGTACGTACGAATGGCATGGCGGGTCTCCGAGAGTCAGAACGAAGCAACAGGGGCATTATCCTGCCTTCAGCACGTAGCCTGCCTGCGATGGTTGTGCCCTGGCGTCCATTCCTTCAGCTACGGCGGCCTCGGCGAGTCAGTCGCCACACATGGGCGGGGGGCACGTTGGCCAGTACGACGTCTACCTTCGCTGCACGTACGCCGAGCGAATCCAACACCCGGCGGGGAATCGGGCAGTGCCGCCCATAGGTAAAAAAGTACAGCGCGCCGCCCTGGCGAAGGTGCGCGAAAGTGCCTCGCACCAAACCGATACGGGCTCTCAGGGGCAAGTTCAACAGCGGCACGCCACAGATCGCCGCGCCGGCGGGTTCACCGTCCAAAAGCGTGTGGCGCGCCAACCGGCTGGCATCCAGCACATGCACTTCGGCCTCGGGAAAGCGTCGAGTCAGGCGATGAGCGAAATCGGGATCCATCTCGACCAAGGCCAGGTCGGTTTCGTGCAAGCCCCGATCGAGCAAGGCGCGCGTGAAGACGCCCGTGCCTGCGCCCAGTTCGATCACCGGGCCCGTGGTGGGCGAGATATGACGTGTCATGGCGCGTGCCAGGCGAGCGCTCGATGGCACGATGGCACCCACGCCTTGCGGGTTGGCACGCCACGCCTGAAAGAACGAGACTCGCTCGGCGATCCATGCGTTGCGGCCAATGGCCTCGCCGCCCCAGCGCGCACTCCGTCCCGCCGCCTGGGTAACGTGACGCCACAAGCCGCCGAAGACGCTCAAGGGTGCGTGGGCCCAGTGGCTGCTGGCGGCGGCACTGCCGTCGCCCGACATGTGCGGTCGTGGCCCGGCAGCGCGGCGCCGGTTACCATAGCTGTCTTGTCGCCGACTGAATATCTCGCCCAGCATGTCCCGCATCGTCAACATCGCCTCCTACAAATTCGTTTCGCTCGATGATCTGCCCGCATTGCGCGAGCGGTGCATCGCGCTTACCGACGCACACCGGATCAAAGGCACCATCCTTCTGACTCCAGAAGGCATCAATATGTTCCTGGCTGGTGCCGACGCCGATATCACGGCGGTCGTCAACGCCATACAAGCCGAACCTGCGATCGGACCCCTGGAGGTGAAACGCAGTTATTCCGACACCGTACCATTCGGCAAGATGCGTGTCCGTATCAAAAAGGAAATAATCCGGATGGATCACCCGACGATTCGTCCCGAAGCGGGCCGCGCGCCAGCGGTCACCGCCGAACAACTGGCGGCGTGGCTGGATCGAGGGCATGACGATGCCGGGCGCGAAGTGGTGCTGCTGGATACGCGTAATGGTTTCGAGGTCGCTGCCGGTACGTTCGAGGGGGCGATCGACTGGGGGCTGCGCAAGTTCACGGAGTTTCCCAACGCGCTACGTAGTCACAAACAAGACTTCGAAGGCAAAACGGTCGTCAGCTTTTGCACTGGGGGCATTCGCTGCGAGAAGGCCGCCATCCTGATGGCCGAAGAGGGCGTCAAGGCGGTCTATCAGCTGGAGGGTGGCATCCTGAAGTACTTCGAGACGGTGGGTCAGAAGCACTATCGGGGCAGTTGCTTCGTATTCGACGAGCGTCAGGCCGTCGATGCCGGGCTTGCCCCGGCGTCCGTCGGCGAGCAGGTGGCGGCGCTGGACCGCAAGCCGCAGCACGACTGAGCCGCTTGCGGATCCAGGCGTTCTCGCTTAACTGACGCGCATGCCCGGTAGTGCGCCAGAACCCGGCTCCAACACGTAGATACCGGGTTGTGCCTTGTCGTCGGCATGGCTGGCGGCCAGTACCATGCCTTCGGACACGCCGAATTTCATCTTGCGCGGCGCCAGGTTGGCCACCATGACCGTAAGCTTGCCGACCAGATCGGCGGGCGAGTAGGCCGATTTGATGCCCGAGAACACCGTGCGATGACGGCCCTCGCCGACGTCCAGGGTCAGCTTGAGCAACTTCTTGGAGTCCGGCACTTCTTCGCACTGAACGATTCGTGCGACACGCAAATCGATCTTCACGAAATCATCGATGCCGATGACCGGTGCGATCGCCTCGCCACCCGGCGCGGGTGCGCCGGCGTCGGTCGATGCGTGAACGGGCGAGCCGCTGGCCGCCAATCCTGCCGCAACAACGGTCGACGATCCGGCGGCGGATCCGGTCGCGCTGGTCGATGCCTTGCCCGCGCCAGCATCGTCCGGCTTGTCGAACAGATTTTCCAGCACGTTCGGATCGACCCGCTGCATCAAGTGCTTGAACGGCGCGACATGGGTGGGAACGATGCTGGCATCGGCCCAGGTGTATTCGCGTTGGCCGCCGAACAGCTCCAGTGCGACCCGGCGGGTCACTGCGGGCAGTACGGGGGTCAGCATGATCGACAGCGCCTTGAATCCCGCCAGGGCGCGCGAGCATACGTCCTGCAAGCCTGCACGCTGCTCGGCAGTGGCCGTTTCGAGCGTCTTGGCGATCACCCAGGGCTGGGCGGCGTCGAATGCCTGATTGACCGAGTCGGCATAGGCCATGATGTCGCGAATGGCGCGACCGAATTCACGTGCCTCGTAGCTCTCACGAACCTTGGCGGCCAAGGCTTCCTGTGTTTGCACCATGGCCGTGGTGTCGCCCGCGTAGGCCAGTTGGCCATCGAAGTGACGGGTGAGGAAGTTGGCGGCGCGGCTGGCGATGTTGACGTACTTGCCGATCAAGTCGCTGTTGACCCGCGCAATGAAATCGGCGGCGGTGAAGTCCAGGTCTTCGACTCGGGCGTTGAGTTTGGCGGCGATGTAATACCGCAGCCATTCGGCATCCATGCCGAGATCCAGATAGCGCAGCGGCGAGATGCCCGTGCCCCGGCTTTTGGACATTTTCTCGCCGTTGACCGTCATGAAACCATGCACGTTGAGCTGATCCGGCGTCTTGCGGCCGGAGAAGTGCAGCATGGCGGGCCAGAACAGCGCGTGAAAATAAATGATGTCCTTGCCGATGAAGTGAACCTGCTCGGTCGAACCGGCGGGATCCAGCAAGGCATCGAAATCCAGGCCCTTGACGGCACAATACGACTTGAGCGAGGCCAGATAGCCGATAGGCGCATCCAGCCACACGTAAAAGTACTTGCCCGGCGCATCCGGAATCTCGATACCGAAGTAAGGCGCGTCACGGGAAATGTCCCAGTCGCCCAGCTTGGCTTCGCCGCCTTCGGCACCCAGCCACTCGCGGGTCTTGGCCAGTACCTCGGACTGCAAGCGCTTGGCGCCTCGCACGTTCTCGCCCGTCGTCCACTTTTGCAGGAATTCGACGCAACGCGGGTCGGACAGATTGAAGAAAAAGTGTTCAGACGACTTCAGGACAGGTTTGGCGCCCGTGAGTGCCGAGTAAGGCTCGATCAGGTCGGTGGGCGCGTATACCGCACCGCACACCTCGCACGAATCGCCGAACTGGGCCTTGGCGTGGCATTTGGGGCACTCGCCCTGGATGTAGCGATCGGCCAGGAACATGCCTTCGACCGGGTCGTAGAACTGTTCGATGTCGCGGGACGCGATCAGGCCAGCGGCCACCAGCGACTTGTAGATCTCGCCGGACAGGGCGGCGTTTTCAGGGGAGTGGGTGCTGTGCCAGTGGTCGAAACGGATCCCGAAACCGTTCAGATACGTTGGGCGCTCGGCAGCGTAGCGGCCCACCAACGCCTCGGGCGTGATGCCTTCGGCCTTGGCCTTGAGCATGATGGGCGCGCCATGAGCGTCGTCGGCGCCGACGAAATGCACCGTATGGCTCGCCATTCGCATCGCACGCACCCAGATGTCGGCCTGGATATATTCCATGATGTGGCCGGTATGGAACGAGCCGTTGGCATACGGCAGTGCGGTCGTGACGAAAAGGGTGCGAGTCATGGGAGAGTAGCCGCTGGTTGAGAAACTGAACCGGCTATTCTAAAGCCAAAGCCTGCACAGGCCGAAGCCCCGGGTCTTTGACATGCAGTCCTGCCCGACCGGCCACGGTGGCGCAGGACTCAGAGTAACTGTCCGTGTCAGTGGACGCGGCGAGCTTCCACATCGACCACGTCGGGGCGGCGCGCCTGTTCACGGGTGAAGGGGTCGGTTTTCTGGAACGGGTTCTGGCCGGCACGGGCGCCGAAGGGCTTGCCGCGCAGCTTGGCCACGACATAAAGCACGCCCACGGCGATGGCGGTGGACACCATGAACAGCAGCGCCATGCCCATGCCCACGAGGGCCAGCATGGCGAGGATGATGGTGCGCACGAAACGGGTAAGTGTGTCGGTCATAGACAGTCTGACGAATGAGGCAGAAAAAGGTTCCCGCCTTATCCGCTATCCTTTAGGGTGTGTAAGACGTCGGCTATCGCCGATCCGCCTGGGAATCAATAGTGACATGAGTTCGAGCATAGAACAAATCCGCAAGACATTGGCGCAAGTCGTTGACCCGGTGACGGGCCGCGACCTGGCCGTGGGGTTGCGCGAACGCGACGTCGCGGCTGACGGTGCCCACACTGCCGTCAGTGTATGGCTCGATTATCCGGCCGCCGACTGTGCGCCCGCGCTCCAGACTGCCGCGCACGCCGCGCTGGCTGGCGCGGGCTTATCGGCCGTTCGCGTGACAGTGGGCTGGCGGATCGCCGCGCATGCCGTCCAACACGGTTTGAAACCCTTACCCACGGTGCGCAACATCATCGCCGTCGCCTCGGGCAAGGGGGGGGTCGGCAAAAGCACGACCGCTGCCAACCTGGCGCTGGCGCTGTCGGTGCAAGGCGCGCGGGTCGGTATCTTGGACGCCGATATCTACGGCCCCAGTGTGCCTACCGTGCTGGGCATCGAGGGTCGTCCCGAGAGTAAAGACAACAAGACGATGGAGCCACTGACCGGGCACGGCATCGAAGCCAATTCCATCGGCTTTTTGATCGACCCCGAGTCGCCCGCGATCTGGCGTGGCCCCATGGTGACTCAGGCGCTCGAACATATGCTGCGCCAGACCAACTGGGGCGATCTCGATTACCTGATCGTCGATATGCCGCCGGGCACGGGCGACATCGCGCTGACCCTCTCTCAGAAAGCACCTGTGGTCGGCGCGATCATCGTCACCACGCCGCAGGATCTTGCCTTGGCCGACGCCCGCAAAGGCTTGCGCATGTTCCAGAAAGTGAATGTGCCGGTGTTGGGCGTGATCGAGAACATGGCCGTGCACGTGTGCAGCCAGTGCGGCCATGCCGAGCATATCTTCGGTGAAGGAGGCGGCGCGCGCATGGCGACGCAATACGAGGTGGACAGCCTGGGCGAACTGCCGCTGTCGATGGACATCCGGGTGCATGCCGACGCCGGACGGCCCACTGTCGTGGCCGACCCCGACGGCGCGGCGGCGCGGGCCTATCATGCGATCGCTCGCCGGGTCGCCCTGAAGGTTGCGGCCCTGCCCCGCGATACTGCTGGCTTGTTTCCCCCTATCGTGGTGAAGCCCTGACCCATGCCGATGCTGAAACGCATCTTTGCATTCGGGGCGGTCTGCGTCAGCGCAGCGGCCTGGGCCGACAAGCCTGAAGTCATCATCGATCCGGGCGGCGTCAATCCACAGGCGTTGCAGGTCATCACTCAATCGGTCAACGTCATCGCCACGCAGGCCGAAGATCAGGACGGCGGCGAGGCCGATCGCCTGCGCCGCCGCGCACGCGATGCCACCTTGGCCGCGCTGGCCACGCAAGGCTATTTTTCGGCGCAGGTGAGCTTGGATGCGGGCACCGATGTGGCGGGCGAGACCTGGGATATCGTGATTGAACCGGGCCAGCGGGCCATGATCGGATCGGTCGATCTTCAGTTCGAGGGCCGTATCGCCCGCCCCGAATACGCCGACCGCGTGGCGCAACTGCGCCGTGCCTGGTTGCTGCCGGAGGGGCGTCCGTTCATCAACGCCGACTGGAACAAGGCCAAAGCGGCCTTGCTGGATGACATCGGCACGCGCGATTTTTATCTGGCCCGGATGACGGCTTCGGCTGCCGATGTGGATGCCGCCGCTGCCCGGGTGGCCCTGCGCGTGGTGATCAACAGTGGGCCGCAAGTGCATCTGGGCGAGCTGCGCACCAAGGGCCTCGAACGCGTGCCCGACAGTTTGATCGCGCGCTACATCCGTTATCGCGAAGGCGATCCCTTCAATCAGAACCAGTTGGACGAATGGCAGCAAGATCTGCAAGGCACCTCGTTTTTTCGTGGCGCGTTCGTGACGGTCGAACGTCCTGGCGAGGAAGGTTTTTCGGCCACACCCGGCGTCGAGGACGATGATGAGTCGGTGCGAACCAGCCGCGCGTTGCGCAATGCCAGCTTGCGCCAGGACGATGGCCTGACGGTGGGACGCACCGACCCGACCCAGCCCGAAGGCGACGCGCGCGTAGCGGGCGGCGTTGCGCCCCCGGCGCCGCCAGTCGATGCCGACAGCGAGATCACCTTGCCGGTCAACGTCCGCGTGGTCGAGGCGCCGCCCAAGCGCTTCGCAACGTCCTTGGGCTTCGATTCCGATGTCGGCGTGCGGGGCGAGGCGCAATATCGGCAGAACGTGGTGCTCGGCTTGCCGCTGACGATGGAAACCGGGGTGCGCCTCGATAGAAAGCGGCAACGCGCCTATGCCGACTTTCTGCTGCCACCGACTGAAGAAGGTTATCGGGACAGTATCGGGTTGTTGGCCGACCGCAGCGATGTTCAGGGCTTGCGTCAAACGCGTTATGCCGTGGGTGCGAACCGCAGGATCGAGACGCGCGGGCCGGGCCGGGTCGATTACGAAACGCGTTTCGGCTTGCTGGGTGCCTACGACAAGATCGATATCAGCGGGGCTGAAAGCTATAACTTACCGACCCTGACCGCCACGGGGCAGTGGCTGCGCCGCGACGTCGACAGTCGCTACAACCCTCGCGAAGGCAATCTGATCGCGCTGGGGGGCGGGCTGGGGATGACGCTGGACAAGCAAGAGCCGTTTACTCGAGCCGATCTGCGCGTTCAAAAGTGGTGGCCGATGTTCGAGCGCGATGTGCTGACCGTGCGCGGCGAGGTGGGCAAAGTATGGGCCAACGAGCGAGTGCGGGTGCCGGACGACTTCGGCTATCGCACGGGCGGTGCCCGCACGATTCGAGGCTACAAGTATCTCGGGCTGGGCGAGCGTCGGGGCGACGCCGTCGTCGGTGCCGCTGCCATGGCGGTGGCCAGCATCGAGTACGACCATTATTTCAACGACACCTTTGGCATGGGCGTATTCGTGGATGCAGGCGATGCCGCGTCTTCCTTCGGCAGCATGCAGTGGGCAGTCGGCTATGGCGTGGGCGCGCGCGTTCGTACGCCTGCCGGTCCGCTGTTCCTGGATGTGGCGCATGGCAACCGTAGCGGCGGCGTGAAGCTGCAATTTTCCCTGGGTATCGCGTTTTGATCCGATTCTTGGCTCGCGTGCTTCGTTCGTTTCTTGTCTGGTGGCTACCCGCGCTGGTGCTGGTGATCGCCCTGGCAGCGAGCCTGGTGTTCTGGCTGGCCGCCAGCGAGCGTGGCACGCGCGTGCTGCTCACGACGGTGGCCAGCCAGTTCGACGGCGTGGCCGAGGACGTCAATGGCAGTTTGCTGGAAGGCGTGCGGGTGCGGCGTTTCGACATCGCGTTTCCGGGCGTATCGGTGCATGCCACCGACATCGAGCTGGCCGTCGATTGGCGCGCGTTGAGTCAGGGCCTGCTGCATGTCAACCGGTTGGCGACGGGCGACTTGACGGTGGCGCTGACCACCGCCGATCTGGCCGAGCCCGAAATGCCGCCTGATGGTTCGCCGATCTCTCTGCCGGTGGATATCGCAGTCGATCATCTGGCGGTGGGCGCGTTTACTTTGACGCAGGACGGCACGCCGCTGCCGGTGTCGCTGGGGCGTTTGCAGGGCACGGTCGCAGCCGGTCAGGATGGGGCGCAGGTACGCATCAATACCTTGCGCGTCGGTCATGCCATGGCCGAAATGGATGTCGAAGGCGAGCTGAGTTTGAACGAGTGGGCCGATCCGTGGCCGCTGGCAGCCGATCTTTACGTGGCGGCTCACGGGCAGACGGCCGATTCGCCGCTATGCGTGCGGCGGCTTTGGGACGCGACGGCTGCCGCCGCACCGTCGGCGGTGACTCCGTCAGCCAACACGGCAGCGGGCACGACAGCGAGTGCGGCAGCAACCCCGGCAAATGCCGATTGCGTCATTGTCCTGCGCGCCCAGGCCAATGGTTCGCTGGAAAGCATGCAGGTCGCGCTGCACGGCGAGGGTGGTGCAGCCACGCTGGAGGCCGTCGCCGACTTGAGCTTGCGGGATGTGTTCCCGTTGCGTAGCGCTCGAGCGCGCCTGGCGCTGCCGGACGGCTCGGGTCTGGATGCCCAGGTCGATTGGCAAAGCACCGTCCGCGATGGGCAGGTGGACGATGCGCTCGAGGGGACACTGACCGTATCGCGGCTGGATGTCGGCAGACTGGCCGGCGATGCCATTCCTCCTGCGCTCATCAGCCTGACGGCGGGTTTCGACGTGACAATCGTCAATCAGCAAAGCCTGTCGCGTGCCAGCCTGGATATCGTCGTGGGCGAGGGCAGCCGCTGGAACAATCAAGCCCTGAGCGGTCATGTGCGCGGCCTGGTGCTGGCCGAAGGCACGCCCGCGCCGAACGCCGATCCCCTGGCCGCCTTGCGTATCGATGCGTTGGATGTCGATCTGAAGATAGCGGGCGATTGGCTGCGCATGACGGGCAGCCTGGGACAGTCGGCCAGTGCCATCGATCTGGACCTGAGTGCGCCGCGATTGGCGGCCTTGTGGCCGGATCTGCCCGGCGGCGCCAGCCTGAAAGGCAAGATCGGCGGCACGATCGGCGAACACCGCGGCGATTTGCAGGCCACCTATACCCCCGATTCGCCACGTGCCGGCCAATTGGGGCTGGCGCCCGCCGAGGCTCGCGTGCAGTTTTCAGGTGGCTGGGGCGGCGACCCCGCTGCAAGGCCCCAAGCCACAGCGCCCGGCAACCCGGCAGCACCCGCTTCCGCCACGCCATCAGCGACCCCGGGTGCCGAAGCGCCCATCGTATCGACCTCGATAGATCGCAGCATCGGCTGGCGCGGAACGATCAACAGCTTGCGGGCGGCACACGCCGGGTTCCTGCTCGATCTGGCGCAACCGCTCAAACTGTCTTTTCTGCCTCAAGCCGCGGCACCCGACTGGCAATGGCAGGTGGCCGCCACGACACTCAATCTCGGCTTCCCCAACAATCAGCGCATGGTGCTGGCGCATCGGGGCTCACGGGGTGGCGCGGGCCGCTGGCAGACCGCCGGCCGTGTCGATAACGCCGTGGTCAACGAGCCTTTGATTCGCGGCATATTGGGTGCGCTCGATCCTGCCTCGCTCAAAGCGCCTGACAATCGGCCCACCCGAGTTAATGGCCAGGCTCCGGCATCGGCCCGCGAGATTGCCCTCGATCTGGACTGGGATCTGCAATTCGCTGGCGCATTGAGTGGTCGCGCCCGTGTCGCCCGCCGCTCGGGAGACCTGCTTATTCCGGGCGATCCGCCCGTGCCATTGGGCCTGAACGCGCTGTCGCTGGATCTGGCGATCAAGCCCACCAGCGCCCGGTCGAGCCGGGTCGATGGCAGTTTGCAAGCGCGCACCGCGCGTATGGGGCAGATCGATGGATCGGTGCAGGCCGTCGTGATGGCCACCGATGCGGGTGGCCTGGGCCTGGATCCCCGCCAGCGCATGCGTGCCCAGCTCAACGCCAAGATCGCCGACCTCAGTTGGGTCAGCTTGTTTACCGGCGATTCGATCGAGGTAGGGGGCGCGGTCGATGCAACGATCGACGCCTCGGGCACCCTGGATGGTCAGTGGGATTCGAAAGGGAGTGTGCGGGCGACCGGCTTGAAGCTGGTACAGATCGACAACGGCGTACGGTTGTTCGACGGCACCTTGTCGGCCACCTTGGCGAACAACGTCGTGACGCTGAACACCTTGCGCTTTCCCGCGATGTTGCGCGTGCTGCCCACCGAGTGGCGCACCCGTACCTGGATCACCCAGGAGGACGATGCCAAGAACGGCTATCTGGAGGCCAGGGGTCAATGGCGCTTGGACGATTCGGCCGGTCAGCTGCGAGTGGATATTCATCGCTTCCCGATTCTGCAACGTTCGGATCGCTTCGCCATGATCACCGGTGGCATAGACATCGACGCGGCCTTGCCGCGCGTGTCGATCACCGGCGACATCAAGAGCGATGCGGGCTGGGTCAGCCTGGAAATTCTGCAAAGCGTACCCGCGCTGGACGATGACGTGCGCGTGCGTCGGCCCGGCGACAGCGACAAGGTGAATGTACCGCTGGAAGCCACCATGAATCTCAAGTACGACATGGGGCCCCGGTTCTATATCACCGGCATGGGCTTGAACGCGGGCATCGTGGGCAACATGCAGATTCTGCTCAACCAGGGGCGTCTGTCGGGCGCCGGGCAATTGCGCACGCGGGGCGGTCGCATCGAAGCCTACGGTCAGGGGCTGCAATTGCGGCGCGGGACCGTGACGTTCCAAGGCGCGATCGACAATCCCGTTCTGGACATCGAAGCCTTGCGAACCAATCAGGCGGTCGAGGCCGGCGTGCGGGTCGGAGGCACGGCCCAGCGCCCGCGCATCGACATGGTGTCCTACCCCGAGGTCAGCGACGTCGAGAAGCTGTCCTGGCTGATTCTGGGGCGGGGGCCCGACGACAGTGGCGGCGAGACGGCCTTGCTGCTGTCGGCAGGCGCCGCCTTGATTTCCGGTGGCGAGCCGTTCTATCGGAAATTCGGCTTAGACGATGTGACCGTGCGCTCGGGCGCCATCGGCTCGTCGGGCAGCATCCTGCCCGACCGCACGGTGGCCAGCAGTATCAACCGGCCTTCGGAAGACCTGGCCCAACAATTCGTCGTGGCCAGCAAGCGCTTCGCCAATGGAATCACTCTGAGTATCGAGCAGTCCATGGGCGGAACCGGTACAGTGGGTCGGGCCAGCTATCTGCTGCGCCCGGGCTTGTCGGCGGATATCAAGGCGGGTACGGTCAGCGGGCTGTCTCTGGTGTATCGGACATTTTTCCGCTGACGGCTGAACTAAAATAGTCACCAAACCGCAATACTTTCAGGACACAGGCTGACTTCCATGAGCATCAAAAGCGACCGTTGGATCAAACGCGCGGCAGAACAAGGCATGATCGAGCCATTCGAGCCCGGTCAGGTGCGCCACGGCGCCGACGGCGGGCGCATCGTCAGCTACGGCACCAGCAGCTACGGCTACGACGTGCGTTGCGCCGACGAATTCAAGATCTTCACAAACATCAATTCGACCATCGTCGATCCGAAGAATTTCGACGAGAAATCCTTCGTCAATTTCAAGGGCGACGTGTGCATCATTCCGCCGAATTCCTTCGCGCTGGCGCACACGGTCGAGTATTTCCGCATTCCCCGTTCGGTGCTGACCGTCTGCCTGGGCAAAAGCACCTATGCGCGCTGCGGCATCATCGTCAACGTCACCCCGCTCGAACCCGAGTGGGAGGGCCATGTGACGCTGGAGTTCTCCAATACCACCCCGCTGCCGGCCAAGATCTACGCAGGGGAGGGCTGCGCCCAGATGCTGTTCCTGGAAAGCGACGAGATCTGCGAGACGTCCTACAAAGACCGTGGCGGTAAATATCAGGGCCAGCGCGGCGTGACCTTGCCGCGTACCTGACCCCTTTGAATCCCGATCCGTCCGGCGGCCAGCCCTGCTGCGCCGCCGTTTTTGTTACTGTGACATTCGAAAGACGAGCAGGGCACGCACACTGCCGCCGCTTCGTCACGCGCAAGATGTACACTCGCGTCCGTTTGCTTGCCAACCCTGGAGCGCCCGCATGAAATTTCGCTTCCCCATCATCATCATCGACGAAGACTACCGGTCCGAAAACGCCTCCGGGCTGGGCATTCGCGCACTGGCTACCGCCATCGAGGCCGAGGGCGTCGAGGTGCTGGGCGTCACCAGTTATGGCGACATGAGTTCGTTCGCGCAGCAGCAAAGCCGCGCCAGCGCCTTCATCCTGTCGATCGACGATGAAGAGTTCGACGCCGATTCGCCCGAAGACGTGGCCAGCGCCATCAAGGCGCTGCGCACTTTCATCAACGAATTGCGCTTCCGCAACGAAGAAATCCCGATCTACCTCTACGGCGAGACGCGCACCTCGGAACACATTCCGAACGACATCCTGCGCGAGTTGCACGGCTTCATTCACATGTTCGAAGACACGCCCGAGTTCGTGGCGCGTCACATCATTCGAGAAGCCAAGAGCTACGTCGATAGCCTGGCCCCGCCGTTCTTCCGTGAGCTGGTGAAGTACGCCCAGGACGGATCGTACTCGTGGCACTGCCCGGGTCACTCGGGCGGCGTGGCGTTCTTGAAGAGCCCGGTGGGCCAGATGTTCCACCAGTTCTTCGGCGAGAACATGCTGCGCGCCGACGTCTGCAACGCGGTCGACGAACTGGGCCAGTTGCTGGACCATACCGGCCCGGTGGCCGAGTCGGAGTTGAATGCCGCGCGCATTTTCAACGCCGATCACTGCTTCTTCGTAACCAACGGCACGTCCACCTCGAACAAAGTCGTGTGGCATGCCAACGTGGCCGCCGACGACATCGTGCTGGTCGATCGCAACTGCCACAAGTCGATTCTGCACGCCATCACGATGACTGGCGCGATTCCCGTGTTCTTGCGGCCGACCCGCAACCATCTGGGCATCATCGGTCCGATCCCGCTGGAAGAGTTCGAGCCCGAGAACATCAAGCGCAAGATCGAAGCCAATCCGTTCGCACGCAAAGCGTTGAACAAGACGCCGCGTATCCTGACGCTGACCCAGAGCACCTACGACGGCGTGATCTACAACGTCGAGATGATCAAGGAAAAACTGGGCAGCTACGTCGATACGCTGCATTTTGACGAAGCCTGGTTGCCGCACGCGGCGTTCCACACGTTCTACCGCGACATGCACGCGATCGGCGTGGATCGCCCGCGCAGCCCCGAAGCCATGGTCTTCGCCACGCACTCGACCCACAAGCTGCTGGCCGGCATCTCGCAAGCCTCGCAGATCATTGTGCAGGAGTCGGAGACGCGCAAGCTGGATCGCAACATCTTCAACGAGGCGTACTTGATGCACACCTCGACCTCGCCGCAGTACGCCATCATTGCGTCCTGCGACGTGGCCGCGGCCATGATGGAGCCGCCGGGCGGCACCGCGCTGGTCGAAGAGAGCATCCGTGAAGCCATGGATTTCCGCCGCGCCATGCGCAAGGTGGAAAGCGAATACGGTCGCAACGACTGGTGGTTCAAGGTGTGGGGCCCCAATCGCCTGCCTGCCGAGGGCATTGGCCAGCGCGACGAATGGCTGCTGGAAGCCGACGATCACTGGCACGGTTTCGGCAGCTTGGCCGATGGGTTCAACATGCTGGATCCGATCAAGGCCACGGTCATCACCCCGGGTCTGGATATTTCGGGGTCGTTCGGCGAAACCGGTATCCCGGCAGCGCTGGTGTCGAAGTATCTGGCCGAGCACGGCGTGGTCATCGAGAAGACGGGTCTCTATTCTTTCTTCATCCTGTTCACCATCGGCATCACCAAGGGCCGCTGGAACACGCTGTTGACGGCCTTGCAGCAGTTCAAGGACGACTACGACCGCAACCAGCCGATGTGGCGCATTCTGCCCGACTTCTGCAAGAGTTTCCGGCGCTACGAGCGCATGGGGCTGCGCGACCTGTGTCAGCAGATTCACGAAGCCTACCGAGCCCGCGACGTCGCTCGCCTGACCACCGAGATGTACCTGAGCGACATGGTGCCTGCGCTCAAACCCTCCGATGCGTTCGCCCGCATGGCGCATCTCGAGGTCGAGCGTGTCAGCATCGACGAGTTGGAAGGCCGCGTGACCGGCGTGCTGTTGACGCCGTACCCGCCGGGCATTCCTCTCCTGGTGCCGGGCGAACGATTCAACAGCACCATCGTCCAGTACCTGCAATTCGCGCGTGAATTCAACGAGCGTTTCCCAGGTTTCGAGACGTATGTCCACGGTCTGGCGGGCGAGGCCATGCCCGATGGCACGATGCGTTATTACGTCGATTGCCTGATCGAAGACTGATGTTCGATGTCGCCGTGATCGGCGCTGGCGCGGCCGGCATGTTGTGTGCCGCCGTGGCCGGCCAGCGTGGTCTGCGGGTCGTGTTGATCGATCACGCCGAACGTCTGGCCGAGAAGATTCGCATCTCGGGCGGCGGGCGCTGCAACTTCACCAACGTGAACACGCAGCCGGCCAATTTCATTTCTGAGAACCCGCATTTCGCTCGCTCGGCGTTGGCGGGCTATACGCCGCAAGACTTTCTGGGCTTGATGCGCGAGCATCGTATTGCGTGGCACGAGAAGCACAAAGGCCAGCTTTTTTGCGACGACAGCGCCGAAGACATCATCGAGATGTTGCGCACCGAGTGCGCGCGCGGTCAGGTGCAATGGCGGATGCCGTGCAACGTCGATAGCGTGGCGCGCAGCGAGGTCGACGATCGGGTGCGCTACGACCTGGCGACCGATCAGGGGGCGATTGCGGCGCGTCATCTGGTGGTGGCGACAGGCGGCATGGCGATCCCGCAGTTGGGGGCCACCGATTTTGGTCTGAAGCTGGCCCGCCAGTTCGGATTGAAGGTGGTAGAGCCCCGTCCGGCGCTGGTGCCTCTCACGTTTGCAGGACCGGTCTGGGCACCTTATGTGCCTTTATCCGGACTGGCCATCGAGGCCGAGATCATCACCGGTGAGGGCAAGCGCGCCACCCGCTTCCTGGAAGACGTGTTGTTCACGCACCGGGGCCTGTCGGGACCCGGCATCCTGCAAATTTCCAGCTACTGGCAGCCGAATACGGCCATCACCCTGAACCTGGCGCCGGGACGCGATCTGGCGGCCGAACTGATGGCCGCGCGCAGCGGCAACAAGCAGCAGCTCTCTACGGTGCTGGCGGGTCTGTGGCCCAAGCGATTGGCCGACGCCTGGCTCGAAGACGCCGCGGGCGGGCTGGGACAGCTCCGGCTGGCCGATGCGCCGGATCGGGCCTTGCGGGGTCTGGGGGCCGCCGTACACGCGTGGACACTGTCGCCCGACGGCACCGCAGGCTACAAGAAGGCTGAAGTCATGCGGGGCGGTGTCGATACCAAGGGCCTGGATCAACGCAGCATGCAGGCACGCGAGGTGCGCGGCCTTCACTTCGTCGGCGAGGTGGTCGATGTAACGGGTTGGCTGGGGGGCTATAACTTCCAGTGGGCCTGGGCGTCGGCGATGGCGTGTGCGCGGGGGTTGTCGCAGGCGGCATAAATCCCTGCGACGCGCTTGGCCTTCATCGCATCGGCGATGCAAAAGCGATAAGCTGTTGCATTGACGCGACTGGGCCCTGGCAATGCCCGCCCCCTCGGCCGCGATTCATGTTTACCGATTTTTCAACTGGAGATTGCAGATGGCTTACACGCTTCCGAAACTGCCCTATGCTTACGACGCGCTCGAACCCCATATCGATGCCGCGACGATGGAAATCCATTACACCAAGCATCACCAGACCTACATTAACAACGTCAACGCCGCGCTCGAAAAAGCCGGTGTCCCCGCGCTCGCCAATGTGGACGATCTGGTCGCTGGCCTGGACAAGCTGCCCGAAGAGCTGAAAGGCCCGGTGCGCAACAACGGTGGCGGCCATGCCAACCACAGCCTGTTCTGGACGGTGATGTCGCCCAACGGCGGCGGCAATCCCACCGGTAAAGTGGCTGCGGCCATCGATGCCGACCTGGGTGGCTTCGACAAGTTCAAGGAAGCCTTCACGCAAGCCGCACTGACCCGCTTCGGTAGCGGCTGGGCCTGGCTGACCGTGGACGCCGGGGCTAAGCTGAAAGTCGAAAGCTCGCCCAACCAGGACAGCCCCCTGATGACGGGCACCACGCCCATCCTGGGTCTGGACGTGTGGGAACACGCCTACTACCTGAAATACCAGAACCGTCGTCCTGAGTACATCGGTGCTTTCTTCAATGTCGTCAATTGGGACGAAGTGAACAAGCGCTACGACGCTGCGCTGGCGAAGAAGTAAGGTTTCAGAGTATTCTTCGCACGCTGGTCACGCAGGTTGCGGGAGAGAGCACGCGCATCGCGACGCGTGCCACCGAAGGCGCAATTCGCCCGGAATCGCTCAGGTAACCCATACCGCGACTGCTTCGCCGCCTGGGGCCGTTCGAACGCTTAGCGTTTGACGGCTCTCGGGGTGCGAGCCGGCACTCTGGAGAGATCCGACGGCGCTAAGTCATTGCGCGCTCGGACGCCGAAGGTGCACACCCGCAACGCTGCGGGGCAACTCTCAGGCAAAAGGACAGAGGGGCGGAAAGCACTGGGTGCCTACATGGCATCTGGCATCCGTTACCTGGAGCGTCCTATGTCTGTATCCCTCAAGCACACCCCCCTGGCTGAATCCCACGTCGCCGCTGGCGCTCGTATGGTCGATTTCGGCGGCTGGAACATGCCCCTGGCTTACGGTTCGCAAATCGAAGAGCATCATGCCGTCCGCCAGGATGCAGGCATGTTCGACGTGTCGCATATGCAGAACGTCGATCTGGCCGGCCCCGACGCCCGGGCGTTCCTGTGCCGCTTGCTGGCCAACGACGTCAACAAACTGACGACAGTTGGACGCGCGCTCTACAGCTGTATGCTCAATCCGACGGGCGGCGTCATCGACGATCTGATCGTCTATTTTTTTGCCGACGATCAATGGCGCATCGTGGTCAATGCGGCCACCGCGCCCAAGGACGTGGCGTGGATGAACCGTGTCGCGCAGGCGGGCGGTTTCAACGTCACCCTGACCCCGCGTACCGATCTGGCGATGATCGCCGTGCAAGGTCCGAATGCACGCGCCAAGGTGTGGGCCGCCCGGCCCGATTGGCAAGCCGCGAGCGAATCGCTGGCCCCGTTCAATGCCGCACGCTTCGACGGCGACGTCCTGGTGGCTCGTACGGGTTACACCGGTGAGGACGGCTTCGAAGTGGTCGTGCCCGCAAGCGAGGCCGCCGCATTGTGGCAGGATCTGGTAGTTGCCGGTGTTCGCCCCTGCGGATTGGGTGCGCGCGACACGCTGCGCCTGGAAGCCGGCATGAATCTGTATGGTCAGGACATGGACGATCTGGTGTTGCCCGGCGAAGCGGGCTTGACCTGGACCGTCAGCCTGAAAGACGCCGAGCGCGAGTTCATCGGCCGCGCGGCCCTGGCCTTGACCCGCCCGGTGAACTGGGTCGGTCTGAAGCTGGCCGAGCGCGGCGTGATGCGTGCCCACATGGCAGTGCATACCGCTACGGGTGTGGGCGAGATTACCAGCGGCACCATGTCGCCCACCCTCGGCGTGTCGGTCGCGTTTGCCCGAGTGCCTGCCGACGTGCAGCCGGGCGATCGGGTCGAGGTCGATATTCGAGGCAAGCGTGTGCCTGCCACAGTCTGCAAGTTACCCTTTGTGCGTCACGGCAAAGCCGTGGACGCCACTTGATTCCATCCTCTTCATTTATTTCGGAGACTCGCATGACTCTGCCTACCGATCGTCAATACACCTCGACCCACGAATGGGTCAAAGCCGAAGGCGACGTGCTCGTCGTTGGCATCAGCGATCCTGCTCAAGAACAACTGGGCGATCTGGTTTTCGTGGGCGACGTCAACGTCGGCGCCACCTTGTCGCAAGGCCAGACGGCTGGCGTGGTCGAGTCGGTCAAGGCCGCTTCCGACATCTACGCGCCGGTTGATGGCGAGATCGTGGCGTTCAACGACGCGCTGGGCGATAACCCCAACCTGATCAACGAGTCGCCCTACGACACCTGGATCTTCAAGATCAAACCGGCTCAAGCCGGTACGCCATCGGGTCTGCTGGACGCCGCCGGCTACCAGCAGGTTGTCGACGCGGGCTAATCACCCGATCCCTTTTTTTTTTGCGATTTCCGCCATGCCTATCGTCCTGGATACCCACTCCGATTTCATCGGCCGTCATATCGGCCCAGCAGGTTCCGACCTGGATCACATGCTGACCACCGTCGGCGCTGCGTCACTGGCAGCCCTGATCGACGAGGTGGTGCCCCCGCGCATTCGCCAGGAGGGGCCGCTGGCCCTGCCTGCGGCGCGCAGCGAGACCGATGTGCTGGCGGAACTCAAACAGATTGCGGGCCGCAACAAGGTGTTCCGCAATTACATCGGCCAGGGCTATTACGGTACCCACACGCCGAACGTGATCTTGCGCAACGTCTTGGAGAACCCGGCCTGGTATACGGCCTACACGCCGTACCAGCCCGAGATTTCGCAAGGCCGCCTGGAAGCGCTGTTGAACTTCCAAACCATGGTCACCGACTTGACCGGCCTGGACATCGCCAACGCCTCGCTGTTGGACGAAGGCACCGCGGCGGCTGAAGCCATGGGTCTGGCACGTCGCGGCTCGCGTGCGGCCAGCCCGGTGTTCTTCATCTCCGAGCACGTGCATCCGCAGACCATCGAGGTGGTGCGTACTCGCGCCGAAGGTATGGGAATCGAAGTCGTGGTGGGCGACGAGGCCGATGGCCTGCCCGCCTGCTTTGGCGTGCTGCTGCAATACCCGCATAGCCTGGGCGGTGTGGCCGACTATCGTGCCTTGACCGAAGCCGCTCACGCGCAAGGCGCGGTCGTGGCCGTGGCAACTGACTTGCTGGCCCTGGCTTTGCTGGCCGCGCCTGGCGAATGGGGCGCAGACATCGCCATCGGTTCGGCGCAACGCTTCGGCGTGCCCTTCGGCTACGGTGGTCCGCATGCCGGTTTCATGGCGTGCAAGGATGCATTCAAGCGCAACATGCCCGGCCGTTTGGTGGGCGTGTCCAAAGATGCGCAAGGCAACCCCGCGATGCGTCTGGCGCTGCAAACGCGCGAGCAGCACATCCGCCGCGAGAAAGCCACTTCCAATATCTGCACCGCGCAAGTGCTGCTGGCCGTGATGGCTGGCATGTATGCGGTGTGGCACGGCCCCGCCGGTATCCAACGAATCGCTCAACGCGTCAATCACTACACCGCGGTGCTGCGCGAAGGCTTGCAGCGCCTGGGCGTGAAAGTCGTCAACGACACGTTCTTCGATACGCTGCTGGTGGAAACCGGCAGCCAGACGCCCCAGCTTATCGTGGCGGCCGAGTGCGAGCGCATCAACCTGCGGCGCGTCGATGGCGCACGCGTGGCGGTGTCTCTGGACGAGACCGTGACGGCGAAGGACGTGCAGGCGCTGTTGAACGTGTTTTCGTCGGGCCTGAAGAAAGACGACATCGTGCTTGACGCTGCTTTGTTGGCCGCAGGCGAGACGGGTGGCATTGCGAATGCCGTGGCGCGTCGATCGGCCATCCTGTCGCATCCGGTGTTCTCGAGCGTTCGGTCGGAAACCGACATGCTGCGCTATTTGCGCAAACTGTCGGACAAGGATCTGGCACTGGATCGCACGATGATCCCGTTGGGTTCGTGCACCATGAAGCTGAACGCGACTGCCGAGATGATCCCGATTACCTGGCCCGAGTTCGCTTCGATTCACCCGTTCGCGCCGGCCGATCAGACCGACGGCTATCGTGAGTTGATTGAGCGTTTGTCGGCCAATCTGTGCGAGATCACGGGTTACGACGCCATCAGCCTGCAACCCAATTCGGGTGCGCAAGGCGAGTTCGCCGGTCTGTTGGCGATCCGTGGATATCAGGCGTCCATCGGTCAGTCGCAGCGCAACGTGTGCTTGATTCCGTCCTCGGCTCACGGCACCAACCCGGCTTCGGCTCAATTGGCGGGCATGGAAGTGGTGGTGGTGGCGTCGGACGCCAACGGCAACGTCGATGTCGAAGACCTGCGTGCGAAGATCGCTCAAGTGGGCGACCGCTTGTCGGCGCTGATGATTACTTACCCGTCCACGCATGGCGTGTTCGAAGAGGCCGTCACCGAGATCTGCGCCATGGTGCATGACGCCGGTGGTCAGGTGTATATGGACGGCGCCAACATGAACGCCATGGTGGGCGTGGCCAAGCCGGGCAAGTTCGGTTCGGACGTGTCGCACTTGAACCTGCACAAGACCTTCTGCATTCCGCACGGTGGCGGCGGACCGGGTGTGGGGCCGGTGGCGGTGCGCGGCCATCTGGCGAAGTTTCTGCCGGGCGTGGTCAACGCGCAAGGCCGTCTGCCGGGCGAGTTCCCGATCGGGCCGGTGTCGGCGGCACCCTATGGATCGGCCGGCATTTTGCCGATCCCGTTCGTGTATATCGCGCTGATGGGGGCGGAAGGGCTGTTGCGTGCCACCGAGATGGCGATTCTGAATGCCAACTACGTGGCGACGCGTTTGCGGGGTCATTACGACGTGCTGTACAGCGGCCGCAATAATCGCGTCGCGCACGAGTGCATCCTGGATGTGCGCCCGTTGAAGGACAGCAGCGGCATCAGCGCCGAAGACATCGCCAAGCGTTTGATCGACTATGGATTCCACGCGCCCACCATGAGCTTTCCGGTGGCCGGTACGCTGATGGTCGAGCCGACCGAGTCGGAAGGTCTGGCGGAGCTGGATCGTTTCGTAGACGCGATGATCGCGATTCGTGGCGAGATCGCTGCGGTGGAATCGGGTGAGCGCGATCGCGACGACAACGTGTTGAAGAACGCGCCCCATACCGCGCAAACGCTGTTGGCCGACGAGTGGTTGCATGACTACTCGCGCGTCGAGGCTGCGTATCCGCTGCCGCACTTGCGTGATGGCAAGTACTGGCCGCCGGTTGCGCGAGTGGACAACGCTTACGGCGATCGTAATCTGGTGTGCGCGTGCTTGCCGGTCGAAGCCTACGCGTGAGCTAGTGCCGTGAACTTGGCGTGAAGCCAGGTGATCGATGCGCCTCAAGTTGCCGACGAGAGTCGGTGCTTGGTCCGTTAGCGTGCGTCATGAGACCAAAAACAGCGGGCCTGAATTCAGTGTGCTACCGAATTCAGGCCTGCGTGTTTAGTGTGGCGTCAGATTGACGTTTACTCGCTACCGCTGCTTGCGCTTAATCAAATTACCCTTGCACCACCGCCCCATCACGCAAGCGCCACAAGCCCTGCGGATTGCCTTCTTTCAAGGCGTCCGGCAGCAGGCTGTCGGGGATGTCCTGATAGCACACCGGGCGCAGGAAGCGGTCGATGGCGCTCGCGCCTACCGACGTGAATGCCGCATTGGACGTGGCTGGGAAGGGACCGCCATGCACCATGGCGTGCGAGACCTCGACGCCGGTCGGATAGCCATTGGCCAGGATGCGGCCCGCTTTGCGTTCCAGTACGGGCAACAGCGCACGGGCCTGCGCTTCGTCGCCGGCATCCAGTTGCAGCGTGGCGGTCAACTGGCCCTCGACGTGCTCGGCTACCGCCAACACTTGCTCGAAGGTTTCGCATTCGATCACCAACGAAGCCGGTCCGAAGATCTCGTCTTCCAATGCCTTCGATGACAGGAAGGTTTTTGCATCGGTCTTGAAGAGCGCGGCTTGCGATGCGCAGGCGTTTGCGTTACCCGCCTGGCCTTGCCCTAGCGCTGTCACACCCGATTGTGCCGACAGCTTTTCGACACCGGTCTCATAGGCTTGGAAGATGCCTGGCGTCAGCATGGTGGCCGCCGCTTTCTTGGCCAAAGCCTCTTTCGCGGATGTCACGAACGCGTCTAACGCAGCGCCTTTGAGGGCGATGACCAAGCCCGGATTGGTGCAGAACTGTCCTGACCCCATGGTCAGCGAGTCGACGAAATCCGATCCCAGTCTGGCCGCACGATTGGCCAATGCGCAGGGCAGCAGGAACACCGGGTTGATGCTGCTCATCTCGGCATAGACGGGAATAGGTTCGGGCCGCGCGTTGGCCGTCTTGACCAGTGCCAGACCACCCTGGCGCGACCCCGTGAAACCCACGGCCTTGATGACCGGATGGGCCACCAGGGCCTCACCGATCTCGCGACCCGCGCCGATCAGCAAGGAGAACACGCCTTCGGGCAATCCTGTATCTTTCACGGCTTTCTGGATTGCACGGCCAACGAGTTCCGACGTTCCCAAATGCGCGCTGTGTGCCTTGACGATGACCGGGCAACCTGCGGCCAGCGCCGAGGCGGTGTCGCCCCCTGCCACCGAGAACGCCAGCGGGAAATGGCTCGCGCCAAACACGGCCACCGGACCCAGGGCAATCTTGCGCAGGCGCAGATCGGCGCGAGGTAAGGGGGTGCGTTCGGGTTGTGCCGGGTCGATCACCGGGGTCTGATACAGACCATCGCGAACCACTCGGGCGAACAGGCGCAGCTGACCCACCGTGCGGCCACGTTCGCCGGTCAGGCGGGCGGCTGGCAAGCCGCTTTCAGCCTGAGCACGCTCGATCAGCGCATCGCCCAGGTCGAGAATGTTTTGAGCCACGGCCTCCAGAAAGCGCGCGCGATATTCGGGCGAGGTGGCGCGAAACGGGTCGAACGCGGCCTGCGCGAGTACGGCTGCAAGATCGACATCGGCACGCGATCCCAGGCCGAACGGTGGGTCGATTTCCTGGCGAGTGGCGGGGTTGATCGCACGCGTGGTGCCTGCCGTGCCCAGTACGGCTTGGGCACCGATCAGCATCTCTCCATTGATACGCATTCATATTCTCCTGGCTGTAGCGCGCTTTTATTGAGGGCCCAACTTCTTGATCAGGGCATCCAGCTTGGCCAGCTCTTCCTCGGTCAGATCGGTCAGGGGCGCGCGCACCGGGCCTGCATCGTGTCCGACCAGCTTGGCACCGGCCTTCACGATACTGACGGCGTATCCGGCTTTGCGATTGCGGATATCCAGATAGGGCAGGAAGAATTCGTCGATCAGGCGATCGGTGGTGGCGTAGTCGTTGGCAGCCACGGCGCGGTAGAACGTCATCGCCGTCTTGGGGATGAAGTTGAACACGGCCGACGAGTACACCGGCACGCCCAGTGCTTTGTAGGCGGCGGCATAGACTTCAGCCGTAGGCAGGCCGCCCAGGTACGAGAAGCGGTCGCCCAGCTTGCGACGAATACGAACCATGGGCTCGATCTCGCCGACGCCATCTTTAAAGCCGATCAGGTTGGGGCATTTGTCGGCCAGCCGCAGCAGTGTGTCGGCGTCCAGTTTGGAGTTGGCGCGGTTATAGACGATGACGCCGCTTTTGACCGATTTGCAGACCTGCTCGACGTGCGCGGCGATGCCGTCTGCGCTGGCTTCGGTCAGGTAGTGGGGCATCAGCAGAATGCCGTGCGCGCCCTGACGCTCGGCTTCTTGCGCGAACGCGATGGCGGTGCGAGTGGGGCCACCGGCACCGGCCAGGATGGGCACTTTACCTTTGCAGGTTTGCACGGCGGTGCGAATGACGTCGCTGTATTCCCTGGGTTCGAGCGAGAAGAATTCGCCCGTGCCACCGGCGGCAAACAGTGCGGTCGCACCATAGGGGGCCAGCCACTCCAGACGCTCGGCATAGGTGCGAGCGTTGAAATTGCCTTCGGCATCGAAGTCGGTAACGGGGAAGGACAGCAAGCCTTCGGAGACGATGGCTTTAAGTTCTTGAGGCGTGGTCATCGAGAAAATCCTTGGAGCGTCGTATGAGGGAAGCAAGCCGCCTGGGCGATCCTGATTCGCCTGGGTGGATGTCGGTTATCCTACAACATAGGATTTCCCCGTGCAATTGGCTGTGGCAAAAGAGTGCTACGGGTATTCCCGCGACGGTGGGATGCCGGGGCTGTGCTGCGTTCTGGCTTCAGGCCGCGCTTTGACGTGACTTGTCAGCGGCCTCGTGGGCCCGGCGCAGGCGTTCGCGGCTGTTGGTCAGGTGAGTACGCATGGCGGCGCGAGCCGCTTCGATGTCCTGGCGAGCGATGGCGGAAAAGATTTCTTCATGCTCGCGATTGACCCGCTCCAGATATTGCAGCTGGTTGGCATCGGCCAGCGCAGCCGAATTGACGCGGGTGCGGGGCAGGATGGTGTTGCCCAGCTGGCTGAGGATGTCGTAGAAATAACGATTGCCGGTCGCAGCAGCAATGGCCAGATGGAACGCGACATCTGCCGTCACCGCATTGCCGGTGCGCGCGCCGATGTGGTGGGAGAATTCGTCCAGATGCTGGCGCATCTGGCGCAATTGCGCGTCGCTGCGGCGGGCGGCGGCCAGGCCTGCCGCTTCGCTTTCCAGATTGATACGAAGTTCCAGCATTGCCATGACATCCAGCATGGTGAGAATGCTGGCGGTGTCGATGGAAAAAGTGCTGTCCGACGGGGCTTCCAGCACGAACGTGCCGATACCGTGGCGAGTCTCCACCAGGCGAGCCGCCTGCAACCGCGAAATCGCTTCTCTGACCACTGTTCGGCTCACGCCCTGATCCAGCATGATCTCGGATTCGGTGGGCAGCTTCTGGCCGGGTACGTACTTGCCGTCGCGGATCCGGTCGGACAGGGCGGTCACGACTTCTTCGGTCAGACTGCGGGCACGTTTACGCGGTGAGGCAGAGAGGGTCATGAACAAATCCTAGGCGAGCGGCGATTATAGGCGCGGGAGACTTGGCGCATTCGATCGCCCGCCGTACACTGTGGCTAAACATACGATGACAGATAACGTCGTGAATGACCAGCAGGAGACTTCGATATGCACAAGCCCGCCGAACCGGCACCGCTGTACATCAAAATCCATGAGAATGATAACGTTGCTATCGTCGCCAGCGATGGCGGCTTGCCAGCAGGCACGATCTTTCCCGACGGACTGATCCTGACCGAGCATGTGCCGCAGGGCCATAAGGTCGCGCTAGCCGATCTGGCCGAAGGCGAAGCAGTGCGGCGCTATAACGTAGTCATCAGCTATGCCGCGCGTGCGCTGCCTCGAGGCTGTTGGGTGAATGAGCAAGTTACCACTATGCCTGCTGCGCGTGGCTTGGACGACTTGCCCATCGCGACGATCGAGCCCGCGCCCGCCGAGCCGTTGACGGGTTATACCTTCGAAGGATTTCGGAACGCCGATGGATCGGTAGGCACTCGCAATATCCTGGCGATCACCACGACCGTGCAGTGCGTGTCGGGGGTGGTGGATCATGCGGTGCGCCGGATCAAGGCCGAGTTGCTGCCCCGATATCCGAACGTCGACGACGTGGTGTCGCTCGAACACACCTACGGCTGTGGCGTGGCGATCGACGCACCCGCGGCCATCGTGCCGATTCGCACGCTGCGCAACATCAGTCTGAACCCCAATTTCGGCGGCGCCGCCATGATGGTCAGCCTGGGCTGCGAGAAACTACAGCCTGATCGTTTGCTGCCTGCGGGCAGCATTCCGATTGCCGACGGTCGCGGCACCGATGCCAGCCTCGTCACATTGCAGGACGACGAGCATGTGGGTTTTGGCTCGATGATCGAGGCCATCATGCGAACGGCCGACGGGCACCTGGCGAGGCTTAACGCGCGTCGGCGCGAGACCTGTCCGGTGTCGGATCTGGTGGTCGGCGTGCAGTGCGGCGGCAGCGACGCATTCTCGGGCGTCACCGCGAATCCTTCAGTGGGATTTGCCACGGATCTGCTGGTGCGTGCCGGGGCCACCGTGATGTTTTCGGAGACGACCGAGGTGCGCGATGGGATCGACCAACTGACGGCGCGAGCGGCCACGCCCGAAGTCGCCCAGGCCCTGATTCGAGAGATGGCCTATTACGACGACTATCTGAGTATGGGGCAGGTGGATCGCAGCGCGAACACCTCGCCGGGCAATAAAAAGGGCGGTCTGTCGAACATCGTCGAGAAAGCCATGGGATCGATCGTGAAATCGGGTAGTGCGCCGATCTCCGGCGTGCTGTCGCCAGGAGAAAAACTGACTCGCAAGGGTTTGATCTATGCCGCGACGCCCGCAAGCGACTTCATTTGCGGCACCTTGCAGCTGGCAGCGGGCATGACCCTGCATGTGTTCACCACGGGACGCGGTACGCCTTATGGATTGGCACAGGTGCCGGTGATCAAGGTGGCGACGCGCAACGATTTGGCACGCCGCTGGCACGACCTGATGGACGTCAACGCTGGCCGCATCGCTACCGGCGAAGCGACTATAGAACAGGTCGGTTGGGAGTTGTTCGAGCTGATGCTGGATGTCGCCAGTGGACGCAAGCAAACGTGCGCGGAATCGCTCAAGCTGCATAACTCGCTGGCGCTGTTCAATCCTGCACCGGTCACGTGATGAAGATAGAATCCTTGCTTTTCACAAGAAGGGAACAAGGCATGATCAAGGCCATGGTTACTGGTGCTGTCGTCGGCGTGCTGTTTTTCTGCGCGTGGTCGCTGTGGAAAATGGTGTTCCAGGGCGCTGCGGTCAATTTTGTGTACGCACTGCCCATCGTTCTGTGCTTTGTGTTGGGCGCGGCCGTGCTCGTCAAGATTCGACGGCTGTAGTCGATCGAGCGCTCGACTGCGCGTGAGTACGTGCGGTGACGACGCAGATGTAGCCCAAACCAACGGGTAAGTTAACTATCAAAAAAGCGCACCGCCTTACAGGGCGGTGCGCTTTGATTTCAAAGGCGCTCGATGGTGCGCGGCGCGCCTCGAAAAATCGTCGATTCGTCGATCAGTTCGCCACGGGCATCGTGAATTCGGCACCCTTGGCGATGCTGTCCGGCCAACGCTGCATCACGCTCTTATAGCGGGTGTAGAAGCGCACGCCTTCTTCGCCGTAGGCGTGATGGTCGCCAAACAACGAGCGCTTCCATCCGCCGAACGAATGCCAGGCCATCGGCACGGGGATAGGCACGTTGATGCCCACCATGCCCACTTGAATCTGACGAGCGAAAGCGCGGGCCACGCCGCCGTCGGAAGTGAAGCAGGCCACACCGTTACCGAACTCGTGCTTGTTGATGAGTTCGACGGCCGTCGCGAAATCGGGTACGCGAACAATGCACAACACCGGTCCGAAAATCTCTTCGCGGTAGATGTTCATTTCGGGCTCGACGTGATCGAACAAGGTGCCGCCCAGGAAGAAGCCGTCGCGGCTTCCGGCGATTTCGCCAGTGCGGCCGTCCACCACCAGCGTGGCGCCCGACTCGACGCCGTCTTCGATATAGCCGACGACCTTGGCGCGATGCTGTGCGGTGACCAGCGGCCCCATCTCGGCTTCGCTCGACATGCCGTCCATCACTTTCAGCGCCTTGACGCGCGGCGTCAGGCGCTCGACCAACTGATCGGCCACATCGCCCACGGCCACGGCCACGGAGATGGCCATGCAGCGCTCCCCTGCCGAGCCGTAGGCTGCGCCCATCAACGCATCGGTCACCTGATCCAGATCGGCATCGGGCATCACCACCATGTGGTTCTTGGCGCCGCCCAGGGCTTGAGCGCGCTTGCCGCGTGCCGTGCTTTGCGCGTAGATGTACTCGGCAATCGGCGTCGAACCGACGAACGACAGGGCCTGGACATCAGGGTGGTCGATCAAGGCGTCCACGGCTTGTTTGTCGCCATGCACCACGTTGAACACGCCGTCGGGCAAACCGGCTTCTTTCAGCAGTTCCGCCAAGCGGATGGCCGTCGAGGGGTCGCGCTCGGAGGGCTTGAGCACGAAGGTGTTGCCGCAGGCGATCGCCACGGGGAACATCCAGCACGGCACCATCATCGGAAAGTTGAACGGGGTGATCCCGGCCACGACGCCCAGCGCCTGACGCACGCTCCAGTTGTCGATGCCACCGCCGATCTGCTCGGTGTACTGGCCCTTGAGCAACTGCGGAATGCCGCAGGCGAACTCGACGATTTCCAGGCCGCGGGTGACTTCGCCCTTGGCGTCCGAGAACACCTTGCCGTGTTCGCGCGTGATGATGGCGGCCAGTTCGTCGGCGTGTTCGTCCAGCAATGCCTTGAACTTGAACAGGATGCGAGCGCGTTTGAGCGGCGCGGTTTCCGACCATGCGGGAAACGCTGCGCGCGCGGCGGCGACCGCTGTGTCGACGTCTTCTTTACCGGCCAAGGGGATGGTGGTGATGATCTTGCCCGACGACGGGTTGTAGCCGTCGGTGGAACGCTTGCTGACACCCGCTACATGGCGGCCGTCGATGAAATGCGGGACTACGGTGGGTTCGGACATGACTACTCTCTAAACGGTCGGAGTGAAGGCTTAGGCGACCGAGGTCAGCACTTTGCGAATACGGGCGAACAGCTCGCCGATTTCTTCGGCATTGATGATCAGCGGCGGCGATACGGCGATCGTGTCGCCGGTGTAGCGCACCATCAAACCGTGGTCGAAACATTTCTGGAAGACTTCTGCGGCACGCGCGCCGATGGCACCTTCGCGTGAACGCAATTCGATGCCTGCGACCAGGCCCAGGTTGCGAATGTCGGCCACGTGCGGCGCATCTTTCAGGGCATGTGCGGCATCTTCGAAAGTCTTGGCCAGCGCATCGGCGTTGGCGAATACCTGGTCGCGCTGGTAGATGTTCAAGGTGGCGACGATGGCAGCGGTCGCCAGCGGATGAGCCGAATAGGTGTAGCCGTGGAAGAACTCGATGCCGCCCGCCACGCCGTTGACGATGGCGTCATGCACTTCGCGCTTGACCGCGACGGCACCGGCCGGCACGGCAGCGTTGCTGATGCCCTTGGCCATGGTGATCAGATCGGGTGTCACGCCGAAATACTCGGACGCGGTGTTGCGGCCCAGGCGACCAAAGGCGGTGATCACTTCGTCGAAAATCAACAGAATGCCGTGCTTGGCGGTGATCTCGCGCAGGCGTTGCAGATAGCCCTTGGGGGGAATCAGCACGCCGGTGGAACCGGCCATGGGTTCGACGATGACTGCGGCGATGGTCGATGCGTCATGCAGGGTCACCAGGCGTTCCAGCTCGTCGGCCAGATGCTCGCCCCATGCCGGTTGACCGCGCGAGAATGCGTTCTGTTCCAGGTTGTGGGTATGCGGCAGGTGATCGACGGCGGGCAACAAGGCGCCCGAGAACGTCTTGCGGTTGGCGACGATGCCGCCTACCGAAATGCCACCGAAACCGACGCCGTGATAGCCGCGCTCGCGGCCGATCAGGCGGGTGCGTTGACCGTCGCCGCGCGCACGGTGATAGGCCAGAGCGATCTTCAGGGCGGTGTCCACCGACTCGGATCCCGAGTTGGTGAAGAAAATGCGGTCAAGGCCTTCGGGCATGAACGCGGCCACGGCCGTTGCGGCTTCGAATGCGCCGGGATGAGCCAGTTGGAAGCCAGGCGCGTAATCCAGGCTTTGCGCTTGAGCGGCAATGGCTTCGGCGATTTCGGGTCGGCCGTGACCGGCGTTCACGCACCACAGGCCGGCCGTACCGTCCATCACCTGGCGACCGTCGCCCGAGGTGTAGTACATCCCTTTGGCTGCCGTCAACATGCGGGGCTGCGCCTTGAATTGTTTGTTGGCCGTGAACGGCATCCACAGATGAGACAGATCGAGGTCGGTACGGGCGTTCATGGGTACGCTCCAAAAGGGGTTGGCGACAATGAACGTATTCTGGATCGTGCCGATGACGACTTAAATATACGGTTGCGCGAAACCCGGCAGACTGTATAGTTAAATCCAGCACAACTGTACAGAATTACCATGATCGATTTTCAGCCTATCCGCGATCGCGCCCGGGCACCGACGCTGGTGCAACAGATCGTCGATGCGTTCACGGCAGCCGTCGGCGCGCAATCCTTACGCCCTGGAATGGCCGTGCCTTCGGTGCGGGAGTTTGCACGCGAGCACGACGTCAGCACCTATACGGTTGCCTCCGCGTACCAGCAACTGGTGGCTTCCGGCTGGTTGGCCGCGCGTCCAGGGGCGGGTTATCGGGTCGCTCACCGTACAGGTTCACGGGATAACCCTGACGCGTCCACGGCCAACTGGGAGTTGCCCAGTCTGAACGCAGCGTGGCTGCTATCCGACATCTTTGCCGACCACTCCATCCCGATCAAGGCAGGATCGGGATGGGTGCCGGACGACTGGCTGCACGATGCAGGGCTGCAAGCCGCGCTCAAGCAGCTGGCCCGAGTGCCCGTGTCGCAACTCACGGGCTATGGCCATCCCTATGGGTACGCGCCTTTGCGCGAAGCCATTGCGGCTCGGCTGGAGTCGCATGGCATGAGTGTCGATGTGTCTCAGGTTCTGCTGACGCAGGGGGTCACGCGGGGTTTGGATCTGGTGGTTCGCACGCTGCTGGTGCCGGGCGATACCGTCGTGGTCGAACAGCCGTGCTATGCGAACCTGCTGCAAATGCTGCGAATGGCGGGCCTGCGCATCCTGACGGTGCCGCGCACGATGGATGGCATCGATAGCGAAGCGCTGGCACGGGTCGCGGCGGCCCACCGACCGCGTGCAGTGTTCGTCAATACCGTGCTGCAAAACCCTACCGGCAACAGTGTGAGCATGGCCAATGCGTTTCGCCTGCTGCAAGTGGCCGAGCGCCATGGCATGTGGGTGATCGAGGACGACATCTCGCGCGAGTTGCTCCCTGGGGTGGCGCCAGTTCTGGGCGCCTTGTCGGGCGGGCATCGGGTGGTCTCGCTGGGCGGCTATTCCAAGACGGTCAGCCCTGCCATGCGAGTGGGCTATCTGGTAGGCCAACGTGACCTGATTCGTGATCTGGCGCGCACCAAAATGGCTTTGGGGCTGACCTCGCCCGAGATCATGGAGCGTCTGGTCTATCAGGTCGAACGCGATGGACACTATCGCAGCCATCTCGCAGGCTTGCGCGAGAACCTTGCATTGGCGCATGGGCGCGTGGCGCAACTGCTGCGCGAGCATGGATTGGACATCTGGGCCGAACCCAAGGCGGGTCTGTTTTTATGGGCGCGGCTGGCCGGCAAGTGGCGTGGCCGAGGGGCTAACGCGTTAGCCGAGCAGGCGGCTGCGCGTGGCATCTGGCTGGCACCGGGCTCGTACTTCGAGGCTAGCGAAGAAGACACCGCTTGGATGCGGTTCAACGTGGCCTATAGCGACGCGCCCGAATTGTGGGCGTTCCTGCGTGAGTCGGGCGCGACGCAATAGCGAGCCCCGCGCCGCTAGCGTCCGGCGAACACCGGCATGCGCGACTCGATTCGGCGCAGCACTTCATTGACAGCGGTCGATAGCGGTCGGCCCAATCGCACCATCAGGCGGCACTCGGGCTCTCGCAGTGCGCGATGATCCAGGGGCACCAGCACGAGATCGCCATCCTCGACCTCATGGGTTACGCCGATGTGGGTCATCAGCGCCACCCCGGCACCGCTCATCACGTACTGCTTGAGCACGGCAAGCGAGTTGGTGGTGAGCGCAGGCGACAGATGCATTTTTTCGGTGAATTCCAATAGATCCACGATACGCCGCAAACCATACGGGGCTGTCATCAGCGCCAGCGGATAGGCAGCGGCTTCGGCCAGCGGCACCGGTCGCTCGCGCCGCGCCAGTGGATGGTCGCGCGCCACCAGCAGTTCCACAGCTTGCGGGCGTCGCGCCCGGCAGCGGATTTCCGGATGGGTGGGCGGGTTGTAGGCAATGCCGATATGTGCGCGATCGGTTCGCACGGCCTCGACCACTTCATTCACCGATCCGACCTGAATACCTATTTTGATGTTCGGAAATTCGGTGCAAAACGGCCCGATCACACTTTGCATCAGGGTCTCGATCATGCCTTCGCTGATGACCAGATCGACGTGCCCGCGCTGCATGCCGCGCAGGGCCTGCAAGCGGTTGGCCAGATGTTCGTGCTGGGCGCGGTAGTGCCGCAGGAAGTCTTCGATCATGGTGGCGGCATCGGTTGGCGCCAGCCCGCGCGCACGCCGCTCGAACAAGGGCAGGCCGACGTCTTGCTCGAGCAGCTTGATCTGCCGCGAGACCACCGACGGGGCAGTATTGAGCTTGTCGGCCGCGCTGCGTACCGAGCCGCACTCGAGCACCGCCTCGAAATAGCGCAGCCGGGTTTGATTAATCTCTTGCATGATCGTTGCCTTTAAAGCAACGAAAGACACAGGTGTAGTCATTGTCTACCACACCAGCTTGGTTCAGCATGTGACCCATCGCCCTTAACGGGCGCATACGCTCATGACAAGCCGCATAAGGGAACCCATGTCCAATGCCTCACCTCCGGGCGTCGTGCCGGCGGGCGTTCAGCCCGAACTCGACGCCATCTATCGCAAGAACGCATGGCGGCTGCTGCCGTTCCTGCTGTTGTGCTATACGCTGGCCTACCTGGATCGCGTGAACATCGGCTTTGCGAAACTACAGATGCAGGTCGATGTCGGGATCAGCGATGCCGTCTACGGTTTGGGCGCGGGCCTGTTCTTCATCGGCTATGTGATTTTCGAGGTACCTAGCAACCTGTTGCTGGTTCGGGTGGGTGCGCGGCGCACGATCAGCCGGATCATGGTGCTGTGGGGGCTGACCTCGGCAGGCATGCTGTTCGTCCAGGGCGAATGGAGTTTTTATGCGCTGCGCTTCCTGCTGGGCGTGTTCGAGGCGGGCTTCGCGCCCGGCATGATCTTCTATCTGACGTATTGGTATACCCAGAAACGTATGGCGGGCGTGATGGCCGTGGTCATGTGCGCAGGCCCCATCGGGGGGGCCTTCGGTGGCCCGCTATCGACCTGGATCATGACGCGCTTCGATGGCACGAGCGGCATGCAGGGCTGGCAATGGATGTTTTTGCTGGAAGGCTTGCCCTGTGTGCTTTTGGGCGTGATCGCGTACTTCTATCTGGTGGATCGGCCCGAAGATGCGCGTTGGTTGAACGCTCGCGAGAAAAAACTGCTGGCCGACGACCTGGGCCGACGTCGCAGCGGTCACGAGAAGCACTCATTTCGAGAAGTGCTGCGCGACCGTGGCGTGTACGCGTTGGCCGCCACGTACTTCAGCCTGATCTGCGGCATTTATGCCGTGAGCTTCTGGTTGCCGACGCTGCTGCAAAGCAAAGGCATCGAGGACACGATGCTGATCGGCTTGTATTCGGCGCCTCCCTATCTGCTGGCCATCGTCACCATGATGTGGTTGGCGCGGCGATCCGACCGGCTCGACGAGCGGCGGTGGCATATCGCCGGGCCGGCGCTGTTGGCTGGGGCTTCCTTGTGTCTGGCCACGGCCTTCTCGCAGCACTTCGCGCTCTCGATGATTCTGATCGGGCTGGCGACCGCGTTGATGTGGGGAGCCTATATCGTGTTCTGGGCAGTGCCGTCGCGTTACTTGAAAGGCGAGGCCGCCGCGGGCGGTATCGCGCTCATCAACAGCATCGGCTTGCTGGGCGGCTTCCTGAGTCCGTCGATCATCGGGTGGATCAAGACGGCGACCGGTTCCTTGAGTATGGCGCTGTACGGGTTGGCTGCGCTATTGGCGATCGGCGCGCTGCCTATTCTGTTCACTCGCCACGCACGCGGCTAAGGGAGAGTTGGATATGCGTATTCTGATCTTAGGGTTTCAACATGAGACCAATACGTTCGCGCCATCGCAAGCGGCCTTCGATAACTTCGTGCGGGGCGAAGGCTTTCCGGCCATGGCGCAGGGTGACGATGTGCTGGACTTGGCTGATGTGAACATCCCTGTCGGTGGTTTCATACAGGCCGCGCGCGCAGCGGGTCACGTGCTCGTTCCAGTCATCTGGGCAGCCGCCAGTCCATCGGCCCATGTCACGCGCGATGCATTCGAGCGCATCGCAGGCGCGATCGTCGACGCCGCCGAGCGCGAACGCTACGATGCCATCTATCTCGATTTGCACGGTGCCATGGTGACGGTCGATGCCGACGATGGCGAAGGTGAGTTGCTTGCCCGTTTGCGCCGTGCCGTCGGTCGTGACATGCCCATCGTGGTCAGCCTCGATCTACATGCCAACGTGACCGCTGGCATGTTGGCAGACGCCGACGCGCTGGTGGCGTTTCGCACTTATCCGCATGTGGACATGGCCGATACCGGACGCCTGGCACATGCGCTATTGTCGGATCGGCTCGCCGCGGGCGCCGCATGGCATACATATGCGCGCCGGCTGCCGTTCCTGATTCCGATCAACGGCATGTGTACGTTATTGTCGCCCGCCAGTGATCTTTATACGGAGTTGGAACGCGTCGAGGCGGCTGTCACGGGGGTGGCGTCCTTGTCGTTCACGCCCGGCTTTCCGGCTGCCGACTTTCCCGAGTGCGGTCCGGTGGTGTGGGGGCATGGCCCCGATAGCCAGGCTGTCCGGGCCGCCGTCGATGCCTTGGCCGATCGTGCCGAAGCCGCGAGAGACGAGTGGGCGGTGACTTTCCTGACGCCGGATGAGGCCGTGCGACAGGCCATGACCCATCCGCAGGGCAAGGGGCCTGTCGTGATCGCCGACACGCAGGACAATCCTGGTGCAGGTGGCGACTCCAATACCACCGGCATGTTGCGCGCGCTGGTGGCGGCCGATGCGCAAGATGCGGCATTGGGCCTGCTGTGGGACCCGGCTGCCGTGCAGGTTGCCACGGCAGCGGGCCTGGGAGCACAAGTGCGCGTGGCGCTGGGCGGCTGTGCTGGTATCGAGGGCGACGCGCCCTACGAGGCCGAGTTCGTGGTCGAACATCTTGGCGACGGCAAGTGCCGCTTCGACGGACCCATGATGAACGGTGTGCAGGCCGATGTCGGTCCGGTGGCCACACTGCGCCTGGGCGGTGTGCGCGTGGTGGTGTCCTCGGGCAAGTCGCAGATGCTGGATCGTAATCTGTTCAGGACGGGCGGAGTGCAGCCCGAAGGCATGCGTATTCTGGTGGTCAAAAGTTCGGTGCATTTTCGCGCCGACTTTCAGCCCATCGCCAGCGAGGTGCTGGTGGCCAAAGCGCCCGGCCCGATGAAAGGCGACAGTGCCGATCTACCCTGGCGTCGGCTGGCGCCAGGGATGCGGATCAGCCCGAACGGACCGGTGTTCGAACCCTGAGGTTCGCAGGGCCGAAAGGCTCGCGCTCGGCCAAGTGCGTAAGCCGGGCGAGCGGGCCGATCGTGGCTTACTTCGCGTCGCGTTCGTAGGAGACGAAGTCGTAGCGCCAGCCGTTCTCTTCGGGTTGAGGACGACGAGCGGTTTCGCGCCATTGTCCGGCAGGCAGTTCGATGAAATGCGCGTCGCCTTTCACATGGGCATCGATTTCGGTCGCTTCGATGTGCGTGGCAAGCGGCAAGGCTAGCGCGTAGATCTGCGCGCCGCCGATGACGCACACCGCGTCGTCTGTGCCGCAGGCGGCCAACGCCGCGTCCAGACTCGCGAACACCTCTGCACCATCGGCCTGGTATGCGGTATCGCGGCTGATCACCAGATTACGGCGGCCCGGTAGCGGCCGTCCCAGCGACTCCCACGTCTTGCGCCCCATCACGATAGGGCGGCCCAGCGTGGTGGCCTTGAAGTGCTTCAAATCCCCCGGCAGGCGCCAGGGCAGGGTGTTGTCCACGCCGATGCAGCGGTTGGCGGCATAGGCGACGACGAGCGTGATGGAAGCGGGCATCAGACGGCCACCGCGCCTTTGATGTGCGGATGGCACTGGTAGTCTTCGATTTCGAAGTCGTCCAGGCGGTAATCGAAGATCGACTCGGGTTTGCGCTTGATGCGCAGGCGTGGGTACGGATAGGGTTCGCGCGACAACTGCAATTGCACTTGCTCGAAGTGGTTGCTATAGATGTGGCAATCGCCGCCCGTCCAGATGAAGTCGCCCACTTCCAAGTCGCACTGCTGCGCCACCATGTGGGTCAGCAAGGCATAGCTGGCGATGTTGAACGGCACGCCTAAAAAGATGTCGGCACTGCGTTGGTACAACTGGCAGGACAGTTTGCCTTCGGCCACGTAGAACTGGAAGAAGGCGTGGCACGGCGGCAGCGCCATGTTGGGAATGTCAGCCACGTTCCAAGCCGACACGATGTGCCGACGCGAATCGGGTTGGCGCCGGATCTGATCGACGACCTGCGCGATCTGGTCGATGTGGCCGCCATCAGGCTTGGGCCACGACCGCCATTGCACGCCATAGACCGGTCCCAGATTACCTTCGGCATCGGCCCACTCGTCCCAGATGCTGACGCCATGCTCCTTCAGATAATGCGTATTGGCGTCGCCTCGCAGGAACCACAGCAGCTCGACGAAAATGCTCTTGGTATGCAGCTTCTTGGTGGTGACCAGCGGAAAGCCCTGCGACAGATCGAAACGCAGTTGATGGCCGAATACCGAGCGGGTGCCCGTGCCGGTGCGATCGGTCTTGGTGGCGCCATGCTCGAACACATGGCGCATGAAGTCTTCGTATTGACGCATGATCAGGCGCTTTGAACGGCGGTGTCGATGATCTCGGTCGAGAACTCGAGCTGGGCGGTATGCGCCAGCATGGCCGAGGCCGAGCAGTATTTTTCGTGCGACAGTTGCACGGCGCGTTCGACGGCGGCACGCGGCAGGTTCTGGCCGGTGACGGTGAACGCGAAATGAATGCGGGTGAATACCTTGGGATCGGTCTCGGCGCGATCGGCGGTCAGTTTGACCGAGCAATCGGTAACGGCGTGACGGCCCCGTTTCAGAATCAGCACCACGTCATAAGCGGTGCAGGCGCCGGTGCCGGCCAGCAGCATTTCCATCGGGCGAGGGGCCAGATCGTGGCCACCGCCTTCGACCGCGCCATCCATGACGGCCACATGGCCGGTTCCCGTTTTGGCGACGAACATCATGCCATTCGGGCCGCCCCAGTCGATCGTGCATTCCATAGTGTCTAGACTCGTTTTAAGCGCGGGCCAGACCGCGCGATTCAGGCTTGAGTGATGGAGACGATTCTACCGCGTGAGTAAAATGAGCCGAAGCTGGATATCGGGGGCGGTTGTCACGCCCCTGCGCAGACGCTAACGATGCAGGAGCAACGATGACGCAATCCCACAGCAGCAGTGCCCCGGCGTTCATGCGCCGTCGTGGCCGATTCGACGGCATGTTGGCCGAGATCGACCGGGCCTTGACCGTGTTGTCTGGTGCCGCCACGGCGTCGCGGCCTAATCCCGCGGCGCGGATCGAGCCGGCCCAACCCTTGCCGGCCCACGAGGTGCGCCGGTCGGCGGGCATGATGCGGGTCAACCATGTTGGCGAGGTGTGCGCCCAGGCCCTATATCGCGGCCAGGCTGCCGTGTGCAAGCATGAGCCGACTCGCCAGTTGCTATTGCAAGCGGCTTTAGAAGAGGTCGATCACCTGGTGTGGTGCGACGAACGCCTGAAGGCACTGAATAGCCATCCAAGCATGCTGAACCCGCTTTGGTATGCCGGTTCGTTCTCGCTGGGTCTGGTGGCGGGATGGGCGGGTGTGCCCCGCAATCTGGGCTTCATGGCCGAAACCGAACGTCAGGTCGAAGCGCATTTGGACGATCATCTGGGCAAGCTGTCGCGCGACGACACGCCGTCGCGCCGTATCGTCGAGACCATGAAGGCCGACGAGATCGAGCATCGTCTGACTGCTGAGCGGGCAGGGGCTCAAGCGCTTTCGTTTCCGATTAAGACACTGATGCGTGCCATGTCCAAGGTGATGACCACGACCGCCTACTACGCCTGATTACCTTGAGGAATAAGAACACTTCTCATGGCGCAGCGCGAAGTTGCCGATGGTGATGTCGTACGCGCCTTGCAAGTTGTGTAACGGTACGTTGGCGTGGTGCCTTTTCCCTAGTGGAAAACCCGATCAGGGTTTTGTCTTAGGGTATAGGCGCCGTCCCTATGAGGCTCGGGCGTAGGCGGGCTACGCAGCGCCGAAGCAACATTTGGTTTGGTAGCATTTGATTCGTGTTAAAAAGTTCTTGCATCGCAACATATCGCTGGGTATTATTCAGTTGTGGATGTCGAAAACGCAGGTGGCGCGGTGCTTAACCCCGCAAGCGTTTCAGTCCTGGTAAGTGAGTGTCCTTGCCGGCCGACATGCCAAGCTTGTCTCCTCCACCCTCCTCCTTTGGTGGATTTAGCCCGAGATCGTAAGATCTCGGGCTTTTTTTTGTCTGTTTCGGATGCGACGTACGGATGCGGCAGCACAGATCGCCTAAGCTATCGAGAGAGGCGGGCACTCGTTTTGCTGCTTACATTTGGTTTGGTGCGATTTCATTTGCTGATGGCAGTCCATACAGCACAGTTACACCCTACGCCCATAATGGTTGCCCCGAGGGGAAACCTTTGGCCTTCGAGGAAGAATTGTTGTGACCTGGCTGTATATATGTATTGTCGCCTTCATGGTGGGCGGGCTGATCGTGGCATCCGAGCGATGGCACGGCGCGTTCACGGGCGACAGCGACATGAACAAGCCACAGGCCAGCCATTCGCGCGCGACGCCCCGGGTGGGCGGCTTGGCCGTCTTGGCGGGCACGCTTGCGGGTTTGCTAGTGCTTGGGCCCAGCAACATGACGCTGACCTGGCTCTGGCCCGCGCTTTTTTTAGCGGCCTTGCCCGTGTTCGTGGCGGGTTTGCTGGAAGACATCACTAAAGACATCGGCGCCAGCAAGCGCCTTCTGGCGGCGTTCGGCTCGGCCGCCATCGCATGGTGGCTGCTGGGCGGCGTGACGCGCGTGGGTATTCAGCCGGTGGATTGGGTGCTGTCGTATTGGCCCGTCTCGCTGTTGTTCACCATGATCGCAGTGGGAGGATGCACCCATGCGCTGAATATCGTCGATGGCATGAATGGCTTGGCCGGCATGATCGCTACGCTCATGGCCGTTTCCATTGCGTTGGTGGCCCTGCAAGTGGGCGATCAGCCGATTTTCATGATTTCTGCGGCACTCGCCTCGGCCACGCTGGGCTTTCTGGTGTGGAATTTTCCGTTCGGCCGAGTGTTTCTGGGCGATGGCGGCGCCTATTTTCTGGGCTTCATCTTGGCCGAGCTGGCCGTCCTGCTGGTGGTGCGCAACCCCTCGGTGTCGCCTTTCTACGCCTTAGCCGTATTGTTTTACCCCGTGTTCGAGACTGCGTTTTCGATCTGGCGCCGCCGCTTCAAGCGTGGCGTGCCGGTCGATCAGCCCGACGCCTTGCACTTGCACCAACTGGTGTTTCGCCGCCTGGTGCGGGTCACGTTCAGCAAGAATCGCCGACATGCCATTCCGGCCCTGTGCAACGCCCTGGCCTCGCCCTACCTCTGGGTGCTGGCCTTGATCGGCCTGGTGCCTGCCACCATCTGGTGGGACAACCCCTGGGTGTTGTGCGCGAGCCTGTGTGTGTTCGCAGGCGTCTATATCTGGCTGTATTCACGACTGGTGTCGTGGCGTCGTCCGGGATGGTTGTTGCTGCCGTCCGTTCGAGCCGATTGACCGTCGATCATGGAGTCTGTTGGCCGCGCGGCTTGCCTGCGGCAACGTACACCTCACCTCTTCCCTTATTTGTCGCTTATGAGCAGGAGTCCTATGTTGCGTATCGAAGATGTCAAACTCGCCGTTGTGGGCTTGGGGTATGTCGGCTTGCCGCTGGCCGTCGAATTCGGCAAGCAGCGTTCGATTATCGGTTTCGATATCAACACCCGCCGTATCGATGCGCTGAAGGCCGGGCGCGATCACACCCTCGAAGTCGACGACGCCGAGCTGCGCGAAGCGCGCCATCTGCGCTATAGCTGCGAGCGTGCCGATCTGGCCGATGCCAACGTCTACATCGTGACCGTGCCCACGCCGATCGACGACTACAAACGGCCCGATCTGACCCCGTTGATCAAGGCCAGCGAAACGATCGGCGCGGTGCTCAAGCGCGGCGACATCGTCATCTACGAGTCCACTGTTTATCCTGGCGCGACCGAAGAAGATTGCGTGCCGGTGCTCGAACGGGTGTCCGGCCTGAAATTCAATGAGGATTTCTATGCAGGCTATAGCCCCGAGCGCATCAACCCGGGCGACAAGGCGCATCGCGTCAGCACCATCAAGAAGGTGACGTCCGGTTCGACGCCCGAGGTGGCCGATCTGGTCGATGCCATCTACGGTCAGATCATCACGGCCGGCACCCACAAGGCCGCCAGCATCCGTGTCGCCGAAGCCGCCAAGGTGATCGAAAACACCCAGCGCGACGTCAACATCGCCTTGATCAACGAGCTGGCGCTGATCTTCAACAAGATGGGCGTCGATACCGAAGCGGTATTGCAGGCCGCCGGTACCAAGTGGAATTTCCTGCATTTCCGGCCCGGTTTGGTCGGCGGGCATTGCATTGGCGTCGATCCCTACTATCTGACGCACAAGGCGCAGGCCATCGGCTATCACCCCGAAATCATCCTGGCCGGGCGTCGTCTGAACGACTCGATGGGCGGCTACGTGGTCTCGCAGCTGGTGAAATGCATGACCAAGAAACGCATTCATGTGCAAGGCGCACGCGTGTTGTTGATGGGTCTGGCGTTCAAGGAGAACTGCCCCGATCTGCGCAACACCCGGATCGTCGACATCGTGCGCGAGCTTGGCGAATACAACGTCGAAGTGGATGTCTGCGATCCGTGGGTCGATTCGGACGAAGCCATGCACGAGTATGGTTTCGGCACGGTGTCGCAGCCGAAACCCGGTGCCTACGACGCTGTGATTCTGGCGGTGGCGCATCATCAATTCGTCGACATGGGCGCCGAACGCATTCGTGCCTTTGGCAAACCTAATAGCGTGGTCTACGATCTAAAGTATGTATTGAAGTCGGAAGAATCCGATCTGCGTCTTTAATCCCTGGGAGTCACCATGAGCCAACGCTACGAACAGATCACGCAAGACCTGCAACGCGAGCCTCGGACCTGGCTGGTGACCGGATGCGCCGGGTTCATCGGTTCGAACCTGCTGGAAGCGCTGTTGAAGCTGGATCAGAAGGTCGTGGGTCTGGATAATTTCGCGACCGGCTACGTCCGCAACCTGGACGAAGTCCAGGGGTTGGTGAGCCCGGAGCAGTGGGCCCGTTTTCGCTTCGTCGAGGGCGATATTCGGGACGCACAGACCTGCGTTTCGGTGTGCGAAGGCGTCGATTTCGTGCTGCATCAAGCCGCACTGGGCTCGGTGCCGCGCTCACTGAAAGATCCGGCCACCACCAACGCCGTGAACATCGATGGTTTCTTGAATGTGCTGGTCGCGGCGCGCGATGCGCAAGTGAAGTCCTTTGTCTATGCAGCGTCCAGCTCGACGTATGGCGATCATCCCGACTTGCCTAAGCAGGAAGACAAAATCGGCAAACCCTTGTCGCCCTATGCCGTCACCAAATTCGTCAATGAACTGTACGGCGACGTGTTCGCGCGTGCCTACGGCTTTGGCAGCGTGGGGCTGCGTTATTTCAATGTGTTCGGTCCGCGCCAGGATCCGGACGGTGCGTACGCCGCCGTGATTCCAAAGTGGATCGCCGCGATGATCAAGAACGAAGATGTCCAGGTCAATGGCGACGGTGAAACCAGCCGGGATTTCTGCTTCGTGCAAAACGCCGTGCAGGCCAACATTCTGGCGGCCTTGTCGCAGCCCGAGGGCCAGAGCCAGGTATATAACGTGGCCGTGAACGCACGCACCAGCTTGAACGAACTGTTCGATCACCTGGCCAGCCAGTTGGGCAAGCACGGCGTGCATTACGACAAGCGTCCGGTGTATCGCGATTTCCGTCCCGGCGATGTGCGTCATTCGCAGGCCGACATCAGCAAGGCCAGCGTCCACCTGGGCTATCAGCCGGGTCACGATATCTTGCAGGGCCTGGAAGTCGCCATGCCTTGGTACACGCAATTTCTGCGCTGATTTGAAAGCGCTGCGCGCCCGCCTCGCCCGTCTCGACCCGGACCACAAGCGCATTTTCAACGGCGCGGTCCGGGTGGCTTTGTTTCTGGTGTTGGGCAAGGCGGCGGGTGCCGTCAAGGAAATGGCGGTTGCCTATCGCTATGGCATCAGCGACGAGGTCGATGCCTATCAGTTCACCTTGACCATGGCAACGTGGTTGCCGGTCACCATCGTTGGCGTCCTGTCGGTGGTATTGATTCCCGTGCTGGTGCGCCTGCGTCGCAGCGAATCCGAGGATCGCACCCGCTTCTTGCGTGAATTGCACGGCATGATCGGCGTGATCGCCGTGCTGTTGGCGGCCCTGACCTGGGTGACGTGGCCTTGGGTGGTCGATGGCCTGGGGCAGGGCTTGTCGGCACAAGTGCGTGAGATGACCGGTCTGCTGGTCTACGCTTTCGCCCCCATTTCGGCGTTGATGCTGATTGCCGGTCTGGCGGCGGCGCGACTGCGCGCCCGCGAGCGCCACGTCAACACCTTGCTCGACAGCGTTCCGGCGATATCGACCTTGGGCTGGGTGTTGCTGGCCAGTGCCAATTCAGGGGTCGGTCCCCTGGCGTGGGGTAGCCTGCTGGGTTATCTGGTGCAGACGCTCTGGTTGCTGTGGCTGGCCCGCCGTGCCGATTTCAATATATGGGGTGCACCGTTGCTGTCGGCGCGCTCGCCTCACTGGCCGGAACTGGTTCGTGCAGCGGGCATCATGCTGGTCGGCCAGGTCGCCATGAGTTTCGTCGGCCCGCTGGATCAATATGCGGCGGCCAATCTGGGCGGCAACGCCAACGCCACGCTGGGTTATGCGGCGCGGCTGCTGTCGCTGGTGCTCGGCATCGGCGCGGTATCGGTGGGTCGGGCCGCGTTGCCGGTGCTGGCCGACGTGCAGGCGCGCGGCGACGGCGCGCGAGCGCGCATCATGGCGCTGAAGTGGTCGATGGGCATGCTGGTGTCGGGCGCGGGTACGGTTGCCGCAGGCTGGCTGCTGGCCCCCTGGGCGGTGGCCTTATTGTTCGAGCGCGGCGCGTTCACGGCCGAAGACACGCAGGCCGTGGCCGACGTGTTCCGTTTCGGACTACTGCAACTGCCGTTTTATTTCGGGGTGCTGATCCTCGTGCAACTGCTGGCCAGTCAGAATCGCTATCGCATCATGGCTGCCATCGCCGTCGCGAACTTCGCCCTGAAAGCCGTGCTGAACCAGTATTTCGCGCCTGAAATGGGCGTGGCGGGCATCATGTTGGCCACCAGCTGCATGTACGCCCTGTCGTACTTCTGTTATTTCCTTGTTGCCTTGCGCCCCGCGCCCTTGCTGGCGAGTGCAGCCAACGAGGAGCGCGCATGAGCCGCCCGCCCTTGCGCATTGCCGTGTTCATTCATTCCCTGCACGCCGGTGGGGCCGAGCGCGTAGCCGCAGAGCTGTCCTCGCACTGGGCACGCGCAGGCCATGAGGTGTGCCTGATCACGCAGTCTGAGGGGCGCGACGTGTATCTCTTGCACAGCGGCGTCGTTCGTCGCAGCTTGGGAACCGCCGGCGCGTCGGGTGGCGGATGGCGCGGCGTGGCGGCCAATCTGCGGCGTCTGTATGCCTTGCGCCGTGCCTTGCGCGAGTTCAAGCCCGACGTGGTGTTGGGCATGATGACCACCTCTTCCGTGTTGGCCGTTCTGGCTGCCCGGGGCTTGCCGTGCCGGGTTATCGCCACCGAGCACACGCATCCGCCGTCGCAATCCTTGTCACGCCTCTGGCTGGCATTGAGGCGGTTCGCTTACCCCAAGGCGGCACGGGTGGTTGCGTTGACGCAGGGCACCGCCGATTGGCTGGCCGATCACGTGCCGGGCAGCCGCCTGGATGTGATTCCCAATCCGGTGCAATGGCCTCTGGCCACGAGCGAACCGATGCGCCTGCCGCCCAACGAGGTGGGCAAGCACTACGTGTTGGCGGTTGGCCGGCTCCATCCGGACAAGGGCTTCGATGTGTTGATCGAGGCGTACGCGCAGATTGCACGGGATTATCCCGATTGGGATCTGATCGTCCTGGGCGAGGGGCCGTTGCGCGAAGCCTTGACTCGCCAGATCGAAGCCGCCGATCTGGCCGGCCGGGTGCATCTGCCCGGACGCGCAGGCAACGTGGCGCAGTGGTACGCTGGCGCGCACATTTACGTTCTCAGTTCCCGGGTGGAAGGTTTGTCGAATACTTTGCTGGAAGCCATGGCGAGTGGGCTGCCCCCGGTCGCGTTCGATTGCGATACCGGACCACGCGAAATCGTGCGCGATGGTCACGATGGGCGCTTGGTGCGTCCCGCGGGCGATGCGGGCGCGCTGGCAGTGGCATTGCGCGAAGCGATCGACCAGCCCGCCCTGCGCGAGCAGTGGGGCCAGGCTGCGGTGTCCGTGCGCGAGCGCTTCTCGCCCGCCGCCGTGTTGGCGCGTTGGGATCGGGTGTTCGCCCAGACGCAAGACGAGAACCGCCAGGGAGAGCACTGAAGTGTGTGGCATCGCAGGAATCTGGGGGCCGCTCGTTGATAAGCGCGGCGTGCTGACCGAAAGCTGTAAACGTATCGCGCATCGCGGGCCCGACAGTCAAGGGATGTGGGACGACGCCCACGCCGGGTTGATGCTGGCCCATGTGCGGCTGGCCATTATCGACTTGAGCGCGGCGGGCCATCAGCCGATGGTCTCGGCCTGCGGACGCTATGTGTTGGTGCTGAACGGCGAAATCTACAACCATGCCGTGCTGCGCTCCCGCCTGGAGCAGGCGGGTCGAGCGCCCGATTGGCGCGGACACTCCGATACCGAAAGCGTGCTGGCCAGCTTCGCCGAGTGGGGTGTCGAGGCGACCTTGCAAGCCTGCGTGGGCATGTTCGCGCTGGCCTTGTGGGATCGCGAGGCACGCACGGTCACGCTGGCGCGCGACCGCATGGGCGAGAAGCCCTTGTACTACGGCTATAGCGGCGCCGATTTCGTGTTCGCGTCGGAGCTGAAAGCGCTCATGCCGATCCCCGGATTCGGTGCCACGCTCAGTCGCGAGGCGCTGACGCTGTTCATGCGGCATAACTACATTCCCGCACCGTGGAGCATCTATGAAGGGGTTTGCAAGCTGCCGCCCGGCACGTATCTGACGCTTGACGAGGCAGCCCAGCGCCAGCGGAACATGCCCGAGCCCCAGGTGTATTGGTCGGCTATCGACACCGCCGACCGTGCGGCTGCGCATGCGCTTCGATTCGGATCCGACGCCGAGGCCGCCGATGCGCTGGAAGCGGTGTTGAGTGAGGCCGTCGCCGGACAGATGCTGTCGGATGTGAGCCTGGGCGCGTTTCTGTCGGGCGGCATCGATTCGTCGACCATCGTGGCCTTGATGCAGAAGCAAAGCACTCGACCCGTGCGCACCTTCGCCATTGGCTTTCACGAGAAGCGCTACAACGAGGCCGAGCATGCGAAGGCCGTCGCGCGTCACCTGGGCACCGATCACACCGAGTTGTACGTGACGCCTCAGGATGCCTTGGACATGGTGCCCCGCCTGGCCGATATGTACGACGAGCCCTTTGCCGACTCATCGCAGATTCCTACCTCGCTGGTCACCCGCATGGCGCGTCAACACGTGACAGTCGCCTTGTCGGGCGACGGCGGCGACGAGCTGTTCGGCGGCTATTCGCGCTACCTGCGAGTACGTCGTTGGTGGGCACAGTTCGGTCGAATTCCCCGGGCGGTGCGCACCCCGCTGGGGATCGCGTTGTCGGCTTCCTCGCATCTGCCCGGACGCGGTGCGTGGCGGGGCAAGGTCGGCAAGATGGGTGGGATGCTGCGCGCCCGTACCCACGGCGACTTCTACCGGCATTTCGTGTCCTATTGGCATGATCCGGCGTCGGTCGTGGTGGGGGGAACGCAGCCGCCCACGCCGTTCTCGCAAACGATGCGGGGCTCGACGCTGGACGCCATGATGAAGCTGGATGCCATCACCTATCTGCCGGACGACATCCTGGTGAAGGTCGATCGCGCCGCCATGGCAGTCAGCCTGGAGACCCGCGTGCCTTTGTTGGATCACCGCGTCTACGAATTCGCCTGGGGCTTGCCCGAGCACTACAAGCTGCGCGGCAACACCGGCAAATGGCTGCTGCGCCAGGTCTTGCAGCGCCATGTGCCACGCGAACTGGTCGAGCGCCCCAAGCGCGGCTTTGCGGTGCCGCTGGCCGAATGGCTGCGCGGGCCCTTGCGTGAATGGGCCGACGACCTGTTGGACGAGTCGCGTCTGCGGCAGCAGGGCTTGTTCCAGCCCGAACCCATCGTGCGCAAGTGGCGCGAGCATGTCAGCGGCCATCGCAACTGGGCGAGTCACTTGTGGGGCGTGCTGATGACCCAGGCCTGGCTGGATCGCTACCGCGACGGTGGAGGACAGCGATGAAAATATTGATGCTGGTGAGTTCCATGCATGCCGGCGGCGCCGAACGCGTGGCCGCGACTTTGGTCAACGCGTGGTCGGCGCGTGGCGACCGGGTCACCTTGGTGCCGACCTACTCGTCGAAGGGCGAATGCTTCTATCCGATCGCCGACGAGGTCGAGATGGTGTGGCTGGCCGATTACGCAGGCACCCGTGCCAAGAGTCTGTTGGGCATGGGACGCCGCCTTACCGCTTTGCGCCGATTGATCGACGAAGTCCAGCCCGATGTGGTGGTGTCGTTCCTGACGCACGTCAACGTGGCGGCCATATTGGCTACTTGGGGCACGCGCATTCCGGTGATCGTGTGCGAACGCACCAACCCGTCGGCGGCGCGCACCGCGAGCAAACCCTGGCAGGTGCTGCGGCGTTGGCTATATCCGCACGCCGACATGGTGACCGTGCAGGCCGATGCGACCGTCGCACCCTTCGCTCGCATGGTGCCTGGCATCAAGCGGCTGGCGGTGATTCCCAACCCGCTGCCTGCTGCCTTGGTCGAGGATCCGCCCGACGGCACCGATGCCCTGGAACGCGACTTGGGGCGCAAGCGTCTGGTGGCCATGGGGCGATTGGTGCCCGAGAAGCAGTTCGATGTGCTGATCGACGCATTCGCGACACTCGCCGGGCGGTATCCAGCATGGGATCTGTGGATTTGGGGCGAAGGGCCCGAACGCGAGGCTCTGAGCGATCGCATCACCTTGAGTGGTCTCCAAGACCGCATACAATTGGCGGGCAGGACGTCTTCCCCCTGGGACGAGCTGGCATGCGGGCAAGCGTTCGTGCTCAGTAGCGCCGTCGAGGGTTTTCCAAACGTGCTGCTGGAAGCCATGGCACTGGGCCTGCCGTGTGCGGCGTTCGACTGCCCTAGCGGGCCGCGCGAGATGACGAGCGACGGTCGCGACGGTTTGTTGGTGCCCGATGGCGACGGCGAGGCTTTGGCCGATGCCCTGGCGCGCTTGATGAGCGATGCTGCCTTGCGCGCCGATTTGGGCCAGCGTGCCGCTGATGCCGTGCGTCGTCGTTATGCTTTACCCGCCGTGTTGGCACAGTGGGACAATCTGTTCGAACAAGTCGGCTTGAAAAGCCAAGGAACGTCATGAGCGGCACGCCGATGCACATACTTAACATCATCACGGGACTGGGTCAGGGCGGTGCCGAGTCGGTGCTGTATCGCTTGACGACCGCGCCCGCACAAGCCTGCCGGCACACGGTGATTTCGCTGACCGATAGCGGCATCTTTGGCGAGCGCTTGCGGGTCGCGGGGGTCGAAGTACATACGGTGGGCATGGCTCGCGGTCGTTTCAGCCTGCGTGGGTTCATGAGGTTGACCCGATTGATCCGGTCGGCCGAGGCCGACGTGGTGCAAACCTGGATGTACCACGCCGATTTGATCGGCGGTCTTGCGGCACGGTATGTGGGTCAGCGTGCGGTGTGCTGGGGCATCCGGAACTCGGGTGCCTACCTCGAGAAAAGCAGTGCGTCGGCGCGTTTGATGCTACGCCTGAGCGCCCGCTTGTCCAGCCGGGTGCCTGCCGCCATCGTGTGCTGCGCACAGGACGCCGCAACGCGCCATCAAGCCGCGGGCTATGACGGCGCCAAGATGCAGGTCATCCCCAACGGCTACGATCTGGCGCGTTTTGCCCCGGATGGTCTGGCGCGTGCGCGGGTCAGGCGCGAATGGAATATCGACGACTCGCAGTTGTTGATCGGCTGCGTGGCGCGCTGGGATCCGCTCAAGGATCACGACAACTTGATTCACGCCCTGGCGGCGCTCGACGCCGAAGACACGCAGGACAACATTCGTTGCGTCCTGGTCGGTCGCGGCATGACGGCAGACAACGCGCAGCTCATGGCCATCGTCGACAGGCTGGGTTTGCAGGGCAAGGTCATTCCGGTAGGTCCGCGAGACGATATCCCGGCGGTCATGAACGCGCTGGATATACACGTGCTGTCCAGCCGCGCCGAAGGGTTTCCCAACGTCGTGGCCGAAGCCATGGCTTGCGGCACGCCCTGCGTCGTCACGCAAGTGGGCGATGCCGGTGTGATCGTCGGCGATGCTGGCTGGATCGCGCCGCCCGAACGTGCCACCGCGCTGCAAGGTGCCATGGCCTCGGCGGTTGATGCGGTGCGCCGCTATGGCCGCGACACAGTGGGCGAGCACGGTCGTCAACGCGTGCATCAGACTTTCGGTCTGATGCAGATGGTGCAGGCTTACACCACGCTATGGCGGCAGGTGGGGGGTTTGGAGGACAGCGCAAGGACGCGTGCATGACGACAGGGCGCCGCCTGCTGTTCGTCGTCAACAATCCCGACTTTTTCCTGTCGCACCGGGTGGCCTTGGCGCGCGCTGCGCAGCAAGCGGGTTTCGACGTTCACGTCGCCACCATGGCTGGCGACGGTGTGACCGCCATCGAGGCCTTGGGCATGCGCCACCACGTCATTCCCATGACGCGCAGTGGTGCCCATCCCCTTCAAGAACTGGGCACCTTGATCGCCTTGTATCGGCTGTTTCGTGAAGTCGCACCCGATGTCGTTCAGTTGGTGACCATCAAGCCGGTGCTATACGGCGGCATCGCCGCCCGACTGGCCCGCGTGCGCGGAATGGTGGCGGCCATATCGGGATTGGGGTTCGTGTTCGTACGGCCCGGTTTGCGTGGGGCCATCGTGCGCCGCATCGTCAGCACGCTCTACAGGCTGGCGTTGGGGCATTCCAACAGCCGCGTCATCTTCCAGAACGGTGCCGACCGCGACACCTTGACGCAGGCGGGTGCCATTCGCTCGGATCAGGTCGTGATGATTCGCGGAGCGGGTGTCGATCTCGATCAGTTTCCTGAAGCGCCCGAACCCGCCGAGCCTCCCGTCGTGGTGACGATGGCCGCCCGCCTGTTGATAGACAAAGGGGTGCGTGAGTTTGTCGAGGCCGCCCGAGTGCTGCGCAAGCGTGGGCGAGCGATACGCATGCAATTGGCCGGTGCGCCCGATCTAGGCAATCCGGCGTCGGTGCAGCCCGACGAAGTGGCCACATGGACGGCGGAGGCTGTGGTCACGTGCCTGGGCGAACGACACGACATTCCGGCCTTGTATGCGCAGTCGCATATCGTGGCGTTACCCTCGTACCGTGAGGGGCTGCCCAAAGCCTTGCTGGAAGCCGCGGCAGCGGGCCGGGCCGTGGTGACCACCGACGTGCCTGGGTGTCGCGATGCGATCGACCCGGAGCAGACGGGGGTGTTGGTGCCGGTCCGCGATGCCGTGGCATTGGCCGACGCCATAGAAGCGCTCGTGTTGGACACCTCGCGTCGTCAAGCCTACGGCCGGGCGGGCCGCGCCTTGGCGTCGAGGGCCTTCGACGTACGCGAGGTTGCGCGCACGCACGTGGCGATTTATGAAGCCTTGGCTGGCGTCAACAAAGCATCTACCCAATAAGCCGTGGATGCATCGCGTGCCTGGCCCGACGTGGCTGCTTGTCCGTCCAATTCGCCAATGATGCGCTTGGCCAGCTGCTTGCCGTATTCGACGCCCCATTGATCGAAGGCGTTGATGCCCCAGATGACGCCTTGACAGAACACCTTATGCTCGTACAGCGCCAGTAGCGCGCCTAGATGAAACGCGTCCAGGCGGGGCATGACGATCAGGGTGCTGGGCCGCCCGCCTGCATGCACGCGATGCGGGGCCAGCCCGGCTTGCGCCGGATCGGTGCCTGTCTCGGCTTGAACGACGGCCAGCGTTTTGCCCGACAGCAAGGCTTCGCGCTGTGCCAGGCAGTTGGCCAGCAAGATGGCGTGACTGCGCGGATGGGCGTGATCGGGTTGACGCGCGAAAATGAAATCGACCGGCGCGCCTTGGGGATGCTGGTGCAGCCACTGGAAAAACGTGTGCTGGCCGTCGGTGCCCGCCATGCCGAATACCGCTGGACTGATGGGTACATCGACAGCACTACCGTCGCGGCCGACGCTCTTGCCCAGCGATTCCATTTCCAGCTGCTGCGCCCAGGACGTCAGGCTGACCAGCCGGGCATCGTAGGGCACCAGTGCCAGCGCGCCGTAGCCCAGCACGCTGCAATTCGCGGCACCAGCCAAAGCCATGCGCAATGGCGCGTTGGCGTCTGGCGGCGCGTGGGCGAAGTGATCGTCCATGGCGGCAGCGCCCGCCAGCAAGCTATCGAGGCGGTCGGTGCCCAAGGCCAATGCGATGGGCAGGCCGATGGCCGACCACAGCGAATAGCGCCCGCCCACCCAATCCCAGAATTCGAAGATGTGGGCCTCGCTCACGCCGTAGTCGCGCGCGGCTTGGGCATTGGCGGTCACGGCGATCACCCGCGATAACGGGTCTTCGATACCCGCGGCGCGCAGCCAGTCGAGCGCAATGGCCGCGTTGGTGAGCGGCTCGGTGGTGGTGAACGTCTTGGAGGCCACGATGATCAGCGTGGCCTGCGGATCCAACTGCTGCAAGGCGGCGTCGATCGAGTGAGCATCGACGTTCGAGACGAATGCGACGTGACGATTCACGCCTTCTCCGCCTAGCGCCTGGACGACCATGCGCGGTCCCCAGTCGCTGCCGCCGATGCCCAGATGCAGAACATGCCGGTAGCGCCCGGCGGCATCGGCCTCTCGAACGAACGCGCTGATGCGCTGACGCTGCGTGCCAATCTGCCCAGCCACCCGTGCAGGCGGTGCGTCGGCGCGCAGCGCCGCGTGCAGCACGGCGCGCCGTTCGGTGAAGTTGATCGGATCGCCGGCAAAGAGCGCGGCGCGTGCCGCCTCGAAGCCCTGATCGTCGAGCAGCGCGCGCTCGGCTTCGCGCAGCACGTTCGAACGGCGTTGGCAGGTGAAATCCAGCGTAAGGCCCGCGGCTTCGACGAGATCCAAGCCCTCACCCGTTAAGGGGGTGGCGCGTACCGCCGTTTCGAATTGGCGCCAGGCGGTCGTGGAAGATAAAGACATGAATGACGTAGATCCGGTCAGGTCGGGATGAATCAGAACGGCAGGCGGGCTTCGGGAGCGAAACGCAGCAATTGAGCCCGGAAGGTTTCCTGGATGCGGCTCAACGCGTCCTGGTTGTCGGCTTCGAAGCGCAGTACGATGACCGGCGTGGTGTTCGACGCACGGGCCAGGCCGAAACCATCCGGATATTCAGCACGCACGCCGTCGATGGTCACGACGCGGGTCACGCCCGGGAACTCGCCACTCTCTTGCAATGCGCGCACCACATTGAACGGCTCGCCTTCCTGCATTTCGACTTTGAGTTCGGGCGTGGACAGCGCTTGAGGCAAGGCATCCAGTGCGGCCGACGGATCGGCCTCGCGCGATACGATTTCGAGCAATCGGGCGCCGGTGTACAGCCCGTCGTCAAAGCCATACCAGCGTTCTTTGAAGAAAATGTGGCCGCTCATTTCGCCCGCCAGCGGCGCGCCGGTTTCGGCCAGCTTGGCCTTGACCAGCGAATGCCCGGTTTGCCACATGAGTGCCTGACCACCGGCCGCCTCGACTTCGAGACCGACATGACGGCTGCATTTCACGTCGTAAATGATGGGCTGGCCCGGGCAGCGGGTGAGTACGTCACGCGCGAACATGATCAGTTGGCGATCGGGCCAGATGATGTTGCCGCCCTTGGTGACCACGCCCAGGCGGTCGCCGTCGCCGTCGAATGCCAGGCCCAATTCGTTGTCGGTGCGTGCCAGGCAGTCGATCAGGTCGTGCAGGTTCTCGGGTTCGGCCGGATCGGGATGGTGGTTCGGGAACAGGCCATCGACCTCGGTGAACAGTTCGGTGACTTCACAACCCAGCTTGCGAAACAGCGCCGGTGCCACGGCACCTGCCACGCCATTACCGGCGTCGATCGCGATCTTCATGGGGCGCGAGAGTTTGACGTCGCCGACGATGCGGTCGATGTATTCATCGATGATGTCCAGCTCGCGACGGGTGCCGCGCGGCTGTACGGCAGGCTGTTCGTGCAGGGCGATCATGCTGTCGCGCAGGGCTTGCACGTCCTTGCCGTACAAGGCAGCACCGGCCATGACCATCTTGAAGCCGTTGTACTTCGGCGGGTTGTGGCTGCCGGTGATGGCAATGCCCGAACCGGTCTTGTAGACGTGGGTCGCGTAGTAGACCAGCGGCGTCGGCACCTGGCCGATATCCAGCGTGTTGACGCCACCGTCGTGAATGCCCTCTTGCAGCGCCACCGAGAGCTCGGGGCTGCTGAGTCGCCCATCGCGCCCGACCACCAGCGTGTCGATACCCTTGGCCGTTGCGCTGGCGGCCAATGCCCGGCCAAGCGCGCGTGCGAAGGCCGGATTCAGGGCGTCGGGCACGATGCCGCGGATGTCGTAGGCCTTGAAAACGCTGGTGGGGAAGGGCGTAGCAGAACTCACGGAAATTCCTTGTAGGGATGGCGAAATGGGCGTTGCGCGCGCCGCCGAATCGCAACTAGTGTGCCTGATATCAGTGGCCTGCGGTAGAGGCTGACACGCTCGGTCATACAATGATTGCATCGCCTCACCTTTCGAGGGGCCTGTCGTCGTCGAACGAGGTATACGATGCCCGATCCGCTCGCCATTTCCGACCCCATGGCCGACAGCCGGTTTCTGACCGCGCTGCGGGAGATCGTCGGCGCATCGAACGTGAAAACCGCCGATGACGCGATCCCTTTCCTGACCGACTGGCGCGGGCGGTATAGCGGCCGTGCTGTGGCCGTGGTCTTGCCCGGCACCACGGACGAGGTGGCGGCCGTGGTGCGCCTATGCCGATCGCACGGCCGGTCCATCGTGCCCCAAGGTGGCAATACCGGACTGTGCGGCGCAGCGACGCCCGACGCCTCGGGCCGTTCCCTGGTCTTATGCTTGCGCCGCATGGATGCCGTGCTGGCGGTGGATACCGAAGACGACACGATGACCGTGCAGGCCGGCTGCACACTGGCTGCCGCGCAGACGGCCGCCCATGAAGCCGGCCGCCTCTTCCCTTTGTCGCTGGGCTCGCAGGGTACCTGCACCATCGGCGGTAATCTGGCGACCAATGCGGGCGGCACGCAGGTGCTGCGCTATGGCACCATGCGCGAGCTGAGCCTGGGCCTGGAGGTAGTGACCGCTGCCGGCGAGATCTGGCATGGCTTGGGCGGCGTGCGCAAGGACAATACCGGTTATGCGTTGCGCGATCTGTTCATCGGTAGCGAGGGCACGCTGGGCATCGTCACCGCCGCCACGCTGAAACTGTTTCCTCGACCGGTGGCGCAATGCACGGCGTGGTTGCCGGTCGATAGCATCGAGGCTGCGGTGGCCCTGCTGGCCCATGCGCGGCGTGGCTTCGGATCGGCGTTGACGGCTTTCGAACTCATCGGCGACATGTGCGTGGACGGGGTGGCCCGGGCATTTCCCGATCTTTCGGTGCCTTTTCCGCCGGGTACGTCGCCGTGGTATGCCTTGCTGGAACTGTCCGATAGCGAAAGTGAGCAGCATGCGCGCGAGCGTTTCGAGGCGGTTTTGGGCGAAGCGCTCGAACAGGGCTTGGCGAGCGATGCCGTCATCGCCGCCAATCTCGCGCACAGCGCCGCGCTCTGGCATGTGCGCGAGTCGATCCCGCTGGCCGAGGCCACGCTGGGCAAGGCCGTCAAGCACGATATCTCGGTGCCGGTCTCGCGCATGGCGGGCTTCGTCGCCAGTACCAACGCGGCCATCCAGGCGCGATTCGAAGGTGTGCGCCACGTGATTTTCGGTCATTTGGGCGACGGCAATTTGCACTACAACATCGCGCCAGCCATCGAGGGCGTCGAGGCCGAGGCTGCCTTGCTGGCCCAACAGGACGCCATCCAGTCTTTGGTGCATGCAGCGGTCGTCGCGCACGGCGGTTCGATCAGCGCCGAGCATGGTATCGGGCAACTGAAACGTGCGGCATTGGCGCAACTCAAGGACCCAGTGGGCCTGGCATTGATGCACTCGATCAAGCAGGCGCTCGATCCAGAAGGCCGGATGAATCCCGGGAAAGTGCTGGAGACCGTCGATGCACCGTAGCGTGCTGATCGTCGAGGACGACATCACCTTGGCGGGCAATCTTTACGCGTATCTGGAAGCGCAGGGCTTCATGCCGGACGTGGCCTACGACGGCCATGGCGCACTCGCCTTGTTCGAGCGTCGACCCTTCGATGCGGTGATACTGGATCTGGGGCTGCCCGGCATCGACGGGGCACAAGTGTTGAATGCCTTGCGTGCGCGACTGGCCAGCGGTGTGCCGGTGCTGGTGCTGACCGCGCGCGATGCATTGGAAGACAAACTGGCAGGCTTTGCGCTGGGCGCCGACGATTATCTGACCAAGCCGTTTGCGTTGGCCGAAGTGCAGGCTCGGCTGACTGCGCTGATTCAACGGGCCGAGGGCGCGGTGGGCGTGACGCGCCGCGCGTGCGGCGCGCTGTGTCTGGATGTCCGCACGCAGGTGGTCACCGTTGCTGGCGAACCGGTCCGGCTGACGCGTAAATCGGTGCAGATTCTGGCGGTGCTTTTGCGGGAACCTGGGCGAGTGATGACGCGGCAGGCACTGGAGGACGCGTTGTGGGGCGGCACTCAGCCGCCTTCTGATGCCTTGCGCAGCCAGATGCACCTGTTGCGCCGGGCGTTGACCGAAGCGGGTTTCGACGGCATCGAGACTGTCCACGGTGTCGGCTGGCGCCTGCGTGCATGCGTCGAATGAGTCGCACGCGCAGCCTCACCCAGCGGGTTCGCCTTGCGCTGACCGGCGTGGTGGCCGTGTTCGTCGGCGTGCTGGTGGTGCTGGCTTTTCTGACCTTCGGCCGCATGGAAGACGAATTGGTCAACGACGTCCTGCGCCATGAAACCGAGCGTCTGCTGAACGAGTGGCAGTCGGGCGAAGCCGAAATGCAAGGCGGCGAATTTTTGGAACTGGGCGATGCTTTGCGGGCCTGGATCGTCACCGGTGATGGTCCCGATTCTTTGCCCCGGCCGTTGCGCGGCTTGCCCGCAGGCATGATCGAGCTGACCCCGGGCAGCGGTCGTGTCTGGCATGTGAGCAGCACGGCGCTGATTCAGGGCGGGCGCTTGGTCGTCGTATACGACGCGACCGAGAACGAGCAGCGCGTCTACGACTTTGGCCTCATCGTACTGCTGCTGGGTACGGTTTGCGTGATGCTGGCCTACGGCGTGGCGCGTCGAGTGGCTCGCCATGTGGTCGCGCCTTTGCATGCGGTGACGCGCAGGTTGGCGCACTGGGCGCCCGATGCCTTGGACGCCGAACCCGGTGGCGACGAAGACGAGGCTGCGCGATTGATCGATGCATTCGAGCGGGTTCGCCTACAGGTCGATCGCCGCATGGCCGCCGAGCGCGAATTCGGGGCCAATTTGAGCCACGAGATTCGTACACCGCTGGCAGCGGTGCGTTCCGACAGCGAGTTGATGCTGTTGCGTCCTGATCTGCCCGACGAGATGCAGCTGCGCCTGTCGCGCGTCGTCAATAATGTGGACGCCGTGGTCGCCATTCTGGAAACCGTTCGTCAGGCCACCCTGGACACGCCGCGTATGCCGCGGCCGGTCGATATCTGCGATGCGCTCGAGGCCGCGTGGTTGACCGTATCGACACGCGCGCAGGCAGCCGGGCTGGATTGGTGCAACACCGTGGCTCCCGGCACGGTGCTTGTACTGGATCGCGACGCCTTGATGACCGTGTTTCTGAACCTGATGCGCAATGCGATTCAGCATGCGGCACCGGCTCGATTGACCGTCGGAGTCGATGCCGCAGGGGTGCATTTCTCCGATACCGGGCCGGGTATCGATCCGGCGGACATGCCCTTCGTCTTCGAGCGCTACTATCGCGGTGCGCGGCGCGACAGCTTGGCCGTGCCGATGCCGGTTCCGGGCGAGCGCGGGGGCTTGGGCCTGGCCATCGCCAAGCGCGTCTGCGATCTGCAAGGCTGGGCGTTATCCGTGCGGGCTTCCCAAGAGCCTGGGGGCGGCGCTGTGTTTACAGTTGGCCTGCCAGAAGCCTAGGGCCGCCTGCGCTCGACGCCAGCACCACCCTCACAAAATTTGACACTCATTTGACGCTTATTTGACGAAGGCCGGGCTACGTTTGCGCCTTGCCGCGTGTGCGGAAACCCCGTTCGGAGCCGCCATGCGTGGTTTGACCCTTCGCTTCGTTTTTGCCGTCCTGGCCGTGCTGACGCTGAGTCGCCTGGCGCTCAGTATCTGGTTGTGGGAGCGTGTGGCGCCCGCTGGTGGGCTCGTGCCCGTGATGCTGGGCGGCTTGCGCATCGACGTGGTGATGATTTCGATGGCGGCTATTCTGCCCGCCGTGCTGTCACCCTGGCTGGGACATTTACGCTGGCCTACGCGGTTGACCGCGTGGTGGTTCCGGGTGGCGTTCCTGATATTTGTCTTCCTGGAAGTGGCCTCGCCACAGTTCCTGATCGAATACGACTCGCGTCCCAACCGCATGTTCTTCGAGTATCTCTCGACCCCGCGCGAAGTGGCGGGGATGCTCTGGGGGGGATATAAAGGCGTGCTGTTCGTCGGCGCGCTGGTGGTGATTCTGGCGGCTTGGGGGTCGGTGCGTTTGTTCCCGACCGATCGTCCCGACCGGGCGCCGCCCTGGTGGCAGCGTGCCGTGGCGTCGGTGCTGATACTGGCGGTGGGCATTCTGGCGATTCGCGGCACCTTGGCGCATCGCCCCATCAACCCATCGACGGTCGCCTTCGCAGGCGATGCCATGGTCAATACCTTGCCGCTCAATGGCTTGTACAGCGTGACCAATGCCGCGTATCGCATGAAAGACGAACGCTCTTCGGCCAATCTGTATCCCGCCATGCCCGACGAGCGTATGCATGCACTCGTGCGGCAGGCGGCCGGTTTGACCGATCCGATGCTCGATCCCGAACGTCCCAGCCTGCACCTGCAAACGGCTTCGAAGCGTCACGACACCCCCCTGAATCTGGTCATCATCATTCAGGAGAGCCTGGGTGCGCAGTATGTCAAAAGCCTGGGTGGTCAGAATCTGACGCCGCGTCTGGACGAATTGGGCCAGCAGGGCTGGATGTTCGAGCGGGCCTATGCCACCGGCACTCGGTCGGCGCGTGGCCTCGAGGCCATCACGGCAGGCTTTTTGCCGACGGCCGCCGAGGCGGTACTCAAGTTGCCGCGCTCGCAAAACGGCTTCTTCACGCTGGCCGATTTGCTGGGCCGCAAAGGTTACGACACCCGCTTCATCTATGGCGGCGAAGGTCACTTCGACAACATGCGCAGCTTCTTCCTAGGCAACGGTTTCGACCAGATGCTGGATCGCAAGACCTTCGAGCAGAAGAATTTCGTGGGATCGTGGGGGGCTTCCGACGAGGATATGTACGCCAAATTGGACAGCACCCTGCGTGGACAACCCGCAGACAAACCGGCGTTCACGGTGGCGTTCACGGTGACCAACCATACGCCCTGGGAATATCCCGCAGGGCGCATCGAACCCGATGGCCCGCCCGCAACGGTCGAAAATACCGTGCGTTACGTCGATTGGGCGCTGGGCGAGTTCTTCGACAAGGCACGTCAAGCGCCTTATTGGGACAACACCGTGTTTCTGGTGATTGCCGATCACGATTCGCGGGTCTTCGGTGCGAGTCTGGTGCCGGTCGGCCGGTTTCATATTCCCGCAGTGATTCTGGGGGCGGGCATCGAGCCGCGCCGCGATCCGCGTATCGTCAGCCAGATCGACATGGCGCCCACCTTGTTGTCGCTGATTGGTGTCGATGCAGAACACCCGATGGTGGGGGCCGATCTGACTCGCCGCGATCCGAATCGAGCCATCATGCAGTATGGCGACAACTTCGGTTATTTGAAGGGTAACTCGCTGCTGGTGTATGAGCCGAATCGCCCTGCTAGCCAACTGAACTATGGCATCTTGCCGGACGGCAGCGACCGGTTCACCCCCGAGACCCCCTCGCCCGCGCTGGCCGACGAGGCTTTGGCGCACGCCCTATGGCCCAGTTGGATGTATATCAACGAGGCGTACCGGCTGACCCCTTAGGCGCGCTGACAGACCGGGCAGTAGTAGGTGGCACGCTGACCCTGCACGATGCGCCGGATCGGCGCAGCGCATACCCGGCAGGGCAGACCGCCCCGCTCGTAGACAGCGGCGTGAATCGTGAAATACGCCCCGGGCTCGCCGGTGGCATTCACGTAGTCGCGTAGCGTGCTGCCACCGGACGCCAAGGCGTCGGCCAGCGTGGCTCGAATGGCGTCCGCCAGGCGGTCGCAACGCTTTCTGGACAGCCGCCGTGCCGGAGTTTTCGGGTTGATGCGGGCGCGAAACAGGCTCTCGGAGGCATAAATATTGCCGACGCCCACGACGGCATGGCCGGCCAGCAAGACTTGTTTGATGGCCGCGCTGCGGCCTTGGCAATGGGTATGCAGCCATTGCCCGCCGAAGCGTTCGTCGAAGGGCTCGATGCCCAATTTGGCGAGCAAAGGGTGGCTATCCAGTGATCCGGCTTCGGCCGGATGCCACAGCACCGCACCGAAACGACGTGGATCGTGCAGGCGGTAGATGGCGTGATCGAATACCCAATCGACGTGGTCGTGCAGGCGTGGTGGCTCGTTCAGTGCCACCCGGCGCAAGGATCCCGACATGCCCAGGTGCACGATTTGCGTACCGTGGCCGAACTGGAACAGCAGATATTTTCCCCGGCGTGAGCACGCCAATACTGGTCGGCCGGCCAGCAGGGCAGGCAGCTCGGGCGGGATCGGCCAGCGCAGGCGAGCTTGACGAACCACCAGTTCGCGTACCGTCTGGCCCGTGATCACTGTGGCGATGCCACGTCGCGTCGTTTCGACTTCGGGAAGTTCCGGCATGAGCCAGTGTAAGATCAACCTAATATGAGTACTGATTGTGCCATCAACCGGACGGACCGCGTGAAGTCGTCGTTTAAACCTTTGAATCTCGGGTTCGCCGCGGCAGCGCTCGCGCTTGCGGCTTGCCATGTCCCCGCCGTCGCTGCGGCAGACGCTACCGGACCTCGCATGGGACCGCGCAACCTGGCCCCGGAAACCGCTGTCATCCGGTTGCGTCCCGGGCAAACGCCCTTGGTCACGCTGACCTCCGATATCCTGTATCGCGTGCTCGCTTCCGAAATCGCCGCCCAGCGTGGTGCATTCGGTAGCGCTGGCACCACCCTGGTCAACTTGGCACGAGACACTGGCGACGCCCGGCTGGCGCGGCGTTCGCTCGAATTCTTCATGGCGGGCAACAACTTGCAGGGTGCCCTGCAAGCCGCCCGCATGTGGGCACGTCTGTCGCCCAACGACATCGAGGCGAGTTCGACCGAGCTTGCGCTGGCTGCGGCCAACGGCCAGACCTCGGGCCTGGCCGACGCACTCAAGGCGCGTATCGACGCCTCGACCGACAAGCCCGCCGCGCTGGCCCAGGCCGTCGTCGTGCTCAGTCGCTTGTCCGATCGTCGGGCTGCGCTGTCTATCCTCGAACGTGCGCTGAGCCCTGGCGTAAAAGCCATGCCCGAAGCACGCATGGCGTTGGCCGACGCTGCGCAATCGGCGGGGGACGGACGCCGCGCGTTGACGGAAGCCCAGATGGCGCTGGTGGCCGCCCCCTCGTCGGAAGAGGCCGCGCAGCGGGTATTGGAATACGGCATGGCCGTCGATCCCGAGCAGGCGGTCGCTCAGGCGCGGGCGTTCCTGGTGCGTCATCCTCAAGCGCGTCGCCTGCATCTGACCTTGGCTTCGCAACTGTCCGACGCGGGTGACGACGCGGGTGCGCTGGTCGAGTTGCGCGCCATGGCGCGTCAGGCGCCTGAAGATTTCGACCTGTTATTGCTGCAAGGCCAACTGTTGTACAAGAACGGCCAAAGCGCCGAGGCTCGTCGCGTGCTCGAACAATATGTCGATGTTCAGCAGCAACGTGGCAGCGCCGCGCCGCCTGGGGCGACCGACGCCGGTGCGGCGGCCGCCGAAGCGCATATCCTGCTGTCGCGGATCGCCGAGGACGAGGGCCGCTACGACGACGCAGTCGCTCAACTTGCGCGAATAGAAGATCCGTCTCTACGGTATTCGGCGCAGTTGCGCCAGGCCAGCCTGCGGGCAGAACAAGGCCGGGTGGACGACGCATTGGGCATCATCGAACAGGCCCAACCCCAGGACGAAGAAGAACGTTTGACGGGCGTGCTGGCCCGCTCGCAAATCTTGCGCGATGCCGATCGGATCGACGCCGCCGTGAAAACGCTGGAAGCCGCCGACCGCGAGGTGCCCGATGTCGTCGAGATCAAGTACGACCTCGCGATGCTGTACGAGCGCCAGGGCAGGTACAAAGAAATGGAGCGGCAGTTTCGTGAAGTGATCGCCTTGGCACCCGACCACGCACATGCCTATAACGCCCTGGGTTATACCCTGGCCGACAACAACACCCGATTGTCTGAAGCGCATGAGCTGATCGCACGCGCGCTGACGTTGTCGCCCAAGGATGCGTTCATCCTGGACAGCATGGGATGGGTCAAGTTCCGCTTGGGCGATTTGACCGCCGCTGTGCAGTATTTGCGCCAAGCCTATGCGATACGGCCCGAGGCCGACATTGCCGCTCACCTGGGTGAAGCCCTGTGGGTGCAGGGTCAACGCGACGAGGCACAGCAGTTGTTCCGTTCGGCCTCGCAAGCCACGCCCGATAACGCGGCGCTACAGGGCACGATCAAGCGCTTAGGGGTGCGGTTGTGATGCGCGTGTGGCGGAGTGTGGCGGTCTTGGTGGCCTGCTTCGTGGTGGCGGCCTGCGTGACGCCCTCTCGAATGGCCAGCACGCCTGGCGCGGCAGAGTCGTTTTCGCGTGCAGGCCGTTTTGCCTTGACCGTCACGGAGGCGGGCGGCCGTCAAGACGCCGTGCAGGGCGGCTTTTCCTGGCTGGACGAACGCGACCGGTATGTCCTGGATCTGACCAATCCGCTGGGTTCCACCCAGGCGCGGGTCGAAGGTCGGCCCGGAGCCGCCGTGCTGACTCGGGCCAATGGCGAACGGCTGAGTGCTGACGATCCCGACGCACTGGCCGAGGAGGCGTTGGGCAGTCGCATTCCCGTGGCGGGCTTGCGCGACTGGTTCCAGGGACGTCTGGCGTCGGCACCCGCAGCCTCGGGTGTCACCCACGATCCACAGGGCCGCGTGCAGGCGTTCGAGCAGGGTGGCTGGCAGGCCAGGCTATCGCGTTACGACGATGCCGGCCCGCAATTGCTGGTGCTGGAGCGCCGCGAGCCGGATCGCCGCATCGTGTTGCGGCTGGTCGTCGATCCTGCTTGAACCCGTAGCGCCATGCTGTACGACGTTCCGGCCCCTGCCAAAGTCAATCTCTTCCTGCACGTCGTGGGGCGTCGTGCCGACGGCTACCATCTGCTGCAAACCGCGTTTCAGTTCATCGACCTGCAAGATACTTTGCATTTCGAGCGTCGTGCCGACGGGCGGATCGATCGCGAATTCGATTTGCCTGGCGTTGCACCGTCCGACGATCTGACCTTACGGGCCGCCCGCGCCTTGCAGCAGGCGAGCGGCGTACAGGATGGCGTGCAGATTGCATTGCATAAAACTATCCCGACAGGCGGTGGCTTAGGGGGCGGATCCAGCGATGCGGCGTCGACCCTGATTGCGCTGAACCGGCTGTGGGGCTGCGGTCTGTCGCGCGAAGCCCTCATGCAGATTGGCTTGGGCCTGGGGGCAGACGTTCCCGTGTTCGTGTTCGGTCAAAGCGCTTTCGCCGAAGGCGTGGGCGAGCGGCTGACGGCCTTGGATTTGCCCGTGACCGGTTTTGTTGTCGCGCAGCCGCTGGTGTCGGTACCGACACCAGAAATTTTTAGTGCGTCTGATTTGACACGCGATACTTTTTCAGTCAGAATAACGGACTTCATTGCTCACACAGGTTTGAGTGCTGAAAATGATGGCTGCAAGCAATTGGGCGCATCGTTTGGGCGCAACGATCTGGAGGCGGTGGCCTGTCGGTTGTACCCCGAAGTAGGCCAGGCATTGAGTACCATGCGGGACGCGGTAAATCGGGCGCAAGTGCGAAATATCAGCGAGCAGGGTTTCGATGCTGTCGTGCGGATGTCGGGTTCTGGTGCATGTGTGTATGCACAATGCAGCAATCTCGAACAAGCCGCTCGCGTCGAGCAAGAAATTATGGCTACAATGCATGGCCCTGCCGAAGGCAGCACTGTGCAGAAATTTCGGCTAGTGCGGGCATGTCCCTCATTAATCGAACATCCTCTGCGACATTGGATTGCAGATTAGTTGGGGAGTCGCCAAGTTGGTTAAGGCACTGGATTTTGATTCCAGCATGCGAAGGTTCGAATCCTTCCTCCCCAGCCCCAAATATAAAAAAAGCTGTTGAACCCGCCTGTCTGATCCACCGGCTCACGGTTCAACAGCTTTTTGTTTTTCGTTTCACGGTAGTGCCGTATACGTCGGCCCCACGCACCCGCCACCGTCTCGTTCGTTTTAGACCCATTCATCATGCCCAACGATAGCTTCATGATTTTCACAGGTACCGCCAACACCCGTCTGGCGGTCGATGTGGTCAATCATCTCGACATGTCCCTGGGCAAGATGACCGTCGGTCGTTTTTCCGACGGTGAAGTGATGGTCGAGATCAACGAAAACGTGCGTGGCAAAGACGTGTTCGTATTGCAGCCCACCTGTGCGCCCACGAACGACAACCTGATGGAAATCATGGTGATGGTCGATGCCTTGCGCCGCGCTTCGGCGGGCCGCATCACCGCCGCCATTCCGTATTTTGGTTATGCCCGCCAGGATCGTCGTCCGCGCTCGGCGCGCGTGTCGATCTCGGCCAAGGTCGTGGCCAATATGTTGCAAGTCGCGGGCGTCGATCGCGTCTTGACCATGGATTTGCACGCCGACCAGATTCAAGGCTTTTTCGACATTCCGGTCGACAACATCTATGCCGGTTCGATTCTGCTGGGCGACATCGGTCGCCGCGGATTGGAAGACCTGGTCGTCGTCTCGCCCGACATCGGTGGCGTGGTGCGTGCCCGTGCGCTGGCCAAGCCGCTGGAGGCCGAACTGGCCATCATCGACAAGCGCCGTCCGCGTGCCAACGTGTCCGAAGTGATGAACATCATCGGCGAGGTCGACGGCCGCACCTGCGTCATCATGGATGACATGGTCGATACCGCCGGCACGCTGTGCAAGGCCGCCGCCGCCCTGAAGGATCGTGGCGCGAAGTCGGTGTATGCCTATTGCACTCACCCGGTGTTGTCGGGCAGCGCGGTCGAGCGTATTGCCGATTCCGAGCTGGACGAACTGGTCGTGACCGACACCATCCCGTTGAAGGCCGATGCCGCAGCGTGCGCCAAGATCCGTCAATTGTCGTGCGCAGGCTTGTTGGGTGAAACCATTCTGCGTATTTCGAATGCCGAGTCGGTCAGCTCCTTGTTCACCGACTAAAACCGTATTCTCGCGCGCCGCTGGTCGCGGCGGCGTGCGGAACATGTGCCAGGCGTGTTGCCTGGCGCATTCACAATCGGGCGATGCAAGTCGCCTTTGTTTTGGAGTTTTCCATGAAATTCAACGCCACTTCGCGTAGCGTCCAGGGATCGAGTGCGAGCCGCCGCCTGCGCCACGCTGGCCGCGTTCCCGCCATCGTTTACGGCGGTGAAGCCAAGCCGCTGAACATCGACCTCGACCACAACGAAATCTTCCACGCACTGCGCAAAGAAGAGTTCCATGCGTCGATTCTCGACATGCAATTGGATGGTGGCAAGGGCGAACAAGTCCTGCTGCGTTCGGTGCAATGGCACGCGTACAAACAGCAAGTTCTGCACGTCGACTTCCAGCGCGTCTCGGCTAATCAGGCCCTGACCACCAAAGTGCCGCTGCACTTCATCAACGAAGAGTCGTCGCCTGCCGTCAAGCTGAACGCCGCAATCGTCAACCACACGGTTACCGAATTGGAAATCGCCTGCTTGCCGAAGAACCTGCCGCAGTTCATCGAAGTCGATCTGGGCAACCTGATCGTCGGCAACCCGGTACACCTGTCGGACGTCAAGCTGCCCATCGGCGTGACCTACGTCTCGCACGGTGGCGAAGCCAACCCGGTGCTGGCCACGGCCAACGCTCCGACGGCTGACACCGAGCCGACCGAAGGCGAAGACGCTGCTCCGGCTGCTTAATTGCCCTAGGCTGTTGTCCGCACAAATCCTGCGGACAAGCTAGTATCTGACCCTGCGCTGGCTTCTTGCCCGCGCAGGGTTTTTGTTTTTATCGTGCCGATGTCGCGCCTGTCGTGCGCCGTCAGGCCAAGGTTCTAGGAGTGGGAGAGGTGGCGACACCCATACGCTTGATCGTCGGCCTGGGTAATCCTGGGGCGCAATACGAAACGACTCGCCATAACGCCGGGTTCTGGCTGGCCGACCAATTGGCTGACGACTTCAAGGCCACCTTCCAGCAGGAAAAAGCGTTCAGCGCCTGGGTGGCCAAAGCGCGAGTCGATGGCGAAAACATCGTTCTGCAAAAGCCCACGACGTACATGAATCGATCCGGCCTGGCGGTGGGCGCCTTGGCGCGCTTCTACAAGTTCACGCCCGAGCAGGTGCTCGTCTTGCATGACGAGTTGGATCTGCTGCCGGGTCAGGTCAAACTCAAGCAGGGCGGCGGCCATGCCGGGCACAACGGCTTGAAGGATATTCAGGCGGTGCTGGGCAGCCCCGATTTCTGGCGGCTGCGCATCGGCATTGGGCATCCGCGCAGCCTGGGATTGGCGCAGCAGGTTGCAGACTTCGTGTTGCACCCGCCCAGGCGAGAGGATCAGGATGCCATCGATGGCGTCATCACGCGTGGGCGAGTGGCTGTGATGTCCATGCTGGCGGGCGATTTCACGCGCGCTGCGCGTCAGTTGCAGGACGCTTGAATGACGACCCGAATGCGGTTTCGCGACGAATTGAAGGATTTCTGGCGATTCGTGAAGCGTCCGTCGGTGACACCCCGTTTCGCAGGGCCGCTGCACGGCAATGCGTGGGCCACCGACTGGCAGGCGGGCGTATCGTTCAAGCGGCTGCTGCAATGGGCGGCGTTACTGTGGGTGGTGAACCTGTTCGTGTTCGGCCCGGTGGCGGTGACTGCAGCGGGCTTGGGCGGCAGCGAGCATCGGCTCGACATCCACAATATTCCCTGGTTGGCCGGCATGATCTGGGCACCCGTGGTCGAAGAGCTGGCGTTTCGTTATGGGCTGCGTCGGCCAGTGCATATTCTGTGGTTCACGCCGCTGGCTTTCGTGGCGGTGCTGTTCGGTTGGCACGCCTGGACCGCAGGCCTGGTGGTGTCGATTCTGGGGTTGGCGTGGTGGGCCTCGCTGAAGTGGCCTGCGCCACTGGCGGCAAGGGCGCCGCTGCATCGCGCATATAACCGCCATTTCGGCTTGGTGTTTTATGTGTCGGCGTTGGGGTTCGCGGCCATGCATCTGAACAACTTCCGATTGGGCGACACGCCGTTCTGGTTGATGCCGGCTTTGGTGCTGCCGCAGTTCTTCACCGGTCTGGTGTTGGGATGGTTGCGGGTGAGGCAGGGCATCGGTGCGGCCATCGTGCTACACGCGATGTTCAACACCGGACCGTTGTTGATGGTGGCGTTATTGGTGAGCCTGTTGCCTGAAGGCATGACACCGAAGTAGGCTGGTCGCGCGGCGAGTGGATGCAGGGTGGGAGCTCGCCGGGTTCGGTCGCGCCAGGGCGCTACAATCCGGGTTTACTGTGCGCGGTGCGTGCTGCGCTCCGCGGGCGCTGGCAAGGCGCGGCGCCTGCCCCGAATTCTGAATATTCAAGGAACACCATGGCTTTGCAATGCGGCATCGTCGGCTTGCCCAACGTCGGCAAATCGACTCTCTTCAACGCCCTGACGCGCGCCGGTATTGCGGCCGAAAACTATCCGTTCTGCACCATCGAGCCCAACGTCGGCGTGGTCGAAGTGCCGGATCCCCGTTTGGGTAAATTGGCCGAGATCGTCAGCCCCGAGCGCATCCTGCCGGCGACGGTCGAGTTCGTGGACATCGCCGGTCTGGTGGCCGGTGCCAGCAAAGGCGAGGGTCTGGGCAACCAGTTTCTGGCGCATATCCGCGAAACCGATGCGATCGTGAACGTGGTGCGTTGTTTCGAAGACGACAACGTGATTCACGTGGCGGGCAAGGTCGATCCGATTTCGGATATCGAAGTCATCGAAACCGAGCTGGCGCTGGCCGACTTGCAGACCGCCGAGAAGGCACTGCATCGCCATAACAAGACGGCGCGCTCGGGCGACAAGGATGCACAGCGTCTGGTGGCCGTGCTCGAAAAAAGCATCGCTCATTTGAACGAAGCGAAGCCGCTGCGCACTCTGGGTTTGTCGAAAGAAGAGTTGGCCGATATCGCTCAGCTGTGCTTCATCACGGCCAAGCCTGCCATGTATGTGGGCAACGTCAGCGACGATGGTTTCACGAACAATCCGCTGCTGGATCGTTTGACCGAGTTTGCCAACAAGCGTGGCGCACCGGTGGTGGCCATTTGCGCGGCCATCGAATCGGAAGTGGTCGATCTGTCGGACGAAGACCGCGACGCGTTCCTGGCCGATATGGGCATGGAAGAGCCGGGCCTGAACCGCTTGATTCGCGCAGCGTTCAAGCTGTTGGGCTTGCAGACGTATTTCACCGCAGGCGTGAAGGAAGTGCGTGCGTGGACGGTGGCCATCGGTGCCAGCGCGCCGCAAGCCGCCGGGGTGATTCATACGGACTTCGAGCGTGGGTTCATTCGCGCTCAGACGATTGCGTACGACGATTTCATCCAGTTCAAGGGCGAGCAGGGCGCGAAGGAAGCCGGCAAGATGCGGGCGGAAGGCAAGGAATACATCGTGCAGGATGGCGATGTGATGAATTTCTTGTTCAACGTCTGATATCCCCATCATGGTTTTCAGAGGCACGTGAAGTGACCCATCCCGAGTACGCTTCCTCTGTAAACGCCATTGCTCAAATCGACGCGGTGCCCGTCATTCTGAGCATGGTCAAGAACCTCACCGGCATGCGTTTCGCGGCCGTTGCCCGGGTGACTGAAACGTATTGGGTGGCTTGCGCCGTGGACGACTCCATCGAGTTCGGCCTCAAGCCCGGTGGCGAGCTGGTTCTCGACTCCACCATCTGTCACGAAATCCGAGAGCATCGGCAGCCCGTCGTATTCGGGCAGGCCAGCATTCATCCCGAATACGCGAATCACCATACGCCCAAGATTTACGGTTTGGAGAGCTACATTTCCGTTCCCATCATCAGGGCGAACGGTGAGTTTTTCGGCACACTGTGCGCCATCGACTCGGCCCCGGCCGATCTCGACGACCCGACTATCGCGCAAACGCTCACGCTCTTTGCTCAACTGATTGCACTGAGCCTTGATACGCAAGGCCAGTTGGATACTTCCAGAGCCGCGCTGGCCGATGCCAACGCCGATAGCAAACTGCGTGAGCAGTTCATGGCCGTGCTGGGCCACGATCTGCGCACGCCGCTCAGTGCCATTCGAATGAGCGCCGATCTGCTCGAATCCAGAATCGAGGAAGCGCGACATCTCAAGTTGATCACAGCGATCCGCAATAGCTCGATAAAAATGGGCGTGCTGATCGAGAACGTGCTCGATTTCGCGCGGGGACGCCTGGGGGGCGGCATACCAGTGCAACGGATGCAGGTCGATGACCTGAACCGTACCTTGCAGATGACCTTGGATGAGATCTGCGTGGCGCAACCCGATGCCACGATCGTTCAATCTCTGGCGGTTCCTGCCGGTATCTACTGCGACCCGCTGCGCCTGAGTCAATTGCTTTCGAATCTGGTGGGCAATGCGATCACCCATGGCTTGTCTACCGCGCCAGTGACGGTTCTGGCTTTCGCGGAAGGATCCGAGATCGTGATATCGGTCACCAACCAGGGGGCGCCGATTCCTGCCTCGTTGATGCCTTTGCTGTTTCAGCCGTTCACTCGATCCGAGGGCGGCGCGCGCGGCGAGGGGCTGGGCTTGGGTCTGTACATCGCTTCCCAAATTGCAGCCGCGCACGAAGGGTGCTTGAGTGTCACGTCTACTGCCGTATCGGGCACCTGTTTCGTGGCGCGATTCCCAGCGCAAGCCAGTCGGGCGTAAACACGAAGGCTGCGTCTTGCGGCGAATGGCAAGACTATTCGCCGCATATTGTGCGGAGATTAACTTGGCTTGACGGTATACCCCCCGCAGTCGCGATACTGCGCTAATCAAGTAACCAGCTGTCAAAAAGTTTCAGACCTTGATGTTTGTTGCCGACGGGCACGGTGTTAGCTCGATGCGCTTCGCCAGAGGTACGGTGAGACCTCGTAAAATAAGTTTCGATTCACCCCTATAAGACCGCCGACCTGCTCGCCAGGAAGTGGCGCCACGGAGACACCATGAGTATCCACACCGCCGCCCGTCGCCGCATGACGGTGCCCCAGTTCGCTGCCCGTAAAGGTGGCGAAAAGCTCACGATGCTGACGGCCTACACCACGCCCATGGCGCGCAACATGGACGGTCATGTCGATTGCCTGCTGGTGGGCGACTCACTGGGTATGGTGGTGTACGGCATGGACGACACCCTGGGCGTGACGCTCGACATGATGATCAACCACGGTCGTGCAGTGATGCGCGGCGCACGGCAATCGCTGGTGATCGTGGATATGCCCTTCGGCTCCTATCACGAGTCGCCCGCGCAGGCGATGCGTCACGCGGCGCGGGTGTTGGCCGAGACCGGCGCGCAGGCCGTCAAGCTGGAGGGTGGGGCGGAAATGGCCGAGACGATCGCTTTCCTGGAAGCGCGTGGCGTACCCGTGCTGGCCCACATCGGTTTGATGCCGCAGCACAAGAACCGCATGGGCGGCTTTACCGCTCAAGGTAAATCCGATGGCGCGGCGCAGCGCATACACAATGACGCTCTGGCGGTCGAGCAGGCCGGTGCGTTCGGTGTGGTGATCGAAGGCACATCCGAAGCACTGGCGCGTCGTATTACGGCCACGCTGGCCATACCCACCATCGGGATCGGAGCATCGCCCGCTTGCGACGGGCAAGTCCTGGTGGGCGAAGACATACTGGGCATGTTCGACGACTACCAACCCCGATTCGCGAAGCGCTATGCGGACTTGAATCCGCAAATCGTCGCGTCGGTCAAACAGTATGCGCAGGAGGTGCGCGACGGCAGCTTTCCCACCATGGCGCACTGCTTCGATGTGCCCAAGGATGGTGCATAAAACGGCCGTTCCGCCGTGATTTGATACGATACCCCCCTAACGTGCGAAGAGTTACCTGCGCTCGCGCCGCGTGTGCAAGCTCAAGACTGGGCCGCCCGGCCTCGGTAGTCGCACCGGAAACTCAATGAAGAATTGGATTAAACGCATTCTTATCGGCCTGGTCGTGGTCGTCGTCGTCGCGGTGGTCGGTTTGGCCATTTTCCTGCTGACCTTCGATCCCAACGCCTATAAGTACAAGTTGGCCGAACTGGTTCAGGATCGGTATCAGCGCACATTGACGATCGACGGCGATATCGAACTGTCGCTGTTCCCACGCCTGGGACTGTCGCTTCAGGATGTGTCGCTGTCGGAGGTCGGTAGCACCGAGACGTTCGCTTCGATCGAAAGCGCGCGCCTGGCGGTGGCGATCGTGCCTTTGCTGTCGAACCACTTGGTGGTCGATCACGTTGCCATATCGGGCTTCAAGGCGCGTCTGGCGCGCGAGAAAGACGGTAATTTCAACTTCGACAATCTGGTGGGCGGGAACCGTATCGGTGAAGCGCTGCCCATCACCGACAGGCCCGAAGAGCTGGTCGCCGCCGGCGTCGAAGCAGGTACGCGCCTGGCCGCTCAACAGCACAGCCCCACCAGCTTCCAGATCGACATTGCCGGGCTCGAACTGCAAAACGGCGAGATTCTGTTGCAGGATCAGACGACGGGCCAGGCGGTGGCCGTCAACGACCTGAACGCCAATACGGGCCGGGTCACGTTCAACCAGCCCTTCAACGCCAACCTGAGTGCCCATATCGAAGGCGGACATCCCCGTGTCGATGCGCAGCTCAACGGCTCGGGCATGTTGACGCTGAACCCGGCCGAAGGGCGCTATGCCGCTCAGAAGCTCGATCTGCGGGTGTCTGGCCAGTTGCCCGATGCGCAGGCCAAGAGCCTCGTGGCGCGGGGCAACGTGGCGTTCAAAGGCGCCGAGCGCTCGCTGGATGTGTCCTCGCTCGAAATGCTGTTCAGCGGCGACATCTCGGCGTCCTCCACCCGACTGAAAGGTGTCGAGGCCAGCGTCATCGTGCCAAAGCTGGCCATGTATCCCAACAAGCGTCAGTTGCAGGTCGAGAAGCTGACGGTTCGCGCCACCGGCTCCACGCCGACGGGTAAGTTCGAGCTGGCGGCCGACACGCCGTCCTTAAATATCTCGCCGGCCGAGGCGGTTGGGCAGGTGGTGAGCGGGCGCTTGCGTCTGACGGGCACCGATTCGCTGGATGCGACCCTGGCGCTTGCCGGGATCAGCGGCAACGCGGCCGAAATCGACATCAACGAGGCGAAGCTGGAAGCGACGTCCAAGAAGGGCGAGCGGCTGATCAAGACCTCGTTCATTTCGCCCTTGACGACCAATCTTCTGGCGCGCACCTTCACCATGTCGGCGTTGCGTGGCGATGTCGCCATTACCGATCCGACCCTGCCTAAAGGCAGCCTTCAAATTCCGGTCATCGGCAGCGTCAGCGCCGATCTGTTGCGCGACCAGGCGCAGGCCAATATCAATGCCGTGCTCGAAGGCGGCAAGTTCGATTTGTCTACGGAAGTCAGCCGCCTGAGCGACATTCCGCAGATTGGCTTCACCCTGAACGTGGACACCCTCAACCTCGATAAGCTGGCGCCGCCACCCACCCCCTTGCCCTCGGCGCAACAGGACGGTCAGGCTAAGGAGGGCACGCCACCCGCAGCGCCCGCGACGGCCGACCGGGGCGATGGCATCATCGATCTGTCGGCGCTGATCGGGCCCTCGGCCAAGGGCACTATCAAAGTGGGGCGCCTGGTGCTGCGCGGGCTGGTCGCCGAAGGGGTGAGCGCAGCGGTCAAGCTCGATCAGGGCAAACTCGATCTGAGCGATCTGGTCGCCACGTTATACGAAGGCAAACTGGCCGGTGCGATGAGCATCGACGCGGGCCAGAACAATCGCCTCGCCGCCAAGCTTTCGCTGTCAGACATTGCGATTCAGCCTTTATTGACCGACGTGACGGGTCGTTCGACCTTGTTGGGCAAAGGCAGCGTGGTGCTCGATCTGCACACGGCCGGCGCCAATACGTATGCCTTGCGTGCGGGTCTGAATGGGACGGCGCAGGCCAAGCTGCGCGATGGTGCCATCAAGGGCATCAATATCGCTCAGACGCTGCGTCAATTAAAGCAGGTGCTGGTGGGCCAGGGCACCGCTCCCGAGGGCACGACCGAAAGCGAAGTACAGACCGATTTCACGTCCTTCGATCTGAATCTGAAGTTCGAGAACGGCGTCGGGCAAGTCAGCGATTTGAAGATCGCTTCGCCCTTGCTGCGCATCACTCACGGTAAGCCGGCCTCGATCAATCTGGTCGATCACACGCTGGACGTGGTGACCTTGGTGCGCGTGGTGGCTACGACCACCGGCCAGGACGGCGCCGATCTGGCCGATCTGCGCCAATTGCTGATTCCAATCCATTTCGCCGGGCCCATCGCCAAGCCGCTGTTCAGCGTGCAATGGAAAGGTCTGGCCGAGCACGCGGCGAAGTCGGGTTTGCAGGACAAGTTGCGCGAAGCCTTGCGCGGCAAAGGCGGCGACTCGGACGCTATCGCCCGCGAGGCGGGTAAGGCACTGGAAGGGCTGATCAAGAAATGACCGCTGTGCATTACTTCCCGTTGGTGGGCGCACAGCCCGCCGGGCAGGCTCAAGCCGCCGATTATCACGGTCGTTGGTTGATCGCCGATGACGAGCGCTGGATCGATCCGCGCGAGTGTCCTGCGTTGCGCAGCATCGCCGTCGAACTCAAGTTCGGCTATCTGGTGCTGCGTGCACCGGGCATGCTGCGTATGGATATTCCCCTGGACGTGATCGAGGACGACGACAGCGTGCGTTTCTCGGTGGCGGTAGACGGCCACAGCGTCGATGTGGTGGACGAAGGCGAGCTGGCCTCGGCGTGGATATCTAACGTCGTGGGGCGCGGCTGCTCGATCGTGAAAGTGCATCCTGCATCGCCTGAGGTTCACTGGCCCGAGGACGTTTTTTCGGTCTGAACGGTTGTGAGGCGCGCAGCCCAAGCTTTTGGCGCGCGTATGCCTGGCCGACTCGGCGCGCCAGCTTGCGCTGATTTAATCACGCAAGGGCGCTTCGGGCTTCCTATGATTTAGATTTTCTGTGCTGGGTGAGTACCGCATCGGCAATCATCCCGGCGACCAATCCCCAAAATGCCGAACCGATGCCTCCTAGCGTGAAACCGGAGGCGGTGGCCAACACGGTGATCAACGCCGCTTCGCGTTTTTCCGGGTTCGCCATTGCGGTGGTCAGGCCGCCCATGATGGGCCCGAGCAAGGCCAATCCGGCCAGGGCCGCGACGTAGGCGGGCGGCAGGGCCTCGAACAGCATGGCGACCGCGCCTGCGCAAAAGGTCAATGCGATATACAAGATGCCATATGTGGCAGCGGCCCAATACCGGCGGGTGGGATCGGGGTGCGCCTCCTTGCCGGACATGATGGCCGCGACGATGGCGCCCAAGGTGATGCTGTGCGCGCCAAACGGCGCGGTCAGCAGCCCGGCCAGACCGCTGGCAGCGACCGTTTGCGAGGCTTTGGGACGATAGCCTGCCGCTTGCAATATCGCCAGGCCCGGCAGGTTTTGCGAAGCCATGGCCACGATGAACAAGGGGATCGCGATGCTGACCGCCGCCTGCACACTGAAACTGGGCGTGGTCCAGACGAAGCGGGTAATGCCCCAGTCCAGGCTTGCCAAAACGGCCCCCTGGCCGGGCAGCGCCCACGCCAGTCCAGCCAGCAACACGCCGAAGATGGCATAGCGTGCGAACCAGCGGCGGCCGATCAGGTAGGTCGCCATCATGACCAACACCAGCCACATGTCCGATTCCAGCGCCTTGAATACGCCCATGCCGAAGTTGAACAGCACGCCGGCCAGCATGGCCGCTGCCAGCTCGGGCGGGATCCGACGCAGAATGACATCGACCCATCCCATCAGGCCGCACATCAGCGTCAGTGCGGCGGCCAGCATGAACGCGCCTACGGCTTGATCGAAGGGCACACCCGCCAGGACGGGAATCAGCAGCGCCGCGCCCGGTGTCGACCAGGCATAGATGACGGGCACGCGCAGTTTGATCGACAGGTACGCGCCAGTGACGCCCAGCCCCAGGCAGATGGCGCCTATCCATGAACCGATGGCCGCCGCGCTCAATCCTGCGCTTTCTCCGGCCTTCACCATCAATACGGCCGTGCTGCCGAAGCTGACCAACACGGCCACGATGCCCGCGACCAGGGCCGGTATCGACAGATCGGCCCAGCGTGAACGCAGGGGCGAACGGTGGTTTATAGCGACACCCTCGGGTTCGGGCGATGCAGCAGGAAGCGTCACGACTGACCTGTCAGGCGTCGATATTTGAGCATGAGTGCGTCGGTGCTCTCGGGACAGGCAGGGTCGAGTTCGATGCACTCGACGGGGCAGACGACCTGGCACTGCGGTTCGTCGAAGTGGCCGACGCACTCAGTGCATTTGGCGGGGTCGATGACATAGAAGTCGAGGCCCATGGAGATGGCCTCGTTCGGGCACGGCGGCTCGCATACGTCGCAGTTGATGCATTCGTCGGTGATTCTCAGCGCCATGCCCTTGCCTATGTCGTGTCGAGCCGTCGCGTCAGCCCGGCCAGGATTGCTCGCGGCGTTCCTTGGCTTTTTCGTGCAGCCAGCGCTCGACGGACGGGAAGACGAATTTGCTTACGTCGCCGCCCAGTTGAGCGATCTCGCGAACTATCGTACCGGAAATGAATTGGTACTGATCGGACGGCGTCATGAACAAAGTTTCGACATCCGGCAGCAGATGGCGGTTCATGCCGGCCATCTGAAATTCATACTCGAAATCGGACACCGCACGCAGACCGCGCACGATGACCCGGCCTTCCTGTTCTCGTACGAAATCCTTCAGCAGACCGCTAAAACTTTTGACTTCGACGTTGGGATAGTGGCCCAGTACTTCGCGGGCGATGGTGACCCGTTCGTCTATGCCAAAAAACGGCTTCTTGTTGCGGCTGACGGCAATGCCGACCACCACCTTATCGAATAACGTGGATGCTCGGCGAACGAGATCCTCATGCCCGCGCGTGAGGGGATCGAACGTGCCGGGGTAAATTGCTGTAATCATGGGTGCTCCGAACCAACCCGGATGGTCATTCCGCCATCCTCTAACCGTCGATTATTGCTTATTTGCGCAATGCAGCAAACTGGAGCAGGTGGTAATGAACCTGACCAGCCTTGTCGGATCGAAGGATTTCGAAGCCGTCCGGTGCAGTTAGCGGATTTTCGGATTCAGCATACACCAGCGCGCCCGGCGCCAGGATAGGCGGCAGCACCGGCCAGAGGCGGTCCAGCCAACCCTGATGAAAAGGGGGATCGAGCATCACCAGATGAAAACCCGGGGCATTGGTGCGATCGAGCGTGGTCAGGGCGTCGCCATGATGAATGCGGACAGCCCGGGCGTCCAGTTTGTTGCGCAGCTGGCGCAGCGCGGCGACTGCCGCGGCATCTCGCTCGACCATCTGTACGAACTCGGCGCCACGCGAGGCCGCCTCGAATCCCAGCGCGCCGGAGCCCGCAAACAAGTCGAGCACCTGTTTATCGGCGAATTCGCCAGCCCATAAGTGCGTCAGCCAATTGAACAGGGTTTCGCGGACGCGGTCGGGCGTGGGGCGCAAACCGGCGGCGTCGACGACGGTGATGGGGGTACGGCGGTAGGCGCCACCAACGATGCGGATAACAGAATGAGCCATGCGAAGCGGCGAAGCGCTGAAAGAGTGATGCCGGGAAGTATACTTTCCGACCATGTTCAAGTTCTTCAGAAAAAAGACGCCTGCGCCCGCGCCTACCGAGGCCCCGCAAGCTGCGTCGCGGTCCGATGCGCCGCAACCGGATGCCCCCAGTGCCGACCGAGCTGTCGACGCTAGCGCCGCCGATGCGGCCGCATACGCGTCTTCGCCTTCGCCCGCGCCGTTCGTCGCGCCTTCGGCTCCTGTTGCGCCGCTTGCCGAGTCGTCCGCTGCGTCGTCGGCACCTGCTCCGTCCTTGCCTGACGTGCTCGCTGTGGTCCAGGAGACCGTTGCCCTGGCACCGGCACCCACTCCTTCGCCTGCTGCCGACCCCACGCCGTCCAAAAAAACGTCCTGGCTGTCACGCCTGAAGCAAGGCTTGTCGCGTACGGGTCAAAGTATTGGCAACATCTTCGTCGATGTCGTCGTAGACGAGAACTTGTTCGAAGAGCTGGAGTCGGCCTTGATCATGGCCGACGCAGGCATGGAGGCGACCGACAAGCTGCTGACTGCTCTGCGGGAGCGCGTGCGCAAAGAACGCATCGATCAGCCCGCCAAGGTCAAGGCGGCCTTGCGTGAGCTGCTGGCCGACCATCTGCGGCCCCTGGAGAAGCGCTTCGATCTGCAACGGGCTCAACCTTTGGTCGTCATGATCGCGGGCGTCAACGGCGCAGGCAAAACGACCTCCATCGGCAAACTGGCGCACACGTTTCAGGAGCAGGGCGCGAGCGTCCTGTTGGCGGCGGGCGACACCTTCCGTGCCGCCGCACGCGAGCAATTGGTCGAATGGGGCCGTCGCAATAACGTCACCGTCATCGCCCAGGAGGGCGGTGATCCGGCTGCCGTCGCGTTCGATTCGGTCAATGCGGGCCGGGCGCGCAAGACGGGCGTGGTGATGATCGACACCGCTGGTCGCTTGCCCACGCAGTTGCACCTGATGGAAGAGTTGAAGAAGATCCGCCGGGTCATCGGCAAGGCCGATCCCGCTGCGCCGCACGAAGTCCTGCTGGTGGTCGATGGCAATACCGGACAAAACGCGATCGCGCAGATTCGTGCGTTCGATGCGGCCATTCAGTTGACGGGTCTCGTCGTCACCAAGCTGGACGGCACGGCCAAGGGCGGCACCTTGGCCGCCGTGGCCGCAGGCAGCCAAGGCGTACGCCCCGTGCCGGTGTATTGGATCGGGGTGGGCGAGGGTATGCAAGACTTGCAACCCTTCGTCGCTGACGAATTCGCTCAGGCATTATTGGGCGATTGAAATCCGAGACTGGTCGAGCTTGGCAGTCGAGACCGACTCAAAGAAAAGGCCCATCGGGAGCTGCTCGAATCAGCTTCCGATGGGCCTTTTTTCGCATCCATGAGCTCTGGAGATTACTTCCAGAATCCAGGTGCTTTGGCGAGATCCTGGAATGCATCCTGCGCTTGCGCCACCAGCACGTTCTGGCGGGCATGCAGCCAACCCACGGCAAACCACGCTTCGCCATGATCGGCGGTGCGCGCTTTGTAGGTCTCGTGCGCGACAGCCAGATCGTTGAACTCACCCAGCAGATCTTGCACGACCGACAAATGCTTGCGGTAGGCGCGCAGACGCGACGCCGGTAGCAAGGACTCGGAAAACGCCAAACCGTAGCGCAGTTGCTTCACTTTCTTGCGCAAGGCGTGCTTTTTCTCGATGTCCAGGGAAGTGAAAATCCGGCCACGCTTGGTGATCTGTTTATGCCACAGATGCAGGCGGGTAAGCAGAATCGAGTCAAGGCTTGGGGTGTCGGCCACCGGCGTCAACGGGATGATCGTAGGCACCACGTGTGTCGATGCACCTTGCGATGTGCTTACCGTAGCGAAGCTTCCAGCGGCTTGAGCGGCCGGCGCATCGCCGGTTGAGGAGGCGTCTTGCGCCGAAGCAGGCGGCGTTGCGTTCGATCCAGCCGTCATGGCGGCGGCTTCGGCGGCCGCGTTGGCGGCGTCCGTGGCCAGCGGCAAGGCTTGGGCGGCAGGCTGCTCGACCGCCAGAGCCGGCTGTGGTGTTACCGTCCATTCCAGCAAGGCCAACAACAGCGCCTGGAACGATCTGGAGCGTGCCAGGGTGGCCGAGTCGTCTTCACCGGCAGCAGGGGCGGGCGGCAACTCAGGCATGCCCGCTTCGCGCAGCAAAGGCAGGACAGTTGCATCCTGCACGTCGCGGTCGCGGTTCGTACCGAAGCTGCCAAAGTGTTGCTTGACGTCGTCTTGCAATGTCGTGGGCGGCAAGACCGCCAGCCCGGTGAACAGCTTCCACGCAGAGCGCAGGCGGCGAACGCCGACGCGCAATTGATGCACGTAGGTAGGATTGGTTTCGTCCAGGAGTGCCCCTGCGGTGTCCACATCGGCCAGCGCCTGTCCAGCCGTCATGGCGCTTTCCAATTGCACGCCTTCCATGCCGCGCACGCCCCAGAATTCGGCGATGCGAGCGCTGCGCTTGGCGCGCAATTTGGCGTCGGCATTGGCCGGTACGTCGGGCGTGTAGTCCAGATCGGCAGCCAAAGCGGCCAGCGCGTCACCACGCTCGGACTTCGAACGCGCATCCATCACCAGGCCGTGGCGTTGTAACCAGGTGCGAGCCGTCTCGAAGATCGCGCCGACTCGGCCCGACACCAGTTCGAATTCGAGTTCGCTGATCGGCAGGACGAAGCCTCCCGCACGAATCTCGCCGATGTCGTAGGCGAGTTCCACCGACCCCTGACGGCCGCGTATCTTGCGCACGACGCGCTGCACATCGGTTTCGTAGCGCAGGCCCAGTTCGCCCTGCACGTGGGTCAACGCGGCTTCGACCGCCGTGCCGGCGTACACCGACAGATCCAGAATCGGGCCCGGTCGGTCGTGGTTCAGTTCGACGCGGGTGATGGCATCGGCCCCCGGCGTCTTCAATGTCTGAACCCACACGTCGCCTTCCAGGCGCAGCCTTAAGGCGATGCGTGCCTTGGCCAACTCACGTGTGGGGGTGTCGAAATACATCGCGTGCAAGTGGATGCTGCGTGCATCGCCACGTTGCATGTCGCGTGCGACCCCTGATCGGGCCGCTGGCGGAACGTTTAATTTCACTTCTTGTTCTGACATGTCCAGCCGGCCTTGATACAAAAGTGCGGGATCATACCGGGCAGTGCCGGCATTTGATGTGACACGTCATGAATCTGACACGTCCACGCCGCTAGTGTAAGAGATGCAGCAATGATTTAAAGCGTTTGATCATTTAAATGTCGGGCCAGCCACGCGTCCAGGCGAGCGGCCGTGTCGTCGAGCGCCGATAGCCCCAGCCGGGTACGACGCCACAGAATGTCTTCGGCCGAGCGGGCCCATTCGTGTTCGACCAACCACTGGACTTCACGTTCGAACAAGCCGCTACCGAAGTCTTCGCCCAGATCGGCCATTTGCTTAGCGCCTTTCAGCATGCGTTCGGTCAGGGTGCCGTAGGCATTCACATAACGCACGGCCAGCGATTCGGGCAACCACGGGTGACGGCTCGCAAACTGGCGGGCGTAGGCATTGGGATCGGCCGCGGGCATGTCGCCACCGGGCAGGGGCGCACGTGCCGTCCAGGCGACCGATTTGTGCGTGAACGGTTCGAGCTTTTCGAGCGCGTGTTCGGCGAGGCGACGGTAGGTCGTGATCTTGCCGCCGAATATCGACAGCAGGGGCGGCTCGCCGTCTTTGCCGCCGCTGACATCGAACACATAGTCACGCGTCACGGCCGAGGCATTGCCAGCCTGATCGTCATACAGCGGGCGTACGCCCGCGTAGGACCACGTGATGTCGGCCGGCGAGGTCTGCTTGGTGAAGTAGCCGTTGATGGTCTTGCACAGATAGTCGACTTCTTCCTGGCTGATGGCGACCTTCGCGGGGTCGTCGCCATAGATGACGTCGGTCGTGCCGATCAGCGACAGGTGATCTTGATAAGGGATGACGAAGACGATGCGGCCATCGGGGTTTTGCAGGATATAGGCCCAGTCGCCTTCGTATAAGCGCGGAATGGTGAAGTGGCTGCCTTTGACCAGTCGCAGTTTGCTGGTGGTCACCGGTTTGCTGGGCGCGGCCAGGTGTTGCAGTTTTTCGACCCAGGGGCCGGCGGCGTTCACCAGGATGCGGGCGCGTGCGGTGATCTCGGCGCCGTCCTGGGCGCGCAGGCGTGCCAACCACTGACCAGCATCTCTCTCCAGGCCGACGCAGGCGGTACGCGTCAGGATGGTGGCACCGCGTTCGCGTGCGTCCATGGCGTTCAGCACCACCAGACGCGAATCGTCTACACGGGCGTCCGAGTATTCGAAGCCGGTGGTGATGTCGGCTTTCAGAGGCGTGCCCTGCGCCATGCTGCGCAAGGACAGCTTGCGCGACCCGGGCAGACGGGCCGAGCGCTTGGCGAGGTTGTCGTACAAAAACATGCCGATGCGAATCATCCAGGCGGGGCGCAGGCTGCGGTTGTGCGGCAGCACAAAGCGCAAGGGATGGACGATGTGAGGCGCATTGTTCAGCAGGACGTCGCGTTCGGACAGGGCTTCGCGCACCAGGCGGAACTCGTAGTTCTCGAGGTAGCGCAGACCGCCATGAATGAGTTTGCTGCTGGCCGATGACGTGGCGCTGGCCAGATCCTTTTGCTCGCACAACAGCACTTTCAGGCCTCGGCCTGCCGCGTCGCGCGCGATGCCAACGCCGTTGATGCCGCCACCCACGACCAGCAGGTCGACGTCGTAATGGCAAGAGGATGCGGACAAAGTATCGGTCATAGACAAGGTATCGCTCATGGAAATGGCGCCAAGCCACGTGCAGCAAAGAATCGGCCATTCTACCGCCGCCCGTCCGGGCGGGTGTAATGCGAGGTTTCTGGCGGCAATAGGCCCCATTGCCGTGCCTGAGTGGAAGCGGCGTAAAATATCGCTTTCAGCCGTCTAGCTTGCCGCTCTTTCGATGACTCAGCCTACTGCTCTGCGTGAATCCTCCGCCGCCCCCGAATCTTTCGATATCGCCCCCGTGTCAGACATCCTGGCCGAATTGCGCGCCGGTCGCATGGTCATTCTGGTCGATGAAGAAGACCGCGAAAACGAAGGCGATCTGGTCATGGCGGCCGAATTCGTTACACCCGAAGCCATCAACTTCATGGTCACCCATGCCCGCGGTCTGGTGTGCCTGACCCTGACCGAAGCGCGCTGCCGCCAATTGGATCTGCCGCTGATGGCTTCGCGCAACGGTACCCGCTACGGTACTAACTTCACTCAGTCGATCGAGGCGGCCGAAGGCGTCGAAACCGGTATTTCGGCTGCCGATCGTGCCCGCACCATCCAGGTGGCGGTGGCGCGCGACGCTCGCCCCGAGCATCTGGTCCAGCCGGGTCATATCTTTCCGGTTCGAGCGGTGCCGGGCGGTGTTCTGGTGCGCGCCGGCCACACCGAGGCCGGATGCGATTTGACCGCGATGGCCGGATTGACCCCGGCTGCCGTGATTTGCGAGATCCTGAAGCCCGATGGCACGATGGCTCGTCTGCCCGATCTGGTCGAGTTCGGACAGCAGCACGGCTTGAAGATCGGCACCATCGCCGACCTCATCCAATACCGTCACGAGCACGAGTCCATCATCGAAGAGATCGGTCGCCGTCGGTTGCCGACGCCCTGGGGCGAGTTCGACACCATCGCCTATCGCGACACGGCTACCGGCAGCGCCCATCTGGCCTTGGTACACGGCACGATCGATCCGGATACCGAGACGCTGGTGCGCGTTCACGAGCCGGCTTCGGTGTTGGACGTGCTGGACACCGGAGCCAGTTTGCACAGCTGGGGCGTGGGCGATGCCTTGCAAGCCATTTTGGCGGCGCCCGCGGGTGTCATGGTGTTGATGAACTGCAACGCGGCGCACGATCATCTGTTCGCCCAGATCGCCGCCTGGAACCAGCCGCCGGTGCCGCCCAGCAGCCGCGACGGCGACCGTTACGGCCTGCGCACCTATGGCGTGGGGGCTCAGATTCTGCGCGAACTGAAGGTGGGCAAGATGCGACTGATGTCGCGTCCCCGCAAGATGCCCAGCATGACGGGGTTTTCCCTGACCGTTACGGGTTACGATTGCGACCCGGCGTGAACACTTTTTTGCTCCCAAACCCCTGCATCGGGCAGTGTCCCGCTGCGTCATACCCATGAGGCTGAGCCATGAACCCCTATTTCCTGGAACCTGATTTCGACGGCGAAGGGCTGCATATCGGTATCGTCCGCGCCCGCTTCAATGAAGAGATCGGTCAAGCTGAATTGCAAGCCTGCCTGGCCGAATTGGCCGAGATGGGCGTCGAAGAGCAAGACGTGATGGTCGTATCGGTGCCTGGCGCGCTGGAGATCGGCATCACCGTGGCCCGCATGGCGGAATCGGGCGAGTTCGACGCTCTGATCGCCCTGGGTGCGGTGGTGCGCGGCGAGACCTATCATTTCGAGATCGTGAGCAACGAGATGGCGTCGGCCGTCGCGCGGGTCGCGCTCGAAACCGGTATACCGGTCGCCAACGGCGTGTTGACCACCGAGAACGACGAACAAGCCCAGAGCCGCGCCACTGAGAAGGGCCGCGATTGTGCCCGTGCCGCGGTCGAAATGGCCAACCTTATTGCCTACCTCGAACCCGAGGAAGACGACGAAGACGACGAAGACGAGGACGAAGATTTTGACGACCAACAAGACCAACCCCGACGCTGATAGTGGCGAAGGTCGCACCAAGCCGCGCAGCGCTCGCCGTGCCGCGCGCGAGTTCGCGCTGCAAGGCATTTATGCGTGGCTGGTGCGAGGGGGCACGGGCGTCGAGCACACCGGTGCGATCGATGCCCATCTGCGCGACGCCGACGATTTTTCCGAAGCCGACGCGCAGTGGTTCAACACGCTGCTGCATGGCGTGGTGCGCGAGGCCGACGAGCTGCGTGAGCGCTTCACGCCCTTCATCGACCGTCCCTTGGCCGAACTGTCGCCAATCGAGCACGGCATTTTGTTGATCGGCAGCTTCGAGCTGGTGAATCACATCGAAGTGCCGTACAAAGTCGCCATCAACGAGGCGGTCGAGTTGGCCAAGTCGTTCGGTGGCACCGACGGCTTCAAGTTCGTCAACGGCGTGCTGGACAAGGTTGCGGCTCAAGCCCGTCCGATGGAAACGAAGTCTGCGGCTCGCCGCTAAGCGTCGGGCGGCGCAACGCGTATGGCTGGCGAATTCGATCTCATCGCTCGCCACTTCAAGCGGCCGGCACCTGCCGGTATGCTGGGCGTGGGCGACGACTGCGCGTTGTTTTCGGTGCCGGTGGGCCATCAACTGGCCACCAGCACCGATCTGCTGCTCGAAGGGCGGCATTTTTTTTCCAATGTCGATCCTCCTGCATTGGGGCACAAGGCGCTGGCAGTCAATCTGAGCGATCTGGCCGCCATGGGCGCGACGCCTCTGGCGTGTGTGCTGGGCTTGGGATTGCCATCCGTCGATGAAAGCTGGTTGAGCGGTTTCGCTCAGGGTTTTCATGAATTAGCCGACCAATCGGGCTGCCCTTTGATTGGCGGCGACACAACGCGCAGTCAACGAGATATCACCATCAGTGTGACCGTGTATGGTGCCGTGCTGCCGCAGCGTGCCCTGCGCCGCGATGCGGCCGTCGTGGGCGACGACATCTGGGTATCCGGAACCTTGGGACGAGCCGATGTGGCGTATCGTCTGCTTGCCAACGAATGGCCAGCCCTGCCAGGCTTGCTGGACGCAACGCGGCAGGCGCTGGAGCGACCGCAGCCCCGTTTGGGCTTAGGCGCGGCTTTGGGGGGCATTGCTCGTGCGGCGCTGGATATCTCGGATGGCATCGTGCAAGACCTCGGACATATTCTGAAGGCTAGCGGCGTCGGGGCGGTATTGGATTACGCCGCGTTGCCGGTCGATCCCGCGCTGTTTGCCTTGCCCGCCGAACGCATCGCCTCTGCTGTATTGAGCGGTGGCGATGTCTACGAGTTGTGTTTTACCGCAGGCCCGGCGCAGCGCGATGCGGTGCTGCAAGCCGCCCGAGTAGCGGGCACGCCAGTGACACGGGTCGGCCACGTGATCGCGGGTAACGGTTTGCAGGTGTTAGACGTCAATGGCCAGGCCATGCAGTGGCTGCGTGGCGGCTTCGATCATTTTTCAGAAGGCTAGGGCGTGACCCAGATTCCGACTCCTCCCGGCACCGAGCCTCAATCAATTGCCTCGCGTCAACGCGAACCCTATCCCTCTGTTGCATGGGTCTTTCGGGCGCCTACCCGGTTGGTGGTGTTCGGTTTTGGATCGGGGTTGATCCGGCCGGCATCGGGCACCTGGGGCACGCTGGCCGCGTGGTTGCTATGGATCGCAGCCAAACCGTTCATGGCCTCTGATGTTGCAGTAGGTCTGTTTCTTGCGGTGGCATTCGCGTACGGCTGCTGGGCCTGCTTGCAAGTCTGCCGCGAACTCGACACTCACGATCATCTGGGCATGGTGTGGGACGAGATGGTGGCGTTCTGGCTGGTGCTGTGGCTGTCGCCGTCGGGTTGGTGGCCCGAGCTTGCCGCGTTCCTGTTGTTCCGGTTCTTCGACATCGCCAAGCCGCCACCCATTAAGTGGTGTGACGTCAGGATCAAGGGCGGCCTGGGCGTGATGTTCGACGACATTCTTGCCGCGCTGTATGCGATCCTCGTCATGCTGGTTGCTACGAGGCTAGGGGTGTTTGGATGATGAACAGCACGTTGGATATATATGCACTGGCCGAGCAGCTGGGTCAGGATTTGCAACGCTCTGGCAGGAAATTGGCGGTAGCCGAATCGTGTACGGGTGGGTTGCTGGCGGGGGCCGTCACGGCAGTGCCCGGGTCGAGCGCGTGGTTCGAGCGCGGCTATGTGACGTATAGCAATGCGGCCAAGCGTGAAGATCTCGGAGTGTCGGAAGCGGCGCTGGCCGAGTATGGCGCCGTGAGTGAGCCGGTGGCCCTCGAGATGGCCAGTGGGATGTTGCTGGCCTGCGCTGAGGCCGATGTGGCGGTGTCCGTGACAGGTATTGCCGGGCCCGATGGCGGGACTGCCGGCAAACCTGTGGGTTTGGTGTGCTTCGGCTTCGCCACCCGGGCGGGCGGAGGCATTACGAGCCAGGCCGCGACGCATATCTTCGAAGGCGATCGGGCGCAGATTCGGATGCAGGCCGTGGCGTTCGCACTGCAAGGCGTGCTTCAGGCGGCTGGAACACATTCTACCGACGTGCGGACGGCCGCCTGAGGTTCGCCTCGCGCGGCCCTCGGCCCTCGGCCGTCGAGATGCGACGCCTGAGCTGATCGATTATCCGGCTATGCTTTGGCCGCGCTCACGGTTGATGGCGTCGCGCAGTTCGCGCGCAGCCTTCGCCGCCGCTTCGCGCCAGTCGTCTTTGCCGCTTGCATACAAGATGGCCCGCGACGAATTGATCAACATGCCGGTGCTGTCGGTGGTGCGTCCACTGGCTACTGTAGCGGCAATGTCGCCGCCTTGAGCGCCAATGCCAGGCACCAGCAAAGGCATGGCGTCGCCAACTCGCTCACGTACGGCCGCAAGCTCTTTGGGGAAGGTGGCACCCACGACCAAGCCGCATTGGCCATGGGCATTCCACTTGTCCGCGACCAAGCCCGCGACGTGCAGGTAGAGCGGCGTGCCATCTTCGGTTTTCAGGAATTGCAGATCGGATCCGCCGGAGTTGGAGGTGCGGCACAGAATGAATACGCCACGGTCGCTCCAGGCCAGGTAGGGCTCGACAGAGTCCAGGCCCAGGTAGGGGCTGATGGTGACGGCATGCGCCTGGTAGCGCTCGAAGGCTTCGCGTGCGTACTGCTCGGCGGTCGAGCCGATGTCGCCACGCTTGGCGTCCAGAACGATGGTGAGGTCGGGATGACGCTCGCGGATGTGAGCGCACAAGGCTTCCAGTTGCTCTTCGGCGCGGTGGGCGTGGAAGTAGGCGATCTGCGGCTTGAAGGCGCAGGCGTAGGGCGCCGTGGCGTCCACGATGTCGCGACAGAACCGGAAGATGGCGTCCGGCTGGTCTTGCAACTCGGCCGGGAAACGCATGACGTCAGGATCCAGTCCCACCGTGAGCAGCGAGTTGGTGGTCTGCCATGCGTGGTTCAGGCGTTCGGAGTAATTCATTAATGATGTCGCTGTCTTGAGTTCGTAGGCTTAGTGCATCTTGACGCGTGGGCGGCTGCGGCGGGTGAGCAAGCGGCCCAGTGCAAGGGTGGCCGTGCGCCAGAAGCCCAGAATGGCCCGGTGATGCATCAGGTGCAGGCTCATGTACATGAGCCGTGCAAGTGTACCGCTGACGAATAACCCCCGCCCGCTCAGCTTGCCCATCAGGCTGCCGACCCCCGCGCTCTGGCCCAGCGAGATCAAGGAACCATGATCTTCGTAATGGTAGGCGGTGTCGTCGGTGGGCTGGCCGCGCAGGGTTCTGCTCAAGCGGGCGTAGAGGAAATCGGCTTGCTGGTGAGCGGCTTGCGCGCGTGCGGGCACGGTGCGGCCGTCTTTCCATGGGGCCGCTGCGCAGTCGCCAAAAGCATAGATGAAGGGGTCGGGCGATTGCAGAACGCTGTTGACTTCGAGCTGGCCGTTGCGGTTCAAGGGCAGGTCGAGTGTCTTCAATAGCGCGGGGCCCTGGATGCCTGCCGCCCACAAGGAAATGAGGGCAGGGAAGCGTCGTCCATCAGCGGTTTCGACGGCTTCCGGGCTGATGGACGCGACGCGGGCATCCGTTTCGACGTTGATGCCCAGACTGGTCAGGCGGTCGCGCGCGGCTGTCGAAATGCGCTCCGGCAAAGCCGCCAGCAGTCGTGGCGAGCCTTCGATCAGGGTGATCGACAGATCGCGTCCGCTTTTGAAGCGCGGCATGCCGTAGGCGCTGATGCTGGCGCTGGCTTCGACCAGCTCGACCGCCAGTTCGACGCCCGTGGCGCCGCCACCGACGATGACGATGTTCAGACGGGCATCGGGTTGGTCTTTCTTGGCCTGGTCTACTTTGACCAGGGCTTTGAGCAGGGTGAGGCGAAATTGCTCGGCGTTCTCCAGCGTGTCCAGGGTGACGGCGTGTTGCTGTGCGCCTGGCGTGTTGAAGAAGTTGGAGACGCTGCCCACCGACAGAACCAGGGTGTCGTAACGCAGCGAGCGCTCGGGCAGAATCTGCTCGCCGCCGTGGTCGGAAAGACCCGCCAGATGAACGCGCTTTGCGTGGCGATCGACACCCAGGAGTTCGCCCATGACGAAAGTGAACCCGCATTGACGCGCCAGCATGAAGTAGGACAGTCCCTCCTGGTGGATGTCTAGCGTGCCCGCGGCCGCTTCGTGCAGCGATGGCTTCCAGATGTGGAAGGGACGGGAGTCGATCAGGGTGACGACCTCGGGTCCGAAGCGGCGGCCCAACTTGGCAGCCAGTTCGAGACCGCCGGCGCCACCGCCAACAATGATGAGCCGCTGGGATGCTGATGTTTCGAATGCAGTGTTCATGGTCACAACTATAAGAAGCTATCCCTCACGGGAGGATGGCAAGGCCCGTGAACCGTAGCCAGGCGACGGTCGCCCAGGTGCCGCCTGCCAGTAGCAAGGCCAGCAGCACGGCGGCACTGCCGATGTCTTTGGCGCGTCCGATGAGTGGGTGCGTGTCGGTGGTGATGGCGTCGGCCACGGCTTCCATCGCCGAGTTGAGCAGCTCGACAATGAGCACCAATACGACCACGGCGATCAGCAGAAGGATTTCGAGGGCGTTGCGACCCAGGAAAAACGCGGCGGGGATCATGATGAGGGCGAGCGCGGCCTCTTGGCGAAACGCGGCCTCGAAGCGAAGCGCGGCGCGTAAGCCCTGCATCGAGTAACGCAGGGCTTTGAAGACGCGGCCAATGCCGCCGACGCTTTTGTATACCGGAGCGTCCGGTTGAGGAGTGAGTGCCATGGGCACTTTTTACCAGATTGGCTCTGGCAGAGTGGGACACCAGGGCACTGGTCTGCTCGCGTTCACGGCCGGTATTCGCTGGCTGTCCCGCCTTCGGCAGGCGCATACCCGGCATGGGTGCCGAAGCGTTCGGCGAATTGTCGGGTGACGACCGCGCCGAAAAAGAAGATCTGCGACGAGTAGTAGATCCACAGCAAGAGCGCGACGACCGAGCCTGCGGCACCGTAGGAGTCGGCGATGCCGCCTTGGCCGAGGTAGAGACCGATGGCCCATTTACCTACCAGGAACAGCATGGCCGTCAGGATGGCGCCAGGAATCACGTCGCGCCAAGACAGACAGCTTGGTGCTGGGCAAAAGTTTATAGACCACTGCAAACAGCGCGGTGACCACCGAGAACGAGAACAGCCAGGCGATCACGCCTGCGACAGTGGCGAAGGCCGAGTTTTCCCACAGCACGCCGTAGTAGGTTTTAGCCGCTGCCAGGGCCGCGTTGACGACCAGGGAGAACAACAGGAAGAGGGCCAGCACGAGCACCAGGCCGAAGGACAGGAAACGCGATCTGACGAAGCCTACGATGCCGTCTGGTTGCTGGCGTTCGGGGACTTCCCACATGTCGTCCAAGCTGGATTGCAGCTCGGCGAAAGCCGTGGTGGCGCTGAATATCAACAGGCCCACAGAAACCAGGGCGGCGATCAGGCCGCTCTTGGATTCCTGGGCGCTGGCCAATACCGTTTGAATGACTTCGGCCCCTTGCTCGCCCATCAGATCGCGCAGCTGCATGACCAGTTCGTCGCGCACCGCTTCTTCGCCGAAGAAAAAGCCCGCCACGGCGATGACCAGGATCAGCATGGGGGCGAGCGAAAACACCATGTAGAGCGCGAGTGCCGCGCCTCGGCTGGCCGCACGATGCTTGGACCATTGCGCCGCCGACGCCTTGAACATCCGGCCCACCGAGCGCGCGCGTAAATTGCGGATTTCGTGGGGTACTTTCATGGGCGTTCTCCAGGGGCGTGCAAAGGTGTTTTTTTGGAGAGTAGCGAATAGTGTGCCGGGCAGTGGGATCGGTTGCTGTTCGTGTTGTACGCGTCAGGCATTTTTTAGAGGTTGTACGGCCAGGCGCAGGCCCATGGCTTTCAAAATGGCGGTCAGGCTGCTGAGTGCGGGATTGCCGTCGGAGGAAAGCGTGCGATAGAGCTGCGTCGGGTTCAGTTCTGCATGTTTGGCGACGGCCTGTACGCCACCAAATGCGTGGGTAAGTTGTCGCAAGACGACGAGCAGTTCGCCTTGATCGCCGTCTTCCAAGATGTCATTGAGCATCCCTAAGGCCAATGCGGGATCCTTGCGATATATCTCTGCCATGACTTCATCATCGTGTCTGCTTCTCATCACTGCCTCTCGTTTGCCAGTTTTTCCAGTACTGCCGGTACCCGGGCCCGTAGTCGTACTGCCGGTACCCGGGCCCGTAGTCGATACGCATTTCCCAGACTCCTTCGCGGCAGAATCGGTGATCGCCAAAGTTGCCCAATTGCATACGAATAACCCGTCGCGCCACGGCTATCTTGGTGCGCGTGTCGCGCAGCTTCGTCAACCAGGTTGCATACACGTTCTGCTTTCGGAATGCCGTCAGGTAGTGCTCGATCCGATAATTATCCATTTTCGTTTATAGACGAAATAAGTCAACAGAAATTGGACACACCGCGTTCAGGTGCAGCCCCCCTGCGGGGAACTATCGGGGTTCGAGCGGGGATATCGCGGTGAGGCGAGACATCTGCATCACAGCGGGCAAGGCGCAGTTCAGACGTAAAAAAACCCCGGAAGGCTTTCGCCTCCCGGGGTTTTGACGGGCTTGTTCGACTGCGGACGATTAGAAGTCCATGCCGCCCATGCCACCCATACCGCCCGGCATGGCCGGTGCAGCAGGCTTGTCTTCCGCCAGCTCGACAACAGCTGCTTCGGTCGTCAGCAACAGGCTGGCGACGGAGGCTGCGTTTTGCAGCGCGGTGCGGGTCACCTTGGTGGGATCCAGCACGCCTTGCTCGACCAGATCGCCGAACTCGCCGGTGCGAGCGTTGTAGCCGAAGTTGCCGGTGCCTTGAGCGACCTTGTCGACGATCACGCTGGCTTCCTGGCCGGCGTTTTCGACGATGGTGCGCAGGGGAGCTTCGATGGCGCGCAGGATCAGCTTGACGCCGGCTTCCTGGTCCACGTTGTCGCCCTTGACCAGACGGACTGCGTCGCGAACACGGATCAGTGCCACGCCGCCGCCAGGAACAATGCCTTCTTCCACTGCTGCGCGGGTGGCGTGCAGGGCGTCTTCGACACGTGCCTTCTTCTCTTTCATTTCGACTTCGGTGGCTGCACCGACGCGAATCACGGCAACGCCGCCAGCCAGCTTGGCCACGCGCTCTTGCAGCTTTTCACGGTCGTAGTCCGACGACGCTTCTTCGATCTGAGCACGGATCTGCTTGACGCGTGCTTCGATGTCGGCGCTCACGCCAGCACCGTCGATGATCGTCGTGTTTTCTTTGCCCACTTCGATGCGCTTGGCTTGGCCCAGGTCGTCCAGGGTCGCTTTTTCGAGCGACAGGCCGACTTCTTCCGAAATCACCGTACCACCGGTCAGGATGGCGATGTCTTCCAGCATGGCTTTGCGACGGTCGCCGAAGCCCGGTGCCTTGACGGCAGTGGTCTTCAGGATGCCACGGATGTTGTTGACCACCAGGGTCGCCAGCGCTTCGCCTTCGACGTCTTCGGCGATGATCAGCAGCGGACGGCTCGACTTGGCCACTTGCTCCAGCACGGGCAGCAGGTCGCGGATGTTGCTGATCTTCTTGTCGAAAATCAGGACGAACGGATCGTCCAGCGCAGCGACTTGTTTCTCGGGGTTGTTGATGAAGTAGGGCGACAGGTAGCCACGGTCGAATTGCATACCTTCGACCACGTCCAGCTCGTCGGCCAGCGACTTGCCGTCTTCGACGGTGATGACGCCTTCCTTGCCGACCTTGTCCATTGCGTCAGCAATGATCTGGCCGATGGTGTCGTCGCTGTTGGCCGAGATCGAGCCGACTTGAGCGATGGCTTTGCTGGTGGTGCAAGGCTTCGACAGGGTCTTCAGTTGTTCGACGGCGGCGGCAACGGCTTTGTCGATACCGCGCTTCAGTTCGATCGGGTTCAGACCGGCGGCAACGTACTTCAGGCCTTCTTGCACGATGGCTTGGGCCAGCACGGTTGCGGTGGTGGTGCCGTCACCGGCGTTGTCCGAAGTCTTGGAGGCGACTTCCTTGACCAGTTGGGCACCCAGGTTTTCGAACTTGTCTTTCAGTTCGATTTCTTTGGCGACGGACACACCGTCTTTGGTCACGGTGGGGGCGCCGAACGAGCGCTCCAGCACGACGTTACGGCCACGGGGGCCCAGGGTGGTTTTGACAGCGTTGGCGAGGATGTTCACGCCGCGGACGATGCGCGAGCGTGCGTCGTCGCCGAAATAGACTTGCTTGGCAGCCATGTTATGGAGTTCCTTGTAGGTCTGGGAGTCGGATTACGAGATCACGGCGAGGATTTCGTCCTCGCGGATGACGAGCAATTCCTCGCCATCGACCTTCACAGCCTGGCCGGCGTATTTGCCGAACAGTACTTTGTCGCCGGTCTTCAGATCGACGGCTTGCAGCTTGCCATCGACGACTTTGCCGGGGCCGACGGCCACGACTTCGCCCTGATCGGGCTTTTCAGCCGCGCTTTCAGGGATGACGATGCCCGAGGCGGTTTTGCGCTCGTTGTCCAGGCGTTTGATGATCACACGGTCATGCAAAGGACGCAGTGCCATGAAGAACTCCTGTAATTGGTTTGACGGTCGGTCAGTTGTTCAATCCAGGTGCCGATTGGCACTCTCTGGGGTGGAGTGCTAATTATAGGGACGAAGATCGGGGGTTCAAGGGGGTGTTACATCTTGGGAGCCGGACGTCGTTATCGGCAGACGCGCGGGACTGCTAGCGATCAGCTGCTGCGTAGGTGGGCTCCGTCAGGAAAATTCCAAGTTAAGTGAAATTTTCTTTTCAAAGCTCCACTTAACTTTTCAAAGCTCCACTTAAGTGACGCGCCGATGCCAACGCTACTGATAGAAACTTTTCTAAGTTACTGATACTTGGGAATTGGGGTGTCGCGCCGCTCAAACTTCGACAGCCGAAGCGTGCTGCCACCGGCTATAACAGGCAGTTATGGTTGAGCGCCCGTTAGCCACCAATACGTTGTCCGGTCGGCTTGTAGACAGCACCGTATTGCGGCCTATAGGAGCGAGTCGGTCGCCTCGGAGATCTCGTGGCACAGCGCCGCTACATTGGTTCCAAACTCCGTGTTCTTGGGCAGGCCGATATCTGTTCTTCCGTAAATTGCTTTTTCCATGGGTCATTCCCATTCCTCTAAGAACAAACTCAGTACCGGTTTGTGCCGCTTACGGGGATCAAGATCGACATGTCATCGATATGTTTCTCGACGCTGCTTTGCGAGACAGGAGCGTTGAGCAACAGGAAGCCTGCCACGTTTTATTGGCCACTCACAGACAATGATTTTCATTGATTTTCTGTCTGGCAGGCTGTGGGCAACTACTCCTTTTCTAAGTAAGAAGAAAATGACGGCTCGGAGTAAAGGAAAGTAAGTTGATGTCGTTGGCTTCATAGCCCTGACGACCATGGATCAGCGCCATGGCGCGCTTGCGGAAACCTTGCCTCCATTTTCATTACCTAGAGCCAAGAGAGTCATTCGTGATCGATGAGTTCCGTGGGTTTGCGAAAGCCCAGACGCGAGTTTCACCGCGCAGATATTTTCGCAATCGTCTGTTCGTACTGGCAGCCTCGCTGCTATGCGGCGTGCCCATAGTGGTCGGCGCTCAAGAGATGGCGCGCACCGTGCCAGACTCCACCGTCCAACCGGCCGATATTGAACGCCGTCAAGAACAGGTACTCGAACAGCAGCGCGCGCGGGCGGAGCAGCATCCCGATGTCTTGTCGCCAGCGACTGTGGGGAGCGATCGTCCGCTGAGCTTGCCTGCGGAAACTCCATGCTTCCAATTAAATACATTCATCTGGGAGGGCGAGCCACCTCCCGCCAGTTTGCTACGTGCGACGCAGGGGGTGAAAGGTCATTGCATAGGTGCGCGGGGGCTTCGTGTTCTGCACGCCTATTTGATGGAGCAGTTGGTCCACGACGGTTTGATCACCTCTCGTGTGCTGATACCGGAACAATCGTTGGCAGCGGGCGAGTTGGTACTTCGTTTTATGCCGGGCCGTATCGCGGCAGTACGCAGCGAGGAAGCCGTTGGATGGTGGCGCACGGCTTTCCCCGGGGGTGCTGGTGCCATGCTCGACCAGCAAGATCTGGATCAGGCACTGGAGAACATCAGGCGCTTACGCGGACAAGCCGATGCGACGATTGACGTCGTGCCGGGTGCGGAGCTCGGACAGTCCGATCTGGTGATTCATCCAGGAAGCGGCAAGCGTTGGCATGCTTATGTCGGCGGCGATAACGCGGGCCTGGATGAAACCGGCAAGAAGCAGCTCAACGCGGGACTGACATTGGATTCGCCGCTGTTTCTGTACGACCAGCTTTCCTTGGCCTGGAATAGCAATGCACGTTGGTACGACTCGAGTGCGAATACGCAAACGGCTGCAGTCAACTACAGTGTGCCGGTGGGTTATTGGACCGTCTTTGCCGGTGCAAGCAGATCCCGATACCGGTATCAGTTATCGGGCTTCGCCGTGCCGGTTTTTTATAGTGGCACTAGCAACCAGATGCAGGTGGGGCTATCAGTCGTGCCCTATCGGGGCACGAACTACAAAGGCAGTGTGTCGCTCGCGCTTTCACGCCGACGCAACGCCAATGCCGTCAATGACCATGATATCGATCTGCAGCGCCGCGATGTCACAAACTACGATTTTCAGATATCCCATCGGCACTATCTAAATCGGGCCGTGCTGGATGTCGGCGGCGGCGTGCGCGGTACTTTGCCCAAATTTTCCCGCAAGCCGGGCGTGGCCCACGGCGCCCATCGCGGACATGGCCGAAGCACCATTTTGTCGGCCAACTTCGGGGCTTACGTGCCTTTCAACGTGTTCGATCAGTTCCTTTCGTATCGCGTCAATGGGCACTTGCAACACGCCAAGACGCCGATCATCGCATCCGATTATTTCACTATCGGCAACCGCTACGCCGTGCGCGGCTTCGATGGACAGATGACGCTTGCAGCCGAAAACGGATGGACGTGGCGAAACGACCTTGCGTTGCATCTCGATCGTTTATTGGGCGTGGCGGGGCAGGAGCTTTACGCAGGGTTGGACGTGGGGCGCGTTGGCGGTGCTTCCGCCACGTATCTGTCGGGCCGGACGTTAGCTGGCGGTGTGGTTGGGCTGCGTGGCAAGGTCACTTCGCCGCTGTGCATAGCGAACTACGACCTCAGTGCGGGGTGCCCCTTGTTTAAGCCAGCGGCGCTGAAGACAGGCAAGCCTGTGGTGATGGCCTCCGTCGTTTTTGAGTTCTGAGTAATCGACTCACTTTCTTGATTTCGCAGTTATCCGATTGACCGGCCATCAATTTGATGGGGCTTTGCGCCCATCTGTCTGGTCTGCGTCCTCAGGACGTCTGGTGGATGACGCCCCTTTCCCTGTGGAGCAACGTTCGATGTTCAAGTCGCGGTATACGAAACTTTGGTTGATGCTGGCGGCGCAGCTCGGCACGCCCGTGCTGGCGCAGCCTATTACGGTGAACACGCGGGGGACAGGGCCGCAACCGGTGGTGGGGGTCACTAACGGGGTGCCAATAATAAATATCGCGCCGCCCGGTACGGGCGGCGTATCGGATAACTCGTTTAACCAGTTCAATGTGGGTGCTGGTGGCGTAGTGCTCAACAATGGTATCTCTGACAGCCAGACGCAGTTGGCCGGTCAGATAGCAGCAAATCCACTACTGGATGGTCGGCCGGCTTCGGTGATCTTGAACCGAGTGGCGGGTTCTACGTCAATGCTGCGGGGGCCGTTGGAGGTGGCTGGGCAACGTGCCAACGTCATCGTAGCTAATCCGAACGGAATTACATGTGACGGCTGCGGATTTTTCAACGTCAATCGGGCGACTTTGACAACCGGTCGTCCGCAGGTGGGGCCCACTGATAGCATCACTTTTGATGTGGGCGCTGGAGGGGCCTCAATTAAGATAAATGGGAAGGGGTTAAATTCAGCGGATCGCTATAAAGCGACGCTAAGTCAAGTTGACCTTATCGCTAAAACCATTCTGGTTAATGCAAGCGTAAGGGCCGATCACTTAAACGTGGTCACTGGTATTAATCGGGTTAACTACCATTCAAATCATCTGACATCACGACAATCCAGTGATACTCCCACGCGCGTAGCGTTTGATACGGCTGCATTGGGTGGCATGTACGCCAACAGTATTCAGTTGATCAGTACCGAAAGGGGCGCAGGCGTCAATCTTAGCGGTCATGTCGAAGCCTTGGCAGGTGACTTGCAGATTGACTCCAAAGGCGACATAAACATAGGCTCCGGCGGCGTCAAAGCGCACAGAGATGCGAGCATTTTGGCTACAGGAAGTACTCGTATTCGAGGGAAGATCACTGCCGATAACGACGTACACATTTTAGCCGGTTGGGTAGTCAACGGATTGGCGACGATAGCCGCCGGAAATCTGGTTCGATTGAACGTAACGAACGCCATTGACAATCGGCGAGGTAGTATTTTAGGCGACTCGGTAGAAATCGTTATTGGGAAGCCAGACGTCAAATCCGAAGCTTACTCAATCCATAACGAGCAGGGGCTCATAAAGGCTAATAACTTACTCAATATCAGCGCAGATAGAATCTATAATGTAGATACAAGATCGAAAAATATGTCGCGCTCGTCGATTCTGGGCCTTGTAGGCAATGTTGTTTCAATTGAAGGCAATCCAAATACAGGTTGGATAAATAATATTGCAGGATCAATTGTTTCCGGAGAAAGATTAACGGTCCGAATCGGAGAGGTCACTAATGCTGGCGGAGCCATATCCGCACATCAATTGGTCGATATTAAAGTCGGGTTATTCAACAATTATTTTCATCGCCTGGCCTCTGGCGATTTAATAAATAAAGCGAATACTTTTGGCAGATTATTCGCGGGTGAACGTTTGCTGATGGAGGCCATTTCGCTCAAGGGAGGAGGCGAAATTCGGTCAGCAGGCGATCTCCTGATGACACTAAACAATGACGTGCAACGCCTTCAGTCTTTAGAGTCGACTCAGTTTGGTACCAATGACTATGTTGCCGGAAAAATCAGCGCAGGGCGCGATTTGACGATAAATTCAGTGTCTCTGCGCAGCCTGGATACTCATCTCGAATTGACGGCCGACAGGTTAATGACGCTGAACGTTGAGAATGCTTTTGTTAACAGTGGCATCATCAACGGCCATGCTATTAATGTTAATGCTAAGGATTTTGTCAATAACGCTAGCGGCCGCATTTATGGCGGTGGGGGCGGCATTCATGTGACGGCCGCGAACCGCGCGTTTTTGGACGGTACAACTAAATCAGAAGGTGATGTTCATATCGATAGCAAAGGCGCCGTGCAAATGGCTGGCTCAATCGAAACGGAGCGCGCTTTATCAGTGACCGCAGCAACGGAGTTGAACCAAACAGGCCGATCGTCAGCCGCGGGCGAGCATGGCAGGGTTCGGTTGCAAGCCGCCACTATTAAAATGTCTGGCGCCGATGTCACGGGTACGGGTATAGCGCTTATCGCGGATCAGCTCGAATGCTCTGGTTCGACGTTATCAACGCCTGGCAAACTTGAACTCATCACGTCAAGCGTTCTCCATACATCTGAAATCGGCTTTGACGCTATGGACCTTGAAATCAAGGCCAAGAGATTGTCTAACAAAGGTAGAACCTTGAAGGTGGCGGGCGATCTGGTTGCTGACTTGGACGGCTTGTTGGATAACACAGATGGAACGATTTCGGCTCGAAATGTGGTGATTCAGGCTGAAGGTCCGGTGTTGAATGTCGGTGGGCGGTTGCAAGCCGAAGGTAGCTTGGATTTGACGGTCAATCATGATCTGAATTTGGTCGGCGCATTGAGTTCGGGTGGCGATATGTCGCTTGTAGTGGCTGGTAAGCTGCACAATGCGGGCCAAGTATCTTCAGGTAATGAACTGATAGTCAGCACGCCTGATCTGACCAATACGGTGACCGGCGAATTGATTGCACGCGGTGCCCAGACGCTGAACATTGCGCACGGGTTGACCAACGAGGGACTCATCGACGGTGGTACCACCTCGATCCTGACCTATCGGGCGGATAACAAAGGCCGTCTCTATGGCGATACGTTGGCGATTCGAGCAGGCGTGCTCATCAACGACGTCGGCCCGGCCGGCCCCGCCATTCTCGCGTCTCACGGCGACATGAACTTGGGTATCGGTTCGCTGACGAATCGCGAGCATGCGTTGATTTATTCGGGTGGCGATCTGCGAGTAGGTGGAGACCTAGACTCGGCCATAAAGGCGACGGGACAAGCCGATTCTGTCATCAATAGTTCCGCCACAATCGAGGTGGGCGGCCACGCCGACATCGCGGCCGCTACTATTCAGAATCAAAACGCCCATTACGAGAGCACGGTTGTGCAAACGTCGGCCACGCCCAAGGTCTACTACCGTCCAGAAGGGACCGCCGACTGGTACGACGGGCAGACGACCTGGCTATGCGATCTCACCACGCCAGGATGCAGTAAGGATCCAGCGTGGCTGGGCGACGATTCCGAGCGACGCATGCTCAAGCCCTCTGCAACGTATCCCGAGTCACACTATGGGCCGTCATTCGACTACGTGCTGCCCGCCGAACGACGTCGTGACAGGACCACACCCGTTCAAACCGTCGTGCTGCGCAAGGATATTCCGCCAGGCATGAACCTGGAGGCGCTGGCCGACAAATACGAGGCCAAACCCGTCTCCAACGATCCCTGGTCCAAAACTTATCCGGCCGATGCCAAAATCTGGCGTGTATTTGGCGTAGAGCCGCCCAGCGGTCCGGTGCTCACAATGCCAGAACCTGCGCGGTCTGATGATATGTTCGAGCGCTACACGGATGCCATTGCCGAGCGTCGGACGGCAGCAGAGGCTCGACGGGCGTATGACGCTCACATCGAACCTGTGCTTGAGCTCAATCGCCGCATTGAAGCATTCAATGCCGATTTTGCAGATCGCCTGGTAACGAACTTTGCCATTCATCGCGTCAACGAGGTTGTCCATGAGACCCGGACTTTGTCCACGGATCCCGGGCTATTGCTGGTCAACGGTGATGCCACGTTAAACGGCACGGTTATCAACGATAAGAGCCAGATTGTGGCAGGTGGCAAGTTGACGGTGAACGGGCCGGAGATCCGCAACGTTGGCGCTACGGGCGAACGTCGCGTGGAGCATGAAGGGACATCGACAGGGACCTACGAAAAGAAAGAGAAAAAAAGGGGCTTTCTATCGAGTAAAACCCGATACAAGCGTCGCTATGACGAGCCTTACCCCTACCGTGCGGTCATCGCGGTCGAACAGATCGAGTTGCCGGTTGCAGTGGTGACGGGCGAACAGTCAGGCCAGCGTGTCTCGGCGCCCCCAGCAATTCCTACACATCAAGGGTTGTCTTTGCATGCGGACGCGCAATCACCCTATCTGGTGGTAACCGATCCCCGCTTGTCCGGGCGCGGCGAACTCGTTTCCAGCGACTTACTGTTCGATCTCATACACGCGCCAGGCGGTCTTCCAGGATCCGATAATCCGCTCAATGGTCTTGATTCCAGCGGTGTACCTCACGGTAAGCGCCTGGGCGATGGATTCTACGAACAACAAATCGTGTCCGAGCAAATCAGAGTGGCCACAGGCCAGCGCTTTCTTGCGCCTTTCCGGGACAACGATGAACAGTACCGCGCGCTACTGAGTGCAGGCGCGCAACTTGCCAAGGCGGAGGGGCTGAAAATAGGCGAACCGCTTTCGCCGGCTCAAGTTCGGCAACTGACCACCGACCGCGCGTGGTTAGTGACGCAGACCGTGACGCTGCCCAATGGCACGACACAGCAGGTGCTGGTCCCCAAGGTTTACTTCAAGGGCACAGTGCACGACGCCGTGGGCAGCTTTGACACTAACGCTTCACCGGGTGGTGGCACATTGTTGTCTGGCCACAATCTCGACCTGGGTTCGTCGGGCGGCGTGGAGAACAGCGGCACTATGAGTGCACATGATTCGACAGTTGTTAAAGCACACGATCTGACCAACCGCAATGGTGGCCGCATTGGCGGCAGGACAGTCGATCTTTCGGCCAGTCGAGACTTGAGCAACCTTGCGGCGATCATCGATGGCGAATCCGTGAGACTGCGTGCAGAGCGCGATGTCTTGCTGACTTCGACTACAGAGGTCGATCGTCAAGGCGATGACGTTCAGAACTACTGGTTCAGCGCGTTAAATGGCGTCTCCCGGATCGACGCAGAGTTGTTGGACGTAGAAGCGGTGCGCGATATCACGTTGACGGCAGCCCAGATCAAGGCGCGCGACGAGGCACACCTGACGGCGGGACGCGACATCAGCTCGACGACGCTGGAGCAAGGTCAAGGACAGGCCGTGAGCTACGACGCGAAGAATCGGCGTGCGGTGAGCGCAATGTCCGAGGTGGGCACGGCAGTAGCGACAGAGCACGACGTGGCGTTCGTCGCGGGTCATGACGTGAGTATCCGTGGGGCGACTGTGACGACGGGTGGTACGTTGACTATGGATGCCGGGCGCGATGTTCACATCGCCGCCGGACAAGAAAGTGCATCCGCTCATGACGAGCGGGCATATAAAACGTCGGGTTTCTTGTCATCGACGCGTACCCACAGCATTCAAGACACGGCGTGGACGCAAACTCAAGCCTCGACGGTGACGGGTGACACGGTGGCGATCTCGGCTGGGCGGGACGTCAACGTCGTGGGCTCGAATGTTGGGGCGCAACGCGATCTGTCCGTGTCTGCGCAACGCGACGTGACAGTAGGTTCGCAGACGAATACGCAGGAAGATTTTCATTATGAGCAGGTGAGAAAATCGGGTCTGGGTGCCGATAGGTGTGCTGGGCGGAGGCAGAATCCAATCCATTTTCGCGAGCTGACGCCAGTCGGGTGTTTGCTTGGTCAGCCTGACGGCCAGCGAGGGATGCGCGATCAATGCGGGGCGTTGCTCGAACAACAACTGATGGCTGAACGTTTCGCTCTGTGCTTGCGCGGCGTACCGGCCGATCAGGCAGTCGATGTCGTGGCGGGCCAGTGCGGTACTGAGTTGATCGCTGGTCGCCCGAACCAATGTGGTGGCAATGCCGTGTTCGCGATGCAGAATCGTCAACGTGTTCGCCAGCAGCTCATCCGAAATGTAGGGAACTGCGCCAATGCTCAGGTGTGCCCGATGACCCGCGCGCACGGTGTCCATCTCCTGGCCCCAGTTGGCCAGGGCTTGCAGCATGTGATTCGCGCGCACGATGGCCAGCCGCCCGAGCTCGGTGGGCGCTAGTCGAACGCCTGCCCGGTTGAACAGTGGGGCACCGAAAATCGTCTCCAGTTCGGCCAGCGTTTTGGTGGCGGCAGGTTGACTGATGCCCAAGGCGGCCGCTGCGCGGGTCAGTGAACCCGCGTGATCGATGTGCGCCAACAACGCCAGATGACGATTCTTCAGGCGTGACAACAAGCGTGCATGACTGGAGGAAGGCGCAGGCACGGGGGGAGCAGGGCGACTCATGTTGAGATATAACCGCCAGGTTATGGGGGGATGATGAATAAGTGTAATTTCGTTATTTCACTTCTCTATACTTTTCTTCATCTCCTTTCGGTTGCGATGCGATGTCCGACTTCACCACCCGCCCTGAAATCCGAGGCACCTTTGGCGTAGTGTCTTCCACCCACTGGCTGGCCTCGCAAGTCGCCATGAGCGTATTGGAGCGAGGCGGCAACGCATTCGATGCTGCGGTAGCGGGCGGTTTTGCGCTGCAAGTGGTCGAGCCGCATCTCAACGGTCCGGGTGGCGAAGTGCCCATCCTGTTCTGGAGCGAACGCGACCAGCGCATGCAAAGTCTGTGCGGCCAGGGGCCGGCACCGGCGTTGGCCGACAGCGGCTACTTCCGCCGTTTAGGCGTGGAGCAAGTGCCAGGCATCGGTCTGCTGCCCGCTTGCGTGCCAGGGGCGTTTCCCGCCTGGCTGACCTTGCTGCGCGACCACGGCACATGGGAGCTGGCCGACGTGCTGGCACCCGCCATCGTCTACGCGCGCAAGGGATTTCCGTTGGTGTCCAGAGTCGTGGCGGCCATCACGGCGGTCGAATCCTTGTTTCGCACCGAATGGCCCACATCGGCCGACGTGTGGATGCCGCACGGGCAAGTGCCCGATATCAACGCGTTGTTCCGCTTGCCGGCATTGGCCGATACCTATACGCGTATCGTGAACGAAGCCCACGCCGCCAGCACGACCCGCGAGGGGCGTATCGAGGCGGCACTGACCTGCTGGTCCAGCGGTTTCGTCGCGCGTGCCGTCGATCGTTTCTATCGCGAAGCCCGCGTGCGCGACACCACGGGCGAGAAAACCTCGGGTTTGCTGCGTTTGGACGACATGGCGAGCTGGACGCCCGACTACGACGAGCCCGCCACGACGACGTTTGAACGATTCACCGTGGCGAAGTGCGGCCCGTGGTCGCAAGGTCCGGTGTTCCTGCAACAGCTCAATCTCTTGCGCGAGTCGAATATCGGGGCCCACGCGCCCGATTCGTTCGAGTTCGTACACAAGGTGGTCGAGAGCACCAAGCTGGCCTTCGCGGATCGTCTGGCTTGGTATGGCGATCCAGACTTCTGCGACGTGCCGCTGACTACACTCTTGTCGCGCGACTATGCCCATGGCCGGGCGTCTTTGATCGGCGGGCGAGCCAGCACGCAGCTGCGTCCCGGTTCGCCCGACGGACGCAGCCCCAGGCTGCCCGATATCGCCGTAGGCGAGCGGACCTTGCTCACCGCGGACACGCGCTTCGGTGTCGGCGAGCCGACATTCGCGCAATTGCCGCCGGTGCAAGAGTGGCTGCCCCGTGAAGTGTTCGTGGGTGACACCTGCCACATCGACGTGATCGATTCGTCGGGCAACATGGTGGCCGCCACGCCGTCCGGAGGCTGGCTGTCGTCCAGTCCCACCGTGCCGGAACTTGGTTTTTCCATTACGACCCGCTTGCAGATGAGCTGGCTGGACGAAGGCGTACACGGCCAGGTGCAGCCGCACAAACGCCCCAGCACCACCTTATCGCCGGGTCTCGCCTTGCGCGACGGCTTGCCCTACATGGTGTTCGGCACGCCCGGGGGCGATCAGCAAGATCAATGGACTGTCGGATTCTTCTTGCGTCACGCTGTGTATGGCATGAACTTGCAAGCCGCCATCGATGCACCGTCCTGGCATGTGGATCACGGCCCAGGCTCATTCTGGCCGCGCAGTAGTGTCCTCAATCGTTTGACGGTCGAGTCGCGCTTGCCGCCAGAAACCATCGAAGCGCTGCGTGCCGCCGGTCATGAGGTCAAGGTGGGCGGACCGTGGTCGGAGGGCCGCATCAGTGCCTGCACTCGCGAGTTCGACACGCACGGTTCGCTGCTGTTGCGGGCCGGTGCGAATGCACGCGGCATGCAAGGCTATGCCGTTGGACGCTAGGTTTTTTCAGTCGGCTTCGGTCGGCGCTTTTACACATCCGGCACGGATGACCGGGTGCGAATATCCAAGGGGAATGACCGCTATGTTGTCTTTTAAACGTTTACTGAGCACTGCCGTCCTCGGCGGCACGCTGGCTTTCTCGGCCGCTTTCGCGGCGCAAGCCGCTTATCCCGAGCGACCCGTCACGCTGATCGTGCCATGGGCCGCAGGCGGTTCGACCGATATTCTGGCGCGACTGCTTTCCGAGCATCTCACGCAGTCCATGGGGCAGACCTTCGTGGTCGAGAACCGCTCGGGCGCATCGGGCAACATCGGATCGAACTTTGTGGCGCGCGCCAAGCCGGACGGCTATACGCTGCTGGTGGGCTCCATGAGCACCCACACCATGAATCAGGCGCTGTTCGCCAGCATGCCCTTCGATGGCGTGAAGGATTTCACGCCGATCGCCGAGCTGGCCCTGGTGACGAACACCATGGTGGTCAACCCCAGCGTGCCTGCGAACACCGTGTCCGAATTCATCGCCTATGCAAAAGCCAACCCAGGCAAGATCGCCTACGCGTCGGCTGGCGCGGGATCGACCAATCACCTCAGTGCGGCCATGCTGGAGAAGGCAGCCGGTATCGAAATGGTGCATGTGCCCTATCGTGGCGGCGCGCCCGCAGTACTGGATACGGTTGCCGATCGTACTCAATTGTTTTTCAGTGCAGGCACTCAAACGCTGCCGCATGTAAAGGCCGGCAAGCTGAAGCTCCTGGCCGTGACCGAGGGGCAGCGTTCGCCCTTGTTGAACGGCACACCTGCCGTTGCTGAAACCGTGCCGAACTACGAGCTGGCGGTGTGGTATGGGGCGTTCGGTCCCAAGGGCATGGATCCCGAGCTGGTGCGTCGATTGAACAAGGAGATCAACGTCGTGTTGGCCAAGCCGGACGTGATCAAGAAGATGAACGACATGGCGGTGGAGTTGCGCCAAAGCTCGCCGGAAGCGTTTGCGCAGTTGCTCGAGCGCGATGCCAAAAAGTATGGCGACCTGGTGAATCAGTTAGGGATCAAGGCGGAGTGATGAGCGGTTCTGTACTCGCCGATAGCGACGCATGGTTGGCCGCTGTGCCGGGTCTGGCACAAGCCTACGCGCAAGGCAACTGCGGTGCTGCGATGGCGGCCATCGATGAATTGGCCCGACCGGTGCTCGATCACCGCTTATGCACCATCAACCGATTCGATGCCGAGGGCATGCGTGTGGTTCGGTTGTATAGCTCGAACGAGCAGGCTTATCCGCCTGGCGGCAGCAAATCCAAGGCAGGCATGCCCTGGGGACAGCATGTCTTGATCGAAAATCGGATATTCGTCGGTGAGGGCCCGGCTGCCATCGCACAAGCCTTCGACGATCACGCGGCCATTGCTGCGCTGGGCTTGCGCTCGGTCATCAATGTACCGGTGGTGGCGCGCGGCGAATGCTTGGGAACCGTCAATTTCCTCATGACTCGGGCGGAAGTCCTGCCCGAGCATGTGCGATTCGCTCAACTGCTCGCATTGATGACGGTGCCTGTGTTTTCGGGTGAGTTAGGCCAGGGCGCGAGCGTGATCGACTGATCGAGTTTTGCCAAAGCTCGGCGGCCAGGGCCTATGCGGGCCGTAGCGCGTCGCCCTTGTGCGCCGCCTTACGGCCCGTTTTTTCGCTTTCGACCTCGTATTGCGGCGCGTCCTTCGATGCTCGGCGAGTGCGGCCCATGAATTCGAAATCCTGGCGATGCACCTTGGTGATCTTGCCCGTGACCTGTCCGACGTCGGAATTCCAGGTGACGCGGCTACCGACGCGAAGTGAGGTGCTCATGTGCGACTCCTGTCTCGGCAGGGGGGATATGGATTGGGCAAGCAACTATCGTACCGTCGGTATTCGCCGCGAACGCGTACTTCAATGCGTTAGTGATAAAGCGGTCGAGAACCTGATGTTGCCAGCGGCTGCTTTCAGTCCGTCGATCAGGTTGGTCAGCCTGGGTTGCAAGACGACATGCTCGCAGATGGAGGCATTCAGCGGTGTTTCGCGGATACCCAGCCCGACTTCTGTCTTGAACCAATGGCGGCGGTCTTCAATCAAGCCCGTTCGGATGTAACTGATGGTCGGTAGGTCCACTGGCAGTGGTGTGTAAAATGATCGTCTCGCGTGACATTTCGGCGTCATTTGATCCCATGCGTGTCTTTTCATCCTATCGGCTCGTGCATTGGATCGCGCTCGTCGCGATCGTCTGGGCGTCCGTGTCGCCAGCGCTCGGTGCGGCCAGGGATAAAGCTGCCGCTCGAACCTTCACCGTCGATTTCTGCGACGTGCAGGGGCATCGCCAAGTCACGATTCCAATTCCGGATGACTCCCACCCCCAGTCGACGCATGAACACGGCGCACATTGCCTGTTCTGTCGCTTGGCCGACGCGGCGGTCGCGCTGTTCTCGATTGAACGCACGCCGGTACGTCAAACATTCAGTCTGGCAACTGTTTATCCGAGTCGCTTCGATATCGATCGTGTTCGTCAGTGGGCATGGTTCATCGCCTCGCCCAGGGCACCGCCGCTTTCGGTCTGATCGACGCCACGGTTCGAGCGCCATGCTCACCGTTCACTTCATCTCAAATTATCGGGCATGACCGGGCTTCGCTTTATCGGCGCGCGCCGCGTGGCGACGGGCCGGGTCTGCCATCTCATGGAAAAAACACATCATGTCGATCAAATACATTGCCAAGTTCGTCGTACTGGCCTTCTTGGGTGCAATGACCCATTTGGCCCACGCGCAGGTGGGCGTTGACGCACCCTGGACGCGTGCCACCGTGGCGGGCCAAACGGCCGGCGGATTATTCATGACCTTGCGTTCCCTCGCTCCGGTGAGATTGGTGGGTGCCACCGCCGAGATCGCCGAATCGGTCGAAATTCACACGATGTCCATGGACGGCGACGTCATGCGAATGCGACAGATCGATGCGTTGGTCGTGACCCCAGATCAGCCGGTCGTTCTGGCGCCTGGCGGCTATCACATCATGTTGATGGGCTTGAAACGGCCCATCGAGGAAGGTGAAGAACTGCCGGTGTCGTTGCTGTTCGAGGACGAAGCGGGCACCCGAAGCACGCTGAAAATTCTTGCTCCGGCTCGTGCTCTGGGCGCGAAACCGCCCCCCGGTCATGGCCATGCGCACTGATTGATGTCCTGAAGGAAGAGGTCGACTCGGGCGTTGGCGCTACGGCATACTAGACTTTCTGGCACGCCGACATCCGAATCGACTTCTTTCACATACATGGGGCAATAATGAGTGGTCTTCCCAACGTCGTCTTCCTCGATCGTTCGACAATTTCGCCGCAGACGATTTTGCCGACCTTGCCTTTCGAGCACACCTGGACGTCCTACGATGTCACCTCGCCCGCCGAGGTCGCGGGTCGAATCGGCGAGGCCGATATCGTGATCACCAACAAAGTGAAGCTGACGGCCGATGCCATCGCTCGAGCAAAACGCTTGAAGCTGATCGCCGTGGCGGCCACCGGCACCAACAACGTCGATCTGGACGCATGCAGGGCACGCAATATCGGCGTGACAAACGTCCGCGACTATGCCGTTCATACCGTTCCCGAACATACCTTCGCGTTGATCTTCGCATTGCGTCGAAGTTTGATGGCGTATCGCGATGCCGTGCGGCGGGGCCGTTGGGAAGAGGCCGGTACATTTTGTTTTTTCGATTATCCCATCAAGGATCTGGCCGGTTCGACCTTGGGCATCATCGGTAACGGTGCGTTGGGTACATCGGTGGCTGCGATTGCCAGCGCCTTGCAACTGAAGGTGCTACGGGCGGGGCGCAAAGGCCAGACCGAAGTCGAGGCCGGCTACACGCCGTTCGACGAAGTATTGAAGCAGAGCGACATCATCACATTGCATTGTCCGCTCGTGCCTGGCACCCGCAACTTGATCGCTACGCCGGAGTTTCAGATGATGGCGCGGCGCCCCTTGCTGATCAATACCGCTCGAGGAGGCCTGGTGGACGAGCAGGCCGTGGTCGATGCCATCCGGTCGGGCCAGATCGCCGGCGCCGGTTTCGATGTCACCACCGAGGAACCGCCCGCGCCGAACCATCCTTTCCGAGCCTTGGACGATGCGCCCAATTTCATTCTCACTCCGCATGTCGCCTGGGCGAGCGACGAGGCCGTGCAGGCGCTCGCCGATCAGTTGATCGACAACATCGCGTCATGCTGGTCCGACAAGCCCGTCAATCGGGTGGTGTGAGGCCAGGGCGCTGACCGATGTGGACGAGTCCAGACGGAGATGATCCGTCTTTTTCCTTGGATAACAGCCATTCAGGGGAGGTCTTTGCGGTACTGAATGTAGCCCTTGTTGTCCGCTATCCGGTCGTACAGCATGCGGGCATCGTGGTTTGATTCGTGCGTCAACCAATAGACGCGTCCTGCGCCTTCGGCTTGGCCTCTTGCGTAGATCGCTTCGATCAACGACCGCCCGATGCCTTGCCCTCGTGCCGCTGGCACCGTGAAGAGATCCTGCAAATAAAGATAAGGGCCGTGGGTCCAGGTAGACCGGTGCAAGACGCCGTGGACGATGCCTAGCAGTTCGTCATCGGCGCCAAACGCACCCAGCGCAAACATCGGCTCGTGGGCATCCATCAAGCGCTGCCACGTTTCAGTATCGACAGCGTCGCCCAAGGCGACCTTGTAAAACGCTTGATAGCCATGCCATAGCGGTAGCCACGCGGCACGATCGTCGGGCGTCAGCGTCGCGATCCGAATACGAGCGGTGGACGTGAGCGACGCCTCGGTGTGTGCGAGTGCAGGGGCAGGCTTCTCTGGTCGAACATCCGCCTTCTCGCTAGCGACAGCCGTCACGCCGTGTTTGCGTTGATCGGCCAGCCCCAGGCGCTGCCTGCCCTGTTCGTCGAAGTTTTCGGGCGATAGCCAGCGCTCGAATCCGGTTCTCACCGCAGGCCATTCTTCGGCGGTGATGGAGAACCACGCGGTATCCCGGTTGCGGCCCTTGTAGACAACGGCGTTGCGAAACACGCCTTCGAAGGTGAATCCCATGCGTTCGGCGGCTTTGCGAGACGGTGCATTCAGTGCATCGCATTTCCATTCGTAGCGGCGATACCCCAAGGTGTCGAAGGCATGGCGCATGAGGAGGTATTGGGCCTCGGTGGACAAGGTGCTTCGCTTGAGCAGCGGCGAGAACGTCACGAATCCCACCTCGATCACGCCATTGTTTGGGTCGACGCGCATCAGCGCCAAGGTGCCGACGGCGCGCTCTGTCGCTGCGTCGATCACGGCGAAATGCAGTGGATCGTCGCCGATCGAGGCGCCGGCAACGTAAGCTCGATACGAATCTTCGCTATCGAAGGGGCCGACCGACAGATAAGTCCAGTCTTCGGGGCCGCTGGCCTGCACGTAAGCCGCATGAAGATCGGCGGCATGTCGAACTTCCAAGGGTTCCAGACGGCAATGCGCGCCTTTCAGGACTTGGCGGGTCGGTCGCGGTCTGGCTGTCCATGCCGACAAATCGTGGCCGACGGGTTGGCCGAGCGCATTGTGAACAGCGGTCATGAGACAAGTCCAGGAAGGTCGCGAGCCAGCCGCTCGCCAGAAACGACAAGATAAAGCCATCCATGGCGATTGAAAAGAGTCTGTCGCGATAATCGGCAACAGACCAAGTGTGACCAGGTACGTTGCTTGCGTCAAAGAATGCGTTGCTTGCGTCAAAGAATGTCTTGTCTCTTTATGTACCCTCCCATGACGCTTGCACTGAACCAGTCGAGTTCGTTATGCGACGATCCGGCCTTGATTTCCTTGCGTGAGCGCCGCGACGCTGGTGTATTGCGGGCGGCCCTGAACGCCGTGTTGCGTGTCTATCCCCGTCTGCCCTTGCCAGGATGCGGGCAGACCCTGGAGCGGTGGCGGGCATTGCAAGCCGTCGCTGCCGTCGATCTGGTGCTGGCCAAGCTGGCAGAACCGCATTGGGATGCTCAGGCCATTCTGGCCGATTGCTTCGATGGCGCGGAGTCCGCCGCTGTCGCTGCGGCGAACGCACTGGTCCAATCCGGCCACGATGCCAGCGCACGTGCTGGCAACATACTCGATAACGACGCAGGAACTGGCGCCATACACGCTCGACTGTGGGCGGTATGGGCGTCCGAGCCACCGGATGCCCGAGTCACCGGACATCACGGCCGCGACAGCCTGCATCTGACGGGTCGTAAAGCATGGTGTTCGGGCGCGGCCCTAGCCTCGCATGCCTTGGTCTCCTACTGGGACGGGCAAGGTCGCGCCTGTTTGGCGGCCGTTGCACTCAATGCCCCTGGCGTGTCCATTGGCGATACGGGTTGGCATGCCGTGGGCATGGATGCCACCGCCAGCACCGATGTGCATTTCGACCACACGCCCGCAATCATGGTGGGCGAGCCGGGCCAGTATCTGGCTCGCCCTGGGTTCTGGCATGGCGGTATGGGTATCGCCGCGTGTTGGCTGGGTGCTTGTGTGGCACTGGCGCAGCGCGTCGCTGGCGCGCAGGCGGGGTGTGCGGATTCGCCTGTCTCCAAGCGCGTCGATCCGCATGCTCAGGCCCATTTGGGCGCCATCGACGTGGCCGTTTCGCAGGCGCAGGCATTGATGCGAGAGACGGCCAACTGGGTGGATGCGCATCCTCATGCCGATGCTACCGTGGCCGCGACGCGGATACGCAGCGCGGCCGAACACTGTGCGACAGAAGTGCTGCGGCACGCGGCACGCGCACTGGGGGCCGCGCCCATGTGTCGCGAGGCCGTGACCGCCAGACTGTTCGCCGATCTGCCGGTGTTCATTCGCCAAAGCCATGCCGAGCGCGATCTGGCGAGCCTTGCCGCGGCATTCGATCCATCGGAGACACCATGGGTGTTGTAGATCAGGTGGGCACCCCCCCCGTCGCCACCTCTGGCGCGTCAGCCGTGGATGTCGATTACTTCGACTCACTCTATGGCGATACTGACGATCCGTGGCAGATGCGGACTCGATGGTATGAGGCGCGCAAGCGGGCGTTGGTCGACGCGGTGCTGCCTCACGCGCGTTTTGGCCGGGTGTTCGAGCCGGGATGCGGTGCAGGGCTGCTGACCGAAAAACTCGCTGCGCGCTGCGATGCCTTGCTTGCCACCGACTTGCATCTGCGTGCGGTAGCCTCCGCTCGAGATCGATTGTCGGCCTGTTCCCACGTCACGGTACACATGGCCGAGTTACCTCGCGACTGGCCTGAGGGCACGTTCGATCTGATCGTGTTGAGTGAACTGGGCTATTACTTTGTGCCGGACGATTGGCGCAGCATGGCAGAACGATTCGTGGATAGCTTGACGGATCGTGGCGTCGTCGTGGCATGCCATTGGCGTCATGATTTCGACGCACGGCGCGCCAGCACCATCGAGGTTCATCGTGCCTTGAATCAAACCTCGGGTTTGCATCTGCTGTGTACGGTCAGCGAGCCAGACTTGTTGCTTCAGGTATGGTCGAAAGACGCAAGCTCCGTGGCCCAAGCCGAGGGTCTCGCATGATTGGCGTCATTGTCCCTGCGCACAACGAGGCGAGTGTTATCGGTGCCTGTCTTACCGCGATCGCTGCGGCTGCCCGAACATTCGCGTCGAGCGGCGAGCCTGTTCTTGTGATCGTCGTCGCCGATGCGTGCTGCGACTCGACCGCCGACATTGCGCGTAGTTTGGGCGTGACATGCTTGTCGATCGACGCGGGCAATGTGGGCGAGGCCCGGCGCCTGGGCGCCGAACACGCGCTGGCGTGTGGCGCACGCTGGCTGGCGTTTACCGATGCCGATTCGATCGTGCCGCAAGACTGGTTGACCAGCCAATTGACCTGGGGCGCTCAGGCGGTCTGCGGCATTGTCGAGGTAGCGGACTGGTCGATGCTGCCCTCGATACTGCGGGAACGCTATGACCAGCTATACGACTATCGAGACGGTCATCGGCATGTGCATGGGGCCAACCTGGGGGTATGCGCTCAGGCGTATCGTCGAGCGGGCGGATTCGCACCGCTGCGCGTGAGCGAAGACGTGGCCCTGGTCGAAGCGCTGGCGTCTACCGGCGCTTTGATCGTCTGGAGCGGGCAGGCCCGCGTGAAAACCAGCGGCCGTCTGGAAGGTCGCGCCCGCGGCGGCTTTGCCGATTTCTTGAGCGATCTGGCGCGTCGGGAGGGATTGCTCGCCGATCTGCTGCCAGATGCCATAATGATCCAGCCGACCACGGTTCGTTAGCATGGACGCCGTGTTGTCGACTCCGCGAGAGACATGATGCAAGGCGTCGTCGCGCCCGCTAGCGTGTGTGTCGTGTCGCCCCATCTGGACGATGCGGTGCTGAGTTGTGGCCGCTTTCTGGCGAGCCATCCAGGGTGTACGGTACTGACCGTGTTTGCCGCAGCGCCGCCATCGCACACGGTGGTGACGGGGTACGACGCACGCTGCGGTTTTAGCTCGTCGTCGCAGGCGATGGCGGTTCGATTGGTGGAAGACGATTGTGCCTTGGCGCTGTTGAACGCGACGCCGCAACGGATGAGCGAACTCGACAGTCAGTATGCAGACTTGCCCGAGCCGGTCGAACTGGCCCGACGATTGTGGGGCGTACTAGGCGACAGGCACTGGGATGCCATTCTCGTGCCCTTGGGCTTGTTTCATTGCGATCACGAATGCGTGAGCGATGCCTGTTTGCAGTTGCTGCGACAGCATCCCGAAACGATGTGGATCGGTTTCGAAGACGTGCTGTATCGACGCCGGGCAGGCGTGCTGCAACGACGTCTGGCGACGCTCTTGCATGCAGGCGTGTGTGCGACGCCAATTACTTTGCAAGGCGCATCTGCCGGTGAGTCCGCCCGCGGCGCCAACCCGACCGCCACTACCGTCACGACCACAACCTTATCTGCGGGTACCTCCGCAGCGCATTGCGCGACCGATGCCTGTCCCACAGCGCGCTGCGCCGTACCTGCACATGCGCCCGACGCCGCAGCACGCAAGGCTGCGGCGGTCGCCAGTTACGCCAGTCAACTGCCTTGCCTGGGGATCGCTCACTGTGGCGACGACGGAACCGAAGAGGGCTATTGGCTGCTGGCCATCGACGTCAATTCAGACGCTCATACCGAAACAAGCGCCCATACGAGTGCCAACGACGCTCGCACCGTTTAAACCTCGTCAAGCGCCGATCCGCTTCGCTCTATTCCTGATCGGCATTGATCTAGCGTACATTAATCGTTCAATAGTGTCTGGATTTCGTGCATTTGGTTGGCGTTTTCCCTAAGGTTTTAGCCTGGGCAGCTATCGAATTGTTCTTTTATTGTATTCTTGTCGCATAACACTTCGCCTGTTTCCGATAGGCGTAATAAACGAGGATGACACGATGCAGCCCTTCTTGAAAATCGCTTCGGCGGTTGCGCTGGTTTGTTGCGCGACCGCGCCTTTGGCCGCAACAACGGTCGCCGATCTCAGCACCCGCCCCATTACGTTGGTATCGCCGTTTCCCCCTGGCGGTGGCACCGACACCCTGACCCGGATGGTCGCCAGTGGCTTGGCCGAGGCGGGCAAGTGGAACGTGGTGGTCGAGAACAAACCCGGCGCAGGCGGCAATCTCGCGCTGGATTCCACTTCGCGTGCGCAGCCCGATGGTCACACCCTCGTCATGGCGCAAACCGACAACATCGTGCTGAATCCGTGGTTGTACAAAAAGCTGACCTACGACACCTTCAAAGATTTCAAGCCGGTCGGGCTGGTGGCTTCGTCGCCCAGCGTGTTCGTGGTCATCCCCGAGTCGCCTTTCAAGACGATCGACGACGTCGCCCGGGCCGCAAGCGCGAAACCTGGTGCCTTGACGCTGGGTATTCCGGGCGTGGGCGGTAGCGGCGACCTGCTGGGTCACCAATGGCGTCGCGCCGCCAAGATCGAGTTGACGCACATTCCTTATCGCGGATGGGCGCAGGCGCTGCCCGATTTGGTCAGCGGCCGCATCGATCTTTACACCGGATCGGTCGCCTCCTTGCTGCCGCAAATCCAGGCGGGCAAAGTGCGCGCGTTGGCGGTGGTCGCCGGCGAGCGCTCGCCGGCCTTGCCCGACGTGCCCACCTTCGCCGAGAGCGGTTTCAAGCACATCAATCAGCCGATCTGGTGGGGCTTGATGGCGCCCGCGAAGACGCCCGACGAAACGATCGCCACGTTGAACGGCACGCTGAACAAAGTGTTGGCCGACGAGAGCCTCATCAAGCGATTGGAGGCAGGCGGCTATAGCGTGTTGAAAGGCACACCTGCCGATCTGGCCGCCCGCCACAAAGCCGATCACGACACCTTTGGCGCCGTCGTTCGCGACGCCGGCATCGAACCTCAATAACCTGGAGTGCAACGCATGCACGGTTTTCAGATTCACGCTCGCAGCCGTCGGACGTCCAGCGCCGACGTCGAAAAATTCCGCGGCATTCCTGTCGCCAACATCAGCGATGTCATGTCGCGTCTGACGGCAGGTGGCGCGCGCCTGCGTCCAATGCACGACGGCACGCCCTTGGCCGGTCCGGCGCTGACGGTGCGTACGCGCCCCGGCGACAACCTGCTGGTTCACAAGGCCATCGAACTGGCGCAGCCAGGCGACGTGATCGTTGTGGACGCCGGAGGCGATCTCACCAACGCCATCATCGGCGAATTGATGACCTCCTACGCCACCCGCCGGAACCTGGGCGGCATCGTCATCAACGGCGCGATCCGCGACGCGGGCACCATCGGCCGCAGCAGTTTTCCGGTTTATGCGGCAGGCGTCACCCATCGCGGCCCCTACAAAGACGGTCCAGGCGAAATCAATGCCGTGATCGCCATCGACGGCATGACGGTCGAGCCGGGCGATCTGGTGCTGGGCGACGAAGACGGTTTGTTGGTCATCCCCTTCGATCAACTGGCGGCGATCTATACCGCCACGCAGGGCAAACAGGATCTGGAGGCCAAGATGATGGCCGACATCGAAGCCGGTACCCTGGACCAGTCGTGGGTCGACGCCCGCCTGAAAGCGCTGGGCTGCGTCGGTCTGTAAGGAACGAACATGACCCACTCTACCACGTGGCGGGTTCGCCGTCTCGACTTGTGGCTGGATCCCGTGTTCGATGCCACGCTTCTTGCCGCCCCTGGTCTGCAACTCGAGGTGCTGCCGCATCGGGGCGACGACGCACGAACCCTGGCCGGATTGCAAGCGGCGCATGCCTACCATGTTTCGGCGGCGAAAGACGAACTGCCACGCCAGTGGTTCGTCGATGCGGCGCTGTTGGCGCAAAGTCCCGATCTCCTGTGCGTATCGGCCGGTGGTGCAGGCTACGACACCGTCGATGTGGCGGCGTGTACCCGGGCAGGTATTGCGGTGGTCAATCAGGCGGGCTCGAACGCCGCGTCCGTTGCCGAACATACCTTCGCGCTGTTGCTGGCCTTGGTCAAGCGATTGCCCGAGTCGGCCCAAAAGCTGCGGCATGAACAAGGCTTCAGCCGTGAAGATCTGATGGGGCGCGAGCTGGACGGCAAGACTTTCGGCATTGTTGGCTTGGGTCAGATCGGCCAGCGCGCCGCACGCTTGGCGGCCGCATTCGGCATGAAGGTCATCGCGCACGACCCGTATCTCGCGCCCGATCAAATGACCGAGCGTGGCGCTCACGCGGTCGATTTCGACACCTTGTTGAGCGAAGCCGACGTTGTGTCGCTGCATTGCCCGTTAAACGACGAGACGCGGGGGTTGATGAGCCAGCAGGCTTTTGCTCGCATGCGAGCAGGTAGCCTATTCATCTCGACGGCACGCGGCCATATTCACGACGAAGCGGCCTTGCTGGCGGCGCTGGATAGTGGTCATCTGGCGGGCGCGGGTCTGGATGTCTGGGCGGTCGAGCCGCCGGGCAACGATGCCCCGCTCTTGCAACGCCACGATGTGGTGGCCACCCACCACACCGCAGGCGTGTCGCACGAGGGGCGGCGCAAAGTCGCAGCGTCCTCGGCGGCGCAATTGATCGATTTGCTCAATGGGCAAAAACCCCGCTGTTTGCTGAACCCCGAAGTCTGGCCGGCCTACCTGGAAAGGTGGGCCCGGGCGGCCAAGATCGCATAAGTCGATCGCCGCTCGATCTCAAAGCATTTCTGGAGGATGACATGAAATACCTATCCAGCACCGTATGGCGCAGGCTGGCGGTCACGGCTTGCGTGCCCGTCGCGCTTGCTTTGGCGTCGGCGCCGTCTCAGGCGGCCTATCCCGAGCAGCCCATCAACCTGATCGTGTCTTACGGGCCCGGTGGCGGCACCGATCTGGTCGCCCGCATGATGGCCCCTTATCTGCAAAAGTATCTGGGCGGCGACGCGCGCATCGTGGTGCTCAATCGTCCCGGCGCGGGCGGCGGTATCGGCTTTGCCGAACTGGCGCGCGCCAAACCGGACGGCTACACCATCGGTTTCGTCAACACGCCCAATATGCTGACGATTCCCATCGAACGACAGTCGGCTTTCTCTTGGCAGAGTTACGACCTGTTGGGTAACTTGATCGACGATCCGGGCGGCTTCACCGTCCACGAGTCGCACCCGGCCAAGAGCCTGAAAGACTTGGCCGATGCCGCCCGCAAAGGGCCGGGTTCGGTGACGGTGGGCACAACTGGCACCGGCTCGGACGATCACATCGCCATGTTGCTGTTCCAGCGGGCGTCCAACACCACGCTGTCGCATATCCCCTATAAGGGCGCTGGCGAGGTGCGTGGCGCCGTCCAGGGCAAAGAGATTACGGTGGGCGCCATCAACGTCGGCGAAGCGCTGCAATACAAGAAGGGCGGCACGCCGATCCGCATTCTGGGTCAGATGGGTGCGCAGCGTTCGGTGCTGCTGCCGGATGTGCCCACGTTCAAGGAGCAGGGTTTCGACTTCGAGCTGGCCTCGTTGCGCGGCCTGGCGGCACCCAAAGGATTGCCCGAGGACGTGCGTGAACGGTTGGTGGTGGCCATCAAGCAAACCTATGACGACCCCGAGTTCAAGGCCCGTGCCGCCGAATTGTTTGCGCCGCTGCGTTACCTGGGGCCTCGGGAATACGCTGCAGAGTTGCAGAAGTCCGAGGCGGGTTTCAAGGCGCTTTGGAAAGACCTGCCCTGGATCGAAAAGTAGCGTCGTTCGGCAGGCCAGGACGACAGCCCGTCAATCGGGTCCCGTGCGGGTGTGCGGGGCCCGTTGTCGTTTGAACAGCCGATGCGTGGCCGCCAAGTGAAACTGCGTGGCGTTGCGGGCATACGCGGCATCGCGCGTGCGTAAGGCCATGATGATCTGGCGATGATGCTCGACACTGTGCAGCATGTCTTGCGCGGTGTAGAAATAAAACGAGCCGATGATGATGGGCACGTCCAGGAGGTTCTCGACCATGGTGCGTACTCGGGCCGAATGCGAGGCCACCAGCAAGGCATGATGAAACTGGTTGTTCAACTGCTGGATTCGCGCGACACGTTGATCGCCTCCTGCGTGAACCGCGGCTTCCATCTGCCGGTTGATGGCTTCCAGCTCGTCGATCTCGGCGTCGGTGGCGTGCAGTGCCGCGACACTGGCAGCGTAGGGCTCCATCAGAGAGCGAATCTCGAACGCTTCGTCGATGTCGCGCTCGGTCCATCCCAGCACCACCGCGCCGCGCCGTTCTTCGAGCATGACCAGCCCGTCGGCTTCCAGCCGTTGAATGGCGGCTCGCACGGGCGTGCGGCTGACCGACATCTCGCTGGCGATGTGTTCTTCACGCAGGCGTTCGCCCGGCAAAAACGCGCCCGACATCAAGCGGCGTCGCAGCTCGCCATACACCATATCGCGCGCGCTGGACATGCTCCCCCCGTTTGATTGCGTCGTGCCTCGGGCGCGTGGCCCTGTCGGTATGTGAGCGCTATTTTACGGACAAACTGCGACTTTCGCGTGCGTAAGACGCGCTTTACGCGCCGGCGGGCAGCAATGCCAAGCCTTCCAGGCCGAATCCAGCGACGGGCATCGAGGATGTGCTGGAGCAGGGCGCTGCGGCTGCGGCCTGACCGTCGTCTTCGGGGCCTGCCGGCGGGTCGGCGCGCGCTGCCAGATTGGCCTGGCAATAGGCGATAAAAGCAGGGGCGGGCAGTGGCCTGGAATACAGCCAGCCTTGCGCGCAATCGACGCCGCTTTGCGTGAGGTAGTCGGCCTGGGCCTGAGTCTCCACACCTTCGGCGACCAAGCTCAGTTGCAGTGCTTGTGCCATGCTGATGATATGTGGGGTCACGCTGCTGGTGGCCGAGTCGGTACCGATGGTGTCGATGAAACACTTGTCGATCTTCAGCGCGTCGAACTGGAACGCCTGCAAATAAGACAGGCCGGCATAGCCTGTTCCGAAGTCGTCGATGGCGATCCGATAACCTGCTTGACGTGCTTGGGTAATGGTTTGGCGCGCCGACTCTTCCAGCAAGGGTTTGGCGCGCCGACTCTTCCAGCAAGCCGCGTTCGGTGGCCTCCAGCCAGACCTGATCAGGGCGAATTCCCGAGCCCGGTATGCGTTGCTTGGCCATGTCCAGAATGCGGCCCGATGTGATGTCTTCGGCGGCCACGTTGATGGCGACGTGCAGGCTGGGGTGCTTGGCCAGCAGCGAGCCCAAGTCGTGTACGACGTTTGCGAGCACTTGATCGGTGATCGGTGTGATCAGGCCGGTTTCCTCGGCCAGGGGAATGAAGAGGTCGGGCCGCACCAGCGAGCCATCGGGGCGTCGCCAGCGCACCAGCGCTTCGGCCCCCACGCAGTGTCCGGTTTGCAGGGCGATGATCGGCTGATAATGCACTTCGAATTCGCGCTTGCGTACCGCGATGGCCAATTCGCCCACTGGCGAGGCGCGACGGCGCAGCAGCCACACCACGATGGCGACCGTGATGGCCGCGATCACTGCACCGACGGGTAATAGACCCTGGCGTTCCTGGGCCAATCGTGCCGTCAGGAACTGCTTCGGTTCGATCGCGACGGCCACCAACTCGCCGATGCGGGCGATGCCCAGCACGTTGTTGTCGTCCGACGAGGGCGACGCCCCGGCCTCGATATGCCTGAGCAACTGAGCGACATAGTTCGGGTCGGGTTCGTTCAGCTGGCTCAGTACTTGACCCGCTTTGGTCGCCAGCACCATCTGCACATTGGGTTCGCCCAATACGTCGACCAGCTGAACCGGGTTGATCAGCACATTATTGCCGCGATATTGCAATGCGATAACCGGTCGGCTATGGCTGACCTGCGGCACCATGTTGACGGTCACGGCGATGTCGCCGTCCATCATGAAGTCCGGCAGGCCCTGGGGCACCAGCGTTTCGGTCACGCCCCAGGACGTACAGGCCAGTAGTCCATTCTCGAAATGGCCGATCTCGCCGACAGAGCGCGCGTTCAGGGTCAGCGACCGCATATGCCCGATATGGCGGGGCGAGCACGGCACAAGGTCGAGTGCGTCCAGTGTATGGAGCAATTCGACCGACTCTTTCAGGACGTGGCTAGCGCGAGTCACCATGCGCGCCGCAATACCGTCCAGTCGTTCTTGTTCTTCCCGCCCAGCCCGTGCATCCGAATAAAACACCAAGGCACTCAATGGCACGGCAACGCCGGCGACTGCCAAGGCGACGGCTAGGACTATCACTCTCGATCGATGGGCTATCGTCGGCATTGAGCGGGCGTTCCAGACTGTCGCCAGTGGCCCGGATGGGCGTGACGACGTTGGGCAAGGCCATTCCGTCACGTGGATGGAACGGGCGATAAACATGTTTACGGCAGGGCACGGCGGAACTTCATCGAGTCTTCGTTTTTTTTGACGGAAATCAAGCACGCTATGATGCACCACAGATACGACCTCGCCGCGTCTTGCGCGGCCCGGAGATCGACACCCCACCATCCGCCGACGGAGATCAGGGATGACAGTAGTGCCATTCGATTACGAGACCCACCTGGAGCAGTGCGCCGCTCGCAGCGAGCGTGCTTTCCAGACGCTGTACGACACCGAATCGGGTCGGATGCTGGGTCTGGCGACCCGCATGCTGGGCCGTCGCGACGAGGCCGAAGAGATTCTGCACGATGCGTTCGTGCAGATCTGGAACAACGCCGCCCGTTACGACCGCAGTGTCGGCGGCGGACGTGCCTGGATATATAGCGTGTTGCGCTATCGGGTACTGGATCGTTTGCGCCAGCGGGGCGAAGCGCCTGAGGGCGACGATGCCTTGGCCATGGTGGCCGACGAAGGGCCTGGCCCCGAGGCGCAGGTCGAGTCGGCTCAGGAATCCCGCCGCCTGGATAAATGCCTGGAGCATTTGCCAGACGACCGCCGGGGGGCCATTTTCCTGGCCTATTTCAACGGCCTGTCGCACGGCCAGATCGCTCAACGCCTGGCCATTCCCCTGGGGACCATCAAAAGTCGCATTCGCGCCGGCTTGCGCGCGTTGCAGGAGTGCCTGTCCACATGATCGAGGAACACGATGCGGATCGCCAAGTACAAATCGGCGAATATGTCCTGGGACTGCTGGAAGGGGCCGAGCGCGCCGAAGTCCAGGCCCTGATCGAGCGCGATCGCTCGGCGGCCGCCATGGCCCTGGCGTGGGAAAACGATTTCCTGGCGCTGGCTGATCGCATTGCGCCGCAAGCCCCCTCGGCGGGTGTGTGGCTGCGCATTCAAGCGGTGCTGGGGTTGACGGCCACCGCACAAGCGTATTCTGCGCAAGCGACCTCCGTACCATCGGCACCGGCACGATCGACGGCAGCACCGGCACCCGTCGATGCCGCCGCCGTTCGTCGTCCTGCCGAGTCGAATGCGGGTTGGCGTGGCGTGTGGGACAACGTGATGGCCTGGCGGTGGCTGACGGCCGGTCTGACGGTGGCTGCGCTGGTGCTGGCCATCATGCCGACCCTGAGGCCTCAGGCACCTGCCACGACGCACATGGCCGTGTTGCAAGCACCCGGCGAAGCCGCCAAGCCCGGTTGGGTGGTCACGGTGCAGCCTAATGGCGACGTGGTGCTCGATCCTCTGGTGCAACTGGCCGCTACGCCGGGCCGTTCGGTCGAGTTGTGGACCTTGGCGCCCAATGAAAAGCGTCCGCGCTCCCTGGGGCTGGTCGCTGCGGGCGAGCCCATCCGTTTGCCGGCGTCGGCCGTGGGTCCGGTGCATAACAACCAACTGTTCGAGATGACCCTCGAAGCCGAAGGCGGCTCACCGACTGGCGGGCCGACCGGGGCCATTCTGTTTATCGGGCGAGTGGTCAGTTCGGCGGCCGCAACGGCGGTTCCACCTGGCGCACGATAGACATGAATCGATAAGTCACTGGCGGGATCGGTCGCGCCCGTCAGGCTTGTCAGATGTGTTCGAGACGTGCCACAAAAGAAAGCGTTTGTAATTCCGATGATCCAAATCGTTTGTAATTCCGATGATCCAAATCGAGTGCTGGTTCGTTTACAGGAATGATGGGTAGCACAACACACGATGCCTGTATAGGCTTCGATGCATGCCCCCACACTCCTGAATACTTATTCACTCGGAAGGGACATCACATGAAATTCACTCTGATCGCTGCTGCTCTGGCTGGTTCGCTGACGCTGGGCGCCGCTGCCAACGCCGCTGAATTGTGGGCCCTGTCGGGCGACAACAAGCTGGCCAGATTCGACACCAACTCGAAGAAGGTCGTGGGCACCTGGGACATCAAGGGCACGAAGTCGACGCTGCGCGGCATCGACGTGCGCCCGGCCAATGGCAAGGTCTATGCCGTGGGCAACGACAACGTCATCTACACCATCGACACCGCGACCGCCATGGCGACGGCTGGCCCGCAATTGAGCCAGGAACTGCCGGGTAAAGACTGGGCCGTCGTGGATTTCAACCCGGTGGCTGACCGCCTGCGTCTGATCGCCCCCGATGGCACCAACTTCCGTGTCAACGTGGACACCGGCGAAGTCGCACTGGACAAGCCCTTGAACTACGCCGCCGACGGTCAGTGGGCAGGCAAGACGCCGAAGGTTGTGGCGGGCGCCTACACCAACTCGTTCGCAGGCACCAAGGCCACCCAACTGTTCGACATCGACGCCAACTCGGGTCATCTGTTGCTGCAAGCACCGCCTAACGACGGCACGCTGGTTGGCAAGGGCCAGATCGTGAAAAAGCTGTCGCATGGCGCCTTCGACATCTGGTCCGATGGCAAGGGCGGCAACCAAGCATTCCTGCTGATCGACGGCACCTTGCACACGGTCGATCTGGAAACCGGCAAGCCGACCGAAGTAGGCAAGATCAAGGGGCTGCCGAAGAAAGTGATCGACATCGCCGTTCCGGGCGCGATGTAAGTATCCCGCGCGAAGGGGAGTTTTCATGCGGCGTGAGGGCCGCCTGACGACGACCTGGGATAAAAAAGAGCGACCTTCAGGTCGCTTTTTTTTGTGAGCTGCGAATTCAGTCAAAACGCGCCCAGGGCCTGCCGCCAGTTTCAGGACGTACGTCGTACATGTATTCGATGTATCGTGGCGGCCTTGCCCATCGGCAGACGCGGCATCAGGAGCCAGAATGGATTTGATCAGTTGGGATGATTTCACCAAGGTCGAACTGCGCGTCGGCCAAGTGATCGAGGCGCATCCGTTTCCCGAGGCGCGTAAGCCCGCCTATATCTTGCACGTCGATTTCGGTGAAGCCATTGGCATCCGTAAATCCAGTGCGCAAATCACCCAGCACTACACCCCGGAATCATTGATCGGTCGGCGCGTTGTGGCGGTCGTCAATTTCCCACGTAAACAAATCGGCCCCGTACAGTCCGAATGCCTGGTGACGGGTTTCCATGACGCAGACGGTCATGTCGTGCTGTGTACGCCCGATGGCAATGTGCCCTTGGGCACCAAGCTTCTGTAGGGCACCATTCTCATTATGTTGCTTGCGCTGGGTATCTTCGCTTTCACCTTGTTGTTGGTCATCTGGCAGCCCCGGGGCTTGAGCATAGGCTGGAGTGCGTCTGTGGGCGCGGTGCTCGCATTGCTCACGGGCGTCGTACAGTTCAGCGATATTCCGGTCGTGTGGGACATCGTCTGGAACGCAACGGCCACGTTCATCGCCATCATCGTCATCAGCGTATTGATGGACGAGGCAGGCGCCTTCGAGTGGGCCGCCTTGCACGTGGCGCGCTGGGGGCGCGGCAATGGCCGCGCACTGTTCGTCTTGACGGTGCTGCTGGGCGCAGCGGTCTCGGCGGTATTCGCCAACGACGGTGCCGCGCTGATTCTGACGCCCATCGTGGTCGCCATGCTGCATGCCCTGGGCTTTGGCCCCGCAGCGGTGCTGGCCTTCGTCATGGCGGCGGGGTTCATCGCCGATACCGCCAGCCTGCCGCTGGTCGTGTCGAATCTGGTGAATATCGTGTCGGCCGATTTCTTCGGCATTGGCTTCAATCGTTATGCAGCGGTCATGGTGCCGGTCACGTTCGCATCCGTTGCCGCGACCTTGCTGGTATTGGCGGTGTATTTCCGTCGCTCGATTCCTGCGCGTTACGACGTGAGCTTGTTGGCTTCGCCCGATACCGCCATTCGCGATCCATTGACCTTCAAGGCCGGCTGGTGGGTGCTAGGCCTCTTGATGGCGGGCTTCTTTTTACTCGAACCCATCGGCGTGCCGGTCAGCGTGCTAGCCAATGCGGCAGGCATCGTGTTGCTATTGATCGCCGTGCGCGGCGCGCGCATCGATGTCGGCCGGGTGTTGCGCACGGCACCCTGGCACATCGTGGTGTTTTCCTTGGGGATGTACCTGGTGGTGTACGGGCTGCGTAATGCCGGCTTGACCGACGCATTGGCGGCGTGGTTGAACGCCTGGGCCGCACAGGGCTTGTGGGTCGCGACCTTAGGCACGGGACTTCTTGCTGCCGTGCTGTCCTCGGTCATGAACAACCTGCCCACGGTGCTGATCGGTGCGTTGTCGATCGATGCCAGCCAGGCGAGCGGTGTGGTCAAGGAAGCGATGGTTTACGCCAACGTGATCGGCAGCGACCTCGGTCCGAAGATCACGCCCATCGGCAGCCTGGCGACCTTGCTGTGGCTGCATGTCTTGCAGCGCAAAGGCATCGTGATCGGCTGGGGCTATTACTTCAAGGTGGGTTTCGTGCTGACGCTGCCGGTCTTGTTGCTGACCCTGGCTGCGTTGGCGCTACGGCTCGGTTGATCGGGTTCGGCCCAAGAAAGAGCCCGAACCCGATCGACTCGCCAGCGTTTATCGGGGCTGAACTATGCCGGTCAGGGCGACCATCGCATCAGCCACCCGATCGACGTTCTGGATGCTCAGTGCAGCCAGACACATCCGACCGGAATTCACCAGATAGACGCCATCGCGATCGCGCATCTGCCCAACCGCTTCGGCACTCAGACCGGTGTACGTGAACATGCCAGTCTGATCGACGATGTAGTCGTAGTCGCCATCGGGTTGACGGTGCTTCAGCGCAGCGTGCAGATGTCCCCGCACGGCGGCGATACGATGGCGCATACCGGCCACCTCGTCTTGCCATAGTGCGCGCAGCGCATCGTCGGCCAGGATGGCGGCGATCAGCTTGGCGCCAAATGCCGGCGGGCTCGAATAGTTGCGACGCACGGTGGCTTTCAACTGACCCAGTACATGCTCGGCCTGTTCCGAATTCGGGCAGACGATGGTCAGCGCACCGCAGCGCTCGCCATACAGCGAGAAGTTCTTCGAGAACGACGAAGCCACCAGCATCGGGATGCCGGCCTCGGCAAACAGACGCAAAGTGTAGGCATCTTCGTCCAGGCCGGCACCAAAGCCTTGATAGGCGATGTCGAAGAACGGCACCAGGCCGCGCTCGACCACCACATCACGCACCTGCTGCCATTGTTCGGACGACGGATCGACGCCGGTCGGGTTGTGGCAGCACGCGTGCAACAGCACCAGGGTGCCGCTGGCGGCCGATTTCAGGGCCCCCATCATGCCGTCGAAATCCAGGCCGCGCGTGGCCGGGTCGAAATAGGGATAGCGGCCCACCGTGAAACCCGCGCCTTCGAAAATGGCGTGATGGTTGTCCCAGGTGGGCGCGCTGACGATCACGGGCGAATCGGGGAAATAGCGCTTGAGGAAATCGGCGCCCACTTTCAGCGCGCCCGAGCCGCCCAGGGTTTGCGCCGTGGCCAGGCGCTGGGCGCCGATGGCGTCCAGCGCCTGGCCGAACAACAGGCGTTGAACCTGCGCGCGATAGGCGGAATCGCCTTCCATCGGCAGGTAGGGATGCGGGGCATCGGCACGCAATTGGGCGCTGGCTTGGGCCACTGCCTTCATGACCGGAATACGGCCCTGATCGTCCAGAAATACGCCAATGCTGAGATTGACTTTCTCTTGGCGGGGATCGGCCTGGAACTGTTCGTTCAGGGTAAGAATGGGGTCGCCGGGGTAGGCGGGCACGGAGCTGAACATGGTGGGCGTCGCAAAAACAATGTCTGGAAAGGTACGACTATAGCGCCCGCAGTCGAGCGGCGCGGTAGGCAGTGCCGGGATGTGTGCTGAGCAGGTCGAAACCGTCGCTTTCTTCCACGTCCGCCTGGTCGGACCGAGACGTGCCGTCGGACGCATCGGCCGGGCGAGCGGCGGACGTCCCTCGATGGTCGGCTTCCAGGCGTTCGAGCATCTCGGCCAGCAGGACGGGCGAGTGGCCCTTGGCGCGTAGCAGACGAGCGGCATAGGCGTCGGCGTCGTCCTCGAACTCGCGTGAATAACGCAAGCTCAAACCCGCAGTCAGCGCGGTGCTCAACAACACGCTCACGTCGCCCACGTACAGGGTCGCCAGGGAGCCCACGATAGTGGTCTGCAACACATTGCGCAGTCCGTGCCGGTGCGCCACGTGCCCCAGCTCATGGGCCATCACCGCAACGATCCAGTCGTCGCGATCGCCTGCCAACTCGACCAGTTCGTCGGTGATGACAATATCGCCCGAGGGCAGGGCGAACGCGTTGGCACCGAAGCGCCCGCCTCGCCGGAAGTGCAGATTCGCGCCGGGAAGGTCGGGTGGGGCGATACGCCGCAAGCCATCGTTCAGTGCGGCTTGACGTTCGGCGGGCAGTTGCGATTCGCCCATGCCCAACTCGGCCAGAGTTTTCATGGCCTGTTCGCTCATCATCACGACCGCTTCGCGCGGAACATGACGCGACGCGTGATCGGCCAGCCAGGGCAGGCCCCACAGATAGCCCGCCACCAGGGCAAACACGCCAGCGGCCACGGTGCCCAGCACCGCGGTCCAATTCTGTTGCAGCCGCACGACCCAGCCATCGGAGTGGCCCGCCACAGTGCGTAAGGCTTCACTGAACGCATGGTTGTCGTCGATCTCGCAGTAGGCACCGTCTGGCAGCGAAAGCAGGCGGGGGCCGTGTCGGCTGCGCTCGGAAATCGAACATTGCTGCCAGGTCAGTTCACGGGCGATCTCGTCGCCTGAGATCTGAACACCGTCCTGGCGTACGGTAACCCGCACGGCATGACGCCGTGCGTTCTGTCCATCGAAGTAGCCGGCAGTTGTGGTGCTCACAGTGCGATGTCGATCCCGAAGATGTCGGCCGTCTCATCGCCCATGGCGCCGACGCTGTCGTCGCGTTGACCGGCCATGAAGGCTTCGACGTCGCCCTGCACGACCATGTCGCTGTGTTCGGCCAGATAGCGCACCGTGCGTACGATGGCGAAGGGAGTGAACAGGCCCAGGGTAACGATCATGGCCAATATGTTGACGGCTTGCAATCCCACGAAACCCAGCACGGGCGCACGCGAGACCAGAGTGTGTGGGCCGAGCGCCGTATGATTCCAGATCAGGTTGCGGATCATGATCGTCAGCGTGACGCCCATGGCGAACATGGCTGCATATGCGTACAGAATGACGGGTAGGATGCCGCGCAAAGCCGAATTCATATCGCCGCCACCGAAGGCCGAATAACCCAACACGGCAGCGGGAAGCACCACGACTGCCAGGACGATCAGTACCCAGCGGCCGTAAGCCATATAGAAGTCACGCGGCGTGGCATGAAACGAGAAGCGTGTCTTGCCGAAACGCGAGTGGTTGTGCTGATAACGCTTGATCTGATAGTGCATGAATGGCACGAGCGCAGGCACCACGAGCATGCTCAGCATGGCCATAAAGCCTGGCAAAATCGTCATTGCCAAGATCACGATGCCAACCGCCACGGCAGGCCACATCGCGAATGCTTTGTAGCTCCCGGCAATCGTTCCATCAAAACCGAAGCGCAGGCCGCGATAGCTGGTGTTGGCCAGCCGGAAACGCAGCGATCGGTGAATCAACCATGGCGCCAGCGCAAGGCCGCCGATCATCAGTAATGACGTGCCCACCAGGGGGTTCGACTCGTTGATGAAAAAGTACACAACGAACAGCGCCAATGCGATCGCCCGACCGATCAGAATCGTGATCGGCTGGACGTGATAGCCGAAGCTGGCGTCGGCCAGCCGAAGATTATTGTGCAAATATTGATTCGTGCGAACCGTCGCCCAGGCCGAGTAGATTCCCAACGTCAAAATGGTCAAAACGATGTTGACGATCCAAATTCGGAAATACTCCGATCCACTTCCGGTAAAACTAAGGGTGTATACCGTTTTTTCTTCGGGCGCTGCGATAGGTTCCATGGTTGAATCCTGGGTAAAAAAAGATTGCACGCAATGTAACTAAGTGAAGGATAGTGAAGACGTAATTTTTAGTAAGCCCGGCTTGTGCTTAACCATGGACGACTTCGACCGAAGAGGCTGAAAGCGAAGTGCTTTGTATCCAATGTGAAGGCGCGAAATTTGCTGTTTGGGCGAGCTACGAGGAGACCACAGTTGAAACAACTTGCGTTGCGCATCCGAACGTGGAGCCTCGCGGGCTTTCTGCTCGCGATGGCGATACTCGCAGTTGCCGCCAGTGCCCTGTGGTCCGACAGGCAGGACATGTGGGAGCGGGCTGGTCTGTCGGCCGAAAACGTCCGAGTCACCTTGCAAAGCGACATGGCGCGTGCCGTTCGCCTGTACGATCTGGCCTTGCTGGGTGCTGCCGAGGCGATTCGCACGCCGGGCTTTCAGCGCGCCGGCCCGCTTTTGCGCCAGCGCCTGCTGTTTTCCCGGGTCGATACGCTGGAATACCTGGGGTCGATGCTGGTGCTGGATCCGAAGGGTTATGTCGTCTATGACTCTCTGGATGCAAACACCGAGGGCATCAATTTTTCCGACCGTGAGTACTATCAGGTGCATCGCGACCAGCCCGATGCAGGTCTCTATCTCAGCAAGCCCTTCGAGAGCCGCCTGCGCGGGGGCGATCTGAGCGTGTCGTTCAGTCGCCGATTGTTCAAGCCCGACGGCAGCTTCGCGGGTGTGGTCGTCGCCGTGATGCGTCTACAGTATTTCCGCGACACCTTCGAACGTCTGTCTTTGGGGCAGGGCTCGGCATTGGCGGTCTTGCGCGACGACGGCACCTTGATGCTTCGGCGGCCTGCGGTCGCCAACGACATTGGCCGAGATTTGAGCGCATCGCCCACCATCAAGCGAATGCAGCACGAGCACAGCGGCCATTTCGTGGCGGTTGCGACCGTTGATCACGTTGAGCGCTATTTCAGTTTCGGCATGATCGACGGTGCACCGATGCTGCTGCCGGTGGGAATATCGACGCATGAAATCCTGGCGCCTTGGAAACGCAAGACTTTGATTCTCGGGCCGATCACCGTGGTGCTGTGCGCGGCGTTGATCGTTCTGAGCTTTCTGTTCGGGCAGGCACTACAGCGCCGGCGCGCCGTCGAAGCAGAATTGGCGATGCTTGCCAGCACGGACGGCCTGACTCAGTTGCCGAACCGGCGCAGTTTCGATCAAGCCTATGCACGTGAGTGGTCTCGCGCGCTGCGCCAGAAGACGTGCCTGGGCGTGTTGTTCATCGATGCCGATCATTTCAAAGCCTACAACGATCGTTACGGCCATGGGGCGGGTGACGTGCTGCTGCGTCAGATCGCCGATTCCATTCGCGGCGCCTTGCTGCGCCCGGCCGACATGGGCGCCCGTTATGGCGGCGAGGAGTTTGTCGTCATCTTGCCCGAAACCGATGCCGAGGGCACCCGGGCCACGGGTGAGCGCATTCGGCTGGCGGTGGCAGCATTGGGCGTCACGCACGTCGACAATGCCTTGACGGTCGCCACAGTAAGCGTGGGGGCCGTCGCCGTGGTGCCGCAGGAGGGCAGCGACTCGGGTCACTTGCTGACCGCTGCCGATGTCGCGCTCTACAAAGCCAAGCATCGCGGGCGTAACCGGGTCGAGTCGAGCGACTGAGGCCAGGCTCAGGGGCGTGCCTGTTCGTCCTGACTTTTCAGAAACGCTTGCAAGGCTGGCACGGTGTTCATGACGTGCTGACGCATGACCGACTCGGCTCGCGCCGGATCGCGGGTTTCGAGTGCGGCGATCAACTCTTCGTGCGAGACCCGCACTCGGGGAATGCGCCCCGGTTGCGCCGCCCAGAGCCGCATATAGGGCTCGACGGCGGAATGCAGATCCGATATTTGTCCCAGCAAGCGAGGCTGCTCGCAAAAGCCACAGAGGTACTCGTGAAATTCGCGGTGCGCACTGGTCCAGTCCAGATACGCGACGCCGCGCTCCATCTGGTCCAGCATGTCGATCAGCCGGTGAATATGCGCGGGTGTCATGGCCACCACGGCATGACGCGTGGCCAAGCCTTCTAGCACGGCGCGCATTTCGAACGCCTCGACCATTTCGTGTTCGTTCAGCCCGCGTACCACGGCCCCTCGGTTGGTGCGAATATCGACCAATCCTTCGGACGCCAGGCGCCGCAATGCACCCCGCACCGGCATCCGGCTGGTGCCGATCTCGGCGGCGATCGCTTCCGGCACCAGCCGAGCTGCCGCAGGAAAATGACCCAGGCGGATCTGCCGCTGGATGAATTGGTAGGCCTCTTCTTCGGCCGTCCATGCTGGAGTGGGCGAGTACGCCATGGCGCGAAATTGACGGTGGGCAATGACCACCATAATAGCGGGCCGCAGACAATAGCATTATTGGATCCAATGATCCATTAGTAAATATCCAGATGGTGCCATTCCCTGCTTGCCGGTCAAATGGGTCGTTCAAACGGAGCCCGGCGGCCTGGCCGTAGCAACCGGAATATACCTAAGGGGAATTGAAGTGATGCAAGCATTGTTGGGACGCGCAGCCGTCTGCACCATGTTGATGGCGAGTGCCGCAGTGGCACAGGCAGCCGACACTTGGCCGCAACGGCCAGTCAAAATCGTGGTTCCGTTTCAGGCCGGTTCGGCGACCGATTTGATCAGCCGCCAGCTGGGCGCCGCTTTGCAGGAAGAATTGGGTCAACCGTTCGTGGTCGAGGCCCGTCCGGGCGCGGCTGCGGCCATCGGCGCATCGATGGTGGCGCGGGCCGAACCCGACGGCTATACCTTTTTGATGGGTGGGCCAGCGGCCAACGTGACGAACCGCTTCACTCAAAAGACCCTGAGCTACGATCCAGCTGCGTTCGCCTTGGTGTCGATGGTGGCTTACACCCCGAACATCCTGTTGGCCAATCCGCAGCAGCCGTTCAAGACGCTGCCCGAGATGATCGCTTACGCTAAAGCCAATCCGGGCAAGCTGACCTATGCCTCGTTCGGCACGGGCACCACCTCGCACATGGCGGGCGAAATGTTGCGCTCCGTCGCGGGCGTAGATATCCTTCATATCCCGTACAAGGGCGCAGGCGAGGCTATTCCGGCGCTACTCAGCGGCCAGGTCACTATGTATTTCGACACCATCATGACGGGATTGCCGCAGGTCAAGACCGGCGCGCTGATTCCGCTAGGCATGTCGAACGCGCAACGCTCGAAGCTGGCGCCGGATATTCCGACGATCGCCGAACAAGGCTATACCGGCTACGACATTGCCCCATGGTATGGCTTATCCGCACCGCAAGGCACGCCCGAACCCATCCTGGAAAAACTCAATCAGGCGGTCAACAAGGTGCTGGCCCAGCCTGCGCTGCGCGACAAGCTGGCTCAGGCCGGTGCCGAACCGCGTGGTGGCAGCCGGACCGAGTTCAAGGCTTTCATCGATTCGGAAGTCCCGCGCACGCAGAAGCTGGTCGAGCAATCGGGCATGATCAAGCAATAAGCCGTTCACTCGGCATGGACGTACAAAGCCCCGCCCGGTAAAAAATCAGGCGGGGCTTTACGCGTGTGGCGGCCATGCGCGGTAAGCGTCGCGTCCTTACTTCTGATCCGACATGCGATTGGTCGGGGCGGTGCCGCCGGTCGGCCTGACGGCTTCGGGCACCACGGCTTGGGCGATGGTGTTGAACATCGCACGATGGCGTTCCAGGTCGGGCAAGGCGCGGCGGGCGTAACCTTTCACTGCCGTGTCCAGGGATCGCTCGGCGGTACGCTTGTAGCGCTCGACGCTTTCGAACTGATATTGGGCACCCACCGTCAAAAAGGCTTTGTCGAACGCCTCGCCTTGCAGGTTGCTCAGCTTCTCGAGGTTCTGGCGTTGCTGGGCGTTGGGTGTCGTCGGCAGTGTCACCTTTCGCTTTTCGGCAATTGCCTTCAAATTTTTGCCGGTGGTTTCGTTGTCGGCCAGCGTTTTCTTGGCGTACTGCTTCAGGTCCGGTCGGTCGGCCGACTTCTTCGCCAATGTGCTGGCGGCCTGTTCATACAGATGAACCTCGGCGGCTCGATTCAGAAACGCACGATCCAGGTCGTGAATGGCTTCTTCCTGGTGCGCTTTTTCGGCACTTATGGCCGGGCTTGCCGCGGTGCCCAACAGGGCGAAGGCGATTAAGATCTGGCGGGCAAGGAGCCTGAGCGTCATGATGGGTTCCGAATGAGGTATCTCGAACCCCTTTGCATGCAAACGGCGTGCCCATCGGCCTGCGGCCCAGGTTCAAGCTCATACGCTCAGGTGCTCGTGCAAGATGAATGAGCCAATCGCAATCAATAGGACGCCGCCCAGGATCTCTGCGCGTCGTCCGGCCATGGCACCCAAAAGCGACCCAGCATGACGCCGACGGTCACCATCAGCATGGTGGCCAGGCCGATGGCCGCAGCCGTAGGCAAAATATCGACGTCGATGAATGCCAATCCTACGCCCACCGCCATCGCATCGATACTGGTCGCCACGGCGGTCAGGGCCAGCAACCAGAACGAATGGCGGCGCGGTGCGTTCTCGGCGTGTTCGGCGTCGCCGGTCTTGCGCAGTCCATTGCGAATCATCATGGCACCCAGGCCCGCCAACAAGGTAAAGGCGATCCAGTGATCCCAGGCGACCACATAGCGAGCCGCCGCCAGTCCCAAGACCCAGCCGATGACAGGGGTGATGGTTTCGATCACGCCAAAGATCAAGCCCGTGCGTAAGGCTTCACTCAGCCGCGGCTTGTGCAGGCTGGCACCTTTGCCGATGGCCGCCGCAAACGCGTCGGTCGACATCGCGAACGCCAGCAAGGCGGTGGAGACGAGATTCATGAGGGGGGGAAACTCCGGCCGGGCACCAAAGACTGTACGACGCGCCCGGCCTGCCACGTGGTCAGTCTATGGTCTCGCCAGGCCACGAGGGCTGCGCGCGCCACGGCAATCGAATGCCGAGAATGTTGACGCGGGCGCTTCCGGGGTCGGAAGCAGGCTACTCCCCAAGAAAGAGATCGCAGTATAGCGCGAGAGTCGTTTGCCTTCGCCGGATCGGTGTCCGCGAGCTATAGTGGCGACCGTCGCCCACCCTTCGCCTCGGTGTCCCATGATTTATGTGCCTTATATCGCTCTGATGGTAGCCGCGTTGTGCGCCTGGAAGCCTCGCTGGCTGTCCGGCGCGATCGTGCTGCTGTGTGTGGGGTACGCATCGGCCAGTGTGATGGGGCAGTTGGCCTGGCCAGCCGCATTGGCCGTTGGCGGATTGCTGGTGGCGGCCTTGGCGGCCATGCGTCCCGAGCGGGGCTGGCAGATCGTGGGCCATCTCCTCTTTCTCGCGTTGGCCACCGCTTTCCTGCTGCACGCCGTGCCCGGTTTCGCCAACCGACTGGTGTGGGGGCCTGTCCAGGTATCGCCCGGGGCGGTGTCCTATTCGATGTATCTCAATCTGGACAAGCCGCTGATCGGATTCTGGGTGCTGCTGGCCTGTGGATGGCTTCGTCACGCCGGCAGCATGAAAGAGGCGTTCTTCCAGGGAACAAGGGCCGCGCTACTCACTTCGGGCGTCGTCCTGGTACTGGCCTGGGCCTTGGGGCTGGTGGGCTGGGCACCGAAATGGCCCCCCGAAGTCTGGATATGGCTGCTGAACAATCTGCTGCTGGTGTGCTTTGCCGAAGAGGCGTTGTTCCGGGGCTACATCCAGGGCGGCCTCGCGCGCCTGTGGCAAGGCCGTCGAGGCGGTTCGACGGCCGCCTGGCTCGTCGCGACGCTAGTCTTCGGGCTGGCGCACCTGCCTGGCGGATGGGCCTGGGTCGCTGCCGCAACCGTGGCCGGATTGGGCTATGGCTGGGCTTATCGACACGGCGGCCTGCAAGCAGCAATGCTGGCGCATTTCGGCCTCAATGTATTGCATTTCGTCGGGTTCACCTATCCGATGATCTCGTCGTCGCCATAAGCGCAAATCAGCGATGGACGTGTTAAAGCGATTGACGACGCATGGGGTGCCGTCGCACGATACCGCTTTGTGCGCCCAGCGAGTTACCGCTGGGATGATTTCCTGGGAGAAACACTCATGGTTGGTCTTCGTTACTTCGGCCCTGTCGCTGGAAGCCTTCTGGGCGTGCTTTTGTTGTCAGCTTGCACGGCGTACACGGGCGGTGTGCGTGAAACGCCTTATCGGCAAGCCGGTTTGCCCGACAAGGTCAAAGTGGCTTACGGACACGACATCGTTTGGGAAACCGTCGGCCGTGGGCAGATCACCTACGAATGCCGCGAGCGCAGCAACATGCTGGAAGGTGCGGCCTGGACGTTCGTGTCGCCGCAGGCGACGCTTACCGACCGCCTAGAAAAATCACGTCATCCGGAAGCGGGTGCGCCGGTCGCCGTCGCACCTTCGCTAACCTACGCCGGGCCGCCCCCAGCGTTCACTGCCCCCGATGGCACGGTGCTCAAAGCCCGTCTGCTGGAGGCTGCATCGGTGGACCGGGACAATCTGCCCTTGCAGTTGTTTCGCGTCGATCCGCCTGCCGAGGACGGTGCATTCGCCGGCATCATGTATGTTCAGCGCCTGGCCACTAAAGGCGGCGGCGTTCCAAAAGCGCCTTGCGCGACGGCGAATATCGGCGCGACCCAAGTCGTGCCCTATCAAGCCGACTACTTGTTCTGGAAAGCGCGGGTCAACCCTTGATGCCAGCGGCGACGACGCTGATCAGCTCGTCGCCACGGTAGGGTTTGGACAGAAATCGGATATCGGGCATGTCGTCCAGAGGGCGGTTCTGCCCGCTATTCACATCGCCGCTCAAAATCAGAATAGGCAAGCCGGGACGTCGGTCTCGCAAGGGTCGCGCCAACTGTGCGCCACTGCCATCGGGCAAGCCCAAATCGATAATGGCCATGTCGAGTCGCTCGACCGAGACGGCCTCGATGCGCTGCTGGGCTTCTGCCAACGAGGCGGCTTGTACCACGTCGTAGCCGTGCTGTTGCAGCAGTTCGGCGCCCAGCGTGCGGATCATGTCGTCGTCTTCGACCAGCAGTACTCGCAAGGTCTGGTGACGGTCCAGAATGCGACGAACGAGTTGCGACAAATCGGGCAGGCTAAATGGCTTGCTTAGTAACTCCACCCCCCGCTCCAATCTGCCGTTGCTGACCAGTGCGCTCGCGGCGTAGGCCGATGTGAACAGCACGGGCAGGTCTGGCCTCAGGGTGTTTGCGCGCTGCGCCAACTGACGCCCGTTCATGCCGAATGGCAGGCCCACGTCGGTGAACAGCAGGGCAATTTCCGGATGGGCATCCAATATCTTCAGCGCGGCAGGCCCGTCACCCGCCTCCAGCACGTTGTAGCCCAGTTCGGTCAGCGCATGCGTAGACAGCATCCGCACATCCGGATCGTCTTCGACCACTAGAATCGTGTCGCTGCGGCGAGCCGTGGCGGTCTTCGCCGGGGGGCTGGCCGTGGGCGGCGTACAAGGCGCGGCGAGTGCGGCATCGACGGCGTCTGCGGCATCGACGGCGTCTGCGCCGTACCGGGGCAGATTGATCGTCACCGAAGTGCCTGTACCCGGCGCTGAGACGATGCGAGCGTGCCCACCGCTTTGCTTGGCGAAGCCGTAGACCTGACTCAATCCCAGGCCGGTTCCCTTGCTTTCGTCCTTGGTGGTGAAAAACGGATCGAAGGCACGCGAGGCGATCTCTGCCGCCATGCCGGGCCCGTTGTCCGAGACCGACAGGCTGACGTAATCGCCTGGATCTTTTTCGGAAAACTGCGCACAGTAGGCGGCATCGAGGCTGCGATTCTCGGTGCGCAGGCTCAGCACCCCACCGCCACGCATGGCGTCGCGGGCATTGACGGCCAGATTGATCAGCGCGTTCTCGAGCTGATTGGGGTCCACGAACGTCGGCCATGCGTGGTCGACCAATTCGACTTTCAATTCGACCTGCTCGCCCAGTGTCCGGCCCAAAAGCATCGCCAACCGTGACACCAGCGCGTTGACGTCCACCACTTGTGGGGCCAAGGGCTGACGGCGTGAAAATGCCAGGAGGCTGGCGGTCAGCTTGGCCCCCCGGTCGGCACCACGCATGGCGTTATCGAGTGCGGTTCGCAGGCGTTCCGGTGTAGTGTCGTCCTGCGCGTGGCGCAGAATGTCCAGGTTGCCCTGAACGATGGTCAGCAAATTGTTGAAGTCGTGCGCGACACCCCCGGTCAATTGACCGATGGATTCCATCTTCTGAACCTGGCGCAACTGCGCTTCCAGATCCAGGCGATGAGTGATATCGCGCCCGGCGGCATAAAACGGGCCTTCCGGCGTGCGCACCAGCGTCCAGCTGAAGTGGCGCGGCAGCGCATCGCGGGCGCGCATGCGCAAATCCACATCGCGAACCACCGTGCGCTCGTTCAACAACTCGATGGCGGCTTGTGCCGCGGCCCGGTCGGCATCGTCGACCAGGCTGGTCAGCATCACCTCATGCAGCGACGGTTCGTCCCATCCCAGAATCTCAGCCCAGGCCGGATTGGTGTTGCGAATGGTGCCATCGGGATGGCAGATCACGAACAAATCCTGGCTGGCCCGCCACACCACGTCGCGCTCCAGCGTGCGAGCCGCCACGGCTTCGGCCAGCGACGCGTTCATGTCCCGCAGCCGTTGCTCGGCAGTTTTGCGGGCGGCTTTCTCGCGCGCCTCGTCGAACGCGCGCCGCACTGCGGAGGGCAGACGGTCGAGGCGCTGCTTGGTGACGTAGTCGGTCGCGCCGCGCTTGAGCGATTCGATGGCGACGTCTTCGCCCAGCGTGCCCGATACGAAAATGAACGGCGTATCCGGGCAATGGCGATGTGCCAGTTCGAGCGCCTGCATGCCGTCGAAATTGGGCAGGACGTAATCGGCCAGGATTAGGTCATAGCAGTTGTCGGAGGTCACCGCCGCCATGAAATCGTCATGAGTCCATACCCTGTGTACCGTATAGGAAACTTCGGCTCGATCGAGACGAGACTGCGTATAGGAAACTTCGGCTCGATCGAGACGAGACTGCAACAGCTCGGCGTCGAGGTCGCTGTCTTCCAGCAGCAGAATATGAATCGGCAGATTGCTCAATCTCAGGCTTCCGTGACCTTCATTGGGCCGGTGGTCCGTATCTGGCCGGGCGAAGGCTCGTTCAAGATGGCCCAGAACATACCCAGATCGCGGATCGCAACGAAGAACTCCTGGAAGTCCACCGGTTTGACCACGAAAGCATTCACGCCCAGGTCGTAGCTCTGCACCAGATCGGACTCTTCGCGCGAAGCCGTCAGCATCACCACGGGCACGTGGCGGGTGGCCGGGTCGGTCTTGATGGCTTTCAGCACTTCCAGACCGTCCATCTTGGGCAGCTTCAGATCGAGCAGCACGACGGCCGGATCTTCGGCCCCTCGTCCGGCATGGGGACCCTTGCGGAACAACCAGTTGATCGCCTCGACGCCGTCGCGTGCGGTGACGACTTCGTTGGCCAACTGGCTGCGCTCCAGCGCCACCAGGGTCAGCTCAAGGTCTTTGGGGTTGTCTTCAACCAGCAAGATTTTCTTGAGGTCACTCATTGATGGGTTCTCCACGAATCGGCAAGGCAAAGTAAAACGCCGCACCCTGGCCTACCTCGCCTTCTGCCCAGGTGCGTCCGCCGTGGCGTTCGGCAATGCGACGGACATTGGCCAAGCCAATGCCTGTGCCTTCGAATTCTTCCATGCGGTGGAGCCGTTGGAATACGCCGAACAGCTTGGTGACATAGCGCATGTCGAAACCCACGCCATTGTCTCGAACGACGAATACGATTTCGCCATCGGCACTCTCGCGAGTGACTTCAATGTGGGCGACTTCGCGCTCACGAGTATATTTGATCGCGTTCGACAACAGATTCTGAAAAACCTGACGCAGCATGCTGGGATCGCCCACGGCGTGGCCCAGGGGAGCGATGTCCCAGTCGATCGAACGGCCTTTCAGGTCGGGACCCAGCATTTGCAGGCATTCGCGCACGATTTGATCGACATCGACAGAGCGGCGCATCAGCGAGACTCGACCCGCCTGCGAAAACCCCAGCAGCCCATCGACCAGCTTGCCTGCGGTATGCGCGCTTTCGATGATGGTATCCACATAGCGCAGCGCCCGTGGGGTGCCGCGCACCGATGCTTCCTCTTTCAGCAATTCGGCATAGCCCACGATGTGGCGGAACGGGGCGCGCAGGTCGTGCGAGACCGAATACGAGAACGCTTCGAGTTCTTTGTTGCTGCGCTTGAGCTCGCCAGTCAGATCCGCCAATTCCTCGGCCTGACGCATGACGATGCCGATGACCGCGTTACGCAGGGATGTGGCCGCCGCGACCTGCGCAGGCGACCAGGGGGCCGAGCGCAGCCGCACGGTTTCTTTCCAGATCTCGAACGATTTGCGTGGATGCAGGCGGTCGCCGTCCGGGCCGACAGGCTTGCGCGGATCGCCGCCCCATTTCACGGTTTGCACCAGCTCGGCCCGAAACCACAGTACGTAGCTGCGGTGAATCTGCGAGATCGAAACCGCCAGCAAGCCGCTCGCGGCTGCCGACAGCGGCAGCGCGTCGGGCCAGTGCGCCGACAGGCAGTCGGTGGCGAACACTTCCTCGTTTGCACGCTCGGTGCTCAACCAATCGACCACGCCGCGGATGGCCGCTTCGTCGGGCGTCGTGCCCACGGTCAGGCATTCGTCACCCAGGAGCACGGCGGCGCCCGTTGCATCGGCCAGGGCCATCAGCGTATCGGGGCGGCGAACGAGTCCGTGGACAAAATGTTTTTCCTGCGCCATCAGCGCAAGCAGCTCCGATTGGGTTTCCTGCCGCTCGACCCGTTCGGCGGCGTCGGCGGCGCGATGTTTGCCCGCCAACTGCATCGAAATGATCTGCGCCAGAAAATCGCAGGCGGCTCGAACCTGCGTGGGCACCCGTCGCGGCGAAGTGTGGTGACACGAGATCAGCCCCCATAAGCGGCCCTCCTGCACGATGGAGATCGACATCGATGCCGGCCTACCCATGTTGCGCATGTACTCCAGATGGATCGGCGAAACGCTGCGCAGCACTGCCAGCGTCATATCTAAAGGCTCGACACTCGAACCAGGCGCATCGACGATCGGAATCGGCGCATAGCTCACGTCCGGAATCAGGCGAATGCGATTCAATCGGTAGAGTTCACGAGCTTGCGCCGGAATATCCGAGGACGGAAAGCGCAGATCTAAGTAAGGTGGCAGTTTGTCATTGCGAGCCTCACCGACCACGGTGCCGTTACCGTCGGTATCGAACCGATAGATCAGCGCCCGATCGAAGCCGGTCATCTCGCGCACCAACTCGGCCGCCAAGGCGCACAGTGCCTCGACCGGTTGCTCGGCCTGCAAGCGTTCGACGCCTTCTCGAATTTGGGGGTATAGCGCGTCCAGCGAACGCTCCTGGGCCGAGTCGCTGTCTTCGAACTCCGCTATCAATTCGCCGCCACTGATGTGCGTCACGACGTTGTAAGGGCGGCCCGCTACGATCATCGGCTGATAAGCCGTCTGCTCATGTGCACGGTGTTGCTGTGCAATCAGTGTCTCTAATTGCGCGCTATCGACCTCCAGGCTGTCCGACCAGAGCTTGCCCAGCACGGTATCCAGCGCTCGCCCCAGGCGCTCGCCCGCATTGCCGCTGGCGCGCAACACCCGCTGGGTCGCCAGATCGATGGCGAGCAGGAACCCGTGCGGCTGGATGCTGCCCGGAATCCGGATCGGTTCGCTTTCGCACGAGAGGGGGAGGGGGGCAGCCAAAACGGGCAGGACTCGTTTGCGTGGGACGGACCCCGATTATAAAGGGGCGTTTCGGGGTGGTTTCATTTGGATTGACAGTATATGTTTATTCCATGAGAAGCGATTGCCATGGGGCTGTCACATGAAATGGCTAAGATGAAATCGTTTTCATTGCTACCGAAGTAAGTCATCGTGCCGCGACTCCCCATGCCCCGCCGATCGATTCTGGACATTGCCGCACTGGCCGGCGTTTCGCCGGCCACTGTGTCGCGCGCGTTTTCGCAGCCCGAGTTGGTCGCGCGCGACACGCTCGACCGGATCCGTGCCGTGGCGCGCGAGCAGAACTTCCGGCCCAATCGAGTGGGCCGTAGCCTGCGTTCGGGCCGCACTCGCACGCTAGGCTTGATCGTCCCGACGCTGGCCAATCCGGTGTTCGCCGAATGCCTGGAAGGGGCCGAGCGCCATGCGCGCGCGGCCGGGTTCAGCGTGATGGTATCGACCACCGGCTACGATCCCGACAGCGAAACCCATGCGGTGCAATTGCTGTTCGATCACCAGATCGACGCCTTGCTGCTGACGGTGGCCGACGCCGCCACCAGCGCTTGCCTGCCGATGGTGCGTGACAGCGGCCTGCCTTACGTGCTTGTGTATAACGAGTCGGCCGATCATCCTTACGTCTCGGTCGATAACGTGGCGGCGTCCGGCGACCTGGCCTGTGCGCTCGCCGCGCAAGGGCATCGCCATCTGGCCTTCATCACCGGTCCGCTGCGCGCATCCGACCGCGCGGTGTTACGCCTGCAAGGCGCGCGAGAACGATATGCCGCGCTCGGATTACCGCCCGTGCTGCACGCCGAAATGCCGGTGCATACCGCCAGCGACCTTCGGGTGCTGGCCACCTTGCTCGAGCAGGCGCCCGAGTTGACTGCCTTGTTCTGCTCGAACGACTTGCTGGCCTCGGCCGTCATCGCTGACTTGGCGCGGCTGGGTTTGCAGGTGCCGCGCGACCTGTCGGTGTGTGGCTTCGACGGCATGGCGTTCGGCCGGATGATGACGCCGCCACTGACCAGCCTGGAACAACCCAACACCGCGATCGGCGAGCACGCGTGCGCCTATCTGCTGGAAACCTTGCAGGGCGACGATGCGCCGGCGGCATCTTCGCTGGCGCTACGCCTGCCGCATCGACTGATGACGGGCGGCACGGTCGGTCCGGCCGCGACGACTCGAGTCACCCCCCGTATTCCCGACGCTTTTGCCTCCGGCGCGCCCACGCCGCGCGCCTCCTCCTAGAGACCGCCATCATGACTTCTTCTATCCGATCCCTGCTGGCCGCGACTGCGCTGGCCTTGACCGTGCAGGCACCCATTGCCGCACAGGCGCAGAACGCCATCTGCTATAACTGCCCGCCAGAATGGGCCGACTGGGGCACCCAGCTGAAGGCCATCAAGGCCGAAACCGGCATCACCGTGCCAGGCGATAACAAGAACTCTGGCCAGACACTCGCGTCGCTGGCGGCGGAAAAGGCCAATCCAGTGGCCGACGTCGTGTATTACGGCCCCACCTTTGCCATTCAGGCGGCCAAAGACGGCCTGATTCAGGCGCACCGTCCGGCTCGTTGGAACGACATCCCCGAGGGCATGAAAGACCCCAACGGCCATTGGTTCGCCGTTCACACTGGCACCCTGGGCTTCATGGTCAACGTCGACGCCTTGGGCGGCAAGCCTGTGCCGGCGTCATGGGCCGACCTGACCAAGCCCGACTATCGCGGCATGGTCGGTTATCTCGATCCGGCTTCCGCCTTCGTCGGCTATGTCGGCGCAGTCGCCGTCAATCGCGCCTTGGGCGGCACGCTGGAAAACTTCACGCCTGGCATCAAGTGGTTTCAAGCGATGCGCGCCAATCAGCCCATCGTGCCCAAGCAGACCGCTTATGCGCGAGTCCTGTCGGGCGAAATCCCGATCCTGATCGACTACGACTTCAATGCCTACCGTGCCAAGTACAAGGACGGGGCCAATGTGGCTTTCGTCATTCCGCAGGAAGGCACGATCTCAGTGCCGTATGTGATGAGCCTGGTCGCCAATGCGCCGCATGCCGACAACGGCCGCAAGGTGCTGGATTTCACGCTGTCCGACGAGGGTCAGGCCATCTGGTCGAACGCCTATCTGCGTCCGGTCATCGCGGGCACGGCATCGGCGCAAGCGCAGGCCAAGTTCCTGCCCGCCGCCGAGTATGCACGCGCCGGTACGGTGGATTACGCGCAAATGGCGGTGGCCCAGCGTGGCTTTTCCGAGCGTTATACCCGCGAGGCGAACTGACATGCGTCGCGGCGGCTGGATGATGCTCGCCGTGCCTGCGGCGGTGGTGTTCGTGGCGTTCTGGCTGTTGCCCATGGCGCGTCTGGCCGTCATGGGGGCACAGCCCGTCGAGGGCCGAAGCGCTTATTGGGTGGTGCTCACGCACGGTGCCTACTGGCGCAGCCTGTTCAACACCGTGGCACTGTCTTTGGGCGCGACAGTGGCCACCCTGATGGTGGCCGTGCCGGTAGCCCGCTTCTTGGCCATGCACCGACAGTTTCCGGGACGCAGCGTGCTGGTCGGCATGTTGACCTTTCCGCTCGCCTTTCCGGGCGTCGTCGTGGGCTTTTTGGTGATCTTGCTGGCGGGGCGCCAGGGCATCATTGCTTCGCTTTCGCAGGCCGTGACCGGTGAGCGCTGGATGTTCGCCTACGGCATGGCGGGGCTGTTCGTCGGCTATCTGTATTTTTCCTTGCCGCGCGCCATAGGCGTGTTAACGGCGGCAGCCGAGAAAATCGACCCCGCCATTCTGGAAGCCGCGCAAACACTGGGCGCGCGCCCGTGGCGACGTTTCATCGATATCGAGCTGCCCGCTTTGCGCGCCGCGCTGGGCGGCGCGGGTGCGATGTCCTTCGCCACCAGCATGGGCGCATTCGGCACGGTTTTCACCCTGGGCACACAAATAGATGTGCTTCCCATGACGATTTATAACGAATTCACCAACTATGCCAATCTGTCGGTCGCGGCCGCCTTGTCCATCGTGCTGGGCCTGACGACGTGGAGCGTGTTGTACGCCGCGCAAGCGTGGGCAGGCGGTCGTCCCGGTGGCGCGGCATGAGCGGGTCAAGAATGAAATCGATATCACTCGACCGCAGCCTGGGCTGGGCCGTCACCCTGGCGGTCGCCGCCTTCCTGATCGGCCCGGTGGTGCTGTCGGTGCTGGCGGGGCTGACCAAGAACTACTTCGTCGGCTTGTCCAGCGGCCTGACGTTGCGCTGGGTGGCCGAAGTCTGGTCGCTGTATGCCGACACCATTGGCCGATCCTTGTGGATCGCGCTGCTGACACTGATCGTCGTCACCGCATTGGGCGTGCCCTTAGCGTGGGTGTTCACCGTCCATCCGGGCCACATTTCGCGTGCCCTGGAAGAGTTGCTGACCTTGCCTGTCGCTGTGCCGGGCCTGGCGACGGCGCTGGCCTTGGTGGTGTCGTGGGGTACGGCAGGTAGCTTGCGCGGCAGCGCCTTGTTCATCGTCATCGGCCATGTCCTGTTCACCTTGCCGTTCATGGTGCGTGCTGCACGCGCCAGTATGGCGGGCGCAGGGTTGGATGTGTTGGACGAGGCTGCCGCCACCTTGGGCGCCTCGCGCATGCAACGTTTTCTGGGCGTGATTGTGCCCAACGCCATACCCGGTATCGCGTCGGGCGCACTGACGGTACTGACCTTGTCGGTAGGCGAATTCAACCTGACGTGGCTGCTGCACACGCCGCTGACCAAGACCCTGCCTGTTGGCTTGGCCGACAGCTATGCCTCGATGCGGCTGGAAATCGCCAGCGCCTACACGCTGGTTTTTCTGCTGATGCTGCTGCCCTTGCTCGTGGGCGTGCAATGGCTGGCCCGACCGTCGCGCCGCGCGGCACCTTCTCCCTCTTCTTCGACATGACTCCTAGCGTTTCAATCTCTCTGCGCGCTTGCGCCAAAACCTGGCCCGGCGGCACGCGTGCCCTGTATCCGGTCGATCTGACGGTGGCGGGTGGCGAAGTCCTGGCGCTGCTCGGCCCATCCGGCTGCGGCAAAACCACGCTCTTGCGCTTGGTATGCGGCCTGGAGCGGCCCGATCCCGGCGCTCGGATTTTCTTCGGCGAGCAAGACGTCACCGATTTGCCTGCGCCGTCGCGCGGCGTGGGTGTCGTCTTCCAGAACTACGCGCTGTTTCCCAACATGAGCGTATTGGATAACGTAGCCTATGGCTTGCGCGTGCGCGACATCCCGCGCGATCGGCGCCTGGCACGCGCGCGCGACATGTTGGCCTTGGTCAGGCTGGAGTCCTACGCCCAGCGTCACGTCGATCAATTGTCCGGTGGCCAGCGCCAGCGCGTGGCCTTGGCGCGCGCGCTGGCGATCGAGCCCCGCGTGTTGTTGCTGGATGAGCCGCTGACTGCCCTGGATGCCAAGCTGCGCGAGCACGTCCGAGTCGAGTTGGCGCAGATGCTGCGCACCCTGGGCATCACCACCTTGATCGTCACGCACGATCAGGACGAGGCCATGATGCTGGGTGATCGGATCGCTGTGATGTCGGCGGGCCGAATCGAGCAGGTCGGATCGGCCGAGCAGTTGTACCGTCACCCCGATACGCCGTTCGTCGCCGAGTTCCTGGGCGATCTATGTCGTTTTCACGGTGCACTGGACGATGGATTCCTGGTGCCCGGCACGCAGGCACTCGCGTGTCGCCCACATGAAATCGAGCTGATCGCTGACCCATCAACTGCCGCACGGCGCTTGCTGCACTGCACGGTGACGGCGCGCTACTTTTTGGGCGAGCGAATCCGCTTGGCGATGACGACCGAAGATGGCCAGAGCCTGCATGTCAGCGTGCCCGCCGATTGCGGGATCGTCTAAAATGCCGTCCTCGGTTTACGCATTCCATCGGCGCGAGCCCGTTTAAATACCGTTGTTCATGGGAAGTGACTGTTATGTTGTTTGCGCAGATATCCGATTTACATATCCGCATGCCGGGCCAGAAAGCCTATCGCGTGGTCGAGACCGATCGGTTTTTGCCGCCCGCCATTGCCGCTTTGTCGGCGCTGGATCCGCGCCCCGACTTCGTGTTGATCAGCGGCGACCTGACCGATTTCGGTCGCGCCGAAGAGTACGCGCACTTGCGGGACATGCTCGATGAGTTGCCTATGCCGTATTACTTGATGCCGGGCAACCACGATGCCCGTCAGGCGCTGTATGCCTCTTTCCTCGAGCACGCCTATCTGCGCGAGATGCCGGGTTTCGTGCAATACGCCATCGACGCGGGCGAGATGCGTGTGCTGGCATTGGATACGGTCGTACCCATGCAGCCGCATGGTGCGTTATGCGAAACACGGCTGCAATGGCTGGACGATCGTTTGGCCGAGATGCCTGGAAAGCCCACCGTCATTGCCATGCATCACCCGCCCTTCAAGACCGGTATCGCTCATATGGATGCGATCGGTTTGCTCGAGGGCGAAGCGCGCTTTCGCGCCATCGTCGCGCGTCATCCAAACGTCGAACGCATCGTGTGCGGACACGTCCATCGCACGGTGTTCCAGCGCTACGCGGGCACCGTGGCCTCAATTTGTCCGTCCGTTGCCCATCAGGTCGCCCTCGATCTGCGACCGGGCGGCCCAAGTGCGTTCGTGATGGAGCCGCCGGGTTTTCAAATCCATCACTGGCTCGACGGCCAGCTTGTCACACACGGCGCGCTCATTGGCGACTATGCTGGGCCGTACCCCTTTCACGATGAGGGCGGGCTGATCGACGAATGACGAATGGCAAGTGCCTTCAGGAGATTTGACCATGCTGAATGTCCAAACCCCACCGCTCGAACCCCGCCAGGCCAAATGCCTGTGCGGTGCCGTGCGCTTCACCGCCACGCCAACTAGCCATGTCATGGATGCGTGCCATTGCTCGATGTGCCGGCGGTGGTGCGGCGGAATCGCCATGTCGGTTCAGTGCTCGGGCGAATTCGTCTTCGAAGACTCCGCCGCCTTGGGCACCCATGCCTCGTCGCAGTGGGCCGAGCGGGGCTTCTGCACCCGCTGCGGCACGTCGCTCTTCTATCGCCTGCTGGATGGCCGCTACCAGAATGTGGCGGCCTATGCCTTCGAAGTGAACGACGACTTCGTGTTCACGACGGAAGTGTTCGTAGACGATCAGCCTGCGCAGTATGCGTTCGCCAATGCCACCTGCCGCATGACCGGCCTTGAAGTCATGGCGCAATTCGATACATAGTTTGTTCTGCAATCGTCATGCCCTGGTCATTTGGGGTTTTCACAATGGCTCCACTTTTCTGGAGACGTGAAGTGAAACCCCTTTTCTACAAACCGTGGCGTCCGGCCGTATTGGCCCTGGCCGTATCCCTCGCCTTGACCGCCTGCGGCGGCGACGACAACGACACGCCGACCGCGCCCCCCGTCGAGAATCCCGATCCCTCGCCCGCTCCTGCGCCCGCCGCCGGCACGAGCCTGAACATGGCCGTGTTGCAGACCAGCGATCTCCACGCCAACGTCCTGGGTTACGACTACTACAAGTTGGCCGAAGACAAGAGCTACGGTGCTGATCGCACGTCCACCCTGATCAATCAGGCGCGCGCCCGTTTTCCCAACAACGTCCTGTTGGATAATGGCGACACCTTGCAAGGCACGGCCTTGTCGGATTTCCAGGCGCTGGAAAAGCCCGTGCAATGCGGCGAGATGATCGCGATCTACAAGCAGCTCGACGCGATGAAGGTGGATGCCGCAACGATGGGCAACCACGAGTTCAACTACGGCCTGCCGTATCTGTCGCAAGTCACCAATACCGACTTCAATCTGGACGGCATCGGCAAGGGCAGCGCGGAGACCAACCCTGACAAGGCCGCCAAGTGCGCCGCGCCTGCGTTCCCCTTCGTGTCGGCCAACGTCGTGTCGGCCAAGACCCAGGAACCCATCTTCAAGCCGTGGGTCGTGATCCCCAAGACCTTCACCGCCAAGGCGCCCGACGGTAGCGATACGGAAGTCACGCTGAACGTGGGCGTGATCGGTTTCGCACCCCCGCCCATCATGCAATGGGACAAGGCGTATCTGGAAGGTCACGTCGAAGTGGCAGGCTGGAAAGAAACCGCCCAACGCTACGTGCCTGAAGTGCGCGCGGCGGGTGCCGACATCGTCGTCGCGCTGGCGCACGGCGGCATCGACATGAAAACTCCGTACGCCCCCGAAATGGAAAACGGCGCTGGCTATCTGACCGAAGTCGAAGGCATCGACGTGCTGCTGACCGGTCACCAGCATCAGTTGTTCCCCGACACCTCGGCCACCTCCAGCTTCCTGGGTCAACCGGGCGTAGACGTCGCACGTGGCCTGGTCAATGGCGTTCCCACGGTTCAGCCTGGTCAATGGGGCAATAACCTGGGCGTGATCGATCTGACCCTCACCTACAACGACGGTTGGAAGGTGAATAAGGACGCCACCAAGGTCGAACGCGCGTCGTCGCGCCTGACCCTGGCGGCTGGCGCCACGCCCGCCACCTACGTCGATCCCGACGCCGCGATGCAGGCGCTGGTCAAGGACGTACACGAAGCGACCATCGACTACGTCAAGACGCCGATCGGCACGGCCGACTTCGCCTTGTCCACCAACTTCGCGTTGGTCGGCGATGTCTCGGCGCTGCAAATCGTCAACATGGCGCAAATCGACTATCTGAAGCGTTATATCGCGGCCAACAACCCGGACTACGGCAACCTGCCCATCCTGTCGGCCGCAGCGCCGTTCAAGGGCGGCCGCAATGGCCCGGGCGACTTCACCAACGTGCCGCAAGGTCCTGTCGCCATCAACAACGCAGGCGACCTCTACCTGTTCCCGAACACCTTGCAAGTCGTGCGGGTGTCGGGCAGCATCGTGCGTCAGTGGCTGGAGAAGACGGCTGGCCAGTTCAACCAGATCGACAAGACCACGACGGCTGAACAGGCGTTGGTGAACACCTCGTTCCCGACCTTCAACTTCGATGTGTTGTATGCCGAAGGCAATGCGCTGCGCTATACCATCGACATTACCAAGCCCGAAGGTTCGCGCATTGCCACCTTGACCTATCAAGGTCAACCCGTGGTCGATACCGATACCTACCTGGTCGTCACCAACAACTACCGTGCAAGCGGTGGCGGTGACTTCCCGGGTCTGGCCGGCGGCGCTGGCGACATCGTTCTGCAAGCGCCGGACGCCAGCCGCGACGTGTTGATCAACTTCATCAAGAGCAAAGGCACGCTGGATCTGGCCACCTACGGCCTGGATCGCAGCTGGACCTTCGTTGCCTCGGACGTGCGTGCTCCCATCCTGTTCAACAGCGTGCCGGGTACCCTGGCGCTGGCCCGCGCCCATGGTGTGAACGACGTGTTCGAGTTCGACGCGACGCCCGATCCCACCACGCAGTTGTCGAAGTACCGCTTGATCATTACCCGTCCGTAATCGTTGCCAGGCCGGGGCGACCCGGCCTGGCAAGGATGCGTTCAGGACATGTCGTGCCCTTCAGTCGCAGGGCCGACGCGGCATCCATGGTGTTCGTCATGTGCCGGATAGGACGTTACATACGGGTCGCCCACGAAGTCTATCTTTGACATTGCTATCTCGATGCGTTGCCTGTGATCGAGGTAAAACCAATCTCAGAGATCCCGTATGCCAGTCCGAGAAGCAGCGCCGCTTCCAGTCCGCCAGGCTGGTTGCCTGTGCGGCGCCCTACGTTTCACTGCCACACCTCTTACCCGTGGCATGGCTGCGTGTCACTGTGCTAAATGCCGGCGTTGGACCGGCGGAATCAATTTGGCGGTCGAATGTAAGGACGACCTCGCGTTTGAGGATCGTTCCGCGCTAGGGGTATGGGTAGCGGCGGAGTGGATCGAGCGCGGATTCTGTACGCGTTGCAGCTCGCCGCTGTTCTATCGGCTTTTCGATGGCCGAAACGTTTGCGTGCCGGTTTATGCATTCGACACTCATGATGATTTCGTGCTTGAGACGGAGTATTTGGTCGATGAGCAGCCTGGGCATTACACGTTTGCCAACGTCACCCATCGCGTGGCCAGCGCCGAGTTTTTCGCTGGCAAGATCGAGAAATAATGAATAGACGACCACGCTTCTCATCGAAGCCAGGTCGTCTCGAAGCGAAAAAACAACCGCGCGATTCGTCCGATAAGCGAACGCGCGGTATCTGTAGGCCCGCCATGGCAGGTGGGCTGACTCAGTCGATGCTCGCGCCCGACTGTTGTACGATCTTGGCCCAGCGTGCGATGTCTGCCTTGTGAATGGCCGCGAATGCCTTGGGCGACGGATCGACAGGCGGCGTCACGCCTTGCGTGTCGTTCAACCATTGCTTGAACTCAGGCGTCGTGATCACTTTGATGACGGCATCGCTCATCTTTTTCTGGATGTCTGCCGGCGTCTTGGCGGGTGCGAACAAGCCATACCAGGTGCTGCTTTCATAGCCCGATATATTGCATGCCTCGGCGATGGTCGGGACATCGGGCAGCGCTGCCATGCGCGTCTTCGTGGTCACCCCGAGTGCGACCACCTGGCCTGCCTTGACGGCCGGAATCGAGGGTGCGCTCTGGTTGAAGAAGAAATCGACCTCGCCTGCCAGCAATGCGGTCATGGCTGGACCCTGACCCCGATACGGCACGTGCATGATGTTGATCTTCGCACCCTGACCGAATTGTGTACCTGCCAGATGACCCGATGCGCCGTTGCCGGTCGAGGCGTAATTCAAGACACCGGGCTTGTCTTGAGCGGCCTTGATCAGGTCGGCGCACGTCTTGATTTCGGGGTGCTTCTTCGGGTTGACCAACAACACATTGGGCACATCGCCCAGCAGTGCGATGGGCGCGAAATCCTTCTGCACGTCGAAGCTCAGGTTTTTGTATAGCGCCGGGTTGATGGCGTGCGTGCCGGCAGTGCCCAGCAAGTAGGTATAGCCATCGGGCGTGGCGCGCGCCACCAGATCGCTGGCGATGTTGCCGCCGGCACCGGTTCGGCTGTCAGCCACGATGGCCACGCCTAAGTCTTTCGTCAGGCTCTCACCCATCTTGCGGGTGTACAGATCGGTGCCCGCGCCCCCCGGAAACCCGGCGACGATGGTGATCGGACGGTTGGGCCAGCCGGCCGATTGCGCGTGCCCCAAGGCAGGCGCGATGGCAGTCAAAGCAACAGCGATATACGAAAGCGAGCGCAGCATGAAATTTCCCCTTGAACGGTTTTTGATTGTTGCGGCAAGACTCGTGTGACAAAAGCGGATATGCGCAGTGCCTACCTCAGTTGCTGGATGGCAGCGGCGATGCGTTGCATGGCGACTTCCAGCTGTTTGGCCGAGGTCGCATAGCTGATCCGGAAATAGGGCGCCAGGCCGAAGCAACTGCCCGGCACCACCGCGACGTTCGCGCTGTTCAGCAGATAGCGGCAGAAGTCGCCATCGGTTTCCAGGCGCTCGCCCTCGGGGGTCGTGCGGCCCAACACCCCAACGCAGTTTGCATAGGTGTAGAACGCACCTTCCGGACGGCGGCAGCAGATACCGTCCATGGCGTTCAAAGCGTCCACCACCAGATCGCGCCGCGCCTGGAACGAGGCACGCCGTTCGGCCAGAATCTCTTGAGGGCCGTTCAGCGCCTCGATGGCGGCGGCTTGCGTGACCGAGCACGGATTCGATGTGCTTTGGCTTTGCACCACGGCCATGGCGGCGATCAAGGCTTTCGGGCCACCGGCATAGCCCAGACGCCAGCCGGTCATGGCATACGCCTTGGACAAGCCATTGATCGTCAGCGTGCGCGACTTCAGTCGGGGCTCGACCTGGGCGATAGTGCAGAACTCGAAACCGTCATAGATCAAATGCTCATAAATGTCGTCGCTCATCACCCATACGTGCGGATGGCGCAGCAGGACATCGGCCAGTGCCCGCAGATCGGCCTTTGCATAGGCCGAACCCGCGGGGTTGGACGGCGAGTTCAGCATCAGCCAGCGGGTGCGCGGCGTGATGGCCGCTTCCAAGGCCTGCGGATCGAGTCGGAAGCCCTGGCTTTCGCTGCACGCCACTTCGACAGTGGTGCCGCCGGCAATCGAGATCATGTCGGCATACGAAGCCCAATAGGGCGTGGCCACGATCACCTCGTCGCCCGCGTCCACGGTGGCCATCAGCGCATTGTGGATGACCTGCTTGGCGCCCGCGCTGGCCGTCACTTCGTCCAGCGCGTAGTCCAGCCCGTTCTCGCGCAGGAACTTGGCGCGAATGGCTTCCTTAAGCTCCAGCGTGCCGTCCAGCAGCGTGTACTTCGTCTGACCTGCCTCGATGGCGCGAATGGCGGCTGCCTTGATGTTGTCCGGCGTGTCGAAGTCGGGTTCGCCTGCGCCCAACACGATGACGTCGTGGCCCTCGCGCTTGCGTCTGGCGGCTTCCGCGCCCAACTGCAAGATGGGCGAGACGTTGATCGCCGCGATCCGAGCGGCACGTCGGAAGCTTGGGGTGTCCGAAGGGTTCATGCCTGGCTTCCTTGGCCGGAGATCCGGCGGCAGTGATTCAGGGCGGCACCGATCAGGTTGTCGGTGGCCTCCGGCGTGCGAAACGCCGAATGTGCCGATAGCGTTACATTATCGATCTGGGTCAGCGCATGGTTGGCGGGCATGGGTTCGATGTCGAACACGTCCAGGCCCGCGTGTGCCAGGCGGCCCGACTTCAGCGCGGCAATCATCGCGGCCTCGTCCACCAGCGCGCCGCGCGCGGTGTTGATCAGAATCGCGCCATCGCGCATTTGCGCGAGTCGGTCGGCCGACAGGAAGCCGCGCGTCTCGTCGGTCAACAACAGATGCAGCGAGACCACATGGCTCTGGCCAAGCAGTTCTTCCAACTCGACGAAGCGCACGCCATCGACTTGCCGGGGGCTGCGGTTCCAGGCCAGTACGTTCATGCCGACGCCACGAGCCAAGCGTGCCATTTCGGCGCCAATGCCGCCATAACCCACCAGCCCCAGCGTCTTGCCGGTCAGCTGCACGCCCTCGGTGCGCAGCCATTGGCCGGCACGCATGCCGCGATCCATGCGGGCGAAGCCCTTGGCCGCCGTCCACATCAAGCCAAACGCGCACTCGGCGACGGCCGTGTCGCCATAGCCCTTGATGATGTGAACCTCGATGCCCAGTTCGCCCAGGGCTTCCACATCCATGTACGAGCGCGCGCCCGTGCCCAGGAACACCACATGACGCAGCGCCTTGCACTGACGCGCGATGTTGGTGGGCAAAGACGTATGGTCGACGATCAGGATCTCTGCGTCGCCCAGTACTTGAGGAATCCGGTCGGACGTGATGTCGGGCTGGTTATTGATGGTCAGCGGCAGGTCGCCCGACTGATGCAGGCGTTCGGCCACAGTGGCCAGGGTCGGGTTGGCGTCGATGAATACGGCTTTCATAAAACCCCTCATAAAATGTATTCTGTGCTGTATACAGATAATGATTGCGGTCTGACATTCGGTCAAGCGAGACCCCGCGGAACAGTACAACCACTCGGGAAAACCTCTAGATGACAACGCCATTGCCTGCTTCCCACGCTAGCATTTGTCTCCCTACCGACAGTACGGTCGACAAGTTGTACGACCAACTCGCCTCCATGGCCATTGGCTACGCATTCAAGCCGGGCGAGCGTTTGAACGAAGTGGCCCTGGCGCGCCAATTGGGGGTGTCGCGCACGCCCTTGCGCGAAGCCTTGAACCGTTTGGTTGTCGAGAAGCTGCTGCGGTTCTTGCCCGGCAAAGGCTTTTTCTGCCGAGACCTGGATGTACAGGAGGTGTTCGCGCTGTACGAATTACGCAAGGCCATCGAAATCGCGGGAGTGCAGCTGGCGGTCTCTCGCGCCAGCGACGAGGCCATCATGGCGGTGGCGTCGTTCCTGGCCGACACCGGCCCGGAACCTGGCGATCGCAGCATCGCCGAACTGGTCGATTTGGACGAATCGTTTCATGAGCAGGTGCTGGCACTATCGGGCAATGTCGAGATGTTGCGGGTCTTGCGCAATATCAACGCGCGCATCCGATTCGTTCGGTGGATCGACCTGCACCGCGCCGATCGGCCCCGTTCGCAACGCGAGCATCGTGCTGTCGTGGACGCGCTGAGGGCGCGCGATGGGGCCGCTTGTGCGGCCCTGCTCGAACACCACATCGACCGGCGTCAGGATCAGATCACCGCCGCGATCCGTGAGGGCTATGCCCGAATCTACATGGCAGAGACTCACTCGGGACAGCCCGCTGCGTGACGACAAAGCGAAAACTCACTGGGAGCCAACCCGCTGAGTGACGATGGCGCGCACGGCGATTGCTGATCGCGATTCCTCGCACTCACGTAAAAGGAATCCTCATGAAACGTATTTTTTGTACAGTCCTCCTCGCAGGTTTGACTGCGGGTGCCCAGGCGCAGTCCGGCAAAACCGTCGAGCTGCACGAGGCTGGCGATAAGGGCCCCGGAAAGTTGATCGGTACCGTCGAGCTGTCCGATAGCGCATATGGCTTGGTGCTGACGCCAAAATTGAGTGGCTTGAAGCCAGGTCTGCACGGATTCCATATCCATCAGAATGCCAGTTGCGAACCGCAGATGCAGGAAGGCAAGGCGGTGCCTGCCGGTGCGGCGGGCGGTCACTTCGATCCGCGCAACACCAAGAAGCACGGCACGCCCTGGGACGAAGACGCTCATGCAGGCGACCTGCCGCCCCTGTTCGTCGGACAAGATGGCAATGCCGTTCAGCCGGTGCTGGCCCCGCGCCTGAAACTGGCCGATGTGGGCGGTCGCGCCTTGATGGTGCATGTTGGTGGCGACAACCATAGCGATCATCCCAAGCCGCTGGGCGGCGGTGGTGGTCGAGCCGCTTGCGGCGTGATCGCGAAGTAACGAGTCCCAGTGTTCGATCTGCCGGGTGCCCGCTGGTGTCGCTGCTGAAGCGTAATCACTGGCGTATCTCTAAAGATCAGTGGAATTTTCCGACTGTCAGCTTCTCGACATGATTGGGCTGTTAGTCTGAGCGCTCGCTCATCCAAGGCACGCTGCGCCGTTCGCCCAGCGTGCTTTTTCATGATCTCAAAGGAGTTGGATATGTACACCGCTCGAGCTTATGCAGCGCCAAACGCCAATTCGCCGCTCGCACCGTTCAATTTCGAACGCCGTGACACCGGCCCCGACGACGTGCGTATCGACATCCTGTATTGCGGCGTCTGTCACTCCGATCTGCACACCGCGCGTGGCGAATGGGCCGGCACGGTGTATCCCAATGTTCCAGGTCACGAGATTATCGGCCGGGTGGTCGAGGTCGGTAGCCAGGTGCGCGATTTCAAAGTCGGACAAATGGCCGGAGTTGGCTGCATGGTCGATTCGTGCCGTCAATGCGGCTCGTGCAAGCTGGGGCTGGAACAGTATTGCGACGTTGGCTTCACGGCCACCTACAACTCGCCCGATTCGCATACCGGCGGCGTCACATATGGCGGCTACTCGTCGTCCATCGTGGTCGATCGCGCGTTCGCCTTGCATATCCCCGAGAACCTCGATCCGGCCGCTGCAGCACCATTGCTGTGCGCGGGTATCACGACCTATTCGCCGCTGCGTCATTGGAATGTCCAGAAAGGACAAAAGGTCGGCATCGTAGGCCTCGGCGGTTTGGGCCACATGGGTGTGAAGCTGGCCGCCGCATTCGGCGCGCATGTGGTGTTGTTCACCACGTCGGCCAGCAAGGTAGACGACGCCAAACGCCTGGGCGCGCACGAGGTCGTCATCTCGAAAGACCTCGGGCAGATGGCTGCTCATCTCGACTCGTTCGACTACATCCTGAACACGGTCGCGGCCTCGCACGATCTCGATCAGTTCATGGCCTTGCTCAAGCGCGACGGTGCGATGACGCTGGTGGGCGTGCCGGAGCACGCGCATCCGTCGCCGAACATCGCCAACCTGATCTTCAAGCGCCGTTCGTTGACGGGTTCATTGATCGGCGGCATTGCCGAAACCCAGGAAATGCTGGATTTCTGCGGCAAGTACGGCATCACGTCCGATATCGAGCTCATCGCAGCCAATCAGATCGACGAGGCGTACGAACGCATGCTGAAAAGCGATGTCCGCTACCGTTTTGTGATCGACATGGCCACTTTGTGATCGAGGCGGTCAGCCGATCCAGCCCAGCGCCCTGAACCACAGGTAATGCAGGGGTAAAAGGAACACGGCAGTCAGGGCCGCCAGCACCAGGCACACGCGTATGCCCTCGCGTACCGGCACCTTGCCCAGCGCCATGGCCAGCACCAGTGGCGAGGCCTGGTAGGGCAGCAAGGGTGTGGCATACGCGATCACCTGAATCATGATGACCGTCATCAACGAGAAGCCGGACGCTTGGGCAAAAGGTTCGGCGAAGGTGGTGTACAGGGCCGGCACCCCATTGGCGGTGACGACGAAATTCATCAATGCCGTCACCCCGATCAACGAGGCGAAATTGGTGGCCGGGGTTGCAGGATCCAGCGGCAGCACGCGCAGCAAAGCATCGCCCATCAGGGCCCCCAGGCCGGAGTGGGTCACCACCCCGGCCATCGCCAGGATGCCCGCTACATACAAGCAGGTTCTGAAGTTCACGCCTTGCGCGAATTCGTCGCCCGTCAGAAAACCCATTCGCGGAAGCAGGCAAAAGCAGGCCGACGCCATGCCGACCCAGGCGGGTGAAATACCGTGCAGGCTGTCGGTCATCCACAGCAAGAGCGTCGTCAGCAATAAGGCGGTCAGCCGTTTTTCGGCCCCGCTCATTGGTGCCGGCCTGGGCGCAGATTCGAGCGGTCGGGGCGTGGCGGGAAACATTAGGCAGATGCAGGCGATCACCAGCAAGCCCTTCAATAGCCCAACGACGGGGGTATGCAAGACGAAATAAGGGACGTAAGAAAGATGCAGACCGAAAGCGCCCTCTGCCGCGCCCGCCATCACCAGATTGGGCACATTGGCGGGCAAGATGCTGGCAGACAGTTGAAACGTGCCAAAAGCCACGGCCAGCGCCAGACCGATGCGTCCCCGGCTGCCTGCCGTCAGGCCAGCCTGTTCGCCCAAGGACGCCACGATAGGCATCAGCAAAGCGATGCGTCCCATATTGGACGGCATGATGAAGGCCAGCAAGTAACAAATCAGGACGACACCGCCCACCATGCGTGGCCACGACTGCGTGATGCGGGTCGCCAGCAGCGCCGCCAGCCTGTCGGCCAGGCCCACCTTGCGCATGGCCACACCGATCACGAACCCGCTCAACACCAGCCAGAACGCCTGGGCCATGAAGCCACCGAACACGACCTCTGGCGGTGCGACGCCAAGCACCATGGCCGCTGTGAAGAACAGCAGGGCGGTCAGATACTCGGGCAGCGCGGTGGTCGCCCACAGCAGGATCGTGACAGCAACGACCAAACCGGCAAGCCAGATCGTATCGAAGGGAAGGGACATGAGCGGTGCAATTTCAGAGGGTGGCAGGCTGGCCTCCCCTTATCGGCATACCGATCGCGGGCCAGTCTGTGACGGGTAGCGCCCGCTAAGATACGCCTTTACGCGTGTCAATGTACATATGTCCGAGTTTTTGGGGTTATCGCATGTCTACGTCGCTGCTTGAGCGGCATCAGGTGTGGCTGTACCTGGCGGCGGTGTCGGGCGGTGCAGGCGCCGGTCTCGCTTCGTCGTCCGTGGGGCCGATCGGCGATCGGCTGGTTTGGCCATTGCTGGCCGCCTTGCTGCTGGCGACTTTTCTGCTAGTGCCAATGGCGCATGTTCGTCGGGCGTTGGCCGATCGGCGGTTCGCCTCGGCCATACTGGTGGGCAACTTCATCGTGTTGCCATGCATCGTCGCGGCGTTGATGACGGTATTGCCCGACCACCCTCCACTGCGCCTGGGCGTCATGCTGGTACTGCTGGCGCCCTGCATCGACTGGGTCATCACTTTTGCGCAATTGGGGCGTGGTGACGCCGCCCGAGCGATGGCGGTCACGCCCCTCAATCTGCTGGGCCAGATCGTGCTGCTGCCGGTTGCTCTGGGGCTAGCGGGGGCCCAGGCACGGCCCGCCGTATCGGGCGATGTCTTGATGCTGGTCATCGTCGTGGTCGCGGTGCCTCTGATCGTCGCCCTGGCGCTGGACCGCTGGATTGCAGCCGCGCCCAGCGCGCGCGGCATCTGGCGCACTCGCGTCTCGCGCCTGCCTGTGCCGCTATTGACAGCAGTGCTGGCGTGCGTGGCGGCGGCCCATGCCGACGCATTGGTCGATGCGCTCGAGCACGCCGTCGGCAGTGGCTTGATACACGCGCTGGGCGCGTTCGTCGCGTTTCTCGTGGTGGCCGCCGTGCTGGCCAAAGTGCTGGCGGTCGTCTGGCGCCTGCCTGCGGCGCAAGGCCGCACGCTGGCGTTTTCCTTCGGCACCCGCAATTCGTTCGTCATCCTGCCGTGGGTTCTGGTGCTGCCGGCAGGCTGGGAAATGGCCGCGGTCGTGGTCGTGCTGCAATCCCTGGTGGAATTGCTGGGCATGATCGCTTACCTGTGGCTCATCCCACGCAAGCTGTTTCCGGACTAGAAACCGGTCAGCACATGTTTACCGATCGCGCGGCCGCTTTCCAGCAAAGCATGTAGCGCGCGCAGATGGGCGGCATCGATGCGGCCATGCTCGCCGTTCAGCGTCGTGCGCAACACCCCGGCGTCCACCAGGGCGGCCACTTCGGTCAGCAGACGGTGCTGCTCGATCAAATCGGGCGTCTGGTACAGCGACCGGGTGAACATCAATTCCCAGCTCACGGTAATCGACTTGCGTTTGAGCGCCACGATGTCGAACTGCTGTGGATCGTCGATCAGCGACAGATGGCCTTGCGGTGCGATCAGTTCGACGATGGCGGGCAGGTGCGCGTCGGTTGCCGTCAACCCTGCGACGTAGTCGGCCGGCGGCAGTTCAAGTGCCGCCCAGCCTTCGTTCAAGGGCTGATGGTGATTGATGACGTGGTGTGCACCCATGGTCTTACACCATTCGGCCGTTTCGGGGCGTGATGCCGTTGCTACCACGGTCAATCCGGTCAGCCGTCGAGCCAGTTGAATCAATATGGATCCCACACCACCGGCACCATTGATGACCAGCAAATGGCCTGCGTCCGATTTGACGCCGTAGGGCACACGCATGCGATGGAACAGCATTTCCCAGGCGGTAATGCTGGTCAGGGGCAGGGCGGCTGCTTCGGAAAACGTCAGGCTAGTGGGTTTGCGGGCGGCAATGCGCTCGTCCACCAGATGCAATGCGCTATTGGCGCCTGGACGGCCGATGTCGCCAGCGTAATACACCTCGTCGCCTGGTCGAAATAGCGTGACCGCCGAACCGACGGCATCTACCACACCTGCGGCGTCCCAGCCCAAGATGCGCGGCGCGTCGCCAGTCGGCGCTGCATTCTGCCGGATTTTGTAATCGACAGGATTGACCGAAACGGCTTCGACCTTCACACGGATGTCGTGGGGGCCCGGTGCAGGAGGTGGGAGGTCGAAGTCCTGGAGTGAGTCTTCTGCGTCGATGGGCAGGTTGCGTCGATAACCAATGGCTTTCATTCGGAGCTCCCAAAAGCATCAGGCTATCAGGCCAGGCGAGTTCCGCGCCGTAAAGTCCATCTCGGGGGCAGGGCAAATCGCTCGATTTCTCCCGAGCAAGTATGTCCGCGTCTTAGCGCGGTTAAAATTGGTTTCATGATGGCCCGTCCGACCTCCATTCGCGCAGCAGCATCGCCCCGCGTTTTATACGCGTGGTGGTTTTTGGTGTGCGCGGTTTTCCTGCGTGCGTTGATTCCGGTGGGCTTCATGCCGGACGATGCCGCGTTGAAAGCGGGTCGTTTGGCGCTCATGCTGTGCCCGCAAGCCGGGATGTCCGGCTCGCACGAGCAGCACGGTAACCATCTGGGACACCCGTTTGTTTCGAGTGTCGATGCGATCGGTGCTGCTGGCCTCGAGCCTGCTACCTTGCATCGGGGTGATGATTTTGCCGGCCATGCCGATGCTCACGCGACCGGGTTGTCCTGTGCGTTCTGGCTGACCGCTCAAGCGGCATGGCCCGTGCCGGCCGTGCCTGCGGTCATTGCGGCGGGTGCGGTGCTGTTGTGGAAATTGCCCGAGTCGCCGCAATCGGTGGCACCTGCTCGCCGGCTGGCCTCTGGCCCGCCGGTCGGCCCGCGAGCGCCGCCTCACCATTAAGCGCGACCTTGATGCCACACCTGTCTACGCTTAGGCAATGCCTGCGCCGCTACAGGTGTCTTTCTCGACGTGTTCGCAAGTCCAGCCGGGCAAGACTGTCCGTCGGCTGCGCACATGCATGCTTGCCTGGTGATACGTATGACTTTGCTTTCTTCCTCGGCCGCTGCCGAGCGCGCGCCTGCTCGCGGCAACCCCGGCTCTATCCTGGCCTTGATCACGCGACTTCATTTTTACGTCGGCCTGTTCGTCGGCCCGTTCATTTTGATCGCCGCGCTCTCGGGCGTCTTATATGTGTTCTCTCCTTCCATCGAGTCGCGCGTCTATGACGATGTGCTGACCACCGCATCACGCGGACCCACACACGACTTGCGCGCGCAAGTCGATGCTGCGCTGGCGGTGGTCGGCGCCGACGCCAAGCCTATCGGTTTGCGTCCGGCGCAGGGCGAGGGCTACACCACAAGGGTGATGTTCGATGCGCCCGGTCTGCGTGGGGGGGAGTCCCGCGCCATCTTCATTGATCCGGTCACCTTGGCCATCACGGCGGACACCGTCGTCTACGGCACCAGCGGTTCGCTGCCGGTGCGAACGTGGCTGGATCACCTTCACCGCGATCTGTTGATCGGTGAGTGGGGGCGGTACTACAGCGAGTTGGCGGCGTCGTGGCTGTGGTTGGCTACGCTGGGCGGGCTGGTGCTGTGGGCTTGTGGTGGTCCTCGCAATCGTGCCGACGTCGCCGCACGGAGTCCGCGCTTACGGGTGCGCCGTTGGCATGGCCGACTCGGCCTGATTATTGCCATAGGCTTGGTATTCATCTCGGCAACCGGACTGACCTGGTCGAAATGGGCTGGCGACCGCATTGGCGTGGCACGGCAACAATTTGGCTGGGTCACGCCGCCACTGATCACCCAATTGCCTGTATCTGCCGCCAGTGGCCACGGCGCGAACCCTGCCGGACACGTAGCGCAGCCGCAGGTAGACGAGCACGCCGATCACGGCGCACATGCGGGACACGCCGATCATGGCGCACACAAACCGCAGGCGACGCACACCGATCATGCAGGCCATGACGGCCATGCGCCGACTGCGTCGATGGGGGCCGCCGAACCGAAGACGGTTCGACAAACGGCAGGCTTGTTCGACGGCGTGCTGGCCACTGCACGCGCGGCTGGCATCGATGCTTCCTTGCTGGAGATTCGCGTGCCCCGGCGTGCCGATCAGGCGTGGACGGTACGCGAGGTCGATCGAGCCTGGCCGACCCAGGTCGATGCCGTTGCCATCGATGCGTGTTCGATGCAGGTCGTGAGTCACGCGCGATTCGCCGAATTTCCCATGGTGGCGAAGCTGATACGCTGGGGTATCGACGCCCACATGGGTATTCTGTTCGGCTTGGCAAACCAATTGATATTGGCGGCATTCGGCCTTTCGCTGGCAGCCATGGTGGTGATGGGCTACATCATGTGGTGGCGTCGCCGTCCGGCCGCAGGCACCCATGGTGCGACGCTGACCGACGCGTGGCGTAGTCTGTCCTGGATCGGCCGAAGCCTGGTTGTGATCCTTGCCATCGTTCTGGGATGGAGCTTGCCCGTCATGGGCGTCAGCCTGGCCGCGTTTGTATTAGTCGATGTGGCGCGTACCTACCGGCGCATGCGGCACGATCCAGTTTGAAAGCGCCTCAGCGTGTCGCGTCGAGCCCGCTCGGCCAGCGACGCGGCACGCGGGTTGCTTGAACACCGCATCGATATCTAAAAGGTCCTACCATGAAACGTGCCTTCTCATTACTCGTGGTATTGCTGGCCGGCGCGATGACGCTGTTGGCGGGGTGTAGCTATCACTCCCCCGCTCAACGCGATGTCGGTATGCAGGCGGATGTGCCGGATCGGCAGTCGCAGCGCCCACGCAGCTTCAGCGATCCGGGACCGAACTATCCTGATACGGGTCGTTGAGCGCTTCCAGAAGTGCTCCGATTCGGGCTATGACGCTATCGGAATCGGCGTCGTCGGTGTCGACGCGCAAGTCTGGTGCTCGCGCCAGAGCCGCGGTCAACAGATCGGCGGCAGCATCCGGCTCGTCGAGACCCAGATGGCAAATCGCGGCGTGGTAATACACCGATAGCGCGGGCACCATGCCAAGGGCAGCCTCGTAATGGATCAAGGCGCGATCGTAACGACCCAGGCGTTGATGCGAGGCCGCCAGATCCAGAATGTAAGTCGCGTTATCCGGAAAAGACAGCACCAATCGGCCCAAAGCCGCCTGCGCTGCCGGATAGTCGTGCTGCGCGAGGTAGGCGCGGGCTTCTTCTTCGAGCTTCAATGTGCCGGGGCGTGTATCGACCAACACCACATCCCCTCCTACTACCCGTTGGGCGTCCTGCTTAACACGGGTCAGCATATCGCTCAGTGCACGATTCGTGCTCATGGATTGACTCAGAATTATTGCAATCCGCAATCCTAGTATGCATGCTGGGTGGTGTTCGAAGTCGGTGCTGGACTATTACATCCAGACTTCAAATTACCGAGACAATCGTCTCTTCGGTGTGTCGGTTTCAAGGTGCTAAAATCCGCCCTCCTCATTGGGGAGTAGCCTGCTTCCGGGTTCGCCGGAAGCGCCCGCATCAACAGACTCGGCTGTCAGACGCCGTGGTGCGGGTAGCCGGAAAAGGGTTGGCGAGACCAAAAGGCATGCGTGCGATAGCGTCGGGCGTGCGTGCGCTTTTGGCCAGCCCGACTGTTTGGCAAAGTACTCCATGAATCTTGCTTCCACTGTGTTACTGGCGCTTGCCATGTCCGCCGACGCATTTGCCGTTGCGGTTTGTAAGGGTGCTGCTTTGCATCGCCCGCGTTGGCGCGAAGCCTTGCGCACGGGTTCCATTTTTGGCGTGATCGAAGCGCTGACGCCAATCGCGGGCTGGGCCGTCGGGCAGGTCGCCGCACCTTATGTGCGCGGCTGGGATCACTGGATCGCCTTCGGCCTGCTGACGGGCTTGGGCGTGCGCATGATGATTGCCGGATGGCGAAGCGCACCACCTGACGAACTCGATCAGAAACCGGAACGGCATGCGTTCTGGATGCTGGCGCTGGCAGGATTGGCGACCAGCCTCGATGCTTTTGCCGTGGGCGTCAGTTTGGCCTTTTTAGAAGCCGCCATCATCACGACGGCAATCGCCATTGGCATAGCGACCTTGGTCATGGTGACCTTGGGCGTCATGCTGGGCCGCGTGCTGGGTTGCATCGTCGGACGGCGTGCCGAGGTGCTGGGTGGGCTGGTGCTGATCGGTATCGGCAGCTATATGCTTGCGCCCCATTTGTGAGGGGACGTCTGTGATGGGGCGGGCCTGCATCGCCGCGCGAGCCTGCCGGTCGATCAGCCGCGCACCGGGCTGCTGGACGAGGGGCGATCAGCGCGCAACAACTGCCACATCAGTATTGCGCTGACCGCCAGCGTCAGTATTTCCGTGCTCAGGAATGCGTACCAGATGCCTGCCGAGCCCCATGTCGCGGTCAGTGCCCATAGGGTGGCCAACAACAGCACCCAGCTTCGCAACACTGCAATCACCGCCGAGGGAATGGGGCGTTCGATGGCGGTCAAATAACCTGCGGCCAGCAAGTTCAGCCCTGCCGGGATGAATGCCAACCCGTACCAGATGACGGCGCTCTGCAAGATTGCCCATGTGGCGGCGCCCTGCGGCAGAAAAACGAAGGTCAGCGTCTCCGCCAGGAACCACGTGGCCGCGGCTGCTACAAGCGCCATGACACCCACCGCGCCGGTGGCCAGCCGCAGGGCTTGTCGCATGATGACGGTGTTGCCTGCGCCGCGATGGAAGCTGACCAAAGGCTGCATGCTTTGTACCAGGGCGATCATCACGACCGATGCTGCCAGAGTGATGTATTCGAGCACGGCATACGCGGCCAGACCCGCCTCACCCATGTGAAGCGCGATCACCCGATTGAAAGCGATCACCACCACGGCGGGCGCGAGTGCGGCCAAAAACTCCGACGAGCCGTTATAGAGCATGAGCCCCAGGCAGCGCATCTGCATCATCCCGCGCCATAGTGGCCTGACTTGTCGAGCGTAGCGGAAATGATAGGCCAGCATTGTCGAGCTCGACGCCATCATGGCAATGCCTGTCGCCAGAGCGGCGCCTTGCATGCCCCAGCCCCAATGCGCCATGAAAAGAAAGTCGAGCGCTACATTGGCCACTGCGCCGATGCACATGGCCAGCAGTCCAAAGCGCGCGGCTGCCGGACCCTCGGCGCGCAGGGTCAGTTCGAATGCATACAGGGCGGAGGCGAAAACGGCGAACGGGGCATAGTTCAGCAAGAACTCGTTGAACAAGCTTTGCAGCGAAGCGGGTGCGCCCAGTAGCGCTGGCAGAACCGGCAAGGCAATGAGGAGCATCACGGTAAAGGTCACACCCAGCCCGACGATGGCCAGAATCGCCCAGGCGAACACGCGCTGGGCATCGTCGCGCCGCCGCTCGCCCAGCATTCGAGCGATGAGCGTCGCGGCGCCTACCCCGACCATCATGCTGATGGCATAAGGTACATACAGCAAGGGTACGGCCAGATTGAGTGCGGCCAGACCATCGGCACCAACGTAGCGCCCGATGAAAATACCGTCGATGATGCTGTACGTGGTGTACACCAACGCAGACAGTACGGTGGGTATCGCCAGCGCAATGTATTGGCGCGCGAGCTGGGACAAACTAAAAATCAGCGGCACAAAGCCATCCAGATCAATTGGAGACCATCTGGACGGTATCATTCGCTCGAATTTGGCGCAAGTCGAGCATTTAGGTCTTCATCGGCCGTGCGTATGACGGCGCGCACGGCCGTACGCCAGATGCCTATTGAGGAGGTTGGCCGTTGGACGCCGATAAGCCGCCGTCTACCGGCAGATTCACGCCGGTAATGAACCGGGCGTCTTCGCTCGCCAAAAAGGCGATCACGTCCGCGATTTCCTCGGGCTCAGCTGCCCGTCCCAAAGGGATGCGCTCACGGAACTTTGCCATCAACGCCTCATTGTCGAACATATCGGCGGTCAACTCGCTTCGAGTCAAGGATGGGCACACCGCGTTCACCCGCACGCCATCCGCACCGTGGTCCATGGCCAGTGATCGGGTCAGGTTGGTGACCGCGCCTTTGGCCGCGTTGTAGATACCCATATTCCAGTCGCCGCCCAAGCCGGACACCGACGAGACGTTTATGACCGATCCTTTGGTACGGATCAGGTCGGGTATGACTTCCCGGCAAGTATGAAACACGCCATCCAAATTGATCGACATGACGTGCCGCCATTGCTGGTCGCTGGCCTCTGGAATGCGAGTATCCGCGGCAACGCCAGCGTTATTGACCAATACGTCGATCTGGCCGAACTGCTTGCGCACGATCCCCGCCATCGCTTTGACCGCAGCGCTATCGGATACGTCGCAAGGGGCCACCAGCCGATGAGCGGCGGGTAGATCGGCGGCGATTTGTTCCAGCTTTTCCCGGGTGCGTCCAACGAGGACGACATTGGCGCCTTCGGCAGCGAAACGCCTGGCGGTGGCCGCGCCGATGCCTGAGCCGGCACCGGTCACGATGACGGTTTTGCCTGAATAGCGGGTAGAGGACTGCAACATGACGACTCCTTCGACAAACATGGCATGATGCTAGCGAGCGGCGTGCCTGCTTGGCCGACGTCTCTCGTTTCAGGAGTGTTCATGACTTCCACCATCGCCTGGCTTTTCATTGCGGCTGCTGCTTTGCCGCTCCTGTCCACCATCATCGCCAAAGCCGGAGGTAAAGGCTTTAGCAATACCGATCCGCGTGCGTGGCTCAATCGTCAGCAAGGCTATCGCGCACGGGCGAATGCCGCTCAACAGAATCTGTTCGAAGGATTGCCGCTGTTCTACACGGCGGTTCTGTTCGCGCTCTATAACCAGATCGATCTCGCGATACTGCGCAATCTGATGGCGCTATGGATCGTTGCGCGTATGGCGTATGTGGCGTGCTATTTGGCCGACAAGGCCGCGCTGCGTTCGCTGGTCTGGTTCCTTGCCCTGGCACTGAACGTCGCCATTCTGGAACGTCGCCATTCTGTTTACGGCCGTCCGATAGCCGCACGCTACGCTCAGTCGTCGGCGTCGATACCGGCACGCTTGGCGATGCGCGCTTCGATCCGGTGCAATACGCTCAAAATGAACAGCGCCATCAGCGTCGCAATCAGTGCCAGCATCTCGCGGCCCATGCCTGCGGTCACACCCACCGCGGCGGTCAGCCAGATGCTGGCAGCAGTGGTCAGACCTTTGACGTCGCCGACGCCGCGTGCCTTGATGATCGCGCCAGCCCCTAAAAAGCCGATCCCGGCAATGATGCCTTGCATCACGCGGCTCAGGTCGGCGACCGCCATGCCGCTCAGTGCGGGGGCCAGCACGAACAGCGCCGAACCCAAAGCAACCAGCATATGCGTACGCAGTCCGGCCGCTTTGCCTTGCGACTCGCGTTCGAAACCGATCAGTCCGCCCAGGATGATCGCAACGCCCAGCCGAACTACAATTCTGACAGCGTCGTCCACGTCGCTGATGTCCGAAAACTCGCGCTGTAATGCGGCAATAAGCGTCGACCAGAAGTCATCCATGGGTGTGCGTGTCCTATGTGGCCATGACGATTTGGGCAGCATATCAGAGCGTCGCGCACGACCTGTTTCTTCATCCTACCGATCCTAAGCACATGCTTGCACCTGTCTCGATACGCGACGCCACCTCCGATGACATCGCCGCCATCACCGCCATCACCAACCAGGCCATCGCCGACACGACGTCGAACTGGAACATCGCGCCGACGACCGAGCCCATTCGTCTGGCGTGGATGTTGGATCGACAGGCGAACGGTCAGCCGGTGTGGGTGGTCGAACGCGATCGCGAGATCGTGGCGTTCGGCACCTATGGCGATTTCCGAGCGAACACGGGTTATCGCCACACGGTAGAGCATTCGCTTTACGTGCTGCCGCACGCCCAGGGCGCGGGCATTGGCCGGCAATTGCTGGATCGACTGATCGAGCATGCCAAGTCACAAGGCGTACACGTTATGGTCGCCTGCATCGACGCGAACAACGACGGCTCGCGCGTGTTGCACGAGCGCGTCGGCTTCGTTCAAACCGGTCTCATGCCTCAAGTAGGGCGAAAGTTCGGGCGATGGCTGGACTTGCTGATCATGCAGAAAACCTTGAACGCGACGCCCGACGATGCTTGACGCAACGCGTCTGCGCCTATTCGCCCAACAGGAACTGCTCGATGCATCGATTGAACGCCCTGGGATTGCCGATGTTCATCCCATGCGAAGATCCTGAGATCATATGCAGTTCGCTGTTGGGTAACTCGGCATGCAGGCGCCCCAGGATGCCGGGGTAGGGCGCGGGGCTGAGGGCGCCCCCAATCAGCAGACAGGGCAGAGTCAGCGCTTGCAGCGCCTGCGAGTCGATGGGAGCAGTGGCCTCCCGGATCTGACCCAGCACAGTGCTCGCGTTGTCGTACGCCATCGCTTTGAACCACGGCACCATGCGTTGCCATGTTTGCGGCCCCGTTACCGTATCGACAAACACTGCCAGTCCTTCGTCGACTCGGCCCTGTGCAATGTGCCGTGCGGCGACTTCCCGAAAATCGCCCCGCTGGTCGATGGCCGTCGAGGCGCTATCGATTGCCCCATGGCTCGAAGCCGTACCGACATCCAATTTGCCAGCAGTGCCGCCGGCATGGTCCGGGGTCACAGATCGATGTGGCTCGTCGGCGAACACGACGCCGGGGTCCGCCAGGCTCAGACTCGCGAGCGAAGTCGGATCGGAGAGCGCAGCCTCCAGCGCTACGCGGCCTCCGCGAGAGTGACCGATCCAATGAGCACGCTCGAGACCTAGGTGACGCAATAGACCGATCACCCCGCGAGCATGGGACGCCACCGTGAATCCATCGCCCTGACCGTCCCACCGCGCGGGCCAATAGTGTTCAAGCGAAGGCGCAATGACGCGGAAATGGGTGCGTAGCGCTTTGATCTGCGCGTCCCAATACCTGCAATCGCATAGCGATCCATGTATCAGTACCAGCGCAGGGCCGGCACCTTCGTCGATATAGTGATGGGATTGGCCCGCCACGTTGGCGTGCCGTACTTCGAAATCGGTAGAGAGTCGCATTGCGGCACAGTCGGATCGCGTTGCGGTGTCATGGCGACTGCCGCAGCGTGATCCGCATACTTCCTTATTGCAGCAATTGCAGGCGGTTCTTGGCGGTGCCAGCCGCTTCGGCGTTAGGGTAGTCGCGTACCAGACGCTGCAAGGTGTTCTTCGCGCCGGCGCGGTCGTTGGTCTCGATCTGGCTGCCGGCGATTACCAGCAGCGCGTCGGGCGCGCGCGGATTGTTGGGCGCGGCCTGAACCAGCGCCTGCATTTGCGAGATCGCACCCTTGAAGTCCTTCAGCGCGTAGCGACTGCTGCCTTGGTAGAACAGGGCGGTGGGCGCCAGCGGACTATTGGGATAAAGCGAGATGAAACTCGCCAGTGCTTCGCTGGCCGGTTGGTACTGGCCGGTGCGGAACTGATCGATCGCCCCGTCGAACGCCGCTTGTTCTTGCGGGTCGTTGGCTTGGACGCCAGCAGGATTGTTCGGATTCTGTTGTGGGCCGCCCGAGGCCGGTTGTTGGCGGGCCACCAGCTCGAGCTGGCCGCGCAATTGCATCACTTCCTGCTGCAAAGCTTGTAGCTGGCTGGCCAATTGCAAGCGAGCACGGTTGTTCTGTTCGGCCATCTGATTGACCTGTTCACGCAGGCTGTTCAGCGAGCGGCGCGCCTCGTCGTCGGAGAAGGCGTGGCTGGGTGCCGCGAAGACGGCCAGGGAAAGCCCGCAAGCCAGCGCGAGCCGACGGTAGGCAGGAGCAAGAACACGCATGGATCTAATATCCCTTTAGAAATGGAAAACGCCGGAACGGCGGTAAAACCGTCCCGGCGTCTGGGGCACTATTGTAACGCGAGCCGCTTAGCGCTGATATTCGATATCGGCGCGACGGTTTTCAGCGAAATCGGCTTCGCTGGAACCGGTGGCTTTCGGGCGTTCCTTACCGAAACTGATCGTTTCGATCTGGCTGCCGCTCACGCCCAAGAGCGTGAACATCTCGGAAACGGCTTGAGCACGACGCTGGCCCAATGCGAGGTTGTACTCGGCTCCGCCACGTTCGTCGGTGTTGCCTTGGACTTGAACGCGCTGTTGCGGGTTCTTGGCCAAGTAGCCGGCGTGGGTTTCCACCAGACCGCGATACTGTTCCGACACGCTGTAGCTGTCGAAGTCAAAGTACACCGAGCGCTGTTGCGCCAGGATGCTTTGGGGGTTGAAGGGGTCAAGAATCTGACCTCCCATTCCACCGGCGGTACCGCTACCGGTGGTGCCGCCGCCCGAACCGGCCTGGTCGTCCAGAGGTACGGAGCTGCAGGCCGCCAAAACGGCCGCCAGGGAGGCAATAGTCAGGCTTTTGGCAATGCGCGATCTCATGATATGTCCTTTGTAAAGAGAGTCACACGTGTTTTATCGGGTAAAAGGGCCCCAAGTTGGTTCACGTATTTCCCCGTTTAGAACTGAAAGCGTCGTACGTACGCGTCCGTCGCTCGAAACACCGGCAAGCACGCTACGGCCGTTCTGAACCGCAGCGTAAAGGACTTGCATGCCGTTCGGCGCGAAGCTTGGCGACTGATCGTCACGACCATCAGTCAACAAGGTCTCCGAGCCGCCGGCCAGGTCCAGCGAGGCGATGCGAAAAGCGCCGTCTCGTCTTGAAACGTACAGCAGCCTCGTACCATCCGGGGAAATTCGGGGTGAAATGTTGTAACTGCCGTTGAACGTGACACGATCGGCGCTGCCGCCATCCGTACCCGTACGGTAGACCTGCGGGCCGCCGCTGCGGTCGCTGGTGAAGTACAACGAACGCCCATCGGGCGAGAAGGTCGGCTCGGTGTCGATCCCGGGAGAGCGGGTCACACGGCGCAGGTTGTTGCCATCGGCACCGACGATATAAAGCTGGGACAAACCATCGCGCGTCAACGCCACGGCCAATTGCGAGCCATCCGGCGACCAGGCGGGCGCACTGTTATTGCCCTTGTAATTTGCAACAGGTGAACGGGCGCTGGAGGCCAGATTGTGCCGATAAACAACAGGTTTGCCCGACTCAAAGCTCACATAAGCGAGTTGGCTGCCATCCGGCGACCACGAGGGCGAAATGATCGCTTCCTTCGAGCGCAGGGCCACTTGAGCCTGCTGGCCATCGGCATCGGCGATCTGCAATTCATAGGTGCCGCCACGTTTGACCACATAGGCGATGCGCGTTGAGAACACACCGCGTACGCCCGTGATCTTTTCGTAGATGCGGTCGGCGATTTGATGTGATACCCGACGCAACTCTTGTTCGGTGCCCGAGAACGCCACGCCATCCAACTGGCTTTGGCGGCCGTTGTCGGCCAGACGGTAGCGCACGTCGTAGCGACCGTCCGGGGTGCGCAGCACGCTGCCATAAGCGATGAAATCGGCGCCTCGGCCGGCCCATTCGCCGTAGTTGACGGGCGAATCGACGTTCAGTCCGGCGTTGTTGGCATCCACCATGCGGAATTGCCCGGTGCGGCTCAAGTCGGCACGGATGACATCGGCGATGGCGCGGCCATGGGCGTCATCGACGGCAAAGTTGGCCACGGCGATGGGATATTGCGTCGCACCGGTGCCGGAAATATCCACGCGCAATTGAGCCATGGCCGTGCTGGGGACTGCCATGGCAATGGTCGCCACGGCGGCACAAGCCGCGAGAGCCAAACCACGCCAGGCGCCACTCCAGTTCGGCGCGCTTGCGCCCGTCGCGCCTGCGTCGAGGCGGCTGAAGGCTGAATTCATATCGAACGATCTCCTATCAGTCGTACATGCGGTAATTAACATCGATGAGCGAATCATTCGTCGTCGGACGGGGGAACGGATTGCAGGCACGAATCCCACGCTCCACCGCAGTGTCGAATGCCGGGTTGCCAGACGATTTGGTCAACGTAACACGAGTGACCGTACTGCCCGACCCCAACTGGACCTGGTATTGTGCCGCAGGATTCGACCCGCCGCTACGTGGTGGAGGTTGGAAAATCACGCGAGGCTGCACGCACGCCCGCACCCGGGCACCGTACCCGCTGTCGCGCCCCCCGCCTGCCTGGTTGCGGTCGGCCGTGCCGCCGGGGATCCCGGCAGCACCCATGGCTGAGTCGCGGAAGGCATCTTTCAATGCTTGTTCCTTTGCAGCGGCAGCCTTTTTGGCAGCAGCAGCCTTTTCTGCGGCGGCCTTCTTTTCAGCGGCAGCTTTCTCGGCAGCGGCCTTCTCGGTAGCGGCTTTTTTCTCTACCGCCGCCTTTTCAGCGGCCGCTTTTTCTGCCGCAGCTTTCTCCACGGCGGCCTTCTCCGCTGCGGCTTTTTCCGCAGCCGCTTTTTTCTCGGCAGCAGCCCGCTCAGCGGCGACGCGCTCTTTCTCCAAGCGTTGTTTTTCCGCCAGTTCGGCCTGCTTGCGCTCCTCTTCCAGTCGCGCTTTTTCTTTCGCCGCCTGCGCGGCCCGCTCGGCCTCTTCCTTCACGCGTTTCTTGCGCTGCTCTTCCAGCGCGATCTCGGGATCGGGTTGCTCGGGCGGCTGCACCGTGGGTTTCGGTGGCGGCGGCGGAGGTGGGGGTTCGGGCGGCGGTGGTGGCGGGGGCTCTGGAGGTGCGGGTGTCGGCTCAGGTTCGGGCGTCGGCTCGGGCGGCCGGGCGTCGGGCGACACGCCATCGGCCCATAACTCGACCTGAACCGGACCGGGCGTTTCCGATTGCCAGTCCATCCCGAACATCAACACCAACAACAGCACGACGTGCGCAGCCATCGCCAGGGCGAAGGCCTTGCGGTTGTCATGCGCTTCCGGCCGGCTGGGCGGCGCGGATTGCGAGTTGTCAAAAGGGGGGGGCGTCATCGATCTCGTATCTCGAAGGGGGCGTGCTCAAGGCGCGTCGGTTCAGCGTGCAGCCGGCGGCTTGTTCGGCATGGTCTTGGGCTTATTGCCCGCATTGCCTTGATCGACCAGCAGGCCCAGCCGGCTCACGCCGCTGCTGCGCAACTCGTCCATGACCGCCACGACGGTTTCGTAAGGCACCTTGCCATCGGCGGCGATCACCACCGGAGTGGTCGAGGTAATGCGCGACTGTACCTGGCTGACCAGTTCGGCTCGGGCGATGGTCTGCGGCGTCGCGCCGGGTTCGCGCATACGCAGCGCGACCGTGCCGTCGTTGGACACTTGCACCTCCAGCGGCTTCGACGGCACCTCGGTGGCTTGGCCGACCGTGGGCAGCTCGATCAGGCCCGGCGTCACCAGGGGCGCGGTCACCATGAAGATGATCAACAGCACCAGCATCACGTCGATATACGGCACGACGTTGATGTCGGCTTTCATGCGGCGGCCATGACGGCCGCCAGAGCGGACCGAAGGCATTAGCGCACCTGGCGTTGAAGGATGTTCAAGAACTCGTCGACGAAACTGTCGAAACGAATCGCCAGCCGGTCGATGTCGTTGGTATAGCGGTTGTAGGCGACCACGGCAGGAATGGCGGCGAACAAACCGATGGCGGTGGCGATCAGTGCCTCGGCAATGCCAGGGGCCACGGCCGCCAGCGTGGCCTGCTGCATGTTCGACAGGCCCATGAACGCATGCATGATGCCCCAAACGGTACCCAGCAGACCGATATACGGGCTGACCGAGCCGGCCGATGCCAGGAAGTTCAGATGGGATTCCAGTGTATCCATTTCGCGCTGGTAGGCTGCACGCATTGCGCGGCGTGGACCGTCCAGTGCCGCGTTCACGTCACCGGCCGGGGCCGTGCGTCGCGACTTCAGAAACTCGGTCATGCCGGCGTCGAAAATGCGGGCCAGCGCGCCCTGCTCGGCACGACGGCTGGCGACAGCCTGTTGCAGCATCGACAAATCGCCGCCCGACCAGAAGTCGTCTTCGAAGCGGCGAGTTTGCTCGTTGGCCTTCTTCAGCGCGAAACGCTTGCTGAAAATATAGGTCCACGACAGGATCGAGATGCCCAGCAGCATCACCATGATCAACTGGACGGGCAGGCTGGCCTGCGAGATCAACGAATACAACGACATGTTGTCGGGGGCTTGCATGATTATTCCTGGAAGACTTTCAGCTTGGAACGGATCTCTGGGGGGATTTCCGCAGTTTTGAATTCCGCCGCGTCGATCGTACAAACTTGGATGTTGCCCTGCGCGAGCAGTTCCCCATTTCGTACGGCGGTTTGAGCGAAGTGTACCGAGGCGCGCCCAACTCTCGTGATGGTCGAGCGGATAGTCAACAAGTCGTCCAGACGCGCAGGCCGCAAGTAGCGCATATCGAGGCTATGCACCACGAAAATACGATTCAGGCGTTGTGCAATGTCAGATTGGTTGACACCCAGGGCACGTAGCCACTCGGTGCGCGCGCGTTCGAAAAACTTCAAATAGTTGGCGTAGAACACCACCCCGCCGGCATCCGTGTCCTCGTAGTACACGCGCACGTCGAATTCGAACGCTTGCAGATGCGAGCGCTCGGCGTCGGTCTCGGGGGCCAAATCGGGGGTAAGTGCGTTCAAAGGGTTTCCAACTGCGCGAGTACTTGAGCGAGGGCGTCTTCGGCAGGCAGGCGGGTGGCCTCCTCTGCGCGACGGGATTGCAATTCCACCACACCCTCTTTCAGTCCACGTTCTCCAACTGTTACCCGTAAGGGGACGCCGATGAGTTCCCATTCGGCAAACATCACCCCTGGGCGGGCGTCGCGGTCATCGATGATGACGTCTACGCCACGGGCTTTCAGGGCTCCGTACAAGGTGTTGGCGGTGTCACGCACCGTTTCACTTTTGCCCCAGCCCACGCAGCAAATCACCACCTCGAAGGGGGCGATGCTACGCGGCCAGATAATACCCTTTCCGTCATGGTTTTGTTCGATTGCCGCACCCACGATACGGGTGATGCCGATGCCATAGCAGCCCATCTGCATCAGGGCGGGTTTGCCCGTTTCGTCCAAGAAGGTGGCTTTCAGGGCTTCCGAGTATTTGGAGCCCAGGAAGAACACATGGCCCACTTCGATACCGCGTTGCAATGCCAGGGGGCCGCCGTCGTCCGGCGCGGCATCGCCTTCGACGACGTTGCGCAAATCGGCGACATGGGCCGGTTCGGGCAGATCGCGGGCCCAGTTCACTCCGGTGAAGTGCGCGTCCTCGTGGTTGGCGCCGCAAATGAAGTCCGCCATATTGGCGACCGTCTTATCCGCGACTACCTTGACGGGCAAGGCCGTGTCGACCGGTCCGAGGTAGCCGGGCTTGCAGCCGAAGTGTTCGACAATTTCGGATTCGGTGGCAAAACGGAAGCCTTGGCCCAGGCCAGGCACCTTGGCGGCTTTGATCTCGTTCAGTTCGTGGTCGCAACGCAGTAGCAGCAGCCAGATTTGCACCTTGCCTTCGGCCAGCTCGCTGGCCAGCACGATCGACTTCACCGTCTGGGTCAGGGGCACGCCCAACTGGGCGGCGACGTCGGCACATTTGGCCGCGCCTGGCGTGGGCGTGTCGACCATCGGTGTGCCCGGCGCAGCGCGGGTGGGTAGCAGGCAGGGGGCTTCGGCCAGCTCGATGTTGGCGGCGTACTGGGTGCGCGGGTTGTACACGATCAAGTCTTCGCCCGTATCGGCCACGACTTGAAACTCGTGGCTGCGCGAGCCGCCGATCGAACCGGTGTCGGCTGCCACTGCACGGAAAGTCAGCCCCAGGCGTTCGAAAATACGCATGTAGGCAGCAAACATAACATCGTAGCTGTGCGCGGCACCCGTTTCGTCACGATCGAACGAATAGGCGTCTTTCATCGTGAATTCGCGTCCACGCATCAAGCCGAAGCGGGGGCGGCGTTCGTCGCGGAATTTCGTCTGAATGTGAAAGAAATTGACCGGCAACTGGCGCCAGCTATGGATTTCGTTGCGGGCGATGTCGGTGATCACTTCTTCCGATGTGGGCTGCAACACGAAGTCGCGGTTGTGGCGGTCCTTGATGCGCAGCAGTTCCTGGCCGTATTGCTCCCAACGTCCCGACTCTTGCCACAGCTCGGCGGGTTGCACGACCGGCATCAGCAGTTCGAGGGCGCCCGCGTGCGTCATTTCTTCGCGCACAATGGTTTCGATCTTGCGAATCACGCGCAGCCCCAGGGGCATATAGCTATAGATCCCGCCAGCCAGTTTTCGGATCATGCCCGCACGGGTCATGAGCTGGTGGCTGGCAATTTCCGCCTCGGAAGGCGCTTCTTTCAGTGTGTTCAGGTGGTAGTGAGAGGCGCGCATAGTGTGGTTTCAGCAGATACGTATAATCGAATGTAATTGTATTGAATTCGGTGGGGGTGGCCATGTTGGATCGCGAAGGCTACCGCCCCAACGTCGGCATCATCCTCGTTAATACCAAAAACGAGGTCTTCTGGGGTAAGCGTATACGGGAACACGCTTGGCAGTTTCCGCAAGGTGGTATCAAGCACGGAGAAAGCCCCGTGCAGGCAATGTACCGCGAGCTTCATGAAGAAACGGGCCTACGACCCGAGCATGTCCGAATTTTGGGGCGAACACGGGACTGGTTACGCTATAACGTACCAGACAATTTTGTTCGCAGAGAATGGCGCGGACACTATAAAGGGCAGAAGCAGATCTGGTTTTTGCTTCGCCTGACAGGGCGCGACTGCGATGTGCGGTTGCGGGCTACGCCACATCCAGAGTTCGATGCCTGGAGGTGGAGCGAATATTGGGTGCCGTTGGAAGCGGTCATCGAGTTCAAGCGCGATGTGTACACGCGCGCCTTGAACGAGTTGTCCGCCATACTTTTCAAACGACACCAGGAGACGCGCTATTTGCGACAGCGCGTGCATGGCTCGCGTTCGCCCGAGCCGCCGCCAGAGGATACAAGTACACATGCGGGTTTTGCTGGTTGAGGATGAGCGCGACATGGCGTCGTGGCTGGTGCGGGCATTGGCGCAAAGCGGTTTCGTGCCGGATCATGCTGCCGACGCTCGCGCGGCCGAGGCCTATATGGCCGGTACCGAATACGATGCGATCATCTTGGATCTGCGTCTGCCGGACAAGCACGGGCTGGTGCTGTTGCGCGAAATGCGCGAACGCGACGACCGGACTCCCGTGCTGTTGCTGACCGCTCAGGGGGCGTTGCAAGATCGCGTTCGCGGTCTGAATCTGGGCGCCGACGACTTCCTCACCAAGCCCTTCGCGCTCGAAGAGCTGGAAGCGCGCGTCACGGCATTGGTGCGGCGCAGTCGGGGCCGGCAACATCCGCGTCTGCAATGCGGTTCCTTGAGCTACGACGCCGAGAGCCGTGCATTTGCGCTGGATGGCAACCTGTTGTTTTTGACCCCCCGCGAACATGCCGCGCTGGCCGCATTGCTGACCCGCAGCGGACATCCCGTGGACAAGGCACAATTGTTTGGCAAGGTGTTCAATCACGATAGCGACGCCAATCTCGATGCCATCGAGGTCGTTCTGCATCGCTTGCGCAAGAAGCTGGCAGGCAGCGACGTCCGCATCGTGACGGTGCGCGGGCTGGGCTATATGCTCGAGAGTGCCGAAAGTGCGCCCGCCTGAGGGCTCGTCCGGTGCGTCGAGCGAGGCTGCATCAGTCGACGAAGATCGCCCGGCGAGCACACGCAGACGAACCGCCCGACTCAGTATCCGTGCGGTTCTGATTGCACTGCTCGTGCCGGGCTTGATCGGTCTGTTAGCGATAGACAGCTGGAACGATTACTGCACTCTGGCGGACATCACGGAAGATGCCTATGACAATGCGCTGCTCGAACCGGCACGCGTGCTGGAATCCAGTATCGAGATGGATGACGGTGGAGAGTTGCGTATGACCGTGCCGCTTTACGCGCAAGCCATGCTGGAATCCCGCGCGGGCTTGCGCAAGTACTTCAGTATCGAAGCTTATCCCGATGGACAATGGCAAACACGCCAAGACGCAGGCGTCGTACTGGCAGGCCTGTCCGAGATGCCGCGCCCACCCCGTCATCTGATGGGCGGACTCAATGGCGATGGCCGCCCCGTTTACTACGATGCGGTCTACCGTAACGATCCGGTCAGGGTGGTGGCCATGGTGCGCGACATCTATCGCGGCGGTCGTGTTCGTCACGTCGGCATCATCGTCGCTGAAAGCGTGGGCCGCCGCGACGAGGTCGAACAGGCGGCGCGCAGCTCGGAAATTTCTCGCGATCTCCGCATGCTGGCGCTTGTGGCGGTGCTGGTCTGGTTCGGCGTTGCCTGGGCCATGCGCCCGTTGGCGCGGTTGCGCAACGAGATTCGCTCGCGCTCGACCGACGACCTGACGCCTTTGGATGCGGGCGGGGTGCCGATCGAAGTCGTGCCCTTGGTCGAGGCGGTCAATCATCATGTCGAACGCCACCGCCGAGTGCTGGACCAGCAGACTCGTTTCCTGGAGGATGCTTCGCACCAACTGCGCACGCCCCTGGCCATCATGCTGACTCAAACCCAGTTCGCCTTGCGCGAAAAAGATCCAGCCGCCGTACGCGAGGGACTATCGGCCGTCGTCCAGCAATTGGGTCAGACCCGGCGCCTGACCGAGCAATTGCTATCGATCGCACACGCCAGCCAGGAAGCGCCCATGACGCGCGAGCCTCGCGATTTGCGGCATTTGGCGCGTCAGGTGGTCGTGCAGTATTTACCGCTGGCGCGCGAGAAACAGCAGGATCTTGGCTGGTCGGGCACGTCCGACGATTCGGCGCCGGTCTGGGCTGTGGTGAACGAGGCCGAAGTGCATGAAGCACTATCGAACTTGATTCATAACGCCATCCATTACGCACCGATTGCCGCCACCATCACTGTCGCCGTCGAACGTGTGGGCAGCGATGCGGTGTGTAGTGTCGCCGATGACGGGCCAGGTATTGCTCCGGCATTGCGCGAGCGCGTGTTCGCCCGGTTCGATCGGGCCGGTGCCAGCGACGCTCGCAACCATCCGGGCGGATCGGGATTGGGCCTGGCCATTGCCCGAGCCTATGCGCGTCGCAATGGGGGTGACATCGTATTGCTCGATGGCGAGGCCAACGCACTGGGCGGACATGGCCTTCGTGCCGAGCTACGGATTCCCGCCACTTATTGACTTCGATCAGGCAGACTACATGCATATCTTGTTCGCCAGCCCACATCACGACCCCGGTACGTGGTTGGCCAGTTTTCAGACTGCCATGCCCGAGGCGCGGTTTTCCGTGTGGGATCCGTCGCAGCCGTCAACCGACGCCGAAATCGCCATCGGCTGGCAACCCTCGGCCGAGGTGTTCGCGCACGAGCGCCACATCAAGACGCTATTCAATCTGGGGGCAGGCGTCGACGCCCTGCTGGCACTGCCGACCTTGCCGCCGGATCTGCGCATCGTGCGTCTGGAGGACGCAGGGATGTCGGTTCAGATGGCCGAATACGTGGTGCATGCGCTCGTTCGCGTGATGCGCAATTTCGATGGCTATGCACAAGATCAGGCGATGCAGGCCTGGGGCGAGCGACCCGAGCTGGCACGACGCCACTGGCCGGTCGGCGTGCTCGGATTGGGCGTCGTGGGCCAACGCGTAGCAAGCACCTTGGCTGCGCTCGATTTTCCCGTTGTGGGCTGGTCGCGTACGCCGCGCGATCTCGACGGATTTCGCACTTTCTCGGGTGCCGATGGTTTGGATGCGTTCTTGCGTCAGACCCGTGTGCTGGTCAACGTCTTGCCGCTGACGCCGGAAACCCGCAACTTCATCGATCGCGAACTGATGGGCAAACTTTTGCCCGAAGCCATGGTGATCAACGTCGGCCGAGGCAAGAGCCTGGTCGAAGAGGATCTGCTCGCTTTGTTGGATTCGGGGCACGTTCGAGCCGCTGCGTTGGATGTCTTCCAAACCGAACCGCTGCCTGCTAATCATCCCTTCTGGCACCATCCGAAAGTCGTCGTGACGCCTCACATCGCCGCGCGCACCTTGCTTGAGGAGGCGGTCGAGCAGATTGTCTGCAAGTTGCGGCAATTGGCCAAGGGTCAGGGCGTGAGTGGTGTCGTTTCGCGCGATCGGGGTTATTGATTCGGGCCGTCCGGCGAATTTAGCCGATCGGCCAGAAAGTCCAGCAGCGCTCGGACGGCGGGCATCATGCCCCGTCTGGATGGGTAGATGATGTGCAGCAAGCCGTCGATCGAGCGCAAGCGCGGCAGAACCTGCACGAGCTCGCCTTTGCGGCGCGCGTCGAGCGTGGCCATCGTTGGCAGCAGTGTTACGCCGCGGCCCCGGGTGGCCGCCTCCAACAGCACGGTGAAGTCGTTGCAGACTAAAGCCGGACGTATTTTCAAGTCATGCGCTTCACCGACGTCGTCCACCAGCACCCATCTGGGCTCGTCGCTCGGCTCGGCGAATTGCAGGCAGGGTTGATCCATCAGGTCTGTGAGCGAATCAGGGGTGCCCCAGCGCGCCAGAAAGGCCGGGCTGGCCACCAGACATCCTCCCGATGGGCCGATATGCCGCACCACGAAATCGGCGTCGGTGTCTAGTTTCGTTCGCACGCGCAAGGCCAAATCGACCCCTTCCGCGATCAAGTCTACTCGCCGGTTGGTCACCATCACCTCCACCGAAACGTCGGGCCACAGCGCGAGAAATTCTGGCAGTACCGGCGCGAGCATTTGATGGGCAATGGAGACGGGGCAACTGATACGAACCGGGCCAGCAGGGGCGCTTTTCATTTGTTGCACGGCATCCAGCGCCGCCCGCGCCGACGTCGACATGTCGCGGCAGTGCTGGAGAAACCGCTCGCCCGCCACACTGAGCCGAACGCGCCGGGTCGAGCGCTGCAACAGCCGGATTCCCAAGTCGTCCTCCAAACCTGCGATGCGGCGTGACAGGCGCGATTTGGGAACGTTCAGTGCGCGTGCCGCTGCACTGAATCCGCCATGTTCGACCACTTTGGTGAAGTAATACAGGTCGTTCAGATCACGCATGAGATTGTCGCTTGGAAGGGCGCTTGAGACGGGTGTTTATGCCAGCACACCGAGTAAATCGTTCTATGTGTGGAACGATCCGTTCGCTTATACCTGGTTTATGGAGTCAATATCAACGGGTACAGTGGCTTCATTCCCCCTGGAGCTATTCGGAGCCGTTAATGAAAACCCTGGTCATTCTCTCGTCCATCCTCGGCGATCACTCGACGTCGCGCAAACTGGTCGATCATCTGGTCAATCGCGTCGCCGGCACCGATGCCGATCTGTCGGTGCAGACGCGTGACCTGGGTGCTCAACCCCTGCCTTATTTCGATGGCCAGGTGCTGGGTGCCTTGTCCACGCCCGCCGATCAGCGTGACGACGCCCAGCGCGGCATCGCCGATCTGGCAGACACGCTGGTCAAGGAGTTGTTCGATGCCGAGCGCATCATCTTCGCTGTGCCTATCTACAATTTCGGTTTGCCCGCGCAACTGAAAAGCTACATCGACTTCATCGCACGCGCAGGCGTGACTTTCCGGTATTCGGCCGAGGGCGTGCCGGAAGGTCTGGTCAAAGGCAAGAAGGTGGTCGTCGTGACGTCGCGTGGTGGTCAGGCCCGTGGCACGGCTATCGACACCGTGACGCCCTATTTGCAGACGATGCTGGGTTTCGTTGGCATGACCGATGTCACGTTCGTGGGCGCGGAAGGTTTGGCCATGGGGCCGGATATGGCTGCCGCGGGTGTCGCCCAGGGCAAGGCAGAGATCGACGCCTTGGCCCTGGCCTGACGCTCATATCAGAATGGGCCGGTTCGGGCCGGCCCATGTTCGCCTACCGTCGCCCAGCCATTACTTACCTGGGCGCAGTCGTTTGATCAGACTGGAGGTGTCCCAACGACCGCCACCTTGTTGCTGGACGTCGCCATAGAATTGATCGACCAGGGCGGTCAAAGGCACTCGAGCGCCATTCGTTCGCGCCTCGTCCAAGACCAGACCCAGATCCTTGCGCATCCAGTCCACCGCGAAACCGAAATCGAATTTATCGTCGACCATCGTGCTGCCGCGGTTTTCCATTTGCCAGCTTTGCGCGGCGCCCTTGCTGATCACATCCAGCACGACCTTCATGTCCAGCTCGGCGGCCTCGCCGAACGCAATCGCCTCGGACAAGCCCTGCACCACGCCTGCGATGCAGATCTGATTGACCATTTTGGCCAACTGGCCCGCGCCCGGCCCGCCCACGCGCGTGACGGCCCGCCCGAAGTGCAGGGCCAGGGGCTTGATCTGGTCGAAGACCGCCGGGTCGCCACCGCACATGACCGTCAATTGGCCATTGACTGCACCGGCCTGGCCGCCGGATACCGGCGCATCGATAAAGTGCAAGCCCTTGTCTTGCGCGATGGCATACAACTCGCGCGCGACGTTGGCCGATGCGGTGGTGTGGTCGACGAACACGGCGCCTGCCTTCATGCCAGCGAACGCACCGTTTTCACCCAGTACCACGCTGCGCAAGTCGTCATCGTTGCCCACGCAGGCGAACACGATGTCGGCATCGCGAGCGGCCTCGCGCGGCGTCGCGGCCGAGGTGCCGCCGAATTCGGCCACATAGGCGTCGGCTTTGGACGCCGAGCGGTTATACACACGGACCGTATGACCGGCAAGTGCCAAATGGCCTGCCATCGGCAGCCCCATCACGCCCAGCCCTAGGAATGCGACTCTTCGAGAGGAAAGGGTGTCGTACTGCCGTTCGCCTATCGTTGCCATGCAATGCTCCGAATGAATGATTGCGATATGAAGAGAAGAGAGTCAATTCAAAAACCTGCCGCCAGTCCGTCGCGGCGGCTATCGCTGGCGGCGATGTAACCTTGCACGGCGGGGTCGCCCAGTCGCCAGATGAACTGGCCCGAACCGAAGTCCATATACGGATCGCTCAAGCCTTCCAGCACGTGCCCGCGTGCGCGCAAGCTGTCGCAGATCGGGGCAGGCATGCTGCGCTCGACATCTACCGATACGCCGTGATTCCACTTCCAGCGTGGTGCATCGCACGCGGCCTGGGGCTGCTGGCCGAAGTCCAGCATGCGCACCAAGGTCTGTACCTGTCCTTGCGGTTGCATGTTGCCGCCCATCACGCCAAAGCTCATGATCGGGGCACCGTCGCGGGTGAGAAAGCCCGGGATGATCGTATGGAATGGGCGTTTGCCTCCGGCAACCACGTTGGCGTGCCCCAGTGTCGTGCAGAATCCGTGCCCTCGGTTTTGCAGGCTGACACCCGTGCCCGGCACGACGACGCCCGATCCGAAGCCCATGTAATTCGATTGAATGAAGCTCACCATCATGCCGTGGCGGTCGGCGGCGGTCAGATACACCGTCCCGCCTTGAGGCGGGCGGCCGGTGGAAAAAGTCTGCGCCCGACCCATGTCGATCAATCTCACAAGGTCTGCGAGGTAGGCCGGGTCTAACAGCGCCTGTGCAGATACCGACATGTGCGCAGCATCGCCGACATGGGCGTATACATCCGCGAAGGCCAGCTTCATGACCTCGATCATCAAGTGCTGAGTGTCGGGGTGGTCGATGGGCTGAACGCTCAAGTCGAAGTGCGACAGCACGCCCAAAGCCATCAATGCGGCCAGTCCCTGGCCGTTGGGCGGCAACTGGTGGAGCCGATAGCCGCGGTAGTCTTGAGCGATCGGCGTGACCCATTCGGGCGCGTAGTCGCGCAGGTCGGCCAGGGTCAGCGCGGCATCATGCGCCTGCGCATGGGCGACCAGTTTGTGTGCGGTCTCGCCTTCGTAAAAATCTCGACCCTGCGTGGCGGCAATGCGTCGCAACGTGGCGGCTGCACCTTGCAAAATGAAATGCTCGCCGACTTCGGGCGTCCGACCGTTCGGCATGAACGCAGCGGCGAAACCGGGTTGCGCTTGCAGCGCGTCAATTTGGGCCGCCCACTTCTGCGCCACGATGGGCGAGACGGCATAACCACGCTCGGCATATTCGATAGCCGGGGCAAGCACCGCGTCGAACGGCAGAGCGCCCCAGCGCTCATGCAAGGCTGCCCACCCGGCAACACATCCTGGGACAGTGACGCTGTCCCATCCTCGGCGCGGCATCACATCGCGATGCTTGCGATGGAAATAATCGAGACTCCAGCGGGCCGGAGCGGGGCCGGATGCATTCAAGCCATGCAGTCGGGAACCGTCCCATACCTGAGCAAAGCAATCCGAACCCAGCCCGTTGCTGACGGGTTCGACGATCGCCAGCGTGGCGGCAGCGGCAACGGCCGCATCCACGGCGGTGCCACCTTGCGCCAGCATCCGTAGCACGGCTTGCGCGGCCAGGGGCTGCGAAGTCGCTACGACATTGCGCGCAAACACAGGCGTTCGTACCGACCCGTACGGGTTATCCCAGTGAAAAGTCATGGGCCAATCGACATTGAGGGTAAATACGTAGCTTAACGTAAGCCTACGGAAAACTACCTTCCCATTTTCTTCAGGTCATCGTTTAAAAAAAACGCCTCCCCGTAGGGAGGCGCATATCGTGCCACAGCCATGGCCGCTTTCGCGGCCGGTTTGCGATCAGTCTTCTTCGACGAAGGTCTCTTCGCGTTTCTTGCGAATGGCGGGCAGGGCCACCAGAATCACCAGGAACACGGCGACGGCCAATAGCGTCGCCGACAGCGGGCGGGTGACGAAGGTCGAGAAATCGCCGCGCGACAACAGCAATGCACGGCGGAAGTTCTCTTCCATCATGGGACCCAACACCAAGCCCAGCAGCAGCGGAGCGCCTTCGCACTTCAACTTCGACCAGACATAGCCGATCACACCGAAAATCGCCGTGATGAAGATGTCGAACACGTTGTAGTTCAGGGAATAGACACCGATCGTGCAGAACACCAGAATCGCTGGGAACAAAATGCGATACGGCACTTTCAGCAGCTTCACCCACAAGCCGATCAGCGGCAGGTTCAACACCACCAGCATCAGGTTGCCGATCCACATCGAGGCGATCAAGCCCCAGAACAGTTCCGGGTGGCTGGTCATCACCTGCGGGCCGGGCTGAATGTTGTGGATGGTCATCGCGCCCACCATCAGCGCCATCACAGCGTTACCCGGGATACCCAGCGTCAGCAGGGGAATGAACGAAGTTTGCGCGGCGGCGTTGTTGGCCGACTCCGGGCCTGCCAAGCCGGCGGGATGGCCCTTGCCGAAACGTTCGGGGTTCTTCGACAGCTTCTTTTCCAGCGTGTAGGACGCGAACGACGACAGCACTGCGCCGCCGCCCGGCAAGATGCCCAGGCAAGAGCCCAGGGCGGTGCCGCGCACCGATGCGGGCCAGGCTTCCTTGAACTCTTGTTTGTTGGGATACAGGCTACCGATCTTGTCGGTAATATCGACTCGGTTTTCCTTTTGTTCGAGGTTGGTCATGATTTCGGCGAAGCCGAACACACCCATGGCCACGATGGCGAAGTCGATGCCGTCTTGCAGCTCGGGAATACCGAAGTCGTAGCGAGCCACGCCCGAGTTGACGTCGGTACCCACCATGCCCAGCAGCAGGCCCAGCACGATCATGCCGATGGCTTTAGGCAAGGAGCCCGAAGCCAGCACCACGGCGCCGACCAGACCCAGAATCATCAGCGAGAAGTATTCGGCGGGGCCGAACTTGAACGCCACCTCCGCCAGCGGAGGTGCGAACGCGGCCAGCAGAATCGTCGCCACGCAGCCAGCGAAGAACGAGCCCATGGCGGCGATGGCCAAGGCCGCGCCGGCCCGTCCATTGCGGGCCATCTGGTGACCGTCCAGCACAGTGACCACCGCGGACGTTTCTCCCGGGAGTGCCACCAGAATGGCGGTCGTAGACCCGCCGTATTGCGCGCCGTAGTAAATACCCGCCAACATGATCAAGCCAGCGATCGGGGGCAAGACATAAGTGATCGGCAACAGCATGGCGATCGTCGGCACCGGGCCGATGCCTGGCAGCACGCCGATCAGCGTGCCCAGAATGCAGCCCAGCAGGGCATAAGCCAGGTTTTCAGGCGTGAAGGCCACGCTGAAACCCATCATCAGGTTATCCATCAATTCCATGGTTGGCTCCTCAGTTCATGCCAAGAAAAGAAGGCCACAGCGGGAAAATCAAGCCCAGCCCTTTGATAAACGCGAGATACGAGAACACCACCAGAAAGATGGCATTGCAGACGGCCACTTTCCAGCTGAATTCATGGCTGGCAAAGCTGCTGGCCACCACCAGAATGAATACGGACACATAAAGGCCCAGGGGGCGCAGGATCAGACCGTATAGGACGACGGAGCCCACGACCAGGCCCAGGATGCGGAAATCGAATCGATCGATCTTCGTCGATTCAGCCTTGCGGGAAAACGAACTCAGCCACACGACCGCACCGATCAGGCTGAGCACGATGCCCAGCCAGAAGGGGAAGTAGCCCCGGCCCATGCGGGCCGCCGTTCCCATCTGGTAGGTCGACGCTTGCGCGGCGAACCCCAGACCCACAATGATGAACATGATTCCTGACCAGAAATCCTGTTTGTTGCGACTGACCATAATAAGTTGGCTCCTAAATACAGCGTCTTCTAAAAGCGCAGCCAATTGCTCGGTGTGCTTCTGTTATATGCAAACAGCGTAACTCGCCTACAGGATGAACGGCACGCCATTGACAGGCGCCATGGTAATGGAGCGCCAGTCCAATTCCTACCCTGTAAGTTCAATGAAAGCTTGGGGTTTTCCCTAGAAATTAGGGTAGTCCGCAGGTCTGGGTGGCAGAGGTCAGCAAGTTGACATCAAAATGAAAGACAAATGAAAGCAGATGGAAAGGAATTGGAAAGACATAAGCACATGTAGCAGGGCGTTCGCAGGTGTGGCGAGCACAAGACAAGAATATTGTGTTGCAAGTTGACGCGTCGTCCCGAGCCGGGTGATGCTGCCTTCTTGCTGCCTATGGTTTACGATAGCGCCCATGCTGCAAGACCTAGACCACATCACTGCCAGAATCGGCCAGTTGGCCGAACGAACCCGGCTGCTGAAAGTCGAGCGCGACGCTTTGCGCGCTCGCCTCGACGACGCTGAGCGCTCGGCCCGTCAACTCCGTGAGCACTGCGCTCAACGTGATGCGGCGTTGTTGGCGCTACAGGAACGTTTGAGCGATCAAGACGGCGAAGTCGAGCGCAAGCTCGAAGCGGCACAGCGCAACGAAGGCGAGCTGCAACAGCAATTGAGCTTGCAGTTGGCCGCGCAAGAAACCCTAAGCCTCCGCCTGGCCGCCAGCCAAGCCGACGTGGGTCGTCTGAAGCAAGTGGCCGGCTCTGCGCGCGAACGCATTGACGCCGTTCTGGCGCGTCTGCCGGGCGCGCCTGCCCCGACCGCCGCGCAGGATGTCGCCGACGACACCATCCCCTTGTTGCACCCGGAGTCCTGACATGGAACGCGTAGACGTCACTATTTTGGGGCGCGAGTATTCGCTTGCCTGCGCGGCCGACGAAAAGGCCACGCTGTTGGCGGCAGTCAAGCACGTCGATCAACTCATGCTGCGCATTTCGGGCTCGGGAAAGGTGTCCAGCAACGAGCGAATCGCCGTTATGGCGGCTTTGCAGATCGCTACCGAGCTGTTGTCGGTCAAGGCACCCGATGGTCCCTTGGGCGGTTTGGCAGTTGGCGACTTCAAGCGTAGAATGACGGACATGAACTCCTTGCTCGACGATGCACTGACGATCAAGTAGTCTCGGATTTCCAGCAGTACCAGATTTTCAGTTTGTCCCTGCCGTGTTCGTGACTCGACCATACAGTCTCTGAACCAATGCTTAGGCATATTAGGTAGCAGGAACCACCGTAGGCGTGACTGTCCTCAGCGGACGGACCCAATATGGTGCGGAATGCCGCCGACTTGAACCGTAGGTTCGAGATGCCGGTCTAGACGGCACAGGCGGGGCATTTATGCACAGGGCCTGCCTTAGAGCAGGCCCTTTTGCTGTCTGTTGCAGTCCGCCATACGCGCAGCCGCCCGGCTGTACTACCATAGCGACTTCTGAATCCAGGAGTCGCGTCATGCCTCGAGCTTTCACTTTTTCTTTGCGTCCGCTTGCCGTGGCATGTGTTGCGCTCTCCTTGCAGGCTGCGGTGCTGCCTGTTCAAGCGCAGACCGCGAAGACCATTGAGCCAGTCCCTGCCAACTCGCGTGCGCCTCAACTCAGCTTGCGCGCACACGCCACGAGCGAACTGAAGCAAGACACGGTGACGACCACCTTGGCAGTGGAAGTCGATGCTCAATATCAAGCCAATGCGGGCAAAGCACTGACCGCGGCGCTCGATGCGCTGGTCAAGCGTGCTAAGGAAGGCAACGACAAAGTGGACGTCCGCACCGGCAGCTACCGGGTGTGGGGCGTGATCGACAACAAAGGCAAGACGACCGGCTGGCGCGGTCATGCCGAAGTTCAATTGGAATCGAAAGACTTCGAAGCAGTGGGCGCTTTGGTCAGCAAGCTGTCGGATGCCTCGGCCGTCTCCAATACCTATTTCTCGTTATCGCGTGCGGGACGAGAGGCTGAAGAGAAGCGCTTATTGAGCCAGGCCGCTGCTGCGTTCAAGACGCGCGCATTGGCCGCCGCCAGTGCTTTCGGATTTTCGGGCTATCGCATCAACGAGATCGATCTGTCCGGCACGGGCGGCGACATCAGTCCACCGCGTCCGGCGGCCATGATGATGTCTGCGCGTGCCGCGAAGGAAGGCGATGCCCAGCCCAACGTACCGTTGGAGCCGGACACCGAGACCGTGACGGTCGAGGTCAGTGGGTCGATTTTTTTGCAGTGATGATGTAGAGCGCGATACCGGCGATGATCATGGGGATCGACAGCCACTGACCCATGCTCATGCCGCCGGCCAGCAGGCCCAGGAAATTGTCGGGTTCGCGCGTGAACTCGGCGGCAAAGCGGAACATGCCATAGCCGATGAGGAACGCTGCGCTGACTTGGCCTGTCGGGCGCGGCTTGCTCGAAAACCACCACAGAACGACGAACAGGGCGATGCCCTCTAGCCCCATTTGATAAAGCTGCGAGGGGTGGCGTGCGATGCCGTCGCCCGAGCCGGGAAACACCATGGCCCAGGGCAGCGTCGATGGCCGGCCCCATAGCTCGCCGTTGATGAAGTTGCCGAGGCGACCGGCAGCCAGGCCCAGCGGAATGAGCGGAGCGACGAAATCGCTGACCGTGAAAAACGACAGGCCGCGTTTGCGGGCATACACCAGCAGCACCACGAGTACACCGATCAAACCACCATGGAAGGCCATGCCGCCTTCCCACAAGTAGAAAATTTCCAGCGGGTGTTGCAGGTAATAGCTGGGTTTATAGAACAGCACATAACCCAGGCGTCCGCCGGCCACGACGCCCAGCACACTATAGAAGACCAGATCCTCCATATCGCGCGCGGTGAAGTGGGGCGTTTGCCCCCGGGCAATGCGCAGACGACCCAAGCCGTATACGGTGGCGAACGCCACAAGATACATCAACCCATACCAATGAATGCTCAGCGGGCCGATTTGCAAGGCGACGGGATCGATCTTTGGGTAAGTCAACATGATGCGAGTAGAGGCCCATTTAGAGATCGCCGATAATAACGCACGCCAGTCAATTCATTCGGAAGGACCTTCATGTCGCAACATCGTCGCGGGCTGCAATGCTTGCCCGCCCAACTTGGTCTCGGTATCTCGCACGCGGGAGCCTGTCACTGATGCGTGTACTGAAATGGAGTGCAGCCTTGGCTTGTTGTCTGGGTACGGCATCGGTGGCGATGGCGGCATCTGCATCGGGTGGCGTCGAGAGTCAAAGCTTGGCGAGTGTCGGTGCCGCTTTGGCAGAAAAGCGGAATTGCATGGCTTGTCATCAGGTAGAGCGTCGGCGGGTAGGCCCGCCGCTTGCCAGCGTAGGCGATCGATATGCCGATCCGGCAACCGTCGACGCGACCCGTCAGTATCTGGCCAATGCCATTAGGCAGGGCGGGCGCGGCAAGTGGAGCGCGGTGCCTATGCCCGCGCAGCCGCAAGTGTCCGAATCCGAGGCCCTGACGCTGGCGGATTGGGTGCTGTCCTTGGCCAGGCCCAAGCCATAAGGGCTATTGCCTTTGGGTTCATTGCTCCGAGACTATATTGCACCGGGACCGTGTTTTTCCGGGACCATATTGCTTCGGAGCGATAAACGTCCATCACCATCAAACTCAGGCATGGCGTCACGGAAGTGACGTGGTGCCAGTCGAGCGGGAGATCAAGCATGCAACAACAAATCGTATTGGGCGGCGGGTGCTTCTGGTGTGTCGAAGCGGTGTTCCGCCAGTTGGACGGTGCCGACTCGGTGGAGTCCGGCTACACCGGCGGGCATGTCTTATCCCCGACGTACCGTCAAGTATGCGATGGCGACACAGGTCATGTCGAAGTGGCGAGAGTGACCTACGACGATGCGACCCTCAGCCTGGAAGACATTCTCACAGTGTTTTTCGCCACGCACGACCCCACTACATTGGATCGTCAGGGCAACGATGTGGGACCGCAATATGCATCGGCGATTTTTTATGCCAGCCCGGCGCAGCAAGTGGCGGCCCAAAACTTCATCGATCGGCTGTCTGCCGACAAGGTATTTCCGGCACCCATCGTGACCGTGCTTCGCCCCCTGGAGAAGTTTTGGCCCGCTGAGGACTACCACGCAGACTATTTTGCTCTGCACCCAGAGCAGGGCTACTGCCAATACGTGATCGCAACGAAGGTAGCCAAGATACGCAAGACGTTTGCAGGGCGCCTGAAGCCAGGGCTAGCGTGACGCCGGGCCCCAGGTGCTGAACGTCCGGCTAGTCGTTTGAGCGGTGGGGTTTCAGTGAAAGAGGTGGTGGTCTACCCATTGAACGCTATCTATATAGCAGGTAGCTGGTGTCCTCTATATAGAAGGTAGAAGGATGTCTATATATAGAGAGCGTATATAGAGAGCGATCCTATAGGGTAAGCGTCAGTGTATAGGAATGCATCTGCGCAGCGGCAGTGGCGGTGGCAGTTAGGAAGATCGTGCGGCCAAGTAGGAAGCCACCGCGAAGTGAGTGCCTATATAGATAGATGCGTAGCTATATATAGAGGAGTGGCTATAGGAGGATGGGGCGGGCCAGATAAGAAAAGTGTTGCGACGGCTTGTTCTCGATGACACCAGAGCGAACACGAATATCTCTGTCTCGGGTTCGGCTCTCGCTAGGCACACCTTTTGAGGCGCCTTCGTGAGGGTAGCAGTATGCGTTTTAAGCCGCCTTCGAGTGTTTCGCCGTTTTTTTTCATTGCTTTTTGAAAATATTCAGCCAAAGGGCTTGCAAAGTCGAAATTCATCGTGCTATAGTTTCTGACTCGGTTGACGCAACACAAAAACAACCCGGTGCGGCAGAAGTTGCCAGGGTTTGAGTGGAAGGCCAAAGTTTTCAGCGCGTCGAGATTTGAGTGGCAGGTGCTTTGGGCTTTAGGGCGTGGGCATGGCGACTTGAGTGCAGTGAGCTTTGGTGTGATGAGTGCTTCGGCACAATTTGATGTGAAGCGAGTTAGGCAGAAGCCACTTGCGAAACGCAAAAAATCATGTTAAAGTGGCGGGCTTGGCAGTTGCTGAGATTTAAAACGAAGTGCGGCGTGATGTTGAATAAACAAAGCGACGCCAGGTTAAATTTCAAGAGCTGCTAGGTTGTGCAAAGTGATTGCGATTTAGCAGTTGCGATGCGCAGGGTGGTGAGGTTTGGCGGTGCGATGCGCGAAAGCGCAAAGCGCAGCGAGTTAAGTAAGGTGTTCTGCAAAATTAAATGCGACGCTTACTTGACAAGCTGAAAGAACTGCTTCATAATCTCGTTTCTCTGCTGATGACGAAGCGAATTAAGCCGCGACGACATCAACGACAGCGAAATGCTTCGGCAAATCGCGGTAGTGAAGAGTTAGCAGTACAGAATTTGCGGTGATGAAAATCACTGTGCGGCACGTGCAACGGCACGCTGCTTCGATCTTTAAAAATTAGACAACCGATAAGTGTGGGCGCTTGATGCCAATGCACAAGAAGATAACGGACGGCTTCGGCCTGAAGTGCTTCTAGCAAAATGAATCAAGTGCTCACTAAAAGTAAGAGTAAAAATTGTCGTTCGTGTGTCAAGCATGATCGGCTCTAAGTTTTTACCCTTCACTTTCTTTGAGTAGCGACGTATGACTCGAGATGTTGAGTGTAAAAGCCCAATGTTTCAGAAGTACGAAATTTTACAGAGATTGAACTGAAGAGTTTGATCCTGGCTCAGATTGAACGCTAGCGGGATGCCTTACACATGCAAGTCGAACGGCAGCACGGACTTCGGTCTGGTGGCGAGTGGCGAACGGGTGAGTAATGTATCGGAACGTGCCCAGTAGCGGGGGATAACTACGCGAAAGCGTAGCTAATACCGCATACGCCCTAAGGGGGAAAGCAGGGGATCGCAAGACCTTGCACTATTGGAGCGGCCGATATCGGATTAGCTAGTTGGTGAGGTAATGGCTCACCAAGGCGACGATCCGTAGCTGGTTTGAGAGGACGACCAGCCACACTGGGACTGAGACACGGCCCAGACTCCTACGGGAGGCAGCAGTGGGGAATTTTGGACAATGGGGGAAACCCTGATCCAGCCATCCCGCGTGTGCGATGAAGGCCTTCGGGTTGTAAAGCACTTTTGGCAGGAAAGAAACGGCGCGTGCTAATAACCATGCGCAACTGACGGTACCTGCAGAATAAGCACCGGCTAACTACGTGCCAGCAGCCGCGGTAATACGTAGGGTGCAAGCGTTAATCGGAATTACTGGGCGTAAAGCGTGCGCAGGCGGTTCGGAAAGAAAGATGTGAAATCCCAGGGCTCAACCTTGGAACTGCATTTTTAACTACCGGACTAGAGTGTGTCAGAGGGAGGTGGAATTCCACGTGTAGCAGTGAAATGCGTAGATATGTGGAGGAACACCGATGGCGAAGGCAGCCTCCTGGGATAACACTGACGCTCATGCACGAAAGCGTGGGGAGCAAACAGGATTAGATACCCTGGTAGTCCACGCCCTAAACGATGTCAACTAGCTGTTGGGGTTTTCGGACCTTAGTAGCGCAGCTAACGCGTGAAGTTGACCGCCTGGGGAGTACGGTCGCAAGATTAAAACTCAAAGGAATTGACGGGGACCCGCACAAGCGGTGGATGATGTGGATTAATTCGATGCAACGCGAAAAACCTTACCTACCCTTGACATGTCTGGAATCCCGAAGAGATTTGGGAGTGCTCGCAAGAGAACCGGAACACAGGTGCTGCATGGCTGTCGTCAGCTCGTGTCGTGAGATGTTGGGTTAAGTCCCGCAACGAGCGCAACCCTTGTCATTAGTTGCTACGAAAGGGCACTCTAATGAGACTGCCGGTGACAAACCGGAGGAAGGTGGGGATGACGTCAAGTCCTCATGGCCCTTATGGGTAGGGCTTCACACGTCATACAATGGTCGGGACAGAGGGTCGCCAACCCGCGAGGGGGAGCCAATCCCAGAAACCCGATCGTAGTCCGGATCGTAGTCTGCAACTCGACTACGTGAAGTCGGAATCGCTAGTAATCGCGGATCAGAATGTCGCGGTGAATACGTTCCCGGGTCTTGTACACACCGCCCGTCACACCATGGGAGTGGGTTCTACCAGAAGTAGTTAGCCTAACCGTAAGGAGGGCGATTACCACGGTAGGGTTCATGACTGGGGTGAAGTCGTAACAAGGTAGCCGTATCGGAAGGTGCGGCTGGATCACCTCCTTTCAGAGCGCGTGTGTTGGTATTAAGTGTCCACGCTTATCGGTTGTCAAATTAAAGCTGGATCGTGTTCTTGATCTCGTGAGTACGGATCCAACGTAAGGTTTTGGGTCTGTAGCTCAGCTGGTTAGAGCACCGTCTTGATAAGGCGGGGGTCGTTGGTTCGAGTCCAACTAGACCCACCAAAATCGCGCTAGCGTTGCTGGTGAAGTATGAAATTTTCGTGCTAAACTAGCAGGCTGTTCGAGATGGGGGGTGTAGCTCAGCTGGCAGAGCACCTGCTTTGCAAGCAGGGGGTCATCGGTTCGATCCCGTTCACCTCCACCATCGCTTTTGGATGTAAGTCTTGAGTTAATTCAAGGCGGCACACAAGACCGGTACGTAGAACCGATCCACGGCAGTAAAAGAGTTCAACGGTCAGTGCAAGCGAAGTTTTAGACTTCTGATTGCATTGACGGTTGGGTTTTTAGACCTGATAGCTTTATTTGTTCTTTAAAAATTTGGAAGAAGCACAACGAAAATGACGTTGATGCGCAATGTATTGTCCACCAGGGCAGTGCGGCGTGCGTTAACTAATTGGGTTGTGATTGCATTGTAAGTTTTCGATGATTCGTCGCAAGACGCGTTGTTGAGAGCGACACAAACACGAGTTCAAACCTATAGCCAATAGTGTTATAGGATCAAGCGACTAAGTGCATATGGTGGATGCCTTGGCGATCACAGGCGATGAAGGACGTAGTAGCTTGCGATAAGCTGCGGGGAGCTAGCAAACAAGCTTTGATCCGCAGATTTCCGAATGGGGCAACCCAACTCAGCGATGAGTTATCCCTGACTGAATACATAGGTCAGTGGAAGCGAACCGGGTGAACTGAAACATCTCAGTAGCTCGAGGAAAAGAAATCAACCGAGATTCCGAAAGTAGTGGCGAGCGAAATCGGATGAGCCTTCATGATTTAGCATTTTTGATAGTCGAACGGATTGGAAACTCCGGCCATAGCAGGTGATAGCCCTGTAGACGAAATCAGGTATGTGGAACTAAGCATGAGAGAAGTAGGGCGGGACACGTGAAATCCTGTCTGAATATGGGGGGACCATCCTCCAAGGCTAAATACTCGTGATCGACCGATAGTGAACCAGTACCGTGAGGGAAAGGCGAAAAGAACCCCGGAAGGGGAGTGAAATAGATCCTGAAACCGTATGCATACAAACAGTAGGAGCCTCCTTGTGGGGTGACTGCGTACCTTTTGTATAATGGGTCAGCGACTTACATTCAGTGGCGAGCTTAACCGAATAGGGAAGGCGTAGCGAAAGCGAGTCCGAATAGGGCGAATCAGTCGCTGGGTGTAGACCCGAAACCAGATGATCTACCCATGGCCAGGTTGAAGGCACGGTAACACGTGCTGGAGGACCGAACCCACTAATGTTGAAAAATTAGGGGATGAGCTGTGGATAGGGGCGAAAGGCTAAACAAATCTGGAAATAGCTGGTTCTCTCCGAAAACTATTTAGGTAGTGCCTCAAGTATTACTGCAGGGGGTAGAGCACTGTTATAGCTAGGGGGTCATGGCGACTTACCAAACTATGGCAAACTCCGAATACCTGCAAGTACAGCTTGGGAGACAGAGCACCGGGTGCTAACGTCCGGACTCAAGAGGGAAACAACCCAGACCGCCAGCTAAGGTCCCAAACTATCACTAAGTGGGAAACGAAGTGGGAAGGCATAGACAGTCAGGAGGTTGGCTTAGAAGCAGCCATCCTTTAAAGAAAGCGTAATAGCTCACTGATCGAGTCGTCCTGCGCGGAAGATGTAACGGGGCTAAGTGATAGACCGAAGCTGCGGGTGTGCACTTTGTGCACGCGGTAGGAGAGCGTTCTGTAAGCCTGCGAAGGTGGCTTGTAAAGGCTGCTGGAGGTATCAGAAGTGCGAATGCTGACATGAGTAGCGATAAAGGGGGTGAAAAGCCTCCTCGCCGTAAGTCCAAGGTTTCCTGCGCAACGTTCATCGGCGCAGGGTGAGTCGGCCCCTAAGGCGAGGCAGAGATGCGTAGCTGATGGGAAACTGGTTAATATTCCAGTACCGTCGTATAGTGCGATGGGGGGACGGATCGCGGAAAGTCATCAGGGTGTTGGACGTCCCTGTTGCGACATTAGAGATGGCACTTAGGCAAATCCGGGTGCATGATTCAAGGGTGTTGCACGAGCGGCTTTATGCTGCGAAGTGATTGGAAGTGGTTCCAAGAAAAGCCTCTAAGCTTCAGCTATACGAGACCGTACCGCAAACCGACACAGGTGGACGGGATGAATATTCCAAGGCGCTTGAGAGAACTCAGGAGAAGGAACTCGGCAAATTGATACCGTAACTTCGGGAGAAGGTATGCCCCAGTAGTGTGAAGCGCCTGCGCGCTTAGCATGATGGGGCCGCAGAGAATCGGTGGCTGCGACTGTTTATTAAAAACACAGCACTCTGCTAAGACGAAAGTCGACGTATAGGGTGTGACGCCTGCCCGGTGCCGGAAGGTTAAGTGATGGGGTGCAAGCTCTTGATCGAAGCCCCGGTAAACGGCGGCCGTAACTATAACGGTCCTAAGGTAGCGAAATTCCTTGTCGGGTAAGTTCCGACCTGCACGAATGGCGTAACGATGGCCACACTGTCTCCTCCTGAGACTCAGCGAAGTTGAAGTGTTTGTGATGATGCAATCTACCCGCGGCTAGACGGAAAGACCCCATGAACCTTTACTGTAGCTTTGCATTGGATTGTGAACCGGCCTGTGTAGGATAGGTGGGAGGCGTTGAAGCGTAGTCGCTAGATTACGTGGAGCCATCCTTGAAATACCACCCTGGTTTGTTTGCGGTTCTAACCTTGGTCCGTTATCCGGATCGGGGACAGTGCATGGTGGGCAGTTTGACTGGGGCGGTCTCCTCCCAAAGTGTAACGGAGGAGTTCGAAGGTACGCTAGGTACGGTCGGAAATCGTGCTGATAGTGCAATGGCATAAGCGTGCTTGACTGTGAGACTGACAAGTCGAACAGGTGCGAAAGCAGGACATAGTGATCCGGTGGTTCTGAATGGAAGGGCCATCGCTCAACGGATAAAAGGTACTCTGGGGATAACAGGCTGATACCGCCCAAGAGTTCATATCGACGGCGGTGTTTGGCACCTCGATGTCGGCTCATCTCATCCTGGGGCTGTAGCCGGTCCCAAGGGTATGGCTGTTCGCCATTTAAAGAGGTACGTGAGCTGGGTTTAAAACGTCGTGAGACAGTTTGGTCCCTATCTGCCGTGGGCGTTGGATACTTGACGGAGCCTGCTCCTAGTACGAGAGGACCGGAGTGGACGTACCTCTGGTGTACCGGTTGTCATGCCAATGGCATTGCCGGGTAGCTAAGTACGGAAGAGATAACCGCTGAAGGCATCTAAGCGGGAAACTCGTCTGAAGATTAGGTATCCCTGGAACTTGATTCCTCTAAAGGGTCGTTCGAGACCAGGACGTTGATAGGTCGGGTGTGGAAGTGCAGTAATGCATTAAGCTAACCGATACTAATTGCCCGTGAGGCTTGATCCTATAACTCTGCTGGTTATGTGTTTGAACTAACCATATTTTTATAGTGATTGTGTCGCTCCCTTTTTATATAATCACTACCCAATTCTAGTTGTGCTTCTCCCAAATTCGATAACGTAGCATCCAGCACCACGCTACGATATCTCCAAGCTACGCTTGACGACCATAGCAAGGTGGACCCACTCCTTCCCATCCCGAACAGGACAGTGAAACGCCTTTGCGCCGATGATAGTGGACGGACGTCTGTGAAAGTAGGTCATCGTCAGGCTTTTATTCCCCAAAACCCCGCAGCCCGCAAGGCTCGCGGGGTTTTGTCTTTTGTGCCTCGCCTTCTGCGATACACGCGCTCTGCCCAGTCTGGGCCGCCACTCTGCGCCAGGCGTAAACACAGAAGATCCGACCACCCACCATCCCGGAACGATCCCGCTCAAACTCTCAAAGCGCCAGTTGGTCGCCACGCTTTAAGGGGGGCGCTTGGTAAACGCGTGAAACGATGAGGTGTCTTGCCTACTGAAGAAAATGTTTCGACGCCTGATCCGCCGGCGCGCGTGTGCCATAGACCAAACGTGCGAGCCCCTCGCGCGAGACTGCGCAGTGTCGCTTATGCGGTAAGATGCCGTTGATAACGGTTGATGGAGTAATGAAGTGATTGATAACGACACCACCACCACGAGCCATAGCACTGCCAAGCCCCCGCTGCCCGACCTTCGGCAACTGACGCACGTCATTTATGCGCTGTTTGCGCTGGGCGTCTTAACCGGTGGCATGCTGGGCATCGCCACTATCGCCGCAGTGGTCATCATCTACATTAAGCGTTCAGACGCCGCTGGCACGCTTTACGCCGCGCACTACGACTGGTTGCTGCGTACGTTCTGGTGGGGCCTGCTGTGGGCAGCCCTGGGCATGTTGCTCACCGCCATATACATTGGCTTTATCGTCTTGGCCATCAACGTCGTGTGGGTCGTCTATCGCATCGCGCGTGGATGGCTCGGTTTGTTCGACGGTCGCGCGCCTACGCATTTCGCCTGATGTTCAGGAAAGCGTTTTGTCTCCTCGAGTAGGAGTCAGCCCAATAAAAAGCCCGCATCAATGATGCGGGCTTTTTTCGTAGGGCGCTGATTGAATGAACCAGGCGCCCGGATCGGGCCCTACGGCCCGACCGATTTACTTCAGGTGAGCGTTGACGAGCTTGGTCAGCTCGAACATCGATACCTCATCCTTGCCAAAAATCGGACGCAATTTAGCGTCAGCGCGGATGTTGCGGCGATTGCTGGGGTTTTGCAGGTCGTTCTTTTTGATGTAGTCCCAGATTCGCTTGGTGACCTCGGTGCGCGGCACGGCTTCGGAGCCAATGACCGCAGCGAGTTCGGCGCTGGGCGTCAGGGGCTTCATGAAAGCGGCGTTAGGCTTGCGCGCGGTGGTGGAGGTTGTGGCCATTTTGCGGCGCTCCTTCTCTGGATGATGGGAAAATTGGTCCTGCGCGGTAGCATACCGTGTCTGCCTCTCAAAAACAAAGTGATTTATCCTCTGTAGCATCTAAAATCACTTCGATCCGTCTCCCTTGTAGCATCTCCCCTATGTCTACGTCATTGTCTTTCATTCAATCCTTTCATTCTGAGTTGACTGCATTGCGGCGAGATTTGCATGCTCACCCCGAATTGGGCTTCGAGGAGGTCAGGACGGCAGGCATCGTCGCCGACCTGCTGACGAGCTACGGGGTGGAGGTCCATCGCGGTATCGGCAAGACCGGCGTCGTGGGGGTGATTCGTGGTAAGTCCACGGGTAGCGGTCGCATGGTCGGCCTACGTGCCGATATGGACGCACTGCCCATGACCGAGGACAACACCTTCAGTTACCGATCAACCAAGACCGGGCTGATGCATGGCTGCGGCCATGATGGGCATACCACGATGCTGGTCGGCGCCGCCCGCTACCTTGCACACTCGCGCAACTTCGATGGCACGGTGGTGTTGATTTTCCAACCCGCAGAGGAAGGACGAGGCGGTGCCCGCGCCATGCTGGAAGACGGATTGTTCGATACTTTTCCGTGCGATGAGATCTATGCCCAACACAACTGGCCTGGATTGCCAGAGGGAACTATCGGTATCAATCCCGGACCTATGATGGCCGCTGCCGACAGATTCGAAGTGGTCATTACCGGGCGCGGCGGTCATGGCGCGCATCCTTATCAAACCATCGATCCCGTGCTGGTGGCAGGACACACCATCACCGCCTTGCAAAGTATTGTGTCTCGCAACGTCAATCCCTTGGATTCTGCCGTTGTCTCCATTGGCTCGATGCAGGCCGGACATCCCGGCGCAATGAGCGTCATTCCGCGTGAGGCACGCTTGGTGGGTACGGTGCGAACCTTTCGCAAATCGGTGCAGGAAATGGTCGAGTCACGCATGCGCGAGGTGATCGCGGGCGTTGCGAGCGCATTCGGCGCGACGGGTGAGTTGAACTACGAGCGCATCTATCCGGCGACGTTGAATACACCGCATCACGCACACACCGTTGCAGATCTGGCCACCAAGTTGATCGGGCGCGAGCGAGTGGTGCGCGATTTGACGCCTTCCATGGGGTCCGAGGACTTCGCTTTCATGTTGCAGGTCAAGCCGGGCGCCTATTTCCGTCTGGGGCAGGGCGGGGCCGAAAAAGGTTGTGTGCTGCATAATTCACGCTTCGACTTCAACGATGACGTCATCCCGCTGGGAAGTGCCATGTTTTGCGAGCTGGCCGAACGTGCGCTGTCGTTGTCCGCTCCTTCTGCCCCGACTTCTCCTTCGATCTCATGACCTCTGCTACGTCCCTTACGCTGACCCGTCCCGACGACTGGCACCTTCACCTGCGCGATGGCGCGGCATTGCAGGCCGTCGTGGCCGACTCGGCACATCAGTTTCAGCGTGCGATCGTCATGCCCAATCTGCGGCCCCCGGTCACCACGACCGAATTGGCGCTGGCTTATCGCGATCGCATTATCGACGCGTTGAGTACTCATGGCTTGTCGGCAGAGACGTTTCAACCATTGATGACGCTGTATCTCACCGACAATACCTCGGCCGAGGAGATTCGTCGGGCGCATGCTTCGGGCGGTGTATTCGCCGTCAAACTGTATCCAGCCGGCGCGACCACCAATTCGGATGCAGGTGTATCAGATTTGCTCAAGCATTGCACCGGGGCGCTGGAAGCGCTGCAAGCCTGTGGCATGCCTTTACTGGTGCATGGCGAGGTGACCGATCCGTCTATCGATCTGTTCGATCGCGAGGCGGTCTTCATAGATCGTGTGATGATTCCCTTGCGTCGGGCGTTCCCGGCCTTGAGGGTCGTTTTCGAGCATCTGACGACCAAGGAGGGTGTGGATTACGTGCGCGACGCCGAAGGTCCGATTGGTGCGACGCTGACGCCACAGCATTTGCTGTACAACCGCAATGCGTTGTTCACAGGCGGCATGCGTCCGCACTGGTATTGCTTGCCCGTGCTCAAGCGGGAGACGCATCGCGTGGCTTTGGTCGAGGCAGCGACGAGCGGCAATCCGCGATTTTTCCTGGGCACCGACAGCGCTCCGCACGCTCGCGGCTTGAAGGAACATGCTTGCGGTTGCGCGGGGTGCTATACGGGTGTCCACGCTATGGCGTTGTACGCGACGCTTTTCGATCGCATGGGTAAGTTGGACCGCCTGGAGGGTTTTGCCAGCCACTTTGGCGCCGATTTCTACGGCTTGCCGCGTAATGGCGGAACGCTGACGCTGGTGCGCGAGCCTTACACCATCCCCGAAGAAGTGCCGTTTGGTAATACCACGCTGGTGCCTTTGGCCGCTGGCGAAACGCTGCCTTGGCGTTGCGATTTTCAGCGCGAAGAGGCCGTGTCGTCGCTCGATCCGCTGAATTGGCTGAACGACGATAACGCGGACGATTGAGCGCCAAGTCGATAGCCTTAGGCTGCGGCCAAGCGCAGGATCGGCTATGCCTGCGACCATCCCCCTTAGCGCACCTATGGATATGGCGCTGATGGTACTTGGCAACTTGGCGCGAAGCATTTACCTTGCCAAGTGCCATGCGTTTAAGCACCGTCGCGTTTGGCTTCGAGCTTTTCCCATTTCGAGAACAGCTCCTCCAGTTCGGCTTGTAGCTTGGCCAAGGTCTGGTTTATTTTCTCGACTTCGTCCGGCGAGTCGCGATAAATCATGCCGTCCGACAGCAGCGCGGTTTGCTCCGCTTGCTGTGCTTCGATGCGGGCGATTTGCTCGGGCAACTCATCCAAGGCTTTTTGTTCCCACGGTGCGAGACGTGATTTCGCTTTCCCCGCCGCAGTTGTCGCTGCTGTGATCGATGACGGATTAGGCTGAATAGCCGATGCCTTACTGGCCTGCGTCGTCTGTGCGGTCGACGCGTGGGCCGGGGCACCTATCGCTGCGTCAGCCGCTTGAATGTCCAAGTCGCCATTATCCTCACACCCCGAATAATGATCGATAGGTGCCGGTGCGCAGGGCCGTTGGGCGACCCAGTCGTCGTAGCCGCCTACATAGTCTTTCCATGCTCCTCCGCCTTCATAGGCGATAGTCTGAGTCACGACGTTATCCAGAAACGAACGATCGTGACTGACCAGCAAGACTGTGCCCGCGTAGTCCTGTAGCAGCGACTCCAGCAATTCGAGCGTTTCGATGTCGAGGTCGTTGGTCGGTTCGTCCATGACCAGGACGTTGGCAGGGCGAGCGAACAGCCGTGCAAGCAGCAGCCGCGCACGTTCGCCCCCCGACAGGCTGCTGACCGGCGAGTTGGCGCGTGCGGGCGAGAACAGAAAGTCGCCCAAATAGCTTTTGACATGCTTGCGCTCGCCACCGATCTCGACCCATTCGCTGCCCGGGCTGATGACGTCTACCAAGGAGGCACGCTCGTCCAATTGACCGCGCATCTGATCGAAATAGGCCACGCTGACGTTGGTGCCCATGCGCGTGGTGCCGCTATCGGGTGCCAGTTCGCCCAAAATCAATTTGAGCAGCGTGGTCTTGCCCGCGCCGTTGGGGCCGACCAAGCCGATGCGATCGCCGCGAAAGATCGTGGTGCTGTAGTCTTTCACGACGCTACGAGTGCCGAAGGCTTTGGAGACCTCTTTGAGTTCGGCCACCAGCTTGCCCGATTTGGCACCTTGCGACAGCGCCAAGGAGACGTTGCCCACACGCTCACGGCGCTCGGCACGCTCGACCCGCAGTTGTTCCAAACGACGTACCCGGCCTTCGTTGCGAGTGCGCCGGGCTTCCACGCCCTTGCGAATCCATACTTCTTCCTGAGCCAGGAGCTTGTCGAAGCGCGCTTGTTCGAGGCGCTCGCTTTCCAGCCACTGGGCTTTGCGAACTTGCCACTGGCTGAAGTTGCCTGGGAAGCTGAGCAAACGCCCGCGATCGAGTTCGACGATGCGCGTGGCGACGGCATCCAGGAAGCGGCGATCGTGGGTAATGATGACCGCCGCACCACGCCAGTTGAGCAGCATGCTTTCCAGCCAGGCGATGCCGTCGAAGTCCAGATGGTTGGTGGGCTCGTCCAGCAGCAGCAGATCGGGCTCGGACACCAGGGCGCGCGCCAGGGCTACCCGCTTGCGCGTGCCGCCGGACAGTCCAGCGATCAGGGCGTCGGGATTCAAACCCAGTTTTTCGATTGCTGAATTGGTTCGGGCCGGCCGCGACCAATCTTCTTCCTCGAGTGCATTGCCGCAGATCACGTCGAATACCGTGGCCGTTTCGTCGAGCTCGGGCTCTTGCTCGACGGTGGCGATACGGACACCCGAGCGGCGGATGATTTCGCCATCATCCGGGTGGGCGCGTCCATCCAGCAGGCGCAGCATGGACGACTTGCCTGCGCCATTGCGGCCGATCAGGCCGATGCGTTCGTCAGACTGCAACGCGAAATCGGCGTGATCCAGTAGCGGGTGGTGGCCAAAAGCCAGTTGAACTTGCGAAAAAGTGATGAGGTTGGAAGCCATGGCCCAGTATGTTTGATGCGGTCAACCGCTATTGTCGCACTCTGGATTAAAATGCCGTTTGCGGGGCAAGCTGGGCAGTCGCGGTGCATCGGCATCGAGGAAGGTCCGGACTGCACAGGACAGGGTAGCGGCTAACGGCCGTCCAGGAGCCTCGTCGGCGTAAGCCGGCGGATCTCCTGAGGAATAGGGCCACAGAGACGAGTCTGCGGCGCGGGCCAGGCACCATGGCGTGCAGGGCACTGCTACGGCCACTCCGTAGTGTGCGTTGGCATCATGCCAACGTGGCGCAGCAGGGTGAAACGCGGCAACCTCTATCCGGAGCAACACCAAATAGGCGTGCGCTTGGTTTTCGGGCCAAAAGGGCGGTCCGCCCGAGCACGCGGGTAGGTGGCTAGATCGCGCCAGCAATGGCGCGGCCAGATGAATGATTGCCCGCCGGGGTCACCCGGCGTACAGGATCCGGCCTATAGGCTTGCCCCGCATTTCTTCGTTCGTGCCCGACGCGGCTGAACGCGGGCTGAAAATCGCCCATCTCCTCTTAAATTCCCACAGAAAGTAATAAGCGTGACAGAGCTGATCAGTCGACTTTTGAGGTTGTACATTCGGTATGTCACGCAAGCTGATGATTTTTCGGCATCTTTTGTTCTCGGTGTTTCTTGAGAAGTGCCCTAAGTCCTTGTTGTGATTGAAAAAAATGGGAACGTCGCTTGACCGGCTATAGCCATTGCCGTAGAGTGGGAAAAAGTAGGATTTTGTGCAAATAAGTGGGGTCAATCGACGTGTTTCAGGGACGCAGCGCACTTACGCTGGATGCTAAAGGGAGGGTCTCCATACCCACCCGGCATCGCGACGCGCTCGTTTCGCAGGCTGAAGGCCGTCTGACATTGACCCGCCACCCCGATGGCTGCTTGCTGATGTACCCCCGCAGCGAGTGGGAAAAGAAGCGCGAGCAAATCGTCGCTTTTCCCATGTCGATGCGTGCGTTGCAGCGCTTGCTGTTGGGGAGCGCCCAGGATGTCGAGCTCGATAGTTCGGGCCGCATTCTGGTGGCGCCAGAGCTGCGTGCCGCGGCAGGAATGTCGCGCGACGCGGTGATGATGGGAATGGGTGCACATTTCGAGCTGTGGGATGCCGATGCCTTGGCCAGCCGCGAAGCGGAAGATCTGGCTAAAGGCATGCCGGATGTGTTGAACGAATTCTCTTTCTAAAAAGCGCGGGACATGAGTTTTGAACATCGGCCCGTGCTGCTGGCGCCGACGGTGGATGCCTTGGTGAATCCATCGTTCGGCGTTCGCGACGGTGCTCGCCGCGCCGGTCGTGTTGCAACCGAGGGCGAGGCGCAGGCCCCGCGCACTGACGGCATATTTGTCGACGGTACGTTTGGCCGGGGTGGTCATAGCCGGGCGTTGCTTGCCCGTCTGGGGCCCGACGCGCGACTGGTGGTGTTCGACAAGGATCCGCAGGCGATCGCGGTGGCGCAGGCACTGGCCAGCACTGATCGTCGAGTGAGTGTGGTGCATGATGGTTTTGCCACGATCGCGGAAGCCTTGGATGGTTTAGGCATCGGGCAGATCGACGGGGCCATGTTTGATCTGGGCGTGTCGTCGCCACAATTGGACGATGCCCAGCGAGGTTTTTCATTCATGCGCGATGGTCCTCTGGACATGCGTATGGACACGACGCGCGGCCTGACGGTCGCGCAATGGCTGGCGCAAGCCAGTGTGGATGACATGCGGGAGGTCATAGCGAGCTATGGCGAAGAACGGTTTGCTTTTCAGATTGCAAAAACGATTGCAGCTCGCCGCGCAGAACGGGCGATCGACACCACGCTCGAGCTTGCCGAGCTCGTCGCCAGTGCCGTCCGCACGCGCGAAAAGGGGCAGCATCCGGCCACACGCACCTTTCAGGCTCTACGGATTTACATCAATCGCGAACTCGAAGAGCTCGCTGTCGCCCTCGCGGCAACTGTAGAGCGACTGGCTCCCAAGGGAAGGTTGGCGGTGATCAGCTTTCATTCGCTCGAAGACCGTATGGTCAAGCAGTGCATCGTTGCCGCAGCGCGCCCCGCTGCGGCTTTGGCGCGGCTGCCTCTGCGAGAAAGCGAAATGCCACAGCCGGTGTTGCGTGCTTTGGGGCGCGTCCAGGCCGATGACGAAGAAGTGGCCGGTAATGCACGCGCTCGTTCGGCAGTGCTGCGCGTGGCAGAACGAACCGACACGCCGTTGGGTACCGACGGAGCCCGCAGTTATGTGAACGCAGGCCAGGTGCCGGGCGAAGCGGTTGCCACGCCGGCACGTCGCGGCAAGTCCGCTGGCCGCCGGCCTAAGGGAGGCGTCTGAAATGGGGCGCTTGAGCATCTTCGCGGCATTGTTGTTGATGTTGTCGGCGATTTCGCTGGTGACCGCACGCTATCAGTCGCGGCAGTTGTTCATCGAGTATGAACGCACCCTGGCTCAGGCCCGTGAGTTCGAAACGGGTTGGCGAAGGTTGCAATTAGACCGCGCTGAATATGCCGCCAACTCGCGAGTCGACGGTGCTGCCAGTAGTCTTGCCATGGTCGGCATCGTTCCAGAGCGCACGCTTTATCTTAATTTGCCCGCCGGGGTGAAACGATGAAGCGAGTGCCGTTCTTCGATAACCCCATGTTGCGCGTCCAGCTTCCGAGCTGGCGTTCGCGTTTGGTGCTGGTACTGATTCTTCTGGGATTCGTCACGCTGGTCGGACGCGCCATGTTTTTACAGGGATTTTCACGGGACTTTCTTCAGCAACAGGGCGAACGCCGCTACGAACGAACGATTCCGCTGGCCGCCATGCGTGGCAAGATTCTCGATCGCAATGGCGTGGTGCTGGCCTCCAGCGTCCCGGCCCGGGGCGTTTTTGCCATTCCGGAAGATCTCAAGAAGGCCGACGAGGGCCAGATGAAAGCGCTGGCCCAGGCGCTGGGGCTGTCGCTGGCCGATATGCGCAGTCGTATCGACGACGACAAGAACTTCGTCTATCTCAAGCGTCAGGTGTCGTCCGATGTGGGCGATCAGATCAAGGCATTGAACGTTCCGGGCATCCATCAATTGCCCGAAAATCGCCGCTTCTACCCGGATGGCGCGGTAATGGGCCACGTGGTGGGTTTCACCAACATCGAAGATCGTGGCCAAGAGGGCGTCGAACTCACGTTCAACGATCAGCTGTCGGGCACGCCGGGTAGTCGCCGGGTCATTCGCGATCGTTTGGGACGTGTAATCGAGGATGTGCAGGCGATCGTGCCGCCCGTCGATGGCCGCGACTTGCGCCTGTCCATCGATACTCGATTGCAGTTCGTAGTCTATAAGGCGCTGCAAGACGCGCTGGAAGAGCATGGCGCGCGTGCGGGCGCAGCTTTGGTGCTGGATGTGCGCAATGGCGAGATTCTGGCGTTGGCCAACTTGCCAACCTTCGATCCGAACCGACGCGAGACGTTTCAGACCAAGCTGCTGCGCAATATCGCCATTACCGATACGTTCGAACCTGGCTCCATCATGAAGCCGTTAACGGCCGCACTGGCCCTGGATTTGGGGCGCATCACGCCGGCGACGATGTTCGAGACGGGTAACGGCAAGTTCCGCTACCAAGGCTCGACCATCAGCGATGTGAGCCGTAACGGCACCATCGGCGTGGCCGACGTATTGCGCCGCTCCAGCAATATCGGCATGACCATGATTTCCGAACGTCTGGCTTCGCGCGAGATGTGGGATCGATTCACCGAGTTGGGCCTGGGATCCGCACCGCAACTGGGCTTTCCTGGTGCTGCACCCGGGCGCCTGCGTCCGTGGGAGCGCTGGCGTTTGATCGAAAAGGCGACCATGGCGTATGGCTATGGTTTGTCGGTGTCACTGCTACAAATGGCGCGGACCTATACGGTATTTGCCCGTGAAGGCGATATGGTGTCGCTCAGTCTGGTCAAGCGCGATAGCGAGCCGACCAGCGTGCGGGTCTATCCCCCCAAGGTCGCCCTGATGGTGCGCAGCATGCTCGAAGCGGCTGCGGGTCCGGATGGTGCCAAGCGCGCTCAGGTTCAAGGTTATCGCGTCGCAGGCAAGAGCGGCACGGCACGCAAGATCGTCGACGGAAAGTACAGCACGCAACGTTATCGCAGCTCGTTCGTCGGATTCGCGCCGGTGTCGGACCCGCGCATCGTCGTGGCGGTGTCCATCGACGAGCCGCAGAAGGGTGCGTATTACGGCGGGGCCGTCGCTGCGCCGGTGTTTTCGCGGATCGTGGGTGGCAGCCTGCGCGTGATGGGTGTGAAGCCCGATGCGCCGTTCGAGTCGACAATCGTTGCCCAGGGGCAAGAGGGGCAACCATGAGCATGACGGCATCGGACATCCTCGATTGGCTGCGCGCCCGGGTGGCTGGGCAGGCCGATCTGCACCTGGATTCGCGTGCCGTGCATGCGGGCGATGTCTATGTGGCCGTGCCCGGTGCCAACCGGCACGGCAGTGCGTTTATCGCTCAAGCGGTCGAGCGCGGCGCTGTCGCCGTGCTGTGCGACGACGGGGCAGAACTTCTTGGCGATACTGGCGTGCCCATGCTGCGCGTGCCGAATCTTCAGCGCGTGCTGGGCGCGGTGGGCGACCGGTGGTACGGGCAGCCATCGGCGGCCTTGAGCGTCATCGCCACCACAGGCACCAACGGCAAGACGTCCGTGAGCCAGTGGGTGGTGCAAGCCTTGACCTCCGTGGGCAAGCCTTGTGCAGCGATCGGCACCTTGGGCGTGGTCTGGCCCGACGGCCGACGAGAAACCGGTGCGCTGACCACGCCGGACGTGCTCAGCATGCATCGCACGCTGGCTCGTTTGCGCGATGCCGGTGCCGAGGTCGTAGCGATCGAAGCCTCTTCTATCGGTATCGTGCAGGGGCGCCTGGATGGTGTGCGAATCGCGCTGGCAGGATTCACCAATCTGTCGCGCGATCATCTGGACTTCCATGGCGATATGGCCGCCTACGAAACCGCGAAAGCGCGCCTGTTCGCCTGGCCAGGCTTGAGCGCGGCGATCGTCAACGTGGATGACGCCGCAGGCGCTCGCCTGGCTCACACAGTGCCTTCGGCGGCGACTTATTCGCTGGACGCTGCGAGCGATGCGACGATTCGTGCGCGTGATGTGGGGACCACTGCCACTGGTCAGACCTTCACACTGGTCTTGCCGGGTGGTGAGGCGCGCGTCGTCACCGCCCTACTGGGCCTGCATAACGTTCAGAATATGCTGCTGGTGGCCGGTGTCCTGCACCAGTTGGGCTGGTCGGTGGCGCATGTTGCGCGCGCCCTGGCGGCTTTGGTGGCGGTGGAAGGTCGCCTGGAAGTGGTGGCGCCGCTGCCGGTCGAGCCTGCCGTCGATACTGCCGTGTTGCCGCTGCCGGTCGTCGATTACGCCCACACACCCGATGCGTTGATGCGCGCCTTGCAAGCCTTGCGTCCAGTGGCCGATGCGCGGGGTGGGCGCCTGGTGTGCGTGTTTGGATGCGGCGGCGATCGAGACCCCGGCAAGCGTGCGCAAATGGGCCGTATCGCCGGAGAGTGGGCCGACGCATTGGTCATCACCAGCGACAATCCGCGCTCGGAGTCGCCGAACGCGATCATCGATCAAATCGCGGAAGGCGTCGGCATGCGTGCCGACGTGACCATCGAACCGGACCGGGCGCTGGCGATCCTTGGGACGCTGTGGCGTGCCGGCGTGCAGGATGTCGTCCTGTTAGCGGGTAAGGGGCACGAGACTTACCAGGAAATCGCGGGCGAGCGCATGCCCTTCGACGACCGTGAGTGGGCGCGGCTGGCAATGCTGCTGCCGACGGTTTCGGCCGTGAGTACCGACACCCGCAAGATTGGCGCAGGCGAGTTGTTCGTCGCGCTGACCGGACCGAATTTCGATGGCCATGCCTATCTGGATCAGGCAGCGCAGTCAGGTGCGTGCGCTGCCGTGGTCGCGCACGCAACGCCCAGCAGTTTGCCGCAAGTCGTTCTGGGACCCACGGGCGCAGCATTGCTGCGCATGGGAATGGCGTGGCGTCAGCGTTTCGATTTGCCTGTCATCGCTGTTGCGGGCAGCAATGGCAAGACCACCACGAAAGAGATGGTGGCTTCGGTGTTGGCCGAGTGGCTGGGCACTGGCCAAAGCCTCGCGACGGCGGGCAATTTGAACAATGAGATCGGCGTGCCGCTCACGTTGCTTCGTTTGCGTGCACAGCATCGTGCTGCGGTGTTCGAGGTCGGCATGAATCATCCGGGCGAGATCGCGGTGTTGGCTGCGGCAACACAGGCCACAGTGGCTTTGGTAACCAACGCCCAGCGTGAGCATCAAGAGTTCATGCATTCGGTCGAGGCTGTTGCGCTCGAGAACGGTGCGGTGTTCGAAGCGTTGCCGACCCATGGCGTGGCCGTGTATCCGAGAGACGATGCACACGCGACCATCTGGGACGGGCAGGCCGCGCGTGCCGATGCGCGACGCAGCACTTTCAGTGCGGGCGGCGACGTTTATGCCGAGCATGTGCAGCCTAGCGATGCCGGCACGCGCTTCCGCTTGATCTCGCCCTCTGGCGAATCGGATGTGCACTTGCAAGTGGCGGGTGAGCACAATGTGCGCAATGCGTTGGCGGCCACGGCGGCCTGCCTGGCTGCGGGCGCTCCGTTGCACATCATCGTGCGCGGCCTGGAGGCGTTTCAGGCCGTGGCAGGTCGCTTGCAGCAGCAGCGTCTGGCAGACGGCACTTGGCTGGTGGACGATACCTACAACGCCAATCCGGATTCGGTGCGTGCGGCGATCGATGTGCTGGGCCGTCTACCCGGACCGCGTGTGCTGGTGTTGGGTGATATTGGCGAGGTGGGCGACAACGGCCCTGCCATGCACGAAGAAGTGGGTGCCTATGCGCGCGCGCAAGGCATTGAAGTGTTATTGACGATGGGCCAGGCCAGTGTGGCTGCCGCTCAGGCATTCGGGGCGCCTGCTCGCGCCTGCGACTCGGTCGATGAGGTCATGGTGGCGTTGCGCGAGGCGCGACCCACGAGTGTTTTGGTGAAGGGATCGCGCTTCATGCGTATGGAACGAGTCGTGAAAGAAATGCTTGGGAGCGGACATGCTGCTTGAGATCGCCCGTTGGCTGTCCGCCGATATCCGCACCCTGGCGGTGCTGGACTACATTACGACGCGCGCAGTGTTTGCGTGCGCGACCGCATTGCTGATCGGCCTGGTGGCCGGGCCGCACGTGATCCGCAAGCTCACCGAATTGAAGATCGGTCAGGCCGTGCGTGCTTACGGTCCTGAAACGCATCTGGTGAAGACGGGCACGCCGACCATGGGTGGCGCGCTGATTTTGATCTCGATCGGAATCAGCACGGTATTGTGGGCCGATTGGAGCAACCGCTTTGTCTGGGTCGTGTTGTTGGTGACTTTCGGCTTCGGCGCGATCGGCTGGATCGATGACTACCGCAAGGTGGTGCATCGCGATCCCGAAGGAATGCCGGCACGGCAGAAGTTTTTCTGGCAGGCCACGATCGGGCTGGTCGCGGCGGTCTATCTGGCGTTCGCCGTGTCGGCACCCGCCAACACCGATCTGTGGCCGCTGTTCCGGGACTGGGTGTTGAGTGGCTTTTCGATGCCTCTGCCGCAACGCGCCGACTTGATCGTCCCGTTCTTCAAGACCGTCAGCTATCCCTTGGGCGTGTTTGGCTTCGTTGCATTGACCTGGGCCGTGATCGTGGGTACCAGCAACGCCGTCAATCTGACCGACGGCTTGGATGGGCTGGCGATCATGCCGACCGTGATGGTGGGCAGCGCCTTGGGTGTGTTTGCCTATGTAGTCGGCCGCGCCGACTATTCGAAGTATTTTCTGTTTCCCTATATTCCCGGCGCGTCGGAGCTGATGGTGCTGTGCGCGGCATTGGCTGGTGCGGGTCTCGCATTTCTGTGGTTCAACGCGTATCCCGCGCAGGTGTTCATGGGTGACGTTGGCGCGCTGGCCTTGGGCGGTGCATTGGGCACGATCGCGGTCATTGCCCGCCAGGAAATCGTGCTGTTCATCATGGGCGGCGTGTTCGTGGTCGAGACGCTGTCGGTGATGATCCAGGTGACGTGGTTCCGCTACACCAAGCGCAAATATGGGCAGGGCCGTCGCATCTTTCGAATGGCACCTCTGCATCACCACTTTGAAGTCGGCGGCTGGAAAGAGACCCAGGTCGTCGTTCGGTTCTGGATCATCAGCATGATGCTGGTGCTGATCGGTCTGTCGACTTTGAAGCTGCGATGATGACGACCACCGACCATCCGATTTGCGCGAATGCGCGAGTGCTGATCCTTGGGATAGGCGAGACCGGGGCGGCCGCCGCTCGCTGGTGCGCGCGCCAAGGCTTGGCGCTGCGGGTGGCCGATACGCGCGAACAGCCGCCAGGTATCGATGGCTTGCGCGGGCAATTGCCAGCCGACACCGAGTATCGGCTGGGCGCGGATGCGTTTCATGCCGACGCCCTCGAAGGCGTCGGCCAACTGGTGCTCAGTCCTGGTTTGGCCCCCAACGCGACGCCGACGCGCGAGTTGCTGGCCGAGGCGCAAGCTCGCCAGATCGAGGTCGTGGGCGAGATCGAGCTGTTCGCCCGGGCCTTGGAATCATTGGCTCGAGAGGGGTATGCCCCCAAGGTGCTGGCCATTACGGGCACGAATGGCAAGACGACGGTCACGGCGCTGACTCGGCTGATGGTCGAGTCGGCGGGTCTGCGTGCCTGCGCTGCGGGCAATATCAGCCCCGCAGCGCTGACGGCTTTGATGGATGCGCAGGATGCAGGTGCCTTGCCCGATGTCTGGGTGATCGAGCTCTCCAGCTTTCAACTCGAAACCACGTCCAGCCTGCGACCTGCTGCGGCGGTGGTATTGAACATCAGTCAGGATCATCTGGACTGGCATGGCGACGCGGCGGCCTATGCGAATGCAAAAGCCCGCATTTATCGTCAAGCCGATATCTTGTTGGTCAATCGCGACGACGCCGAGGTGCTCGCGATGGTGCCCGGCCTGGCCGGATTGAACGTGCGATCTTTTGGACGCGACGCGCCCGAGCTGGTGGGCGATGTCGGTCTGGTCGATGGCGACGCCATGGCATGGTTGGCGGCGGCAGAACCCACCGAACTGGACGAGCCCGCAGCACCGGTACGCCGCAAGAAGAATGCGCCCGAGCCGACTCGATCGGCGGGCCGTCTGTCACGGCTGATGCCCGTCGATGCCTTGCGCCTGCGTGGCATGCATAACGCCACCAATGTACTGGCCGCGCTGGCATTGGCACGCGCCCTGGATCTGGGGTGGGGGCCGCTGCTGCGCGCCGCGCGCGACTACTCGGGCGAGCCGCATCGTGCTGCCTTTGTTCGGTCGGTGGCTGGCATCGATTTCATCGACGACAGCAAGGGCACGAACGTCGGTGCCACGGTGGCCGCGCTGGAAGGCATGGGCCAGCGGGTCGTGCTGATCGCAGGCGGTCTGGGTAAAGGGCAGGACTTCTCGCCATTGGCCCAGGCCGTGACCCGGTACGCGCGCGCCGTCGTGTTGATCGGTCAGGATGCCTCGCTGATCGAACGTGCCTTGAGCCAGAGCGGCGTCGAGGTCGTGCAAGCCAGCGACATGGATGCGGCGGTCGGTCGTGCGAACGCATTGGCCCAACCCGGCGACACGGTCCTGTTGTCGCCCGCGTGCGCCAGCATGGATATGTTCAAGAACTACGGTCATCGCGGTCAGGCATTCGTCGCCGCCGTGCAATCGCTGGCGCTGGATCAGGGAGAGGTGGCATGAGCCTGTTCGCCGACCTGACCGGTAGCCTGAACGCCGTGCGCCCGGGGCGCACTCGGATGCGCAACGTCGATCTGGCGCTGGTGGTGGCTAGCACCACCTTGCTGCTGTTGGGTTTGCTGATGGTGTATTCGGCATCTATCGGCTTGGCCGATGGTCCGCGTTATGCCGCTTACGGTCGCTACTATTTCGTGATTCGTCATGGCGTGTTCATGGCGGCTGGCGTCGTGGCTGCCGCCGTCGCGCTGACGATTCCCATGCGGATGTGGCAACAGCTGGCGACGCCTCTCTTTATCGCCAGCCTGGTGTTGTTGGTGGCGGTGCTCATTCCAGGTATCGGTCGCGAGGTCAACGGCGCCCATCGCTGGATCGGTATCGGTCCGATCAACATGCAGCCGTCCGAGCTGATGAAACTGGCCGCCGTACTGGTGGCCGCACAATACACCGTTCGCAAGCAAGAGCATATGCAAAGCTTCTTGCGCGGGTTCATGCCCATGGCGGTCGGGCTGGGCGCGGTCGGCATGTTGCTACTGCTCGAACCCGATCTGGGGGCGTTCATGGTGATCGTCGCCATCGCCATCGGCATCCTGTTCGTGGGCGGCATCAACGGTAAGTACTTCAGCATGCTGCTGGGCGTGCTGTTGAGCACGTTTTTGCTGTTGATCTGGTTGTCGCCCTGGCGTCGTGCGCGCTTGTTCGCCTACCTCGATCCCTGGGATGACGCGAATGCCTATGGCAGCGCCTATCAACTCTCGCACTCTCTGATTGCCTTGGGTCGAGGCGAATGGTTTGGCGTCGGCCTGGGCGCGAGCGTCGAGAAATTGCATTATTTGCCCGAGGCGCATACCGACTTTCTGATGGCCGTCGTCGGCGAAGAGTTGGGATTCGTCGGCGTAACGGCGGTCGTGCTGCTGTTCGCGATCATCATCTCGCGCGCGTTCGATATCGGTCGTCAGGCGATTGCCATGGAGCGCACCTTCTCCGGACTGGTCGCCCAGGGCGTGGCGATGTGGTTCGGTGTCCAGGCGTTCATCAACATCGGCGTGTGCCTGGGGCTGTTGCCGACCAAGGGCTTGACCTTGCCTCTGATGAGCTACGGTGGCTCGGGCATCGTCATGAACTTGTGCGCGTTGGCGATCCTGCTGCGGGTCGATATCGAGAACCGTATCCTGATGCGTGGAGGCCGGGTATGAGCGGTCGACACATTCTTATCATGGCAGGCGGCACCGGTGGGCACATCATGCCCGGACTGGCCGTGGCCGATGTCCTGCGTTCGCGTGGCTGGAAAGTGACGTGGCTGGGCAATCCCGACAAGATGGAAGGTCGTCTTGTCCCGCCTCGTGGCTATACGCTCGCGCCGCTGGCATTCCAGGGCGTACGCGGTAAAGGCGCGAGCGCATTGCTCAAATTGCCTTTGCGTCTGGCGTCGGCGCTGTCGGTGACCTGGAAACACTTCAATCGGGTGCGTCCCGATGTGGTGCTGGGCATGGGGGGCTATGTCGCGTTCCCCGGCGGCGTGGTCGCACGTCTGCGCGGCGTTCCGCTAGTGGTGCACGAGCAGAATGCCGTGGCAGGTACCGCCAATCGTACGCTTGCGCGCATGGCGCGAGCCGTGCTGACCGGTTTCCCCGACGTGTTGGCCCGTGGCCGTCATGTGGGCAATCCGGTGCGTCGCGACGTCTGCCTGCTGGCCGAGCCGGCCCAACGCTATGCCGCTCGCCAGGGCGCTTTGCGCGTGTTGGTGGTGGGGGGCAGCCTGGGGGCGCAGATACTGAACACCGTGGTGCCGCAGGCGCTGGGACTGTTGCCGGAAGGACAGCGGCCTGTCGTCACGCATCAGTCGGGCGAGCAGCATATCGATAGCTTGCGCGCCGCCTACACCGCCGCGGGCGCGACGGCCGAGTGCCTGCCATTCATTACCGACATGGCGCAAGCCCTGGGTCAAGCCGATGTCGTGATTTGCCGTGCGGGGGCCATGACGGTCGCCGAAGTGGCCGCCGCAGGTGTGGCGGCCGTGTTCGTGCCCTTGCCACACGCCATCGACGATCATCAAAACGCCAATGCCGCTTACCTGAGCGATGCTCAAGCGGCGTGGCGTCAGCCGCAATCCGAATTCACCGCGCAGTGGTTGGCCGACTGGCTGGCTGCCGCCACGCGCGAACAACTGGCCGCCGTTGCCGTGCGGGCGCGTGCCCGGGCACGTACGGATTCGGCCGATCTGATCGCCGATGTGTGCGAACGTACGCTCGGTGGGGAAAAATGAAGCATCGCATCCAACACATTCACTTTGTCGGCATCGGCGGCTCGGGTATGAGCGGCATTGCCGAAGTCCTGCATAACCTGGGCTATCGGGTCAGCGGGTCGGATCTGGCCGAGTCGACCGTCACCCGTCGATTGGCCGAATTGGGCTGCCAGATCATGCTGGGGCACGATGCGGCGAACATCCTGGGCGCATCGGCCATCGTGACATCGACGGCAGTCGCGGGCAACAATCCGGAAGTGATCGCCGCCCGTGCGGCTCGCATTCCCGTGGTGCCTCGTGCGCTGATGCTGGCCGAACTGATGCGCTTGAAGCGCGGTATCGCCGTGGCTGGTACGCATGGCAAAACCACCACCACCAGTCTGGTGGCCAGCATTCTGGCCGCAGGCGGTCTGGACCCCACTTTCGTCATTGGCGGTCGATTGAACTCGGCCGGTGCGAATGCGCGGCTGGGTTCGGGCGAATTCATCGTGGTCGAGGCCGACGAGTCGGATGCCTCGTTTTTGAATCTGCTGCCGGTGATGGCGGTGATCACCAATATCGACGCCGACCATATGGATACGTATGGCCACGATGTCGCCCGCCTGAAAAGTGCCTTCATCGAGTTCACGCAGAAGATGCCGTTTTACGGCAGCGCAGTGCTATGCATGGACGACGCCAACGTTCGAGAAATCATGCCGTTCGTCTCGCGGCCCATCACGACCTATGGGTTGACGCCCGAAGCACAGATTCATGGCTACGACGTCGTGGCGCATGGTACCCGGATGCGCTTCAAGGTGGCGCGTCGGGATCGTGAGTTGCAGCTGCCGGTGCTCGACATCGAGTTGGCCTTGCCGGGCCTGCACAACGTGCGCAATGCCTTGGCCGCTATCGCTGTCGCGACCGAGCTGGGCGTGGCCGATGCCGATATCCAATCGGCCTTGGCTTCGTTCACGGGCGTGGGCCGACGTTTCTCGCATGTGGGCGATTTCGCGGTGCCCGCAGGCCATGGCACAGGCACGTTCACGGTCATCGACGATTACGGTCATCATCCGGTCGAGATGGCCGCGACGCTGGCTGCCGCTCGCGGTGCATGGAGCGATCGCCGTATCGTGCTGGCTTTTCAGCCGCACCGGTATACGCGAACCCGTGATTGCTTCGAGGACTTCGTGGCCGTACTGGGATTGGCCGATGCCGTGTTGCTGACCGAAGTGTATGCCGCAGGCGAAGCGCCTCTCGTGGCCGCCGATGGTCGTGCATTGGCGCGTGCGCTGCGCGTGGCAGGCAAGGTCGAGCCGGTGTTCGTCGAGGATGTCGAAGCTTTGCCGCAGGCCGTGTTGGATTTCGTGCGCGCGGGCGACGTGGTGATATTGATGGGCGCTGGATCGATCAGCAGGGTGCCCGCTAAGATTGGAGCGCTGGCATGACCCTCGATTTCGGCAAAGTAGGCGTGTTGTACGGCGGCAAGTCGGCGGAGCGCGAGGTTTCGTTGATGTCGGGCACCGGCGTGCATGAAGCGCTGATCAGCAAAGGCGTCGATGCGCATTTGTTCGATACGGGCACAAACGACTTGAGCGCGTTGGCGGCAGCCGAGTTCGACCGAGTGTTCATCGCGTTGCATGGCCGCTATGGCGAAGATGGCACGCTGCAAGGCGCGTTGGAACTCTTGGGCATTCCGTATACCGGTAGCGGTCCGACCGCCTCGGCCTTGGTCATGGACAAGATTCTGACCAAGCGGGTGTGGTTGCAGCATGGTTTGCCCACACCGGCCTTCGAGGTTCTGGGCCCCGATAGCATTTTGCGCGAAGTGCCCGATCGGCTCGGGCTGCCCTTGATCATGAAGCCGCCGCGCGAAGGCTCGACGGTGGGCATCACCCGCGTCAATGGCTATTCGGATGTCGCGACGGCCTACGCCGCTGCCGCCGTCTTCGATGACGAGGTGCTGGCCGAACAGTTCATCACGGGTCGCGAATTGACGGTCGCGCTCTTGGGCAAAGGCCCGTCGACGCGCGCGTTCGAGGTGATCGAGATCGTCGCGCCTGGCGGCGATTACGACTACGAGCACAAGTATTTTTCCGACGATACCCAATATCACTGCCCGGCGGATCTGCCTGTCGAGGTCGCGGCGCGCGTTCGTCAGATCGCCGTTCAAGCCTATCGGGTGTTGGGTTGCGAGGGCTGGGGGCGCGCCGATTTCATTCTTGATCGCGACAACCGCCCGTGGCTGCTTGAAATGAATACCTCGCCTGGGATGACCAGCCATTCGCTCGTGCCCATGGCGGCTCGCGCGGAGGGCTTGAGCTATGCCGATCTGTGTCTCAACATTTTGTCCGAGGCTGCGTGCAAAGTGCGCGCCCCGGCCCGTAACGCCTGACCAGGACGCCCTGTGTGGAACGACGCCCGATCCATCAACCTGATCGCCAACACGCTAGCCGTGCTGGCAGTGCTCGCCATGGTCGCGGCCGGGTTGATCTGGGTCGGCCAGCGTCCGTACTTCGCCGTGCAGGCCCTGGAGCTGGAGCCGGCACCCGACTCGACGCTGCACTATGTGACGGCGGGCAGTATCCGATCGTCGCTGGCCGGACGCCTGAGTGGCAATTTCTTCACTATCGATCTGGATGCAACGCGTCAGTTGTTCGAGTCGGCGCCCTGGGTGCGTCGGGCGACGGTGCGCCGGGTGTGGCCGGATACCTTGCGTGTCAGCATCGAAGAGCAGCAGCCGCTGGGCCTGTGGAACGACAACCAGATGATCAACACCTGGGGCGAGTCGTTCACGGCGAACACCGGTGCCTTGGACGACGACGTCAGTCTGCCGCAGTTGCGTGGACCCGAGGGTACCGAGTCACTGGTCGTTCAACGCTACGCCGAACTGGCGCGTTGGTTCGCGCCGCTCGATCTGCATGTCACCGAACTCGAACTGAGTGCGCGTTATGCCTGGCGCGCCCATCTGTCGAACGACATGGCATTGGATCTCGGACGCGATCCGGGGGCCGATGCGCCCGACCCGCATGGTTTACCCGGCGCGCTGCCGTTTGCCGCCCGGATCGAACGTTTTGTTCAATTTTTGCCGCCGGCATTGGCCAGGCTCGAAGGCAGGCAGATCCTGCATGCCGACCTGCGCTATCCGAACGGCTTTGCCTTGAAGTTGGCGCCGCTACCGCCGCCCGATCCCAAGGCCAAACCCCATTCAACTCAACACCAGAAGAAACGATAACGCCATGACCCGTGACATCAAGGACCTGATCGTTGCCCTCGATATCGGCACCAGCAAGGTTGTGGCCGTCGTCGCCGAGATCCTGCCCGAGGGCCGCTTCGAAGTGCTGGGCCTAGGCCAGCACGAGTCGCGAGGCATGCGCAAGGGGGTGGTCGTCAACATCGAGACCACCGTCAACTCCATCCAGCGCGCGCTCGAAGAGGCCGAGCTGATGGCCGATTGCAAGATTCGCGACGTGTATACCGGCATCGCCGGCAGCCACATCCGCAGCTTCAATTCCAGCGGCATGGTGGCCGTCAAGGACAAGGAAGTGACCGCGACCGACGTGGGCCGCGTGATCGAGACGGCCAAGGCCGTGAATATTCCGACCGATCAGCAAGTGCTGCACGTGCTGACGCAGGAATTCATCGTCGATGGTCAGGAGGACATTCGCGAGCCGATCGGCATGAGCGGCATTCGTCTCGAAGTGCGCGTGCATATCGTGACGGGCGCCGTGAGCGCCGCGCAGAACATCGTGAAGTGCGTTCGCCGTTGCGGCCTGGAAGTTCAGGATCTGATCTTGCAGCCCCTGGCCTCCAGCCTGGCATGTCTGACTGCCGACGAAAAAGAGCTGGGCGTGGTGCTGGTGGATATCGGCGGTGGCACGACCGACGTCGCCATCTTCACGGGTGGGGCGATCCGTCACACTGCGGTGTTGCCGATCGCCGGCGATCAGATCACCAACGACATCGCGGCGATGTTGCGCACGCCCACGCCCGATGCCGAAGAAATCAAGTTGCGCTATGGCGTGGCCAAGCAGGTGCTGGCCAGCCCCGACGAAACGGTCGAGGTGCCCGGTCTGGGCGATCGCGGCCCGCGTCTGGTGAAGCGTCAAGCGTTTGGCGCGGTGATCGAGCCGCGTGTCGAAGAGTTGTTCTCGCTGGTGCAGCAAGTGGTGCGCGAGTCGGGTTATGAAGATCTGCTGGCCTCCGGTGTGGTGTTGACCGGCGGGACGGCACAGATGCCGGGGATTATCGAACTGGCCGAGGACGTGTTTCTCAAGCCGGTGCGAATGGCGGTGCCCGACTACGACGGAAGCCTGGCCGATGTGATGCGCAATCCGCGCTTCGCCACGGTCATGGGTCTGTTGGCAGAGGCCCGTGTGCAACGCGTGCGGGGCCGCAAGGTCGCGGCGCAAACCGGCAATTTCAAGGGAATTCTCCAACGCATGAAAGAGTGGTTCATGGGTTGAAGAAGGGCAGGGGGAAGAGTTTCAAACCCGTTGCGGGCGGCAAGACCGGCGATGGCTTTGAGGCGCTTTTCAAAGATGGAAAGCGGTAAAGAGATCGTTTTTTTTGAATTCGGACTTGTGAGGGAGTCATCATGATGAATTTCGAGATGTTGGATAACACGACCAAGGGCACAGTCATCAAGGTCGTCGGTGTGGGTGGCGCAGGCGGTAACGCCGTGGCACACATGATTCGTGCAGGTGTGCAAGGCGTCGATTTCATTTGCGCCAACACCGATGCACAGGCACTGGCGGCGACCAATGCTCCGGTGCAAATCCGTCTGGGCCGTACCGGCTTGGGCGCAGGCGCCAAGCCTGAACAGGGTCGAGCATCGGCCGAGACCGCGCGCGAAGAAATTCGCAGCGCCCTGAACGGTGCCCACATGGTGTTCATCACCGCGGGCATGGGCGGCGGCACCGGCACCGGCGCAGGTCCCGTGGTGGCCGAAGTGGCCAAAGAACTGGGCATTCTGACGGTCGGCGTGGTGACCAAGCCGTTCTCGTTCGAGGGCAACAAGCGCTTGAAGATGGCCGAAGACGGGATTGGCGAATTGGCCAAGCACGTGCATTCGTTGATCGTGGTGTTGAACGAGAACCTGTATGACCTGATGGACGAAGACGCCACTCAGGACGAGTGCTTCCGTTCGGCCGACGACATCCTGCACAACGCTTGCGCCGGCATCGCCGAGATCATCAACGTCGAAGGCAACGTGAACGTCGACTTCGAAGACGTGAAGACGATCATGGGCGAACAAGGTCAGGCCATGATGGGCACGGCCTCGGCCAGCGGCGCCGATCGCGCCCGCGTGGCAGCCGAGCAAGCTATCGCTTGCCCGCTGCTCGAAGGCATCGATCTGCATGGCGCCCGCGGTGTGTTGGTAAACATCACCGCCAGCCGTTCGCTGAAGATGCGCGAAACCCGCGAAATCATGGAAACGATCCGTGGCTATGCTTCGGAAGATGCGACCGTGATCTTCGGTACTGCCTACGACGAAGCCATGGGCGAAGCGCTGCGCGTGACGGTCGTGGCAACGGGCCTGGGTCGTGCGGCAGCCGCTGCCGCCGCGCGTCCGCAACTGGTGCAGAACACCGTCGAACTGCTGCGTACCGGCACCGACAACATGCCGGTGGGCCAGAGCCAGGGCGGTGACTACCGTAATCTGGATACGCCGTCGGTGATGCGCAACCCGCGGACGCAGGCATCGGCCCAGGTTCGGGCCTTGGAAAGCTCGGGCATGGACCACTTCGACATTCCTGCTTTTCTGCGTAAGCAAGCGGATTGATCGGATCGAGCGCTTGCGTCATGCTGATGCTGTGACGCAACGATCGATCGTGGCTTTTTAGCCACCTCCCTCCACGCTTCCCAAGGCCACCTCCTTGGGAAGCGGCGGAATGGACGGCCTTGACGTTTCAGATCGTTACTCGGCGATGGCCGTTTGGCATCGGGTTCGTTACAATGGATCTTCGATGCGGCTATACCGCATTCAGACAAAATAAGCCCTCTCAGTGTCGCAGCCTCTCTTTACGGTTGCATGACTCGACCGGAATCGGTCGGCGCTGAAACGAGGCGTGTTGTTTTTTTAAGATTTCGCGATTGCCACCTATGTTCCGTCAACGCACGATCCAGAATTTAGTCCGCACGACCGGCGTCGGTGTCCACTCGGGACGCCGTGTCGAGCTGACCTTGCGTCCGGCACAAGCCAATACCGGCATCGTGTTTCATCGTGTCGATCTGCCCGAAGTGGTCGATTTTCCGGCACAAGCGGCCTTGGTGGGCGATACCCGTCTGGCCACGGTATTGCAAAAAGACGGTGCGCGCGTGTCCACCGTCGAGCATCTGATGTCGGCTCTGGCAGGCTTGGGTATCGACAACCTGCATGTCGATCTGACGGCGGAAGAAGTGCCGATCATGGACGGTAGCGCGGCCACCTTCGTCTACTTGTTGCGTTCGGCTGGCATCGTCGAACAGAACGCGCCGAAGCAGTTCATCAAGGTCACCAAGACCATCGAATATCACGAAGGCGAGGGCAAGCAGGCGCGCTGGGCGCGCCTCGAACCGCATGACGGTTTTGCTCTGGCGTTCTCGATCGACTTTCGCCATCCCGCGATCGACTCGACGGCCAACTTTGCCGAGGTCGACTTCGCCACGCATTCGTACTCGCGCGAAATCGCACGGGCGCGTACCTTTGGCTTCGTCAACGAGGTGGAGGCCTTGCGTGCGATGGGTCTGGCGCGTGGCGGCAGTCTGGACAACGCTATCGTCATGGACGAGTACCGCGTCCTGAATAGCGAAGGCTTGCGCTACGACGACGAGTTCGTCAAACACAAGATTCTGGACGCGATCGGCGACTTGTATATGCTTGGCAAGCCGCTGGTTGCCAAGTATGTGGCGTGCAAGGCGGGGCATTATATGAATAATCAGCTGGCCCGTGCGCTTCTGGCGCAGCAGGACTGCTGGGAAATGGTCAGCTACGACTCCCTGGCGGATGCGCCGGCGGCGTGGCAGCAGGAGTGGGCGACGGCCTGATACCGCCCACGTAGATGGGCGCGCGCTTATCGTGCGCGATGCTTGCGCAAGCGGCTCGCCGGATGACATCATCCGGCGTTTTCGTTTGAACAGGCTATAGTAAGCACCCTGTCGGCGCTCCTCAGGCTGATTTTGCAGTGGGATGAAACAGTTAGGTGGGTTAATCGGCCCGGTGATGGGCCAGCAAGCGGGCCACCGCGTCGGCGAGGGGGCCGGGTTTCAGGGTACGATGCAGGGTCTCGAAAGACGAGAGCGCAGGCGCATCCAGCGGCACGGCTTCTTTGGGCGCACGTACCGATGCGAGATCGAGGCGCTGCAAGCTGGCTTGTACCTTGACCTCGACGGCGGCAATTTGGAAGCCGCGCTCGCTCAGGCTCCGCCCCATGGTGGGACCCAGTTGCCGAAGCTTGGCGGCATGAGCGGGTGTGGGAACGCCGAGTTGCAGCCTTTGGTTATCGAGGGCGAGCACCCGGCACGCCGCAGCCAGCGGGGCCGGTAGTACCGAAGTCAGTGCTTGCTGAATCAGAATATGAAGGCGTACGGTAGCCAATACCCCCGCCGCACGCGTGTCATGGCCAAGCCACGACATGGCCGTACTATTGCCGGTGGCGCCGTGGGTGCGACCGGGTCGGGCGAGTTTTGGTCCGGCTGTCATCACAGGATTCGAGTTTGAAAGTAGTCATTATGCATGCCCGCTCAGGCAGGGCACGCGAAATCTCTCTCCCAAGCGGCACCGTCTGGTTCGCGGCCGTCGCCGTCATCGCGCTGGCTGCGGTTGCGGGTGCCTTCGGGCACCGTGCATTTATCGCTCCGACCGACGCAAGTCCCGCGCCCGCCGCTGGTACGCTTTCTCAAACCATCGCCGGCAATGCCCTGGCCATTGCCGATACGCCCGTTGGCGGTGCGTCTTTGGCAAATGTGCCCGCGCCAGTATCGACGGCTGCCGCTCCGGTCTCAGGTAGCCCGACGCTGGCCAATGCCGCCGCCGTATCGGGCCTGCCCTTGACTGGCAGCACGCCGAACAGTCAGGAAGTCGCGGAGCGCGCCAATGTCGTGGGGCTGCTGGCCGAGCGAGTGGGCGCACTGCAAGCCCGTATGGCCACCTTGGAAAGCACGAGCGAGCGACTGTCGAATACCGGGCTGTTGGGCGATGAAGATCTGCTCACCGACAACCCTGGCCGTTCGAGTGGCGACGTTGACGCCTCGGGCGCAGCAAACGTTGACGCCTCGGGCGCAGCAAAGAACCTGGCCGGCCCCGCCATGGGAGCGCGCGCGCTGCCCATGTCGTGGTCGGATTTTGCAGGCTCGGCCAGCCAAGGTGCCGCAGCATCGGTAGGCACCAGCGCTGCCGATCGCGTCGCGCCGGATGCCTCGGCCCAGGATTTGGCCTTTGCCTTGGATCGTTTGCAAGCCTTGATGGGACACTACGAAGATGTCCTGAGCGCTTACGACGATGCCTTCACGCGCCGTGCCGCCGAGCACGCGCGTATGCCGTCTTACATGCCGGTGACCGACTTTCCATATCTGAGTTCGTCATATGGATGGCGTCGCCATCCGGTGACCGGACGCACGACAATGCATGAAGGGCTGGATTTTGCCGCCCCCCGGGGAACGCCCATTTACGCTTCGGCCGCCGGCATCGTGGTCGAAGCCAAGTATCTCAATGGCTACGGCAATACGGTCGAGATCGAGCACGGTAACGGCATCGTGACCCGCTACGCCCACTCGTCGCAGTTGCATGTCAGGCAAGGCGATCTGGTCGAGCGCGGCCAACTGATTGCCGATGTCGGGTCGTCGGGTCGATCGACCGGCCCACATCTTCACTTCGAGGTGCGGATGGCGGGTCAACCGCTGGATCCGCGCCTCTTCCTGGTCGATCAGGCACCGGCCGGATCGACCATCGTTCGTGCCGATCATGAGGGTGGACTCAGCCCGTGAATACGCTCGGGGCAGCCCTGCCCGACTGCGTTACACTGGATCGTTTCCCGGCGGCGACGCCCGCCTAACCTCATATAAGACATCGTTCGCGTCAGCAGATTCAAGCCTCGTCGGGGCTGATGTGCATGACGACGTGCGGCCGACAATACGCAATGGTCTCTTTGCTCAAAAAACTCCTAGGCAGCCGTAACGACAGGCTGATCAAGCAATACCGCAAGCTGGTCGCCCAAATCAACGGGCATGAGTCGGTCATTTCCACCCTGAGCGATGCCGAACTCGCCGCCAAAACTCAATCGTTCCGCGAACGCTATCAGGCCGGCACTTCCTTGGACGATTTGCTGCCCGAGGCTTTCGCTGTCGTACGCGAAGGCGGCAAGCGCGTCTTCGGTATGCGTCATTTCGATTCGCAGATGCTGGGTGGCATTACGTTGCACCAAGGCAAGATCGCCGAAATGCGTACGGGTGAAGGCAAGACGCTGATGGCGACTTTGCCGGTTTATCTGAACGCCATCACCGGCCGGGGCGTACACGTGGTGACGGTCAACGACTACCTGGCCCGGCGCGACGCCGAATCGATGGGCCGCCTATACAACTTCCTGGGCATGACGGTCGGCGTGGTCGTGCCGCAGCAGCCCAACGAAGAGAAAAAGGCCGCCTACGCGGCTGATATCACCTACGGCACGAACAACGAGTTCGGCTTCGACTACCTGCGCGACAACATGGAGTACCGCGTCGAAGACAAGCGTCAGCGCGAGCTGTCGTTCGCCATCGTCGACGAGGTGGATTCGATCCTGATCGACGAGGCCCGCACGCCTTTGATCATCTCGGGTCAGGCCGAAGATCACACCGAGTTGTACATCCGCATGAACGCCGTGCCGCCCTTGCTCACGCGAATGGCGTCCGAGCCGAAGCCGCACGAACCCGAGCCGGAAGGCGATTTCTGGGTCGATGAAAAGAGCCAGCAGGTTCACATGTCCGAAGCGGGCCATGAGCACGCCGAAGAAATCCTGAGCCGCCTGGGGCTGCTGCCCGAAGGCGAGTCGCTGTACGAGCCGCGTCACATCGCGCTCATGCACCACCTGATGGTCGCCTTGCGCGCCAACAATCTGTTCTTCCGTGACCAGCAGTACGTGGTTCAGGATGGCGAAGTCGTCATCGTCGACGAGTTCACTGGCCGTCTGATGGTGGGTCGGCGCTGGTCCGATGGCCTGCATCAGGCGGTCGAAGCCAAGGAAGGCGTGAAGATCCAGCACGAGAACCAGACGCTGGCGTCCATCACCTTCCAGAACTACTTCCGCATGTACGGCAAGTTGTCGGGCATGACCGGCACGGCCGACACCGAGGCGTTCGAGTTCCAGGAAATCTACAGCCTGGAAACGGTCATTATTCCGACCAACAAGCCCATGATCCGTAAGGATCACAACGACCAGATATTCAAGACGCATCGCGAGAAATTCGATGCGATCCTGGAAGACATCCGCGACTGTCATCAGCGCGGTCAACCCGTGCTGGTCGGTACCACCAGCATCGAGAACTCGGAGTTACTGGCTGGTTTGCTCACGAAAGCCAAGCTGCCGCACGAGGTGCTGAATGCCAAGCAACACGCGCGCGAAGCTCAAATCGTGGCCGAGGCCGGCAAGGTCGGTCACATTACGATCGCCACCAACATGGCCGGTCGCGGAACCGACATCGTTCTGGGCGGCTCGCTGGAAAAACTGATCGAAGCCGTGCATTTGGACAATGCCCTGTCGGCCGAGCAAAAAGAAGCCGCCATTGCCAAAATGCGCGAAGAATGGAAACCGCTCAACGAGGCGGTCAAGGCGGCCGGCGGCTTACGCATCATCGGTACCGAACGGCACGAATCGCGCCGTATCGATAACCAGTTGCGTGGCCGGGCTGGCCGTCAGGGCGATCCGGGTTCGACCCGCTTCTACTTGTCGCTGGAAGATTCGCTGATGCGGATTTTCGCGGGCGACCGCGTGCGCGGCATCATGGAGCGTCTGAAGTTGCCCGATGGCGAGCCGATCGAAGCCGGCATGGTGTCGCGCTCGATTGAAACCGCCCAGCGCAAGGTCGAAGCGCGTAACTTCGACATTCGCAAGCAACTGCTCGAATACGACGATGTCGCCAACGATCAGCGCAAGGTGATCTACGCCCAGCGTAACGACGTGCTCGAAGCCGCTGGCGTTGGCGATACGGTCGCCAACCTGCGCGACGCCGCGCTGACCGATCTGTTCCGTCGCTACGTGCCGGAAGAGTCGATGGAAGAGCAGTGGGACATCCCGGCATTGCAGAATGCACTCTTGTCTGACTGGCATTTGAATCTGTCGCTGGTCGAGATTCTGGAAGCTTCGCCCAACATGGTCGAGGAAGAGCTGCTGGAGCGTGTATTGAATGCGGGCCGCGATGTCTATCAGGCCAAGGTGGCACTGGTAGGCGAAGAGTCGTGGGCGCAATTCGAGCGTTCGGTCATGCTGCAATCCATTGACACCCGCTGGCGTGAACATTTGTCTGCGCTGGACTTCCTGCGCCAAGGCATTCACCTGCGAGGCTATGCGCAGAAGAATCCGAAGCAGGAGTACAAACGCGAGGCGTTCGAATTGTTTGCCGGCATGCTGGATTCGATTCGGGACGACGTGGTGCGCGTGCTGTTGACCGTTCAGGTGCAGTCGCCCGAGCAGGTCGAGCAGACGGTCGAGATCGACGCGCCCATGCAGAACGTGCAATACCACCACTCCGATTACGATGAGGCCCTGGCTTCGCAGAATAATGATGCGAACCGCCCGGAACCGGCTCGCAACGCGCTTCCCAAGGTGGGGCGCAATGATCCATGCCCATGTGGCAGCGGAAAAAAATACAAGCTGTGCCATGGCAAGCTGGTCTGACGCTCAAGACCGCTGCCAATAAAAACTGCCCTTTGTGGGCAGTTTTTTTATGGATCTCGGATTTATCAGGTTCAGAGGTTGCTTCATGTTTCGACGCGATATCGAGGGTAGGCAGAGAGATAAAAACATTCTGTAAATATTTCACACGACTTTTTGTGCTCCAGCATTAAACTGAAAATGAAAGCAATATTGCGGTCAGTATTGCCAAAAGGTTAACTACGTACACATTTAAGTTGCCTATGATGCTGCCATCTTTGTTAACCGACGGATCCGACCCAGCCCTTATGCCTTGGTGGGAGGACGCCGCCACGATCGCTGCCATCGACTCGACAATGCTGATGTCCGAGTTGGATCATCGGGCTCGGGTCCGCTGGATGAATGACCGACTGCTTCAGTATCTGGGCGTGGCGTCGGAACAGGTTCGGGGCCGCTTGTTGATCGAGCTGTTGACGGGCGAGACCCAGGATGGCTGCGCGGCCTTGCTGGCCCGCAGCCGGGAAGGACGGCCCTGGCGCGGCGTGATTCCATGCTCGCGCCCGAGCGGCGAGGCCGGTTGGTTAGAGGTGCTGACATTCCCTGTGATTGCCGGGGCCACTCGCGCCGACTGCGTGCAGCAGAACTGCGCGCAGTCGGGTGGCGTGCGACGCTTCGGACGAACGCTAGGCTTGGCGCTGGATGCCACCGAGACCATCAATCGACGCCAGGCTTGGGAAGCCTTGACGACCGGCATCGACGATCATGGCAACGCCGTCGTGGTGTCCTCGCCCGATGGCACGATTCAGTATGCCAACGAAAGTTTCCGACGCCTGTTTTGCAGGGCTGGCGATGTGGTGGTGGGCCGCGATCTGCGTCGCGCACTTGCCTGGCGGACCAACGATTCGGACGGGCAAGTGGATGAATACCTCGCCCAGCGCACCGCTGGCGACGACGGCGTTCATGCCGAGATCGAGGTTCGCGACGAGGACAGCCGCCCGGTGTGGGTGGCTGCGCAGGCTAATCCTGTGCGCGACGACCAGGGCAACATCGCCAGTGTCGTCGATGTGTTTACCGACATCACCGCACCGAAGCTGTATGAGGTGTTGCAAAGACAGGTGTTGGGTGCCATGCTGGCCGAGATGTCTTTGCACGAGACGGTCGGGTTGTTGTGCCGGGAGATCCGGCGGCTGGCGCCGGAGGTGAGCGTAGCGGTGTTGAGCATCGACGCGGGCGACTGTGTGCGGGTGGCCGGGATGGCGGGCATGCCGGTCAGCTATTTGAAGCGGGTCGACGGCGTCGAGCTGGCGCAGGCGTCGTTTACCTGGATGGCAGCCGCCACGGCGAGCGAGCCAGTCGTCATCGGCAATGTCGTGAACGATCCGGCGTGGCAGGGGCAGGCTCAGGCATTGAACGAGCTGGGGGTGCAGGCCGCCTGGTCGCAGGCTATCAAAAGCGCCGATTCGCGTGTGATCGGTGTGTTGGCCTTGTACTTTCCCATGCCACGATTGCCCGACCCCTATCACCTGCGCTTGGCCGAAGTAGCCTTGCCTTTGTGTGCGCTGGCGCTGGAGCGCGAGACGTCGCGAACCGTATTGCAACGCCTGTCTCTATACGATCCGCTGACCGGCTTGCCTAATCGCAGTCTGCTGTACAGCCAACTCGAACAAGCCATCGACGACATGACCTTGCGAGGCGGTCAGTTGGCCGTCATGGTCATCGACATCGATCGGTTCAAAGAGGTCAACGATGCCTTGGGCAACAAGGCCGGCGACGTGGTGTTGCGCGAGTACGCGCGCCGCCTGGGGGCCGCCGTGCGCTCGGGCGACATCGTGGGACGTCTGGGCGGCGACCAGTTCATGGTCGTCTTGCTGCATTGCGACGCTCGCGGGGTCGCCATGGTCGGCAAGCATTTACGCAGCGAGATGGCGCGTGACATGCAGGTGGAGTCGCAGACCTTGGCGATGACCGTCAGCGCCGGCATCAGTCTGTTTCCCGACAACGGGCGCGATATCAATGCGTTGACCAAACATGCCGAATTCGCTTTAGCCCAGGCCAAGGAAGAAGGGCGCAACCGTTCGCGCTTCTTCAGCCCAACATTGAATCAGCAGGCCAAAGAGAAGCGGGCGTTGGAGCTCGACCTGCGGCGCGCTTTGGATCGCGGCGATCTGCGTTTGCAGTACCAGCCCCAGGTGTTGCTGGATGGTGGTGGCTTGCATGGTGTCGAGGCGCTCGCTCGGTGGACGCACCCCGAGCGCGGCCGCATCGGCCCCGATGTTTTCGTGGCCCTGGCCGAGGAAACCGGTTTGATCAAGCGCTTGAGCGAGTGGGCGCTGCTGACCGCTTGTGCGCAACTGGCCCGGTGGCGGGCGAACGGGTTGCTTGTGCCATCGATTTCAGTCAATTTGTCGCCCAGCAATTTTCACCAGTCTGATTTGCTCGAGTTGGTTGATCGGGCGCTTCGCGAAAACGGACTGACGCCAGGCGACCTGACGCTAGAGATGACGGAAAGCGTTCTGTTGCGACGACAAGCCGAGACCACGCGCAATCTTTCGGCACTGGCCGAGCGCGGCGTGCGTCTGTCGATGGACGATTTCGGTACGGGCTATTCGAGCCTGGGGCATTTGCAGCGGATGCCGGTGAGCGAACTGAAGATCGATCGCAGCTTCGTATCGGGGCTGGTGTGCGAACCGACCTCGCGTACCTTGACCAGCGCGATCATTCGGATCGGTGAGAGCCTGAGGATGACAGTGGTCGCCGAGGGCGTCGAGACCGAAGCCCAGCGCGACATTTTGCGGATGGAGGGATGCCTGGCCGCGCAAGGTTATTTTTATGCGCGGCCGATGGTGTCCGACGATGCCGAGGCATGGTTTCGGACCTATGGGCAAAGCGTGACCGATACGAAGCCGGAGTAAAACAGAGCCCGTCAGCCGCGACGCATATCGGCGAAAACGCGTTCGGCCATGTCCAGGGTACCGTCGATGACGGCATCGTCGTGTGTCGCCGATACGAAGCCCGCCTCGAAGGCCGAGGGTGCGAAGAAATGGCCTGCCGACAGCATGGCGTGGAAGAAGCGCTTGAAGGCGTTTACATCACCGCCCGAGACTTGAGCGAAGGACGTGGGCACGGCATCGGCGAAATACAGGCCGAACATCCCGCCGATCGAGTCGGTGACCAAGGGCACGCCGGCTGCGACAGCGCGCTCGCCCAAGCCCTGAGCCAGGCGCTGGGTCTGGCGACCCAGTGTTTCATAGAACCCCGGGCGGCCAATGAGTTCGAGCGTGGTCAGGCCGGCCGCCACGGCGACCGGATTGCCCGACAATGTGCCGGCTTGATAGACCGAGCCGAGCGGCGCGATGTGGGCCATCACGTCGGCCCGCCCGCCAAAGGCACCCACGGGCATTCCGCCGCCGATCACTTTGGCCAGCGTCGTCAGATCGGGCACCACGCCGGTCAATCCTTGAACGCCTTGCGGGCCGACACGGAAGCCGGTCATGACTTCGTCGAATATCAGCAGCGCACCAGCCTCGGTACATGCCTGGCGCAAGCCTTCCAGAAAACCGGCGACCGGTTTGATGAGGTTCATGTTGCCCGCGACCGGCTCGACGATCACGCAGGCGATGTCTCGACCGTGCTGTTCGAAGGCGCGATGCACGGCTTGGAGATCGTTGTAGTCGAGGACGATCGTGTGCGCGACGAATTCAGGCGGTACGCCGGAAGACGTCGGATTGCCCAGCGTCAACAGACCCGAACCGGCCTTGACCAGCAGGCTGTCGGCATGGCCGTGATAGCAGCCTTCGAACTTGACGATCTTGTTGCGTCCCGTGGCGCCGCGCGCGAGTCGGATGGCGCTCATGGTGGCTTCCGTGCCGGAGCTGACCAGACGCACCTGTTCCATCGAAGGCAGGCGGGCGACCAGGGTTTCGGCGAGGATGACTTCGGCTTCGGTGGGCGCGCCGAACGACAGGCCGTCGACGGCTGCGTCCTGGACGGCTTTCACGACATCGGGGTGCGCGTGGCCGAGAATGGCCGGGCCCCACGAGCCAACGTAGTCGGTGTATTGCTTGCCTTCGGCGTCCCACACATAAGGGCCCTGGGCCCGTGCGATAAAGCGCGGCGTGCCGCCGACCGACTTGAACGCCCGCACGGGCGAGTTCACGCCGCCGGGAATGGTGCGCTGGGCGCGGGCAAAAAGCTGTTCGTTGGTGGTGTCAGTCATGATGCGTCTGAAGTGAGTCGGTGAATAGCGTCTGGCAGGTTTGTGCCGTGGCGCCGATGTCGGCGGCGGCGAACAGGCCGGTGATGAGCGCGATGTTGTCGACGCCGGCCTCGATCAGCGGGGCGGCGTTCCCGGCGGTGATGCCGCCGATGGCGACCAGCGAGGGCCTGGGCTGGGGCAGCGTGCGCAGCCATGTGGCTGCTTCACGCAACAGCGGCATGCTGGCGCGAACGGCCTGCGGTTTTGTGGGCGAAGGGAACACCGCGCCGAAGGCGATGTAGTCGGCCCCGGCGGCCAGCAGGCTGTGCGCGAGCGCCAGGTCGTCATAGCACGACACGCCGATCACGGCCGATCCTACGGCGTGTCGAACCTCGGCCAGGCAGGCGTCGCCCCGGCCCACGTGTACGCCATCGGCGCCCAGATCTGCGGCCAGCCGCCAGTCGTCATTGACGATGAATGTCACGCCTAGCGATCGGCACAGAGGCTGCAAGGCTAGCGCTTGCTGGCGTCGGATTTGGGCGCTGGCGTCTTTACGGCGCAATTGCAGGACACGCATACCATGTCGCGCGGCGGTGGCGACCGCATCGAGCAAGCGGTCGGTATCGTCCCACTCAGGGGTGATGCCATATAGGCCGCGCGGCAGGCGGGTGATGCTCACGCCGCCCCCATGTGGCGGGGGATGCGACGGCCCATGCCTGCCAGAAAGCCATGCGCCAGGGCGAGATCGCCATGGGCCAGCGCCGGTTCGACCGCCTCGGGCATGGTCTTGCCTTGCGCCAGGAGCGCGGTCAGTGCGGCTGCGACAGCGCCACCGGCCGATCCGCTGCGCTCCGGTGCGGGGTGAACCGGATAATGCGTGGTGGCGCCGGTGGTGCCGATCAGCATGTGAGCCGTATGGCCCGGACGCAGGGGGGCACCCAGGGCGACGACCCAATCGGCTCCGGCCGCCAAAAACGCATGCATGGGCGTGGCCAGGCCTTCGATCCGTAAATGACCGTCGGCGATCCAACCGGCCAGCCGGGCGTAGTCGATGACCACCACATCGGCCTGAGGAATCAGCAACTCGAACGTGGCGGCCAGCAGGTCTTCGGCATCGTCGGAGTCTTCCGAGGTTTCGGCAGGTACGACTTGGGCGCCGATGTGCAGCACCAGCGGCACCTGGCTGTAATCGGCGGCGACTTGCGCGACGGCGCTGACGGTTTCGGCGCTGTAGACGCCACCGATCTTGATGGCCTGAACGGTCATGTCTTCGAGCAGGCAGCGCGCCTGGTCGTCGAGCTGATCGGGCGAAGTGGGTTGCACGTCTTCCAGGCCCGCCGTGTCTTGGACGGTGAGGGCGGTGGCGACAGTCAGGGCATGGCAGCCTAATCGGGCGCAGGTAACTGCGTCGGCGGTAATACCGGTCGCGCCGGTTGGGTCCACTGGGCCCATGACCAGCGTGAGGGGGGGCGTCAGGGCAGCAGAGGCGGACACGGATAGAAGAGCCTGAAAAGACCTGCTGTTGCACTTGCCGTAGCCGTGACACGACAGGTCTTGGGTTTGGTTAACATGTCCCCATTCTAATATACGGTTCTGTACGGGCGGCATCCGCGCCGCAGCCGGTTTTGAATTTGAGAGTTTGAGAGAACGATGAATACTTGGATGTGTCTAATCTGCGGTTGGATCTACAACGAAGAAGAGGGTCTTCCCGAAGAAGGCATCGCCCCCGGCACGGCCTGGAAGGATGTGCCCATCAACTGGGTCTGTCCCGAGTGCGGTGCCCGCAAAGAGGATTTCGAGATGATGGCAATCTGATTTGCCCATTGATGCGCGGCGGATATGCCGCCGCCATCGTTTAGAGAGGTCGCCATGACAGAATCGCCCCATAGCGCCACCGGCGCCGCCGGACAGATCGATCTGTCCAATCAGTTCATCATGGCTATGCCGGGCCAGGTCGAGGGCACGCTCGCCGGGACGGTCATCTATATCTGCGAACATACCGAGAAGGGTGCGCTGGGTCTGGTTCTGAATCGTCCCACCGATCTGACGCTGGGCAGCCTGCTCGAGCGCCTGGAGTTCACGCCCGCAGAAGATCACGATGCCGCCACGGCCGCCGACGATGCCGAGTCGCCCGTGTTTTTTGGCGGACCGGTGCAAACCGACCGGGGGTTCGTGTTGCACGCGCCCGTAGGCGAATACACCTCCAGCATTCGTCTGGGCGACATGGCGCTGACCACCTCGCGTGACGTCTTGCAGGCCGTAAGAGATGGCAAGGGACCATCGCGGGTGTTCGTCACGCTGGGTTATGCCGGCTGGGGAGCAGGGCAGCTCGAAAGCGAGATTTCCCAGAACGCCTGGCTGAACGTCTCGGCCGATCAGCACATCATTTTCGATGTGCCGCCCGACGAGCGTTATCCCGCCGCGTTGAAGCTGCTGGGGGTCGACCCGATCATGCTGGCGGGCGACGCCGGCCACGCTTGAGGCGTCATGACGCCCGAGACTTTACTGGGATTCGATTTTGGAACCCACAAGATTGGCGTGGCCATTGGCAACACGTTGACGGGGCAGGCGCGGCCGCTTGAAATCATCCACGGCGAGATCCGCGAGCGTCGGTTCGCGCGTATCGCCGAATTGCTGAGTCACTGGCAACCCACCCGTGTGGTGGTGGGCCTGGCGCTCGATAGCGACGGCGGCGAGCAGCCTGCCACGGCACGGTGCCGCCGTTTCGCCAATCAGTTGCACGGGCGCTTCGGTTTGGCGGTCGTGCTGGTCGACGAGCGGGGCTCCAGCATGGAAGCGCAAGCCCTTTTGGGGACGAACGCGCCCGACGATGCCTATGCCGCCGCAGTGATCCTGCAACGCTATCTGGATGCGCCTGCCGCGCATGGCTAATCCTCAACTGGACGCGCGGCGGCGTCTGATTCATCTGTTGACCGTGGACGGCATCTCGCGCGTGGCGCTGACAGCGCTGCTCGATGGCCTGAACCGACACGCTGGCGGATTGGGTGCATTGGGCAGCTTGGAGGGCATGGACGGCAGCGGGTTGCCCGCTGCCGATACGGGAGCGTCGGGGCCGCGGCTGGTTTTGGCTTCCGTGGGCGCGCCACCCGATACCCAGTGCGCGTTCCTCATGGCGGCTCGTCTGCTGGACGGCCCCGCGCCTCGTATCGTCCAGGTGGCCGCGCATGACTTGCCCGCTCACGTGGCGGGGGTGGCGCAATCCGACGAAATCCTGGTTTTGCATCATCCGGCCAGCGGGGCCGCCCATGCCGTGGCGGCTCACGCGCCCGCGGGGCTGCGAATCGTCAACGTTCGTGACGGTCGCCACGCTCAGCCGTTGGCGGCCTTGGCAGATGTGGCTGCCTTGCGTCGCCGCCTGCCGGAATTACATGCCTTGCGTGTCACGCTGGTGGGCGACTTGCGTCTGGACGCTCGCATGCGTGGCACGATTCATGTGTTGACCACCCTGGGCACGCCCGAGTTGCGCGTCGTGCACACCGATGGCGCAGTGCCCGATGGCGCGGTGCAATTGGGCGTACATGCGTGCGCGTCCGACAGGCGCGAAGAAGCATTGGCCGGTGCCGACGTGGTGCTCACTTATACGCTGGGTACAGACGACTGCCCAGGCGGACTGGTCATGCATGGTGCGCCCGCGGTTCAGGTGTCGGGGCCACCCGTGGCCGAGCCAATGACCGCTGCGGCCTCGCTGGCGTGTGCCTTGGCGGCAGTCATCGACGCGCTGGTGGCCCCATGAGCGATTTGCGCATTGTCGGTGCCCGCATCATCGATCCTGCACGCGGCGTAGACCACCATGACACGCTGTGGGTGAGGGATGGCAAGGTGGCGGGTTATGGCGATATACCGCCGCCTGGTTGTGCCGACACTTGCCTGGCGGTGGATGCGAGCGGATGGGCGCTGTTGCCGGCCTTGACCGACCTGGGGGTGTGCCTGGACGCTTCGTCTGCGCGCTCGGATTCAGCCGGTGATGCTTCGTCGAGTGCGGATGCCTGGCAAGTGGCGGCGCTGTCGGGCGGCGTGACCCGGGTCGCAGCACCCAGCCCGCTCAAACCGAATGTCGCGCGAGCGTTGCCGTCCTCGACCGGCGGGACGTCGCGGCTCGATACGACTCGCGGCGTCCGGCAAGGCAGGCCGACGACAGGTGGAGCGATCTCGAGTATTGCTGCGGTGGACGTGTTTCATGTCTATCGCTGGCCGCACAAAGCAGCGGGAAACACGCCGAACTATGCAGGCCATGGCTATGGCTTGTCTTGCTTGCGCGACTTTGCTGCGTTGCGTGCGGCGGCCCGGTATGCTGCCGACGTGGGCGGGCGTGTGTGGGTCGTGCCGGCGGACGATGGCTTGGCGCGCGGCGGCGTGATGGCCGAGGGACCCTATGCTTTGCGACTCGGGCTGGATGGCGTGCCTGCCGACGTTCAGGTTCGTGCGATCGCCGCGATCGCACAGACTTTGGCCGATACAGGCGCTCGCGCGCATATCGCCTCTCTGGCGACCGGGCTGGCCGTCAAGGCTGTGCGTGCCGCACGCGCCAGCGGGTTGGCGATCACCTGTGACGTGCAGGTGCATCACCTTCACCTTACCGATGTCGATATCGGTTATTTCGATACGCGTCACAAGATCGATCCGCCCTTGTATGGGCTGGCCGATCGCGACGCGCTGCGTGCCGCGCTCGAGGCAGGCGACATCGACGCGGTCGTCTCGGGTCATGTGACGGTGTCGGCGTCCGACAAAGCCCGATTTTTTGCCGATGCTTCGTGCGGCGCGCCCGCGCTGGGTGCGACGCTATCCTTGATGCTGTCCCTGGCGCAGCAACTCGATTGGCCCTTGGTCGATGCACTGCGCGCGGTCACAGCCGGCCCGCAAGCCGTGCTGGCGGACGCTGCGCTTGGGCTGGCACCAGGCGAATCGGCCGATTTCTGCCTGGTCGATCTGGATGATTGGTGGCAACCGGCGCGTTCAATGGCTATGATGCAGCCCGCGTCGTCGCCCTTTGCCCAGGCGGTTCTGCCCGGGCGGGTGCATGCGACTTATGTGCGCGGAGTCCGCGTATGGGAGAGTGGGGCGTGACGGTGTTGCGGGTGATGTGGCGGGTGGCGGTGTTGTTGCCCTGGATTCTTTACGGTTTGCTGGCCGTCGGTACGGTGTATCCGATGGTCGGCGCACGCAAGCGCGCCGCCATGAACCGGATGTGGTCGCGCGTATTGTTGCGGATTTTCGATCTGCGGATGACGGTCTCAGGTGTTCCGGTGACCGATCGGGCCGTGCTTTATGTCGCCAAGCACGTGTCGTGGATCGACATCTTCGTGATGAATGCGCACCGTCCGACGGCGTTCATCGCCAAGAGCGAAATTCGCGATTGGCCCATCATCGGATGGCTGGTGGCAGGGGCCGGCACGCTGTTCATCGAGCGCGGGCAGCGCCGTGCGATTCCGATCGTCGCCCAGGCCATGCAGTCGCGTTTTGCACGCAACGAGGCAGTCGGGTTGTATCCGGAAGGCACGACCAGCGATGGCCTGGGGCTACTGCCGTTTCGCGCCAGCCTGTTCGAACCTGCCCATCAGATTGGCGTGACGATTCAGCCGGTGGCCTTGGTGTATGGCCAGAATGGCGGGCGCACGGGTTTTCCGGCGTTCGTCGGCGAGCAGACCCTGGTCGGTAACGTCATCGAGCTGCTGGCCTCGCGTGGCCTGACGGTCGCGGCCCATTACCTGCCGCCCCTGCCCGCACTGCCAGATACGCCCGAAGGCGGTGTATCGGCGCGCGTGATGCTGGCCGAAGCCGCTTACGCTGCCATGCATCCCGTCGTGACGACGGGCACGGCGACGCAAGCCTAGTTTTCGATCAATTCGCGGCTGGTCGAGCAGGCCACCTGCACGATCTGCCGATCGTGCAGACGCATGGCAGTCAGTTTGCCGCCCCAGACGCAGCCGGTATCGAGGCAGACGACATCGTCACGCACCATCAGGCCCAGTGTCGACCAGTGGCCAAATACGATGGGCACGCCTTTGGTGGCCCGATGCGGCACATCGAACCACGGCATGAGTCCGGCGGGCGCGGCGCCCGGCAGTACCTTGGCATCGAAATCCATGTGGCCGGACTTTTTGCATAAGCGCATGCGCGTGAAGGCGTTGATGATGACCCGAAGACGCTTGCCACCGGTGTAGTTGTCTTTCCAGTACGTCGGTTCGTTGCCATACATTTTTTGCAGCGTACGGCGCCAGTGACGGCCTCTTAGCGCCGTTTGCACCTCGTCGGCACGTGCCAGCACGGTTTGCAGATCCCAAGGTGCCAGAACTCCGGCATGCACCATCAGATGGCCTGCATCGAAATGTGCCAAGGGCCGATGGCGCAACCAATCGATCAAGTCGTCACAATCGGGAGCGGAAAGAATATCGTCCAACGTGTCCGATTTGCCCGGCTTGCGCACGCCTGTATAGGCTGCGAGCAAATGCAGGTCGTGGTTGCCCAGAACGGAAACCGCGCGATCGCCCAGCGCGATGATGCGGCGCAATGCCGCCAGCGACTCCGGGCCGCGGTTGATGAGATCGCCCGCGAACCAGAAGCGCGAGTCGGGGTCGTCCAATAGCCCCGGCTGTGCCAATAGCTCTTCCAGCGACGCGCGGCATCCCTGCACGTCACCGATCACCCAGATTGGTGTGGTCATACGCCTTCCGTGTTTCCTCGCGTGCCCCGACTGAACAGCCTGGACAATTCTTGTCTGTATTCCATACCTATCAGCGCGGCCAGGCCGAGCATCAACGCAATCATGTTCGGTCCGAGCGCGGTCAGCCAGGCTGGCCAGCCCCCCAATATGCCGACGTTCAAGGCCAATTGATTGACCATGAAGAACGCGACCCCGATCAGGATGCCGATGAACACTTTGGCGCCCACGCCACCGCGCCGGGTTTGCATGAAGCCGATCGGTGCGGCGATGGTCATCATGACGATCAGGGTGAACGGGTACACCAGCTTGCGCCATAAAGCGACCGTCTGGCGCTCGGCCGACAGATTGTTCTCTTTCAGATAAGAAATGTAATCGATTAGCGTGAGCATGGACATCCGCTCGGGCGTGAGCACCCGTGCCAATAGCCGCTCGGCCGTCAAGCTGGAAGCAAAGCGCCGTTCGGGTTCGGTCACGAGCGCCAGCAGCGGCGCTTTGGACGGTGTACCGTCTTGCAACGCACTGTCTGCATCGGGCCTCAAAGTATGAATGGTGGTCTCTTCCAACACCATGCTGCGGTCTTCGAAGCGCCCCGATTTGGCCGTCGCGACAAAAGTGATGTCGCGGTTCACGCCGAACTCATACAGCTTGACGTCACTGACTCGTCCGCTGGCGTGTAGTTCGGCGATGTTCAGAATGCGCATGCCGCCCTCGGGCGTTGGCTCCTTGAACCAGTAGCCACTGTCGTATCGGGCACCGCCAGCGCGCCCCTTGAATTGCAGGCTGGCCTCGCCGGTCTTGATTTCGGCATAGGGCGTGGCGTATTCGGACAGCAGCGTGGCACCGATCACGGCAGGCAGCGTGATGATCCACAAGGTAACCATCAAGCGCAATCCGCTGACGCCCGAAACCCGCAGAATGGTGAGTTCGTTGCGCTGAGCCAGGCCAGCCAGCGCCAGAATGGCGCCGATCAGCAGGCCGATGGGCAGCAGATCGTATAGCCGGGTCGGCATGGCCAAGGCTTGCATGTAAAACAGCGCTGCCATGGTGAACCGATCGCTGACGTTGTCCAGTTCGTCGACCAATTGGAAGAACGTGAACAACCCTAGCAGCGCCACCAGGACGACGAATGACGAGCGGTAGATCTCTCGTGCTAGGTAACGGCGGGCAGTTCGCATTGGGGACGGGAAAAAGGGAAGCGGCGGCGCAACGCGCCAAACGAGCTAGCTTATCAAATCTGGCGACCAACCGTTCGTCGCCAGGCTGGAGGACCCGGCGGCCGGTCGCCGCAGCGGGAAATCCTGGTTCAAGGAATGGCGACGTCGCGCATCCAGCGTTGCACGCTGGCGCTGCGCGACGACAGATAGCGGGTGACGCCGCGATTGTCGTAGAACCGCGGATTGGGCAGCATCACCGCCAGCCGGGCCGACTGCGCCACGCCCAGGTTGGCTGCGCTGGTTAGGTAGTAATGCTGGGCCGCCGCTTCGGCACCGAATACGCCTTCTCCCCATTCGGCCACGTTCAAATACAGTTCCAGTATGCGCTCCTTGGACATGACGTGTTCGATCATATAGGCGATGACCATTTCCTGCCCTTTGCGCAGGTAGGTGCGCGAGCCCGATAGGAACAGGTTTTTCGCCAGTTGCTGGCTGATTGTCGAGCCGCCTCGCATCCGGGCGCGGCCTTGCTCGGCTTGGGATTGGTTGTATTCCCAGGCGCGTCGCACGGCCTCCCATTCGACGCCGCCGTGGCCCATGAAATTGGCGTCTTCGGACGCTACCACCGCCCGTTTGAGCGAGGCGCTGATGCGCGAGTAATCGACCCACGTATAGCGTAGCTTGGCGTCGGGGTCGTCTTCGCGCAGGCGGGACAACTCCTGGCGCATGATGGCGGTCTGTCCGGGGGGCTGGAAGTTGTAATACACCACCCGGAAGAAGATCCAGAGCTGATAAGCCAGGATCAGGATGGCGATGGTCATGAGCGAGGCCAGAAAGATCCGGCGCATCGACACCGTGCCGGACGGTCGATTACGGGTGGCCATGGGGCGGCGGCGTGTCATGGCGAGTTCAGTGCTGCGCGTAAGCGATCGAGCACTGGTGCGGGGTCGGGACGCACGCCATGCCAAAGTAGAAAACTCTCGGCGGCTTGGCCGACCAGCATGCCCAGGCCGTCGGCCAGGTTCGATGCGCCGTCGGCTTGCGCGGCCAGCAAGAAGGCGGTGGGTTGTGCGCCATACATCATGTCGTAGGCCCAACTGTCGGTCGAGTACAACTGAGCCGGTAGATCGGGCGCTTGACCCGACAGGCTGCTGGCCGTGGCGTTGATGACCAGCGGCCAGCCGCCGGTACGCGTCGCCCGATCGAGCGTGCCGCCGCTTACCCGCGACGAATGCGCGGCTTGCGCCAGCGCGAGGGCGCGTTCGGCGGTGCGATTGACGATATGAATGCGGCCCTGTGTAGCGGCCAGCAAGGGGCCCAGCACGCCTTGTGCTGCACCGCCTGCGCCCACCAGTAAGACATCGATGGCATCGTGCCACGCGCCTAAACGCTCCAGATCGGCCAGCAGTCCCACGCCATCGGTATTGCAGCCCTTCAACACGCCGTCTGCGTGCCACAGGGTGTTGACAGCCCCCGCTGCTGCAGCGCGTGGCGTGAGATGCGCGCGAGCGAGCGCCCATGCTTCGATCTTGAACGGCACCGTCACGTTCAAGCCATGCCCGCCGTTTTTGAAAAAGGCGTATACGGAGTCGGCGAAACCCTCCAGCGGCGCTTCGATCCGGCCATAGTCCAGCGACAGGCCGGTTTGGCGTGCGAACTCGGCATGAATGGCAGGCGAACGGCTGTGTGCGACGGGGTTGCCGATGACCGCGCAGCGACGGGCTGGGGGCGTTGTGGGCGAAGTCATGGTGCGCGAGTATCCAGTGTGTCGTTCACGAAGTGCCACGTGCGGGTGATGGTCAGCCGGTCGGTGACGGCGGCGAGCTCGGGCGGGAAATGGGGAAAGGGGGCCGATAGCTGAACGATACGTCGAGCCGCCAGATTCAGTGCTGGATTGCGCGCAGGCTGGTCGATGTCGGCGGCGACCACGCTGCCATCGGCGGCCAGCGTGACGGACATCCGCAGGCTCGCGCCAGCGCCGCGTGCTTCGGCCGGGAAGTGTCGGGTACCGATCGTCTCGATGCGAGTGCGCCAACCGTCGACATACGCGGCATAAGGCACTTGCATGGCCGCGGGGGCCACGAACGCTCGACGCGGCGCCTGGCTGTCACGTTCGATGCGTTCGGCCAGTGCGGCGATCTGAGCGTTCAACACGGCGCTCGTCTGCGACGCGTCGGCGTTACCGGGCGTGGGTGCGTCCTGCCAAGGGTGAGCATTGGGTCGTTCGGCCGAGACGTGGCGCTCGCCCGTCAAGCGCGTCAACAGACGAAGTTGCTCGACCTCTAATTCGGCCTGGCGTTTGCGCAAGGCTTCGAGGACGATCGTGTTGGGCGACGGCCCCGTATGCGGTAGCGGCGTGGCCAGGGTACCGGGGCGTTCAGTGCCGCCGCCGTCGACGTTCTGCTGGGCCGCCACGTCGGGGGCGGGCGGTGCGTCTTCGCTGCGGGCGTTCACCAGCGAAACTTTCAGCGGGCGAGCAGCCGTTTCGCGGGCCGGTGCTGCGGCAGGGGGCCACCCCATCGCCACGGCATGCACGCCCAGCGACACCGCGATCCCCAACCAGAGGTAGTGAGGTGCGGCGTGCGACGGGCGCCGTAAGGCGCGGGCGAGAGGCGGCAGCGTGGCGTTCACCCAGGCATTCTAATCGCCGGTGACGGCAGGCTGCACTTCTGCGACGAAGCGAGCCTCGGCCTCCAAGGCGATTTCGTCGAAACTCAGCAGGTCGATTTCGACCTCGGCGCCGCGTGCCAGCGCAGGCAGTCCGCCCACTCGCATCACCAGTGGTGCATGGGCCAGGCGCACCAGGTCGTCGCGCAGCACGTGGGCGGTAGTGCGGCTGACGCCTTGTTGTTGCAACCAGCGCAAGCACCAGTAGCGCTCCATGCCGTTCTGAAACTCGGACCAGGCGCTGTATTGCGCATCGAAGGCGCTGATGATGGCGAACAGGTCGGCATCGCGCGGCTTGAAGGGGGCCACCAGACGCGCCGACACGCCGTGCTCGACCGCCGACAGCAACTGCCATTGATTGACCAGATCGACATAGCGGCGCAAGGGCGAGGTGCTCCAGGCGTACTGCGGCACACCGATCGCTTCGTGCGGCAGGGCTTGCGTGCTCATGCGAACCCGGCCCGCCTGCTGCGAACGATAGATGCCCGGCAGGCCGTACTCGGCCAGCAAACCGCCCCACAGGTTATTGGCCAGGATCATGTATTCGGCCACCATGCGATCCAGTGGCGCGTTGCGCTGGCGCGGCACCAGGCGAACCGGCGTGTCGGGGTCGTCGGCGCTGCCGTCCAGGTAGAAGCTGTATTCGACCCGGTTGTTGTTCTCGGGCTTGCCGCGCACTTCGTCGCGTCGCGCCGACAGCTTGCCCGCCAATTGCCACAAGGGGCGCAGCCAGTGGCCGTAAGGCATGTCGGCTGCCGGATCGTCCAGCAGCGCCTCGGTGACGCTGGCTTCGAGGTGATTGTGGCGCAGGTTCTCGCGCACCTTGATGCGTTCGATGCGCGATTCGGACGCCAGGATCTCGCCCGTGGCCAAGTCGGCGGTCACGTACAAGGACAGCGCGGGCACGTCGCGGCCGGCGTCCAGGGAGAACGCTTCGATTACGGGATCGGGCTGCATGGGGATCTTGTCGCCCGGCATGTATACCGTGGACAGGCGCCGGCGCGCCAGATCGTCCAGGACGCTGCCCGGCGTGACGGCCAGGCCGGGGGCGGCGATGTGTATGCCGACCTGAACCTGATTGTCCGGCAGTACTCTCACTGACAGCGCGTCGTCGATTTCGGTGGTGGTGGAGTCGTCTACCGAATAGGCTTCGGCATCGGACAGGGGCAGATCAGCGCCCACTGGCGGTAACTCCACTGCGGGGAATGCGCGTCCTCGAGGGAAGTAATTGGCCAGGAAGCGGCGCTGATGCAGTGCCAGCGGATGCGGCCATGCGCCCAATTCCAGTAACAGGCGCTCGACCGGCAGGCGGCGTTCCGTGGCCGCTGCGTCCAGCGCCTTCCAGGCTTGCGTGTTCTTGTCTGGTTTGGTCAGCACGCTGTCGGCGAGCGCGGCGACTTCAGCGGGCAGGCGCCCGGCCAGCATCTCGTCGACCCATGCCTGCTGTTGACGGGCTGCCTGCGCCTTTTTCTCGATGGCGGCCAAGGCGGCTTGCAAGATCTCGGGCGGCGCCGGACGATAGCGTCCTTTCCCTCGGCGGTGAAAATAAGCGGGTGCGCCGTGCAACATGAACAGAATGGCGGCTTTCTCGACGGGTGTCGCCGTGTGGCCGAAGTAATCGGTCGCCAAGTCGCCGGCGTCGAACTCGTCTTGCGGCGCGCATTCCCACAAAAACTCCAAATCGACGGTGGTGGCCAGCTCTGCCGCCTGAGAGAGCAGGGCGGCAGGTATGGGCTGCTCGAAGGTGAACAGCGCATTGGCGCGCTTGATCTTGCTGCGCTTGCCGGTTTCGGATTCGACTTGCAGGCTGGTGTCCGCTTCGGACAGGATGTGACCGGCGCGGAAACTGCCGTCGTCTTCGTAAAAAACATGCATGAGAATGGGGTCGCTCAGTTCGGGGGGGGGAGGGCGGCAGGGCGGCAGGGCCGCCTCGGCGCGCAAAACTCAGAATCATCGGGACATAGGTGGCGAAATCGGACAGGCCATGATCCGAGCCATCGATGATGTGTTGTGCCGCGCCGGTATAACGTTGCGCCATTTCGCGCCAATCGAGAACTTCATCTCCTTTGGCCGCGATCAGCAGGTAGCGCTCGACACGCGTGAGCGTCGGTATCCATAGCTTGCGTAATTCTTCCACATACTCGGGCAGGAACACGAAGGGCGCATCGGCATGATACTGCCGGTGCTCGCCTACCTGAGTCGCCAGATCGCGGGCCGCGTGTATGCACGGGTTCAGCACAATGGCCCGGCAACCGGTGCGTTCGGCGATCCAGGTGGCATAGTAGCCGCCCAGAGACGATCCGATGACGGTCAGCGTGTCGGCAGGACGGGCATCTGCGCGCTGGTTTTTCAGAACCGATTCGGCCAAGGCGAGCGCCAATTGGGTGGCGGCTTGCGGGCTGGCAGGCAACTGCGGGCAGATCCAGTCGGCTGCATGGCCCTCCGAGGCCAGCAGGTCGGCGAGCAGCGATGCCTTGAACGAGGCCGGCGCCGACCGGAAGCCATGGAGATAAAGAATATGCACGGCGGCGGCCCTTCAAACGCCTGTCGCGGCGATGTGGCGGGCGCGCAGCCGATCCAGCAGCAGGTCGTGGATGCCACCGAAGCTGCCGTTGCTCATGACCAGGATGTGATCGCCGGGTTGGGCTGCCGCGCACACGGCGTCGGCCAAAACCTGTAGATCGTCGCTGGCGAAGGCCCGATCGCCCAGCGGCGCCAGCACCTCGGCAGGTTTCCAGCCCAGTGCGTGCTTGCCTTCGGAAGCGCCGAAGCAGAACACCGCATAGGCCTGGGACAGTGCCTCGGGTAGTCGGGCCGCCATGGTGCCCAGCTTCATGGTGTTGGAGCGCGGCTCGAGCACGGCCAGAATGCGCGCCGCTCCGATTTGTCGGCGCAGTCCGGCGACAGTGGTGGCGATGGCTGTCGGATGGTGGGCGAAGTCGTCGTAGACGCGCACGCCATCGACCGTTCCGCGCAATTCCATGCGCCGCTTCACGCCAGCGAAGGTAGACAGCGCGGCGGTGGCCGTCTCCGGCACCACGCCTGCATGCGCGGCAGCGGCGATGGCCGCCAGCGCATTGCTGCGATTGTGTTCGCCCGTCAGCGCCCAGCTCACCCGGCCGACCAATGATCCATGGTGTTGCACATCGAAATGTCCAGCGTCGTCGGCAGGGCCAGCCTGCCACTGACCGTCCGGGCCGAAGGTCTCGACCGGTGTCCAGCAGCCTCGGTCCAGGACGCGTGCGATGTTGGCGTCATGCGCCGGTACGATCAGCGCGCCGCTCGCGGGCACGGTGCGAACCAGATGATGAAACTGGGTTTCGATGGCGGCAAGATCGGGGAAGATGTCGGCGTGATCGAATTCGAGGTTGTTCAGTATGGCCGTGCGCGGGCGGTAATGTACGAACTTCGAGCGTTTGTCGAAAAACGCGGTGTCGTACTCATCAGCCTCGATCACGAAGTGTGGGCGGGCCGGATCGAAGCGTGCCGATACGCCCAGGCCGGGCGCTACGCCGCCGATCAGGTAATTGGGCGTCAAGCCGGCTTGTTCGAGTATCCAGGCCAGCATGGCGCTGGTCGTGGTCTTGCCGTGCGTGCCGGCCACCGCCAGAACGTGCTGCCCGGCCAGTACGTGGTCGCCCAGCCACTGCGGACCGGACACATAGGGCGCGCCCTGGTCGAGAATCGCTTCCATGAGCGGGTTGCCACGGCTGACGATGTTGCCGATGACGAACAGGTCGGGCGCCAGGCTCAACTGGGCCGCGTCGAATCCCTCGATCAACTCGATACCCTGCTCGCGCAGTTGAGTGCTCATCGGGGGGTAGACGGCCGCGTCGCAGCCGGTGACGCGATGCCCGGCGGCGCGCGCGATAAGGGCCAATCCCCCCATGAACGTCCCGCAAATACCGACAATGTGCAGATGCATAGCTCTATTCTCCTGGCCACATTGTAGAGGGCTTGGCGCGTTGTCACCGGTTATGATGCCGCCATGAGTTCACGTCGTTTGAAGATTGCAGGGTGCGTCGTGGCCGGGTTGCTCGTAGCGGCCGTGGTCGTGGCCTTGATTTCGGGTGGCCCCACTACGGGGGCCACTTCTCCCGTCGTGCGAGTGGGCGATGTGCCGGAATCGCTGTGGTCCTTGGCGCTGCCATCGCCTCAGGGCGAGCCGGTTGCCATGGCGTCGATGCGTGGTCGACCTGTCGTGGTCAATTTCTGGGCGACTTGGTGCGCGCCATGTGTGAAAGAGATGCCGGACCTGGACCGGTTACAGCGTGAGCACCCCCACGTACAGTTCGTCGGTATCGGCATCGATTCCGCTGCTAACATTCGCACCTTCTTGCAAAAGATTCCCGTGGCCTACCCCTTGATGGTGTTTGAAACGGGCGGTACCAGTGCCTTGCGTCGGCTGGGTAATTCGACGGGTGGTTTACCCTATACCCTGGTGCTGGATGCCCGAGGGCGCGTTGCACACACTATACTGGGGCAAGTCGATCCCGCCGCGTTGGCCGCTCAGTTGGCTATTCAGTTGCCGGCTCAGTTGCCGGTTCACATGCCGAAATCAGATCGGCCGTAATCGTCTGATGCTGCCGATGTGCGATAGTGTCGCAGCCCCATCCTAAATGTTGCTAATCTGCGGCAACATGCAGTCATGTTCACAGCAGGCTTTCCACGCCAGACGCTATTTTTCGCAGGCGGAGAAATAGACAAATGGCGTGATTTGTCGTAAAAACCTGCTTTATCGACGGACTTGCCGTAATTTTTCTTCAATGGCGCAACGTATCCTAGTCTTGCACGGCCCGAACTTGAACCTCCTGGGTACGCGAGAGCCCCAGGTGTATGGTCACCGTACGCTCGCACAAATCGATGCCGGCCTGGTCGAGCTGGGCACGCAATTGGGTGTGACGATCGAAACGTTTCAAAGCAACCACGAAGGCGTATTGATCGACAGGATTCAATCGGCTCGTACCGATGGTACTGAATTCATCGTGATTAACGCAGGCGCTTATACCCATACCAGCGTGGCAATTCGCGATGCCTTGTCCGGTGTGGCGCTGCCGTGTGTCGAAGTCCATTTGTCGAATGTTCATCAGCGCGAGGCTTTTCGCCACCATTCTCACCTCTCGGATATCGCCGTCGGCGTGATCTGTGGTCTGGGCGAGTTTGGTTACCAAGCCGCCGTGCGATTTGCCGCCGGGCGTTGATTCCGCGGCTTTCATTTCAACCTTTTCAAACGCGTGCAGCACACACGCGTCTCTCTACAATCGGGAAGTATCCATGGATCTCAGAAAGCTCAAGACGTTGATCGACCTCGTTGCCGAATCCGGCATTGCCGAGCTCGAAATCACCGAAGGCGAAGGCAAGGTTCGTATCGTCAAGTTTTCTCAGACGTTGCAGCCTGTGGCTTACCAGCAAGGCGAAATGGCGCCTGTCCACGCTGCGGCTCCCGCAGCTGCGCCGGTGGCTCCGGTCGCACCCGCTGCGCCCGTCGTGACCGGTCACGTCGTCAAGGCGCCGATGGTCGGTACGTTCTACCGTGCGCCGAATCCGGGTGCCGCGCCGTTCGTCGAAGTCGGCCAGTCGGTGAAAGAAGGCGATCCGTTGTGCATCATCGAAGCGATGAAGCTGCTGAACGAAATCGAAGCCGACAAGTCTGGCGTGATCAAGGAAATCCTCGTCGAGAACGGCGAGCCTGTGGAATACGGTCAACCCCTGTTCGTGATCGGCTGATATGTTTGAAAAGATACTGATTGCCAACCGCGGCGAGATCGCGCTGCGTATCCAGCGCGCGTGCCGCGAGCTGGGCATCAAGACGGTGGTCGTCCACTCCGAGGCCGATCGCGACGCCAAGTACGTGCGTTTAGCCGACGAGTCGGTCTGCATCGGCCCGGCACCGTCGCGTGAAAGCTATCTGAATATGCCGGCCATCATCTCGGCGGCGGAAGTGACCGATGCCGAGGCGATTCACCCCGGCTACGGCTTCCTGTCGGAGAATGCCGACTTCGCCGAGCGCGTCGAGAAAAGCGGCTTCGTCTTTATCGGCCCACGCCCCGAGACCATTCGCCTGATGGGCGACAAGGTCAGCGCCAAGCGCGCCATGATCGAGGCCGGTGTGCCGGTGGTGCCCGGTTCGGAAGGCGCCTTGCCCGAAGACCCCGAAGTCATTTTGCAAACCGCTCGCAACGTTGGCTATCCGGTCATCATCAAGGCCGCGGGCGGCGGCGGTGGCCGTGGCATGCGCGTGGTGCACACCGAAGCGGCTTTGCTGAATGCCGTGGCCATGACCCGCACCGAAGCGGGCGCGGCGTTCAACAACCCCGAAGTCTACATGGAGAAGTTCCTGGAGAATCCTCGACATATCGAGATCCAGGTGCTGGCCGACGGCGGGCGCAATGCGGTGTGGCTGGGCGAGCGTGATTGCTCGATGCAGCGTCGCCATCAGAAAGTGATCGAAGAAGCGCCGGCACCCGGTGTGGCGCGTCGCTTGATCGAACGAATCGGCGATCGTTGCGCCGACGCATGCAAGAAAATGGGTTATCGCGGTGCGGGCACGTTCGAGTTCCTGTACGAGAACGGCGAGTTCTATTTCATTGAGATGAACACCCGCATTCAGGTCGAGCATCCCGTGACCGAAATGATCACGGGCATCGATCTGGTGCAGCAGCAGATTTTGATCGCCGCGGGCGAGAAGTTCATGCTGCGTCAGCGCGACATCCAGTTCAAGGGCCACGCCATCGAATGCCGGATCAACGCCGAAGACCCGTTCAAGTTCGTGCCCAGTCCTGGCCGGATCACCAACTGGCATGTGCCGGGCGGTCCTGGCGTGCGGGTCGATTCGCACGTGTTCAACGGCTATTTCGTGCCGCCCAACTACGACTCGATGATCGCCAAGGTCATCACGTATGGCGACACGCGCGAGCAGGCCGTGGCCCGCATGCGTATCGCCTTGTCGGAAATGGTGGTCGAGGGCATCCAGGTCAATGTGCAGTTGCACCGCGAACTGATGGCCGATGCACGCTTCATCGAAGGCGGCACTAGCATTCACTATCTGGAACACAAACTGGCGCAGCGTCCCTGACCCATGCGTGAACTGGTGATCCAAAGCGCTCAGGCGCAGGCCGAGGCGCTGTCCGATGCATTGCTGGAGGCCGGCGCGTTGTCGGTGTCCGTCGAGGATGCCGACAGCGATACCGAGCACGAAGCGCCGTTGTTTGGCGAGCCTGGCACCGAACCTGCGATTCAGGCGTGGGGTCGCAATCGAGTGATTGCCTTGCTGCCCGACGATACCGACGCGAATGCCTTGCTCGCTCAAGCGGGCTTGGCCGATGCGGGTTTGGTCTGGGCCGAGCGCGAGGTGCCCGATGCCGATTGGGTGCGCCTGACGCAAGCCCAGTTCGCGCCGATTCACATCGGTGATCGCATCTGGATCGTGCCCAGTTGGCATCGTGATGATGCGGCACCCGAGCGCACCGATGCAGGTCAGATTCATATCGAATTGGATCCGGGCCTGGCTTTTGGTACCGGCAGTCATCCCACGACGCACTTGTGCACGCAGTGGCTGGCGACCGAGATGCTGGCCTCGGTCGAAGTGCTCGACTATGGCTGCGGCTCCGGCATTTTGGCCATTGCCGCCGCCAAGCTGGGTGCGGCCCGTGTGGTGGGCGTGGACATCGACGAACAAGCTGTCACGGCCACCCGCGACAATGCCGACAACAATCGTTGCGCGGTCACGGCCTATCTGCCGGACGACCTGCCCGAGGGGCAGTATGGCGTGGTTGTCGCCAATATTCTGTCGAATCCTCTGAAAGTGCTGGCGCCCATGCTGGCGGGCCGCGTGGCCGATGGCGGCCATCTCGTGCTGTCGGGCGTGCTGGCACGTCAGGCCGAAGAGGTGGCCGCAGCTTATGCGCCCTGGCTGGCGATGTCGGTCTGGGCCGAGCGTGACGGCTGGGTGTGTTTGCACGGCCGCAAGGCTTAATCACGGACCCCTGCACGATGGCACTCACCACTCGCTGCCCGCATTGCGGCACCGCGTTCAAGGTGGTGCCAGATCAACTCAAGGTTCGTGACGGGCTGGTGCGCTGCGGCGTGTGTACCCGGGTGTTCGACGGGCGCGCGACGCTCGTTTCCGAAATTCCGACGCTGCACGTCGAGCCGCCGGGCTCATACTCGAGGCCATCGTATTCTCCTGCACCGGTCGGTGCCGCCTGGGAGCGTACGGCGGTAGCCCAGCCTCCCTGGCAAATGCCTGCGGCCCCCATCCCAGCTCCAGCTCCAGCGCCGGTGCTTGGGCGTCGATCCGAACCAAGCCTGGCGAGCGGCGGAACGCCGCCCTGGGATGCGGCAACGGGTACCCACGCTTCCGCGATGCCTGCCTCGTCTGGTGCATTGAGCTCGCAGGGTGCGCCGGAGGTGCTGCGCGGTCGGCACCATGCACTGCGTCGCGCCGATCCTGTCTTGCGTGACGACGACGTGTCGGACATGGGGGCGGTCGACAATGATCGGTCGCAGACTGACACTTGGGGCGAAGACGTATCCGATAACTACGTGGCTGCCGATACCATCCCGGCGGGTGAGCAAGCCACGGCAGAAGACCTTTATGCCGTTCGGGGCGAGGCGCGCATGCGCTACGTGGACGATCAGCACACTGGCCGCGCGCCGCCCGAGTTCATGGACGAAGGTCATATCCAGCAGCGTGCCCACTGGGGACGCTTGTGGGGCTGGGCGTGCCTGGTGGCCGCGCTTGCGTTGCTCGGCCTATCCGCTTACGTATACCGCGTGCAATGGGCGACCCAGGTGCCTGCATTGCGTCCCGTGCTTGAACTCATGTGCGTCCCTTTGCAATGCACAGTGGGATACGAGCGCCGTATCGAACGCATTTCCATTCTGTCCTCATCCTTGCGTCCGCCACCCGGCGGTGCCTCGGTGCACGACGCGCAAGATCTGGTATTGACGGCAGTGCTGCGCAATCGCTTTAATGCGCCGCAGCACTGGCCTGCCTTGACGCTGGAACTGAAAGATTTTTCCGATACCGTCATGGTGCGCAAGGTCTTGCTGCCTCGTGATTATCTGCCCGCCGATGCGCTGGCGCAGCCCTTCGGTCCCAATGCCGAGCGCAAGATCGTGCTGCCCTTGCGGGTGCGCGACGTGCAGGTAAATGGTTACCAACTTGATAGATTTTTTCCCTGACGTTTCAAAGCGATCAATAGACATGACTGATTCGGTTCTGATTTGCGGCTCTGTGGCCTTCGATTCCATCGCCTTGTTCGAAGGGCGCTTCCGGGATCATTTTCTGGCCGACAAGCTGCACGCCATTAGTGTGTCGTTCCTGGTGCCGACGATGCGGCGCGATTTCGGCGGATGCGCCGGCAACATCGCTTATGGCATGAGCGTGCTGGGCGGACGTCCGATTCCCGTGGCCACGGTAGGCGAGGATTCGGGCGACTACCTGGACCGCTTCAAGCGCCTGGGCATCGACGTGTCGCGTATTCGTGTGGTGCCCGATACGCTGACCGCCACCTGCTACATCACGACCGATCTGGAGGACAATCAGATCACGGCATTCCACCCGGGGGCCATGGCGTACTCGGCCGACAACGACTTAGGCGGCACCGACGCGCGCTGGGCCATCGTGGCACCCGACGCCAAGGAAGGCATGATCGCGCACGCGGCCAAGCTGCGTGCCGCGGGCGTTCCGTTCATCTTCGACCTTGGCCAGGCGATGCCCCTTTTCAGCGGAGAAGACATGTTGGAGATGCTGAAAACAGCGTCTGCCATGACGGTCAACGACTATGAGGCCGGAATCGTCGAGCAACGCACGGGCAAGTCGCTGGACGACATCGCGCGTGGATTGAAAGCGCTGGTGGTCACTCGCGGCGCAGAAGGCGCGACGCTCTATCAAGACGGTAAACAATACGCCATTGCTCCCGTTGCCGTCGCCGATACCGTCGATCCCACCGGTTGCGGCGATGCACATCGCGCCGGTTTACTGTTTGGCTTGAGCAGCGGTTTGAGCTGGCTGGACAGCTGCAAGATCGGCAACCTAATGGGTGCGCTGAAAATCGCCCACCGTGGCCCTCAAGGTTATGCTCCGACCCGTCCCGAAATCGCGGCTCAATTGCAGGCGGCCTATTCGTTGACCCTGCCTGAACCAGCATGAATTTGATCCAATTCGCATAAATCGAGTTTCACCCGTTGCAGCCTGTTTCGCACGCCTCACAATTAGGCCGCTACAAGTCAGTATTATTTAGACTAGCAATTCAGGCTGCGTGGCGGCCATTGCCCCGGGGTCAGTCCTTGACGTGGGCCGGCGGTCCGGCAATAGGAGAATCTTATGAATGCAGTTCAACAGCAGTCTTCCCGCACTTCGGGCCGTTTTCGTCTGCTGGCAGGTGGTGCCGTGCTGACCACCGTCGCCATTCTGGCGGGCTGCGCCAATCCCAGCGCTTCCAGCGGCGTGTATACCTACGGTCAAGCTCAACGCGAGCAGATCGTCCGTTCGGGTACGGTAACGGCCGTGCGTCCCATTGTTATCCAGCGCGACGGATCGAGCGGCGCGGGCGTCTTGGCCGGCGGTGCCCTGGGTGGCGTGGCAGGTAACGCAGTGGGTGGCGGTACGGGTCGTGCCATCGCGACGGTGGGTGGTGCCATTCTGGGTGCGATCGCCGGTAACGCGGTCGAGAACCGAGTGGGCAAGAGTTCGGGCCTGGAAATCACCGTCCGCCTGGACAACGGTGAAACCCGAGTCGTCGCGCAAGAGGCCGATCTGCCTCTGTCGGTAGGCCAGCGCGTGCAGGTCATCAGCGGTGCCGGTCCGACTCGCGTCGCACCGATGTAATCCCTGTTTTGCACGCCAGGGCGTCGAACCCTCGTGCAAAAGCGAAAAACCCTCCAGATGCCCATGCGTCTGGAGGGTTTTTTTACGACTCAAGCCCTGGTCATGCTTTTAGAAACCGAACAAGTTCAAGCTTATCCGGCTCAGCACGATAATGCCGATCTGCGCCAGGATCAGGACGACCAGCGGCGAAAAATCGATGGCGGTGCGGGGCAACACCCGACGGATGGGATCCAGGATGGGGGCGGTGAGCATATACAGCAGCGGCATCAGCGGCGCTTGCGGGTTCACCCAAGTCAGTACGGCTTGAATCAAGGTCAGCCACACCGCCAGATTCAACATCCAGCGCAGGACCATCAACAGCGCAGCGGCCATAAACTGCAAAACGAACTCCACCGCAGGCAGCGAACCTACGCTTACGACCCAGTTCAGAACGATGAACAGCAGCGCAACCAGCCAGGTCGCCATTAATGCGGGCCAATCGACTCGCTTATGCGGCAGCACGCGCGCAAGCGGTGCGACCAGCCAATCGGTGTACCGATGGATGGCGAGCGCCAGCGGGTTGAAGCGCGGCATGCGGATGCTGTTCATCCATGCGCGAATGAGCAAGCCTACGCCAAATAAGGTAAAGGTGATTTCAAGCAAGAACTGGATAATCTGGCCAAGCATGGCAACCTGCACGGGGAATGAGTTGGCGCCATTGTCGCATGGGGCTGTCGAACGCAGTAGCGTGCGTGCGACCGGATGCGGCGCAATAAAAAAGCTGTCGAACCGGCTACGGTTCGACAGCCCAGGTGCCCGACTAGGCGTCGGGAGACCTTGGTCCTTTCTGGCGAGCGTCCCGGCTTAGGGACGACCGCCCGTCGGGAACGGCCATGAAGCAGCCGGGTTCAGTGCGGTCTTGGCGCCAGGCGCGGCCGCGGTCGATGCCGGGCTGACAACCTTCTTGGCCGGAGCCTTTTTGGCAGCCGGCTTCTTGGCCGCTGCTTTCTTGGCGGTGGCCGGCTTGGCTGCGGGCTTGGCCGCTGCGGTCTTCTTGACCACAGCTTTCTTGGCCGGTGCCTTGGAGGCCGCGGCTTTCTTGGGCGCAGCCTTGGCAGCCGTCTTCTTGACAGCGACCTTCTTCACTGCGGGCTTCTTCACTGCTGCTTTCTTGGCAGGCGCTTTCTTGGCCGCGACTTTTTTCACTGCGGCTTTTTTGGCGGGCGCCTTCTTGGCTGCGACTTTCTTGACTGCGGGTTTCTTGGCCGCAACTTTCTTGACGGCGGCCTTTTTCGCCGGTGCTTTCTTCACAGCGGCTTTTTTGACGGTCGCTTTTTTGGCGACAGTCTTGGTGGCGGTCGCTTTCTTGGCCGGTGCTTTCTTCACAGCGGTTTTCTTAACGACAGCTTTCTTGGCGGGGGCTTTCTTTACTGCGGGCTTGGCTGCCGCGGTCTTGGCTGCCGTTTTCTTGGTGGCAGCTTTGGTTGCGGTTGCGGCCTTCTTCACCGCCTTTTTTGCGGCTTTTTTGGCTGTAGCCATGGTTTAGCTCCTAAGGTTCAAGGGTCCCAGAACATAAACCCGTGCCAGTCGCAGGCCTGGCCTGCTACTGCCCCGGGCTATTCATCGGCGCATACCACCGACCCTCTAGGGCTCGGTCGCTCGGTGTGCGCTAATGAATGCGGCACAGCCATTTGAGTTGGTCCCTACGTTCATCGCGCGAACCATCTCAAATGGCATGACTGCGGCACTCCCTCGTGGGAGATGCCGCAGCCTCGTTCACTGCATGTCCGAGTTGCCTTGGACCTCAGGCGCTTATTCCCAGTTGAGGGCACCGCCGGTCTGGTACTCGATCACACGCGTTTCAAAGAAATTACGTTCCTTCTTCAGATCGATCATCTCTGCCATCCACGGGAACGGATTTTCTTCGTGGGCATACAAAGGCTCGATGCCGATCTGCTGACAACGACGGTTGGCAATGAAGCGCAAATACGATTTGAACATCGGCGCATTCAAGCCCAAAACACCACGCGGCATCGTGTCTTCAGCGTAAGCGTATTCGAGTTCGACCGCTTTGCGGAAGAGTTCTCGAATTTCTTCACGAAATTCAGCAGTCCAGAGATGCGGATTTTCGAGTTTCACCGTGTTGATGAGGTCGATGCCGAAATTGCAGTGCATGGATTCATCGCGCAGGATGTACATGTATTGCTCGGCCGCGCCCGTCATTTTGTTTTGACGACCCAGGGCCAGAATCTGCGTGAAACCCACGTAAAAGAACAGACCTTCCATCAGGCATGCAAACACGATCAGGGACTTCAACAGCGTCTGATCCGCATCTGGCGTACCCGTCTTGAAATGCGGGTCGGCGATGGCATCGATGAACGGGATCAGGAATTCGTCCTTGGCCCGGATCGACGGCACTTCGTTGTAGGCGTTGAAAATCTCGGCTTCGTCGAGGTCGAGGCTTTCGACGATGTACTGATATGCATGCGTGTGAATGGCTTCTTCGAACGCCTGGCGCAACAAAAACTGGCGGCACTCGGGTGCCGTGATGTGACGGTAGGTGCCCAGCACGATGTTGTTGGCGGCCAACGAATCGGCCGTCACGAAGAAGCCCAGGTTGCGTTTGACGATGCGACGTTCGTCATCCGTCAGGCCTTCCGGGTTCTTCCACAGCGCGATGTCGCGCGACATGTTGATTTCCTGCGGCATCCAGTGGTTGGCGCAGGTGGCGAGGTACTTTTCCCACGCCCACTTGTACTTGAAAGGCACCAGTTGGTTGACGTCGGTCTCGCCATTGATGATGCGTTTGTCGGCTGCGCGCACGCGGCGTTGAATCGCTTCTTCGTCGGCGCCGGCATCGGTCGACAGCGCGCCCGGTTGGGCTGCCACTGTCGAGCTGGCGTCGTGGAAGGCGCCAGTGGGCATGCGGGCTGCATCGGCGGGCGTAGCCGCCGGGCGATTGCCCGGTTGCGGCGGTGCCGGTTGCGAAGCGGACGTGTCGTCGTCCCAGTTGATCATAAGAATATTCTCCGAATCTGATTATTGGCAGGCTTCGCACTCGTCGAACCCGGGGTCGCCGGGCCGCATCGTGCAGGCAGCGCCAAGCACTTCGGGTTCCGGCAAAGCAGGGGCTGCGGCGGCGGCCGCGGCGGTCGAGCTGGCATTGGCGACTGCATTCAGTTCACCACCACGACCGGTCGACTTCTCGGCGCTGGTCGCGCCCAGGGTGCGCAGGTAGTAGGTCGTTTTCAGACCACGCTGCCACGCGAGTTTGTAGGTGTCGTCGAGCTTCTTGCCCGATGCGCCAGCCATGTAGATATTGAGGGATTGAGCTTGATCGATCCACTTCTGGCGGCGCGAGGCGCATTCGACCAGCCACTTGGGTTCGACTTCGAACGCGGTGGCATACAGCTCACGCAGTTCGGCCGGCACGCGATCGATGCTGCGCAGGCTGCCATCGAAGTACTTGAGGTCGGCGACCATGACTTCGTCCCAGAGTCCGAGTTGCTTGAGATCGCGAACGAGATAGTCGTTGACGACGGTGAACTCGCCGGAAAGGTTCGATTTGACGTACAAGTTTTGGTAGGTCGGCTCGATGCACGCAGAGACGCCAATGATATTGGAAATCGTCGCCGTTGGGGCAATGGCCACGCAATTCGAATTGCGCATGCCATGCGCCTTGATGTTGGCGCGCAACGCGTCCCAATCCAGCGACGACGATTCATCGACCTCGACATAGCCGCCACGCGCTTCGCGCAGCATCGACAGGGTGTCTTGCGGCAGGATGCCACGATCCCACAACGAACCTTCGAACGAATCGTAGCGACCGCGCTCGGCAGCCAGTTCGCTGGAGGCCAGGTAAGCGTGATAGCACACGGCTTCCATCGAGCGATCGGCAAACGTCACCGCGCCTTCGGAGGCGTACGGCAGGCGCATCATGTGCAGGCAGTCCTGGAAGCCCATGATGCCCATGCCCACCGGACGATGGCGGCGGTTCGAGTTGGCGGCCTTCTGAACGGCGTAATAGTTGATGTCGATGACGTTGTCGAGCATGCGCATGGCCGTTTTGACCGTGCGCTTGATCTTGTCCAGGTCGAGCTCGAAGCCGCCAGCCGACGTCGGCTTCATGTGGGCGACCAGGTTCACCGAACCCAGATTGCACACGGCGATTTCGGATTCGTTGGTGTTCAGCGTGATCTCGGTGCACAGGTTCGAGCTGTGGACGACGCCGACGTGCTGCTGCGGCGAACGGATGTTGCACGGATCCTTGAACGTGATCCAGGGATGGCCGGTTTCAAACAGCATCGACAGCATTTTGCGCCACAGCTGGAGGGCGGGCATTTTCTTGAACAGCTTGAGCTCGCCCCGTGCCGTCATGGCTTCGTAGCCGGTATATGCGGCCTCGAACGCAGCACCGTACTTGTCGTGCAGATCCGGCGTGTCCGACGGCGAGAACAAGGTCCAGTCGCCATTTTCGATGACGCGCTTCATGAACAAGTCGGGAATCCAGTTCGCCGTGTTCATGTCGTGCGTGCGGCGGCGTTCGTCGCCGGTGTTCTTGCGCAGCTCCAGGAATTCTTCGATGTCCAAGTGCCATGTTTCGAGGTACGTGCAAACCGCGCCCTTGCGTTTGCCGCCCTGGTTGACCGCCACGGCGGTGTCGTTGACGACCTTCAGGAACGGCACGACGCCCTGGCTTTCGCCGTTGGTGCCCTTGATGTGGCTGCGCAGCGCTCGCACGGGGGTCCAGTCGTTGCCCAGGCCGCCGGCATACTTGGCCAGCAGTGCGTTCTCCTTGATGGCGTCGTAGATGCCTTCGAGGTCGTCGGACACCGTGGTCAGATAGCACGACGACAGCTGCGAATGCAGCGTGCCGGCGTTGAACAGTGTCGGGGTCGAGCTCATGAAGTCGAACGACGACAGGATTTCGTAGAACTCGATGGCGCGCGCTTCACGGTCCTGCTCGCGCAGGGCCAGGCCCATGGCGACGCGCATGAAGAACACCTGCGGCAATTCGATGCGGGTGTTGCGGATGTGCAGGAAGTAGCGGTCGTACAGCGTTTGCAGGCCCAGGTAGCCGAATTGCAGGTCGCGATCGGCCTTCAAGGCAGCGGCCAGTCGTGCCAGGTCGTACTGGCCCAGTTCCGGGGACAGCAGGCTGTTGTCGATGCCGCGCTGGATGAATTCTGGGAAATACTCGGCATAGCGGGTATTCATGCCGGCTTGCGAGACTTCTTCGCCCAACACTTCCTTGCGGATCGTGTGCAGCAGCAGGCGAGCGGTCACCTGGCTGTAGGCCGGGTCTTTCTCGACCAGTGCGCGGGCAGACAGAATGGCGGACTTGAACACTTCGTCCACGGGAATGCCGTCATACAGGTTCTTGACGGTTTCTTTCAGAATCGTGTCGGTGTCGATCAGGTCGCCGAAGCCCACGCCTGCGGCGGCGATGGTCGCGCGCAGTTCGGTCAGGTTCAGCGGACGCTGCACGCCGCCATCGGTGATGTTCAGGCCGAACTCTTGCGGCGCGGCGGCCGGTGCAGCGCTCTTGCGCTCCTGCGTGCGCTTTTCACGATACAGCACGTAGGCGCGGGCGACGTCGTGTTCACCCGAGCGCATCAAGGCCAGCTCGACCTGATCCTGCACGTCTTCGATATGGAAGGTGCCGCCGGTCGGGCGGTTGCGCACCAGCGCACTCACGGCCTGACTGGTCAGGTTTTCAACCAATTGGCGCACGCGCGCCGATGCGGCGCCTTGACCACCATTGACGGCCAGGAAGGCTTTGGTCAAGGCCACGTTGATCTTGCCGGGCTCGAAGCCGACCACGGCGCCATTGCGGCGGATCAGGCTGTACTTGCCCCATTGGCTGGCGGGCTGCCCGGCGTGGTCGGGCGACTGGGGCGGAACCGAAGGTGTCCGCGTGGAATTCTCGGAGGTCGTCTGCATGGAAGCTCCTGTGCGTAATACTTGAATGGCAAAAACAGCGTGGCCAAAGACCACACTGGTGCTGAATACTGATGAAAACCGCGTGCCGGGCAGTCGGGGCGGGTGTCGCCGGACGGCCGGAAGATGAAGCGAGAGAGGCAGGTTGCCTACTAGATATAGTGTAGCACCCCGCGCATCGACACCAATTCTAGTGGGGTGGCCTGGCGCGAGCAAGCGTTTGTCTATTCACGGTTGCGACTAAATGTGACTTAACTTTCGGGTTGTTTTTTCCATGAAAATCTGACGGTGGCGCAGCGCTGGTCTGCCTGGCGAAGTGCCCACTCTCAATGACGTAAATCGGCTGGTTTCGGGATGATTCTTAGCACTCGACCCAGGCAGGCAGCAGGCGTGCCCCTTTACTGTTGCACCCAGGCACAGACTCCGATGCGCCGGTTGCGTACCGCCCGAGGGGCGTCGTAGAGTGTGGGCGGCCTCCAGCAAAAGGGGGGGCAGTGTAATGAATTTAGAGTGGATTGGGAAACATGAGCGGGTCTTTGGTGTGGCGGGGCGTCGCGATAGCCGCGACGGTGGTTTTGGCGGCATGCGCCCAACGCGGCGGCCGGTCAGGCGGGTACGCCGCCAGCCGGTCAAGCTGGGGTGGCCGCGACGGTCGCGTGTGCCCCACAGGCAAATAGCCCCTTGGTGGGCAAGTGGTATTCGACTTCGACGCCGCGTGGCGTGGGCGGCCAGATGCATACCCTGATCACCTTGCGCGCCGATGGCACCATGGTCTATGACACTCAGCTCAAGATCGGCAAGCGCATGCGGCCCGGCTTGCGCGAGACGGGGTGCTGGACGTATGGCAAGGCCGTGCTGGAGTTGCGCACCTTGCGCTCCAATGGCGACGACATCGACGCCAACGATCCCATTTATCAGAACCGTTGGCGCGTCGAGTCGGTCAACGCGACGCGTTTCGTCGCACGTGATCAGCGCTCGCTGACGCAATCGCTGACGGCCCGCAAGATGCCCGATAGCTTCAAGCTGCCGACTAAATAAGTAAGGCTCAGATCGCAGCCAGTCGGCCCAGCACCGTATCGCGGCCCAGCAGTTCGAGCACGGCATCGATGGCGGGTGTCTGGGTCTGCCCACACACCGCCACTCGTAGGGGAATGGCCAATTGCGGCATCTTCATGCGGTGGCCGGCCAGCACCGTTTTGATCAGCGCGGCGATCTCCTGGCGGGTCCAGGGCGTAGCCGTGGCGCGTTCGGCAAAGTCGGCCAGTGCCGCCCGTGCCGGCGCGGTCAGGTGTTGCTCGATCAGTTCGGGCTCGGCCACTCGGGCCGGACCGCAAAACAACAGGGCACCTTCGGCCAGTTGCTCGAGCGTCTCGGCGCGATCCTTCAGCAGGTGCACCACGGCAGCCAGGTCGATGGTCGTGGGCGAGCCACCCTGGCGCGCGATGCGCGGGGCAAGGCGCCCGGCCAACTCGACGTCGTCCATCTGCTTGATGTAGTGGGCGTTGACCCAGTTCAGCTTCTTGGGATCCCATTGCGAGGCCGACTTGGTCAGATGGTCGGTATCGAACCACTCGACCAATTGTTCGCGGCTGAACAGCTCGTGGTCGCCATGGCTGAATCCCAGGCGCGCCAAATAATTGATCATCGCCTCGGGCAGGTAACCCTCGTCGTCATAAGCCATGACGTTCACCGCACCGTGCCGCTTGGACAGTTTCTGACCGTCCGGTCCCAGAATCATGGGTACGTGACCGTACAGCGGCACGTCGGCCCCCAGCGCGCGCAGGATGTTGATCTGGCGCGGGGTGTTGTTGACGTGATCGTCGCCGCGAATGACGTGGGTGATCCGCATATCCCAGTCGTCCACCACCACGCAGAAGTTGTAGGTGGGCGTGCCGTCCTGGCGGGCGATGATCAGGTCGTCGAGTTCGCCGTTGTCGATGCTGATGGTGCCTTTGACCAGATCGTCCCATTGAGTCGCACCCGATTGCGGGTTGGCGAAGCGCACCACCGGCAGGCGGTCGGCGGGCACCGGCGGCAGCGTTTTGCCAGGGGCCGGACGCCAGGTGCCGTCATAGCGCGGCTTGTCGCCTCGCGCGCGGGCGGTATCGCGCATAGCCTCGACCTCCTCGGGCGAGCTGTAGCAGGGATAGGCCGTGCCGTCATCCAGCATTTTCTGGATGACGGCGCGATAGCGATCCATGTGCTGCATCTGGTAGAACGGGCCCTCGTCCGGTTCCATGCCCAGCCATTTCATGCTGTCCAGAATGGCCTGCACGGCTTTGGGCGTCGAGCGCGCGACATCGGTATCTTCGATGCGCAATACGAATACGCCTTGGTGATGACGCGCGAACGCCCAGGAGAACAGCGCGGTGCGAGCGCCACCCAGATGCAGATAGCCCGTAGGCGAAGGCGCGAAGCGAGTGCGGACGATAGGCGTAGAGGAAGCGGTCATGGTGGCAGACGACAATGGTAATGTTCGGATAACGATATTCTAGAGTAGGCCGACAGCAGCGATGTTCCGACACGCTCTCGCTCCCTTGTTCGAACCGGCTTCGCTGGTGGTGATCAGCGATCGCGACCTGCCGGTATCGCAATGGCTGCCCAAGGGTTTGGCTGCTGCCACCACGCACGTGAAAACGGATGCTGGCCTGCCGCCCGAGATGCCCGGCGAGTTCGTGGGGGTGCCGCGCGGTCGTCGGCCCGACCTGGCCGTAGTGTGCGTGGCCCCCGCCGTGCTGATCGAGACCTTGCGGCGTTTGGGGCCATGCGCCCCGCGAGGCTTGATTCTGCTGCCTCACGAACAAGCCGATCCTTATCCCAAGGGCTCCGCCGCATTGGTGCGCGAATGGGCTCAGGTGCACGATTGTCAGGTGCTGGGGCCGCGTGCCTTCGGCGCGCAACGTCCGCACGCCGGGTTCAATTTCAGCCAGCATCCGAGCCTGGCGCGTATCGGTCGGGTCGCGCTGGTGGCGCAGTCGCGCGCCATCATGGCGGCTGTCATGGACTGGGCCGAAGACGTTCATATCGGGTTTTCCTTGGCCGTGGCGCTGGGGGACGAAGCGGTCGTCGGCTTGACCCAGGTGCTCGATTTCCTGGCGTCGGACCCGCGCACCGACAGCATTGCTTTGTATATCGAAGATCCTGGTCCCGCGCGTGAGTTCATGAGCGCCTTGCGTGCCGCTGCCAGCGTCAAGCCGGTCGTCATATTGAAAGCGGGGCGCGACGAGGCCGAAGGAGCCGACGCCGTGCTGGACGCGGCCTTGCGGCGCGCGGGTGCCGTGCGAGTGCGCTATTTCGTGCAGTTGTTCTCGGCCGTCAAGGTGCTGGGCTACAACCGTCGGCCGCGCGGCCGACGCGTGGTGTTGCTGGGCAACGGCAGCGGTCCGCCGCAACTGGCCCTGGATCTGCTGGGGCCGGACGCCGCCGTGCAGCGGGCCGAGTTGTCCACCACCACCCAACGAGCGCTGGCCGCTTTGCTGGAACCCGATGCCCGGCTGGACAACCCCGTCATCACCTATGTGCCGCTGACGGCCGGGAAGATTCAATCGATGCTGGACGTCTTGCAAGACGATGCCGGGGTCGACGGCGTGTTGGTGCTGCTGGCACCCGATGCTTTGGCGGACATGCCCTCTGTCGCACGCCAGCTGGCGCAGTACGCGCCTGCCGCCAAGAAGCCGGTGGTGACGTGTTTCATGGGCGATGCCGGAATGCGTCCATTGCGGCGTATGTTGGACGACGCGGGCACGCCGGCCTTCCGAACGCCCGAATCGGCAGCCGATGCGTTCGGTGTGCTGGCCACGCACTTCTATAACCAACAGTTGCTGCTGCAAGCGCTGCCGCCGGTATCCGCGGGCGCCGCGCCCGACCTCGACGCCGCGCGCGGCGTGATCGCACTGGCACGCGAGGAGGGCCGCCAGACCTTGTCTCCGGCGCAAAGCGATGCGGTGCTGGTGGCGTTCGGCCTGCATCGGTCACGGGCCGCCGCGGGTGAAGCCGATGCGCTGGGCGGTGCCCGTGCCACGCCGGTGCGTGCCATGTCCCTGCGTGCCGACCGCGACGCTCGTTTCGGGCCTTATCTGCGATTCGGATCGGGCGGCCTGGGCACGCCCTTGCCGCTGGCGGACCGTGCTGCCGACCTGGCGCCGCTCAATCGTTTTCTGGCGCAGCAGATGATCGAGCGCAGTCGATTCTGGCGTCGGGTGTTTCTACCGCACATGGGCACTGGCGCCACGGATGCCTTGATCAACTGGGTCGTGCGTCTGTCTGAACTCGTCAGCGAGTTGCCCGATGTCGCCTGCGTGGCGGTCGATCCGATCCGCGCGGGCGATGACGTTCTGCACGTCGAACGCGTCGTCATCGGTTTGACCGACACGGCGGTGGGCATTGATCCCCAGGCCGGCGGATACGCCCACATGGCCATTCATCCTTATCCGCGCCGGTGGGTGCATCCATTGCGCTTCGACGACGGTACGCGCTGGATCATCCGGCCCATCCGGCCAGAAGATGGCGATCCGCTCCAGCACTTCATTCGCGACTTGTCGGAGCGGTCACGCTATATGCGATTCGTGTCGATGATGCGAGAGCTGACGCCGCGCATGTTGGCGCGCTATACCCAGGTGGATTACCACCGCGAGCTGGCGTTGGTGGCGACCACCTTCGTGCCCAATCCTGCACACCGGGGCTATCCGCAAGAAGTGATCATCGGTTTGGCGCACTATCTGCGCCATCCCGATGGGCGTGGAGCCGAATATGCGTTAGTCATCGGCGACGCTTGGCAGCGCCGGGGCCTGGGTGGTCAACTGATGCGTATGCTGATCGACGCCGCTCGCGAGCAGGGCTTGGACTATATCGACGGCGTGGTGCTGGCCGAGAATCGACCCATGCTCGCCTTGATGACGAGCCTTGGGTTTCGTGTCGATCGCGATGAGGACGACACCAGTTTGCGGCGTGTGTGGCTGGATCTGAGCCCTCGGGCAGGCGATGCCATCGAGTCCTGAAGTCAGACGCTCGACAGCATTGTCGGGGTATTAAACCAACACTCGCTTGAGGAACGCGGAGATGTCGCGCACTTCCTCGGGATGCACCGAGTGCGGCATCGGATACGTATGCCATTCGACGCTGTGGCCCTGCGCTTGCAGCGCGACGCGCGAGGCTTCGGCGCGGGCCAGCGTGATGACGGGGTCGTGCGTGCCATGCGCCAGGAAAATAGGCGTGTCGGCATTGGCGGCGCTGCGTTCGGCTGCAAAGCTATCGATGATGGGCAGGTAGCCCGACAGGCCGACGATGCCCGCCAGTTTTTCGTTCAGGCGCAGGCCCGTGTGCAAAGCCATCGCGCAGCCTTGCGAGAAGCCAGCCAGTACGATCCGATTCGTGGGAATGCCGCGCGCGTTTTCGCGTGCCACCAGCGCTTCGATGGCGGTTTGCGACAGGCGAATGCCGGCGGCGTCTTCGCGGCGGACCAGATCGACGACCAGGATGTCATACCAAGAACGCATGGCCATGCCGTTGTTGATGGTCACCGGTTGCACTGGCGCGTTGGGAAACACGAAACGCACGGCGGGCGAGGCCGCCAGGCGCAATTCGGGAATGATGGGGACGAAATCGTTGGCGTCGGCACCCAGCCCGTGCATCCAGATGACGCTATGGGTGGGCTGCGGGCCGGTTTCGATGTCTACGGTGTCCAGCAAGGCAGGCGTGGCGGTCATTCGTCGTCTTCGTCCTGGTCGGGGGGCGTGGCAGCGGTTGGCGCGGCGTGGAGTGACTTGAGCGTTTGAAACAGTGCGCGGTAGTGCTTTTTTTGCGGTTCTTGATCGGGCAGCAGCGTGGCATTTGACGTGGCTTCCTTGCGCGCGGCACGAATCTGCGCGCGCAGGGCCTGTGCGTCCACGCCGGGGTGGTCTGCCAGCAGGCGGGTCAGCGCTTCGTCGCCGGCAATCAGCTTGTCGCGCTGGATTTCCAGGCGATGCATGGCCATGGTTTCGCTGCGCGAGCCGTTGGCCCATACGTCCAGTTGAGCGCGGATCTCGTCGGCAGGCGCGTCGCGCATCAGTTTGCCCACATAGTGAACCTGGCGGCGCTTGCCTTCGCGCGCATTGGTGCGTTGAGCCAGTTTGATGGCTTCGAAAAGCTTTTCTTCCAATGGAAGCTGTTTCAGCTTGTCCACGGGCAGCTCGACAAGTGCTTTACCCAGGTCGAGCAGGGCGTGCATGTCGCGCTTGACCTGGGACTTGCTCGGGCGGTCATAGCCGTGGTCGTTGGCGTCGGCCGTTTGAGGGCCATCTAAATTTTGTGGATTCATTGTGTTGCAATGCAGGCGTGTCGGACTTGGCTATGATACTCGTCTATCCGCTAAGAGCATGTATGGCTAATTCACCTTCTCCTGCACTTCCCATCGCCGCCAATCACGCGCGGTTCAGCGAAATCGTCGAATTCGTGTTGGCGCATGCCCGTAAAACCGGTGCATCGGACGCCGCCGCAGAGGTATCGGAAAGCCTTGGTTTGTCGGTGTCGGTGCGCAAAGACGATATCGAGACGGTCGAGCAGACGCGCGACCGGTCGCTGGACGTCACCGTCTACGCAGGACAACGGCGCGGGTCGGCATCGACTTCGGACTTTTCGGACGCAGCCTTGCGCGAAACGGTCGAAGCCGCCTGGCACATCGCTCGCCATACTGCGGAAGACCCCGTCGCCGGTTTGCCCGACGCCGATGACTTGGCCGTCGATCATGCCGACTTGCGGCTGCACAGCGCCTGGGACATCGGCACCGAGGCGGCAGCCCAATTGGCGCTGCGGGCCGAGGCGGCCGCTCGCGCGACGGATTCGCGCATCACCAATTCGGACGGTGCCAGCCTGGGTACTTACGAAGGTCAGTTCGTGATGGGTAATTCCCGGGGATTCCTGGGAGGCTATCCGTATTCGCGCCATAGTCTGTCGGTCGCGCCCATTGCGGGACGGGGCAATGGTATGCAGCGCGACTATTGGTATAGCAGCGCTCGCGTGGGCGGCGATCTGGCCGAGCCAGAGGCCATAGGTCGCTACGCGGCCGAGCGGGCCTTGTCGCGCTTAGGCGCTCGTCGCATTCCCACGGGGCGTTTCCCGGTGTTGTTCGAGGCCCCCCTGGCCGTCGGGCTGTTGGGCGCGTTCACGCAAGCCACCAGCGGTGGTGCCCTGTATCGCAAGGCCAGCTTTTTGCTCGACAGTCTGGGTCGTGAAATCTTTCCGGCGCACATCGGCATTAGCGAAGATCCGCACATCCCGGGCGGTATGGGCAGCTCGCCGTTCGACGACGAGGGCGTTCGCACTCGGGCGCGTCAAGTGGTCGAGCGCGGCGTCTTGCAGGGTTATTTTCTGTCCACCTACACCAGCCGCAAGCTGGGCATGAAGACCATGGGCAACGCGGGCGGGTCGCACAATCTGGTGATGACCTCGTCCTTGACCAAGCGGGGCGACGATTTTCGAGCCATGCTGCGCAAAATGGGCACGGGCTTGCTGGTGACCGAGCTGATCGGCCAGGGCGTCAATTACGTCACCGGCGACTACTCGCGTGGAGCGTTCGGCTACTGGGTTGAAAACGGCGAGATCCAGCATGCGGTCGAAGAAATCACCATTGCGGGCAACTTGAACGACATGTTCCGCCAGATTGTTGCAGTGGGTGCCGACTCGATCACCCGCGGCACCAAAACCACAGGGTCGATCCTGATCGAAAGCATGGCCATCGCAGGCATGTAATCGACCAGGGGTTTGCCCTTGGTTCGACATTCTGGGTGTAACGATTTGCTAGGCCAGCTGTATGATTTCCGAACATAACAAAACTCTCGGAGACTCTTCATGCAACGTCGTTCGTTTCTTACCAAGGCGGGCCTGGGGGCCGTTGCCGGCAGCGCGGCCGTGGCGGCACCTGTATTCGCGCAAAGCGCACCGTCGCTCGAATGGCGCATGGTGTCCAGCTTCCCCCGCAGCCTGGATGCACTGTTTGGCACGGGCGATGTGTTTTGCAAGTACGTGCGTGAAGCCACGGATAACAAGTTCAATATCCGTCACTTTCCGGGTGGCGAAATCGTCCCAGCGTTGGCAGTGATGGATGCGGTCAGCAATAACACTGTTCAGTGCGGTCACACCGTGTCGTATTACTACTACGGCAAGGATCCTGCGCTGTGCTTCGACGCTGCCGTGCCGTTTGGCTTGAACGCCCGCCAGATGAATGCGTGGATGTTCGATGGTGATGGTACGAAACTGACGCGAGAGCTGTTCAAGCCACACAAGATCGTCAACTTTCCCATGGGTAATACCGGCACCCAGATGGGGGGCTGGTACAACCGTGAGATCAAATCTTCGGCCGATTTGAAGGGCCTGAAAATGCGGACCGCCGGGTTCGCCGGCGAGGTGTTGTCGCGTTTGGGCGTGGTGCCTCAGCAGCTGGCTGGCGGCGACGTGTATCCCTCGCTGGAAAAAGGCACACTGGATGCAGTGGAGTTTGTCGGTCCCTATGACGACGAGAAGCTCGGCTTCAACAAGGTGGTCAAGTATTACTACTACCCGGGTTGGTGGGAAGGCGGTCCGCAAGTGTCGCTTTACATTCACGACGCCGAGTTCGAGAAGCTATCACCTGCTTACAAAGCCATCGTCGAAGCCGCCAGCCGCGTCGCCCACGTGGCCATGACCTCACGTTACGACGCGCTCAACGCCGCCGCCTTGCGCCGCCTGATCGCCGGTGGCACGCAATTGCGTCCGTTCCCGCGCGAAGTGATGGATGCGTCGTATAAGGCGGCGACCACGGTTTACGACGAATTTTCGGCGAAAGACCCCAAGTTCAAGTCGATCTACACCAACTACATGGCGTTCCGCGATAGCGTGGTGCCGTGGTTCCGCGTCGCCGAGGGTGCCTACGATCAATACTTGGGCGTGGCCCTGTCGCAGGCCGGACATCAGAAATAATCGTTGCGTTTTTGCCCGGATTGAACCGACGGCCGACCCGCTATTGTGCGCGTCGGCCGTATTCGTGTTAATCTCATGGGCTTGCCATTGATTTGGCAGGTATTTTTATGGGGTACGGGTGAAAGCAGGACATAACGCCTAGACCCTGAACTTTCTAATTTTAGGAACCATCATGAAGACATTTGTGGCCAAGCCGCATGAAGTCACGCGTGAGTGGTTTGTGATCGACGCCAAGGACAAAGTCCTCGGTCGTGTGGCCAGCGAAGTCGCACGCCGCCTGCGTGGCAAGCACAAACCCGAATTCACGCCGCACGTTGATACCGGTGATTACATCATCATCATCAACGCTGCCGATATCGTTGTCACCGGCAACAAGTCGAAGGACAAGAAGTACTTCCGTCACACGACTTATCCGGGCGGTATCCGCGAAACCAACTTCGAGAAAATGCAAGCGCGTTTTCCCGGTCGTGCCATGCAGAAAGCGGTCAAGGGCATGTTGCCCAAGGGTCCGCTGGGCTACGCCATGATCAAGAAGCTCAAGGTGTACGCCGGCGCTGAACACCCCCACACCGCCCAGCAGCCTAAGCCGCTGGAATTCTAAGGATACGCCATGATCGGTAATTGGAATTACGGAACGGGTCGTCGCAAGACTTCGGTGGCGCGCGTGTTCCTCAAGAAAGGTACGGGCAAGATCGTCGTCAACGGCAAAGTCGTCGACGAGTTCTTCTCGCGCGAAACGGGCCGCATGATCGTGCGCCAGCCCCTCGCTTTGACCAACCACCTCGAATCGTTCGACATCCGCGTGAACGTGCACGGCGGCGGCCAGACTGGCCAAGCCGGTGCGATCCGCCACGGTATCACCCGTGCGTTGATCGATTACGATGCAGACCTCAAGTCGCAGCTCAAGCACGCCGGTTACGTCACCCGTGACGCCCGCGAAGTCGAGCGTAAGAAAGTCGGTTTGCGTAAAGCACGTCGTCGTAAACAGTTCAGCAAGCGTTAATCGCTTATCGAAGCTGTTGTCAAAAAGGCCGCGCGAGCGGCCTTTTTGCATTGGGCTTGTGAGTGGCAGTGCATTGGGACAGTGCATTGGGCGGTGCGTGGCCGTCGCTTTTGTCGCTGCACTGTCCAGGCTCGACATGAGTACAATCCTTTTATCCTCGTCACTGTTTTCAGAGCGCACTTACTATGGCCCAGGCATCTCAGGCACGTATCAAGGTTGGCATCGTCGGCGGCACCGGGTACACCGGCGTCGAATTGTTGCGTCTGCTGTCTTCGCACCCCAATGTCGAATTGACCGCCATCACGTCTCGCAAAGAAGATGGCTTGCCCGTGGCCGACATGTACCCCAACTTGCGCGGCCATGTCGATCTGGCGTTTTCCTCGCCCGACAATGCGCGCCTGGATCAATGCGACGTGGTGTTTTTCGCCACGCCTCATGGCGTGGCCATGGCCCAGGCCAAGGCATTGACCGAGGCTGGCGTGAAAATCATCGACCTGGCCGCCGATTTCCGCCTGGCCGATACGGCCATGTTCGAGAAGTGGTACAAGATGCCGCACGCCTGCCCCGATCTGCTGGCCGATTCCTCGGCTTACGGCTTGGTCGAGACCAATCGCGACGCTATCCGCGAGGCCAAGATCATCGGAAATCCCGGGTGCTATCCCACCACGGTCATCCTGGGTCTGGCCCCGTTGCTGGAAAGCAGGCAGAAGCTGATCGACACTCAAACGCTGGTGGCCGATTGCAAGTCAGGCGTGTCCGGTGCGGGGCGCAAGGCCGAAGTGTCCACCCTGTTCTCCGAGGCGTCGGACAACTTCCGCGCGTATTCGGTGGCGGGTCACCGCCATCATCCCGAGATTTCCGCCCAACTCGAACGCCTGGCGGGCGAGCGCGTCGGTCTGACTTTCGTGCCGCATCTGGTCCCCATGATTCGTGGCATGTTCTCGACGCTGTATGCGCGCATCTTGCCCGAGGCGCGCGACACCGACTTTCAGGCGCTGTTCGAGGCGCGCTACAAGGACGAACCGTTTGTCGACGTGATGCCGGCGGGCAGTCTGCCGGAGACGCGCTCGGTGCGCGGTTCGAACCAGTTGCGCATTAGCCTGCATCGCCCGGAAGGCAGCGATTTGCTGGTCATTTTGGTGATTCAGGACAATCTGGTGAAGGGGGCGTCGGGTCAAGCGGTGCAAAACATGAATCTGTTGTTCGGTTTGCCTGAAACCACGGGCTTGCGCCACGTCGCGCTGTTGCCTTGAGTAAGCTCGCTGGACGAACCAGGGCCGTCGCGGCCTTGGTTGTCGTTGCCGTGCTCGCTGTTGGTTTTTTTGTCGGGCAGTGGGCTGGTCAGGCCGATCTGAGTGTGATGGGAGATCGCCTGTCGCGCGAGGTGCGCCAAGCAGCCGAGCAGCGCGACGCCATCGATGCGTTGCGTGAATCGAACACGCAGTTGCAGGCCGAGCGAGAGCGCCGCGACGGCGAGCGCCTGCTGGAGTTCGCCACCCGCCAGAACCTGGAGCGTAGCGTGAAGCAGCAGGAGGGCGAAATCGCTCGACTGCGCGAGCAACTGACGGTGTACGAGCAGTTATTGCCTACGGGCCCACAAGGCACCATTACGGTGCGTGGCATGGAGGTGAGCCGTCAGGCCAATGCGCTACGCTATCGGGTGTTGTTGATGCGCAGTGGCAACGTCGACAACGGATCCTTCGACGGCAGTCTGTCGTTCGTCGCCGAGGGTGTGCGCGGCGGCCAGCAGGAAACGTTGTCGCTAAGCCCGCTGACCGGGTCGCCTCTGGCGAACGAGGGCGACGAGTCGGATCTGGAGATCGCTTTCGACCGTTATCAGCGCGTGCAGGGCCTGCTGGCGATTCCCGAAGGATTCGAGCCGCACACCATTACGCTGAACGTGCAGGAAGGCAATGTGGTGCGCGCCAGCCGCAGCGTCAAGCCCGGCCTTTGAGTTCGTGAGCTCGGTGCGCTATATTGAAGGAATACCGGGTGCGTCATGCGCCCAGATTGGCCGATTCGGCCAGGAGAACCATTATGAACGCAGTCACTGAATCCGTCGACCTGCAAGCCCCCCCGCCCGTACCTCTCGTGTTCACGGATGCGGCCGCTGCCAAGGTCAAAGACCTCTTGATCGAAGAAGGCAACCCCGACTTGAAATTGCGCGTGTTCGTGCAAGGCGGCGGCTGCTCGGGCTTCCAATATGGCTTTACCTTCGATGAAGTCATCAACGAAGACGACACCGCGCTGGACAAAGATGGCGTCCAGTTGCTGGTCGATCCCATGAGCTTCCAGTATCTGGTGGGTGCCGAGATCGATTACAAAGAAGACCTCGAAGGTGCGCAATTCGTCATTCGCAATCCGAACGCAAGCACGACTTGCGGTTGCGGATCGTCTTTCTCGGTATAACTGAGCGCGTTATCGAGCGGTCGTAAGCAGCAAAAATTTCGCAAAGCAGCAAAAATTCAGGGCCTGAACGGGATGCTACCCGTTCTAGGCCCTTTGTTTTTGAGGATCGGCTCGCCGCTTGCGTGGGGAGGGTGTCAACGCCATCGTGCGAATCACTGCACCATCTCTATAGTGCTGAACAATAATAATGAAAGTCGGCATCCTCACGCATATCAAGCATCCGATTGTCCAGCCGTTCGCGGGCGGATTGGAGTCGTTTACGTATGACATCACGACCCGTTTGCAGGCCAGGGGGCACGATGTGACTCTGTTTGCTACGGCCGGTGCCGCAGCGGAATTGCCGGTCGAGACGATGGCAGTGAGCGCCATGCATTGCGATGACGGCGATCGTCATCCCTACGACATCTCCAGCACGAATTACATTGCCGAGCATCATGCCTATATGGATTGCATGCAGCGCATCGATGGCTTCGGGTTCGATGTCATTTTGAACAACGCTTTGCATTACGCGCCCATCACGATGGCAGGTACCTTGGCAACGCCGATGTTGACGGTGCTGCATACGCCACCTTTCTTCGAGTTGATCAACGCGGTGGTCGCAAGGGGCGCGCGAGAGCGCGGGCGGTACTGTACGGTGTCGCATTCGAACGCCGCACAATGGGCGCCGTTCTTACCTGCCTGCGATGTGATTGCGAACGGTATCGATCTGTCGCTGTGGCACCCACCACCGGCATATCTCCCACAGCGGCATTGGCGAACGGCGGCCGATGAATCGGCGCGGGAAGCAGGGTTCACCGATGGCAGCCACGTCATGTGGTTCGGACGATTGGTCGCAGACAAAGGGGCGCACCTCGCCATGGACGCGGCCCGCTTGGCGGGTCTCGATATTCGCATCGCTGGGAAGATCACGGATCAGGCGTATTTCGACGCCGAGATCGCACCGCGCTTGAGCGGCACTGCGGTGTTTTTAGGCCATCTGGATCGGTCGGCCCTGGTTCGTGAGTTGGGACGGGCGGCAGTATGCGCGGTAACGCCCTTATGGGAGGAGCCATTTGGTCTGGTGGTGGCCGAGGCCATGGCCTGTGGCACACCCGTCGCGGCTTTCTCCAGAGGTGCTTTGCCCGAGCTGATTTCTGCCTCCACTGGCGTGGTGGTGACCGATGGCGATGTTGCCGCGCTGGCTGCTGCATTGATCGCCGCATCGGCCCTGTCTGGCGTGGCATGTCGAGCGCGCGCCGAACGCTTATGGGATATCGACACGATGGTCGATCATTACGAGATGGCGCTGCTCGACCTGATTCACCCGGCTCACTCCCATGTCTGATGTAACGGTCGGCTACTACGCGCACCATCACGGCCGGGGGCACATGCAGCGCGCGCTCGCCATCGCCCGGGCGATGCCGTGTGCAGTGACGATATTGAGCAGTGCAGCGTGCGACGAAGAATGTTCGCCGAATGTCAGTTTCGTTCGCCTTCCTCTAGATTACGACGCCAATGCCGTGCCTGAGTCGTTCGATCGCTTGCATTATGCGCCCCTGGGTGTGTCGGGCTTGCGTGCCCGTGCGCGCATTGTGACGGAATGGTTCGATACGAACTGGCCTTGTGTGCTGATCGTCGATGTGTCGGTCGAAATCGCAATGCTGGCTCGCTTGAGTTCGGTGCCAGTGATCTATGTCCGGCAACGCGGCGACCGCTTCGATTCGGCACATCAGTTTGCCTACGCGAGTGCATCGAGTCTGTTGGCGCCATACCCAGAGATGTTGGAAGAACCGGGTACGCCCGATCGGTGGCGTGCCAAGACGGACTACGTCGGCTTGGTCTCGCGATACGGTGAAGACGACGCAATGTGCGAGCCCGAGCGGAGGCGGCATCACCCACGCCGTACCGGTCGTGGACATGCAGGTACCGTCGCTGTGGTCGTCGGCTATGGCGGCACGGCGATCGACGGCAAGCTGGCGATCGCAGCCGCAGTGGCATGCCCTGATTGGAAGTGGTCGGTGCTAGGGCCCGTCGAGCCTATCGATGGCGCAGATGTTCCCGAGAATCTCGTCTTCGTCGGTACGGTGGTCGATCCCAGGTCGTGGCTGATCGATGCCGACATTGTGGTGGGGTCAGGGGGCGATAGTTTGGTGAGCGAAATTGCAGATCTTCGGTGCCGTTTCGTATGTGTGCCCGATAGTCGCCCTTATGGCGAACAGCGCTCCACCGCGCGACTGCTTCATGCCGCGGGCTGCGCCATAGGGTTGAAGGCGTGGCCCGATGCGAGCGATTGGCCGCAAATACTGCAAGACGCGTCGATGTTAGACGGAGGCGGATGGGCGGCATTGAGCGACGGTCATGGTGCAGAGCGTGCAGCCTCCGCCATATTGACGGTGGCCGAAAGCGTGTTGAAGGTCATGGCTGGCATGTCGAGTCGGGGCTAGGTATGGACGTGCTGACACTGGTTCATGGTCGCCGCCCACATCTCGACAATCTCATTCTCGGTTTGGCGCGTTCTACGGTTGCACCTGCCAGGCTGATTGTCGTGCACATGAACGAAGCGCCGGTGTCTTTGAGCAGTCCGCACTTTCCGATCGTCAGCTTGGCCATCGAAGGGCCCCAGTATGCACTGCCTCTGGCTGCGGCGCGAAACCTCGCCGCCTCGCAGGTCACCAGCGAGGCGATGATTTTTCTGGACGTGGATTGCATCCCTTCAGCTGCGCTGATCGAGCGCTATCGCGAGCGCTTGTATTCCGACAAGCGTAATGACGGCCGCAAGAACGTGCTGTATCAAGGTCTTGTTCGATATCTGCCTGCGGGTGCGTCCGCATCCGGCTGGTCTGAAGAGAACTTGAATGGCTTGGGTCGGATCCACGCGGCGCATGACGCGCGGCACGTCGGTTGCGCGATGCCCCACCACATGTTCTGGTCACTCAATTTTGCATGTCACCGGACAAGTTACGAGACGATTGGCGGTTTCTATACGCATTACCTGGGTTACGGCGGCGAAGATACCGATTTCGCTTTTCGAGCGCGGCGCGCGGGCATAGGCGTAGAGTTGGTAGGCGCGTTGGCGTTCCATCAGCATCATGCCGTCTACGATCCTCCGCTCAATCATTTTTCGAGCATCGTCGAGAACGCGAGGCGCTTTAAGCAAATATGGGGGCGCTGGCCGATGGAAGGCTGGCTCGCAGCGTTTGCCAAAGCCGGATATATCAGCGTGACGCACGAGGTGCTCACGGTGCGTCGCCCGCCGACCTCGGCCGAGGTGGCGGCCTGCCTGACGCCGTAGAAAAATTCAGTGGCCAACCGGCGTGTAATGCCCCAGCACGCGGGGGCCGATGGCGCCGGTGACAGCGGGCAGATTGCCGGGCAGCCTGGCGCAGTGTGCGTACGCCAGCCATGCAAACGCGTAAGCTTCGACATCTTGCGCCGGCACGCCCAAATCGTCGGTCGGCCGTACCGGCACGCCGATGCAGGCTTCCAGTTGCCGCATCAGTACGGGGTTACGCGCACCGCCGCCGCACACCCATAGATGGTCTGGACGATGGCTCCAGGTTTCGATGGCGTGTGCGACGGTGCGCGCAGTGAATGCACACAGCGTCGCCTGTATATCTTGTGTCGCCAGATCGCCGGGACGGATACGACCGAAATCGGCCAGCCGTCGATCCAGCCAGTTGGCGTTGAACAGGTCGCGTCCGGTGGACTTCGGCGGAGCGGTCGCAAGCCACGGCTCGCCCGCTATCAGATAATCGAGTAAGCCCTGATCGATCGTGCCCGTCGCGGCCCATTGCCCGTCGGCGTCGTAGGGCGTGCCCAGATGGCGGTGACACCATAGATCCATCAGCACATTGGCCGGACCCGTGTCGAAACCGGTGACCGGTCGGCCCGGAACCAAGGTGCTGATGTTGGCGATACCGCCCAGGTTCAGCACGACGGCAGGCTTATCGGCGCTGAACACTGCATGATGAAACGCGGGTGCGAGCGGCGCACCCTGGCCCTGCGCCGCGACGTCGCGTGCGCGGAAATCGCTGACCACGGCGATGCCGGTCAATTCCGCCAGCAGCGCGGGCGCATTCAACTGGCAGGTATAACCCAGCTCGGGACGGTGACGGACAGTCTGGCCATGGCGCAACGGTGCAGTTCATTTGGGCCCGGGATATTCAACGCGAGCAGCTCGGCGCGTAGCGCGTCGTCGAAAGGCCGTGCGGCCGCGGCGATATGGCGAGGCGCCTGGCCTGAGCCGAATTCGACCAATACGGCGTCGACGCCATCGGTGCTGGTGCCCGACATCAGGCCGATATACAGACCGTCAGCGTCGGACACAGGCAGGCTCATCGCGACGCGACGTTGGTCATGGAGTCGGACAGCGTGGTCTGGAATTGGGTGATCATGTCCAGTTGCTGCTTATAGGGCGCGACTGCCGCTGCGAACTTGCGCGCCTCGTCGGGCTCCAGCGCCCGGGCGACGGGCAGATCGACCGACAAGGGATCGATCGGCTGGTTGTTGACGCGGAATTCGTAGTGCAGGTGCGGACCGGTTGCCCAACCGGTCGATCCGACATAGCCGATCAACTGACCTTGCGCCACGCGCGCGCCCTTGCGCATGCCTTCGCCAATGCGGCTCTGGTGAGCGTACAGCGTGGTGTATTTGTCGGAGTGCCGCACGATGACCACGTTGCCATAGCCGCTTTGCGTGCCGGCGAACTCGATGACGCCGTCTGCCGTGCTGTGAATGGGCGTGCCGGTGGGCGCTGCGTAATCGACGCCTTTGTGACCCATCCAGCGACCGTGAATCGGATGCTGGCGCATACCGAAGGTCGAGCTGATGCGACTGAATTTCAGCGCGGTTTTCAAGAAAGCACCACGCAGGTTGTTGCCGTCGAAGTCGTAATACGCACCCCGACCAGCACCCGCGAACCAAACGGCATTGTGTGTCTTGCCGCCATTATTGAATTCGACGGCCAGCAGGCGGCCCGCACCGGCATACCGGCCTTCGTGACTGCGCGTCTCGTAGACCACGCGAAATTGATCGCCCTGACGCAAGTCGCGCAGGAAATCCACCTTGGCACCCAGGACGTCGGCCATCTGCAAGGTAATCGCGTCTGGAATGCCCGCCGCGTCGGTAGCGCCGAACAGCGACGATTGAATCGTGCCAACGGCAACACGAACCTGACGGTCGGTGTTCTCAGTCAATTCGACTGCGGCGAAGCTTTCGCCTTTGGGGCGAACCTCCAGCATCTTGGTGACGACTTCTCCCTCGGCTTCGTTGCCCGGGGTGTGGATATAGCGCAACCACAACAGCGCGCCGGTCTCGTCGGTCGCGGCCTGAACCGAGCGCCCCGGATACAGCTTGTAGATGCTGCGAGCGCTGGCGTCGTGCGTCAGAAAGCTTTGCAAACCCGTCTCGTCCAGTGCCAGGCGCTGTAACACCGCCGACAGGGTGTCGCCGCGACGAATGCGGGTTTCGCTGATGTAAGGCGCCGCGGGAGCCGTGCTGACGGCGACGTCGGCAGCCGCCAGATCGAGTGTGGTCTTGACCTGGCTGGTGGGCGGTAACAGGTAATTAGGTTGCTGCACCATGCCGATGGCTGCGGCGGCGCCAAACAATCCCAGCGCAGCGACGATAGCCACACGGCCCCAGCCCGGACGACGTGGGCGCGCAGCATGTTGGGAGGCAGCTAGAGCGGCGGTGGAGTCGGTTGGTTCGGAGATCCCGCGAGTCATCGTTTTGGCATACCTGAATCTGATGGCCGAAGCTGGCGTGTGGCTACTACTTATGTTGCGCGGATGCAACATAGCCGCTTGCTATGATTGAGGCTGTATCCTATCCGATTTACCAAGTGTAAAAAAGGGATTTTTGGCCGATATTTAGTAATAATTATGGCCACGATGGCACTTTTTACACGCTATACGGGCGTTTTGCCCGGGAAATGGCCTCTCTCATGTCGCAGTCAGATTTACACGTCACCCCCGAAATTCAAGCCGATCTGGATGTAGCGAAGCGCGGATGCGACGAGTTGTTAGTCGAATCCGAACTGGCTGCAAAGTTGGCGCGAAGCCGTGCGACCGGCGTGCCGTTGCGCATCAAACTGGGGCTGGATCCCACCGCGCCCGACATCCACCTCGGTCACACCGTGGTGCTGAACAAAATGCGTCAGTTGCAGGATCTGGGCCACACGGTCATTTTTCTGATTGGCGACTTCACCTCGATGATTGGCGATCCCAGCGGTCGCAACGCGACGCGTCCGCCGCTCACTCGCGAGCAGGTCACCGCCAACGCCGAAACCTATTACGCTCAGGCCAGCCTGGTGCTTGATGGTGCGCGCACCGAAATTCGCTACAACTCGGAGTGGTGCGATCCGCTCGGGTCGCGCGGCCTGATTCAATTGGCGTCGCGCTACACCGTGGCACGCATGATGGAGCGCGACGATTTCACCAAGCGCTTCAAGGGCGGTGTGCCGATTTCGGTACACGAGTTCTTGTACCCGCTGTTGCAAGGCTACGACTCGGTTGCTTTGAAGTCGGACCTGGAGCTGGGCGGCACCGACCAGAAGTTCAATCTGTTGGTGGGTCGCGAGCTGCAAAAAGAATACGAGCAGACGCCTCAATGCGTGCTGACCATGCCCTTGCTGGAAGGGCTGGACGGCGTCGAGAAGATGTCCAAGTCCAAGGGCAATTACATCGGCATTTCAGAGTCGCCCGACAGCATGTTCGGTAAGTTGATGTCGGTCTCGGATACATTGATGTGGCGTTATTTCACATTACTGTCGTTCCGCTCGCTGGCAGAAATCGAAGCCTTGCGTGTTGAAACCGAGAACGACCGCAATCCGCGTGATGCCAAAGTCATGCTGGCGCAGGAAATCATCACGCGCTTCCATAGCGCACGCGATGCCGAGGACGCATTGGCGCGCTTCGAGGCTCGCTTCCGTGATGGTGTCCTGCCTGACGATATGCCCGAAGTGCATGTGACGGGTGCGCCCCTGGGAATTTTGAAGTTGCTGCGGGAAGCCGGGCTGGTTACTTCAAGCTCCGATGCACAGCGTAATATCGAGCAAGGCGGGGTCAAAGTGGACGGCCAACGCATCGAGGACAAATCCTTGCAATTGCCTCCCGGCGCGTACGTCATTCAGGTGGGCAAGCGCCGCTTCGCCCGTGTTACCTTGAAGATCTGAAGCACACTGTTTTTGGGAGTTTGCAATGAAGCTGACGACATTGGATTTTGCCGATAATGAGTCCATTCCGGAGCGTTATGCCTTCGCGCGTATCGACCCCGATGCCCACGTGGTCTTAGCCGATAACAGCAATCCGCAGTTTTCGTGGGACGACGTGCCGCAGGGTACTCAATCGTTCGCGCTGATCTGCGTCGATCCCGATGCACCCAGTAGCGGCGAGGACGTCAACCAGGAAGGCCGTGAGGTGCCGGACGATCTGCCGCGCGTCGATTTCTACCATTGGGTGTTGATCGACCTGGCAGGCGACATGCGCGATATCGAAGAGGGTGCGTTTTCCAACGGTATTACGCCGCGCGGCAAAGGCGGGCCCTTGGCCCCGGGCAATGCCCGTCAGGGTTTGAACGATTACACCAGCTGGTTTTCCGCCGATCGCGACATGAACGGCGAGTACTTCGGCTACGATGGCCCATGCCCGCCCTGGAACGATGCGCGCATTCACCGCTACATCTTCACCTTGTATGCGCTGAGCTTGCCGACCTTGGATATCAAGGGCACTTTCACCGCGAAGGATGCGCTGGCTGCCATGCAGGGCAAGGTGCTGGCGCAATCGTCGGTGAGCGGCACCTACACGCTCAACCCGCGCCTGGCGCCGAAGCAGATCGGCACCACTTCGGCCTGATCCTGCGACAGGGCGAGCTGCGCCGCGTTTGCCCGGTCGTGCGCAGCGCGGCGCTGTCGTCATGAAACGCGCTCATCCAAACGATGAGCGCGTTTTGCCTTCTGCATGCCGAGGGCCGCAATTGTTGTTTCGGCAGGACGTTCCTGTCCGTAGGGGCGGGTGGCGGGGCAGGGTGTCAGGGTAAACTACCGCCATTCCCGATTCTCTTTCTTGCTCCAGGATCTGACATGTTCGACCGCTCACGCACGCTTGACCAAGTGGACCCCGCACTTTGGGCCGCCATCCAACAGGAAGACGCCCGTCAAGAGCACCACATCGAGCTCATCGCCTCTGAAAACTACACCAGCCCGGCGGTGATGCAGGCCCAGGGCACGCAACTCACCAACAAATACGCCGAAGGCTATCCATCCAAGCGTTACTACGGTGGCTGCGAACATGTGGACGTGGTCGAGCAACTGGCCATTGATCGCCTGAAGCAGATCTTCGGCGCCGAAGCGGCCAACGTGCAGCCCAACTCGGGTTCGCAAGCCAACCAGGGCGTGTACATGGCCGTGCTGAAGCCGGGCGACACCGTTCTGGGCATGAGCCTGGCCGAAGGGGGGCACTTGACGCACGGTGCGTCGGTCAACGCGTCGGGCAAGCTGTACAACTTCAAGTCCTATGGCCTGGATGCCAACGAAGAGCTGGACTACGCGCAAGTCGAGCAACTGGCCAAGGAACACAAGCCCAAATTGATCGTTGCCGGTGCCTCGGCCTACGCATTGAAGATCGATTTCGAGCGCATGGCCCGCATCGCCCGTGAGAACGGTGCGTTGTTCATGGTCGATATCGCGCACTACGCAGGTCTGGTGGCCGGTGGCGTGTATCCCAACCCCGTGCCGCACGCCGACTTCGTCACCTCGACCACGCACAAGTCGCTGCGCGGCCCCCGTGGTGGCGTCATCATGATGAAGGCCGAACACGAAAAGATCATCAACTCGGCCATCTTCCCGGGTATCCAGGGCGGCCCCTTGATGCACGTCATCGCGGGTAAAGCCGTGGCCTTCAAAGAGGCGCTGGCCCCGGAGTTCAAGGACTATGCCGCGCAAGTGGTGGCCAACGCCAAGGTGCTGGCCGATACGCTGATCGAGCGCGGCCTGCGCATCGTGTCCGGCCGCACCGAAAGCCACGTCATGCTGGTGGACTTGCGTGCCAAGAACATCACCGGCAAAGAGGCCGAGGCGGTGCTGGGCCAGGCGCACATCACCGTCAACAAGAACGCCATCCCCAACGATCCCGAGAAGCCTTTCGTGACCAGTGGCGTGCGTCTGGGTACGCCGGCCATCACCACCCGTGGCTTCAAGGAAGAAGAGACCCGCAAGACCGCGCACCTGATCGCCGACGTGCTGGACAACCCGCATGACGAGGCCAACATCGCCCGGGTGCGCGAACAGGTCAACGCGCTGACGGCCTCCCTGCCGGTCTATCGCTGATCGTTTCAGGTCGATATGCGGCGTGCCGAATCATTTGTTTTCACCTGCTAGGAGCCGCACATGAAATGTCCGTTTTGTGCCCATGGCGACACGCAGGTGGCCGACAGCCGCGTGTCCGAAGAAGGCGACACGATTCGTCGTCGTCGCCGGTGCCTGAGTTGCGATAAGCGCTTCACCACCTACGAGCGTGTCGAACTGAGCATGCCCGTCGTGGTCAAGCGCAACGGCAGCCGCAGCGAATACGACGCCGGCAAGCTGCGCGGCAGCTTGTCGTTGGCGTTGCGCAAACGACCGGTGGGCACCGATGCGGTCGATGCCGCTGTCCAGCGTATCGAGGAAGCCTTGCTGACCAGCGGTCAACGCGAGGTGCCCTCGGCGCACGTGGGCGAGTTGGTGATGACCGAGCTGAAGAAGCTCGACAAGGTCGCCTACGTGCGGTTTGCGTCGGTGTACAAAAGCTTCGAAGACATCGGCGAGTTCGTCGAAGCCATTCGCGAGATGCAGGGCCCCCTGCGCGCCAAGCGGCCGTGACGGCTGCCGACGACCCCCACACCCATTGGATGCGCCAGGCATTGACGCTGGCGGCGTCGGTGTTGTTCACCACCTCGCCGAATCCTCGGGTCGGTTGCGTCATCGTTCGCGATGGCGTCGTGTTGGGACAGGGCGCGACTCAGCCGCCCGGAGGCCCGCATGCCGAGGTGTGTGCCTTGCTCGATGCGGCTGAGCGTCGCATCGACGTTCGTGGAGCCACGGTATATGTCACCTTGGAGCCTTGCAGCCATTACGGTCGCACGCCGCCTTGCGTCAACGCACTGGTCGAGGCGCAAGTCGGTCGAGTCGTCGTGGCCATGGGCGACCCCAATCCACAAGTCGCAGGGCGAGGGTATGCCATTTTGCGCGATGCCGGCATCGAAGTGATACACGGCGTGTGCAGCCGCGAAGCGCTGGCATTGAATGTCGGCTTCGTCGCTCGCATGACCCGGGGCACGCCCTGGGTGTGGGCCAAGATGGCGGCGTCCCTGGATGGGCGCAGTGCCTTGCATAACGGTCGTTCGCAGTGGATTACCGGGCCTGCTGCACGTGCCGACGGTCATCACTGGCGCGCCCGCAGCGACGTGGTGCTGACAGGGATGGGCACCATCGAGAAAGACGATCCGCAACTCAACGTTCGAACCGTGGACACGGCCCGGCAGCCGCGTCGTGCCGTCATCGACGGCACTTTACGGATTCGGTCCGATGCCAGGATCTTCGATGGTCAGGAGGTATGGGTATTCACGGCCGTCGACGCGCCTGCGCGTGCCGCGGCATTGGTGGCAGTGGGCGCGCGAGTGATCGTGCTGCCTGGGGATCGCACCGGGCGGGTCGATCTGGCCAGCGTGTTTCGATGGATGGGCGAACAGGCCGTGAATGAGGTTCACGTCGAGGCCGGTGCCGGGCTGACCGGTGCCTTGGTCGAAGCGCAGTGGGTCGATGAGTTGCTGGTCTACCTCGCACCGGTGTTGCTGGGCGACGCAATCGGCTTGGCCCGGTTGCCGATGCTGGAGCATCTGGACGAGTTGCGCCGCTACGCCTTCCATGACGTGGCGATGGTGGGCGAGGACGTGCGCTTACGGGCCCGGGTGGCACAGACCTGGGACGGTCTAGTAGACTGCGTCGAGTCATATCGCTAGGAGTTCTTCATGTTTACAGGCATCGTTGCCGACGTCGGGCGCATTGTTCAGGTTCGCCCCTTGACTGCCGACGCCGATCAGGGTGGCGTGCGTATCGTTGTCGATACGCAGCGTCTCGATCTGTCGAATGTCGCCATTGGGGATTCCATCGCCATTCAAGGGGCGTGCATGACGGTGGTCGCGCTGGAAGGCAAGCGCTTCGAAGCCGACGTGTCGCGCGAGAGCCTGAGCCTGACGGTTGGCTTGGATCGCGAAGCTGATGTGAACCTAGAGAAAGCCTTGCGCATGGGCGATCCGCTGGGTGGGCACCTGGTGTCCGGCCACGTGGACGGCATGGGCGAGGTGCTGCGGTTCGCCCCCGTGGGCGAGTCGTATGAGTTGGTGGTGCTGGCGCCGCCCGCGCTGGGACGCTATCTGGCCTACAAGGGGTCGGTGGCGATCGACGGCGTGAGCCTGACCGTCAATCGGGTCGAGGACGTCGACGATGGCACCGAGATCAGTATCAACGTCATTCCTCATACCCAGCAAGTGACGACGTTCGGTCGGCTGACGCCGGGCGTACGAGTGAACATCGAGATCGATACGATCGCTCGGTATGTCGATCGCATGGTGCAGGCCAACGGGGCGATCGCGGCGTTATAGAAACACGGGCGCGTCGGCGATCCGATTCCGGTCGTCCTGGGTTTGTACCGCCGGGAGCGCCGCGCGTAAGGTGTCTTCGATACTGCGAATAGCCGTCAGTAATCCAGGCAGATAGGTCCCGCCGCCCCAGGCCCGCTGCAAATCGGCGCATATCTGCTGCCACGTGTCGCCACTTGCCGCGATGCCTCGGTCAGCCACCAGCTCGATGCGATGGTCGCCCAAGGCCACGTACAGCAACACGCCGGTACGCGCAGGCGTGTCCCAGACGCACTCACGTCCAAAAACCTCCAGCGCTCGCGCACGGCTGTCGATATGGCTCAATGGCAGGCGGGTTTCCAGCACCACCATCAGCTCGCCGTCGTGGCCGAGTTCTGCCTCGCGAATCGCGTCCGCCAACTGGGCGACGGCCGACTCGCCGAAGTGCCGTTTGCGTATCCAATGTCCGGCCAATGCGGTCCATCCGCTGGCCGATGCCAACCTACCAGCTACCTGACGCACCGCCGCCTCCACTGCGGCCACCGCCGCCACTGAATCCGCCTGAACTGCTACCGCTCGAACGGCTGCTCGAACTGCCGCTGGACCACCCGCCCGAGCTCGAGCCGATGGTCGAGCCACGCCGCGAGGCGGTCGTGCTTGCGGGTAAATCTGGCAGCGCCGCCCGTACTATCGAGCCCATGAATCCCAGGCCCGCACCCAGTGCGCCGACGAATAGGTTGGGCACCAGCAGATAGCCGATCACCGCGCCGATGATGGCGGCCAACCACGGTGGCAGCGAGATCAGCATCACTGCCCCGAATATCAGATACTCCACCGACACACTGCTCAATAATTCCCATACTGCCTGGGTCACGCCGCTGCTGCGTGACGACGCCGCGGGTGGCGGCAGGGCTTCGCCTCGAATCTGCTTGTCCAGTGCCGTGACGCCCGCCTGTATACCTGCTGCGAAATCGCCGCTTTTGAAATGGGGCGTGATCTGTTCGGCAATGATGCGGGACGCGATGACGTCTGGCACCGCACCCTCCAGCCCATAGCCGACTTCGATGCGCAGCTTGCGATCGGACTTGGCGATCAGCAGCAATACGCCGTCGTCCACTTTTTCCCGACCCAGGCGCCAGGTGTCGAAAGCACGGACGGCGTATTGCTCGATCGGCTCGTCGCCAGTGGTGTCCACCAGTAGCACGGCCAGTTGCGCCCCTTTATCGGTTTCGAGTGCCGTCAGCGTGCGCTCCAGCGCATCGCGCTGGGTCGAGTCGAGCGTCCCGGTCTGGTCGGTGACACGCTGCTGCAATGCGGGGATGGGCTGTAGGCCATCGGCGGGCGCTGCCTGGGCGGTGGCCGATAGCCACGGCAAAAGCATCAGCGCCACGGCCATCAGGATCGTCCAGGCGACGATCGACCCGCGTGGGCGGTTCATCCTCATGGCGAACGCGTTCATCGTGCGGGGGCAGGCGTCGGTGCTGGCGCGGAGGGTGTGGTGGGGGCTGGTGCCTGATTCTGGCCGAAATTAACCGACGGCGCTTTGGAAATGGCCGCTTCATTCTCGACCGAGAAGTTGGCTTTAGGCGAATAGCCGAAGATGCTTGCGGTGATCACGCCCGGAAACTGACGGACCAGCACGTTGTAATGCTGAACCGACTGCACGTAGCGATTGCGTGCCACGGTGATGCGGTTTTCGGTGCCTTCGAGTTGCACCATCAGGTCGCGAAACATACCGTCCGCTTTAAGCGCCGGATAGTTCTCACTGACCACCAGCAGGCGCGACAGTGCCGAACTCATTTCGCTCTGGGCTTGTTGGAAACGCCGCAATTGTTGCGGATCGTCCAGCTGATCTGCCGTGAGTTGTACGGAGCCGACCCGTGAGCGCGCGTTGGTCACGTCGGTGAGTACCTGCTTTTCGTGGCTGGCATAGCCCTGGACCGTGGCGACCAGATTGGGCACGAGATCGGCGCGGCGCTGGTATTGATTGAGGACTTCCGACCAGGCGGCCTTGATCTGTTCGTCGGCGGCCTGCATCGCGTTATAGCCGCAGCCCGATAGGGTGAAACTGGCCAGAACGAGCAGGGCGAACGAGTAGAGACGTTTCATAGTGAGATCACGGGAAGTGGCGTCGATGGGGCAGATTACATCAGGTTTAGATGTCATCCGCTATCTGGGCTTGCCGTATTCGCTATCGACATGGGGGGCCGACGAGTATCGAGGTCGGTACGATCCTGGCGTTGTAATCCCGCCGAGGGGTGGGCGGGCCGGGCGCGACCATGCTAGAATCGCGGACTTGCCTGTGTGGCAATGAGCGACGCTTCGCGTCTGACTCATGCCACGGCAGCCAAATTAGGACAGGTGGCCGAGCGGTTGAAGGCGCACGCCTGGAAAGCGTGTATACGTTTATCGCGTATCGGGGGTTCGAATCCCCCTCTGTCCGCCAAGAATTGTTCCAGGCACGTCCAGGAAAAAGAAAACCCCGTAGACATTTCTCTACGGGGTTTTCTTTTTCCGCCAACTCACAGAAACAACTTGGTCACCGTAATGGTTGCGGCCAGTACGCTGGCGGCGATCAGCATGGGATGCCAGAGGGTTTCTCGCTTAATTTTGCCCGCTTCGACAAGCGCTTTGTTCGACTCCGCGCTTGTCTTGATCATTCCACCCGCCGCTAGCGGGTTTTCCGTTGCTTGGCCGGGCTGTATTTGAACGACGCCAGCACAACGCCGTGATCGTTCGTGCCCAGCCCCTTATGGTCATCGAAGTTCAAATGGTCGTTGTTGATCACTAGGCCATCGAACATCCAAAGCCGTTTGTGGCTGTTGTCGTAGAACTCCTGGCTCACCAGGATGTGGTCCAGCGACTCGCGTAGATCTTGATGAATGTGCGTGTAATACACATCGCGGGTGTCGCGATACTCTTGCAGCGTCTGCGCGGTGTACAGTGCCGTATCGCCCCCGCCCTTGGAGTCGCCCACCAGAAAACGAGGCTGATCCGTCAGGATGTTGGCGGTATTGCTTTGCTGACCGTCGTTGATGTCGCCCAATACGATAACCGGGGTATCCGTATCCTTCATCACATCGTTCAACAGAATACGCAAGGCCGCTGCCTCGGCCGTTCGGCGAATGGTCGATAGGGCCGCACCTATGCCTTCGCGATGCTTGCCGTAAACCGCCTTGTCTTTCTTGTACCAATCTTCTTGATCGATGCGCGTAGGCATTTTCGATTTCAGGTGGCAAACATATACCTTCACTGCCGGGTGTCCCTTGCGCGGACGAATCGCGAAACTCAACACCGGACGCGAGAACCCGGAGATGTTCACGTCGATTTCAGGCGTCTGCGGATCGTCGCCCTGCGAGCGTAGGATGAATGCGTCGGGAAACTCGCCGACCCATTCGGCCGGACCGGTCAACAAGCCCTTGCGCACCAATGCGGCGCAAACGATTTTGGATCCGTCGGCGTCGTCGGGCACGACCATGTCATACTCGGATTCCAAGCCCGAAGCCGTCAACACGTTGGCCAATGCGTCGGGGTGCCAAAGCTCCTGAAATCCGCATACGTCGGCTTGCAGCACCTGCAACTGACTGACCGTCCACGCGATTTTTCGGTCGTATTCCTCCTGGCTCCAACCCTTCTTGTTCGTGTACATGGCCGCGCCGGGCCAGTTCAGGTTGTACAAGTTGAAAGTCGCGATGCTCAGGCGAGGCATTTTCATGGCGTTCTCCAAAGGGGCTTGCAGCCCACTCTAGTGGCCGATCATGGCAATGAAATGAAAATAGGCCGCACGGTGAGAAGGGGCGCAACACCGGCTATGCTTGTGCGGACTCTCCATTTCACTTTTACCGATGCCGTCCGCACCTCGCCAATCCGTCCCGTCTGCATATTCCGACGCCGCCCAGACCGAGCGTTCTCGTTCCGACGCATCCAGCACCGACCAGGCCGAAATTTCTCGTTCCGAAACATCTGACGCTGAACCGTCCGATTTCGGCCAGCCGCGTCTGCATAAGACTCGCGACGCCCTTACGCTTCAGTTCGCCGGCTTCCCCGCGGTGCAAAGCAGTATGTCCCTACTCAATCCGAATTCGCTCGACCTCGAATACACGCGACTGATGATGGGCTTTCTGCTGTTCAACAACGCACCCGCGCACATCGTGATGATCGGTTTGGGTGGCGGATCTCTGCCTGAGTTCTGCCATCGCTATCTGCCTGAGGCCACGATCGAGGTGATCGAGATCGATCCGCAGGTGATCGCCCTGCGCGACGCGTTTCAGGTGCCCGCCGACGATGCCCGCTTCATGGTGATCGAGGCCGATGGGCGAAATTATGTGAATGCGATCGCGAACGCTGTCGACGTGCTGTTGGTCGATGCGTATGACGGCTACGGCATGCCGCTCGATCTTTGCGAGCTGGAGTTTTTTCAAGACTGTGATGCAGCGTTGTCGAACGATGGAATGTTGGTCGTCAATCTGCATCTGGAAAGCGAAAGCTATCCGATTTGCCTAGCGCATCTGCGTGAAACGTTCGGCGCGGGATTATTCGAAGTCGTGGACGACGACATGACCAACAGCATTGTCTTCGCATGCAAAGACGATCGGTTCGAGCAGACCGACCTGCGCGCGGCTATGCGTAAGCCCGCACATATCGCCAAGGATGCCTGGCCCCAGTTGCTGCCGACGTTTCAGGTGATCGAGGCCACGCAAACCCTACGTTGAACCCGGCGCCTCTTAAGGATTTTCTGTAGTGATCGCGTTGATCGACGGGATTCTCGAACGAAGAAGCGTTTTTAGCCGTAAAAAAACCTACAAAACGCAGGCGTTCAGTACAGTTGGGTCTTGTTATCGTCCGACGTCGGGAACGCTTATGACGCTTACTGTGTTGATCGTTATTGTGGCGATTGCCACGCTTTTTTTGGCTTTGAGATGGCATCGAACCAGTCGGGTCTTATACGGTGTATCGCTTGTCCTTTTCCTCGCGATCGGTGGTGGGTGGGTGCCGCAATGGCTGCTTCAGAATTTGCAGTCGCACTACTCGGCAAATGCCTCGATCGAATGGGGTGACAAGGATGCCATCGTGCTGCTGGGTGCCGGAACCGCGAGAATCCCTCAATCCGATGGCGTCGAGCCTGGTATGTTCGCCTATGCCCGCATTTTGGGAGCAGGAGAGCTTTACCAGGACTGCCGCAAATCAACGACACATTGCACGATCATCGTCAGTGGGGGGGACTCGGTACGGCACGGTGTGTCGGAAGCCGCGGTCTATCGGGATGTGCTGGTTCGTCTCGGCGTACCGAATGACGACATCGTCGTCGAATCGAAGAGCCTGAACACTTACCAGAACGCTCAGCTGACCAGCGAAATTTTGAAGGCGTATGTAGGGGGGCGCGTGTTGTTGGTGTCGTCCGGTTTTCACTTGCGGCGTAGCGCATTGTACTTCGAACATTTCGGCGTGACGACGACGCCAGTGCGGGCAGACTACTTGGACGCCAAGCACACAGTGCTGCCCAGTGCATATAACTTTACGGTGATGGATGTCGCGCTCAACGAGTACATCGGCATTCTTCGCTACCGTGCTTACAACCGGCTCGGTTGGAACTCCCGCCGAAAAGTGCCCCCTGGATTAATCCAGTAAGGGATCGCCAGTGAGGCGGGCCGATCGGGTATGTGCCCATCGGCGATAAAGCGGCCTGCGCGACTCGCCAAACGGGGAAAAGGGCAGGTCGTTATCGACCGGAACTCTGGCGCAGTCGCGCCGCTGCGGCTTTGTTCAGTCGGCGTGCCTCTTCTTCAGCAAACTGTTCTTCGTCGGGTTCGTATGATCCCTCGTACATGCAGGCGCTGCGGCTCCACTTGCACTCGTTGCTACGCCCGGCGGCGGCGTCGCCACTGCCGCCCCATGAGCAGCCTGAAACTATCGCGCCGGTGGCCATGACGGTTGCAACTCGGCCAAACATTGAATTGAACATCTTCACTACGCCTGAAAGAAGAACTGTTCCATTCTAGTTCACTCGACCGAACGGCTAGCCGGGCCTTCTCAGCGTCGGCATTCTCGCGCAAAATGGGGCTTCCTTATAGGCGTACGCCCATGTACATACCTCCGCATTTCGATATGCCCAGTACCGAGACGATGCACGACGTCATCGTTCAGAACCCATTTGGCACACTGGTTACCCACGGCGCCCATGGCCTGGATGCCAACCATTTGCCTTTTGAACTGCATCCGACAGCCGGAACCTGTGGCGTTTTGCACGCGCACGTCGCTCGCAATAATCCGGTTTGGCAGAACATCGAGAATGGTGATGCGGTAATGGCCATCTTCCGTGCTGGCGACGCCTATATCTCACCGCAGTGGTATCCCAGCAAGCAAGAGACGCATAAACAGGTGCCTACCTGGAACTACATCGTGGTTCATGCACATGGCAAGATCACCGTTCGCGACGATGAGCGTTATGTGCGCGGAGTGGTGGCCAGATTGACTCGCAAGCACGAGGCAGGCGAGCCCACGCCCTGGAAGATGACCGACGCACCCGCCGACTTCACCGACATGCTGTTGCAAGCCATCGTGGGCATCGAAATCGAGATCACGCGGCTGGAAGGCAAGGCGAAACTCAGTCAGAACAAAGACGGGCGCGACATCAGACATGCCGGCGAGACCTTGAAGTCTCGCGGGCATCTATACCTTGGCGATGCCATGCTTGCCTGTGCAGACGCAAAGCGCTAGGGCGAGTACACCGCAACTGATCAATACGGTGTCCAGACGTTGGCTCCAACCTGCCAAGAGGAGTCCGAGCGCCAACATGATGTAGTACAGCATCCCGAGTAACGCGCCGGCCGTACCTACCCGATCGGAGTAGCGAGCCAGCGCGCCCGCCAGTATGTTGGGAATCGCGAGCCCGTAGGCGACTACGACCAATGCCACAGGGAAAACAAATACCCAGACGTGAGCGAGTGCAGCGACCAGAAGCCCGCCAAACAACGCCAGACCGGCGGCGAGCGCGACAATGCGTGTCGACGCCCACCCCCGTTTCAGCAAGCTCTTGTTGAGCCAGGATCCAACGCCGACGCCTAAGGCGAGAAGCAGTCCGCTGTATCCGAACGCTTCGGACGACAAGCCCAACTGCTCGAAACGAAAAGGAGCCAGTTGGTAATAGCTGAACAGACACACATTGAATATTGCGATCAACAGCGCCGTTCGCCAAATCCCGCTGTCGCGCAGCATGATCAGTGCAGTTTCCATCAGCGTGGCTGCTTTTACATTTGTTGGGCGAGTCTCTGGTAGCCTGATTGCCGACCAGACAAGCAGAACAAGGGCCAGGGCCGCCAAGCCCGCGAAGACGCCTCGATAGCCCCAGTTGCCCGTCAAAAGGGCGCCAGCGAGCATACCCAAGGCCGGGCTGATCGCCATGGCAACGCCCATCACGGAGAATACCTGGGCGAGTCGATCGCCTTTGTAGATGTCCCGTATGACGGTCTGGGTGCCCACCGAGCCGACTGCGGCACCGAACGCCGCTAGCATCCGGGCACCCAGCAGCACAGCGAACGACGTACCGAACAGCGCGATCAGAGAGGCCACGCCATAAAGAACAAGTCCCGCAAGGATGGTGGGCCGTCTACCAGCGGTATCGCATAAGCGGCCCCAGAACACCACGCCGACCGCGAAAGCGAAAAAGTACAGCGAGAGGGTCAACGCAGCTTGCTCTGCGTCGATGCCGAACCCTGTAGCGATATCCGGCAGCGCCGGGCTGTAGATCGTTTCCACAATCTGCGGAAACATAATTAACGCGATGGGTAGAGCAAGACCGAGTGATGGCGATTTCATGATTCTTCTTTTTCGAATGTGATAGTGCTCGCAGCTTAGCGTTGCCCCTCGCAAGCGCATTACACAGAAAAAGACAATACATAGATCAAATAGGACAATCTATGGCCTGGGTGAGTACCGAAACCGATTTCGATCCGGATGCCTTGGGTTTACCTGTGGTGGGCATTGCCGCCGATTTCGGACGCCAGGGTGCGGGCGAACACCACCACTCGATGGGGCAATTGCTATTTACCCAGATCGGCTGCGTCAGTATCAGTTTGCATGGGCAGCGCTGCATGCTCCCCCCCGGGCGGGTGGTATGGATCCCGCCCTATACCGCGCACCGAGCTGAAATGAAAGGTGTGGTGGGTTATCGATCGATCTATTTGAACGCCGACGCGTTCCCGACGTTGCCGCGAAACGTCGCGGTGTTCGAGACGACGGAGCTGCTGCGCGCGGCGATGGAAAGAGTCGCTCGAGCCGCATTCGATACTGATTGGAAAAGCGGGAAGTCGGCCGCTATCTTGACGGTGTGTCTGAATGAAATCGATTCTGCGCAGCAGGCCCCCACGGTGCTGCAATGGCCGGTCGATCGTCGCTTGCGGTGCGCGCTGACCGACGATTTGCCGCCCGCGTTGAACGTGCTGGCAAAGGGCGTGGGGGCGAGCGAGAAGACCATAGGCCGCATTTTCTTGAGAGAAACGGGTTTGAGCTATCGGCAGTGGCGGCAGCAATGGCGCTTGTTGAAATCCATCGAGTTACTCACGAAATATCCGATGCTGACCCCGGTGACGCAGGCGCTGGGTTTCTCCAGCGACAGCGCGTTCATCGCTTTCTTCAGGAAGATGACCGGCCATGCGCCCAAGCAATACATGAGCTTGTCGAACCGCCCAGCGAGCGGCTCGGAGAGTGTGAATTAGTTGCCGCACCCATCTCATGCGATTCGGGCAAGTGCCCCCGCACAGCACGCCCCAGAATGAACTACCCCCCGAAAGCTGGACGTTGATCCAAGCTTCGGGGGGTATGGCATCCTGGTGACGGGTGTCGGCCAGCCAGGCTGGCGACAGCTCGGACGCGGTAAACCTTAGTCTTGACGCGAGGTCACTTCCATCAAGTGGTAGCCGAACTGCGTCTTCACGGGGCCTTGCACCACGCCGACAGGCGCGCTGAACACCACGGTATCGAATTCCTTGACCATTTGGCCCGGGCCAAACGTACCCAGCGCGCCGCCGTCACGGCTGGAGGGGCAGCTCGAATTTTCTTTGGCGACTTGTGCGAAGTCGGCACCGCCTTCGATCGCGGTCTTCAGTTCATTGCATTTGGCTTCGGACGAAACCAGGATGTGGCGGGCAGAGGCTTGAGCCATGGACATACTCCTTTGATTAATGCATTAGGTTAGCGCACCTGACGCGGGCGTGCAGGGCGGCCGGATGTGCGGCCATTTCCTGCACGCCGTAGGCGTCTGGCTTATCGAGCGATGAATTCCGGCATGCTGTGCAACGGCATGCGCGAGGGTTGATGGATGCCCGGGACAGTAACGATCCGCTCGGTCGATTCGGCGTTGCGTTGTGCGATAAGCAACTGAGAGCGGGTCGGCACTTCGATCATGCCCTCGCGCGGGCTCGCCGTGGATACCTCGACGAAAACCGGCAAGCTACTGTTCAATGATCGCGAGATGTCGGAACCAAGCGGCGCTCGAGCCAGTTCCTGCTGCCTCGATGGCGTCGGTGGGTTTTCTTCCGGTGTCGGCAAGGCGGGCGGGTTTGGCAGTACGACCACCGGCGGAACTGGCGCGGGCGGTTCTATGACAGGTGGCAGCGCGGCGACGTTCAACACGCCATCCCGATATTGGATGTCGTAGTTGTCCGAGATCAGGCCACTCGCAGCGATGCTGTATCGACCTGCCTCGCGTGCACCCTGGGCGGTTCCGCCATAGGCGAGCAGGCCGGTCAAGGCTGACGCGGACTCTCCGTTGACGAAGCCGTCATAGCGCACGCCATTGCCACCACTGTAGGCGGTGCCAGCCATGTGCTCGGCGTCGTTCGCCGTCACTTGCAAGGCTTTGCGATTGACGACCCACTGGCCCTGTCCAATCGAGACGATTTCGTAGTTGCTGGCGTCGTCCAACTGACCTTCGACGGTCAGCGTGTGCGTGCCAGCACGGGTGGTGTTGTCGATGCCGAAGCTATTGCTCAGGCCCGTCAGCACCGATTCATCCTGCCCGTTTACCAATCCCTCGACAGTGAAGCCGGGGTTGTTCGCCACGGCATCGCCATAGGTCGATTGACCACCATTTGCAGCGACCGAGATCTGCTTGCGGTTGACGAGCCAACTGCCGTCTTGGCGACCCACGATTTCGTAGTTGCTGGCATCGTCCAACTGGCCTTCTACAGTCAGCGTGTGCGTGCCAGCACGGGTGGTGTTGTCGATGCCGAAGCTATTGCTCAGGCCCGTCAGCACCGATTCATCCTGCCCGTTCACCAATCCCTCGACAGTGAAGCCAGGATTGTTCGCCACGACATCGCCGTAGGTCGAATGACCCCCAACGGCAGCGACCGAGATCTGTTTGCGATTGACGGTCCACGTGCCGATATCGCGGCCAATCACTTCGTAGTTCGAGTCGGCCAGCAGGTCACCCGAGACGGTCAATCGATGTGTGCCTGCGTGAGTGGTCGCATCGATGCCGAAGCTATTGCTCAGGCCGGTCAGCACCGAGACGTCTTGCCCGTTGACCAAGCCTTCAGCGCTGATCCCCGGGTTGTTGATCGAGCGGTCGCCATAGGTCGACTCTCCGCCCTCGGCCGACACGACAATCTGCTTGCGCTTGACATTCCATTGGCCCAAATCGCGGCTGGAAATGGTGTAGTTGCCGTTAGTGAGCGTGCCCGTAACTGACGTGTCGTACTGACCCGCGCCGGTCTCGTTGTCGATGGGTGTGCCTGCGCTCAACCCCGTGAGCACGTTCAGATCTTGTCCGGCCACCAAGCCATTGGCCATGAATCCTACGCCGAAGCCGCTGGCATCACCATACGTCGACTCGCCGGTCGTGCCTCCGACCGTAATGCTCTTGGGCGTAATGGTGTAGGTGCCTGCACTTTGCACCAGATCGTAGCCCGACAGACCTTGCTTGAGCACCACCCTCAAGTCGTAAGCACCGGCATCGCTACCCGCCAGACTCTGGAACGCCGCCGTGCCATTGGCTTTGGGATTGGCGATAACGTAGCTGCTTTCTCCTTCGATGGTGTTCGTGCCGTCGTAGACTTTGCTGCCGTCGTTCACGATGGCGAACGTATTTTTCAGAAATCCGCGCAGCAGCGGACCGCCCTGGCCATCGATCGTGCGCCACGTCGTCGCGGTGCCCCCCACCGAACTGACATCCCAGTTGGCAAACGTAGCGGCCTGACTCAATTCGGCATGCGTCTTGCCGAGACCCAGGTAGGACAGTTGTTGCCCCACCGGCCTGTACGCATTGCCTTGCGCATCGGTGTTGGCGTAGTAGGACTCGAGGATCGTGCCGCCGACGTTTCGACCGACAAGATAGCCGACGTTGCCCGAGTTGGATGACGTGTTGACGTAGGCGGTGGTGTAAGACTGGTCGATCACGCCACCGTCGTACTGTTCGCCGACCAGACCACCGACGAACCATAGGTTGGCGTTGACCGATCCTTGCGAAAACGACCGGCTGATCGTGCCGTAGTTCTGACCGACCAACCCGCCCGCGCGTTCGATGGCATGGACGTCCAGCCCGGAATAAGACTCGCTTATGTCGCCCCGGTTGCGACCCACCAGCGCGCCGACGACCGCGCTGCCCTTGACGCGCCCCCCCTCTAAACCGATGCGACGCACGACGGCGTCGGACGTGGTCGCGCCGATCAGGCCGACGTGAGCCGTATCGCGGTCGATGGTCAAGCCGCGCACCACGTGATAGTTGCCGTCCAGGACGCCCGAGAACTCGGTGTTCACACCGTTGCCCAAGGGCAGGAAACCATTGGCGCTCCACATGCTGCCGCGGCCTGCCGTAACGCCTGTTGCGCTGGCGTCGATGTCGTTCGCCAAGGTGTAGGCGGCTGTGAGATCCAATCCGACAAGCTGCAACTGGTGCGCGTTGTGAATTCTGGTGTTGTATTCGCTATACAGGAAGGGCCGGGTGGATCCTTCGAACATGACCCACTGTTTGACGCCGTCGGCATCGGTTGCCACCCAGACGCCAGAGCCGAGGGCGGTTTGAGACCAGGTGCCCAAGTTACCGTAGACCGTATGCGATAGATGTTGGTTGTTCACATTGGCCGCAGCTGTCGATGCAGGTGCCTGCATCAAGCCGGTATCGAGTGAAGCGCCTGACTGCGTGCTGCTCCAATAGACTGCCTGACCCAGGGAGGAGTTGCTCCTGAGGCTGCCCGCAACGCCGCCAACCATCTCGTTGCCCACGACGACGTTGGATGCGTGGGCGTTGTCAATCGAACTCGCTTGCGCCCGGCCTACCAATCCGCCGATTTCTCCGGTTCCCCTGACGGTGCCCGCAGCGTAGGCGTGGCGCATCGAGGATCGAGTCATGACGCCGATCAACCCGCCGAGAGTCTCTCTGCCTTCGACGATTCCGTCCATGTGAACGTGGTCGACCGTCGTTTCGTAAAGCTCACCGACCAGACCGCCCACGGCGCCATTAGGCGAGGACACGCGTCCGTGAACATAGCTGTTGCTCAGTGTGCCAATCAGCGTACCCGCCAAGCCACCGACAAAGCTGCCACCCCGGATGTCGGCGCCAATCAGTCCGATGTTTCGGATTGACGATGTTCGCCCACCACTGCCGATCAGACCGACACGGGCGTGTGTCGAGTTGATATACAGATCGCGCACCACGTTGCCACGTCCATCCAGCACGCCGGTGTATTGGTGGATCTGGCTGCCAATGGGAACGAAGCCCTGGCTCGACCACATACCGCTGCCGCTGCCGCTGCCGCTGCTTCGCGTCGCGCTGGCGTCGATGTCGTTGGCCAAGGTGTAATTGGCGCCAAGCGCCGCCGCCATCAGTTGCAGCTGATGAGCATTACGGATCGTATCGCTGTGCTCGCGATACAGAAATGGGCGCGTTGCGCCGTCGAACATGACCCAGGCCCGGCCCGCCCCGTCACTGGCGATCCACACACCCGTTCCGGGAGCGGTTTCCTGCCACGTGCCGAGGTGCTGGTAGCCGCTACGCGCGTAGCGGTTGGCATCGGTCAACGACAAGATGTTGGACACGTTCGTTGCCCTCAAATTGCCCACGGCCATCGCTTGGCCGGTCGTCTGGGCGTCCCAGTACGACGAGGCGAGCGTCGCGTTGATCCCAGTCGATCCGATCAGTCCACCGACCGTCCTTTGCCCGACGACCTTGCCGCTGGCCCAGGCTGCGCTCAGCGTGGCGTTGCCCATTTCCCCGATCAGCCCCCCGACAATGGAGCGACCCATCACCGTTCCGTTGGCGTAAGCGCGCGTAACTCCGCCATTGCTTATTAGTCCGATCAGCCCGCCAACATAATGGTCGCCCAGCACATCGGCGCTCGAGTAGACATCGCGGACAGAGCCCCCCAACATTTCACCTACGGCGCCGCCAACGAAAGTGCTTCCCCGGACTGTGCCGCTCGAATAGCTGTCCTCGAGCGTGCTTTCCAATAGAAGACCGATCAATCCACCAACGGCGCGGGTGCTGGCTTGCACATCGCCCAGGGAATGACTCGTCGTGACGTTGACATGTTGCGTGAGACCTGCCAGACCGCCCACTTGGAGTAACCCCGCAACGCTATTGTTGGTCCAACTACCGCTAATGCGACCGTTGATCTGCATGCCGACCAAACCGCCCGCGTTAGCCTCACCCCTCACGTTGCCCGTCGCGTGGCTATTCGTGATTGATCCGTTGCTGCTATGGCCGACTAAGCCTCCCGTATTGTTTGACCCGAGGACAGCGGCGCTGGCGCTCGAGTCGATCAGCTGCGAGTTGTTGGTCATTATGCCGACCATGCCGCCCGTGCCGCTGCCCGTCGCTGTGATAGATCCGGCGGTATGAACGTTGGTGATCGTGCCAGCATGATTGCCGACCAACGCACCGGTCCCTTGATTAATGTTGCGACCGCTGACGGAGACGTTGGTCAGCCGCAGATCGCGCAGCAGGCTGGATGATCCGGTGTAACCAAATAGGCCAACCGCGTTGTTTTCGTTGCCTTGTTGGATGGTCAGATTGGAAACGGTATTGCCCAAACCGGCCAGCGTGCCGTCGAACGGGCGAAGGGTGGTCAGGCCGGCGAGCGCGAGAGTGTAAGTGGTGCCTGCGGCGTCGATGTCATGGGCCAGCGCGTAGCGGCCACCGGCATCCGGATTGATCGCCCGGAAGCCCGCCATGTCCCGAATCAGGGTGTAGCTTTCACCATTGATCGACAATTCTGTTGCTGCGCCCTTGAGCGCAATGGGTGCGTTGACGACGTAGTTCGAGTTCGCGGCCGGCGTGGTGACACCATTGCGGTTCGCACCGCCATGATTGATGCTTACGCTTGCCTTTGCAGCCCTGGCAGTGATTGGCGCGTCAATGACGACGTTGCCTTGCGCGTATAGATTCAACGCGGTGTCGGCATTCCAAGTGATGGCGCTGTCGATCTTGATGTCGCCGTTACCCGTTCCGCCTGCGACCGTTTCCAGCGATACGCTAGTCGTGTTCAACAAGGATTGCAGCTTGCTTGAAGAGAGCCCGCTGCCATTGGGTTGCGTCGTGCCGGCACCGATGGCAATTTGTGGGGCCGCCAGTGTCCAGTTGCCGGCACGCGCGTCAAGGAGCCCGCGAGTGTCGATGCTGGCCGAGTTCAGCACGGCGACCGTTGCCCCCCGGGTGTCGATCTCGCCACCGTCCACCCCGCTCGCCCTCGAAGATACGCGCAGCACGCCGTCGACTTCGACTCGGCCATTACGGTTGGTGTCTGCCACCAACAGAATGCGGCCTTTGGACGCTGCCACGGATTGCGCCTCGAGTATGCCTGAGTTGCTGACGACGGCCGAGGCCAAGGCATTGGCGCCTTGGGCAGTCAACACGATCTGCCCGCCTTCGGTCGAGATCGTTCCGGTATTACGGATGAGCGTGCTGATTTCAGCCGCATCGACCGCGACCCTCAAGCGGCCATTGGCGCCGGCAGTGAGTTCGACGGTCTGACCGGCTGCCAGCACGACGTCGCCGCCTTCTTGGGTCCCCGCTCGACTACGCGTGGTGATGTAGCCTTCGTTGCTGACCTTCGCGCCGATCAGGGCGACTTTGCCGCCCTGATCGGCGGTCAGGTCGCCGCGATTGACGATTTCTCCCGTGTCCGCGCCTTGTATAAACCGGTCGCGGCCTGCCATGAAGTCCGCGTCGGTCATCTCTAGCGTCGAGGCAACGAGGCTGCCGACGTTGACCTGTGCTGTGTGGCCAAACAGGATGCCCGCGCCGTTGACGAGATAGACTTGGCCGTTGGCGTTCAAGCGGCCCATGATCTGACTGGCCTGGTTGCTGACGACGCGGTTCAATGTGGCCGCTTGAGTGGACGGCTGCCGGAACGTCACGCTCACGTCACGACCGATGTTGAACGACTGCCACTCGATGATCGCACGATCGCTCGTCTGGTCCACAGTCAGGCCGCTGGCCGTGGCGCTCCCGATCACAACGTCGCCCGATGTCACCGTTCCGTTCGTGGGCAACGCATTTGTAGCTTGAGCATAGGCATTGCCAGCAACCGTGCCAAGCAGACCGGCCAGCCATAGCGACCGACTCAGTGCTGACAGATGGCCTCGTCGCCCCAGGCGCGCAATGCCCGTTATCGCTTCGGCCGGTGTGACGCCGACCGTGCCCGACCGCTTGCCTTGACCCCGTGCTGTCTCTGGCGCGACCTGCCAGGCGTGACGCACCCGATTCCAGACCAGACGATAAATACGATTGATGCTTGCGTGCTTTTTCATGTTGGGTTCTCTCGTACGATCGCTTTAGAACACTTGGCTCAAGTTGATCCAAACCTGGGGGCGTTCGCGGCTGCCGTCCTGGTTGAGGTCTGTTCGGTTGCTGCCGGCATTACCACCCAGGGGTACGGCCACGATGGCTTCGATTGCGAAGCCCACGGGGTGACGCCAGTTCATGCCCAGGCCCGCCGAATACAGCGCATAGTTGTTGCGTTGTGAACCCGATGCGTTCCAGCCGGTCCAGGTGTTCTTGCGCTGACGTACCAGGCCCGCGTCCGCGAACACGAAGCCGTCCAGGTTGTTGATGCCAGTCCATGGCATGAGGCTGTGCAGTTCGAGTTGCAGCACCGCACCCATATCGCCGGTGCCCTCGTTCTGCGGATATCCGCGTACGCCAAAGGGGCCGCCCAACGAAAACTGTTGCGACGACTCCAGGTTGTCACCCGTGACCTGCGCATTGAGGCGGGCGCGCGCATAGGTGCCCGCGGCGATGACCTGATCGCGCTGCAAGTCAGTGCTCAATCGAGCGAATCCGCCATCGACCTTTGCCGTGACGGCGTCCTGTCTACGCTCGGGCGCATGGCGCAGATCGGCCTCGCCACCGATCAATTCGACGCGCCAGCGCGTTTGTCCGCCGCGCCCCCATGCATCTTGCGCGTCGCCGTACAGGCTGAGGCCGTAGCTGTTCACCTCGCGCTCTCGCAGGGTGAAACCGAGCGCCTCGTCGAAGGTCCTGCGACGCGAATAGTCGAGGCTGACCCAGATATTGCGGTCGGTGGCGCGTACCAGTGGATAGCTCAAGCCCGCACGCAGCGATCGTGCCTTGCCTTTGACGTCCAGATCCTCGAAGTCCTTGCCCAGCCGATAGTGGAGTTGATTGACATCGACCCGCGCGCGCAGGCCACTCGTACCCAAGGGAAAGCTGTAGCCAGCACCCTGATAATCCATGCGCTCGGCCATCAGCAAGGAGCCGGTCAGTTGGTCGCCGTACCCAGTCAGGTTGTTGATACCCAGTACGCCGCTGCTCTGCACTTTGCCGGTATAGCGATTACCGAAGTTGTTCGCGCCCAGCGCCAGGCCAGCGCGTGGGCCATCGGCCACGATGACGGCCAGATCGGTGGTGCCGGGCGATTTGCCGGCTTGCAATACGCCATCGGCCTGAATGCCGGGCAAGTCATTGGCCAACAACAGGCCCCGTTCGAGTTGTGCCAGCGAATAGGGCTGGCCGGCTTCGAGGTGGGTGCCAACGATACGGTTGACGAAATCGGTGTTGGCGCGAGTCTTGCCCGATTTGTCGATGAGCTCGCCGAAACGGCCTTCGATGACGATGATGCGTAAGGTGCCGCCACTGATGTCTTGCTCCGGCAGAACCACGCGGACGAACCAGCCGCGTTCGCGATAGACGCCTACCAGCTTCTGTGCCACGTTTCGCAGCTCGCCCAAATACATCTGCTCGCCACGGTACTGCTCGAATGTGGCGACCAGCTCGTCGGTCGGGATCAGCGTCGCACCTTCGACCACGAAGGTGGAGATTCTGACCAAGGGGCCGCTTTGATCGACGGGTGCTGCGTCCGGGGTAGCAGGCGTGGGGGCACCCGTCGTTGGACTCGGCAAGGATCGCTCGATTTGACGCTGTATCTGACCGGCGTCGGGTGCCTGTTGAGCCTGCACGCCATTGACGCATACAGTTACATTGACAGCGATTATGGAAGCGTGCCGCAATAGGCGGGAGGAAAAGCACATAGGACTTCCGGATCTGAACCCTGAACGACCGTCAGGGTAGGAATGGGATGGGAGGGGCGTTGCAAAACATTCGAGCAAGCCAAATGTAATATCTGCACCGATATGGTGGATATTAAATGCAATTCACACGTTTTGTCGCATCTTAATTGGTGAGTTTTGCGAAAACGCACCAGTGAGCCGTGATGAGCGGGGCGGCGATATCGACCACCGATTCATGAAGCGTTACGTACAGCTTGTGTGTGTTATGTAACGTGCTTCCATGAACAAACTTCTCTTACTCATTGCTCTCGCGTCGCTTGCAGTCGGCTGCGCAACGAAAAACTACGGTCGCCAGGGCGAGCTCACCGATTTCGAACGTCAGACCCTGACATGCCGCGAGATCGACATAGAGCGGGCAAAGGTCGATGGTTATCTGACTCAGATCGACAAAGAAAGCGAATTCGATGGGCGCTCCGTGCTTTCGTTTCTAGGCGATTTAGGCATCGGCAACACGATGGAGAAATCGGCGGCCAGACGGGCTGCGCAAAACCGGTTGTCTCAACTCCAAAGTCTGTCCTTGCAGCGCGGTTGCGGGTCGCCTGGCCCGGCCGCGCCCGAGGCCTCGGCCGTCACGCCGTTCTGATTGACGAAAACGCGGGTCAGGCAGAAAAGCCGCTGATCGACGAATGGGCGGACCAAGCAACGAAGAACCGGCTGATCGACGACGAGGCAGGCCCGCAATGACGATCAGGCTCAATGACGACGAAACGGCCCCGCCCGTTGTCGGCTGAGCCGTCTCGAAAGGGGGCCGTCTGGGTGGAGCCGCTCAGGCCAAGGTCGTTTGGGACGGCTTACGCCGTCGCTTCACGCACCTGTGCTTCCAACTGGGTCTTCAAGCCCGGTTCGAGTTTGAGCTGGCGGGCCAGTTCATCCAGATAGGCGCGCTCCATATAGCTTTCCTCGTCCACCATGATCAGGCTGGCCAAATACATCTCAGCAGCCATTTCCGGCGTTTGAGCGGCGGCCGCGACTTGGGCGGGGTCCAGTGGCTTGGACAACTCATTGTCCAGCCATCGGCGATCGGCGGGATCGGCAGACATTTTCTCGATTTCGTCGTGCAACAGGGCGCGCTCTTCGTTGCCAATGTGGCCGTCGGCTTTGGCTGCGCCGATCATGGCGGCCAACACCGCCGTGCAATGCCGCTCGACCTCGGGTGCGGGCAAGCGATCCATGGTTTGCGGCTCGCGGGCGGGCGAGAAGCCCGGCTGTCCCGCCGACGCGCTCTGGCCAGCCTGTTGCTTTTGCCAGTTGCCATACGCTTTGTACGCCATCAAGCCTAGCGCGGCCATGCCGCCGTACATCGCAATCTTGCCGCCGCTTTTACGCAGCTTCTTGTTTCCCAATAGAACGCCCAGTGCGCCACCTGACAGCGCGCCGCCGCCAAACCCGGACATCAGCGAACCCAAGCCGCCACTGTTTTTGCCTTCGTTGCCGCGTGAACCGCTGAAATTGCCGCTTCGATTGTCGGAATTCGACTGTCCGCCGCCTTGGCCGGTCAGTTGGCCCAGGCCGCTTTTAAGCAAGTCACCCAAGCCGCCACCGCTCAGGCTACCGCCCAGACCGCTGCCGCCGCCTTTTTGCGAGGCGCCTCGTGCCAGGGCCTGGCCTTGCTGAAGAAGTTGATCCAGGAGTTGTCGAGTGCTCATTGCAGTGTGCTCGCTTCAAATGAAAGGTATTTGTAAGACTCGAACGCGCGCCAATAGTTCGGCTCGTTTCGGGTAAAAGAAAAAAACGCCGCAAGCGGCGTTCTTTTGCTGAGGTGAGCAATGAGCAAGGCACTTGCCCGACCCGCATGCCGAGTCGGTCCTTGCCCGCCTGCTACCGGCTAGCGCATCACTCCATGCCGGGGATGACCGTCGAGAAACCTGCGTCCACGTGGGTGATTTCGCCGGTCACGCCCGCCGCCAGATCCGACAGCATGAAAGCCGCCACGTTGCCGACGTCCTCGATGGTGACATTGCGGCGCAAGGGCGCGTTGGCCTCGACGTACTTCAGGATCGACGAGAAATCCTTGATGCCGCTGGCGGCCAGGGTTTTGATCGGGCCGGCCGAAATGCCGTTGGCGCGTATGCCTTTGGGGCCCAGCGCCGTCGCCAGATAGCGAACGCTGGCTTCCAGCGAAGCCTTGGCCAAGCCCATGGTGTTGTAGTTTGCAACCACTTTTTCTGCGCCTAGGTAAGTCAGCGTCAGCACCGACGACGGACGGCCTTCCAGCAAGGGCAGAGCAGCTTTGGCCAATGCCGGGAAGCTGTAGGCCGAAATGTCGTGCGCGATACGGAACGCTTCGCGCGACAGACCTTCGAGGAAGTCACCGGCGATGGCTTCGCGCGGCGCGAAGCCGATGGAATGTACCAGGCCGTCCAGGTGGCCCCAGCGTTCTTTCAAGGCAGCAACAGTGCTGTCGATCTGGGCGTCTTCCGCCACGTCGCAGGGCAGAACGATATCGCTGCCGAATTCAGCCGCGAAGTCGCCCACGCGATCCTTGAAGCGGTCGCCCACGTAGGTGAACGCCAGTTCGGCACCTTGGCGGTGGCAGGCTTGCGCGATGCCGTAAGCAATAGAGCGATTGGAGATCACACCCGTGATCAGGATGCGTTTGCCCGCGAGAAAACCCATGGTGGTGGTCCTTGTTGTAGTCGATATGGCCGCTGGGCGAGCCCAGCAAACCTCGCATTTTAGTCGAGATGCAAAAAGAGACTTCTACGACGTCTGACGTAAAAAAAGCCTGTCGGAGTGACAGGCCGGATTGCAGCAAGCCAGTGGCTTCGTGCTGGTAGCATGCACGCTCGGATGCACACGCTTGATGCACCCGTTTAATGCGCCTGTTTAATGCACCCACTTGGCAATGGCGAATGTCGCCGTGGTCAGGGCTGTGCAGACGCCAGTCGTCCACGTGACGATTCGCCACGTTTGACCGGTAATGGCGCGGTGCAATTCGCACCGGGTAGGCATGTGTTCCAAACGCGCTTCAACCCGGATCAACCGATCTCGAAGTGAGGACGTTCCCCGTGCCTGTGCGCTGGCTTGATGTTTCATAGCGCCATTTTCGGGGCCCACGTTCGTGTGCGCAACCGTCTTTTTGTAGCGCCGCGCATCGCCGGCGATTGACCCAAAATTCAACACCTGTGACATGGCATGTGCTCCTACTTTTCGCCGGTTATCGACCGACCTCAGAGTAGTATCGGCCAAGTCGAGCGTCGATGGAGCAGATTGCGCGATGACTCGGACAATGCATCACAAGATTTTCGCCACGCATGCGCAAACGCGTTTAGCCGCGCACGTCGGTGCCAGGGATGCGTAGGTTATTGCCGATTTTCAGGCTGCTGCTTTTGAGATTGTTCAGGGCCCGTAACGCGTTGACGGACGTGCCGTACTTGCGTGCCAGACTAGACAATGTGTCGCCCTTTTTCACCTTATGGGTACGGACATTAGGGCGGCTGACCTTCTTGCCGGGCACCGCCACGACGGCGCGCGCACGATCGGGCTTGACCGAATCCAGCGCCTCGGCCGGCGTTTTCAACGAAGCCAGCTGGACGTTGCCCGAACCCGGCACCAGTAAGGTGTCGGGCATGGCTGCACGTCGGCCACGCGCCAGCCCATTGACTTCTCGCAGCGTGGTTTCGGTCACGCCAAAACGCTTGGCGATTGCCGCCAGCGATTCGCCTCGCCGGGCGTTGTAGACGCGCCAGGTCGCCAGCTTGCCTTCATAAGCCTTGAGGTTGGCATTGAAGGTTTGCACACGGTCTGCGGGTAGCAGCAAATTTGGGGTGTGTTCGCCGCGAATCAAGGGGCGGTTAAAGGACGGATTCAGCGCCCGGAATTCTTCCTCGGGCATTTCGGCCAGCTTGGCCGCCAAGGCGACATCGATATCTTCGGTCTTGCGCACGGTGACGAAATACGGCGTGTTTTCGACCTGCGGCAGCGTGATGGCGTATTTCTCGGGGTTGGCCAGGATATTCTTGATGGCCTGTAGCTTCGGCACGTAGTTCCGCGTTTCGGCCGGCATGGTCAAAGACAGATAGTCGGTGGGCAAGCCCGCCGCTTCGTTTTTGGCGATGGCACGGCGTACCGAGCCTTCGCCCCAGTTGTAGGACGCCAGCGCCAGGGGCCAGTCGCCTTGGAAATCGAACAGGTATTCCAGGTAATCCAATGCGGCGTTGGTGGACGCGACCGGATCGCGGCGTTCGTCGCGCCACCAGTCTTGTTTCAGATTGAACTGAGTGCCGGTGGCAGGCATGAATTGCCAAAGACCTGCCGCCTTGGCATGCGAAATGGCGGTGGGTTGAAAGGCGCTTTCGACGAACGGCAGCATGGCCAGCTCGGTCGGCAGCCCTCGACGATTGATTTCTTCGACGATGTAATAAAGATACTTGCCTGCTCGCTCGGACATGCGTTGCAGCGATTCCGGATGCGCGGCGTAGTATTCGGTCCACTGCTGCGACAGCTCGTCGTTCATGTTGGGGATCGCGAAACCCCGGCGTATTCGATCCCAGACATCCACCGGCGGGTGGGTCAGGTCGATGGTGCGCGAAGTGTCGCGCGCGACGTAGCGGTCGGCGTAACCCGGTTGCTTGACCAGTTTCTGATCCGTCTGCTTCGACACACCGGCACACCCCGCCAAAACGGCGAGCAATAGGGGAAGAAGCAGTCGTAAGTAGCGCATGCGGTTCACTTGTAATCGTTTTTCCACGCCCGGAGGGCGGCGAACACATCGACAGGGCCATCCAATGCATGTCCGGCCCATTGGCTGGCCGCTTTCGCGACCTGCGCTAAATGGGTGCGCATGAAGGGATTGGTGGCGGATTCTTGGCCGATGGTACTGGGTAGCGTAGGTCGTCCAGCGGCACGTGCTGCCTCGGCAGCCAGGAACGTCTCTTGCAAAGCACCGTTATCGCCTTCGACCGATTTCGCCCAGCGAAGGTTGGCCAGAGTGTACTCATGACCGCAGAAAATACTTGTTTCCAGCGGTAAAGAAGAAAATTTTCCAATCGAATCATACATTTGAGTTGGCGTTCCTTCGAGCAGGCGGCCACAGCCTCCGGCAAACAAGGTATCGCCCGAAAACAGCGCCAAGGGGTGGCCGGGCACTTTGCCCACGTAGGCCACATGCCCGGCAGTATGGCCGGGAACGTCCAGCACCTGCAGGTCAATGCCCAAGTGCGGCAGTTGCACCCGGCTGCCTTCGCCGACCGGATGGTCGCAATGCGGCAGCCGTTCGCGTGCGGGCCCCCACACCGGACAGCCATAGCGTTCGACGAGTTCCAGTACGCCGCCTACATGGTCGCCGTGATGGTGGGTGAGTAGAATGGCGTCTAATGCCACGCCCTGGGCGTGCAGCCATGCCAGCACCGGACTCGCTTCGCCGGGATCGACCACGGCGGCGCGATCGCCTTGGCGGATCAGCCAGATATAGTTGTCGGATAGTGCCGCAATGGGATGGACCGCTGAGTGAGGCATAGTCATAAAGGATCGATTGCGTGACGGAAGAAACGGCGCCTATTGTAGAACTGGCCGAATGGTTACGAACCCCCCCAGGGCAATACGCGGCGGCCTGGCAACAGGCGCGCATCGACGCCATCGTGGCCGACGTGTTCGGCTATCACGCCTTGCAGGTCGGTTTGGTCGATTGGGATCTGCTGGACCACAACCGCATTCCGTTCAAGGCGTATGCCAGTGCCGTCGAGCTGGATGCCGATAGCGCCGTGCGTTCGCGTCCCTGTGTGTTGGCCGACCCGGCCGCGTTGCCGTTCGAATCGCAAAGCATCGATTTGCTGGTCTTGCCCCACGTGTTCGATTGCACCGCTACGCCGCACGCCGTGTTGCGCGAGGTCGAGCGGGTGCTGATGCCCGAGGGTCGGGTGGTGATTTCAGGCTTCAATCCCTGGAGTCTGTGGGGCGTGCGCAATGTCATGCCCGCCATGGAGCAGTGGCTGCCCCGTCCGGCATCGGCGTTGGTGTCGGTGCCGCGCCTGCGTGACTGGCTGAAGTTGATGTCGTTCGAGGTCGATCCTGCCGTGTTCGGCTGTTTCGCACCGGCCGTGCGCTCGGACACCTGGCTGAATCGCTGGGCTTTCATGGAACAATACGGCCCGCGCTGGTGGAGCGTGTGCGGGAGCGTTTATGTCGTGACTGCCGTCAAGCGGGTTGCCGGCATGCGGATGATCAAACCCACCTGGAAGCGTCGGCGCAAGCGGCGTGGGGCGCGCGCTGCACAGGTCGTGTTGCCGCGTAACCTCAGCAATCGTTCGGATAATCAGTAGGACTCAATGACAACGGAAGTAAACATCTGGACCGATGGGGCATGCAAGGGCAATCCTGGTGCCGGTGGATGGGGTGCATTGCTCGTTAGCGGTGAGCACGAAAAAACACTACATGGCGGCGAACCTGTCACCACCAATAATCGTATGGAGCTTACCGCTCCTATCGAAGCGTTGCGGGCATTGACCCGTCCGTGCCACGTGGTCATTCACACCGATTCGCAGTACGTCATGAAGGGAATGACCGAATGGTTGGCGAATTGGAAGCGGCGCGGGTGGATGACTGCCGATAAGAAGCCGGTGAAAAACGCCGACCTGTGGCAGCAGCTGGATGAACAGGTCAACCGCCATACCGTGAGCTGGCGCTGGGTGCGTGGTCACAATGGCGATGTGAACAATGAGCGCGCCGATGTGCTGGCCAACCTTGGCGTAGATAGTGTGCGTGCGGTTCGCTAAGCTTTTGAACGTACTTTCTCGAAAAGACTACGGGTAAGTCCTATCACGGCCAAATGATACGGTCGTCATTCAATCAGACGGTTTGTGCCTTCTACTATTTTCAGTGGAGGAGAACAAACTATGCGTACATTCGTCTACAGCAATGCCGCAGATATGACCCATTCGTTGGTGCATCGAGTTGCCCAGCACATGCGGGCCCGTCTCGCGGAAGCACCCACGATCCGAGTGGCTTTTTCAGGCGGTCCACCATTGCCGATGTTTACGGCTTTGGCGCGCGAGCGTCTGGATTGGTCGCGCGTGATCGTCATGTTGGCCGATGAGTATGTCGTGCCCTCGGTCAGCTTCGACAGCCATGCGCGCTTGCTGCGGCAAACCCTGTTGCGCGACCAGGCGGCCAAAGCCTTGTTCGAGCCTATCAATGTCGAGGGGGGCCGATGTTCGCGTCGTATTGTCGAGCAGGCCAACGCCTATTACGCTCAACCCGATGTCGTCGTTTTAGGAATGGGGCAAGATGGCCGGATGGCCGCCATCACGAGTGATGCCAACGAGTTGGAGGTGGCGTTGTCGGTGCGTGCCGAACCCGGCTATGTGGCCCTGCGTTCGCCGGGCGAGCCGCTCAGGCGCATCAGCTTGAACCTGTCGGCCATGCTGAGTTCGCGCCAGGTTTTTCTCAGCGTTTCGGGGACGGATAAACTCCAGGTGTTCGAGTCTGCTCGCCGCGCGCCCACGACTGCCGTGCCGATCAGCTTGCTGATGCATCAGGAGAGGGTAGCGCTGGATGTATATCAAACGCAGTAGCGATAGTCGTCCGCGCCTGTTGGCGGACGTGGGCGGGACCAATGTCCGTCTGGCCTTGCAAACGGGCGCCGGACGCATCGAGCATGTCCAGATCACGCCGACTGCCGCTCACGCTTCGCTGCTCGCCGCTGTGCATGGCTACCTGGATGGCTTGGGCGGGGCAGACGTGCGCCATGGCGCGGTGGGCATCGCCAACCCGGTTCTGGGCGACGATGTTCGAATGACCAATCACGATTGGGCTTTTTCCATCGAGGCCATGCGCGTGGCGCTAGGTTGGGACAGCTTGCGAGTGATCAATGATTTCGCTGCATTGGCCTACGCTTTGCCTCAACTGCCTGCTGAAGCGTTACGTCAGATCGGGCCTGGCGTCGTGCGAGCCCATGCGCCCCGCGTACTGATCGGCCCCGGAACCGGCTTGGGGGTATCTTCGCTGGTCATGGCGCATGGCAGTCCCATCGCAGTGCCGGGCGAGGGCGGCCATGTCCGGTTCGCGCCTGCCAATGCCCTGGAGCTGCGGCTGTGGCAATTTCTGCATGCACGCCATGGTCATGTTTCGGCCGAACGCGTGCTGTCGGGACCTGGATTGACGGCCATTCACGCTTTTTTATGCGCTGAGGCGGGGATAGCCGACAGCGCCGCATTGGCACCCGATCGAATAACCTCGCTCGGACTGAGCGGTGAGGACGTGCTGTGTGCGCAAACCATCGACCTGTTTTGTGCGCTATTAGGAACCGTCGCCGCCGACGTCGCGCTGGTGCTGGGTGCGCTGGGCGGGGTGTATATCGGCGGTGGCATCGTGCCTCGTTTCGGCGTGGCCTTTGCGGCCTCGCCCTTTCGCGAGCGATTCGAGGACAAGGGGCGATTCGCGGGCTATCTGGGCACTATTGCGACCTATGTCATCGACGCATCGCAACCGAGCCTGATGGGCTTGGCCGCCGCTCTGGACGCCGAGTTGGGATGCCATCCCGGTTAATCGACCTATTCCCTGAGCGCGCCGAATGATACAGTCTGCGGACTTACAGCAAGACTAACTGTTTCTCCGGTGAGCTGCCCCTCGCGGGCTCGCCCGAGACATTCCGCAGGCCATGAACATTTCCAAAGTATTAGGTATTGCCCTGGTGGCCGTTGCTGCTGCCGCGGCTGGCGCTTGGGCTGGCGCGCGCTGGCAAGGTGCGCCGGCATCGTCCGAGTCGCGCCAGTCGCCAGCGGCGTCGGATGTTGCGCCGCGTAGTGAGGCTGCCATCCGCGTGGCCTTGGCCAACGCTCGGCGCATTCCATTCGCCCGCGGCGTCAGTGCCGTGGGCAGTCTGCGGTCCGACGAATCGGTCGTCGTGCGCCCGGAAGTGGCCGGCCGAATTCAGCGTTTGGCGTTCGACGAAGGCACGATGGTGCGAGCCGGACAGGTATTGGTCGTGTTGGACGATGCGGTTCCGCGGGCCGAGTTGGCGCAAGCCAAGGCCAACCTTGCATTGGCGCAAAGCCAGTACCGGCGGTCGGCGTCCTTGCAGCAGCAAGGGTTCGTGAGTCAGCAGGCCCGTGACGAAGCTGGGAGCAGTTTGCAGGCGCAGCAGGCCAATGCGGCGTTGGCGCAGGCTCGCCTGGATAAGATGACGATTCGCGCACCCTTCGATGGCATGGTGGGTTTGCGTGCGGTATCCGTCGGCGATTACGTCAATGCAGGTCAGGATATTGCTCCGCTGGTGGCCATCGATCCGCTCAAAGTGGATTTTCGCGTGCCGGAGATGTATTTGCCTCGCCTGGCGGTCGGTCAGGGCCTGAGCTTGCGCGTGGATGCGCTGGGCGGTGCCGAGCGTACCGGCAAGGTCTACGCCGTCAGCCCGGTGGTCGATGCGGGCGGGCGATCGGTTCTGTTGCGAGCAACGATCGGTAATGCCGATGGGCAGTTACGCGCCGGCATGTTCGTACGGGTGCAATTGGTGTTTAGTTCCGAACCTGCCTTATTGGTGCCGGAGGCTGCGCTTGCGCCGTCGGGCGAGATTCAGTATGTGTTTCGTGTGATCGATGGCGTGGCCCATCGGGTTCAAGTGAGCATCGGCGAGCGGCGCGACGGTCAAGTCGAGATTGTCAAAGGTCTGGCCGATGGCGACCGAGTGGTGGTGTCGGGTTTGCAGCGCGTGATCGACGGCGGTCCGGTCGAACCCCTGGCGCCCGGCGTCTGACGGCAATCCATGCGTATTTCCGAGACTTGTATCAATCGCCCGGTGTTCGCCACCGTGCTGTCGCTGATCGTCGTGCTGATCGGCTTGATTTCTTATTCGCGGCTGACCGTGCGCGAGTATCCGCGCATCGAAGTACCCATCGTATCGGTGGATACGACCTATCGCGGTGCGTCGCCCGAGGTGATCGAGTCGCAAGTCACCAAGCCGCTGGAAGATCAACTGGCCGGTATCGAGGGCGTCGATGTGATGACCTCGCGCAGCCGCTCCGAGCGCAGCCTGATCAACATCAAGTTCAACCTCGACCGCGATCCGGAAGCGGCCGCCGCCGATGTGCGCGACAAAGTATCCCGGGCCCGGCGCTTTTTGCCCGACGAAGTTGATGAACCCATTATTTCCAAGGTCGAGGCCGATACACAGGCGGTGATCAACATCGCTGTCGAATCGGGCGAGTATTCGGTGGTTCAAACTTCCGACTACATCCAGCGCTACATCAAGACGCTATTGTCGGTGCTGCCCGGGGCGGCCGAAGTGCGGGTGTATGGCGAGCGGTTGCCATCGATGCGGATGTATGTCGATCGTGACAAGCTGGCCGCGTTCAGCTTGACGGTACAGGACGTCGAGGCGGCGCTGACCAGCCAGAACGTCGAGATTCCCGCCGGACGAATCGAGTCGAAGGCGCGCGAGTTCACCGTGGTGTCGTCCACCGATCTGCAAACGCCGGAGCAATTCGAAAACATCGTTCTGGCTCAAGCCGAAGGCTATCCGGTACGCATGCGCGACGTAGCCAAGGTGGCTATCGCGCCCAGCACCGAACGCATCTTGTCGCGCTTCAATGGCAAGCCTGCCATCAACATCGGCATCACCAAGCAATCTACGGCCAACCCGCTGGACTTGTCGCTTGCCGCCCGTAAAGAAGTCGATCTCATCAACCAGTCTCTGCCGGCTGGCATGAAGCTGACTATCGCCTACGACACTTCGGTATTCATCGAGCGTTCGATCGATGCGGTGTTCACCACCATTATCGAAGCTATCGTGCTGGTGGTGCTGGTGATTTTCTTTTTCCTGCGCAACGTGCGCGCCAGCATCATTCCTATCGTCACGATTCCAGTGTCGCTCGTGGGGGCCTGCGGGCTGATGTATTTGTTCGGCTTTTCGATCAATACACTGACCTTGTTGGCGATGGTGTTGGCCATCGGTTTGGTGGTGGATGACGCCATCGTTGTTTTGGAGAACGTCTATCGGCATATCGAAAACGGCATGTCGCGGCGCGAAGCCGCTCTGCAAGGTTCGCGCGAGATCGGCTTTGCTGTCGTGGCCATGACCCTGACGCTGGTGACTGTTTATGCACCCTTGGCGTTTGCCACGGGGCGCACCGGCCGCTTGTTCATCGAGTTTGCGCTGGCACTGGCGGGCGCCGTAGTGGTGTCGGGTTTTGTCGCGTTGACGCTGACGCCCATGATGTGCAGCGTCTTGTTGCGCCACCAACCCAATCATAATCGCGCCTATGTGATGATCGAGCGCTGGCTCGATGCTCTGGGTTCTGGTTATCGCCGGAGCCTGGGCACGGCATTGCGCTGGCGAGCCTGCGTATTGGTGCTGGCGGGCGTGGTAGCCGTGGGCGGTGGGGTGCTGTTCACCGTCGTGCAAAGCGAGTTGGCGCCGGTTGAGGATCGCGGCGTGGTGTTCGGCATCATATCGGCACCCGAAGGTTCGACACCCGCTTACACCGACGAGAATATGCAGCAGATTCAGCGCTTCTACGACAAGATCGAAGAGGCTGCCGGTACGCAGCTCACGGTGGGTCAACCCACCGTGACCGACGGTACTGCAATCTTGCGCTTGAAGCCTTGGGAAGAGCGCAGTCGGACTCAGCAAGAAATTGCCGAGTCCTTGCGTCCTTTGTTCGCGTCGGTGCCGGGTATTCGGGCGGTGGCCAACAATCCGGCGTCGCTGGGCCAGAGTTCGCGCTCGAAGCCGGTCGAATTCGTGATAATGAGCCAGGCACCGTATCCCGAGCTGGCCAAACTGGTCGACACGTTCGTCGGCGCCTTGCGCGATTATCCGGGCCTGGTGAACCTGGATACCGACTTGCGGTTGAACACGCCTGAGCTTCGGGTGCGTTTGGATCGCGAGCGCGTTGCCGCCGTGGGTGCCGATGTCGACACGGTGGGGCGAACTTTGGAAACCATGTTGGGCGGCCGGCAAGTGACGCGCTACAAGGACGAAGGCGAGCAGTACGACGTGATCGTGCAGGTCGCGCCGGGCGATCGCGCCAATACGGCCGACATCAGCAATATTTATGTGCGGGCACGCGATGGCAGCATGGTGCAGTTGGACAATCTGCTGACCGTGGAGGAGGGCGTGTCGCCACAATCGCTGAATCACTTCAATCGGCTGCGTGCCGTGAAGGTCGAGGCGGCGGTGGCGCCGGGCTATGGCTTGGGTCAGGTGTTGAGCCATATGCAAACCGTTGCGTCGGAAGTTCTACCTAATACGGTCGTGACCGATGTCGATGGGCAGTCGCGCGAGTTTCGTAATGCGTCGGGCAGCATTTATTTGATTTTCACCATGGCGCTGGCTTTCATTTACTTGGTATTGGCGGCGCAATTCGAAAGCTGGCGGCATTTGCTGATCATCATGATGTCGGTGCCTTTGTCGATGACCGGTGCGATGCTGGCGCTGTGGGCCTCGGGCGGCACGCTGTCCATCTACAGCCAGATTGGCTTGATCACGCTGGTGGGCTTGATCACCAAGCACGGTATTTTGATCGTCGAGTTCGCCAATCAGCTGCGTGACCAGGGTCGCAACACATTGGATGCAGTCTGCGAAGCTGCCGAACAACGCTTACGCCCCATTTTGATGACCACGGGCGCGATGGTGCTGGGCGTGGTGCCGCTGGCGCTGGCCTCCGGTGCAGGGGCCGAGTCGCGCAGTCAGATCGGCTGGGTGCTGGTCGGGGGGCTGACACTGGGTACACTGTTGACTTTGTATGTCGTCCCGGTCGCCTATGCGCTTATTGCCAAGCGCGATCGTTGCTAAGGCTGCTATGCGTCAAATTATTCTGGATACTGAAACAACCGGCCTGGACCCGCATCAGGGTCACCGGATCGTCGAAATCGGCTGTGTCGAGTTGCTGGGGCGTGCGACCAGCGGTCGCAACCTGCATATGTATTTGAATGCCGATCGCGATAGTGATCCGGAAGCGCTGGCCGTACATGGTTTGACCACCGAATTTTTGTCGGACAAACCACGGTTCGCACAGATCGCCGACGAGTTTCTGGCGTTTGTGACCGGTGCCGAACTGATCATCCATAACGCGTCTTTCGACGTGAAGTTTCTGGATGCCGAGCTCGCTCGCGTGGGTAAGGGGCCGCTGTCTACCCTGTGCACGATTACCGACTCCTTGATGGAAGCGCGCACGCTGCATCCCGGCAAGCGCAATTCCCTGGATGCGCTGTGCGATCGTTATGGCATTTCAAATGCCCTCCGAACATTGCATGGGGCCTTGTTGGACTCGCAGTTGCTGGCCGAAGTCTGGCTGGCCATGACGCGTGGTCAGGAAGGTCTGATGATGGATCTGGACGATGCCAACGCAGGTCCGGCGACAGGTGTGAGTGTGCTGGGCGGGTTCGATCCCGCCGTACTGCGAGTGCAGTCGGCCAGCGCTGATGAGCTAGCCGCGCATGCCTCGTATCTGGCCGATCTGGACAAAGCTGCGGGTGCGGCGGTGTGGCGCCAATACGATCCCTTGCCCGAGCAAACACCGGCAGCAGGTTGACGTCGCTGAAATTTGCGTGCTAGAATCTTTTTCTATTTGGGCGGTTAGCTCAGTGGTAGAGCACTGCCTTCACACGGCAGGGGTCACAAGTTCGAAACTTGTACCGCCCACCAAAGATTTTTAGCTTAATCAATGATTAAAGCAGCAATTAGGGCCAGCGTAATGCTGGCCCTTTTGTTTGTGTGGCTAATGCAGGAGAAATAGAGATCGGCAGCAGATGTTGCAGACCGAGCGCAGCGATCGCGCAGTTTTCGTTCATGGACTAATTGGCGAACCTCGACGATCACCTTCGTCTTAGCGGGTCGTGGCCCGTGTCGAAGTAGCGGTATGCGTTCGTGAACAGGAGGTGCAACCCACGGCAGCCCGCTGCTATAGTGATTTCGCATACTTCTTTCAGATTGCCTCACCCTGTGCAGGCACTCGTTCCGGCCGCGCTTTCTGGAGTCACCTATGTCCTCTCCCTTCGGTTCATCCATTTTGGTTACCGGTGGTACGGGGTTCATCGGCAGTGCTTGGGTGCAGCGCCGATTGGCGGCAGGCGATCGTGTCACGGTGCTCTCCCGCAAACCCGATCGCCGCTGGAAGAAACCAGACGGAGCGCTTCGCCATGTCGCGTCATTGTCAGAACTGGCCGATGATGAGTGCTATACCGCCGTCGTCAATTTGGCCGGTGCTCCCGTAGTCGGGCCGCGCTGGTCGCCACAGCGCAAAGCCGTGCTGATGCATAGCCGGGTGAATGTGACGCGTGACTTGGGCGAATGGCTCGCTCGCACTCAGCCCTATTGTCCGCCTTCGACCTGGGTACAGGCGTCTGCCATTGGCTTCTATGGCGTACGGCCTGCCGACGAGATACTGACCGAACAAAGCGCCGCCGGTGGCGGCTTCATGTCGCATTTGTGCCAGTCGTGGGAATCCGCAGCATGGGATGCCGCTTCGGCCTATACCCGGCAAGTGGTTTTGCGGCTAGGACTTGTCTTCGGGCCGGGTGGGGCGCTGCCCATGATGCTTGCACCGTATCGCTTGGGGCTGGGTGCCCGCGTGGGCGATGGTCGCCAAGTCATGAGCTGGATCCACCTCGAGGATGTGCTGCGCCTGCTCGATCATGCCATCGACAGCCCCGCCATGAAAGGCATCTATAACGCCGTCGCACCCGAACCTGTCGCTCAAGCGACCTTCGCCGCAACGGCAGCCACAGTGCTTGGACGCCCGTTATTTCTTCGGTTGCCTGCGCGCCCATTGCGTTGGGCGATGGGCGAAATGGGTGAGTTGTTGCTGGATGGCCAGCGCGTCATGCCTCAACGCCTGATCGAAGAAGGCTTCGATTTCTCATACCCAGATCTGAGAAGCGCGCTGGAGGATCTGGCCGTCGCGCATCCAAAGCGAGCTTCCCGGCGCTGAATCGGTTGGTTCGCCCTTTACACTCGAACACACACATGCGCTGTCTGGCCTGGCTATCGCGCAAACCACCGCGCAGAGCGCCGACTCGAATGGGGTGTCCACGCTGGATACCGTCCGGGTGCTGGGCACCGCCGAAGAAGAGTTGCGTCAAGCGCCCGGGGTGTCGACGATTACCGCTGAAGACCTGCGTGACCGGCCGCCAGCTAACGATATTTCCGATCTGGTTCGCCGCATGCCTGGCGTGAATCTGACGGGTAACAGCGCCTCGGGGGCTTACGGTAATAACCGTCAGATCGACTTGCGTGGCATGGGTCCGGAAAACACCCTGATCCTGATCGACGTCCAGCGGGTGCGCGACTACCGTCAGCAAGGACGAAAACAGCAAGATGCGCATGTCGGCGGTGTTCGTCGAGAACAACATCGAGGTGACCGACAAGCTGATTCTCACGCCGGGCCTGCGTAAGGTCGAAAGCGACAAATTCGGTGTGAACTGGAGTCCGAGTCTGAACGCTTCGTACTACGTTACGCCGGAGATCACGCTGAAAGGTGGTATTGCACGGGCCTTCAAAGCGCCCAACCTTTTCCAGATCAACCCGAACTACATGTACGCGACGCGCGGTCGTGGTTGCCCACACGTCAATGGCGCGATCATCGGTGGGCCATGCAATATCTTTGGCAATGAGAACCTCAATCCCGAAATCAGTGTCAATAAGGAAATCGGGCTTGCCTACGACTCGCGGGGCTGGGGCGCTGGCCTGACCTACTTCCATAACGACTACAAGAACAAGATCGTGGCCGATATGGGCGAGCAGGGCATCCCTGAGCGGGTCAACGGATACCGCTCGTTCCAGTGGGTCATTCCGCGCTACACCATCAACAGCACGCTGGACTGGCGCTTGAACGAAAAGATTTCGGTGGCGGCAACAGGTGCGTTTTATGGTCGTCAGAAACCGCGCAGTTTCAACCCGGCTAACAATACGACGCCTGCGGGCGACGAACTGGGCGTGCGCGGGTCTTATGCGATCTACGGCTTGAGCGCAGGCTACGAAGTCAACAGGAATCTGTACTTCCGCGCCGGGGTGGACAACGTGTTCGACAAGATGCTCTATCGCCTCGATTCGGGCACGGCGAAGGGAGCTTCCACGTATAACGAACCAGGTCGTGCCGTGCCCCGTGTGGGGCTCGGACGCACCTATCGGTCTGAAACGTCTATCCCTCTGACGCCACCGCCAGCATGACGCCGCCACGGTCATGAGGCGTTTATTGTCCTCCCGTTCGGGCGTTGAACACCTTGATGCGCAGACGTTCGACAATCACTTGTACCCGCGCCATCAAGGCTTGATGGTCACCAGGGTCGACCGGCGAGTGCATGTCGACATGAGCGGTCAGGCGTTGCCACTCGGCTTCGCTAGTGGTGGTGGGTGAGACGTTGAGCAGGGGAAAGAAATCTTCGGGTGGCACCGAAATGCCCTGTTCGGCCGCCATGCGAGCCAGCGCACGCGAAGCGGCCAGACGGTTTAGGCTCGGTAAGGCCGTGATTTGTTCGACCAGGGCGGGATCCATGGCCACACGCGAAAAAAAATCAAGCAGACCGACATTCAAAACAGCACCTCCCCCTGTACAGCGCGAAGTGCTGGCATATTCACGACCAAATATGTCTTGTGGGAAATATAAAGAAATTCGATGTTACATCAAATTATCGCTCTGGTGTTGCCAGCGGTTCAACCTGATTGCAGTGCTACCAACTACGCTCATTCTGATGGCAATCCAGCCGAAAATGTAGCGAATGAGTAACGGATCGATTCCAGGTAGTTCGATAAACGTAGTGTATAGCGATATGATTGGCGCAAAAAAAGGCCCCCGAAAGGGCCCTGATGCGCGCTGATCCGGTGGCTTCAACGCGTTGGTTTGTCCTCGCCGATCCGTTCGGATTTGGGTTTGCCCTCGTCATCGACCACCGTATCCAACTCGTTGCCAAGCGCTTCTTTGGAATCTTGAACGTTGGCGCTAGGCAGGACGTGGGGCATTTGACCCGCCCCTGGTGCATCGCCCGCCGGATAGTGTTCGGGCTGTACCGCCGAGCCGTTTTTATCCTGACCGAAATACACTACGGTATGCGGATAAGGCAGCTCGATATTCGCGGCATTGAAATGTTTTTTGACCAACCGGTTGTAAGCCCGTTGGATCGCCCATTGCATGCCTGGCGTGGTCTTGATCAACACGCGGATGGTAAAGCCCCGCTCGTTGAGCGAGGTGACGCCCGCCACAGTCATGTCCTCCATGATCTCGGGTGCTAGGACGGTGTCCTGCTTGAGCTCGTCGAAGGCACGTTCCAGATGGAAGATGGCGTCGTCCACGCTCTCGCGATGGGCAATGGTGTATTCGCCCAAGTGGTAGGAGAAGTCCCGCATGTGGTTGACCACCGTGTCCACCGAAGAGAAGGGGATCAGGTGATAGCCACCATCCAGCGTCCGAATGCCGACCGAGCGGATGGTGATCTTCTCGACGGTGCCGAATACACCAGCGGCTTCGACGACATCGTTCTGATTCATGCCGTTTTCGAGCTGAATGAAAATACCGGTGATGATATCTTGCACCAGTTTTTGCGCGCCGAAACCGATGGCCAGACCGACCACGCCCGCACCGGCGATCAACGGTGCGATATTGATTCCGATCTGCGACAGCACGATCAGGATGGTCATGGTCACGATGACGATCAGCGCGGCGTTGCGAAACAGTGCAAGCAAAGTGCGCTCGCGTGCGCTGGGCGCGCCTTGGCCGGACGTCGTGCTCAGGCGGTGCTCGATGATGCTGGCGATCACTGTCCACATCAATGCGGCAATCAGCAAAATGATGCCGACGTGAACGAGGGTTCCTAGGGTTCGGCTGCCGGATTCCGAGGCCAGCCATTGCGGCAGGTTGAACGCTCCCCAGGCATCCAGCACTACCAACACCACGCACACCAGAATCAGCGTGCGCAGCGCTTTAATGGTGGCGGGAACGTAGGCATTGACCCGCTTCTCCAGCATGGGCAGGCGGGTTCGCATGCTGTCCGACAGACGAATGCGTTGAGCCAGCACGATCGACATCAAGGTGGACAGAATCAGGCCAATGGCGATGGCGATCAGGCTTTGTCCGGTCGCCCGGGCCATGAAAGGCAGCGCTGATTCAGGTGCGATCTGGCTGACCACTAGCAGAACCGTGAAATAACCGATGGCCAGCAGGTGCCAGATGCGCGCGAGCATGCGGATCAGCGTGCTGAAAAACGCGGTCGAAGCGAGGTTTGCACGGCGTTCGAGTCGATCGCGCAGCAGCTTGCGGTTACGCCAGATGACTCGCACGGCGTAGATGTAGACGCCCACCATCAACAGCAGACCGATTAACTGGCCGATGGCTGCCGAGAACATGGCTTTCAACAAGGGCACGGCGATCAGAATGCCGTAACCGGTCCAACTGATCAGATGCGCGAGCCAGGCGTTCCAGTAGATGGCGATATCGTCGGCCATGGTCAGCAGACGCAGGTGTTGATAGCGCGTGGCAAACACGACGCGAACCAGCGCCTTGGCGATCTCGACAGCCAGGAAGGCGTTGACGAACATGGAGTCCAGTACGGCAAGGCCGCCGGTGCCCGCACGCCACACGCCGACGGCATAACCGACGACGCCCGCCAGGAGAATGACGCCGATATCGATCAACAGCGCGCCGAACATCGCCACCAGGTAGCGATAAAGTTTGCCGAAATACCATCCAAAATTACCCGTGTGCAATGTGGCCGCCGAACCGGATGGCGAGTTCAAGGCGAGTTGCGCAGCGACCCAGCGGTCGATACGGGCGTAAATCCGGCTGGCCATCAGGCGAAACAGCGCATACGCCAGCACGGTCGCTGCGATGACGATACCCAGGCTGACCAGCGCCTCGATCCATTCTTCCAGCGTCACCCCGCGTACGCCTTCGCCGCGTCCCAGCGTCTGAAACGCCACCACGGCGTCGCGGAAGTCTTCCACCACGCCTTCGAGAAACGCTTGAGTGGTGTTCGCGATACGCCGCGAGAACGTTTGTTCACCCGCCTCGGCAGGCAGTCCACCAGAGGCGGGGGCGCTCGCTGCGGGCGCCGACTTGGCCAGTTCGCGCAGTTGCTGAATGAGCGCATCGCGGCTAGCGGCGTTGTCCAGCAGATCGGCCAGGGCGCCGTAAGACGGTGTTCCTGCGGCCGTGCCGTTGGCCGGTGCCGGACCGGATTCGGGCGCTGCACCCCATGCGGGCGACGGCGCCAGGGATGTGGCAAGCGCGGCCCCAAACACCACCAGCATCGCCATCCAGGATTGCCACGGCACCGTCTGGCACAGTCGGGCAAAAAAGGTCGATGAATGATGATGGCGGGGGGATGAAACCACTCGCGCGTCCTCCTGGGTGACAGGGTTGCAGGGCACTGGCCCGACGGGCCATTCTGGCCCCCATCATAAAACAGCACGAGCCGGTAGCGTTTCGTCGCAGTTCTCTGGAAACCCCGGACAAGCCATGCAGTCCGATTACGATGACCGATTTCCGTACCCCAGGCAGAGTATTCATGGATGGCGTCGTGCGATGGCTGCGGCGGCTGGTGATCTGTGCCGGATTGATCGCCTCGGGCCTGGTGGCCTGGCCCTATGTTCCGCAGGTGCTGAAGACGCCTTTCTACTATGCGCAACTGTCCGCCATGGACCCACCGACTTCGCTGGCGATGCCCGTGCAGGGTGTCGCCGCAGGCCGGGTGGCCGATACCTGGGGCGCACCGCGAGGCAAAGATCGCCGTCATGAGGGCCTCGATATCTTCGCGCCACGTGGGACGACGGTTCTGTCCAGGACCGAAGGGGTAGTGACGCGCGTCGGCACGAATCGGCTGGGCGGCCTGGTGGTGTGGGTGGTGGGCCCCGGCGGGCACCGGCACTATTACGCGCATCTCGATCGGCAAGCCAACTTGTCTGTCGGCCAGCGTGTAGCGGTTGGCACACCTTTGGGCACGGTGGGCAATACCGGCAATGCGCGGGGCACGCCGCCTCATCTCCACTATGGCGTCTACGGGGACGACGGTGCATTCAACCCCTGGCCGCTGCTTCAGGCGCATGAGCGGGCTGCGGTAGACTAGGCGCCCACGCTGCGTTTGAGTTTGGTCTGTCACTGATGTCTTCCCCTCCTTCGACCTGCGCCCGCTCCTGGCGCGAACGACTGTTCCATGCGTTTTTATTCGAAGTTCTGGCCATTGGCTTGTCGGCCCCGCTGGCGGCCTGGGTGACAGGGCGGGGGATGGCGGACATGGGCGTGTTGACTGGCGTGTTGGCGTTCATGGCCTTGCTGTGGAACATGGTGTTCAATTGGTTGTTCGACCGATGGCAGGCCCATGCGGGATGGCAGCGAACCCTGACCGTCCGAGTCGGGCATGCGTTTCTGTTCGAGCTGGGCCTGCTGATCATGGCGGTGCCGTTCATCGCGTGGTGGATGGACGTGACGCTTTGGCACGCCGTGCTGGTCGATATCGGGCTGGTTTTGTTCTATCTGCCGTATACGTTTTTCTACAACCTGGCCTATGACCGCCTGCGCGCGCGTTTGCTGGCACGGGCCAAAGGACATCCGCAGCCCGGGCACGCGAACTCCTGAGGTTCCGCGTGGCTCAGGTCGAATTGGTTTAGCGTGCCCGGGTTCAGTTCGATGAGCTGCCCAATCGAACCTCGGGGGGCGTATAGGCTTGTGCGGCATCGCGCATGAAACTGGCGACGGCCTCGCGATAAATCGCGCCGCTGCGTACGGCTCCTGAGTGCGACGCCCCCTCTATCTTCACCAGTCGCTTGAGCGTGGGTGCCACCGCCAGCGCACCTTCATAGAGTTGATCGCTCATGGTGTGTGGGACGACCCGATCGGCCGTGCCGTGAATGAACAAAATGGGCGTCCTCAAGGTGGCCAGCCGGGTGAGCGAATCGAAGGGCTGAGTAATGAGCCAGTTCACGCCGGGCACCCAGCCATATTTCATGGTGCTCAACATCGCCCCGACGCTGGTGAAACTGGATTCGACGATCATGCCGGCAAACGGGGGCGCATCGGTGCGCGAGGCCAGATCGATGGCGATGGCACCGCCCAGACTATGGCCGTAAATGAAGCGGCGAGTCGGATCGGGTTGCTGGCGCGCCAGTTCTTGCAAGGCGGCTAAGGCGTCTTCGTTGGCCGAGTGTTGAGAGGGTAGCATCGGCGTCGATTTACCGAAGCCCCGGTAGTCGATAGCCAGCACCGAATAGCCCATGTTGGTCCATGCCTCCATCCGAAAAGCGCTGCCGTTCAGATTCCAGCGCGCGCCATGCAGATACAACACGGCCGGCGCATCCGGTTTCGGACTTTGCCAGTACCACGCGTGTACGGTGTCGCCACCGGGCAAGCGCAGGTCGTACTCGCGCGTGCCAGCAGGGGGCTCGCGCCACCAGCGCTGTTGCTCGGCTTCGGGCGAGAAAATCGTCTGGCGCTGCCAGATATCCAACTGGTGACAACCCACCACGCTGGAAATAACCAGCACGGCAGAGGCCAGCAGGCGTTTGATCGGTAGACGACGTTCGGGCATGCTGAGTCAGACCGTAGGCGTGCAGAGCGGTTCCGCGCCACTATACTGTAAGCATCATCACAGCCTTAGGAAGCAGACATGTCCGACTACATTCGCCCGATCAATCAGAATTTCGCCGTCGCGCCTCAACTGGGGCCCGAGCACATGGCAGAAGTGGCATTCGAGGGTTATCGCAGCGTCATCGTGAATCGCCCCGATTTCGAAGGCGGTGTCGATCAGCCGACATACGAGGCTGTGGCCGAGGCGGCGCGCGCGGCTGGACTGTCGGTCGAGTATCAGCCGGTCGAGGGCAACGCACTCACCATCGGCGACGCTATCCGTTTCGCCGAACTGCTCAAGACGCTGCCTGGCCCGGTGCTTGCTTATTGCCGGAGTGGCACCCGTTGTCAGAACCTGTATTCCGCCGCCCAGCAGTTCATGTAATCTGCCGGTTCACGTTCGAACGCATAGGAGCCTGTCATGTTCAAGAAAATCCTGATTCCGACCGATGGCTCGCCTTTGTCGGCGCGAGCCGCCAATGCCGGTATTACCTTTGCCCGCTCGATCGGTGCCGAGGTGCTGGCACTTAACGTGACCCAACCCTTTGCCGCCACCATCGGGTTCGACGGGATGGCGGCAGCCTATGCGATTACCGACGAAGACTACGAGAAAGCGGCCAACGACCAGGCCGACAAGTATCTGGGTCACATCGTCGATCGCGCCCAGACCGCAGGCGTCACGGCGCAGTTTCGTGCGGTGTCCAATTTCAACGTGGCCGATGGCATCGTGCAGGCCGCCGAGGAAGAGAAGTGCGATTTGATCTTCATCGGCAGCCATGGCCGCAGCGGGTTGTCACGTCTGCTGCTGGGAAGCGTGACGGCCAAGGTGTTGTCGCTGGCTACCGTGGGCGTGCTGGTCTATCGCGTCAAGGAAGAGTAACGATGACGCGGGCAGCGGCCCGCGAGGCGGCTGCCGTGGCCGCGCTGGATCGGCGCGGCCGCCCTCTGCGCGACTTGCGCATCTCGGTCATCGATCGCTGTAATTTTCGCTGCGCTTACTGCATGCCGCGGGAAGTGTTCGGCGCGGACTATCCCTTCATGCTGGCGCCCGAGCGTCTGTCCTTCGATCAGATCGTTCGTATCGCGCGGGTGTTCGCATCACTAGGCGTCGAAAAGCTCCGACTGACCGGTGGCGAGCCCTTGATGCGCAAGCATATCGACCAGCTGGTCGCACGACTGGCCGAGTTGCGCCAGCCCGACGGCACGCCGCTCGATTTGACCTTGACTACCAACGGCGTGCTGCTAGCACGCCAGGCGCGCGGCTTGGCCGACGCCGGTCTGTCGCGAGTGACGGTGAGCATGGATGCCCTGTCTCCAGAGGTTTTCGCGCGCATGACCGATACGGCGTTCACGCCCGATCAGGTACTGCGTGGCATCGACGCAGCCGCCGATGCCGGGCTTGGGACGATCCACATCAATATGGTGGTGCGCGCTGGCGTGAACGAAGATCAGATCGTGCCCATGGCGCGGCGGTTTCGTCATAGCGGTCATGTGCTGCGGTTTATCGAGTACATGGACGTGGGGGCCACCAATGGCTGGCGACGCGACGAGGTGATTGCCAGCGCCGAAGTGCTGGCCCGGGTGCATGTCGAGTTTCCCATCGAACCAGTCGAGGAACCTGCCATGGGGCGGGTGGCGCGGCGGTGGCGCTATCTGGACGGCGCTGGTGAGATCGGCGTGATTTCCAGTGTGACCGAAGCCTTCTGCGGCGGATGCACACGTCTGCGCCTGGGGCCGGACGGCCGGCTTTATACCTGTTTGTTCGGCACGCAAGGCCACGATTTGCGGCCCGCTTTGCATGACGAGCATGACGATACCGGTTTGACCGATTCCATTGGTCGGATATGGCGCGCCCGCCACGACAACTATTCCGAACAACGCGCCAGCGGTCAGCCGATGATTCGCGAGTCTCGCGTCGAAATGAGCTTTATTGGCGGTTGATTCGCGTCGGGCCAACTTGCGTCACGCCAACCAGTGCGCCAAGTCGTAGTAATCGACCCAGTCGCCATCGTGGGTGGGAGTGTCGGCGGCGATGCGCGCCAAGCCATGGGCCCAAGGCAGGCTGCTGACGATACTGGAATCCTGACGATCGAAGGGCACAAGTTCGGACGCCGCCAGCCCCGATTGCGTCGACGGGCACACTTGAACCCGCAAGAACTCTTCGCGTGAGTCATGCTGCACGCGTGTCAGACGCAGGGGCATGCGCTGTATACGGGGGAACAGATCGCAGCGGCCTTGCATGCGCCGAATCAGCGGAGTGACCAGCAGCGTGAACACGGCGAAAGCCGATACCGGATTGCCAGGCAAGCCGACTACGGGCACGTCGCCAAGTTGGGCCAGCGCGACGGGTTTGCCGGGCTTCATTCGCACTCGCCACAAATCGAGGCTGGCTCCCAAATTGTGCAGCACGGGTTTGATGAGATCCTTGTCTCCGACGGACACCCCACCGACGCTGACGATCAGATCGCAGGTATGCGCCAGCCGCTCGAACGCCTGGGTCAAGGCATCGTGGTCGTCCGGTGCGCGGACGACTGCGCTCACATGCGCGCCCAGCACGTCGGCCAAGACTGCCAGCATGGGCGCGTTGGCATCGTAGACCTGATGATCGGCACGCGGCTGGCCAGGCGCGATCAACTCGTCGCCCGAGGTCAGGATGCCGATTCGAACGATCGGCCTGACGGTGACGGCGGCGAGTCCTTGAGCGGCCAGCATGCCGATGTGCGCAGCGTGCAGGCGTAGCCCTGCTGCCAGCACCGGTGCGCCGCTTTGCGTGTCGGACGCCCGGTGACGAATGTATTGGCCGTCAGTGGCTGTGCCGCTCAGTTCGACGAAATCGCCATCGCGCATGGCCTGTTCCTGCATCACGACGGTATCGGCACCGGGCGGAATCAGGCTGCCCGTGAATACGCGTGCCGCACTGCCCGCGGCCAGTGGCGCGGCGGGCTCGCCTGCGTAGATCGTCTGGGTCACGGGTAAACGGGTTGCCGCCTGAGCGCGCTGCATGTCGGCCAGACGCAGTGCGTAGCCGTCCATGGCGCTGTTGTCGGCTGGCGGCAGGTCTTGCGTCGCCAGCACGGCATGGGCCAGGACCCTGCCTCGGGCAGCATGCAAGGGCACGATTTCGGTATGAGTAGGGGCCAGCGCAGCGTGGGCCAGGCGGTGCTGAGCCTCGTCGAAATCGAGCATCAATCGGAATCCTTGGTCGGTTGGAGGGCAGGGTCGAGCCAGCGGCGGCTCGCCAGATCGTCCTGTTCGCGTGCGCTCACCCAGAACTGTTGGCCATCGGCTAGCGTTTCTTTCTTCCAGAATGGCGCTTCGGTCTTGAGCATGTCCATGATGTAGTGGCAGGCGTCGAACGCATCGTTACGATGCGCGCTGATCACACCGACATAGACGATTTGCTCGCCGATGTTCATTTCGCCCACTCGATGCACGACGGCGGCATCCAGCACTCGCCAGCGCGCATGCGCTCGATCAAGCAGGTTGGCGATCACCCGTTCGCACATGCCGGGATAGTGTTCGAGAAACAGGCTGTGTGTCGATGCCTCGGGCGCGTAGTCGCGCACGTAGCCGGTGAAGCAGACCAGTGCGCCGGCCTGGGTTCCAGCGCGGGCGCGCAAGGCTGCAGTCAATGCGGCGGCGTTGAAATCGGCGTGTTGCACGACGACCATACGTCAGCCACCCGTCACCGGTTCGAACACCGCGACCTCATCGCCTGCGGAAATCGGTGAGTCTTCTGGTGAATGGGCCTGATTGATCGCCAGCTTCAACCTGGTCGATTGCGCCAGGGCCGGGTGGCGCGCGCGCAGTCGATCGAGCAGGTCGCAGCCACTATCGGTTGCGAGCCAAGGCACCGTCTCGCTGCGCCGGCCCGTTAGTTCGGCAATGCGCCCGAAGTACAGCACCTCAATCGTTGCGCCACTCGCCACTTTTTCCTCCGGCTTTGTATATCAACTGCAATTGTTCGATCACTATGCCCTTGTCGGCCGCTTTGCACATGTCATAGATTGTCAATGCCGCCACGCTGCACGCGGTCATGGCTTCCATTTCGACGCCCGTCTTGTAGTCGCTGCGGCAGGTGGATGTGATGGCTATGGTGTGAGTCTCGGCGTTCAGCGCAAAATCGATGCCCACGAAAGACAAGGGCAGACTGTGGCACAGCGGAATCAGATCGGCGGTGCGCTTGGCCGCCAGCACACCTGCCACGCGAGCCGTGTTCAATACTTCCCCTTTGCCCTGGCCGGGTCGGGTGATCAGGTCGAACGCCCCGGCACGCATGCGAACAGATACGCGCGCGATGGCGACTCGCGCGGTCGCCGGTTTGTCGCCGACATCGACCATGCGGACCTGGCCGGATTCGTCGAGATGGGAAAGCGTCGTCATAGGTGTCCTTGCAAGCGGATACCCATAGTGTATGCGTGATGCGGTTATGCGCGACGCGCCTGTCACGCGCTCAAGCCCAGGCGGCGTGGGCCGCGCTTCAGAAGTGGTTGGCCCGAGACGGCGTCGTACCTGAGCCGTCTGGGCAGTCGGTATTCGCGTCCCTGCCTCCACACGGTAAACGACTGTTGCCTTATCGGGCACCGAACGCTTCACCAGCCTGTCGTGCCAGGCACTATGATGGCGTTTTCAATACTTACGCTTGGAGCTTTTCATGACCATCACTGTAGGCGACCGCTTACCCGACGGCCAACTGACCGAGTTCGTCGAAACGGCGACCGAAGCATGTAGCGTCGGACCCAATGCCTTCCAGGTGGCCGATCTGGTTCGCGGCAAGAAGATCGCCATCTTTGCCGTTCCCGGTGCATTCACGCCGACCTGCTCGGCACAACATCTGCCGGGTTATGTCGAGCGCGCCGCCAAGTTTCAAGAGAAGGGTGTCGACGAAATCTGGTGTGTGGCCGTCAACGACGCTTTCGTGATGGGTGCCTGGGGCCGCGATCAGCAGGTGGACGGCAAGGTACGCATGTTGGCCGACGGCTCGGCGCTGTGGACCGAGGCGCTGGGACTGACCCTGGATCTGAACGCGCGCGGCCTGGGCACTCGCTCGCAGCGTTATTCGATGCTGGTCGAGGACGGTGTGGTCAAGCATCTGAACGTCGAGGCAGGCGGCAAGTTCGAAGTCAGCGACGCTGCGACCTTGCTGGCCCAGGCCTGAATGTTGCGATCTGCATGACCCTCGGGCGCGACATGTTGTCGCGCCTTCGTTTCGATGGCTTTGCGCTGCTGCCGTGATCAACACCCTTGCTTCGTTCTCTTCGCTCTATCTGGCCACTTTGCTGATGATGTTGGGCAGTGGTTTGTTCAACACCTACATGGGGCTGCGTCTGACGCAGATGGCCGTCAGCGAATTCTGGGTCGGGCTGCTGATTGCGGCCTACTATGCCGGCCTGGTGGGAGGCGCGCGACTCGGGCACAAACTCATTATCCGAGTCGGCCATATCCGGGCGTTCACGGCCTGTGCGGCCATCGTGACGGCCATGGTGCTGTTGCAGAGCCTGGTCGACAACATGTCGATATGGCTGGTGTTCCGGCTAATTGCCGGACTGGCCATGGTCACTCAGTTCATGGTGATCGAAAGCTGGTTGAACGAGCAGACCAGCAACACACAACGCGGCCAGACGTTTGCGCTGTATATGCTGGCGTCCGGTTTGGGCGTGGTCTTGGGTCAACTGGCCCTGGCGAAGTTTCCGGCGCTCGACTTACGTCCCTTGGTGCTGGTGGGCGTTTCCTCGGTTTTGTGCCTGGTGCCTATCGCCGTGACGCGCAGGGTTCACCCGCCGTCGCCCTTGCCCGCGCCGCTGGACATCAAGTTTTTTGCCTCCCGTGTTCCGCTCACGCTGATCGTGCTGTTCATCGCCGGCAATCTGTCGGGCGCGTTCTACGGGCTGGCGCCGGTCTATGCCGCCAAGTTCGGGCTGAGTACATCGGAGGCCGCCTGGTTCGTGGCTGTCGGCGTGACGGCCGGGCTGATGTCGCAATGGCCGATTGGCTGGCTGTCCGATCGCGTCAATCGAGCGGGTTTGATCCGGTTCAATGCCTTGGTGCTGGCCATACTCGCAGCGTTGCTGTGGGGGTGGTTGAGCTTACCTTTCTGGGCCTTGCTGATGTTGTCGGGCATCTTGGGCGTGTTGCAGTTCACGCTCTATCCGTTGGGCGCCGCATTTGCCAACGACCACGTGGAAGCTGAGCGGCGAGTCGGCCTGAGCGCAGTGCTGTTGATTGTTTATGGTCTGGGCGCGTGCGTGGGGCCGCTGATCGCAGGTGCGTTGATGACCGGTTTCGGCCCCGGTATGTATTTCGTCTTCATTTCGGTTTGTGCCGCATTGCTGGTTTGGCAGGTGCGTCCGGCGCGTGTAACGGGCTTGCATCAAGTGGATGAGGCACCTGTTGGCTTCGTGCCCATGCCCGACGTGCTGCAAAGCTCGCCCGCCGTCGCGGCGCTCGACCCGCGAGTCGATCTGGAGATCGACGTCAGCATGGAAGGGGTGGTGCATCCGCAGGATGCCGACACCGCTTCCGTGCCGGAAGATGGCGTGGTCGAACCCAATGCGCCCTTGCCGGAAGCGGTTGCCGCAAGAGTCGAGGATCTTGCCGCGCATGGCGGCGATTCCGTCAGTACCGCTGAAGACGCTGCTCGTGCTACCACGGCGTCATCAACACCACCGCCATCACCGCGAAAGCCAGACCCAGCACATTGACGCGAGTCAGGCGCTCTTTGAATACGAAGGCGCCGACCAGCGTGCCCAGGGAGATCACGCCGATATTCATGGCGGAAAACACCAGTGCCGGGTCGTTCGGCAGGCTCTGGTGCGCCCGGATGTAGGTGTAGATGTTGGCGAAGTTGAAAGCGCCCAGAATCAGGCCGGCACCCAGGCTGGCGGCATGCCAGCGAGTGCGTCGAACGATCAGATACAGCGTGATCAAGACGCCAGCCAACGAGAACGCCGCCAGCAAACCGGACGGAAACGCCGTTCCGGTGCGTGCCATCTGTTTGAACAACACATCGATGACGCCGTAGCCCAGCCAGACGGCCAGCGGCCAGATCCACAGCGCACGGCCGGCGGGTGTCGATGCGGCTGCATCCGAGGCGGGTTGACGCTTGAGCAGGCAGAATAAGGCCAGCAGGCCCAAGGCGATGGCGGCGACTTTGCGTAGCGTGAAGGTTTCGCCGAATAGTACTAAAGCCATCAACAGCGGGATGAACAGCGACAGCCGCTGGGCGGCATCGCTGCGCACGATACCGGCATGGCGCACGGCCTGGGCCATTGCGATGAACACCGCTGGCAGCAGCACACCCAGGGCCAACAAAATACCCCAGGGCGTGGTGGGCGAGCGCAAGGCATCCACGGACGGGTTGAGGGTGAGCAATACGAGACCGACGGCCATCGCATAGTTCGTGGCGATCGCCTGCTGCACGTCGATGCCGCGCTGTCGCGCCAGCTTCAGCAGCACCGCAACGGTGACGCTGCAACACACACTGGTGATCAGGAAAATCAAGCCGGGATTCATGGTGGAGTTTTCTCGATAGTGAACGGCGTGGGCTGGCCAGGGATCAGCCCACGCGACGGAGGTGCCGCCTGGGCAGGACGCGTGGCCCGTTCGCATGCGACTGGGCCGAATAGTAGGGGTGGTATGGCGGCATCACAATGCCCGTTATTCGCCTGACGTTAACGGCCCCTTCGGTAGAGTTGAATGAAGATGCGATCGAGTTCGTGGCAGGATGACGGCATCGTGCAGCAACATCGCATGCCACGACCCAATTTGAATAATGTAATTATGTGTGAGAAAGCATGTTGTCCGCTGAAAGCACTGGCACCCACCAACCGGAAACCGTCGCACCCGGCGATCTGCGACGATTACTGAACCCGCGCAGCGTGGCGGTGGTGGGTGCGTCCGACGATCCCTTGCGCATCGGCGGTCGTCCCATCGACTACATGCTTCGTCAGGGCTTCGCCGGCCGCATTCTGCCCGTCAACCCTGGCCGCGAGACCGTGCAGGGGCTGCGTGCTTATGCCAGCGTAGCGGATTTGCCGGAAGCGCCCGATGTCGCCATCGTGGCCGTGGCCGCCGCGATAGCGGTGGATGTGGTTGCCGCACTGGCCGAACGCGGCACCGGTGCCGCTATTTTGTTCAGCGCGGGGTTCGCCGAGGCAGGCGCTGCGGGTGCTGCGGCTCAGGACGCCATGCTGCGTTCGGCTCGCAAACACGGTATGCGTTTGCTGGGACCCAATTCCCTCGGGCTCATGAACCCGCACAATGGTTTTTACGGGTCGTTTTGCTCGGGCCTGGAGCTGGGTTTTCCACAAAAAGGGCGGGTGGGCGTTGCCAGTCAATCCGGTGCCTACGGCGCGCATATCACCTTGCTGGCCCATGCTTTAGACATCGGTCTGTCCAGTTGCGTGATGACGGGCAACGAAGCCGATATCGGCTTGGGTGACGTATTGCACATGTTGGTGGACGATCCGCAAACCGACGTGATCGCGGTGTATGCGGAAGGCATACGCGAGGCTGCGACTTTCGTATCGGCTCTGGCGGCCGCTCGGCGAGCGCGCAAACCCGTGGTGATGATGAAGGTAGGCACCAGCACCGTCGGAAGTGCGGCGGCGCAATCCCATACCGCATCTATAGCGGGCGACGACGCGGTGACCGATGCCGTATTGGCAGAGTTTGGCGTGGTGCGCGCCACCAGCACCGAGCACATGCTCGACATCGCTGCGCTGGCGACACGCGGCGTGTTTCCGGCCGATAACTCGCTGGGCGTGATTACGGTAAGCGGGGGCGCCGGTGTGATCATCTCCGATGCGGCTGAACGGCACGGCTTGCCGATGCCCGAAATGCCCGAATCGGCGCAGTCGGCCCTCAAAGCCATCCTGCCGTTCGCCGCGCCGCGCAACCCGGTGGACTGCACGGCGCAATTCCTGAACGATCTTACGCTGGCGGGGCGTTTCACCGAAACGCTGGTGTCGCAGGGCGGCTATCGATCGGTACTCGGATTCTTCACCTATACCGGCGGAGCGGCTTCGATTGCACCGAAGCTGCGCGAGCAATTACGCGCCGTGCGCGATGCCCACCCCGATCGCCTGTATGTACTGTCGATGCTGGCCGAGCGCGACCGGGTGCGCGAGTACGAGGCCGATGGTTTCAGCGTGTTCGCCGATCCCTCCCGGGCGGTAGCCGCCATTGCCGCCATGGGCCAGTTCGGTCGATCGTTCGCCGCTGCGGCGGCACTACCTGCGCCTGAGCTTCCCGAGGTGAGCTTGCCGTCGCAGGCACCGTCCGAAGCCCAGGCCAAGCAGCTTCTGGCTCAGGCCGGGATCGCGGTGACGCCAGAGCAGTCATGCGATAGTGCGCAAGCCGCCGCTGCCGCTGCCCGCGCCTTGGGTTTCCCGGTTGTCATGAAAATACTGTCGCCCGATATTTTGCATAAGTCGGAAATCGGCGGCGTGATACTGGGCGTGGCCTCCGAGCACGAGGCGCGCGCGGCGTTCGATACGCTGATCGAGCGCGCGCGTCATGCTGCCCCGCAGGCTCGCATCGAGGGCGTACTGGTCGCCCGCCAGCTGGATGGAGGCGTGGAGTGCATTCTGGGCATTCATCGCGATCCCGTGTTCGGGCCCATCGCCATGTTTGGATTGGGCGGCATCTTCGTCGAGGTGTTGCGCGACGTGACGTTTCGGCGGTGTCCGTTCGGTGTCGATGTAGCCGAGCAGATGATTCGCTCGGTTCGTGGCGCACCGTTGCTGCTCGGGGCGCGAGGCCGTCCACCCGCCGATATCGCCGCACTGGCGCGGATGCTTTCCACGCTGTCTGCTTTTGCGATCGCAGCCGGGCCGCGTTTGAGCGCTATCGACCTGAATCCGGTCATTGTGTTGCCCGAGCGGCAGGGGGCGTTCGCCGCGGATGCGGTCATCGAATGCGATGATGTATCGAACTAAATGAGAGTCGTTCGTGTTTGTGATAGAGTGGAGGTCGTTTCTAGAAGGGATTCTCCATGCCGCAGCACAACGATGGAGCGGCTCATCGGCACAGCGCCGACGCGTTGAGCCGAGCCGTGGCCGGCTACTGCGCCGAACAGTTTCTGTTTGCCTCGCCACGCTCAACCTTGCTGACCCGAGGCGTCGCACGGCGGGTGTCGCAGGGGCCCGAAGCATTGCGTGAACGGATTGCCCAGGCGTTCGACGCCGCTGACACGGCTGGCGACCAGACCCGGTCGGCGGAAACAAAACCGCTGTTGATAGGCGCCGTGCCTTTCGATACGACGCATCCGGCGCAGCTGGCCGTCACCTGCGAGTATCTGCAAGGCGGTCCCGTCCATGGCCATCTGCCTGAGGTGTCCAAGCCGTGTGCGCCGCTGTTGCAGGCTCAGACCACGCCCTGGCCCGCCCCCCAGGATTTCGAAACTTCGGTCGAACAGGCCTTGGGCCAATTGCGGCAAGGGCCCTTGTCGAAGGTGGTGCTGGCGCGAACACTCCGTTTGCAGTTCGATCGCGATCTGGACGTAAGCGCGTTGCTGACGACATTGCTGCGCAAGCATCCACAGGCTTACACCTACGCGGTGCCGGTGACTCGGGCGCAGGATCAAGACGCATCCGTGTTCGTGGGGGCGACGCCGGAATTACTGGTTCGTCGTGAGGGAATGCGAGTTTTTCTCAATCCGCTGGCGGGTTCGGCAGCACGTCGTCACGACCCAAGCGAGGATGACGCTGTCGCACAGGCATTGATGCGATCCGATAAAGACTTGCGCGAGCATGCGGTGGTGATCGACGCCATTGCGCAGGTCTTGCGGCCGTTGTGCAAAACCCTGCATGTTCCCGAGGCCCCCAGCCTGATATCTACGGATGCGTTGTGGCACTTATCGACAGTCATTGAAGGCGAGTTGATCGATCCGAGCTTGACCAGTCTCGATTTGGCACTTGCGCTTCATCCCACGCCTGCGGTTTGCGGGCATCCCTTGTCGGTCGCTCGCGCTGCGATTGCCGGCCTGGAGCCATTCGACCGGTCTTTGTTCGCCGGTTTCGTAGGCTGGATGGACGCCGCAGGCGATGGCGAGTGGGCGGTGGCCTTGCGCTGCGCCGACTGCGCCACGCGCTCGGCCACGCTGTACGCGGGGGCGGGTATCGTAGCCGGGTCCAATCCCCAGGCCGAGCGCTTGGAGACTCAAACCAAATTTCGCACTATGTTGAGCGCGATGGGCGTGGATCAAGCCATCGCGGCTCCCTGAGGTGCCCATTATTTTTGCAGGAGCATATCTTGTCGATTCCCAAGCTCAGTCCCTACGACATCCCTTCGTTGAGCGCGACCAATCGAGTCGACTGGCGACCGGACCCCGCCCGCGCGGTGCTGCTCGTTCATGACATGCAGCGCTATTTTCTAGAGAAATTCGCCGACCTGTCGCAGTCGCCCGTCGCACCCATGGTTCGCACCATTGCTACGCTTCGCGCGCAGTGCGATGCCGTGGGTGTGCCCGTGGTGTATACCGCGCAGCCGGTCGATCAGCCTGCGGGCGACCGGGCGCTGTTGAACGACTTCTGGGGCCCGGGTTTGACCGACCCGGTGCATCATGCGGCGCAGCCCGTGATCGAGGCGTTGGCGCCGAAAGCCGACGATGTGGTGTTGACCAAATGGCGCTATAGCGCCTTCCAGCGCTCAGACTTGCGTGCTCGCATGCGTGAATGGAATCGCGACCAACTCATCATCTGCGGGGTGTACGCACACATCGGTTGCATGGCGACGGCATTGGAGGCGTTCATGCAGGACGTGCAGCCCTTCATGATCATCGACGCACTGGGCGATTTTTCGCAGGCCGATCATCAGATGGCGATCGATTACGTCGCCCGGCGTTGTGGGGTGAGTCTGACGGCTGAACAAACGATCCGGGCACTGAATGCGCAGGGGGCGGCATGAGCGCTTTCTCCACGCCATGGCCTGAGTTTTCCGGGCAGTGTGCCTTGGTGACCGGGGCGGCCAGCGGGATCGGTTTCGCGCTCGCGCACACCCTGCTGCAATCGGGCGCACGCGTGATCGCGCTAGACGCCGATGCCGCAGGCTTGCGCGAGCTGGCGCAGGGCATGCCATCGGACATGCTGATGTGCCAGGCGGTCGATGTCGCCGATTCGGCGGCAGTGATGGCGGCGGTCGCCGAGGGCGAGCGAGCCCTGGGGCCGATCGACAAACTGGCCTGCGTGGCCGGGGTGCTGCAAATGGGCCGCATCGTCGATCTCACCGATGCGCAGTGGGCGCGCACCTTGGAGGTGAACGCGACCGGCGTGTTCAATGTGTGTCGCAGTGTGGCGCGCGGCATGATGGCACGGCGCTCGGGGGCGATCGTCAACGTCAGCTCCAACGCCGCAACCACGCCGCGTAGCGCGATGGGCGCGTATGCGGCGTCGAAGGCCGCGGTCACTCAGCTGACGCGATGTCTGGCGTTGGAGTTGGCCGAGTATGGCGTGCGGTGCAACATCGTCTCGCCCGGATCGACCGACACCGCCATGCAGCGGGCGATGTGGCGTCAAGGGTCGTCGGCTGAAACCGTGATTGCGGGCTCGTTACCCGGTTATCGCCTGGGTATTCCGCTGGCCAAGATCGCGACGCCGCAGGATATCGTCGAATCGATACTGTTCTTGTTGTCGGACCGCGCCGGCCACATCACTTTGCACGATTTGCGAGTCGATGGTGGCGCGACGCTCGATCAATAGCGGGCGAGTTTAACGGCGACCCAGAGCGCGATCGATTTTTTTATCGGTGTTGTATTGGCTGAGTGAATACACGGCCCAGATGGCCGCAGGGATCCAGCCGATCAGCGTGATTTGGAGAATCAGGCAGATGATGCCGGCAAGCGGGCGGCCGATGGTGAAGAAGACCATGAACGGCAGGAAGATGGCGAGTAGCAAACGCATGAAGAATCTCTAATGTGACGAATAGACGGTTTGTAGCATACGAAAAAAAAACGGGGCCGGCATGATGATTTGCCGGCCCCGTGTTTTTCGATGCGCGATCGAGCGCATCGGTTCAGCTGCTTAATGCGTCGGATTACTGTCCGGCACGAACCTTGTCGATGAAGGTGCGCGTGCTGTACAGGTCGTCGGCTAGCTTGTTCAACTGCGGCAAACCGGTGGTGGTGTCCTTGGTCTGCGAGTCGATGTAGCTTTGGAACACATCCGAATCCAGGATGCCGATGTCGGTGCGGCGCTCGGCCGGCACGTTCGCCAGCGTGGTGTAGCCGTCACCGCCCGTGGCCTTGAACACGCCGTCCAGGCCGTCTTCCACCATGCCACGCGCTTCAGCGCCGGTGATATCCAGGCGATAGAGCATGTTGCCGAAAGGCAGCACCGAGATCACGGTCGCTGCGGTCACTTCACCGGCAGCCAGGGGCTCTCGCACACCACCGCCGCTTTGCAGCGAGATGTCGGCTCCGCCGTAGTTGGCGTTGGCGACTTCTACATAAGCCTGCGCTACCAATTGCTGAATGTCACCACCGCGACGGTTCACTTCACCCAAGGTCGTGCACGAAGCCGAAGAGCGGGTGTAGTCGATCGAACCGATGCCGCCAGGTACTCGACGCGAGCACAGCTCGGTCGTGGCCAAGGCAACGTTCGTGACCTTGAACTCAGCGATTTCGTCTGCAAAAGGCTTGAGCACTGCGGTGGCAGCTGCGTCCGGTTGGGTGATGCGCAAGAAGCCGCTGGCGGCGACGTCGGCCTTGAACGCCGTCAGGTCGGCTGCCGAGGGATCGGCGCCACCTACCTTGAAGTTGTCGCCGATCAACACGTGCGGTGTACCGGCGCACTCGGTGACACGGCCTTGATCGTCGAACTTGACGTTCAATTCGCCCACGATCTGCGAGTATTCCCAAGCCTGCACCAGGCACGTGGTGTCGCCATCGGCATTTTTCAGTGCTTCTGCGTAGGTACCACCGGTGGTGCCGACCTTGTAGTCGGTGTTCATCGAGTCGGGACCGAGCAGCGTGTGCGAATCGCCACCCACCACGACGTCCACGCCCTTCAATTGCGGGATCAACGTCTTGTCCAAGCCGTAGCCGATGTGGCTGGCGATGACGATCTTGTTCACGCCTTGAGCGGTCAATTCGTCAATGGCACGTTGGGCAGCAGTCAGCTCCGATTCGAACGTCGTGTCGGCGTCCGGGCTGGAAGCGGTCTTGGTCTTTTCGGCGACGGTCAGGCCGACGATGCCGATAGGCTGTTCGTCACGCTGGACCACGACATAAGGCTTGACCAAATCCGATTTGGCGGGGTTCAGCGCCGAATTCTCGCCAAATTTGACGTTGGCGCTGATGGCCGGCGTCTTGCACTCGTTGGTTTGCAAGCGTTCGATGAACGTCTTGAGCTCGGTGTCGCCCTTGTCGAACTCGTGGTTGCCCAACGTGAACGTATCGAAGCACACCGTGTTCATCATGTCTGCGTCGGGCTTACCCATGGGGCCAGCACGGTTGAAGTACAGGGTGCCGGTCAGTGCGTCGCCAGCGTGCAGTTTGAGCAGGTTGGGGCGGCCTTCGGCCAGTTCCTTGAACGCAGCGGTCACGCGGGGGAAGCCGCCCGCATCGACCGTGACTTCGCGGCGCACGCCGTCGGCACCAGCCAGGGACAGTTTGCGACCGGTTTTTGCATCCAGATTCGAGTGCTGATCGTTGATGTGCAGGATGGTCAGATCCATTGCACGCGAAATCGGCTGAGCGGGGCCCGGTGCGGGCTGTTCGGTGACGGGCGGTTCGGCAGGGGCCTTGTCGTCGTCATCGTCGCCGCCGCAAGCGGTCAGCACGCCAGCGGCCAACAAGGCTGCCGTCAGAGTGCGCAGGCCACCGGCCCGGGCGGAGGGTTGAAGATTCCACCATGCGTGAGTCATTACGCCATTCCTATCAGTCAGTGAGCAAAGTGGCGCTATGGTCGTCAACGACGATGACAGGGTTGTGAATGCGCGTATCAAAAATCGAAAAATAGCGAAATGTGACGTGTCGTCTTCAGGCTGTCATATTGCTCTGATGTCCAAAACGACAAACCACGCGTAACACTCCAGGTTCTCCATCAATTGCACACAAACCCTCGACAGAGGGCACAGGTTGGCTTCCTAGACTGCGAGGCTCAGATCGCCATGGCGCAGTGCCCGGGCGACGCATTTCACGCCAGGAGCATTTGCGATGCATCAAGACTTGTTGGCCGACGAAGCCAAATATTGTTCCCATGGGGATACCGTCCATTACGTCACGCCGCCCAAAGTGTTCACGGGATGCCAGGGCAGCTATATGTTCGATGCCGAGGGCACGCCCTATCTCGATTTGCAGATGTGGTATTCGGCCGTGAACTTCGGCTACAAGAACGAGCGGCTTGCCAATGTCATGAAGCAGCAACTGGACACCTTGCCCCAGGTGGCCAGCCAGTATCTGCATCCGACCAAGATCGAGCTGGCCAAATGGATCGCTCAGGATGCCGAGCGCAAATGGGGGCGCGAGGGTCGGGTGCATTTCAATGTCGGCGGCGCTCAAGCCATCGAAGATTCGCTCAAGATCGTGCGTAATGCCAGTGGCGGAAAAAGCCTGATGTTCGCGTTCGAGGGCGGCTATCACGGTCGTACCCTGGGGGCGTCGTCGATTACTTCCAGCTATCGCTATCGCCGCCGCTACGGTCATTTCGGCGACCGCGCGCAGTTCATTCCGTTTCCGTATCCGTTTCGCCGTCCCAAGGGCATGACGTCGGAAGAGTATGCCGACAGCATCGTGCGCGAGTTCGCCCGCAAGTTCGAGAACGAATATCACGCGGTCTGGGATCCCAAGACGGGTCAGTGCGAGTACGCCGCGTTCTATATCGAACCGATCCAGGGCACCGGCGGTTATGTGATTCCGCCTGCCAATTTCTTCACCGGTTTGAAAGAGGTGCTGGATCAGCACGGTGTGCTGCTGGTTGTCGACGAAATCCAGATGGGCTTCTGGCGTACCGGCAAACTGTGGAGTGTCGAGAACTTCGGCATCAAACCCGATGTGCTGGTGTTCGCCAAAGCGCTGACCAATGGGCTGAACGCCCTGTCGGGCTTGTGGGCACGTGAAGAGTTGATCAATCCCGACGTGTTCCCGCCCGGCTCGACGCATTCGACGTTTGCCTCCAATCCTTTGGGTACGGCCCTGGGATTGGAAGTGCTCAAGATGACTGCGGAAGTCGACTTCGGCAAGCAGGTGTGCGACAGCGGTGCGTATTTCCTCGATGGGCTGAAAGCCTTGCAGCGTCGCCATCCCGAGATCGGCGATGTCGATGGCATGGGCCTGGCGCTACGGGCCGAAATCTGTCACGCCGATGGCTTCACGCCCAATCGTGAGTTGTTGGACAAGATGGTCGATATCGGGCTGTCAGGAACGCTGACCTACGAAGGTCGTTCTGTCGGACTGGTGCTGGATGTGGGCGGATACTACAAAAACGTCATTACGTTCGCGCCGTCGTTAATGATCACTCGCGCCGAAATCGATCAGGCGATGGACTTGCTCGATCAATTGATCACCCGCGCCAAACGGGATTGAGCGATGCCAGGTCATGGATGCCCGGTCGATGAGCGGGCGTTTCTTTACCAGATCGAACCTCGGCGCTTGATCGACGCGTTCCTGGCGCATCCGCCTCAGGGTTTCATCGCTCGAACCGACGAAGACGGCACGCCGGCTTTTATTGCACCGTTCGACATCTTGACAACGCTCGAACCCGAGGTTCGTCGACGTTTGATGAACGTGCCTTTGCTGGGGCGTTGGTTACGACGCTGGCGAGTGCGAACCGTTTTCGTCGGCACTACCGTGACCGAATACGCGCCGCTTTCGGCCGTTCTATCGCCCGCGATGCGTGCGGCCCGTTGGCGCTACGACCTGGGCCAGCGGTTCGCCTTGTGCGTGGTGAAGGACTTGCCGCAGTCGTCGCCGCTATTGGGTGCGCAGGACAATGCCGATGCGAATCAACTGGTCGCCGCATGTCGGAATGCGGGTTTCATCGTTTTGGCAGGACAGTCGCTGGCATATGTTCCGATAGATTTCGAGACTATCGACGACTATCTTGCTCGACTGTCTAGCGGAAGGCGCAAGGATCTGCGCCGCAAGCTGAGAACGCGCGATGCGTTGGAAGCTTCGCACTGGCGTTCAGGCGATGATCGCTACGATCACGACGTCCTGATCGATGAGTACTACGCGCTGTACGCCGAGACATACGCGCAGAGCGAGATTCAGTTCGATCGTCTGACCCGTCCATTTCTGGCGGCAATACTGCGAGATCCGGAAAACCGTGGCGTGTGTTTCGAGTATCGGGAGAAGGGCGAGCTGATCGGCTTCAACCTATGTTTCGAACGTGACGGTATGCTGATCGATAAATACATCGGCCTGCGCTATCCGGCAGCCCGCCATCACAACCTGTATTTCGTCAGTTGGTTCGTCAATCTGGAGTACGCCTTGAAGCATGGCATGCACTCGATGGTGGCGGGCTGGACCGATCCTCAGGTCAAGGCGGCATTGGGTGCTTCGTTTACCTATACACGCCATGCCGTTTTCATTCGTCACCCTGTGCTGAGGGTGCTCGGCCGATGGTGCGCGCATTGGTTCGACGGCGACAGTGCCGTACAGGCCGTCGCTCAAAGGAATCGTCGTGACCAGTAAGCGCGCTTTTGTGCCGGTGGTGCTGGACACCGACGGATCGGTGGGATCGATCGATGGCGAGCGTCGTCTCGATCTCCAGCACCGCCAAAAGCAACTCAGGCTGGGTTGCAGCAAAAAGGCAATGGAATCCTTGGCGAACGATCTCGATATCGTGCTCGCCCCGCCGTATGACACGGTGTTGATGGGCAGCGGCGACTACCATCATTTAAGCGCGCTTCTGGTGAGGCGGGTTCAGCCAACGAAGCCGTTACGCGTGATCGTCTTGGACAATCACCCGGACAACATGCGCTTCCTGGGCCATATCCACTGCGGATCGTGGGTCACGCACGCCGCGGCGTTGGCCCATGTAGCGCATATCGATGTAGTGGGCATTACGTCGGAGGACATCGGGTGGCACCATGCCTGGGAGAATCGCCTGGCAGGCTTGCGTAGCGGTCGTATACGCTACTGGAGCGTTGGCGTCGATACCCGCTGGGCGCGTTGGTTCGGCGTGGCTCACGCGATGCGCAGCTTCGCCGACATGCCGACGCTACTGGCCGCGCTACTGGCCGATTTACGTCAGTGCGACTTACCGGTGTATATGTCGATCGATAAGGACGTCTTCGCGCCCGATGTCGTACGAACGAATTGGGACCAGGGCATCATGCGGCCGGCGCAAGCCCGCGCGATCATCGAGGCTTGCGCCGGTCGAATCATGGCCAGCGATATTACCGGCGAGGTGTCGTCCTACACCTATACGACGGGATGGAAGCGCTGGGTCAGCGCGATGGACGGTCAGGATACTTGTTTGTCCAACCAGCGTCTGGCCGCCTGGCGGGGCGCTCAACATCGCTTGAATCTGGCGCTGTTGCGCCAGCTCGCCGCGTCATCGTTGCGGACCGGCAGGCGCGCCGCGTGACTCGGCCAGTGCCAGGCAGACGATGCCTGCGATGACCGACAGGGCGCCAGCGGCTTTCCACCAACCGATGGGTTCGGCGAACACATGCCAAGAAATCAACATGATCGGCACGATTTCCAGATGGGATGCAGCGAAAGCCGGACCGATCGGTGCGTGTTTGAGCAGGCTCATCCAGGTCAAAAAACCGCCGACGTAACAGGCGAGCGCGACATACACCCAGATCTGACCGAAGATACGCCCCAGCCAGGCGGCGTCGCCCGATAGCGGCATTGCCTGTGCCGCAGACAGCTTGAAGCTGAGTTGCGCGAGGGTGTCCAGGCTGACCAGCAGCACGAAGCCCACGATATAAAAGCGCTTCATGCGTTTACCCCGACGATGGCCACGCCCAGTGCCACGAGCAGCATGCCCGTCACGCGCAAAGGCGTCAGGCGCTCTCTAAACATATAGCGGCCCACCAGCATGATGGCGACGATATTGATCGACCCCATCAGGACGCCCTTGGACAGGGGCACGACCGAGATGAAGGCCAGCCACAAAACGAATTCGATCACATAGCATCCCAGGCCTAGCCACAGCCAGGGGCCACGCATCATCGTGCGCCAGTAATGCAGGCCCGCACGTCCGCCGTGGCGTGTCGCCGCGGCCTTCAGCGCGACTTGTCCCAAGGTGTCGACCAGTACATTGGCGCTCCACAGGCCGATAATCAGCCCCGTTCCAGCGACGCTCATGCCATCGCCCGATCGATTGATCGATGCACCGGGGGCAATCCGTCGGTCTTATGGCGAGTGAAGGTATCCGTTGGCGACGTCGGTGTTGCCTCGAGCTTCGAAGGCGCCAGCACAGCGTGTCGGGCCTGCGCGTGTTGGATAAACCCTCTGACCGCCGCGATCACCTTGCGGCGTTCCCGATCGATGGTGATCAGATGGTAGCTATTGTCCAACCACAATGAATCGACGCGGCCTTGGACCTTATCGCAGATCAACTGCGCGTTGCTTTTCAGACTGGCAATATCGTCGTCGATGGCATGTACCACCAGGCATGGGGACTGGATGGTCGGCAGCAGTTTTCGCACGTGACGCGACAGGGCGCGTAGCTCGATGACCGAATACCATGGGTTGCCGGGCAGGCCCGCGGCTGCACTGTCGCCCGCATGCATCTGTGCCGAGATCTTGTTGCGAATGAGCACATCCTTGATGCCATACGGCGGTTGCTCGTAAAAACTGCGTTGTCGGCCTATGCCCAGCGTACGAAACAAGGGCAATAGGAAGGCTAGGCGGGTATAGGCGGGAATACTCCAGCCGTCGTAGTAGAACGTGGGCGACAATGCGCCCACGCCCGTGACGTCGTCGGGGCGATCCGCGGCCAGTTTCAGCGCCAGCAGCGCGCCCATCGATAGTCCGACGACATACATGCTGTCGACATGGGCGAGCAGTTTGTCGGCTCCGGCACGCACGCTGGCGTACCAATCCTGCCAGCAGGTGTGGATCAAATCGTCATGGGTGCCGCAGTGACCGGCCAGTTGCACGCCATACACCGTGTGGCCGGCGCGATGCAGCCCTTTGGCCAGCAGCCGCATTTCGGCGGGCGTGCCGGTCAGCCCGTGAATCAGCAGGACGCCCGTGGTGCGTCCGCCGTTTAGAAAGAACTCGTTCGTCGTGTTCAGTGTCGGTGGCGTCATGCAGCTTCCCGTTGGTCTGCGGCCAGCGCATCCAGATGCACCAGCAATTGGCCGAAGTGTTCGAACGCGGTATGACGAATGTCGTTATCGATGCAGTGCTCGATCAGTCGGCTCTTGGCGAACACGCGATCGGCGTGTCGGGATACGCAGAAGTCGGAGGTGCTGTCGCCGATGAACGCCACGTACCGACCCACGGCATGCTGACGACTCAGACTGGCGCATTTGCACGTGCCGCTATCGCGGGCACAAGCCGAATCCGCGTGGGGCGATTGAAGGGCCCAACGACGTGGCCCGTTAGCGATCAAACGGTTGGCCGCCACTGGCAGATGATCCAGACCATGACGCTGGAGAACACGATGAATGGCGAAATCGATGCCATCGCTGATGACTTGGACGGCAAGCCCGAGTGCCTCGGCGCGTTTCACGAATGCCGGGAAAGCCGGGTCGATATCGATCGTGTCCAGATGATCGATGAGCGTTGCCTCATCGACGTCCAGCAAGGCAACCTGGCGTTGCATGCACGTGCGTGAGCCGATTTCGCCGCGCATCCAGGCGGCCTCGGCCGCTTGCCAGCCGGGCAGGCCGAAGCGGTTCAGCAAGCTGTCGGTCACGTCGGACAGGCTGATCGTGCCATCGAAATCGCACTGGATGAGCCAGGGCGACATGCCGGGCCGATACCCCCGGGTCAGTATCGTTTCATTCATAGAAAGTCACGCTCACGTTTTGCCCGACACGGAAGGGGGCTTTGGGGTCGAGGGTCAGAAGGGTTTCGATGACGCGTAGGTTGCGACGCACGGGATGGTCGTCGTCCAGCCGGCTGGCAGCGAACATCCGACCGACGTGCTGGACGCGGGCGTCGACGCCGGTATGTACGGGTGCGCCTTCGGCCACGACCACGGCACGCATGCCGGCATGTACGCGAGAGGCCAGGCTTTCGTTGACCTCGGCGCGGATCTGTATAGGGAGATCGGGTAGCATCACCATCAACGGACGGCCCGCCGGTTCGGCCTGGCGACCGACTGTCGCGTCCAAGCGTACGATCGTCCCATTCTGTGGCGCGCGTAGCGTGTGCTGGGCGAGGCGATGACGTTGTATGTCACGTTCTGCACGGGCGATATCCAGATCGCGTGCAGCAATGGTTTGCTCGATTTCGCGTTGGCGGTGCAGCGCCTGGGCAGTATCGGCAGCCTGAGCGTCGCCAGCGCCTTCCGTGGCCGCGCGCGCGAATCGTCGTGCCCGGCGTTGCGATTCGGCTAGCGCATGGGTGGCCGCTTCGTGGACTGCGGTTAAACGCTGTACGTGCCACTCCGCCTGCTTCAACGCCAGTGTCGCCACGGTGGAATCGATGATGGCTAGCACGTCGCCTGCGCTTACTTGCGCACCTTCGCAAACCTCTACCGATGTCAGCGGGCCGGGAACTGCCGCATTGATCGGCAAGGGCCCGCCTGGCAACTCCACTTTGCCGCGAGCGATGATCGTGCCGGCCTTCTCCGATGATGCGGGCCGCTCGTCCGGCATTGACGCGGGGCGTGCGTCCAGGCAACCGGCGAGCACGACGGTACTGGCCAGAGAAAGCGCTGCGACACACCGCAGCAAGGGCGAGGATAAATGAGATGTACGAAGGGGCATGCTTAGTCCTCGAGGCGGGTGGGAGCAGGCCGCCAATCGTTGTGGATGTCGCCATCCTCCATGTCCAACACGCGATCGGCCCGTTTGACCAATCGGGGGTCGTGGCTGACGCACAGCACGGTGGTTCCATGGGTATGCGCGACGCGGCGCAAAATGGTGACGATGTTTTGACCGTTGGCCGCGTCCAACGCACTGGTGGGTTCATCGGCGAACAAGAGTCGGGGATGCTTGGCCAGGGCGCGGGCAATCGCCACGCGTTGCCGTTCGCCCCCCGACAGTACGGCTGGCCGCGCGTTGGCACGCAGCAACATGCCGACCTCGTCCAGCGCCTCATCGGCGCGTCGATGCGCTTCTTTTCGGGAGAGGCCCAGATAGCTCAAGGGCAGTAAGACCTGCTCGCGCGCGGTCAGTGCGGCGAACAGGTTGAAACCCTGGAAAATGAAGCCGGTGTGTTGGAGCCTGAAGCGTTCTAATTGACCGCGTGTCATGCTGGCCAGGGGTTCACCCAGGGCACTGATCTCGCCGGAGTCGGGCATTTGCAGACCGCTCATGATCGAGAGCAGGGTGCTTTTGCCACAGCCCGATGGTCCGGTGATCAGACTGAGTTCGCCGGGATAGATGGTCAGATTCAGCTCGTTCAATACGCGTACCCGGATCTGGCCGGAAACAAAGGACTTGCCGATGCATTGGGCACGCAGACTAGGCGCTGCATTGATCGATCGAGGAAAGGGAGAGGACATTTCTTTACCTCAACAGCAATGCAGGATCGGCGCGGAACAGCCCGCGCAGTGCGACCACCCCGGACAGCACTGCGACGCTGGCGACCAGTGCCATGCACATCAACGCCATCGATAGTGTCATGGCTACTGGTACGTCGTATGCGGCGGCGAGGTAAAGCAAGCCGGTGCTGCCCAGCGTGGCGACGATCAACCCCAGCCCGCCGACCCAGCACGATTGCGCCAGCACGATGCGGCCAAGGGAGAGGCGGCTGACACCTAGCGCGTTCAAGACGGCATACTCTCGGGCGGAGCCAGCGACCATACCCATCAACGATTGACTGGTGGTGACCGCTCCGACGATCAGGACGACGACCGCCATGAACATCACCGCGACGCCTGCACCGGTGTCCAGCAGCCAGTAACGCTGCGAAGTCCGGGCGAACTCCTCGGCCGTCCACACGGTATAGGCGCCGAAAGAGCCTGCTATCGAGACTCTGTCGCGCACCGCATGCGCATCGGCCCCTTTGCGCAACTGCACGAGAAAATAGGTGCTGTCTTGTTCGTCGCTGTCGTGCGAGAGCCAGCGGGCGGTGTACTGCGAAGCCACAATGTTGATGCCGCCCAGGCCGCGCAGGCCGCGTACCGATCCGACGATGCGTACCCGTTGGCCGTTGATCGAGGCAATGCCATCGGGGCCTGCGTCGAGCTGTCCGAGTTCTGCATGATCGACGATGACCGCACCCGGTTCGTCCAACTGGCGGCGTTGTGCGGGTGTGAGAAGTCGGTCGAACAGCAGGCCGTCCGATCCGGTTTCGATGCCCGACACGTATACCGACAGTGTTCCGCCATAGGTCGAGCCGCGCCACTCGCCGTCGACCCACACGTAGGGTTCGACGCGTTTGACGTCCGGATCGAGCCGCAGGCGAGTGGCAACGTCCGGCCCGATGGCACTGCCGAAGTTCACGCTTTGCGTGCCCGGATGTCCCACCCAGAGGTCGGCCGAAGAAGTGTTCACGTAAACCGCCGCGCTACCGAAAATGCCCAGTACGAGAGCGGCCTGAACCGCCAGCAGAACGCCAGCGAAGCCGACAGCCATGATGGCCGGCAGGAAGCGTTGCCAGTCGTGCGCCAAGGTTTTATAGGCAACCCCGATCATGTGCCATCTCCTGTGTGTGGGGGGACTGATGGGGGTTCGGGCAATGGGGCACCGCCCAATGCACGGTAGAGCGTCGCGAACGCCAGGGCGTGGTTGGCTTGCGCCGTCGCCAGCGCCCGCTCGGAGCGCAATGCATCGCGTCGCGCCGTCAGTGCATCCCAGGTGCTGGCCAGCCCGGCGCGGGATCGCGCCTCTATCCTGCGAGTGCGCTCGGTGGCGGCCTGCTGGGCGATCGTCAGCGCGTCGACACGAACGCCTTCGTTGGCGTACATCGCCAGAGCGATTTCGACCTCGGCCACGCCTGTGACCACGGCTTGCCGGTACGTCGCCACGGCAGCCTGGACCCGGTGCGATTGGGCAGCGACTGCGTTTTTGCGCGCACCCCAGTCGAAAATCGGCAGGGTGATGAACGGGGTCGGTATGGGGATGTCGCTGCTCGATGCATTGCGCGACCGGGTGATGTTGTAGGAGAACAGCCACGACGTACCGATCGCGATGCGGGGATACAAGTCGGCCTTGTCTAGGCCGAGCATGCCGACGGCTTGCTGGACACTCGCCTCTGCGCTGCGCACGTCGGGACGGCTGCGCAGCAGATCGGTGGGAACTTGTGCCAGCGTGCCGGCACGCAACACGGGCCATGCGGTGGCCGCCGTCAGATCGGGGGCGAGCTCGGCCAGGTTCAGCAGGGCAGCCAGTCCGTGAGTCGCTCGTGCCACCGCCATGGTAGGTTCGGTCTGTTCGGCTCGGGTATGGGCCTGTTGGATCTGCACGCTCAGATGCGGGTCGGGCGCATCCGGCATCGCGGCGTGGCGGGCATGAGTCAAAGCCAGCAGGCGCGCATCGAGCTCGGCCTGTTCCGCCAATAGCCTCGCATGGCGTTGCGCATGGCGCAGATCCAGATAAAGCCTCACGGTCTCTGCGACGATGGCCACACGAGTCGCTTGCCACTCTGCCTCTGCGTATTGCACGTCGCCCGCAGCCTGACGTTGCATGCTCTCCCGCACGCCGAACAGGCCCAGATCCCAGATCGCATTGGCGCGCACTTGATAGAAAGAGTCGGTCGAGGACAACTCTTCGACGCCGCGCGCCACCAGATTCACTTGAGGTTTGTATCGACTGTCCACCGTGCCTGCCTGCACGCGCGCGGCATACAGACGTTGCCGAGCGGCGTCGATGCCCGGGTTGGCTGCCAGTGCGGCGTCGACCAGGCGAATCAGCATCGGATCGTCGAATTGCCGCCACCAGCCATGCAGATCGACCGGCGCTTGTCCGATCGGCCTGGGTGCTTCGGCAAATGAATCCGGCAGCGCGTTGGGCAAGGGCGGAACGGGCGTATGCAAGCAGCCCGTCAACAAGACGGGCAAGATAACACCAGCGAAGCGATGGGGACGAAAGATCGGCATCGCGATATTCTCCGCAGGCTTGCTGGAGTAGCCATGCAGGCTATGTGGAGGGACGATGGAGAATAGCCAGACCAAGTGTTAATAAGCAGCAGATAGCAGTGGTCTCGTGACGACCTACGCAGTTACCATTCAAAGGACTTAACGACCTTGGGATCGCTGCCGTGCGCGTGACTTATCTTCCAGAATGGGATTTACAGTGATTCAGCCAGACAGTGCGCCCGGCCCGTTGATTTTGGTGGTCGAGGACGAAGCGGAACTGGCCGATGTACTGATGGCCTATCTCCAACGAGACGGTATGCGTGTCACCCTGGCCATCAATGGTTTCGATGCCTTGCGGCAGGTCGCGCAATTGCAGCCCGACATGGTCTTGTTGGATATCGGCATCCCGGCCAAGGATGGGGTCGATGTTCTGAAGGAAATTCGTCAGACCAGCGATATACCGATCATCATGACGACGGCGTTGGCCGACGACCTCGACAAGATGCTTAGTTTGCGTCTGGGGGCTGACGATTACGTGGTCAAGCCCTATAACCCGGCTGAAGTGGTGGCGCGCGTGCGTGCAGTGTTGCGTCGCACGCAATCTTCAGGGACTCGCGACACGGGTCGGCTGTTGCGAGTGGGCATGCTGGAAGTCGACAGCGACGCCTATTCGGCTCGCGCCTACGACGCAGCGGGCCAACCCCAGGCGTTGCCATTGACCTTGACGGAGTTTCGCCTGCTGGCACATCTGGCTTCGCAACCGCGCCGCTGTTTTTCGCGCCTCGAACTGGTCGAAGCCTGCTTACCCGGCAGCGAGGCATTCGAGCGGGTCATCGACTCCCATCTGAGCAAGCTACGCCGCAAACTCCAGGACGCGGGATGCGGCGACCTGATCGACACGGTGCGGGGGGTGGGATACAGGCTATGGCCCGAGCAATAGATCGCATCTGGTTGCGCTTCGCCGCTGCGATTGCGTGCGCGGTGGTGGTGACGGTGGCGGTGCAAGTGGGTGCCATCATGCTCTATCAGCGTTTCGAGCACGAGCGCTTCGTGGCGTCTTTGCACGAGCAGGCGCGTAGTGATTTGCTGCGCTTGGACGATGCCGACATGCATAGCGATCCACGGGTATGGGAGATTTACAGCCTGTATTGGACGGGCGACCCCATCGGCCGCGATCTGGCCGCGCTTTTTGCCGGATTGCTGACGTGTTTGCCGATGGGTCTGCTCACGGGATTCTGGGTCTCCCGCATTGTCACTCAGCCGGTCGCCGCCATTGCCGAGACGGCGGGGCGTGTGGCGATGGGCGATTTCAGCGTTCGCGCCGGTCTGGGCCGTGAGCGAGGCGAGTTGGCCAGCCTGCTAAAGGATTTCAATCTTATGGTGGACTCGTTGGAATCGCTCGAGCGTGAACGGCAGTACACGGCAGCAGCGATCTCGCACGAGTTGCGTACCCCGTTAGCCGTGTTGCAGGCGCGATTGCATGGCATTTGCGATGGCGTCATTCCTGCGGGTGAAGAGGAGTTCAAGCGTCTGTTGGCCCAGGTTCAGCATTTGGGTTATCTGGTGAGCGATTTGCACACGCTGTCGGTGGGTGATGCCGGGCGATTGACCTTGCAGGTCGCACCGGTGGAGCTGGTGTCGCTGGTGCGCGAGACGCTCGCCAACTGCGCCAGCCGCTTGCAAGCGGGCGGCATGACTGTGGAAGCGACCCTGCCCGAGCGACCCGTCACCGTATCGGGCGACGTTCATCGGCTCAGGCAGGTTCTCGATAATTTGATCGAGAATGCTCTGCGCTATGCATCGGTGGGTGCCTGGCTGGGCATCGCATTGAGGCAAGAAGGGCATGTCGCGATTTTGACCGTCAGCGACGCGGGGCCGGGCATCAAGGCAGCCATGGCGGCGCGTATTTTTCAGCGGTTCTACCGTGAGGAGAACGCCAGGCGCCGGGCCAAGGGAGGTACCGGATTGGGCTTGGCAGTGGTGCAAACCTTGGTGAAGACACATGGCGGCACCATTGCCGTCGAGCGTTCGGCGCGAGGTGGTGCATGTTTCGTCATCAGCTTGCCGCTCGAAGACGCGAAGCGATCCGCGTGACGGTTAGTCGGCGATGACACACCGGTAAGTTCCTAGACTGGCTCGGGCATATCCTATCTACCTTGCTTGGGAGGTCGCTAGAATCGATGTGTTCCATTCATAGGCCGGCGGGTTCTACCGTGATGTCAGCCCCTTCGGAGCACGTCTCGACGCGCGGGTCGTTCGCATCGAGACGGCGACCGAGGGCATCCGTCGTGACATCGATAGGATGGACAATCTGAAGCACCAGGTGTGGATGGCCGCGTTAATGATCATTCTTTACAGTGGTGGCCAGTGCCATCGGTCTCCAACAGATGACAATCAACACAACGGTTGATCCAAAGCAAAAAGGCCTTGTCGCGAAACAAGGCCTTTTTCAGGAATTTTTTGGCGGAGCGGACGGGGCTCGAACCCGCGACCCCCGGCGTGACAGGCCGGTATTCTAACCAACTGAACTACCGCTCCGCAGCGGTTTACTACTGTGCTTCAAGCCTAGCTTGAAAATCCACGACACGTCACTGTCGTTTGTCGAACCGCACATCATCCGTAGATGACGCAACCAAGAAAACTTGGCGTCCCCTAGGGGATTCGAACCCCTGTACTCACCGTGAAAGGGTGATGTCCTAGGCCTCTAGACGAAGGGGACAGGACCGATACTGCTAGCACTACACCTTCACTTTACTTCTACTTGAATCCGGCAAGCCGGTGGTCATTCAAGTCTTCGCGGTAACTGGTGGAGGTAAGCGGGATCGAACCGCTGACCTCTTGCATGCCATGCAAGCGCTCTCCCAGCTGAGCTATACCCCCGTTGTTTCTGCTACGTTTTTTGCGTGGCAGCAGCGAAGAAACGAGATTATGCATAAAAAAACGGATATGTGCAAGTCTAGTGCGGTTTTTATTAAAAATATTTGTATCAACCCTGTGCGCCACGGCACCGCAGAACGATCGCCACGGCCAGGCTCAGGCCAATCAGAACCAGCACGGCGACATTGCCTACCTGAGCGTAGGGCGTCAAACCGGCCATGCCTTGCACTGTCACCGGCAGTACGGCGGGAATGTGCGGCGCGAGTACCGCCACGACCTGCCCGCGATGATCGATCGCGCCCGTCAGACCCGTATTGGTCGCCACCAGCATGGGCCGAGCCGTTTCGATCGTGCGCAGCCGGGCGATCTGCCAGTGCTGGCGCAAGGCCCAGGTGTCGCCAAACCATCCCAGGTTGCTCACGTTGGCCATCACGGTCGCGCCCAATGAACCATCGTCGCCGTTGTGCAGAGCAGGCAAGAGATCTTCTCCGAACAGGTCTTCGTAGCAGATGTTGAACGCCACGTGCTGCTCGCCGATCGGGAAGGGCCGTTGACGCTCTGCGCCTCGGTTGAAGTCGCCCAAGGGCATCTGCATGGCGTCGACGAACCAACGGAATCCTGTCGGGACGAACTCGCCGAACGGCACCAACTGACGTTTGTCGTAGCGCATGTCCGTGCGGGCGTCGCGAATGGTGTCCAAGGGCGTTTCGGCATCGATGCCGATCACACTATTGGTCCAGCCCGATACGTTGTCGTGCCGGGTGTGCAAGGGCGTGCCCATGACGATGGTGGTGTCGCGCCGCGCCGCGATGTCGCGCCAGGTTTCCCAGACGCTCGGTGCAAGCTGATCTTGAAAGACGGGCAACACGGTCTCGGGTAGCAGCACCATATCGGGCCGCGCCTGCGCCGCACCACTGTTGAGCGCCAGTCGCATATGGCTGACAATGCCCGCTTCCATCTGCGCCGGATCGAACTTCTGTGACTGCGGCACATTGCCCTGCACCAGCTCGACCGTCAGGGGCGCGCCGATAGGCACGCTCCAATCGACTCGGGCCAGCCATGCACCGATGGCGACGATCACCAATGCGGCCAATGGGGGAGCGCCGTGCCGGGCGTTACGCAATGGACCATGTACCCAGAGCGAGGCCAGGGCGGCCGCTGCACAGGCTGCAAAAAACGCGACGCCATACACGCCCAGCACCGAGGACCAGCCCGCCAACGGGCTATCGACGTGGGCATAGCCGATGTTCAGCCATGGGAATCCAGTCAGCAAGGTGCCGCGCAACCACTCGGTGCCGGCCCAGGCTGCGCCGAACACCGACGCGCTGCCCAGCAGGTAAATGGGCGAAGGCACCCCGGCAGGCCAAGGCGCCAGACGGCGCGCTACCGCACAAGCGATGGCGGGGTATAGCGCGAGGTAGGCCGCCAAGGCCAATACACCGCCCACCGCCAACGGCAGGGCCATACCGCCGTAGACGTGCAGGCTGATATACAGCCAGTACAAACCGACTGAGTAAGTCAGGCCGCCGAATACCAAGCCGCCAATCGCGGCCTGTCGCACCGAGGGCGCGCGCAGGGTTTGGAACACCAGAAAGGCAAGTGCTGCGCATTGAACCAGCGGCAGCGCCCAGCCCGGCAGCGGACCCGGCGCAAACGAGAGGGCGTGTGCCGCGCCAGCGATAGCCAGCAGGCCCAGGCGACGGGTGCGCGGGCCTGCCCTGCGGGCCGTCATGTTGCCGAGGCGTCGGGCCCGCCCGCTGAGCGCGGCAGGCGGCGCACGCGCAACCACAACGCGCGACGGGCGTCGGCGCGCATGACATCGATGCGCAGATCGCCATGGACGGTGTGATCGCCGCGACGCGGGATTCGGTCGAGTTCGCCACCCAACCAACCCCCGATGCTATCGTAATCGTCGTCGGGAATCTGGGTGTCGAAGACTTCATTGAAGCGCTCGATGTCGGTCGAGGCCACCACGCGCCACTGATTCTCGCTTTCGGTGACGATGGCGTCTTCGTCGTCTTCGTCATACTCGTCGTCGATCGCGCCGACGATCTGTTCGAGCACGTCTTCCATCGTGACCAGACCCGAGATGCCGCCGTGTTCGTCGATGACGATGGCCTGATGGTTGCGGCTGCTGCGGAATTCGCCCAGCAGCACATCGAGGCGTTTGGATTCGGGAATGAACACCGCGCTGCGCACCAGCGAGCGCAAATCGGTCTGTGGATCGGTCAGGCAGCGCAACAGATCCTTGGCCAGCAACACGCCGACCACGTTGTCGCGATCGTCTTCGTAAACGGGAAAGCGCGAATGGGCGGTTTCGATGATGCGCGGCAGCAGGACCGACAGGGGCTGGGTGATGTCCAGCATGTCCATGCGCGAGCGCGGCACCATGATGTCGCCGACAGTCTGTTCGGAAAAAGCCAGTGCGCCCTTGATGATGCGGAAGGACTCGGCATCGAGCACGTCGCGCTCATGCGCGGTGTCGAGCACGCCCATGATGGCGTCGCGATCTTCGGGTTCGGGACGACGCAGCCGCGCAAGCAGGCGGTCCACGAGGGATTTACTGGGAGGTTTGGCGGCACGCGAGGCGTCCGCGTCGGGATGGGCGGGGTCTGACATTGTCCTATCGGACGAGTTTTGGAGGCACCAGCATAACCGATTCTCGTTGCGGCTCAGGTGACACTCGCCACACATGCGGCCGGTTGGCGCGTGGGACTACCGGGGCCGATAGGGATCGGCTATGCCTAATGTCGCCAGCAATGCGGTTTCCAGTGCCTCCATCCGTTTGGCATCGCGCGCACGAATGTGGTCGTAGCCCAATGCGTGCAGGCAGCCATGCATCGTCAGGTGAGCGGCATGGTCGCGCAAGGTTTTGCCTTGCTCGCGTGCCTCTCGCTTCAGCACCGGCAGGCAGATCACGATATCGCTGCATGTGCGGCCTTCGGGGTCGCTGCCGTACTCGAACGTGAGGACGTTGGTGGCGTAGTCGCGCTGGCGGAAGGCCAGATTCAGTTGCCGCCCCTCTGCCTGGCCGACTAAGCGAATGTTGTAGCCGACCCGGGCAGCGGCTTCGCAGCCGTCGGTCAATGCACCGTTCACAGCACGCTGCGCCCACCGGCGCAGCCGCCAGCGGGGCAGATCGGTACAGGCGACGCCATATTGCACGGCCAGCGACAGGTCAGCGCTCATGATGATCGCCAGCGGCCTCGTAAGCATCGACGATGCGGGCGACCAGCGAGTGACGCACCACATCGCGGCTGGTGAAGCGAGTGCACGCGATGCCCTGGATGTTGGCGAGCACGTCGACGGCATGCGCCAAACCGCTTTTCTGGCCACGCTGCAAATCGACCTGCGAGGGATCGCCGGTGATCACGGCCTTGCTGCCGAAGCCGATGCGGGTCAGAAACATCTTCATCTGTTCGGGCGTGGTGTTTTGCGCTTCGTCGAGAATGACGAAGGCATGATTCAGCGTGCGACCGCGCATATAGGCCAGTGGCGCGATCTCGATGCTTTGCTTCTCGAACAGGCGTTGCACGCGCTCGAAACCCATCAGGTCATAGAGCGCATCGTACAGCGGTCGCAGGTACGGATCGACCTTCTGCGCCAGATCACCGGGCAAAAAGCCCAGGCGCTCACCGGCCTCGACGGCCGGACGGGTCAGCACGATGCGCTGGACGCTGTCGCGTTCCATGGCGTCGATGGCGCACGCGACGGCCAGCCAGGTCTTGCCCGTACCGGCCGGGCCAACGCCGAAGGTGATGTCGTGCTTGAGAATGTTGTTCAGGTAGTCGCGCTGGCGAGGCGTGCGTGGTCGCAGGTCGCTGCGCCGGGTGCGCAAGGCGATGATGTCCGACTCGTCGTCGACCGGGGGCAGCGCGTTGCGTTCGGCCGCCGCCTGCGCCTCGGCGGCTTCGGCGGCTGCCGTGGCCGCCTGGGCGTCGCGAGCGCTTTGCAAGGCTGCGCGAATCTCGACCAGTCCGAGCTGAACGTCGTCGATGCCCAGGGGCTTGTGGCGCGCCTGATGATGAAATCGGCGCAGCGCACGGGCGGCTAGCTCGGCGTGCTCGCCCTCCAGGGTGACCCGGTCGCCTCGGCGGTTTAGGGTAACGCCCAAGCCATCGGCCAGCTGGCGCAGGTTTTCGTCCAGGGGGCCGCACAGATTGGCCAGATGGGTATTGTCACCATCCAGGGTGACCACTTCGGGCAAGACTCGGCGACTGCGGGGGGCTTTATCTGTCATTTAGGCTTGCTCGGCCGCACGCACGACTTCGCCGCGCAGCGTATTGGCGTGGGCGTGGACAATGCGCACGTCCACCATGTGGCCGATCAGGCGAGCGTCACCGGCGAAGTTCACGCTGCGGTTGTTTTCGGTCTTGCCGGTCAGTTCGGTCTCGTCACGGCGCGCGCGTCCCTCGACCAGCACGCGTTGAACGGAACCCACCATGGCGGTGCTGATCTCGGCGGCCTGTTGGTTGATCAAGGCTTGCAGGCGTTGCAAACGCTTGAGCTTGACGTCTTGCGGGGTGTCGTCCACCAGATCGGCGGCCGGCGTGCCCGGCCGGCGCGAGTACACGAAAGAGAATGAGGTGTCGAAACCGACGTCCTCGATCAGCTTCATGGTTTTTTCGAAGTCTTCTTCCGTCTCGCCAGGAAAGCCGACGATGAAGTCCGACGACAGGGTCAGCCCAGGGCGCGCTGCACGTAGCTTGCGCACCACCGATTTGAATTCCAGCGTGGTGTAGCCGCGCTTCATGCCCGAGAGTACCCGGTCGCTGCCGGCCTGCACCGGCAAGTGCAAAAACGGCACCAGCTTAGGCAGGCGGCCATGTGCCTCGATCAGCCGAGGCGTCATTTCCTTCGGATGCGAGGTGGTGTAGCGAATGCGCTCGATGCCAGGAATCTCGTGAACGTAATCGAGCAGTTGAGCGAAGTCGGCGATCTCGTCGGAGCCCTCGATGGCGCCTCGGTAGGCGTTGACGTTCTGGCCCAGCAACGTCACTTCCTTCACGCCCTGGTCGGCCAAGTCGGCAATATCGACCAGCACGTCTTCGAAGGGGCGCGATACTTCCTGGCCGCGCGTATAGGGCACGACACAGAAGCTGCAATACTTGCTACAGCCTTCCATGATGGATACGAATGCCGTCGGGCCATCGACCCGGGCAGGGGGCAGCGCGTCGAATTTCTCGATCTCGGGGAAGCTGATGTCCACCTGCGAGCGACCTTCCGCGCGACGGCGGCGGATCAGTTCAGGCAGGCGGTGCAGTGTTTGCGGACCGAACACCACGTCGACGTAGGGTGCGCGTTTGACGATCGCCTGGCCTTCCTGACTGGCCACGCAACCGCCTACGCCAATCACCAGGTCGGGATTGAGCTTTTTGAGGTGCTGGACCCGGCCCAGATCGGAGAACACCTTCTCTTGCGCTTTTTCGCGCACCGAGCAGGTGTTGAACAAAATGACATCGGCCTCTTCGACCGTCTGGGTGAGCTCCAGTCCCTGGTCTTCGCGTAATACGTCGGCCATTTTGTCGGAGTCGTATTCGTTCATCTGGCAGCCGAAGGTGCGGATGAACAGTTTTTTGACCGGCCGGTCGCCGGTGGGCGCGGCGGCCAGTGCATCCAACAGGTCGGTGTCGGGCACACCCTGGTCGGGCGAGACGGCGGGGGTGGCGGCCGCGGATTGATCGGGCGCGCGCTTCAGTGTGGTTTCTTGCATGATGGCAGCCGTGACGGGTTTATATCCCGGGGGCGAAAAATGAGGATAACCCAAGATTTTATCGTGTAGACGCGTTTTTCCGAAACCGGGCTCGGTTACGATTGGCGCGTCTAAGCTACCGCCTCCTTCCATGCTTAACCAGACTTATTCCTTTTCTCCAAAACGCTGGGCGCTTTTCTGCGCCTGTGTGGCCGTGCTGGTGTTGGTGGCGTACTTCCGCCTCGATCTACCCCTCACTCAACTGCTGAACGCCGAACGCACGCCCTGGGTACATGATATTTTCGACGTCATCGACGAGCTGGGTACGAGTGAATACTATTTGGTGCCCGCCTTGCTGGCGTATGGCTATGGCCTGTATCGCTTGTCTGCGATGGGTGGCGCTGCGGCGGCATCCGGGCGTCTGCGAGCCGAGCGCATGGCGCGGGGCGGATTGTTCGTGATTGTCACCCTGGCGGCAGGTGGCGCGATCGTCGCGCTGCTCAAAGCTGGCGTAGCGCGTGCCCGTCCGGAGTTGTTGATCGATCACGGCATCTACGGTCTCGGCATACCCTTCATGCGGGTCGAGGACTACAACTCCTTTCCTTCCAGCCATACGTTCTCGGCCTTCGGTGTCGCCGCGACGCTGGCGATATTATTTCCTCGTATTCGTTGGCCCTTGATGATTGACGCGACCGGCGTGGCCATGGCTCGCGTGATCAACCTGGATCACTATTTCTCCGACGTGGTGGTCTCAGCCACGCTTGCGTTGGTGCTGGCGGCGTTCATGGCCCCGCTCGTGCTGGATGCCAGGCATGAATGGCCTTTGCGCAGTCCCTGGCGTTGGTTCGCTCGCCGTCGATAGACGACAAAACAAAGCCGCTGGGACACGAATGCATCCAAGCGGCTTTGTCTGTTGAGCGGGCCCAATAGGCCCAGGCCTTGACGGCCTGTTTTCGATGGCCTGTACTAGACGGGTTTTTCTCGATGGCTTATCAAGGCGCTTCGACTTCGTCGGCACCCTCTTTCTTGACCGGCTTGATCAGGTCTTCGCGCTTCACACCCATCCACATGGCCAGTGCTGCGGCCACGAACACCGACGAGTAGATGCCAAACCAGATGCCGATGGTCAGGGCCAGGGCGAAGTAGAACAGCGACGGTCCACCGAAGAACAGCATCGACAGCACCATCAACTGAGTCGAGCCGTGGGTGATGATGGTGCGCGAAATGGTTTGCGTGATGGCGCTGTTGATGACTTCCTTCACGTCCGCCTTGCGATACTTGCGGAAGTTTTCGCGAATTCGGTCCATGATCACGACCGACTCGTTCACCGAGTAGCCCAGTACCGCCAGAATGCCCGCCAATACCGGCAGCGAGAATTCCCATTGGAAGAAGGCGAAAAAGCCAAGAATGATCACCACGTCGTGCAAGTTGGCGATCACGCCTGCTACCGCGAACTTCCATTCGAAGCGGATGCCGAGGTAAATCATGATGCCGATCACCACGGCCAGCAAGGCCATCAAGCCGTTGTGGACGAGTTCTTCGCCCACTTGCGGGCCGACGAACTCCACCCGACGTAGCTCGACGGTGGGATCGGCAGCCTTCAAGGCCGTCATGACCGTTTGACTTTGTGCAGCCGAGGTTTCGCCCTGGGCCAGCGGCAGGCGGATCATGACGTCGCGCGAGGTGCCGAAGTTCTGCACCTGGAACTCGCTATAACCCAACTTGCCGACTTCGCTACGAACGTCTTCCAGCTTGGCGCTTTGGGTATAGGCCACTTCCATCAGCGTGCCGCCTGTGAACTCGATGGACAGGTGAAAGCCGCGAGTGGCGATAAAGAAGACGGCCAGCACGAACGTCAGCAGGCTGATGGTGTTCAGCACCACGGCGTGGCGCATGAACGGAATCGTGCGATGTATCCGGAAAAATTCCATGGTTGCGCTCTAGTTAGTCTTTTTTGGGTTTCCAGACCGTGCCGATCGCCAGCTTGGTCAGTTTGCGTTGACGGCCATACCAGTAGTTGACCAACGCACGCACGCCCACGACCGAGGTGAACATGGAGGTCAGAATGCCCAGGGCATGAACCACGGCGAAGCCGCGCACCGGACCGGTGCCAAAGGCCAGTAGGGCCAGCGCGACGATCAAGGTGGTCAGGTTGGAGTCCAGAATGGTGCCCCACGCCCGATCGAAGCCCTGGTGGATGGCCTGCTGTGGCGTGGCACCGTTACGCAACTCTTCTCGTATCCGCTCGTTGATCAGCACGTTCGAGTCGATTGCCATGCCCAGCGTCAACGCAATAGCGGCGATGCCTGGCAAGGTCAGCGTGGCTTGCAACATCGACAGCAGGGCCAGCAACAACAAGACGTTGAACGCCAGGCCGATGGTGGAGAACACACCGAACAGGTGGTAGTAGACGATGATGAAGACTGCAATCGCCAGGAACCCGTACAGCGTCGAGTTGAAGCCCTTGCTGATGTTGTCCGCACCCAGGCTGGGGCCGATGGTGCGTTCTTCGATAATGGACATGGGCGCGGCCAGCGAACCGGCGCGCAGCAAGAGCGACGTATCGGCAGCTTCCTGGATGCTCATGTTGCCGGAAATTTGCACTTGACCGCCCGAGATCTCGGCGCGGATGACCGGAGCGGTCACGACTTCGCCACGACCGTTCTCGAACAGCAAAATAGCCATGCGCTTGCCGACGTTGTCACGCGTGACATCGCGGAAGATACGTGCGCCTTTGCTGTCCAAGGTCAGGTTGACGGTCGGCTGCTGGGTTTGCTGGTCGCGGCCGGGTTGAGCGTCTTGCAGGTTTTCACCGGTCAGAATTACCTGGCGGCGCACCAGAATCGGGCCGCCACTGCGGTCGTCGTAGCGTTCCAGACCGAAGGGTACGGTATTGGACATCAGCGCCGATTGAGCGGCGGGTGAATCGTCCACCATGCGAATTTCCAGCGTGGCGGTACGGCCCAATAGTTCTTTTGCCTTGGCGACGTCTTGCACGCCGGGCAATTGCACGACGATGCGATCGGCGCCTTGGCGTTGGATGACCGGCTCGGCCACGCCCAGTTCGTTGATCCGGTTGTGCAGCGTATTGATGTTCTGACGCAGCGCGTTTTCCTGTACGGCCTGCACAGCGGTTTCGCTCAGGGTGCCGACCAGCAGGAAGCGGTCATTGTCTTCGCGCGTGGTGTAGGTCAGATCGGTCTGGCGTCCTCGCATGGTGCTCAGGACGCGGTTGCGGGCATCTTCCGTGGCGAAGCTGCCGACCACCGAGTTGCCGTTGCGATCAACCGAGCCTTCGATACGCTGCTGGCTGAGGGTCAGTCGCATGTCGGAGGCCAGGGCGTCATAGCGTCCGGTCAGGGCGCCGCGCATATCGACTTGCAGCAGAAAATGCACGCCGCCGCGCAAGTCCAGGCCCAGATACATGGGTTTCGGTTCGAACCAGCCCAGCCATTTCATCCATTCGGGCGAGGCCGGCAGCAGATTCAGTGCAATGGTGTAACGCGGCGCGGCCGGGTCGGTATTCAGGGTGCGCTCGATCAGGTCGCGCGCCTGTAATTGAGTGTCGGTCGAGTCGAATCGAGCGCGTACGGTTCCCGTGGGGCCGTTCTGCTCGAAGAAGACGCCCTCGTAGGGGATCTTGTTCTCGTCCAGAATATGCCGGATGTTGTCGAGCATCGCAGGCTCGACACGGACGGTGGACATCGCGCTCGACACCTGCACCGCCGGCGATTCGCCGTAGAAGTTGGGCAAGGTATAGAGCAAGCCGATGACGAACGCCATCAGGACGGTAATGTACTTCCAGAGGGGATAGCGATTCATGGCCGATAGGTCAAAGCAAGACGTGAGGGCAGGGGAGGGTCGCCCCCGAAACGCGGAACACAAAACAACCCCGGGGCAAGCCCGGGGCTGTGGGTAGACCTCAGAGGGCCTTGATGGTTCCTTTCGGCAAGACCGTGGTCACCGCCGACTTCTGCACGACGACCTCGACGGGCTGCGCGGCCAGGTCGGCGATTTCGACGGTCACGTAGGCATCGCCCACTTTGGTGACACGGCCGAGCAGACCACCGGCGGTGCTGACTTCGTCGCCCTTGGCGAGGGCGGCCAGCAGGTTGCGGTGTTCTTTCTGACGCTTCATCTGAGGACGAATCATCAGGAAGTACAGAATGACGAACATCAGCACGATGGGCAGCATACCCATCAGCGCGCCGCCTTCGGAAGCCGGCGCGGCTTGGGCGACGATCGTGCCCAGCGTATCGGTGGACAACATGGTTGCACTCCTTGGTCAATATTTATATGTCAGTTGAATGACCCCGCGAGACTTCAATCGGGTCAACCGGGCATTGTAGCGTGTCGTACAGCTAGTCGATCCCACGCGCTCGGTCTGTCTTGAATTGCACTTTCCAGGCTTCAAAGGTGCCCGCCGCAATCGCCTCGCGCATCTCTTTCATGATGTTCAGGTAGAAATGCAAGTTGTGCAGGGTGTTCAGGCGAGCGCCGGTGATCTCGTTGGCGCGTTGCAAGTGGTGCAGGTAGGCGCGCGAGAATGCGCCGCAGGTATGGCATCCGCAGGTCGGATCCAGCGGGCGGGTGTCGTCGCGGTAGCGCGCATTGCGGATTTTCACGTCGCCGAAGCGGGTGAACAACCAGCCGTTGCGGGCATTGCGCGTGGGCATGACGCAATCGAACATGTCGATCCCTTGCGACACGCCATCGACCAGGTCTTCGGGCGTGCCCACGCCCATCAGGTAGCGCGGCGCATGGGTGGGCAGGCGTGGGGCGACATGCTTGAGAATGCGCAGCATGTCTTCCTTGGGCTCGCCCACCGACAGGCCGCCGATGGCATAGCCATGAAACCCGATGTCGGTCAGACCGGCCAGTGACTCGTCGCGCAGGTGCTCGAACATGCCGCCTTGCACGATTCCGAACAGGGCGTTGGGGTTGCCCAAGCCGTCGAACGCCTCACGCGAGCGACGCGCCCAGCGTAGCGACATCCGCATCGAACGGGCGGCTTCGTCGGTGGTGGCCGGACGGTCGCCAATCATATAGGGCGTGCATTCGTCGAACACCATGGCGATGTCCGAATTCAGCGACCGCTGGATTCGCATGGATTCCTCGGGCGTCAGGAACAGCCGCGAACCATCGATGGGCGAGGCGAATTTCACGCCTTCCTCGGTTATCTTGCGCATGCCTTGCAGGCTGAACACCTGAAAACCGCCCGAATCGGTCAGGATGGGCTTGGACCATTGCATGAAGCCATGCAGGCCGCCGTGCTTGTCCATCACCTCGGTGCCCGGTCGCAGCCACAGATGAAACGTGTTGCCCAACACGATGTGCGAGCCGATTTCTTCCAGTTCGTGCGGTAGCATGGCTTTGACGCTGCCATAGGTGCCCACGGGCATGAAGATGGGCGTTTCGACCACGCCGTGGTTCAGGTGTACGCGTCCACGGCGGGCTTGGCCGTCTGTAGCCAGCAGTTCGAACGACAGGCCGTTGGGCGGGGGAGTATGGGTATCAGACATGGGAGGCGGGCTCGATGAACATGGCATCGCCGTAGCTGAAGAAGCGATAGCGTTGGGCAATGGCGTGGGCGTAGGCCCGGCGGATGGGGGCGGCTCCGGCCAGCGCGCTGACCAGCATCAGCAGCGTCGATTGGGGTAAATGGAAGTTGGTGAGCAGGGCGTCCACCGCCAGAAAGCGGTAACCGGGTGCGATGAACAGGCGGGTGTCGCCCTGCGGGTGAGCGAATGTGCTGGGGCGAGGGCCTTGGCCTGCGGTGGTGGGCGGCGTCGGTCCGCTGGCAGGCGCCGCCGCATTGGTGGGCTGAGCCGCCGATTCCAATGCTCGCAGGCTGGTGGTGCCCACCGCAATGACCCGCCCGCCCGCAGCCTGGGTGGCGGCGACGGCACGCTGGGTCGCAGCCGGCACGGTGTAGCGCTCGGCGTGCATGACGTGGTCTTGCAGATTGTGCGTGCGTACCGGTTGAAATGTGCCCGCGCCCACGTGGAGCGTCACGAAAGCACGCCGCACGTCCATGGCGTCCAGCCGCTCGAACATCGCTTCGTCGAAATGCAATCCTGCGGTCGGGGCAGCCACCGCACCCGGCGCATCGGCATAGACCGTCTGGTAGCGCTCGTCGTCCACAGCCAGGGCCGGGTGCGTGATGTACGGTGGCAGCGGCGTGGCGCCGTACCGGTCGAGCAAGGGCAACACTTCGCAGGGAAAACGGCAATCGAACAGTTCGCCCTGACGGCCCAGCACCTCGACGTCGAACGCGTCGGCCAGCCGCAGGATGGTGCCGGGCCCCGGCGATTTGCTGGCGCGTACATGCGCCCACACCCGATCTTCCTCGACGATGCGTTCGACCAGCATCTCGACCTTGCCGCCGCTCGCTTTCTGACCCGTCAGGCGCGCCTTGATGACCCGGGTGTCGTTGAACACCAGCAGGTCGTTCGGGCGCAGCAAGGCCGGCAGGTCGGCGAACTGCCGGTCGTGCAGGGCCGCCTGCCGATCCAGGTGCAAAAGGCGACTGGCACCGCGCGTGGCAGGCGGCGTTTGCGCGATCAGCTCGGGCGGCAGTGTGAAATCGAAATCGGAGAGTGTGAGCAAAGTGGACAGGGTGATAGCGACGAATGACCGGGCATTTTAACGAAGCCGGGACTGGGGTGCAGCACATAGCCAACAGTTGGTCGCTCGGTCATTGCACTCCGGTATCCTTGCGGTCTAATGCCTAATCACCCGTTTTTGGACATACTCATGCGGCAAACGATGTGCGGCGCGCTGAAGCGCCTGGGCGGTCTGGCGATGGCTGGGGCCACGATAGGATTGGCGGCGTCCAGCTTGCCGGCCATGGCCCAGACGCCGGGCGCGCCCATGATGTCGCGCTCGGCGCCGCTCATCACCCAAACGCAGGCGTTGCCGACGCCCCTGGCCGCGGCCTGGCGCAACAGCCGACTGCCCGATGCGGCACTGTCACTGATGGTTCAGCCCCTCGACGGCGGCCCGCCTTTGTTTTCGATTTCTCCTGACGTGCCGCGCAATCCGGCCTCGGTCATGAAGCTGGTGACCACCTGGGCGGGCTTGTCGGGGCTGGGGCCGAACTACACCTGGCGCACCGAATTTCTGACCGAGCCGGGTACGCGTATCGACTCGCGGGGTGCGTTGCAGGGCCCGCTGTATCTGCGGGCAGGCGGCGATCCTCAATTGATGTTCGAGAACCTGTGGACCCTGCTGCGCGAGCTGCGTTTGCAAGGGGTCAAGCACATCAGCGACGTGATTGTCGATCGTTCGGTGTTTGGCAATGTCACCATCGACCCCGGCGCATTCGACGGCATGCCCGACCGCCCGTATAACGCCAGTCCGGATGCCTGGATGGTGGGATACGGTGCGATGCGGGTGGCCTTCATGCCCGATGCGGCGCAACGCCGTTGGGTGCCTGCCATCGACCCACCGGTCCCCGGCATCCGTACCGAGGGCCAGATTGCCTGGACCGACGAAATCTGCCCTGGTTCGCCCAGTGTCGGGATCGAACCTGTCATCACCGCTCAAGGCGTCGTGCTGCGTCTGTCGGGCAAGGCGGCAGGATCCTGCGGGGCGTTCAGTGCTTACCGTCTGGCCTTGACCCAGACCGATTTGGCCGAGTCGGTGTTTCGCTTGCTGTGGAAAGAGGTGGGCGGCACGTTCGGCGGGTCGCTGCGGGCCGGCGTGACGCCACCCGACGCGGTGCCTCTGGCCAGCCATCAATCGCCGCCCTTGTCCGAGACCATTCGGGTCATCAACAAGCAAAGCAATAACGTCATGGCCCGCACGCTATTGCTGACCCTGGGTGCCGAACGCGGCCGGCGGCCCGCCACGGTCGCGTCCAGTGGCGCGGTGGTTACCCAGTTATTGACCAGCCAGGGTATCCACATGCCTGAGCTGATCCTGGATAATGGCGCCGGCCTGTCGCGCAATGGCCAGGTGTCGGCGCGCGGCATGGCGGCCATTCTGGATACCGCCTGGCGCTCGTCGCTCATGCCCGAGTACATATCGTCATTCGCCATTTCGGGTGTGGATGGCACCTTGCGCCGGCGGATGCGCGACGAATCGACCCAAGGCATGGCGCATTTGAAAACCGGCACCTTGCGCGACGTGGTGGCGCTGTCGGGTTATGTGCTGGGTGCCAGCGGGCGGCGATATCTGATCGTCAGTTTCGTCAATCACGATCAGGCCACCAGCGCCCGGGCGTTCAACGACGCCTTGATCACTTGGTTGGCCGGGCAATGAATCTATTCGTTTATTTGCATTATTGGAGTTAAGCCCATGCCCGTGTATGAAATCCGGCATCCCCTGATCCGCCACAAACTGGGCATCATGCGTCGTGCCGATCTGAGCACGAAGAGCTTTCGCGAACTGTCGCAGGAAGTCGCGGCGCTGCTGACCTATGAGGCCACCAAATCGATGCCGCTGGCACCGGCCACCATCGAAGGCTGGTGCGGGTCGGTCGAGGTCGAGAAGATCGCAGGCAAGAAAGTGACCGTGGTGCCCATCTTGCGTGCCGGTATCGGCATGTTGGACGGGGTGCTCAGTCTGGTGCCGGGTGCCAAGGTCAGTGTGGTGGGTATCGCCCGCAACGAAGAGACGCTGCAAGCCGATACCTATCTGGAGCGCCTGGTGGGTGAACTCGACCAGCGCTTGGCGCTGATTGTCGATCCCATGCTGGCCACGGGCGGTTCGATGGTCGCCACCATCGACATGCTCAAACGTGCCGGTGCCCGAGAAATCAAAGCCTTGGTGCTGGTCGCCGCGCCGGAAGGCATCGCCGCCGTCGCGGCACGCCATCCGGAGGTCGAGATATACACCGCTTCGATCGATCGGGGGCTGAACGAAGACGGCTACATCATGCCTGGCCTGGGCGATGCGGGCGATCGGATTTTCGGGACTCAGCAGAAAACCGCGGGCTGAGTGTGCGAGACGTTTGCCTCCAGCAGCTCGCCGAACCAGTGCAGGCTGCTGCCCAGTGCGGCCACCTCGCCGACGATCAGCAAGGCGGGTGAGGCGACCCGGTGCTCGGCGATGGCGCCGGCCAGCAGATCCAGGGTGGTGGTGATCACCCGTTGCTCGGGGCGACTGCCGTTTTCCACGATGGCCACTGGCGTGTGGCCCTGACGTCCATTCGCCATCAAGCGCTCGGCTACTTGGCCCGATTGGCCCACACCCATATAAAACGCCAGGGTCTGGTGGCTGCGCGCCAGCCCTCGCCAGTCGATGTCGGTGCCGTCGCTCGCACTGTGCGCGGTCACGAACTGTACCGACTGCGCATGGTGCCGGTGGGTGAGGGGAATGGCTGAATACGCCGCGCACGCCAGTGCCGCCGTGATGCCAGGCACCACTTCATAACGCACCCCATGAGCGCGCAAGTGTTCGAGTTCTTCGCCGCCCCGGCCGAAAATGAAGGCGTCACCGCCCTTCAAGCGCACCACCCGGCGACCGGCTCGGGCGTGATCGACCATCAAATCGTGGATGCGCGCCTGCGTGAGGTGATGGTTTTCGCCCGGACGTTTGCCCACGGCGATGCGTTGAGCATCGCGTCGCGCCAGCGACATGACGGCATCGCTGACCAGTTTGTCATGCAAAATCACATCGGCTTCGTTCAAGGCCCGTAGCGCCTTGAGCGTCAGCAGGCCCGGGTCGCCCGGACCCGCACCCACCAGCACCACGCTGCCTTCGGGCGGCGGAGTTGGCTTTGCCAGGGCATCGGCCAGTGCCGCTTCGGCTTCGGCCGGGCGGGCGCCGCGCAGTGCCGCAGCGACGGGGCCATCGAGCAGCCAGTCGTAAAACGCGCGTCGGCTGCCCATGTGGGGGTGACGAGCGCGAATCTGCTGGCGAAATCCTTGTGCCAGTGCCGCCAGCGGCCCCAGGCTGTGGTCGAACAGCGACTCGATGCGCTCGCGCAGTCGCCGCGCCAAAACCGGTGCAACGCCCGACGATGAAATCGCCACCACCAGCGGCGAACGATCGACGATAGATGGAACCTGAAAGGACGATAGCTCGGGATCGTCCACCACGTTGGCGAACAAGCGGCGCGAGTGCGCGGCATCGGCGACCCGGCGGTTGACTTCGCGGTCATCGGTGGCGGCAACAACCAGCCAGACCTCGTCGAGCCAGGTCGGATCGAACTCGCCCTGCTTGATGCCAATCCGGCCCTGGTCGGCCCACTGACGCAATGTGTCGTCCAATTGCGGCGCGCCGACAGTGACCGCGGCACCCGCTTCCAGCAGTGCTTCAGCTTTGCGCGTGCCGACTTCGCCTGCTCCCACGACCAGCGCGCGGCGACCGCGCAGATCGGCGAATAGGGGATAAAGTCTCATGGCATCGTGACCTGAAAAATCGAAAAACCGCGAACCGAAGTCCACGCGCAATGACGCAGTGTAGGCAGTCGCTATATGGGTGAAAAGAGGGGATGTAGCTATGTCCTTATGACATTTGGAAATGAGGGTGGATACTAGGTTGCGGGCGTTGTGGACCTGCCTCATGATATTCATGAAACACTTGGTCGCCGTGGACACATTCAGTTCCGATTGTGTGTGAGACGCTTACACTTCGAGCCATGTTAAGTGCTCAGTTTTCAGACTTTTTTGTCGACGTTCACGGCCAGCTCCCGGTAGGGGAGGGGCACGTTCTTCATTGGGAACAATATGGCTCGTCGCGCGGTATGCCGATCGTGGCGCTTCATGGCGGACCTGGCGGTGCGTGTACCGTGCGTCAGCGGCGCCAGTTCGACCCCGCCCTCTGGCGCACCACGCTATTCGATCAGCGAGGATGCGGCAACAGTAGCGCTCGCGACGACCTTCACGCCAATACGACCGCTCATCTGGTCGCCGACATCGACGCGCTGCGGTGCCATTTGGGCATCGACCGCTGGCATGTGGCGGGCGGATCGTGGGGCGCGACATTGGCGCTGGCGTATGCCGCGGCCCATCCCGATCGGGTGTCCGGTTTGATCCTGCGCAATCCCTTTCTGGTCAGCCGCCACGAAGTGGCGTGCATCTTTGACCGATGGGCCGCGCCCTTCGACTGGCCTGCGCACATGCCTTTGGGCGATCGGCTGGCTGCCGTGAGAACCGCGCTGGGCGGACCTGCCGCTCACGCGGCGGTACGGGCCTGGCGTACCCGGGAATGGCAGCGCGGTCGCCTGCTGATGGGCGACGCGTTGGCCTCGGAGGCCGATGCCGTCGACGACATCGCGCCTGAAGAGCTGCGGCGCTATCTCGTGCAGGCGCACTACCTGGCGTCCAGCTGCTTTCTGGATGTCGACGAAGTGATCGACAGTGTGGCGATGAGCCAACTGCCGGTGATCATCGTCCAGGGTGAAAGCGCGCAATTGTGCTCCAACGACAATACTCGACGACTGGCCGACGCCTTGCCTCAGAGCCGCCTCAAGTGGGTGCCTGAAGGCGGGCACGATCCCTACCATCCTGCCATGTTGCAGGCTTGGCACGAGGCCCTGGCGATGGTGTTCGATGACCGTTTGGCGTGCCCCGCATTGCACGCCACGAAGGACAGCTCATGAGTTTGAGACTGCGTATCAATGTCATCATCGTTGCGATGATGACGGCTTTTATCGTCGTCTTGCTCTGGGTCGATTTTTTGGCGACGCGCCGAGCCATCTACGAAGAGATCGAGGCATCGCACCGTATTGCCGTCCAACTGGTAAGCCAGGTGGGTCGCACGTATGCCGACCGTGACGCCCAGGAGCTGGCAGCGTTTCTGACGCCTTTGGGGCGGGTGCGTGCCAACGACATTGCCTTCTACGATCCGCAAGGGAATCTGTTTCACCGCTCGCCGGCCTCGCCATACAAGGAGGGCCGTTATGCGCCCAAGTGGTACTCGAAGTTGGTCATGCCCAAGTTCGACGCCGTCGAACTGAAGCTGGACAACGGCAGGGTCGTCTTCACACCAGACGCTTCCCGTGCCATCCTGGGTGGTTGGGACGATTTCACGACGCTGCTGTATTCCTCCGCCTTGAGCGTGCTGGTCGCCAATCTGTTGGTGTCGTATGCCGTGGGGCGCGTGTTGCTGCCCTTGACCCGGATTCGACTCGGATTGGAGCGCTTCGGTGCAGGTCATGCCCACGAACGCCTGCCGCAGTTGCCGGGTAGCGAAGCGCGTGCCATTGCCGTGGCGTTCAATCGCATGGCAGATGATGTGCAGGCGGGCGAAGCTTTACGGATCGCTGCTGCTCAGGCGCAGGCGGGCCTGGAGGCGGAGCGCCGATTCGTTCACGACCTTCAAGGCCGATTCGAGGCCGAGCGCCGCGAACTGGCAGGCGCCTTGCACGATGAAATGGGGCAGTCGTTGACGGCTATACGTACCTTGGCGCGTGTCGTGGCGCAAAGTGGTCCGGCCCTGCCCGAGACTGCGCGCGAAGCGGCTCGTCTGCTGCTGAAGACCGCCGAGCAGACGCACGGCACCGTGCATCGGCTGACCCGTGTATTGCGCCCTCCCGCGCTCGACAAACTGGGTTTGGCCGATGCGCTGGCCGATCTGGTCGACGATTTGCAGCCGCGCTTTCCCGGGGTGCAAATCGCGCTGTATTGCGATGGCCTGCCGACCTTGCCCGAGCCGGTACAAATCGGTGCTTATCGCATCGTGCAGGAGTCGCTGACCAATGTGTTGCGTCATGCAAAGGCCCGGTGCGTATGCGTTCAGGCGGGAATTCGCGCCAGCGATACGCGTCGGGGGCGCGTGCTGTTGTTGACCATTGCCGATAACGGCGTGGGTTTGAGCGGTAACGCTTCGGAAAAGGGCCGTTTCGGTATGCATTTGATTGAAGAGCGTGCGGTGGGTTTAGGGGGGCGGGTCACTTTCCGACCTACCCAGGAAGTGGGCGGCCTGACCGTCGAGGCTGTATTGCCTGTTCCCGAGGAGACTGCGGCATGACGGGTCGTATCCGTATTTTGTTGGCGGACGATCACGATATCGTCCGAGTCGGCTTCCGACTGCTGTTGAATGGCACGCCGGACTTGCGTGTGGTGGCCGAGGCCGGTAGTGGCGAAGAGGCGTTGAGGGTGGCGCGCGAAACCGAGATCGACGTGGCTGTGCTGGACATCACGCTGCCGGGTATGACGGGACTGGAGACTGCCCGTCGACTTCAGGCGTATTCGCCAAATCTGCGTCTGTTGGGTTTGAGCCAGCACGAGGATCCCAGTTATGTGCGCAGCTTTTTATGCACGGGCGGCCTGGGCTACCTGTCCAAGCGCAGCGAACCGGAACGTCTGCTTGAGGCTGTGCGCACCGTGGCGGCGGGCAGGCCGTTTCTCGATCCCGCACTGGCGCAGCAATTGGCCTTGCAAGAGGCGTTGATGGGCGGCGAGCGTCCGCTGGCGGTGTTGTCCGAGCGCGAGTTCGAGGTGTTCCTGCATCTTGCGCGCGGCGATTCGGTCAACGATATCGCCGAACGCCTGTTCCTGTCGCCGCGCACCGTGGGCACCCATCTCTATCATCTGAAACAGAAGCTGGGCTTGCGCAATCAAGCCGAAATGACGCTTTTGGCCATCAGGCATAATCTCCTGGCGGTCTGAGACTTTTCGCGGGCCGCTCGACTTCGAGGAGGATCCGACATGCGAAAGACGACGGTGCTGATGGCCGGTACGATCATGATGACACTGGCGGGCGCGGTGTCTGCGAAGAGCGTCTGCGAAGCGCCATACATGCATGACGGTGGCTTCGTGCAATACAAAGGCGCGGGCAATCTGCAACTGGGCGCCGATCTGAATTTTTCCGAAGTCTCGCGCAGTGGCGTCGGCAATTGCCAGGCGCGTGTCCAGGGAACCGCCTCTTTTTCTTATGCGGGTTTGCCGCCCAGCGCGTCGAAGCTCGATTATTCGATGACCGTCAAGCAGGGGCAGGCCACGTTCGCGCGCTATGGCCAGAAGGGCCAATCGTCGGCCAACGACGGTCCGTTCGATTTACGCATGTTGGGCTTGTTCGCCTATGAGGGCGGCGTCTCCAAGGTGGGACAAACCTTTCCTGGCGCCAGCTATAAATTGCGGGTGGGCAAAGATGCACCCGTTCAGGGTGGCAACGGCACCACCGTTCGCATCGGCACCAAGACGGTAGGTGCGCAGCAGACCATCGATACCCTTCAAGGCAAACAGTCGTGCTGGCCCATCAGTTACGACCGCAACACCGATCCGACGATGGCCACGTTTCGCAATATCACTTTGCCCATTCCGGCTTTGAACACCCGTGTCACCGATTGGTATTGTCCCAAACCGGGCCTGGTTATGAAGCAGGATATCGCTCAGGGCAATGCGGTTTCTACTGTGCAGATCACCCAGATGCGCTAGCGGTTCGAGGCGCCGACGACCAGTGGGAAGCCCGGTGCCGAGTCTGCGACAAATCTGCCGCCGCCGAGGTAGCAGACGGTAGCAGATCGAACCGCATGGCCTGTTACAAAGCGGGGTTCGCACTGGTATGATCGGTCGAACCCCGTTTAATTTTCATGGAGCGTGAACATGTCCGAACCCCGAGTCCCAAGCGATGCCGACAACGTGATTGCTTCGGTGAAAGCCAGCCTGTCCGACGCCGAGCGGCTGCTGCGCGAAGCCGCTGCCGCCACGGGCGACTCGGCCGCAGAGCTGCGTGACCGTGCCGCGACGTCCATCCGCCGCACCCGTGAAGCGCTGCACGATGCGCAAGACGTGGTGTATGAAAAAAGCCGTCGCGCAGTGCGTGCCACCGACGACTATGTGCATGACAATCCCTGGCAGGCGATTGCGGTGGCCGGTGTGACCGGACTGCTGCTGGGCGTCTTGATCGGTCGTCGTTAAATGTCGCTGCGCGCCTCGCTCACTCAGGTCGCCGCCGGTACCGTCGGGCTGCTCAAGACCCGACTAGAGCTTTTCAGCCTGGAGGCCGCTAGCGAGAAAGCCCGTATTGTTCGCACGCTGGGATTGGCATTCGCCGCCTTGTTGTTCTTGACGCTGGCGGTGTTGGTGTTTTCGATTCTGGTGGCCGTTTATTTCTGGCCGACCGATTCGCGCTATCTTGCACTGGGCGCATTGGCCGTGGTGTACGGTGTGATCGGCGTCGTGTTGCTCCTGACTGTGCGACACACGCTGTTGAACGATCCGATACCTTTCTCTGCCACCGTGGCCGAACTGGGCCAGGATGTCGAACTGATGGTGGCCGGCCGGGGAACACATCTCGGTACGCACCCAGGTCGCGCGAGCGGCTCGGCTCATCCCGGAGAGTTGTGATGGCCAAACGATCGGCGGTAGTAGACCGCGAAATCCGCATCGAGTTGCTGCGCGCCCGCGCCGCGCTCGAACGTCAGGCTTTGGCGCTCGATATCGAAGAAGCGGGCCACCGCTTATCGCCAGGTAATGCCTTGCGCGAATTCATACCGGGCCTGAGCGCTCTAGGGGGCTTGGGGGGCCTAGGTGCGGCGTTCGGACGTAAGCCGGGCGGCAGTCGAGCAAGCGGTTTGGCGATGCAGGCGTATCGATTGTGGCGTCAGTATCCGATCATCGGTTCGACCGTGTCGGCCTTGGCCCTGGGCGGTAGCCGCAAGGCGCGCGTCGTCAAGGCGATCGTCGGCGGGGTGGTCGCCTGGAAGCTTTATGGCTTGTGGCAGTCCGCCGCGCAAGGCAAGCGCGACGAGCAGCCCTGACGTGTCCGTTCGTCCACGGCCAGCCTGGGCGCTGGCGCTCCTGGCCGTGGCGTTGGCGGCGACGATAGGTGTATCTGTCGCTACCGGCGCGATGCCCTTCACTCGCTCCGACCTGTGGGCCGTATTCGTCGAGCATGACGCATCGCTCGACCCGTTCGCCCACACCATTTTGTTCGATATTCGTTTGCCGCGCGTGTTGTTTGCTGCGCTGGCGGGCGCGGCGCTGGCCGTCGCCGGGGCGGCCATGCAGGCACTGTTTCGCAACCCATTGGCCGAGCCGGGTCTCATTGGCGTTACGGCAGGAGGGGCTTTGGGGGCCGTCTCTGCCATCGTGCTCACGACGGGCGGTTTCTGGTTAATGGCACCTGCGGCGTTCATTGGCAGTCTGGTCGCCACAGCCTTGGCCTATGCCCTGGGGCGGCGAGTGCCCGGTGCGGCAGGTCTGCTGTTGGCGGGTGTCGCGCTCAACACCATCGCGGCCAGTCTGATCGGCGTGCTGACCACGATGGCCAGCGATGCGCAATTGCGTGACCTCACGTTCTGGAGCTTGGGCAGTCTGGCCAATATTCGCTGGCCGGTGGTGGCGCTGCTGAGCCCCTTGCTGGTGCTGTGCATGGTCTGGCTGATCCGGCGATGGCGCGCCTTCAATGCATTGTTGCTGGGCGAACGCGAGGCGCTGCATTTGGGATGGTCGGTCGAGCGCCTGCGTCGGCAAACCATTTTTGCGGTGGCCTTGATGGTCGGCCCCTTGGTCGCGGCCACCGGTGGCATCGCCTTTGTCGGGCTGGTGGTGCCGCACATCATGCGTATGCTCTTGGGGGCCGATCACCGGTTCCTGCTGCCCGCCAGCCTGCTTGGCGGCGCGCTTGCACTGACTGCCGCCGACACGCTGGCGCGTGTGGTGGTTGCACCGGCCGAACTGCCGATCGGATTGGTCACCAGTCTCGTAGGCGGGCCTTTTTTTCTGTGGTTATTGCTGCGGCGGCGATCATGAGTGGCTTGATTGCCGACTCGGTCGTCATCAGGCGCGACGGCCGACAGATCCTGGAAGGTGTGTCGCTTGCCGTGCGGCCAGGTGAATTTATCGGCGTGCTGGGTCCCAACGGCGCAGGCAAGAGCTCACTGTTGGCATGCTTGGCCGGCGAATTGACGCCCGAGGCCGGGCGAATCGGTCTGGATGGTCGCCTGTTGTCGGACATCGGGCTGAAACGGCTGGCGCAGCGTCGTGCGGTATTGCCGCAGCGCGCCGAGTTGACCTTCGACATGACGGTGCGCGAGGTGGTGACGATGGGGGCTTATCCTTTTCCCGCGTCATCGCCCGCGGAGGTCGAGGCTTTGATCGACGACGCCTTGACCCGTATGCAGCTCGTCGGGCTGGGCGCACGTCCTTATCCGCGGCTATCGGGTGGCGAGCAGCAACGTGTCCATCTGGCGCGAGTGTGGGTTCAGGTGGGCATCGCGCGGCGTGCAAGGGCAGCGGCCGAGGCCGTTCTGGGAGCATCTGCCCAGGCAGCGCAGGGATGCTACCTGTTTCTGGACGAGCCGACTGCCAGCCAGGATCCGGGCCATCAGATGCACATCCTGCGAGCTGTCCGCGATCTGGCCGCAACGGGCCAGATTGGCGTGGTGGCCGTGCTGCATGACATGAATCTGGCGGCCACCTGGTGCGATCGAGTCGTGCTGTTGGCCCAGCGACGTGTGCTGGCCGATGGTCCGCCCCAGCAGGTGCTATCGGTGGATCATATCGGCCGTGCCTATGGCATCGAGGCGGTACTCACGCCGCACCCCTTGCATCCGGGGCGCAGCCTGATCGTCTATTGACCGTCAAAGACCCAGGTCGGCCCACATCGCATCGACTCGCGCGCGCACGTCGGGATCCATCTTGATGGGCGTGCCCCATTCGCGGTCGGTTTCGCCTGGCCATTTGTTGGTGGCATCCAGACCCATCTTGCCGCCGAGGCCCGATACCGGCGAGGCGAAATCCAGATAGTCGATCGGCGTGCGTTCGACCATCACGGCATCGCGCACTGGATCCATGCGGGTCGTCATGGCCCAGACCACCTCCTTCCAGTCGCGAACGTCCACGTCCTCATCGACGACGATGATGAACTTCGTATACATGAACTGGCGCAAGATGCTCCACAAGCCGAACATCACCCGGCGAGCGTGGCCCGCATACTGCTTGCGAATCGAGATGATCGCCAGCCGATAGCTGCATCCTTCCGGCGGCAGGTAGAAATCGACGATTTCCGGGAGTTGCCGACGCAGTAGCGGGACGAATACTTCGTTCAGCGCCACGCCCAGCACGGCCGGTTCGTCTGGCGGTTTGCCCGTGTAGGTCGAGTGATAGATCGGGTCTCGCCGCATGGTGATGCGGTCTACGGTGAACACCGGGAACCAGTCCTGTTCGTTGTAATAGCCGGTGTGATCGCCGTAGGGGCCTTCCAGTGCGACTTCGTAATCGCCCGGTGGTGGAGCGGGAGCGCCTTCCGGGACGTGCAGGGCTTGCGCGCGAGGATCGTTGCGCGGTAGCAGATGACCCTCGAGAATGATTTCGGCCGTTGCAGGCACCGACAGATCGCTGCCCAACGCACGCACCACTTCGGTCTTCGCGCCACGCAACAGACCGGCGAATTGGTATTCCGACAGTGAGTCGGGCACTGGCGTGACCGCTCCCAGGTTGGTGGCGGGGTCGGCCCCCAATGCTACGGCGATGGGGAATGGCTGGCCTGGATGAGCCAGCATGTGATCGCGGAAATCCAAGGCACCACCACGATGCGACAACCAACGCATGATGAGCTTGTTGCGGCCGATGGGTTGCTGGCGATAGATCCCCAGGTTCTGGCGGCGGCTGTTTGGACCCCGCGTGATGACCAGGCCCCAGGTCAGCAAGGGCGCGACATCGCCGGGCCAGCAACGCTGAATGGGCAGGCTGTCGAGATCGACGTCGTCGCCTTCGATGACCACTTCCTGGCACGGTGCACTACGGACGGTGCGCGGGCTCATGTCCCACAGCGCCGCTTTCAGCATGCCGACTTTGGCGATCGCGTCCTTGAACCCTTTCGGCGGCTCCGGTTCGCGCAGCGAGGCCAGCAGTTCACCGACGTCGCGCAAGGCACTGACGTTTTGAGCGCCCATGCCCCAGGCCACTCGATCGGGTGTGCCAAACAAATTGGTCAGGACCGGCATGCGTGCGGGCGTGCCGCGATGCTGGACGTTCTCGAACAGTAACGCAGGACCGCCAGCGCGCAGCACCCGATCGGAAATCTCGGTCATTTCGAGATCGGTGGACACCGGTGCGACGATCCGTTTGAGGTCGCCTCGGGCTTCCAGTTGCGCTATGAAGTCTCGTAGATCGCGGTATTTCAAAACAATTCCCGGAAGATGGTGTTACAAGTAGTTATGTGAGTAGCGGTTAACATCAGGCTTGTTTCAAATTGGAGAGGCCTGCCATATGGCTTATGCGTCCGCTGTCGGCGTCGACGTCAACCGCATCGCCCAACGCGTCTATCGCGTAGTGGGAGAATGGCTGCGCCTGTGTTCTGTATATCTTGGCATCGCCGTCATCGTGACGGTCAGTATCGGCTTTGCCCTGCCAGGCTTGCGCACTCAGGCATTGCAAGTGCATGGTGCCTTGTTGGCCTCACTCGCGCCGTCCCAACAATCCGGGCAGGATAGCGTATTCGGGTTGCCCACGGAACCCGACAGCGACGCCGTCGTGTTGGCCGTGCCCCAAGCCCCTGCCTCGAATGCGACCGCCTTCTTGCAACCGCTGCGCGTGCCGCCCAAAGTGGGCGCCCAACGCAGCCGCGACGGTCGTGCCACCGTCGCCCAGGTCGAAGCCTTGCGCAGCTACATTTCGCGTAAATACAAAGTGGCCAACGACGCCACCGGTGTGCTCGTGGATGCGGCCTATAAAGAAGGCGCGGCACACAAGATCGATCCCCTGTTGTTGCTGGCCGTCATGGCCATCGAGTCGCGCTATAACCCCTATGCCGAAAGTCCGGTGGGTGCGCAAGGCTTGATGCAGGTGATGACGCGCGTCCATCAAGAAAAATTCGAGCCGTTCGGCGAGAACGCAGCCTTGGATCCGGTTGCCAACATCAAGGTCGGCTCCATCATCTTGCGCGATTGCATTGCCCGACGCGGTTCGGTCAATGGCGGTCTGTCGTGCTATGTCGGGGCCACCGGCCCGAGCGATGGCGGCTACAGCAACAAGGTCCAGGCCGAGCGCCGTCGCCTGGCACTGGCATCGGGCATCGCGTTGACCCGCGAAGATTGATCGGCCGGCGTGCCCGGCGCATCCGGCCGCTTGATGTCGGCCAGCCGTACCGAGGCTGGCCGCTTTGCTTGACGCGTTCTTACGACGCCAGCCAGCGGCCCATACGATCGACTGCTTCATGCAAGCGGTCGAGGCTGGTGGCATACGAGAAACGCACCATCTGCGCGCCATGCGTCGAGCCGAAATCCAGGCCCGGCACGGCCGCGATGTTGGCATGTTCGAGCAGGCGCTGCGAGAACGTCGCGCTGTCCATGCCGGTCGCGGACACATCGGCATAGATATAGAAAGCGCCATCGGGTTGCACGGGCACGTGCAGCCCCAGCCGTTCGAACTCGGGCAGCAGGTAGTCGCGACGCTTTTGGAACGCGCGCTTGCGTTGCTCGAAGATTTGTATGGCTTCGGGCGTGAAGCAGGCGAGTGCGGCGTGCTGCGACAAGGTGGGCGCGCAGATCGCCAGGCTGCCTGCCATCTTCTCGACCATCGGGGCGATGTCGTCGGGCAGGATTAACCAGCCCAGTCGCCAGCCCGTCATATGGAAGTACTTCGAGAAGCTGTTGATGACGATCAGGTCGTCATCTAAGGCCAAAGCCGAGCGGGGCGCGGCGTCATACGATAGGCCCAGGTAGATTTCATCCATCATCACGAAGCCGTCGCGTGCACGTACCGCCTGCAAGACTCCCGACAGCGCCTCGGGCGAGATGCTGGTGCCCGTGGGGTTGCTGGGTGACGCGATCAGCACGCCGGCGGTTTTGTCGGTCCAGTGGGCTTCTACCATCGCTGCCGACAATTGATAGCGGTCGGCGGCCGATGTGGGGGCGAGGCGCGGCACCCCGCCTGCGGCCAGCACGAAATTGCTGTTGGCTGGGTAGGAGGGGTCGGGCATCAACACTTCGCGTCCCGGGTCGACCAGCGCGGCACACGCCAATGCCAGCGCTCCCGAGGCGCCCGAGGTGACGATGACACGTCGCGGATCCACCGGCGCGCCGAAGTGGCTCGCATAGAATTGAGCGATGGCTTCGCGCAGCGGCCAGATGCCGGCAGGCGCGGTGTAGCCGGACAGACCGCCGCTCGCGGCGCGTTCCAACGCCTCCAGCACGGGTGCGGGTGCCGTGAAGTCGGGTTCGCCGATGCCCATGCTGATCACATCGTGCCCGGCTTCGCGCCGCGCTTGTGCCTGCTTGAACAGTTCGACCACTTGAAAGGTCCGGAAGTCGTGTGTGCGTGCAGCAAGGCAGGGCATGAGGCGGTTCGCTTTAAACGAGAGTGTCGAAGAGGAAATTTTAACCATGCAGGTATCGCGGCGGGGTTTTTTGATCGGGCGACGTGCACCCGACCCTTTGGCGGGTTGCCTGGCGCGGCTGCGGGCCGTGGCGCCTGGCGCCGTCTGGGTGCGCGGTGGCGGTTTGCCGTCCGAGATGTATGTCAGGCCGACGGCATGGGACGCGGTGCCGCAAGTATGCGCGTTGGCGCGCGAGCAGTCCTTGCCACTGCGTCTGGCGGTAGCAGGCTTGAGCGATCGCGCAGTCAGTGCCGCGCCAGCGTGTGTGGTGTTGGACGTCGGCGCGCTGCGCCGCTGCGAGCCTGTGCCGGATTTGCCGGGGGCGTGGCTGGCCGAACCCGGGTGCCTGGCAGGCGATCTTGCGCGCCTGGGCCTGACTCAATTCGACGCTGTCCCGCCTGGATGGACCCTGGCGCGTTGGGCCGCCGAACCGGCGACGCCCTGGCGGGTCGGCGCGTGCGCCGACAGCGGAGTGCGCGCGGCGGACGTCCTGTTCGACGATGGCACCGTGGAAACCTTGGGGGTGTTCGGTTCGACGAATACCCGGCCTTTGCGCTCGGCACGCGTTCAGCGGCTGGTTCCGGCGCTGTTCGAACTCGCCCGGCATACGGCTCGGTCCGAGGTCCGCGAGGGCGCTCGATACGAAGGCTTCCGTCTCGATGCGTTGCAAGCCGATGCGGGAGGTGGGATCAACCTGTCACACCTCATGCTGGGTCATGCGGGTTATCTGGCACTCCCCTTGCGATGGTTGCTGGTGGCGGGTTTGCCGGCCGCTCATGGCTGTGCGGGACGCGATGCCCGGAGCGACGACGGGATCGCAATCCAGGACGCTGTTCTGCATGGCGATGCGGCGGTGCGTCATGCGTTCGATCCGCTTCAGCGCTTCGGCGGCGTCGCGGCCGTATGGCCACAAGGCTCCACAGCAAACGGCCCGAAAGAGTAAGATGTCCGCTTTTGCTCATACGCTCCCCGACCCCCATGGATGACAATCTGCGCAAGGCCGCACTCGAATATCATGAGTCCGGCCGCCCCGGCAAGATCTCGATCATGCCGACCAAACAACTCTCGAACCAGCGTGACCTGGCCCTGGCGTACTCGCCCGGCGTCGCCGCTGCCTGTGAAGAGATCGTTGCCGATCCGGTCAATGCGTTTCGCTATACCGCCCGGGGCAACCTGGTTGGCGTGATCACCAACGGCACGGCCGTGCTGGGCTTGGGCAACATCGGCGCGCTGGCTGCCAAGCCGGTCATGGAAGGCAAGGCGGTGCTGTTCAAGAAGTTCGCGGGCCTGGACGTGTTCGATATCGAGATCAACGAAACCGATCCCGACAAGCTGGTCGATATCATCGCCGGTCTCGAACCCACGTTCGGCGGCATCAACCTCGAAGACATCAAGGCGCCCGAGTGCTTCACCGTCGAACGCAAACTGCGCGAACGGATGAAGATTCCCGTGTTCCACGACGATCAGCACGGCACCGCCATCACGGTATGCGCGGCGTTCATCAACGGCCTGAAAGTGGTCGATAAGGACATCAAGCAGGTCAAGGTCGTGGTATCGGGCGCTGGCGCCGCGGCGCTGGCTTGCCTCGAGCTGATGGTGGATCTGGGCTTGCCCAAGCAAAACATCTGGGTGACCGACATCGAAGGCGTGGTCTATGAAGGCCGCACGACGTTGATGGATCCGGACAAAGCCGTGTTCGCGCAGCCCACCGACGCGCGCGTGCTGGCTGACGTGATCGGCGATGCCGACGTGTTCCTGGGCTTGTCGGCAGGCGGCGTGCTCAAGCCTGAAATGGTCGCTCGCATGGGGCCGCGTCCGTTGATCCTGGCCTTGGCCAATCCGACGCCCGAAATTCTGCCCGAGTTGGCGCATTCGGTGCGCAACGACGTGGTCATGGCCACGGGTCGCTCCGACTATCCCAATCAGGTCAACAACGTCCTGTGCTTCCCCTACATTTTCCGGGGGGCGATGGACGTGGGTGCCACGACCATCACGCGCAACATGGAGAAGGCCGCCGTCGTGGCCATCGCCGGATTGGCGCAGGAAGAGCAGAACGAAGTGGTCGCCGCCGCCTATGGCACGTCCGACATCTCGTTCGGCCCCGAATACCTCATTCCCAAGCCGTTCGATCCGCGTCTGATCGTGCGTATCGCCACGGCCGTGGCGCGTGCCGCGATGGAAGATGGCGTCGCCACCCGTCCCATCGACGACCTGGACGCCTACGTCGATCAGTTGCAGCAGTTCGTCTATCACTCGGGCGCCTTCATGAAGCCCTTGTTCGCCAACGCCAAGCGCTTGGTGCGCGAGGGCGCGCGCGCCCGCATCGTCTTCACCGAGGGTGAAGACGAGCGCGTCTTGCGTGCGGTTCAGGTGGTCGTGGACGAAGGTCTGGCACGTCCCATTCTGGTGGGTCGTCCGGCCGTGCTGGCAGCGCGTATCGAGAAATTCGGCCTGCGCTTGAAGCTCAACGAAGACGTGCAGGTCTGCAACCCCGAATACGACGATCGCTTCCATACCTACTGGACCACTTACTGGGAAGTCATGTCCCGGCGCGGTATCACCAAGGAAATGGCGCGAGTCGAAATGCGCCGTCGCAATACCCTCATCGGTGCCATGATGGTGCATCTGGGCGACGCCGACGGCCTGATCTGCGGCACGGTGGGCGCGTACGACGATCACCTGCGGTTCATCGACGAGGTCATCGGCTTGCGTCCGGGTGCCAAGGTCTACGCGGCCATGAACGTGTTGCTGGTCAACGAGCGCACGGTGGCGCTGGTTGATACGCACGTCACCGACGATCCCACTGCCGAGCAGATCGCCGAGTTCACGGTGGCGGCTGCCGAGCGCATGGCCGAAATGAATCTGTTCCCCAAGGTCGCGTTGTTGTCGCGTTCGAATTTCGGTGCTGGCAATGCGGCCTCGGGCGCCAAGATGCGCGAGGCTCTGCGCCTGGTGCGCGAGCGTGCGCCCGACTTGGAAATCGACGGTGAAATGCACGGCGATTGCGCGCTGGACGAAGCCTTGCGCATGAAGCTGCTGCCCTCGTCGCCCTTGAAGGGCCAGGCCAATTTGTTGGTCACCCCTAACGTCGATAGCGGCAACATCGCCTACAACCTGCTGAAGACGGCGGCAGGCGGTAACGTCGCGGTGGGGCCATTCCTGTTGGGCGTGAACGCGCCGGTTCACATTTTGACTGCCAGCTCGACGGTGCGACGCATCGTCAACATGACCGCCTTGACCGTGGTGGACGCCAACACGACGCGCTGATGGACTGAGTTTTGCCTGGCAGGTCAGGCTTTGTGCCCAACGGGCCGAGTAAACCGTAACAGGTGGACTCGGCCCGTTTTCCGTTCAGATGTATCGGTTCGCCCCGATCTCTCGGATGGTTCGGGCGGTATACCGTATCGTCTGCTTTTGCCTGTTCACGACATTTCGACGCTTGGTTACACACCCACCGATTGATCGTTCAATGGGTTGTCGATACGATTGCCCGTAGTCGTGGCACCGCCTTCGGGTGACGTCCCTGTGCCAAGGCCATTTGGTGCCATCGGGCACCGCGTTTTTGAGGAGAACCGGTATGACGCGTACCGCTACGGCGACGCTGCTCCGGCAGTTGCAAACCGGGGGCGAACTCGACGCCTCCGAGTGGGACAAAGTGATTGTCGTGGATACGGCTGCCGAGGCGAATGTGCTCTTGTTGGTGGCCGATTGCGATCGAGCGCGCAGCCGGTCGGCCGTGTTGCGCGCCATTGCGCGCGCCGTCGATGCGCCCGAGTTCTTTGGCAATGATTTCGATGCCTTGTACGACTGCCTGTGCGATGCTGTCATCGACCAGAAGCAAGGTCTGGTGTTGTGGCTGTTCAAACTGCATTCCGGCGATCCGGCGCTGGCCGAAGACGCTCGGCGGATCGCGTCCATTTGCGCCGATGTCGTCACTTTCGCCCGCGAGAACAACCGAAGCTTTACCTACGTGGTCGAGCATGCCGGCAAGCATCCCGATCCTGAACCCGGCGTGGCGGCGGCGCCCTACGGCGAAGGCTGATCGTTCTCCCAGGCCAGCGCCTGGATCACGGCAGCCGTCAGGGCGACACCCGCCGTCTCGCTGCGCAGCACGCGGGCGCCCCAGCGCACCAGCCTGACATGCTGCGCAGCCGCCTGCTCGGTGGGCGACCAGCCGCCTTCGGGGCCGACCACCAAGGTGACGGCCTGCGACGTCAACGGTGCGCTCAAGGCCGTCCGCAAGCTTTCAGTGGCCTGTGGGTGGCACATCAGCGTCACGGCGTCCTGCGGGCGTGCCAGCCAGTCGGCCAGCCCTTGCAGGGCTTCGATTTCAGGTAAACGATTGCGGCCGCATTGCTCTGCCGCCGATTGCGCGACTCGCCGCCAATGGCTCATACGCTTGGCCAGTCGCTCGCCGTGTAATTGCAGGACGCTGCGATCGGCGGCGATGGGCACGATTCGTTGCACGCCCAGTTCGACCGCTTTTTCGATCACCCAATCCATCTTGTCGCCGCTGGGCAGGCCTTGCACCAGCGTGATGGACCCGGCCAATTCGGCCTCGCGCGGTGCGTGTGCACCCAGATGCGCAGTCACTCGTTTCGATTCGATCTGAAGGTGCGCGGGGTATTCTCCGCCGCTGCCGTCGAACAGCACCACGGCTGCGCCATCGCGCAGGCGCAGCACGCGGCCGGCGTAATGCGCCAGGTCGTCCGGCAGGTCGAGCGCACAGTCGGGCGCGAGGGGGATGGGGCAATAAAAACGCGGTGCTGCCATAAAAATCCGGTCGTTCGAAGGGGGCGGCCAGGGGCGGTCGGTACCGGTTTACCTGGTGACCGACGACGCCCTCGGCGTAAGTGTGCCTCAAATCGAGGCTATCGCGCCGGATGCTAAAATCTTGAGCTTTCCAAGCCGGCCCCGGCCGTGTGCGACGTCCGGTTGCGCGCGTGGGGCCCGTTCAATACTGCCGGGTATTCAATGAGCTCTCTTTCTGCCTCGACCGCCGACCTCGCCAACGCCATCCGCGTGCTGGCCATGGACGCCGTGCAACAAGCCAACTCCGGTCACCCCGGCGCGCCGATGGGCATGGCCGAGATCGCCCAGGCGCTGTGGGGCAATCACCTGCGCCACAACCCCGCCGATCCCGCCTGGTTCAACCGCGACCGTTTCGTGCTGTCCAACGGCCACGGTTCGATGCTGATCTACGCCTTGCTGCACCTGACGGGTTACGACCTGCCGATCGAAGAGCTCAAGAATTTCCGTCAACTGCATTCGCGCACGCCAGGCCACCCCGAAGTGGGCATCACCCCCGGGGTCGAAACCACCACCGGCCCCCTGGGCCAGGGGCTGGGCAACGCCGTGGGCATGGCCTTGGCCGAAGCCCTGCTGGCGGCCGAATTCAATAAGCCCGGCCACGACGTGGTCGATCATCACACCTACGTGTTCGCAGGCGACGGCTGCCTGATGGAAGGGATTTCGCACGAGGTGTGCTCGCTGGCGGGTGTGCTCAAACTGTCCAAGCTGGTCGTGCTGTACGACGACAACGGCATTTCCATCGACGGTAAGGTCGAGCACTGGTTCGGCGACGATACGGCCAAGCGCTTCGAGGGCTATGGTTGGAACGTGGTGCGTGGCGTAGACGGTCACGATGCCGCCGCGGTCGATGCCGCGATCACACTGGCGCGCAGCAATACCGCCGACAACAGCGGCCCCACGTTGATCCTGTGCCGTACGGTCATTGGCAAGGGTGCGCCCACGATGCAAGGCACCGACAAGGTTCACGGTGCGCCGCTGGGCAAAGACGAAATCGCCGCCACCCGCAAGGTGCTGCAATGGGATCACGCGCCGTTCGAGTTGCCCCAGGCCGTGTATGCCGGCTGGGACGCTCGCGCGACCGGCGCGCAGGCCCAGGCCGATTGGCAGAAGCGCTTCGACGCCTATGCCGCCGAGTTCCCCGCAGAAGCCGCCGAACTGTCGCGTCGTTTGAAAGGCGAATTGCCCGTTGATTTCGCGCAAGCCTTGCAGGTTTACGTGGACGCGACCCAGGCTCGCGCCGAGACAGTCGCGACGCGCAAAGCATCGCAATTCGCCATCACGGCGCTGGCCGAAGCCCTGCCCGAACTGCTGGGCGGCTCGGCCGACCTGACCGGCTCGAACTACACCGATTGGAAAGGCGTGGTGCCCGTGCGTATCGGCCCGCAGGCGCTGAAGTTCGGGCGTCACATCAACTACGGCGTGCGTGAATTCGGCATGGCCGCTGTCATGAACGGCATCGCTTTGCATGGCGGTTATCTGCCTTTTGGCGGCACGTTCCTGACCTTCTCCGACTACTCGCGCAATGCCATCCGCATGGCTGCCCTGATGAAAGCGCGGGTGGTGCATGTGTTCACGCACGACTCCATCGGCCTGGGCGAAGACGGTCCCACCCACCAATCGATCGAGCATGCGGCCAGCCTGCGTTTGATTCCCAACTTGTCGGTCTGGCGTCCGTGCGATACTGTCGAGACGGCCGTGGCCTGGGGTTCGGCAGTCAGCCGTCCGGCCAGTATCGGCATGAGCGTGCAGGATGGCGGTCCGACCGCGTTGCTGTTGTCGCGTCAAAACCTGCCTTACGTCGAGCGCGATGCCGAAACCTTGGCCGCCGTTGCGCGTGGCGGCTACGTGCTGCGCGATGCCGCCGATGCGCGTGCCGTCATCATCGCCACGGGTTCGGAAGTGGCCTTGGCATTGCAGGCCCAGGCGTCGCTCGAAGCCGAGGGCATCGCGGTGCGAGTGGTGTCCATGCCCAGCACCGATGTGTTCGACAAGCAAGACGCCGAATGGCGTCGCCAGGTCTTGCCCGCCGGCCTGCCGCGCGTGGCGGTCGAAGCCGGCATCACCGCCTTCTGGCACAAGTACGTCGGCCTCGAGGGCGCCGTCGTCGGTATTGATCGCTATGGCGAGTCGGCACCGGCTGGCGACCTGTTCAAATTCTTCGGATTGACCGCAGAGCGTGTGGCTGCGGCCGTCAAACAAGTTCTTTGATCTTATAAAACCAGGAGCAGACCTCATGACCATTCGAGTCGCCATCAACGGCTATGGCCGCATCGGCCGCAACATCCTGCGCGCGCATTACGAGTCGGGCAAGAAGCACGACATCGAGATCGTGGCCATCAACGACTTGGGCGATCCCAAGACCAACGCCCACCTCACGCAGTACGACACGGCCCATGGCCGCTTCCCCGGCAAAGTGGAGGTGGACGGCGAGTACCTGGTGGTCAATGGCGACAAGATCCGCGTGCTGGCCAATCGCAATCCGGCCGAACTGCCCTGGGGCGAACTGAAGGTCGACGTGGTGCTGGAATGCACCGGCTTCTTCACCACCAAAGAAAAAGCCAGCGCCCACCTGAAAGGCGGTGCCAAGAAAGTCATCATCTCGGCCCCTGGCGGCAAGGATGTGGATGCGACCGTCGTCTATGGTGTGAACCACGGCGTGCTGAAGAAAGAACACACCGTGATCTCGAACGCATCGTGCACCACCAACTGCCTGGCCCCCTTGGTCAAGCCGCTGCACGACAAGCTGGGCGTGGTCGCCGGTTTGATGACCACCGTACATGCCTACACCAATGACCAGGTGCTGACCGACGTCTATCACGAAGATCTGCGCCGCGCCCGCTCGGCCACCCAAAGCATGATTCCGACCAAGACCGGCGCCGCTGCCGCGGTCGGCCTGGTGCTGCCCGAACTGAACGGCAAGCTGGACGGCTACGCCATCCGCGTGCCGACCATCAACGTGTCGATCGTCGATTTGACGTTCACCGCCAGCCGCGAAACCTCGGTGGAAGAGGTCAACAGCATCCTGAAGGAAGCCTCGCAAGGCGCCCTGAAAGGCATTCTGGACTTCACGACCGAGCCGCTGGTTTCCGTCGACTTCAACCACAACCCGGCTTCCAGCACGGTCGATGCCGGTTTGACCAAAGTCCAGGGTAATCTGGTCAATGTCTCGTCGTGGTACGACAACGAGTGGGGCTTCTCGAACCGCATGCTCGACACCACTGTCGCGCTGATGTCGGCTTGAGCGAGGCCCTTGCGATGGCTCAAGTGAATACTCTGGCTGGTCTGGCCGAAGCCGGTGCGCTGCAAGGTAAGCGCGTGTTCATTCGCGCCGACCTGAACGTGCCCTTGGACGATGCAGGCCGCATCACCGAAGACACGCGCATTCGCGCGTCGGTGCCGGGCATTCGCCTGGCACTGGACGCGGGTGCGGCGGTCATGGTGACCTCGCATCTGGGCCGCCCGACCGAAGGCACGCTCACTGCGGCCGACAGTTTGGCCGTCGTGGCCGAGCGCCTGTCGGCCTTGCTGGCTCAGCCGGTGTCCCTGGTGCAGAACTGGATCGATGGCGTCGATGTCGCGCCGGGCCAGGTGGTCCTGCTGGAGAACTGCCGCGTCAACGTGGGCGAGAAAAAGAACACGGAAGCCTTGTCGCGCAAGATGGCGGCATTGTGCGATGTCTACGTCAACGATGCGTTCGGCACCGCGCACCGCGCCGAGGCCACCACGCACGGCATCGCCAGATTTGCCCCGGTCGCCTGCGCCGGTCCCTTGCTAGCCGCAGAACTGGATGCGCTGGGGCGTGCGCTGCACGAACCGAAGCGTCCGCTGGTGGCCATTGTCGGCGGGTCGAAGGTGTCGACCAAGCTGTCGATCCTGAACACCTTGGCCGATCGAGTCGATCAGTTGGTGGTGGGTGGCGGCATTGCCAACACCTTCTTGCTGGCCGCTGGTCAGCCTGTGGGCAAGTCGCTGGTCGAAGCCGATCAGATCGATCAGGCGCAGGCCGTCATCGCGCAAATGCAAGCGCGCGGTGCCGCCGTGCCGATTCCGACCGATGTGGTGACGGCCAAGACCTTCGGTGCCGATGCGCCGGCCGAGACCAAGGCGGCTGCCGATGTCGCCGCTGACGACATGGTGCTCGATCTGGGTCCGCAGTCGGCACAAGCCTTGGCCGCCATCTTGAAAACGGCAGGCACCATCGTTTGGAACGGCCCCGTAGGCGTGTTCGAATTCGATGCGTTTGCGGGCGGTACCGAGACGATCGCTCGGGCCATTGCCGAGTCGAGTGCGTTCTCGATCGCCGGTGGTGGCGACACGCTGGCCGCTATTGCCAAGTTCGGCATTGGCGACCAGGTGAGCTACATCTCGACCGGTGGCGGTGCGTTCCTGGAGTTCCTGGAGGGCAAAGTATTGCCTGCCGTGGAGGTTCTCGAGCAGCGCGCCAACAGCTGATCGATTGGCGCTGGCGGAATAGGGCGTGAGGCCCATCTGTCGGCGTGCGCAACTGGGCTGGTCACGTCCAGCTGCGCACAGGACAGGCCGGACCGCTTCATGCGGTCCGGCTTTTTTTCGCCGGTGCCGATCGTCGGGGCGTCGTGCCAGCCTTGCCCGAGGCGGTGCCCGATGACGACGCCCTGGCAGCGGTTTTGGCGGGTTTCCGGGTAGCGGCTTTCGCCGACGCGGAAGGCACGGTTTCAGCAGGCTTGGCCCGCTCTGTCGCCGCCACCGCGACGCCCACTGTCTTTGCCGCGGGTGTCCGCCGCCGCACTCGCTTCGTCGGCGCGCTATCGCTTCGGTTCGTTTCCGCAGTGGCCTCGATCGGATGGGGCAGTTCCGATTGGCGCGAGGATTTGTGAGCCTCGGCGGGTTTGGCGGCCAGGCCCGGCGTCGTATCGACCCGCGTCGATCCCGGGCTGGCACTGGCCTGGCGGCTGCGGGCACGACCTGCGGTCGCGTTCGACGCGCCGGCGCGACGTTCGCGCGTTTCTGCGCGAGCGGCCGCCTGTTCGAATAGCTGCGTCATGTCGTTCAACGCCGCCTCGCCTTTTTCGGAGTAGGGCGCGGCGGCATCCAGCACCTGTTCCATATCGTGCAGTGCCCGGCGGATGTCGCCAGCGGTGGCACCATCGAGCAAGGTCGGAATGGCGTCGATGGCGGCCTGAGTGTCCAGCATCATGATCAGCGCCTGATCGCGCACGATGTCTTTGAAGGTCTGCAAGGCCAGCATGTGATCCTTCTTGGCGCGCATGTTGCGAATGACCGCGAAGCTGCGTTCGTCGGCATCGCCTTCAGCCCCCACGACGGCCAGCAGCATACGGATGGCGGCTTCGCGCAGGCCCCCTTGGTCGGTCAGTTTGCTCAAGGTCTCGCGGCGCTCCGCCATGAAGGCGCGATGCTCGGGCGACACGCCAGGATGCGGTCGCGGGGGGCCGGGCCGGGCGCCCAATCCGGCCCAATCCCGTACCAGAGGCGAACCATAGATCTGCATGAAGGCGGCCTCTTGCGCATCGTCGCGCGCGACACGATAGTCGTCCAAGGCTTTGTCCACCCACTGCGCCACGGCTTGTTCGGCCACGGCGAACATATTGTCCGGCGTCACCGACTGGCGGTGAGCGCGCACGTCCTCGGCAAGGCTTGCGACCTGTGCGAAGAGCGGATTGCGGTCGGACAGCAGTTCGTAGGGCAGGCGCAGCGGATGCATGCGTTGCAGCCAGTTGGCCGCTTCGGGCGTCACCACCGCACGCACCCAGGGCTGCACGAAACTGCGATACAAACCGAGGTTGATATCGCTGATGCGAGCGACCGAGGCGAAGCGCAAATCGTCTTCCGGTTTTTGCTGGACGATGGCACGAATGTCTTCCAGATGGCGGCGGGCGAACGACATGACGTAATCGCCATCGGCCAGATCGGGATTCAGGGTCTCGGGCGTCTTGTCGGCGATCTCGGCTTGATACAGTCCGGGCGGCAACACATCGATCATGTCGATGTTCGAGGTGAACTCCTGATGCTCTTTGCGCGCCACGCTACCCGATACGAAAATTCCCAGATGGCCGATGCTCTCGTGGACGGCATACACAATGGTCTGGCCGTGCGCGCGCAACTGCGCGTCGTTCTCGTACAAGTCGGGAATCCAGCCCAGCGCTTGGGGCGGCGGGGTGATGTTGTCGCCCTTGGAGCAAAACACGATGATGGGCGAGCGGATATTGCGCAAATCGATGCGTACGCCGTCGCGCGTGACCAGCCCGCCGGTGGACAGGCGATTGCCGACGAACAGATTGTCGACGATATATTGAATTTCGGGCTGATTCAGAAAAACATGACCGCCCCACCATTTTTCGAAACTGAGATAGCGTTCGGCTTCGGTATCGACGTTGGCGTACAAGTTGTACTGCTTGCCCCATAAGGTGTTGGCCGGGTTCAGGTTCTCGAAGTTCTGCACCAGCCAGGCGCCGTCGAAGCGGCCTGCGCCAAGATCGCTGCAGAGCGCCGTGAGCCAACTGCCGCCCACCATCCCGCCGCGGTAGCGCATCGGGTTCATGCCGCGCCAGCCGGCCCAGTAGGACAGCGGTGCACCGGCGATAACGATAGGTCCGAACAGCTCGGGGCGGATCGCCGCCGCCATCATGATTTGCCAGCCTGCCTGACAGTTGCCCACCACGACGGGCTTGCCTTCGGCCTTCGGGTGACGGGCGATGATCTCTTCCAGGAATCGCGTTTCCGCGCGGATGACATCCTCGACCGTTTGAGTGGGCATCGGCTCGGGCAGGAAGGTCGCAAAATAGCAAGGGTGACCGGCACGCACGGCCACGCCAATCTCGCTTTCCGGCTTGAAGCCGCCGATGCCCGGTCCGTGCCCGGCGCGTGGATCGACCACCAGGAAAGGACGCTTGAGCGGATCGACTGGCGCATCATCGGGGGCGATGATGCGCAACAGCCCGTAGTTGACGGGATCGGGCAATTGACGTCCGTCCATGATCGTCTCGTACGGCATGCTGAGCACGTTGGGCGCAGTTTGCCCCATGTGCTCCAGATACTGGTTCCCCCGTTGCCGCATGACGTCCCAATACAGCACGCTGCGCTGCCAGGCATCCCGGCCATAGGCCATGGCCTGGCTCCAGGGATCGCTTGCTGCGTGAGTGGATGCCTCAGTCGGACGACGGATTTCAGACACAGTCACCTCCGGTATGTTATTGATCCATTACAGCAAATTGGATGCTGCGGTGCAATATCGAAACAGCACCAATCGTGTCATTGATGTAACGCTATAGGGCGTTTTTGCAGGTGCGGATTTGGCCTTACCATGGCGTACCCATTAAGCACAGCCATCGAACATGCTGAATACTTTCGATCCCTTACAGCGCCGCCATCCAGACGATCTCTTGATAGGGCTGGTTTCGATTTCCGATCGGGCATCCCGCGGTGACTACCCGGACGAAGGCATCCCCGCGCTACTCGACTGGTTGGGCAGTGCGCTGGCCAGCGACTGGCAAGTGCGAACGCAGGTCATTGCGGACGAGTTCGACGGCATTCGAGACACGCTGATCGCGCTGGTCGATCAGGTGGGGTGCGATTTGATTCTGACGACCGGGGGGACGGGGCCGGCCCGGCGCGACGTGACGCCCGAGGCCACGGTCGCGGCGGGGACGCGTGAAATGCCGGGTTTTGGTGAGCAGATGCGCCAGGTCAGCCTACAGTTCGTGGCAACCGCCATCCTATCCCGTCAAACGGCCGTCCTGCGAGAGCTGGACACGCATGCTGCTTTGATCGTCAATCTACCGGGCCAACCCAAGGCGATACGCGAGACCCTGGAAGGCTTGCGCCAAGCCGATGGTACCTTGCACGTGCCCGGTATCTTCGCTGCCATACCTTATTGCGTGCAACTGGTCGGTGGGCCTTACATCGACACGCACGATGCCGTGACGGCCGCATTCCGTCCTAAAACCGCCCGTCGTACCAAGGCGTGATGACAAAATGAAAGGGACGAATTAGACCGGGCGTAGCATCTTTATCCCGGTACTGAGGGTAGTCAGCAAAAAGTAAGCTTCGGCTTTCCGTGCTGCATTGCGGCAAGCACTCACCTGCTGACGAGCGACCTCCATGTTCAAGACTATTCGTAGCCGTTTGGTTGTTCTTTGCGTGGCCATCACGGTCTTATCCTGCCTGGCATTGTCGCTGGCCACCGTATGGGTGGCACGCAGCAATACGATCGAGCAGGTCGATCAAAGTATCGGGCAAATCACCCGTCATCATGCCGCGGCGGTCGCTCAATGGGTGGCCGACAAGCAACGCATCACCCACTCGATGACAACGGCGATCGGCAAGCCCGACGCCACCGCCGTCGAACTGGTGACCCTCACCAAGACGGCGGGCGGCTTCGACAATGCCTACATCGTCTACGCCGACCGCCGCAAGATTTTCAATCCACCCATGCCCGACAGCTACGATGGCACGGGCCGCCCCTGGTATCTGTTGGCAGCCAGGAACGACGGCCCGGTCGTCACGCCGGTCTACGTCGATGCTTCGTCGAATCAACTGGTGGTGACGTTCGCCGAAGCGGTGCGCCAGAACGGTAACGTCGCCGCAGTGGTGGGCAGCGACATGTTTCTGGACACCATGGTGAAGATGGTGGCGAACATTCACGCCACACCCAAGAGCCTGGCGTTTCTGTTGGACGAAAAGGGCCAGATTCTGGCGCATCCCGATTCCAAGCTGTCCTTAAAACCGGTGACTGCGATCGACCCGAATCTGCAACTGTCGACCTTGCAGCAGTTGACGACGGCCCGGCAGGGTCACGAGCAAGACATCCAGGGCGTGGGTCAGGTCATCTACGCCAGCACGGTAGCAGGCACGCCCTGGACGCTGGTGATCGCCATCGACCGGGCGCAGGCCAACGAACCCGTCATCGCCATGATCAAGCTGGCGACGGCCATCACCCTGATTGCGTTGCTGGTGGCCATTGCACTGTTGACAATAACGGTGCGGCGTCAATTGCGCGGCCTGTCGCAAGTGCAGTATGCGCTGGAAGATATCGCCAGCGGCGACGGCGATCTGACGCGCCGCCTGCCCTCAGCCGGCCAGGACGAGTTGGCGTTGATCGGTGCGTCGTTCAACAGCTTCGCAGACAAAATCGCGACCATTCTGCGAGAGATTCGTCTCGCCTCCGAGTCGGTTCGTCTGGCGACCGAAGAAATCGCCAATGGAAATCTGGATTTGTCGGATCGCACCGCGCAGCAAGCCAGTTTCCTGGAGCAGACTGCCGCGGCGATGGTGCAGATTACCTCGACCGTCGAGAACAACGCCGACAATGCGACCGAGGCGTCCAAGCTGGCCGAAGAGGCATTCCGCGTGGCGAGTGAAGGCGGTGCGGCAGTGGGTAATGTGGTTCGCACCATGGACGAGATCGATGCGTCGGCGCGCAAGATCGTCGATATCATCGGCGTCATCGATCACATCGCCTTCCAAACCAATATCCTGGCCTTGAACGCGGCGGTCGAAGCCGCTCGGGCCGGCGAGCAGGGCCGAGGCTTTGCGGTCGTGGCCGGCGAGGTTCGCACCTTGGCGCAGCGCAGCGCCACGGCGGCACGCGAGATCAAGGCCCTGATCGAATCGTCGGTGGCACAGGTTCGCGCCGGCAACGCGCTGGTGCGTCAGGCCGGTGGCACCATCGAGCAGGTGGTGGGTAGCGTTCAGCGCGTGACGCGTATCGTCAGCGCGATCGATCTGGCCAGCCTTGAGCAGCGCACGGGCATTACCGAGATCGGTAACGCGATCGGTCTGATGGACAACGCGACTCAAGCGAACGCATCGGTGGTCGAAGAAGCCGCCGCCGCGGCCCAGACCTTGCAAGAGCAGGCGGCGCACCTGGCCGAACTGGTGCGCGGGTTCAAGCTCGACGCCGAGCCGCACTCGTCCGGACGCGCCTTGCTTCTCAAGGCGGTATAGTCTTGGCTGTTCCCGCATTCGGAGTGTCTGTTCCATGTCCCGCCTTATTCTGGCTGCTTTCCTGAGCGCAGCCGTCGCCGGTTGCGCCAACGTCAACGATCTGCGAAAGAAGGATCCCGTCTTCTTCGCGACCACCGCCAAGACCCCGGAAGCCTACGCCGAGTGTCTGGCGCAAGGCTGGCGGGGCGAGGGGGCCGAGGTTCAGGTCCAGAAAATTCGCAACGGTTTCGATATCTATACCGAAGGCAGCTTCAACGTCGAGGAAGTCACTCGCGTCCAGCACTATGACGGCAAGACGCATGTCAACATGTACACCCGGTTGAAATACCGGACGCAGCAGTACATGCAGGCGGCCAACTTGTGTCTGTAATGGGCTCGATATGCGTACATTGATCGCTTTGCTGGCCGCGCCAGTCCTCGTGCTGGCGATCCAGCCGGCCTACGCCAGCGAGGCTGCCCAGCACGTCGCCGCGGTGGCCGAATCCACGGCGTCGGCCAGTTTCATCGGCCGCATGTTCGACAAGCCCGTTCCGGGCGGCACGGCTGCCATCGTGGTAGGACAGGGCGGTTCGGCACCTCAGGTTCAGTATCGCGGCGATCGGGTCATGGTGTTGGCCGACAGGCCGCTGGTTGGCTGTCGTCGGCATCCCGCTGTCGGTCAAGCCCGGCCGCGAGACCTTGCAAGTCAATGCCGCGGGCGGTGTTCGCCAGATCGGTTTCGAGGTTCGCGCCAAGACTTACGAAGCCCAGCACATCACGCTTAAAAACAAACGTCAGGTCAATCCCGATCCCGCCGACCTGCGCCGGATCGAACGCGAGCTGGCCGAGCAGAACGCCGCCTATGCCCGCTACTCGCCGGGCACACCCACTAACGTGATGCTCGATCGACCGGTGTCGGGACGCTTGAGTAGTCCGTTCGGTCTGCGTCGCTTTTTCAATGGCGAAGAGCGCAATCCGCATTCGGGCCTGGATTTCGCCGCACCTGCGGGCACGCCTATCAAGGCGCCGGCGGGCGGTAAGGTGGTTCTGGTCGGCGACTACTTCTTCAATGGCCGCACCGTATTCATCGATCACGGCCAGGGCATGATCAGCATGTTCTGCCACTTGTCGGCGATCGACGTTCAGGTGGGCCAGCAGGTCGCCCGAGGCGACGTGCTGGGCAAGGTCGGCGCCACCGGGCGGGCGACCGGTCCGCACCTGCACTGGAACATGAGCCTGAACAATGCCCGCGTCGATCCGGCTATTTTTATCGGTGCATTCCAGCCCTGAGCCAGGCCAAGCCGAATCATGAGCCAAGCCAACACGCCCTTCGTCGCCACGGTCGATGACATGCGGGTCATCGCGCAGCAGCGCGTGCCGCGCATGTTCTACGACTACGCCGATTCGGGCTCGTGGACCGAGTCCACCTATCGGGCCAACGAGACCGACTTTCAGCGCATCAAGTTTCGCCAGCGGGTGGCATGCAACATGGAAGGCCGCAGCATACGCAGCACCATGCTGGGCCAGGACGTGGCCATGCCGGTGGCGCTTGCCCCCTGCGGCTTGACGGGCATGCAGCGCGCCGATGGAGAAATCCTGGCGGCACGCGCGGCCGCCCGATTCGGTGTGCCGTTCACGCTGTCCACCATGAGCATCTGCTCGATGGAAGACGTTGCCCGCCATTGTCCGACGCCATTCTGGTTTCAGTTGTACGTGATGCGCGACAAATCGTTCGTCGAGGCGCTTATCGATCGTGCTCGTGCGGTCAATTGCTCGGCCTTGATGTTGACCCTGGATTTGCAGGTCCTGGGCCAGCGTCACAAGGACTTGCGCAACGGCATGTCGGCCCCGCCCAAGCTGACTTTGCGCAACCTTGCCAACCTGGCGGGCAAGCCGCGCTGGTGCTATCACATGTTGCGCACGCCTCGCCGCAGCTTCGGCAACATCGTTGGCCATGCCAAAGGCGTGACCGATCTGTCGTCGCTGGGGGCATGGACCGCCGAACAATTCGATCCCGCGCTCAGTTGGAGCGATGTCGAATGGATCAAGAAGCGCTGGGGCGGCAAGCTGATCATCAAGGGCGTGCTGGATCCTGAAGATGCCCGTCTGGCTGCCGACAGCGGTGCCGATGCGCTGGTGGTCAGCAATCACGGCGGACGGCAGTTGGACGGCGCGATCTCATCGATCAACGCCTTACCCGCGCTGGCCGAAGCCGCAGGTCAGTCGATCGAGGTGTGGATGGACGGTGGCGTGAGATCGGGTCAGGATGTGTTGCGTGCCGTAGCGCTGGGCGCCCGCGGCGTGCTGATGGGGCGGCCCTACCTATATGGCTTGGGTGCGCGCGGCGAAGCGGGCGTAGACCAGATCTTGAATATCGTTGCGCGCGAATTGGATGTGACCATGGCGCTGTGCGGCAAGCGCGATATTCAGCAGGTGAATCGCGACATTCTGTTGCCGGGTACGTATCCGACACCGGCACTGATGTCCCATCCTCTGCTGAGCTGAGGGTACATCGACGGCTTGGCCTGGATGGCCTGCGATGCGAGTCGCGCGGTAGCGCGCCTGCGCCGGGGCTTGCGCGTCGGGCGAAGGCGAGGCAGCGCCCGACGATTCCCGCAGCCCGCTGGCGCGATCGATCAACGGCGGCGCTGAGCGCCGCTGGGTGCGCCGGTGCTGGGACGTGCTTCGTCTTTGTGACGGAAATTGATCCGGCCCTTGGTCAGATCGTAAGGCGACATTTCTAGCGTCACGCGGTCGCCTGCCAGGATGCGGATGCGGTGCTTGCGCATCTTGCCCGATGCATAGGCGCCCACGGCCACGCCGTTTTCCAGGGTCACGCGATAGCGGCTATCCGGCAGCACTTCGTCGACGACGCCGTTGAGTTCGATCAGTTCTTCTTTAGCCATATAGCTTTGCTCCTGTGACGTGCAGACCAGTCGGGGCGCCGATCGAGCGACCGTTGCGCCAACTGGACGCGGCGAACATTCGAGCTGACGCTCGGGGCTGTTCGCGATTGAGACTATGCGGGAATTCACCCGATGCGCTGGCAATGACTGATGCCTGCATGGGGCGGCTCGGGCAGGGAGCCGATGCTGACCACCGTGCAATGTCCGCTAAATCGGACCCTGGCAGCAGCCATATATCAATGCGCGCCTGATGGCGCGCTAGGGAAGGATGGATGCCATCATGTTACACCCGTTGACGCATTTCGTCCAGACAGCAGCGCACAACCGGCTAGACTGCTGCGTTGGGCGGGCAAGGACGCCACAGAATTCATTAAAATATGCAGCATCCAAAAATCTACGACATCACTTTAATCGATCAGGAGTAACAGATGGCCCTCGTCTCTATGCGCCAGTTGTTGGACCACGCCGCTGAAAACGGCTATGGCATCCCGGCGTTCAACGTCAATAACCTGGAGCAAGTCCAGGCCATCATGGAAGCCGCCGCCGAAACCGACAGCCCGGTCATCATGCAGGCTTCGGCAGGTGCCCGTAAATATGCAGGCGAAGGCTTCTTGAAGCACCTGATCCAGGCCGCTGTCGAAAGCTACCCGCACATCCCCGTGGTGATGCACCAGGATCACGGCCAGTCGCCGTCGGTCTGTCAGGGCGCGATCGACCTGGGATTCTCCAGCGTGATGATGGACGGCTCGCTCAAAGAAGACGGCAAGACCATCGCCGATTACGACTACAACGTCGAAGTCACCCGTAAAGTGGTCGATCTGGCCCACAAGGTGGGTGTGACGGTCGAGGGCGAACTGGGCTGCCTGGGCTCTCTGGAAACCATGGAAGGCGACAAGGAAGACGGTCACGGTGCCGACGGCAAGCTGACCATGGATCAGCTGCTGACCGACCCCGAGCAGGCCGCCGATTTCGTCAAGCGCACGCAACTGGACGCGCTGGCCATCGCCATCGGCACCAGCCACGGCGCTTACAAGTTCACCCGCAAGCCCACGGGCGACATCCTGTCGATCGCCCGCATCAAGGAAATCCATGCTCGCCTGCCCAACACCCATCTGGTGATGCACGGCAGCTCTAGCGTGCCGCAAGAACTGCTGGCTGAAATTCGCCAGTTCGGCGGTAACATGAAGGAAACCTACGGCGTGCCGGTCGAGGAAATCCAGGAAGCCATCAAGTTCGGCGTGCGCAAGATCAATATCGACACCGATATCCGTCTGGCCATGACCGGTGCCATCCGCCGCTTCCTGGCCGAGAACCCAGAGAAGTTCGATCCGCGCGATTACTTGAAGCCGGCCCGTGCCGCGGCCAAGAAGATTTGCGTCCAACGCTACACCGAGTTTGGTACTGCCGGAAACGCAGGCAAGATCAAAGCGAAGTCGCTGACCGAAATCGCTCAGCTGTACTCGGCCGGACAACTGGCTCAAGTGGTCAAGTAAGCTCGTACTACAATACAGTATGTAAATGCCCATTCCCGCCCGTGTTTCGATACCCGGGCGGGAATCTTCTTTTATGCGATAGGCCCCGTCGTGACCGAAGCCCTGCATCAATCCTCCATCCAATCCCTGCCTTTGCTGGCGCGCGGCAAAGTACGCGACATGTACGCCGTGGGCGATGACAAATTGCTCATCGTCGCTTCCGACCGGATTTCCGCGTTCGACGTCATCCTGGACGACCCCATCGCCGGCAAGGGCGAAGTGCTGACGCAGCTCACCGAGTTCTGGTTGAAGAAGCTCGCACACGTGGTGCCCAATCATGCCACCGGTATTGCGCCCGAAGACGTGGTGCAAGCCACCGAGCGCGATCAAGTGCGCGGTCGCGCGATGGTGGTCAAGCGTCTCAAGCCCATCATGGTCGAAGCCGTTGCCCGGGGCTACCTGATCGGTTCGGGTTGGAAGGATTATCGGCAGACCGGCGCCGTGTGCGGTATTGCGCTGCCCGCAGGCTTGCAGCAGGCCGCCCGCCTGCCGCAGACGTTGTTCACGCCGGCCGCGAAAGCCGAAGTCGGTATGCACGACGAGAACGTCGATTTTCAGCATGTCATCGACGCGGTAGGTCGGGACATGGCCGAAAAGATCCGCTCGGTGACCCTGGCCCTGTACGAAGAGGCCGCCGCCTACGCGCGAGAGAAAGGCATCATCATTGCCGACACGAAGTTCGAGTTCGGTTTGGACGATACGGGCACCTTGCATCTGATGGACGAGGTGCTGACGCCGGATTCCTCGCGCTTTTGGCCGGCGGATGCGTATCGCGAAGGGATCAGCCCGCCGTCGTTCGACAAGCAGTTCGTGCGCGATTGGTTGGAAACCCAGACATGGGACAAGACGCCGCCCGCCCCTCGTCCGCCGCAGGACGTGCTGGCAGCCACGGCTGCCAAGTACCGCGAAGCGCGTGACCGATTGATTGCCTGAAACGAGGATCGAGACGTGAACGATCAAGTCAAATCGACGCCGTCCGCCGAGCGCGAAGCCGCACGAGTCGGCGTGATCATGGGCTCTTCCAGCGACTGGCCCATCATGCAGCATGCCGCCGCGATGCTGGAGGCCTTTGGCGTCCCGTATGAAGCGCGCGTGATTTCGGCGCACCGCATGCCTGCCGACATGGCCGAATACGGCGCTGCCGCGCGCGCGCGCGGACTGGTGGGCATCATTGCCGGCGCCGGAGGCGCCGCGCATCTGCCCGGCATGATGGCGGCCCTGACCGAAGTGCCCGTGTTCGGCGTGCCTGTACCCACGCGTCACCTGGGCGGTGAGGATTCGCTCCTGTCCATCGTGCAAATGCCCAAAGGCGTTCCCGTGGCGACGTTCGCCATCGGTGAAGCGGGCGCTGCCAACGCGGCCCTGCACGTGATTGCCAATTTGGCGACCACCGACGACACGCTGCACGCGAAGTTGCAGGTGTTTCGCACGAATCAAACCGAAGCGGCGCGCGCCATGCGTGTACCGCCGGAGCCCACGGCATGAGCGCGTCGTCTTCCCGCCATTCGGTCGAACCCGTCCAGCCCGGCCAATGGCTGGGCCTGGTAGGGGGCGGCCAGTTGGGCCGCATGTTCTGCCATGCGGCGCAAAGCATGGGTTTCAAGGTTGCGGTCCTGGATCCGGCCAGCGAAGGGCCGGCGGCCAGCGTGGCCGACTTGCATATTCAGGCCGATTACGACGACGCCGAAGGTTTGCGTCAGTTGGGCGAGCGTTGTCTGGCGGTGACCACGGAGTTCGAGAACGTGCCCGCAGCAAGCCTGCGGGCACTGGCCAATCATTGCCGGGTCAGTCCTGCTGCCGATGCAGTCGCCATCGTGCAGGATCGCAATACCGAGAAAGCGTTCATCGTGGCTCAGGGCATTCCTGTCGCGCCGAATGCGCCGGTTTATACCCGCGCCGATATCGAAGCTGCCGATGCCAGCCTTTTTCCAGGCATCTTGAAGGTGGCCCGTTTGGGCTACGACGGCAAGGGGCAGGCTCGTGTGGCCACGCGCGATCAGGCGCTGGCCGCTTTCGACGCCTTCGATAGGCAAGTGTGCGTGCTGGAAGCCATGCTGCCTTTGGATTATGAGTTGTCGGTGGTGATTGCACGGGGTTTCGACGGTCGAGCCACGGTGTTTCCCATCGCCCGTAACGAACATATCGATGGCATTCTGGCCCGTAGCGCCGTGGGGGCCAAGGGGGATGACACTTACATTCAGGCAGCCACCGATGCTGCCCTGGCCATCGTCAATGGGCTCGATTATCACGGCGTGCTGTGCGTCGAGTTTTTCGTGACCACCGATGGCCGTCTCGTGGTCAACGAGATTGCACCGCGTCCGCACAACAGCGGTCACTACAGCATGGATGCCTGCGTGACCAGCCAATTCGAGCAACAGGCACGGGCCATGGCTGGTCTACCCTTGGGCAGCACGCGTTTGCTGGCGCCCGCCGTCATGCTCAATATTCTGGGCGATGTCTGGTTTGAGCCGGGAAGCGACTCGACGCGCGAACCTGCCTGGCACGAAGTGCTGGCGGTCGAAGAGTCCAAGCTGCATTTGTATGGCAAGGCGCAGGCTCGCCGTGCGCGCAAGATGGGTCACGTGAACTGCACCGGCGCGACGCTCGAAGCCGCGCAAGCCGCCGCAGAACGCGTGGCTGCCGTGCTGGGCCTGAAACTGGATTGATCGAATGACCCAGGGGACTCTCCCGTCGCCGGCACCCAGCGAGGCTGATTTGGCTCGTGCCGTGCAGGCACTGCTTGCAGGCCAATTGGCGGCTTTTCCGACCGAGACCGTATACGGTCTCGGTGCCGACGCCGAGCAGCCCGAGGCCGTGGCGCGTATTTATGCCGCCAAAGAGCGCCCCGCCAACCATCCAGTGATTGTGCATGTCGCGCCCGGTGCTGACCTGGGATATTGGGTGACGGACGTGCCTGCTCTGGCGCACGCCCTGATCGACACGTTCTGGCCCGGCCCCTTGACGCTGATCCTGCGTCGCGCTGACCGTATTCCCGATGCCGTCAGCGGCGGTCAGACCTCCATCGGTCTGCGCTGCCCCGCGCACCCCGTCGCGCAAGCGCTGCTGACGGCGTTCGCGGCCGCCAAGCCCTCGGGTCAGGGGGGAGTGGCCGCGCCCTCGGCTAATCGGTTCGGGCACGTTTCGCCCACGCGGGCAGCGCATGTGCAGGCCGAGTTTCCCGAATTGGTCGCGGCAGGTATGCCGCTATTGGATGGTGGCGATGCCGAGGTGGGCATCGAGTCGACGATTCTGGATTTGTCGGGTTTGTGCGAAGGGCGTCCGCCCACTCTGCTACGCCCCGGGCACATCACCGCAGAACAATTGGCTCAGGTCTTGGGCCGGGCGCCTGCTGCACCGGATGCCTCTGCGCCGCGCGCATCGGGCACTCTCAAGGCACATTACGCACCGCGTACTCCGCTGGAATTGGCCGACCCGATGCGACTGGGCGCCTTGATTACGGGCGAAGGTGTCGATGCAGGCGTTCGCTGGGTTATTCTTTCCTATGCAACGGCACCTGCGGGGCTGGATCCCAGGCTGCACTGGCACACATTACCCGCCGATCCCGACGCTTACGCCCACGATCTGTATGCTGCACTGCGTGAGCTCGACTGCGCAGGCTATGGTCGTATCGTCGTGCAGCGCCCGCCCAGCGACGCATCGTGGCAAGCGGTGAACGATCGTATTGGCCGCGCAGGTGCCGCATTCGATCTCTCTTCTGACCCCACCTGATCCCACGTATGAAATTCGCAGAGTTCAAACCGGGCAAGCTCATCAAGGCGGGGCCCGTCACGCTGACCGAGGCCGATATCGTGGGTTTCGCCACGCAGTTCGACCCGCAGTGGTTTCACACCGATCCCGACCGTGCCCGCTCGGGTCGATGGGGTGGTCTGATCGCCAGTGGCTGGCACACCTGTGCCATCGCAATGCGAATGGCGGTCGACGAGTTCCTGCACGACTCCGAATCGTTCGGATCGCCCGGATTGGGCAAAGTCAGCTGGCGCACGCCGGTGCGCCCCGGCGACACCTTGCGTCTGGAAGCGCGGGTGTCGGGGGCACGCCAATCGTCGCAGCGCGACGATCTCGGCATCGTGACCTGGATATGGGCCGTCTTCAACCAGCACAACGAGATGGTGCTGGAAATCGAAGCGACCAGCTTGTTCGATCTGGCTGGCGAAGACGGCGCGGGCTGACGCTTAAAACGCGGCGATGCCGGTTTGAGCGCGTCCCAGGATCAGGGCATGGACGTCGTGCGTGACCTCGTAGGTGTTTACCACTTCCAGGTTCACCAGATGGCGAGCAATGCCGAACTCGTCCGAGATGCCATTGCCGCCCAACATGTCGCGCGCCATGCGAGCGATGTCCAGCGACTTGCCGCAAGAGTTGCGCTTCAGAATGGACGTGATTTCGACGGCTGCCGTGCCTTCGTCTTTCATGCGGCCCAGGCGCAGGCAGGCTTGCAGCCCCAGTGTGATCTCGGTCTGCATGTCGGCCAGTTTCTTCTGAATCAGCTGATTGGCGGCTAGCGGCTTGCCGAACTGTTTGCGATCCAAAGTGTATTGGCGTGCGGTGTGCCAGCAGAACTCCGCCGCGCCCAAGGCCCCCCAGGCGATGCCGTAGCGCGCCGAGTTCAAGCACGTGAACGGGCCTTTCAATCCCGACACGCCAGGCAGCATCTGGTCTTCCGATACTTCGACACCTTCCATCACGATTTCGCCGGTGATGGATGCGCGCAAGCCCACCTTGCCGTGGATGGCCGGTGCCGACAGGCCCTTCATGCCTTTTTCCAGGATGAAGCCACGAATCCGGCCGTCGTGTTCACCGCCCACGCATTTGGCCCACACCACGAACACGTCGGCGATGGGCGAATTGGTGATCCACATCTTGGTGCCGTTCAACACGTATTGCCCGCCCGAGAACGTCGCGCGAGTGTCCATGTTGCCGGGGTCGGAGCCGTGATTGGGTTCGGTCAGCCCGAAGCAACCGATCCATTCGCCGCGCGCCAGCTTGGGCAGGTATTTCTGCTTTTGCGCTTCGCTGCCGAATGCCTCGATGGGCACCATGACCAAGGACGATTGCACGCTCATCATCGACCGGTAGCCCGAGTCGACGCGCTCGACTTCGCGTGCGATCAGGCCATAGGACACGTAATTCATGCCCAAGCCGCCATATTCCTCGGCGATGGTGGGGCCCAGCAGGCCCAGTTCGCCCATCTCGGAAAAAATCTCGACGTCGGTACGCTCGTGCCGGAACGCTTCCAGCACGCGCGGCAGCAGCTTGTCTTGCGAATAAGCATAGGCGGCGTCGCGCACCATGCGTTCGTCGTCGGTCAACTGCTGATTCAGCAACAGCGGGTCTTGCCAGTGAAATGCGGGTGATGACATGTCGGGTCTCCGTTATTGGTTTATGAGGATTGCTTGCTTTGTGCGCCGGCGCGAATTTTCGACAGCGTCGTCGTCGGAGAAATGGTGTCGGGATCGATGAAGCAGTGAACAATGGCGGGCAGGCCGCTGGCTTGAGCGCGCTCGAAGGCCGGGCCGAATTCTTCATGCGTGCGCACGGTCTCGCCGTGTCCGCCGAACGTGCGGGCATACTCGGCGAAGTCCGGATTCTTCAGCTCGGTCGCGCTGATGCGTGCCGGGAACGTGCGCTCCTGGTGCATGCGAATCGTGCCGTACATGCCGTTGTCGATCAGCACCACGATGATGGGCAACGCGTACTGCACGGCGGTCGCGAACTCTTGCCCGTGCATCAGGAAGCAGCCGTCGCCGGCAAAACACACCACGGTTTTTTCCGGCGCGATGCGTTTGGCACCTACCGCCGCAGGCAGGCCGTAGCCCATCGAAGCCCGACGTGGGGGCCAATTGCGTGCCATAACGCGTGAAGCGGTGGAATCGATGCAGCCAGGTGGCGTAGTTGCCCGCGCCGTTGGTCATGATGGCGTCCGCAGGCAGGGTGCGTTCGAGATAGGCCATCACCTGACCCATTTGCAATGTGCCTGGCGTGCGGATGTCGTCGGGCGTGGTCCACGCCAGATAGCTGGCGTGCAAGCGCTCGACCAGCGCGTTGCGCACGGCAGTAGTGTCGGTTTTTGCCGGGTCGCCGTTCTTCGCGGTGCCGGGCTGACGAACGTCATCGGTATAGGTGGCGGTGTTCAGTGCCTCGACGAACCGGACCGGTGAGCTATTGATCGCCACGTCGGCGCGGTAGACCCGATTCAACTCGCTGGGATCGGGATGCACATGCACCAGGGTTTGACGCGGCAACGGGATGTCCAGCAGCGTGTAGGCCTGGCTGGGAATCTCCGACAGACGGCCGCCCAGGAGCAGCACCAGATCGGAATCCTTGATGTACTGCATCATCTCGGGGTTGCTGCCCAGGCCGACGTCGCCGATGAAACATGGGTGATCCGCGGGAAACAGCATCTGCCTGCGAAACGAGACGGCGACCGGCAAGTTCAGGCGTTCGGCCACTTGCGTGAACTGTGCGACCGCCGTGGCACTCCAGCGGGTGCCGCCCAGAATGGCGACCGGCGAACGCGCTTGCGCCAGGCGGCGAAGCAGCTCGTCGATATGCTCGGGGACGGGCAGCGCTCGATCTCGGCGTAGCGCGGAGCGTCGGCCACTTCGGCCGACTCCATCAGCATGTCTTCGGGCAATGCAATGACCACCGGGCCAGGACGGCCGGACGTCGCCACATGAAACGCGCGCGATACGATTTCGGGAATGCGCTCGACTTGATCGATCTCGGTCACCCACTTGGCTTGTGTGCCGAACACCGCGCGATAGTCCATCTCCTGGAACGCTTCGCGCTCGCGCATGCCGCGCTCGATCTGACCGACGAACAGAATCATGGGGGCCGAGTCCTGCTTGGCAATGTGGATGCCGGCCAGTGCATTCGATGCGCCAGGACCCCGCGTGACCATGCAGATGCCGGGTTCGCCGGTCAGCTTGCCGTGTGCATCGGCCATCATGGCCGCACCCCCCTCCTGGCGGCAGACAGTGATGTCGATGCCCGCGTCATGCAAGCCGTCGAGCACGGCCAGATAGCTCTCGCCAGGCACGCAGAACACGTGTTTGACGCCTTGCGCCCGCAACTGATCGACCAGGATGTGGCCGCCGATGCGTGCGGGTTTTGCTGCTTTCGTCTCGCTCATGATGCTCCCTTGTTGATGATTTTCTATGATCCGGGTCGCACGGTGGTGGGGGTATTCGTTAGCGGAACACCACCGTTTTGTGACCATTGCGCAAAATACGATGCTCGACGTGGCTTTGAACCGCCCGCGCCAGCACCAAGGACTCGACATCGCTGCCCACCTGCACCAGCGTTTGGGCCGACATGGCGTGATCGACTCGTTCGATGTCCTGTTCGATGATCGGGCCTTCGTCCAGATCTTCGGTGACGTAATGGGCCGTCGCGCCGATGATCTTCACGCCGCGTTGATGGGCCTGGTGATAAGGCCGGGCCCCTTTGAAACTGGGCAGAAAACTGTGATGAATATTGATCGCGCGGCCCGACAGCGCCCGACACAGACGCGGCGAAAGAATTTGCATATAGCGCGCCAGCACGACCAGATCGATCTGCTCGCGTTCGACCAGATCGATAATGGCTTGTTCTTGCGCTTCGCGGCTGGCGTCATCGACCGGCAGATGATGGAACGGAATGCCGTAGGACTGGGCTAATGCGGCATAGTCCGGATGATTGGACACGATGCCCACGATATCGGCCGACAGATGGCCGCTGCGGCTGCGAAACAGCAAATCGTTCAGGCAGTGACCCTGCTTGCTGACCAGCACCAGCAGACGGGCGCGGCGGCGGGCGTCATGCAGTTGCCAATCCATGCGATAGGCCTCGCCCATCGTCGCCAGCGACTGTCGCAGGTCGTCGGGATCACCATCAATCGGCAGATCGAAATGCACTCGCAGGAAGAAGCGACCGGTTTCGTCGTCGCCGAACTGCTGCGAGTCCAGGATGTTGCAGCCGCGCTCGAACAGCAGGCCGCTGACGCGGTAGACGATGCCCGTGCGGTCCGGGCAAGAAAGCGTCAGGATGTAGTCGTTGTGTTGCATGACCATCAGGAAATAGCGGGGCGTGAGCCGGGCGTGAGATCGAAACCGCCGGCGTGGAACACCAGCGGCGGGGTATCAGAGTGCGAGCACTGGCGCACCCGAGCGACCAGAATCACGTGATCGCCTGCGGGCAGGCTGCCGTGCGGTTCGCATTCGAACCAGGCGGCGACCGGGATGTCCAGCATGGGCGCGCCGCCAGACGTGGTCGTCATCGGCAGGTTGTCGAAGCGATCGGCATGCGTGCCACTGGCGAAACGCATGGCCAGGTCGGTCTGGTGCGCGCCCAGCACGTGAATGGTGTAGCGGGTGGCCGCGACGATGCCTGGCAGGGAAGACGATTTTCTCGCCAGGCTCCACAGCACCAGCGGTGGAGCCAGCGATACCGCATTGAACGAGTTCACCGTCAGTCCCAGCAGGCTACCTTGGGGGCCGTTCGCGGTGATCACGGTCACGCCCGTGGCGAAGCGGCCGAGCGCTGCTCGAAAATAAACGGAATCGGTGGCCGGGTCAGTGTGCTGCATGACTGCGCGAGAAGAAACGGTAAGGGAAGAGTCGACAGTCACGGCGCCAATCGCCTGATATGCCAGCCGTCGGCCTCGGGCAAATACTGTAAGCGGTCGTGCAGCCTGGACGGGCGACCCTGCCAGAACTCGAACGCCTCGGGTCGCAAGCGATAGCCGCCCCAATGTTCGGGCCGTGGCGGCGCATCGCCATAACGTGCGGCGAAATCGGCCTCACGGGTTTCCAGATCGGCGCGAGTGGTGGGTTGGCTCTGCGGCGAGGCCCATGCGCCCAGGCGCGATCCCAGCGGCCGGCTAGCAAAGTAGCGGTCCGACAGCTCGGGTTCGACCCGTTCGACGCGGCCTTCGATGCGAACCTGACGTTCGAGCGCTTGCCAGAAAAACAGCAGCGCGGCGCGATCGTTGCCCGCAAGGTCGTGACCCTTGCGCGAAGCGTAGTTCGTGAAAAAGACAAAGCCGCGCTCGTCGAGTCCCTTGATCAGCACGATGCGCGCCGAGGGTTGACCACGCTCGTCCACGGTGGCCAGGGTCATGGCGTTGGGTTCAGGCACTTGGGCGGCGACGGCCTCGTCGAACCAGCTCGAAAACTGGTCGAAGGGCGAAGCATGTGCCGTGGATTCAAGCAGCACGTTTTTTTCGTAACTCTGGCGCAGGTCGGCAACGGACATGGGGCAGGATCGGATAAGCAACAAACGTCCAGTGTACTGCTATAGATGTCTGACGACTTTATTCTGTGGCCAGTTCGGTGGCGGGGCTGCGCAATGCTTGAGCAACGCTCTGTAATTGGCGGTCGCCGATACCGGCCGCCCGCAGGGCCTCGTCGGTTTCGACGACGTAATCGATGCAAGGGCCGTAGCGTCCGCAGGCACGCCGTATGACAGCCAGCAGTTCGTCGCGTGGCAAGGCAGGTACGTAGGCGGGGTTGGCGCGGTTCATGACGAAGACCAGCGCTTTGACCGGTCCGTCGCTGGTGGCGCACGTGATCCAACGCGCCAGATATGCGCCAGTGGACATTTCACGATCCCAGAGCTTGGGGAAGAACGCGGGCACCTGATCGCCCGCCAACCGATAGACCACGCCCCGGCAGGCGCCGCCACGATCCAGTCCGAAGACCAGGCCAGGCGTCTCGGGAGTGCCCCGATTGACGCGCGACCACAGGCAAAGGGCCCGGTGATGCCCGCGCAATAGGGCGATGCGGCGCTCGACGAAATCGAATTCAGGCCGCCAGATCAGCGATCCGTAGCCGAACACCCACACGTCCTCACCTGCGCGCCAAGCGTGTAGGGCGTCGTTCATGGAGGCGCGTTTTTCGTCCTCGGTCCAGAGGCGAAAATTGGCGGGTGACGGGGCGGTGCTCACGGATCGGACTCTTCAGGCGTATTTTCGGGCGGTTTGCGATTCATCCATACGCCGCCGCCCAACATCAGCGCATACGCCCAGAATAACGGCATCACGCCGACGACGGTACCCAGCGCGCCACACACCAGTGGCAGGGCCACCTGGGAGGCATTGACCAGGGCCATCCGGACGCCGCCCGCCTCGGCTTGACGGCCCGGCGGGGCATACTGGTGCAGCATCGCCAGCATAGACGGCTGACAGGCGCCCAGCGCGAGCCCCAATATGAAGGACATTCCCATCAGCGCCAAGGTGTGCGAGAACAGCGGATACAGCATGAAATCGATGGCCGCCACGATCATCACCGTCCGTACCATCGTCCAGGGGGCCACGCGCTTCTGAATCCACGGCAGGACCAGGCGGATGACGAAAGTGGCCGCCGCGAACGACGACAGCACCACGCCGATGGTGGTGGCTGACAGGCCGATGGCATATCCGTACAGTGGCACCACGAACAAATGCGTGTCCCAGGCACCGGATAAAAACAGGTTGGTCATCAGCACCCGGCGCAAGTGCGGCTCGGCCAGCAGCTCGCGCGTGCGCCGGGGCGAGTCGCGCTTGACCGGCCGCGCACGCCCCACAGCATGCAAACGGTGACGCAAATACAGAATGGAGATCAGACCGATGACGGGCGGTACGGTCAGCAGGCCGAAGGTCCATTGAAAGCCGAGATTGTCGATGGCCAACCCGGCCGTCAGGGGGCCTGCGAAGCCGGACATGGCCAGCGCCAGCGCAAGCCACGAGAAATTTCGCAGGCGTTGCGCCGGTTCGGCTTGACCCATCACGTTCTGGATGGCGACCTGCTGCAACATGAAGCCCAGGCCGATACAACAGGCCGTACACAGCAGGGCAAAAGGTGCCTGCGAGATGAAAGAGATCATGGTGCCGAGGCAGACTGTCGCGGTACCGATCGCCATGGGGCGGGTAATGCCGACGCCATCGATCCAGCGTCCGGCATGAACCGAGGTGAGCATCGGCAAGATAGCGAAAACGGCCACCAGTAAGCCGACGTTGAGCGGAGACAGACCCATTTGCAGCGCCGCCAGAGACACGGTAACCCGACCGCCCGTCAAGGCAATGTGGTTGCTGATCGAGAGCGCACAGATACGCGCCGCCTCGGAAGCGACCGATGCGGGACGGCGGGAATGAGAGGCGGGGAAATGGAATCTTGACAGGGCAGTAGGCGCTTATTCTGCGCGCTACGTCGGTTAAGGTCGAGGGGACCAAATGTTAGATCCGGCTGATAATGCTGCACCGCATGATCGTTTACATCGCTACGCATTGGCGCAGAGTCGACGACATTCGATGACAGTTACGCGCGGTATCGATAGGCGTTGATGCGCTGCGCCATCTTGCGTGGAAACTATTTGTTTCAAATTACCTGTTTTTTCCAGAATGGGGAACAAACATGCAGGAATGTTTTCCGAGCGCCCGATGCCGCAATCGGCCAGGCGAAGTCGGCAGCTCAGGGTCTCGGTCGGAACGTGCATCGTAGAATGCGCGGGTCGTTTCATGTCCGAGGCCGTGCCCTCGCCCCAATCACTAGAAAGGCTTTGCATGTCGCCTGCGTCATCTTCCGCTATCCGCCGTCGCTGGCTGTGGATCATTTTGATTGTGATGGTGTTGGCGGGCCTCGTGTTTATGATCACGCGTCCCGAAGACAAGCCCACGCCTCCGAGCGTCGAGGTCAAGAGGCGCGATCTCGAACACGTCGTGCTAGCCAGCGGCACACTGGAGGCATTCCGGCAGGTCAATGTGGGTGCGCAGGCAACGGGCCAACTGAAATCGCTCAAGGTCGAATTGGGCGACAGAGTCCAAAGCGGCCAGCTGGTGGCCGAGATCGACGACCGCTCGCAGCAGACGGCGCTGCTGACGGCCAAGGCCGACCTGGCTACCCGCAAGGCAGCCCAGCTTTCACGGCAAGCCACCTTGAAACGGGCCGAACTGTCTTATGCGCGTCAGCGCCGGATGGCCGCCAACGAAGCCACCGCACGAGCGGATCTCGAACAGGCCGAAGCCGATCTCGCGGTCGCGCGGGCCGAGGTCGAGTCGGCCACGGCTGAAATCTCCAAGGCGCAGGCCGAGGTCTCGCGCGCCGAGGTCGATCTGGGCTACACCCGCATCGTTTCGCCGATTGATGGCGTGGTCGTGGCCGTGGTCACAAAAGAGGGGCAAACTGTCAGTGTGGCGCAGATGGCGCCGACGATCATCAAAGTGGCACAAACCGAGAAAATGACTGTCAAGGCCGAGATTTCCGAGGCCGATGTGGTGCTGGTCGAGCCGGGGCAGAAACTGTATTTCTCGATTTTGGGCGATCCCGACAGGCGCTACGACGGCGTGTTGCGCGCCATCGAGCCGGCGCCCCGTTCGGCGCAGAAAGAAGACGCGTCGTCGGCATTCGGTGGCGCATCGGCCAGCACCACCAAAGAGGCGGTCTACTACGATGGGCTGTTCGAGGTCGCCAATCCCGATGGTCGATTGCGTATCGCCATGACCACGCAGGTGTCCATCGTATTGAATCAGGCACCGCAGGCACTGAGTATTCCTGCTGCCGCGCTGGGTCCGCGTGGCGAGGATGGCCGGTATGCCGTGGACGTCGTGAGTGCGGATGGCAACACGGAGACCAGGCAAGTGCGGGTCGGATTGAACAACAACGTCGATGTCGAAGTGCTGGAGGGCCTGGATGCCGGGCAGCGCGTTGTCACCGGACGGGGCCCGGTGCCTGAGAAGCAGCCTGCGCCATGATCGATTCACCGTTGATTGCGCTGACCGGCGTTGGCCGCAGTTACGGCCAGGGCGAGGCGGCCGTGAAAGTGCTGCGCGAGGTCGACCTGACGATTCAGCGCGGCGAGATGGTGGCCATCATCGGCACCTCGGGTTCGGGTAAATCGACACTCATGAACATCCTGGGGTGTCTGGATCGGCCAAGCGAAGGCACCTATCGCATCGCCGGGCAGGACACGGGAAAGATGATGCCCGACGAACTGGCTCGGTTGCGCCGGGAGCATTTCGGTTTCATCTTCCAGCGCTATCACTTGCTATCGGATCTGACGGCGCAGGCAAACGTCGAGATGCCGGCTGTTTATGCCGGTTGGTCCGGCGCCCGGCGGCGCGAGCGCGCCCAAGCCTTGTTGTCGCGCCTGGGTTTGCACGACCGCATGCACCACCGGCCCAATGCCTTGTCGGGCGGGCAGCAGCAGCGGGTCAGTATCGCCCGGGCGTTGACCAACGGTGGCGAGGTCATCCTGGCCGACGAGCCTACGGGTGCGCTGGACAGCCGTAGCGGGCGCGAGGTCATGGCGATCTTGCAGGAGTTGAATGCGGCGGGTCACACCATCATCATCGTCACCCACGATGCCAAGGTCGCACAGCACGCGCGGCGAGTGATCGAGATAAGCGATGGCCGCATCGTGGCCGATCAAGCAAACAGCGACCCCCTGCGCGCGCAAGCGAGCGATTCGAGCACCGAATCGGCCGTGGTGGAACGGGCTGGTATCGATGCGGAAGCGATCAAAGCCGATGCACGGTCGAACGCAGTTCCTGAGTCGAGCCCCACGACCGCTCAGGCTGGTCCAGCCGACGAGGTGCCATTGCCGCTCAAAACGACCCGCCTGGGTGGTGCTTCGCGTACGGCCGAAGCCTTCAAGATGGCGTGGCTCGCCATGACCTCGCATCGGTTGCGCACGTTCTTGACGATGCTGGGTATTGTGATCGGCATCGCTGCCGTGATGTTTGTCGTAGCGCTGGGCCAGGCGTCGCAACGCCTGGTGTTGGCCGACATCGAGGCGATAGGCACCAACATGCTATACGTCGCGCCGGGTCGATACATGGGCGACGACGAAGCCGGACGTATCCGAACCCTGACCGATGCCGATGCCGCCGCGTTGGCGCGTACCCCGTATATCGACAGTGCTACACCCAGCCTGTCATCGAGCGCTCGGCTGCGCTATCGCAACGTATCGGTGAACGCATCAGTCCTGGGGGTGGGTGAGCAGGAGTTCCGCGTGCGCAATACCGTGCTGATCGAGGGGCGCTTATTCGATACGGAAAGCGTGCGGCGTCTGGCCCTGGATGCCGTCATCGACGAGAAGGCGCGCGACGTTTTGTTCGGCAAGAGCGTCAGCGCGGTCGGCCAGGTGGTGCTGATCAATCAAGTGCCGGTTCGTATCGTGGGCGTGACGCAAACCGAAAGCAGTAACCTGGGCGGATCTCCTGAGACCCTGGAAATCAAGATCCCGTACACCACGGCGATGCGACGGGTGTTGGGTCAGGATTTTCTGCAAAGCATTGCTTTGCGCGTTTCCGACTCCGTGGCGATCGAAGAAGCCGAGCGTGCGGTCGAGGCCCTGCTGACGCAGCGGCATGGTCGCAAGGATTTCTACATCTTCAACGCCAACAACATTCGTAAGACTATCGAAAGCACGATGGGAACACTGACCTTGCTGGTGGCGTCCATTGCGCTGATTTCCCTATTCGTCGGTGGGATCGGCGTGATGAACATCATGCTGGTGTCGGTGAGCGAACGTACTGGCGAGATTGGCGTTCGAATGGCTGTAGGCGCACGGCGAGGTGACATCCTGCGTCAGTTTTTGATCGAAGCGATCTTGGTGTGCCTGATTGGCGGTGGGATCGGCGTCGGTCTGGCCTTGGGCTTGGGCCGCGTCGTGAGCGGGATGACCGGCGGAGCGTGGGCGCTGAGTTATTCGCCTTTTGTCATGGCGGTTGCCGTGGGATGTTCGACGTTGGTGGGCGTGGTGTTCGGCTTCCTGCCGGCACGTAATGCGGCCCGGCTCGATCCGGTCAATGCGTTGGCGAGGGATTGATGTAGCGCGTGTCGCATGCTCAAGCGCCAAACGGCATTCTGAGCGACGCCTTTTTGGGGCCAATGCAGGCGACGTAATAGAATCACGCCATGAACGACACTGCTTCTGCCCCCGACCTGGACCGCCGATTCGGCGGTCTATCCCGTCTATATGGCCCCGACGCGCCCGCCCGCCTGAGCGCGGCCCATGTCGCGGTAGTGGGACTGGGCGGTGTGGGATCCTGGACGGTAGAAGCGTTGGCACGCTCTGGTATAGGGGCGCTCACGCTGATAGATCTCGATCACATTGCAGAGTCCAACGTCAATCGTCAGATCCATGCGTTGACAGGCACCCTGGGGCAGTCGAAAGTCGATGCCATGGCCGAGCGGGTGTTGCAGATCAATCCCACTTGTCGCATCATCCGGGTGGATGATTTCGTCGACCCGGACAACGTGGCCATGGTATTGCCTGGGCCTTATTCGGTCATCGTCGACTGTACCGATCAGGCTTCCGCAAAGATCGCCATGATTTTGCATGCGCGGGCATTGCGTATCCCGTTCCTGTTGTGCGGCGGGGCTGGGGGTAAGACCGATGCCTTGGCTTTGCGGGCGGGCGACCTATCCGAATCCGTCAACGACGCGTTGCTATCGAAGCTGCGCAATAAGCTGCGGCGCGAATACGCGTATCCCAAGGCGTCGGACGCCCAGGGACGTGCGCTCAAGCGTGTCCCGAAAATGGGCATTCAGGCGCTGTGGTTCGATCAGCCTGCGATCCTGCCGGATGCCGGGTTGCAAACAGACGAAATTGCTTTGCGAACCCCAGGTCCGCAGGGCTTGTCTTGCGCGGGGTATGGCTCGGTGGTCACCGTCACGGCAGTAATGGGCATGGCAGTCGCGCAGCGCGCAACCGCCCTTATCCTGGCAGATACCGGTAAGGCTGGCGCTTAGGCGTCATGCGGTAAGCACCACATCGAACCAGCCTCGCAAGCCGTTCGAGAGCCGTAAGCACTCGGCGTGTTCGATGTCGGCCGGCGTCAACGTGGCACAGCTGACAAGATTGCGTGCCAATAAACTCGATCGCACCGTGCCGGGCAGGCAACCGTCTTCCAGCGGTGGCGTCAACCACACGCCGTCTATCCGTGCATATACGTTGGTTCGAGACCCTTCGCACACTGCACCGCGTTCGTTCACATAGAGCAGATCGAACACTTCGGGATGCGCGGCCAGCCATGCCGTGGCCTGGGTGTACCAGGGCCGATGGGTGGTCTTGTGGCGAAGCAAGGGTTCGGTGCTGTCCAGCACGCCTGCTCGAGCGGCGTTGAGCTGCTCACGCGCCCATGCGAGGCGAGGCTTATCGATCAGCGAGGGCAAGACAGCGGTTTCTATGGAAGCCGAGCCGTCGGGCGCATAGAGCAGGCGCAGGCGCCAGCCCGACTCGCCTCGGCTTGGGAACGCAGACGACGGCGTGACCGCGGTGGTCAATGCCGCCGCGGCCGCATGCACCCGATCTTCCAATCCGATCGGAACAGAGGCGAATCCCAGTGCCGCGGCCGAACCCGTCAGACGCCGGACATGCTCGGCCCACAGCGCAATCGTGCCGTCTGGCGCGACATGGATGGTTTCGATCAGCGCGTCAGGACGCGGGCTTTCCATAGACATTCCTGCCATTCAGATTCGGGGGCCGAGTCGTAGACGATGCCACCCCCGGCGAAGTAACGTCCCCGATTCGGCGAGTCCATGACCAGTGTGCGTATCGCGACGTTCAAGGACATGTCGCCGTCGGGCGCCAACCATCCGATCGCACCACAATACACGCCGCGCGGGCCCCGCTCCAGTCGGCGGATGTGCTGCATGGCGGCAATCTTGGGCGCGCCAGTGATCGATCCGCAGGGAAACATGGCAGTCAGCAAGGCGCGCAAGCCCGTGTCGGGAACATCGGCGGACACGGTCGAGGTCAACGTCCATACCGACGCGTATTTTTCGAGCGTGAATAGTGCGTCCACGCTGACGCTACCCGGCCGGGCAAGTCGCCCCAAGTCGTTGCGCAACAGATCGACGATCATCAGGTTCTCCGACCGGTCTTTCACGCTGGCGGACAATGCCCGGCCCGAGGCGGCATCGGCGATCGCGTCATGGTGACGCGGCGCGGTTCCCTTCATCGGTCGGGTGATCACGCGCGTGCCCGTACGCGCCAGGAATAGCTCGGGAGAGAACGACAGAATCGTGCGCGACTCGTCCTCGATATAGGCGGCATGGGCGCTGGCGTGGCGCTGGGCGAGCGCCCGATAAATCGCTTCGGGCTCGCCTCGAGTGCGAACATCGAAAGGAAACGTGTAGTTCAGCTGATAAAGCTCGCCTCGCCCAATCATGGCGCGGATGTCTTCTACCCTCGCCAAATAGTCCTCCTGCGAAATGGCGGGAGTCACCGAAAGAATGCCGGGCTGTGTTGCCGCGACTCCAGGCATTGCGGCGGCCTGCCTGATGGGATGGCGCTGGTGGTCTTGGTGTGTGTCCAGTCGCATGGGATTGTCGGTCCAGGGCGTCGTGTTTCCGACATGCTCGAACGTCAATGCCGTCAGGCGCGGCGAGTCGATCGATGCGCGGGACGCACAATCGGCATAACCGGCGGGCGTGCGCAGGGCGGCGGGCAGCAGCCATTCGCCCAGTTCGTAGTCAGCCACCAGCGCGACCCACCTGCCCGCCGCCTGTGCGCGGGAAATGGCCGAGAACACGCCGTCCAAATCTTCGGGGCGCCGTGCGACAAAGCGCTCGCGTGCGCCGTTCAGCTCGAGCGCGCGCCCCGCTTGCCGGTCTTCGAAACGACACCTCATGCCGATGGATACAGCACCGGGCCCAATACCTTGCCGGTATGCGAGCGATCGCGTTCGGCCTCGACCTGTTCCGGCGTACCTTGAACAACCAATTGACCGCCGCCGGTGCCGCCTTCCGGACCCATGTCCAGCAGCCAGTCGGCTTCGGCGATGACATCCAGGTTGTGCTCGATCACCACCACCGTGTTGCCCGCCTCGACCAGGCGGTGCAGCACATGGATCAATTTCTCGACATCGGCCATCGACAAGCCGACAGTGGGCTCGTCCAGCACATACAGGGTGTGTGCTTGCCGCGAAGCGCGACCAGTCTTGATCACGCCCTCGTCCATCCGCGCTTTGGCCAACTCATAGACCAGCTTGATGCGTTGCGCTTCGCCGCCCGATAGCGTGGGCGACGGTTGCCCGAGCGTGAGGTAGCCCAGCCCGACATCCTGCATGAGTTGCAGCGGATGGCGGATGCGGGGATGCGCCGAAAAATAGCCGATGGCATCGTCGACTTCCATCGACAACACTTGCCCGGCGTTTTTCTCGCGCATGGCCACCGACAGCGTCTCGCCATTGAAACGCTGGCCATAGCACGCGTCGCACGGCACTTTGACGTCGGGCAAGAAGTTCATTTCGATGGTCCGCATGCCTTGGCCTTCGCACACGGGGCAGCGGCCTTCACCGGTGTTGAACGAGAAGCGGGCGGGCGTCCATCCGCGCATGCGGGCTTCGGCCGTATCGGCAAACAGCTTGCGCACTTCGTCCCAGAAGCCAATATAGGTGGCCGGGCATGATCGGGGCGTCTTGCCGATCGGCGTCTGATCCACCTCGAGCACGCGATCCAATTGCTCCCATCCGCCAATGTGGGTGCAGCCGGCCCAGCGCGGTGCAGTCTTGTCGGCGACGGCCGAATGCAGGTTTTCCAACAACACTTCGCGTGCCAGCGTCGATTTGCCCGACCCCGACACCCCGGTGACCACCGTCAATCGACCCAGGGGGAAGCGGGCATCGACGTTTCTCAGGTTGTGCAGGTGGGCCCCTTTCACTTCCAGCGAAGGCGTATCTTGATCGACCGGTCGGCGTGGCGAAAGAGGATGGGTCAGCGGCTTGGCCAGATAGCGGCCCGTCACCGACTCGGGGGAGTCGATCAGGTCTTGTGCCGTGCCTTGCGCGACGACCCGGCCGCCGCGAATCCCCGCGCCAGGACCGATGTCGATAATGTGCGAGGCCCGGCGGATGGTGTCTTCATCGTGCTCGACCACCACCAGGGTGTTGCCGTTGCCTTCGAGTTGAGCCAGCGCGTCCAGCAGAATGCGGTTGTCGCGGGGGTGCAGGCCAATCGTGGGCTCGTCCAGCACATAGCACACGCCCTGAAGATTGGATCCCAACTGCGCGGCCAGGCGAATGCGTTGTGCTTCGCCACCCGACAACGTGGGCGAGGCGCGGTCGAGCGCCAGATAATCCAGGCCCACGTGACGCATGAAGTTCAGGCGGCCTCGAATCTCGGCCAGGATGTCACGTGCAATCTCGCTCTCGCGTCCCCGCGTGACCAGACCGGTGAAAAAACCGTGAGCATCCGACACCGACAGCGCGGCCAACTGCGCAATCGACTGGTCGCGCCAGCGCACGGCGCGCGCGACCGGGTTGAGGCGCTGACCGTGACAATCGGGGCAGGTGTGCTCTTCGCCTTCGCCTGCCGACCAGGCCAGTTCTTCGCCGCTTTGCTCGGCATCGAAACCTTGCAACTGCACGCCCGTGCCGAAGCAGGTGGTGCACCAGCCGTGCTTCGAGTTGTAGGAGAACATGCGGGGATCGGGCTCGGGAAAGCTCATGCCGCAGCACGGGCAGGCTCGCTTGACCGAGAAATGCTGCTGCGTTTGCGCGGCGTTTAGATCGTCGCGCAAATGGTCGACTGGCCAAATGGCGCTCATCATGCCCTGGCCGTGGGTGAGCGCTTCCTTGACGGCGTGCCGCAATGCCGACTCGTTGGCCGGATCGACCAAGACATCGGCCACCGGCAATTCGATGGTGTGTTCTTTATAACGATCCAGGCGCGGCCATTCGGTGGTCGGGATGAAGACGCCATCGACCCGCAGGTGCGAATGGCCCTTGCCCAGTGCCCACTTGGCCAGATCGGTGTAGTAGCCCTTGCGCGCGGTGACCAAGGGCGCAAGCAGGCCAATGTGATCGTCTGCGCGATCGGTCAACAGGCGAGCGACGATCTGGTCGGCGTTTTGGGGTTCGACCGGCACATCGCATTGCGGGCAATATTGCGTGCCCAGCTTCATATACAACAGCCGCAGAAAGTGATGAATCTCGGTCATCGTGGCGACAGTCGATTTACGTCCCCCCCGGCTGGTTCGCTGTTCAATGGCGACCGTGGGCGGAATGCCGAAGATGGCGTCCACGTCCGGCTTGCCCGCCGGTTGCACGATCGCGCGCGCATAGGCGTTCAAGGATTCCAGATAACGGCGTTGGCCTTCGTTGAACAGAATGTCGAACGCCAGCGTCGATTTACCCGAGCCCGATACGCCGGTGATGACGGTGAACTGATCGTGCGGAATCTGAACACTGACATTCTTGAGGTTGTGCTCGCGTGCGTTCAGAATCTCGATGGCGCGGCTGCGGGACTTGGCCGGACGGCGCATCGCCGATTGCAGGGGCGTGCCCTCGCCGTGGCCGATATCCGCGCCCGCAGCGTGGCCGCTATCCTCACGCAGGTCCGTGCCAGACTGCACAGCCCCATCCGCGCGCATGGCATAGACGATGTCGCGTCCATATTCGCGCAAAGCGGCGCCGGTGTGTGAACCGGGAATCTCCATCAATTGCTCGGGCGTGCCGACGCCCATCAATTGGCCGCCCGCGTCACCACCCTCCGGGCCCAGATCGATCAGCCAGTCGGCGGCACGAATGACGTCCAGATTATGTTCGATAACCAGCAAGGTATGGCCTGCGGCCAGCAGCTTGCGGAAGGCGCGCATCAACCGCGCTACGTCGTCGAAGTGCAGGCCGGTGGTGGGTTCGTCGAACAAAAACAGGCTGCCTTTCTTGGCAACGCGGGCCGACGAAATGCCGCTGCGCGCGGCCTCGGCCAGATGACCGGCCAGCTTAAGCCGTTGCGCTTCGCCACCCGACAGCGTGGGCACGGGCTGACCGAGTCGGACGTATTCGAGTCCGACGTCCGCCAACGGGGCGAGCGCCGCTTGCACGTCGCGCAAGCCCTTGAAGAACGACAGCGCTTCGCTGACCGTCATTTCCAGTACTTCGTCTATGGACGCACTGCGGCCCATATGCTCGACGCGAACCTGCAAGACTTCCGGGCGGAATCGTTTGCCGTTGCAATCGGGGCAGCGCAAATACACGTCCGACAGGAACTGCATTTCGACATGCTCGAAGCCTGTGCCGCCACACGTCGGGCACCGGCCGTCGCCGCTGTTGAAGCTGAAGATGCCTGCGGTGTAGGCCCGTTCGCGCGCCAGGGGCGCCTGGGCGAACAGCTTGCGAATGGGGTCGAACGCACCGACATAGCTGGCAGGGTTCGAGCGTGCGGTCTTGCCGATCTGGGTTTGATCGACCATCACCACGTCGGCCAGTTGCTCGGCACCTAGCAAAGCCTTGAACGGGCCGGGCGCTTCCGAGGGTCTACCCATCTGCTTGAGCATGGCCGGATACAGCACGTCCTGCACCAGAGTCGATTTACCCGAACCGGATACTCCGGTGAGGCACACCAGACGTCCCAGCGGAATCTCGACCGACACGTCTTGAAGATTGTGCGCAGTCACCCCCGACAGCAATAGGCGCGGCGTGTTGTCCGCCACGGGCATCGGACGTGGCGCTTCGACCAGCTTGCGACCTGAGAGATAGTCGCCGGTCAGTGTATCGGCACCACGCAGTCGCGCCGGTGCGCCGTCGAACACGATGTGTCCGCCGCGTTCACCCGGACCGGGACCGATGTCGATCACACGGTCGGCAGCCACCATGACTTGCGGGTCGTGTTCGACTACCACCAGCGTGTTGCCCGCGTCGCGCAGGCGGTGCATGACCTCCACCACCCGATGCATGTCGCGGGGATGCAGCCCGATGGAGGGTTCGTCCAGCACGAACAAGGTATTGACCAGCGAGGTGCCTAGTGCGGTGGTCAGGTTGATGCGTTGAACCTCGCCGCCGGAGAGTGTGCGGCTTTGGCGGTCCAAGGTCAGGTAGCCCAGCCCGACGTCCACCAGGAATTTCAGGCGAGCGCGCGCCTCGGTCAGCAACAGATCCGTGGCGGCGTCCAGTGCGCCGGTAAAGGTCAGGCGCTCGAAGAACGTCCTGACCCGTTCGATGGGCAAGAGCATCATGTCGTGAAACGACAGGCCCGGCAAGGCGTCCAGCTGCGCCCGACTCCACGCCGCATGCACGGGCATGAAGCGCGCATAGCGCGCATCGTCGGGCGGCAGCACCGCGTCGGCGTCTTGCTTCGAGCCCAGACGCCACAGCAAAGCATCGGGCTTTAAGCGTGCGCCACCGCAGGTGGGGCAGGGCGTATAGCTGCGGTACTTCGACAGCAGCACGCGTACGTGCATCTTGTAGGCTTTGGTTTCCAGCCAGTCGAAGAAGCGCTGCACGCCGTACCACTGGTTCTTCCAGGCTTGTGCACCGCCCTTGAACTCAGGATCGCCATGCAGCACCCAATCGCGATGCTCGGGCGGCAGCGATTTCCACGGGATATTCAGGGCGACGCCTGCGCGCGGCGCGTATTTGCGCATCTCGTCCTGGCATTCCTTGTAGCTGGGCGTGGTCCAGGGTTTGATCGCGCCTTCGTTCAGGGTCTTGTTCTCGTCCGGGATGACCAGGCCGAAATCGATGCCGATCACTCGCCCGAAGCCGCGGCAGGCTTCGCACGCGCCCAAGGGAGAATTGAACGAGAAACTGCTGGGCAGCGGGTCGTTGTATTCGATGTCGTCGTCGGCGTCATGCAGGCGATCGCTGAAACGCCACGCGTGCGTTTCTTCACCGTCTGCATTCTGGGCGTGGACGGCGACATGGCCGGCGCCCATGTGCAGCGCGGTTTCCAATGCTTCCAGCACGCGCGAAGCGTCGGTGTTGCCGAGTTTGAAGCGGTCTTGCACGACGTGCAGCAAACGCCTTGGGCCGTCGTCGGCCGTCGCTTTTTTGGTTTTCTTGGTGGCTTTGCTCGCCGTCTTGCGTACGGCAGGCCTGGCGGCCCGAATCTCTTCGGCATGGACTCGTGTGTAGCCTTGTCCTTCCAGAAACCCGCGCACCTCCTCATCGGTGAAGTTGCCCGGCACTTCCACCGGAAACGTCACCACCAGCCGGGGGTCGCCTGCCGCCTGCACCCGCTCGGTCAGCAGCGCATAGATGGAAGCAGGCGTATCGCGCTGGACCCGACGGCCCGATCCGCGAGAGAACAGGGAGGCACCGCGTGCGAACAACAGCTTCAAGTGGTCGTTCAACTCGGTCATCGTGCCGACCGTGCTGCGCGAGCTGCGTACCGGGTTGGTCTGGTCGATGGCGATGGCGGGCAGGATGCCCTCGATCCGATCGACCTGTGGCTTGTCCATCCGGTCGAGAAACTGCCGCGCATAAGGCGAGAACGTTTCGACGTAGCGTCGTTGTCCCTCGGCATACAGCGTGTCGAAGGCCAGGGAGCTCTTGCCCGACCCGGATACGCCCGTCACAACGACGAACTCTCCCGTCTCCAGAGTGACATCAAGGTTTTTCAAGTTGTTTTGGCGTGCGCCGACGATGCGAATTTGGGATGAGTTCATGGGCATATCTTAGCCAAAAGGGAGCAAACGACGAAGCGTTCGTCATCGCTTGCGCGAAACAATATGGGCGGGGCTAATCGTCTCGAATCGATTCGGTATGAAATAGCGCTGAATTTAAAGTCAAGTAACTGTTGATCAGCGTGTTGACTGAATAATTCTCGGAGCGGAGTGCAGTCACTTAATTCGATTCCTTTGGAAAACACAATGCTCATCAGCAAGGCTCGTGCGATACCCATCGCGTTGTTCATCGCAATTTCAGTCACTGTTCAAGCGAACAAGGTCGAGGCCAGTCCAACATCCGTACCGGCAAATTCTAAGGAAGAGCAGCGAACATCGATCGTCTCTCCGCTTGATCTCGATATGAATGGCTATTACTCAAGAGGCATAGAGCAGCTGCATCACTTTCAATACGATCATGCGATCGCTTGTTTTCAGGCGATGATTGAAAGAAGCGAATCCGCTGTGGATACGGCGCGTGGATACTGGGGCCTGCTAATGGCCTTGGATCATCCGTTATGGGGAGAGCAAAACTATGCCGAAGGGCGTGCCGTCTTGCGGCGCTATCAAGCCGCTGGCATACAGGCGCTTCCTATCAGAGAGCAAGCGCTGATGTCTGCCGTAAAGAAATTGTACGGCGATGGCACGCTGAAGGCACGCAACGAAGCTTACCGGGTCGCCATGCGCTCGCTGTTCGATCAAAGCCGGCACGACGACGACATCGCAGCTTTCTACGGTCTTTCTTTGCTTGCCGCGTCCAAGTCAATCGAGAATCAGGACGAGGCACTTGCGTTGCGTAAGGAGGCGGCTTCCATTCTCGATATGATTCGAACGCGCAACCCCGACCATCCGGGGATGCTGCATTACACGATCCATAGTTACGACGATGCCAAACGCTCTCCTGAGGAAGCGCTGCAGCACGCTGTACGCTATGGCGGCCTGGGTGTGCACGCAGCTCATGCGCTGCATATGCCTTCGCACATCTATTTTCCTCTGGGCATGTGGAAAGAAGTGGCGGCGGGTGAGGCTCTCGCCTGGCGCAACGGCAAGGCCGCAGCCCAAAGGCACGCGTCGGGCGCTGGTTACGATATTCACGCATTGCATGCGCTGCAATGGTTGTCCTATGCCAAATTACAGCAAGGCAAATTCGAGGACGCCAGGATCGCCTTGAAAGAGATGGAGGACGTATATGCGGCCAATCGAAACGAGCCGATGTATAAGTGGTACCTCGCGATGATGTACGCCGCCTATCTGACCGATGCGCCCAGCGATGCGCATACGGCCGACACGCTCGAGCGTGCCATGTCGTTGGCGTCGTCGTTAAGTGGCATCGAACTTCAGGCCGTCGCCAATCTCAAATACGCCACGACCTGGGTTGCCCTCGAACGAACCAGACGATCGGACGGTCGTATCGTTCAAGCGGATGTAGAAGCGGCGAAGAATGCCATCCGAGCTATCGATGGGTTGATTGGCAAAACCAAAGATAGCTTGTCGAAACTGGGCCGCAGTGGTGCCAGTCAAGTCAGCTATTTCACCGGAGCATACGAGCAATCGATCGAACGGGCTGAAATTATGGCCTTGCAGCTTCGTAGCATCGTGAGGCGAGAAGAGATGGACATGGCGGGTGGATATGCGTTGCTGGAGGCAGCGGCGGCTCTCGAGCGCAAGCTGCCCGCGAGCTACGGTCCTCCTTCGCCTGTCGTGTCTTCTTTCGAGCTTCTGGGTGAGCATTATCTCAAGGATAAGCGTTTCGACGACGCGATAAAGGCATTCTCCGAGGTATCCCCCCGCCTGAAGGAGCGGCTTCGCAATCCTTTACGTCAATCGGCGAGCCTGAAATTGGAGTCGTTCGATCGATGACGATACACTAGGCTGCTATCGTCTTCGAAAGGTTCGCCATGATCCGTCCTCACGATGATGCTCTGCCGTCGCTCCCTGTGCAAACCCTGGTCGCCGCGCGCGTCGTCCCGGTATTGCGTTATAACGACGCGGCCACGGCAGCGTATGCCGCCGAGGTGGCGATTTCGGCCGGATGTCGCGTGATCGAACTGACGTGGACGACGCCAGGCGTACTGGATGTCCTGGCGGCCCTGCGCGACGCCCATGGCCAAGCCATCAAAGTCGGCGTGGGAACCGTACTGGATGCCGCTCAGGCCAACGATGCCGTCAAGGCTGGGGCCGATTTTCTAGTCTCGCCCGGTTTGGTGCCCGACATGGTCGATATCGCCCATGCGGCAGGCGCCCTGGCGCTGGTGGGTGCATTCACGCCTAGCGAGGTTCTGCTGGCGCGCCAGATGAAGGCCGATATCGTCAAAGTTTTTCCCGCCGACTCGGGCGGCCCCGGGCATTTGAAGGCGCTGGCTTCGGTTTTTCCGGACGTGCTGTTTTGCCCCACGGGCGGAGTGACCGCCCAGAATGCGCCGGCGTATTTCGCGGCAGGCGCCGCATTGGTGGGCTTGGGGAGCAATCTGTACGACAAGGCGGCGTTCGCCGCCAAGGACACGGCGGCCCTGGTGGCTCAGATCGAGGCGCTGCTGGTGGCCTTGTCGTCCCCAACCCACACGTGAAGCGAAGCTGGGTGTGTGAGGCGGCCACTTTCAGGTTAGAATACTAGGTTGTCACCCAAATTATGGCCGGTCTTTTATCGTTTGCCGGTTTTCTTATTACTGGAGAATGTCATGGCTGAACGTAAACGCGTGCGCCGCAACACCCTGGAACGCCGTTGCCTGGGCAAGTCGTTCAAGCGCTTGTTCATCAACGCGCCCAAGGGCGTGTTCAAGATGCTGGAAAAGATCAAGCGCGTGTAAATGCCTTGTTTCTTGTCTGCCGCGTGCCTTGGCCGCGTCGGACAATCCGCTCTGCAAAATACCCGCCATCGAGGCGGGTATTTTGTTTTGGGGCCAGGTTTTAGCGGATGCAGTCTAGAGGCAATGTTTGGTGGCCACGCTGAGCAAGCATCTGGTTTCAGGCCGCGTTTCAAGCCATTCGCGCCAGTCCAATGATCGCCACGCCAAGGGTTCTCAGTCGGCGGGGCGATCCGTCAGCATGCCTTCGATATAAGTCATGAACGCGCGGGTGCGCGCCGGAAGCACCGAAGACGGGAACACGGCGAATACGGGTAAGGGCGCCAGCCGCCATGCCGGCAACACCTGAACCAGCCCCAGTCGCCGGGTATGATCGGCCATACCGGGAAACTGGGGAAGACGGACCACGCCTTGGCGCTTCGAGGCGAGTACAGCGGCGACGCTCACATTGTTCACGCTGAGCCGCCCATGAACCGGCACGCGTACATGGCGATTATCGGGACCGTACAGATCCCAGAACGAATCGGAGTCGCTGCTAGTCGTGCGAATGCAGTCCAGCGGTTGCAGGTCGTGAGGTTGCCTGGGCACACCGTGCTGGTTCAGGTAATCGGCAGACGCATAAAGCAGTGTGGGCACCGACGCCAGTTCACGCACCGACATGCCGACCGGGTCGCCCGAGGACACGAGCCGGAGCATCACGTCGAAGCAGCCGCTCGCGGGATCCGGCCGTCTCAGTGCCAGGTCGAACTCGCAGTGGATGCCCGGATAGGCCCGCATGAAGGCTTCCAGGGTGTGGGGCAGCAGCAGCACGGCCAGGCTATGGGTGATGGCCACTCGTAATACGCCGGTCGGCGGGGGCGCCGAGTCGCCCAGGTCTTCGTGCGCCACATTGGCGGCGCCCACCAGCTTGCGGCAGCGTTCGTAGTAGGCGAGACCGGCTTCGGTGAGGCCCAGTCGGCGAGTGCTGCGATTGATCAGCGGCAGGCCGATGGCGCGTTCCAGGTCGCCGATTCTGCGCGATAAGGTCGATACCGGCAGTTCCAGCGCGCGCGCGGCCAGCGTATAGCTCTTGCGCCGGGCGACCTCCACGAAAAGGGGAATGTCGTTCAGGTTGACGGCGGGGGTATCCATGGCGAGGCTCCTCAGCTGCGCATTCTAGCGTCACCTCGCTATACTGGGCCGCATCATGACGCCCACTTTCACGATACTCACGTGTACGTATAACCGGCCCGAGATGCTGGGCAGGGTGTTTGCATCCTTGCAAGCCCAGCGCTGGCACGATATGGAGTGGTTGGTGATCGACGATGGTTCGACCGATGCGAGGGCGGTCGAGCAGGCGCTGGCCACTTGCGCTGCAACTGCGGATTTTCCGATACGTGGGGTGCGTCAGCCGAATGGTCACAAGAAGTCGGCGGTGAATCGTGGGGTGCGCGAGGCGCGCGGCGAGTTACTGATCGTGCTTGATGACGACGACGAACTCGCGCCCGATACGCTGCATCGGCTGCACGACGCCTGGCTGTCGATTCCGTCCGAGCGTCGCGCCCGTTTCGTAGGCGTGACGGGCTTGTGCGCCCGGCCTGACGGGAGCGTCGTAGGCGATCGTTATCCGCGCGATGTGCTGGATTGCACGGCCACCGAGATGCATTTCAAATGGCGCGTCAGCGGTGAGAAATTCGGCTGTCAGCGTACCGAGGTCTTGCGCCGTTTTCCCTATCCCGAGGACGTTCCCGGTTTCGTGCCGGAAAGCCTGGTGTGGTGGGCCATGGCCCGAGCGGGCTATCTCAATCGTTTCGTCAACCAGGTGTTCCGGGTGTATCACCCCACTGCCGTCTCGCTCAGCACGACGTTCAGTGCGGCCCAGCCTCACGCGGCGGGGCTTTATCTGTTGAATTGGCAACTGTTGCAAGCCGAATGGCGATACGTCCGATATGCACCGTGGCGATTCGTGGCCGCTGCCTTGCGTCTGACACGCTATCGGGCCGCTTTGCGACGTAACGATCCGGGGCAGGTGCTGACGGCTTATCCGCTCACACATCCGGTTGGACGGGTGCTGGTAAAACTCCTGTCACCCTTGGCCTACGTGTTGGTCTGGCGCGATCGGATCGGTCGGCGATAAGTATTTGGCCCGATGCTGAGGTACTTTCGCCAAGGCGCGGCCGCCCCTAGGGCTCAAGGCGCGTAAAACGTGCGTCCTGGGGAACAAGGCATTAAAGCGAGCGCCTCAAAACGGACACCGGTCGCTGCTTCAGTGACGATGCGGTGGCGTGGGGTGGATGTGAACGGGCGGCTCCGAGCCGTCGTCCTCATCGTCTTCGTCGTCTTCACCGTCATCCAGATCGTCCTCGCCCATGGCTTCTTCGACCATTGAAAACGGCAGCAGACTGGGCAAATCATCGGTCCAATCGACCTCATCGCCACGATCGTCCAGCTTGACGTAGCGAAACCCTTCCTCTTCCGGGTCGCGCAGTTCGATGGCCCACAGAAAACGGCAGTCGTAGACGGTCTCGTCCAGGTCGTCCAGTCCGCCACGGTTGCCCAGCACGCGAGTGCCTGGGCCGCCCATTTGAACGTGCAGAATGTCGGGGGAATCGACCTCGCCGTCTTGATCGCTGTCGGTTTCGCTTGCCTCGGCGGCGTCTAACGGTACGCCAAAGACGACCCATTCCCGTCCGGCTTCGTTCACGCCCACTTCGGCCAGCACCGCCTGACCCAGATAGGCGCTCAGGGCGTCTGCCGTGGTGGCCAATGCGGTCAGCTCTTCAGCAGAAAACGCGTCGACAGGGGAGGGAGTATCGGAGTGAGCGGACATAGTGATGGCGCGATGTATATCGGCGCAGAGGGAATGAATGACAGGCGCCATTTTACGCACGGCTTCGCCGCCGCCTACAATGACACCCTTTAGTCGTTCACCCGCTTCCCAATAACTGACCTGCACCTATGGCCCAATACGTCTACTCCATGCATCGCGTCGGCAAGATCGTGCCGCCCAAACGGCAGATTCTGCGCGACATCTCGCTGTCGTTCTTTCCGGGGGCCAAGATTGGCGTGCTGGGTTTGAACGGTTCGGGCAAATCCACGCTTCTGAAGATCATGGCAGGCGTCGATCGCGAGATCGAAGGCGAAGCCGCGCCGATGCCCGGCATCAAGATCGGTTATCTGCCTCAGGAACCCGAACTCGATCCGACGCACACCGTGCGCGAGTCGGTCGAGGCCGGCTTGGGCGAAGTATTCGAGGCCCGCAAGCGCTTGGACGAGGTGTATGCCTTGTATGCCGAGCCGGATGCCGATTTCGATGCGTTGGCCGCCGAGCAGGCCCAGTTGGAGGCCGTGATCGAGGCCGCTGCGACCAGCGGATCGGACGACATCGCCCAGCAGATGGACATCGCAGCCGATGCGTTGCGCCTGCCGCCTTGGGATGCCAAGATCGACAAATTGTCGGGTGGCGAAAAACGCCGGGTCGCGCTGTGCCGCCTGTTGCTGTCCAAACCGGACATGCTGTTGCTGGACGAGCCCACCAACCACTTGGATGCCGAAAGCGTCGAGTGGCTGGAGCAGTTCCTGCACAAATTCCCCGGTACCGTCGTCGGAGTGACCCACGATCGTTACTTCCTGGACAACGCCGCCGAATGGATTCTCGAACTGGATCGCGGCCATGGCATTCCCTGGAAGGGCAATTACAGCTCCTGGCTGGAGCAGAAAGACGACCGTCTGAAGCAGGAAGAAGCCACCGAGTCGGCACGTCAGAAGACCATCAAGAAAGAGCTCGAGTGGGTTCGTCAGAATCCGAAGGGTCGGCAGGCCAAGGCTAAGGCCCGCCTGGCGCGCTTCGAAGAGATGTCTTCGCACGAATACCAGAAGCGCAACGAAACCCAGGAAATCTTCATTCCCGTGGGCGAGCGCCTGGGCAATGAAGTGATCGAGTTCAAGAATGTCCGCAAAGCCTACGGCGATCGCTTGCTGATCGACGATTTGAGCTTCAAGGTGCCGGCAGGCGCCATCGTCGGCATCATCGGCCCCAACGGTGCAGGTAAATCCACGCTGTTCCGTATGCTGGCCGGGCGCGAGCAACCGGATAGCGGCGAGGTCGCATTGGGCAAGACGGTACGCCTGGCGTATGTCGATCAGTCGCGCGATTCGCTGGAAGACGGCAAGACCGTATTCGACGCGGTGGCCGACGGCGCCGACGTGCTGACCGTGGGCAAGTTCGAAATGGGTTCGCGTGCTTATCTGGGTCGTTTCAACTTCAAGGGGAGCGACCAGAACAAGCAGGTCGGCTTGCTGTCGGGCGGTGAGCGTGGTCGTTTGCACCTGGCCAAGACCCTGATCGCGGGCGGCAACGTATTGCTGCTGGACGAACCGTCCAACGACTTGGACGTCGAAACCCTGCGGGCATTGGAAGATGCTTTGCTGGAGTTTCCCGGCAGTGTCATGGTCATCAGCCACGATCGCTGGTTTCTCGACCGTATCGCCACGCATATCCTGGCGTTCGAGGGCGATTCGCAAGCCGTGTTCTTCGATGGTAACTATCAGGAATACGAAGCCGACAAGAAACGCCGTCTGGGCGAAGAGGGCGCCAAACCGCGTCGTCTGCGCTATAAGCCGCTGAAGTAAGCCTGTCGTGCGAGCATGGCCCCGGATCGTCGATGACGAGATGGGGCTTTTTTACGTCGTGCCGCACGTGAATCGCCTCGTTGTTGTCCAGATGCGCCGCTTATTTCAAGCCATAAGTTACATATGGTCAGTTGAAAAAGGCGACTAGCAACATCTACAGGGTACTTTCAGGGTAATCCATACCCCTTGACACAGAAAATGGGCAAACCTCACAGCTGAACGCGGCACTTTTTGCCATTCTGAGGGTTCAAATCTGTGACATCGCCGGGGCCCGACACTCACTTGCGTCAGGCCGGGCATCGAAAATGCTAAGGGGTGCATGACGATGCCAGCGGCTTGGCTGACAATATAGGAGTCGATCCATGATGACGAAACGAGTGACTAAGGTTTTTGCGGTGGCTCTGCTGGCAGTGTCGGCAGCCGGATGCTCGACCTGGGACAGCATGAGCTCGCGCCAGAAGGGCGCCGTTGGCGGTGCCGGTCTGGGCGGTGTGGCCGGTGCGGTCATTACCGATGGCGGCATCCTGGGTACCGTGGGTGGCGCTGCCATTGGTGGTGTGATCGGCGATCAGATCGGCAAACGCCGATAAGCAGGTAGCGCCAAGCGCATCAGCGGGTTGCGAAAGCAACCTGCCCGGCTGGGACGTGCCGGGTGACCACGTCCCAACCAAAACAAAACGCCTCTCTTGCATGCAAAGTGCAAGAGAGGCGTTTTGTTCGAATGACCGTCAACAGGCCGATTCGGTTGCCTGACTTGTAGCGCCACTGCCCGACAACGAGGGGCGGCATTTCGATCCCAAACGGGCGATGGCGTCCCGATTTAAAAAAGCAGCGCTGCAATTCCAAACGAGTGGCAGCGCTGCGAATTTCTCAGGCTTTGGCTGTTGGCGCGTTATCGGCCGTTTTGGGCGGGATTTCGATTTTGATATCCAGCACTTCCAGCGTGTCCTGGCGCTCCAGGTTCACCTTGACGTCGTCGAGGTTGATCTTGACGTATTTGGAGATCACGGCCAATAGCTCCTGCTGCAACTGAGGCAGGAAATCGGGCGAATCGTTGCCGCCCCTTTCACGCGCCAGAATGATTTGCAGGCGTTCCTTAGCAACGTTGGCCGTGTTTTTCTTCTGGCCCATCAGGAAGGACAGAAAAGACATATCACTTCCCTCCGAAAATGCGCTTGAGAAAGCTGGGCTTTTGGTAGTCGGTGAAACGCAGCGGTTTCTCTTCGCCCAGATAGCGTGCCACGACGTCCTTGTAGGCTTCGGACACGTCCGAGCCATCCAGATGAATGGCCGGCAAGCCCTGATTCGAAGCTTGCAGCACCGACTCCGACTCGGGAATCACACCGATCATCTTGATGCGCAGGATGTCTTCGATGTCCGACAGCGACAGCATTTCGCCTTCTTCGACGCGCTTGGGATTGTAACGGGTGAGCAGCAAGAACTCTTTGACCGGTTCGTCGCCTTGCACGGCTCGACGCGACTTGGCCGACAAAATGCCCAGGATGCGATCGGAGTCACGTACCGAGGACACTTCCGGGTTGGTCACTACCAGGGCGTCGTCGGCGAAGTAAGCGGCCATCAGCGCGCCCGTTTCGATACCCGCGGGCGAGTCGCATACGATGTACTCGAAACCCATTTCTTTCAAGTCGTTGATAACTTTCTCGACGCCCTCGAGTGTCAGGGCGTCCTTGTCGCGCGTTTGCGAGGCTGGCAGCACGAACAGGTTTTCGCACTGTTTGTCCTTGATCAAGGCCTGGTTCAGGGTGGCTTCTCCCTGAATGACGTTGACGAAGTCATACACCACGCGGCGTTCGCAGCCCATGATCAGGTCGAGATTGCGCAGGCCGACGTCGAAGTCGATGACCGCCGTTTTGTGGCCGCGAAGCGCCAGGCCCGAAGAGAAGCTTGCGCTGGTGGTAGTTTTGCCCACCCCGCCTTTGCCGGATGTCACCACAACGATGCGTGTCATGAGGTCAGAACCTTTTCTTACGATTGAGATGTCAGGAATTAATCGGGACTAATCGTAAAGCAAAATGCCATAACGATACTTTTTCCATTTGTCAGGGCTTCAGGCTTTCGACCCGTAGTGTGTCGCCTTCGAGCCGTACCAGTGTCGGCCGGTTACGCAACTGCGCATCCAGACGCGACTCGACCACCCGGTACACGCCAGCGATGGCCAGCAATTCGGCGTCGAGTTCGGTCGTGAAAATACGTGCCGCGGTGTCGCCGCGTGCGCCCGCCATGGCTTTGCCGCGCAAGGGGCCATAGACGTGAATGTTGCCGTCGGCGATCACCTCGGCCCCCTGGCTGACCATGCCGATGACGATCAGGTCGGTATGACGCGCATACACACGCTGGCCGCTCCGCAAGGGCTTGGTGATGACCAGGGCCGACGACGACTGCGGCGCGCGCGCGGCTGGCGCGCTGGCATCCTGGCCGGGTTGAGCGGCACGTTGCAATGCAGGCGACTCGTTCTCGGCGACGGGGGGCTGCGCCGCCTCAACGGTTGCACTGCCTGCCGGCTCGGATCGAGGCGGCGTATCGCCAGCATCGGTCGTATCGGAGACCGTGCCGGTAGCGATGCCCGTTGCGGCCTGAGTTGGCAGCGGGGCATCCAATGCTTCAGTGGTCACGGCGGCATTGTTCTGTGAAGGCCGCGACGGTGGGGTAGAGAGCTCCACGGTGGCCAAGCCCGCTACCTGCGCGCCGTCGGCATTGCTCGGATGCGTGATCGCGCCGATGACCGGCAAATTCTTGGTCCGCAATGCGCTCACCAATGCGGGCCAGTCGAGCACAGCGTCTACGCGCGAGGCGTCGATGACCACGGGTTCGTTTTCGAACAAGCTGCCCGCATCATGCATGCGCTTATCCAGCGCAGCGGTCAAGGCAGCCAAGTCGGCTTGGTGCAACACCACGCGCACGGCATATAGCGTGGCGCTTTTGAAATCGAGGGCTAAAGAGTCTGTGGTCATTGTCTGCATGTGCCGCACGGGCGTGTCGGCGGCGAATCTGCCGTGGCGCTGCGGGGGAACTAGCCTGCGATGATAACCCGCAATGTCATAGGCCGAGTAGGCATGGCGGGCATGGTCCTTGCCGACACTCGGGTACATCCTCGCATCGGGAGCCCGACATGCCAGACCGAATCGACCGCGACGCTGCCGCGAGCAAACCTGCGCCCGTTCTGGGCAACACGACAATGAGCGAGCAGGAACGGCAGTTGCTCGAGGCCGCTGGCAAGGGCTATGACCCGGCAGTGGGGGCTTTGCCCGACACAGGCGAACCACCCGAGCCAGAAAAGCCGGCACCGGTCACGCGCGGTGCGGAGAAAAAAGGCGATAACGATAAGGCGAAAAAAGCCGAGCACCAGGGTCTGGTTGCGGGAGACACCGCCGTGCCTCCCCTCGATGGGCAGCGCTAGATCAGCCTGCCGCCCAGGAGTCGCGCAGCGTGACGGCGCGGTTGATGACGGGTGCCGCGGGCGTCGAGGTTTTCGCGTCTATGGCGAAGTAGCCGAGACGCTCGAACTGCCAGCGATTACCCACCGATAGATCGGTGCCCGGCTCGATCCAGGCTTGAACCGTCTGCTTCGAATTGGGATTCAGATTGGCGATGAAGTCTCGGTCGCCGCTATCGGGACGGGCGTCGGCGAACAAGCGGTCGTACAGATGAACCGTCGCCGGCACGGCGTCGGCCGCACTGATCCAGGTGATGTTGCCTTTCACCTTGACACTGTCGGCACCCGGCGTGCCGCTCTTGGTGTCGGGCAAGTATTCGGCCTGAACTTCGATGACATTGCCTTCGGCGTCTTTGGTGTAGCCGGTGCAAAGCACCACATAACCGTACTTCAGGCGAACTTGATTGCCTGGAAACAGCCGGAAGTACTTCTTGGGGGGCTCTTCGCGGAAGTCGTCGCGCTCGATCCAGAGTTCGCGGGTGAGCGGGAACTGTCGCTGACCGGCTTGTGGATCGTGCGGATTGATCGGTGCATGGCACAGTTCCCGGCCATCGGCCGGGTAGTTGGTGATCACCAGTTTGACAGGATCCAGCACGGCAACCGCGCGTGGAGCGATCGGGTCCAGATCGTCGCGCAGGGCTTGTTCGAGTAGGCCGTAATCGATGCGTGAGTCGGACTTCGACACACCCGTGCGATCGCACATCAGGCGGATGGCCTCGGGCGTGTAGCCCCGTCGGCGCAGACCTGCCAGCGTAGGCATGCGGGGATCGTCCCAGCCATCGACGTGCCCTTCGCGCACCAGTTGCAGCAGTTTGCGCTTGCTGGTGACGATATAGCTGAGGTTTAGCCGGGAAAATTCGTACTGGCGCGGCAGCGGTTCGGCCAGCAAACCCAGTTCGGCCAAGCGTGCCAGCACCCAGTCGTAGTAGGGGCGCTGATCTTCGAATTCCAGCGTGCAAATGCTGTGCGTGATGCCTTCCAGCGCATCTTCGACCGGATGGGCGAAGCTGTACATGGGATAAATGCACCACTTATCGCCAGTGCGATGGTGGTGAGCGTGACGCACCCGGTACAGCACGGGGTCGCGCAAGTTGATATTGGGGGAACCCATGTCGATTTTCGCGCGCAACACCAGACTGCCGTCGGGGTGCTGGCCGGCCCGCATTTCGCGCAGTCGGGTGAGCGACTCGGCCGCACTGCGATCGCGCCAGGGCGAATTGCGACCGCCTTCGGTTAGCGTTCCACGGTTCTCTCGAATCTGTTCGGCGCTTTGCTCGTCGACATAAGCGTGACCGGCTTGCACCAGCGCCTCGGCGAAGCGATACATATCGTCGAAGTAGTCGCTGGCAAAATACAGATTGACCCCGCCAGCACCCTTCCACGAGAAGCCCAGCCACTGAACGGCCTCGACGATGGCGTCGACGTATTCCTGCTCTTCCTTTTCGGGATTGGTGTCATCGAAGCGCAGATGGCATACGCCGTTGTAGTCCTGCGCCAAACCGAAATTCACGCAAATCGACTTGGCGTGACCAATATGCAAGTAGCCGTTGGGTTCGGGCGGAAAGCGCGTGCGAATGCGTGCCGGGTCGGGCTCGCCCGTCTGCTGGACGGCGGCCGGACCGGGCTGGCCTGCCCAACGCTTATGCTGGAATCGGCCTGCGCGCAGATCGGCTTCGATGATGTGGCGCAAGAAGTTGGAAGGTGCCGCAGGCGTAGGAAGGGGGGTGGTCATGCTTGAAGAGGTCGGATTACGGCCGTAAAAGAGGCATTTTGCCACGTCTGGTACAGTACCGTCGCAAATGCACGAACTCGCTCTACACTACGGGCCATTATGGATATTTCGCTCCTCGCCTGGACGCGCGCCCAGTTCCTACTGAGTCTTGCGTTCTTCTTCTTCTTCCTGGCCCTGACACTGTGTCTGGCGTGGCTGCTGTTGCTATTCAAATGGCGCGCCAGGCGTTCGGGCCAGATCAGTTGGCTGGCCGCCTACCGGTTCTGGGTTCGCATTTTCGCGCTGTCATTCGTTCTGACGCTCGCAGGGTCTGCCGCTGCGCTGTTTCAATTGGGCGGTCTGTGGGCCGGCTTGATGGATCGCATCGGCAACATCGCCGGGCCGCTGCTCGGGTATGCCGTGCTGACCCTGTTCGTCTTCAAGTCGTGCTTTCTGGGGGTGATGCTGTTCGGTCAGCGCAGGGTGTCCGAGCGGGTGCATACCCTGTCGGTTGGCATGGTGGCGGTGGGTTTGACTGCCGCCGTGTTCTGGTTGGCGGTGCTGCTTGCCTGGTTGGACACGCCGCAAGGCGCCCGGCTGTTCGAGGGGCGCTATCAGGTTTTCGACTGGCAAGCCGTGTTGCTGAATCCGTCGTTGGGCTGGCGCATGGGCGCCCTGCTCGCGGGTGCTGCGCTGGGCGCCGCCTGTTTGATGATGGGTGTCACGGGGGTGCTGGCGCTGCGTCGCAAACTGGAAGAGGGCGAACGTCTGGCGTTTCACGCCGCAGTGGTGACGGCACTCGTTGCCGGCGCCATCCAGGTGCCGCTCGCGATCGGCGGATTGGATGTGATGCGGCAGTATTAACCGGCCAAAGCTGCTGCCCTGATGGGGTATTGGCACACGGGCCAGCCCGCCGATCTGGTGCTATTAGCTTGGCCCGATGCGCGCACCGAATCTAATCTGGGTGCGATCAGCATCCCTGGGGCGGGCGCGCATTGGTTGGGAACCGATGCGCAAGGTCAATTGCAGGGCTTGGATAGCTTCTCCGGTATGCGCCCCCCGGTGGCCGTCGCATTCTGGTTGTGGCGAATCGAGATCCTGTCCTGGCTGGTAATCATGATGGCCAGTTGGTGGGCGGCGGTGGCGGGACGCAAGCATCGGTACGATGCGGGCAATCTGCCTCGACCACTGCTGCGACTGTTGGCCGGCGGGCTGAGCCTCGGGGCATTGGTGGCCGTCATGCGTGCGTGGGGCGACGTACTGGGTCGTGCGCCTTACGTCGTTCAGAACGCCGTGACGCAAACCGAAGTCTTGGGCCCGATGCGCCCTGAGAGCGTGCTGGCGGGTACGGTGGGCTATGGCGCGCTGTACCTGCTGCTGACCTTGTCGTTTTTCAGTATGTTGTTTCACGCGGTGCGCTATGGCGTCGTACCGGTGCGGCGAGTCGGGAGGCACCCATGATCGATACCTTGGCCGCATCCATGGGCCTGGCGGCCAGCGAGCCGTCGTTCTGGATGCCTCTGGCGTTCATGCTGCTGCTGTTTCTGGTGATCGCGGCCGGCACCTTGTTGGACGGCTTCGATATCGGCGTGGGCATTCTGGTCGGCATCGCACCGGACGCCGAACGTGGCCGCATGATGAGCCTGCTCAGTCCTTGGCGCGATGCCAACGAGTTCTGGCTGCTACTGGGCTTGGGCCTGTTTGCCGCGGCATTTCCTTTCGCCTGGGGCGTCGTTCTGGGCAAGTTACACGGACCGCTCACTTTGATGGTGCTGGGTGCCATGTTGCGCTCGGTGGCGTTCGAGTTTCGTATTCGGGCGGTCGCTGCCAACAAGCCTCGCTGGGTGTGGGCGTTTTGTCTCGGATCGCTCATGACCGCCATGGGTCAAGGCATGGCGCTGGGCCGCATCGCTACCGGATATCAGACTGTGGCGGGCTATGGCTGGTTCGCCGTGTTCGTCGGACTGTGCGCGGTGGCCACCTATATTCTGCTGGGTGCGACCTGGCTGGTCATGCGGGTTCGTGGCGATCTGCAACGCCGAGCGGCGCTTTGGGCGCGTCACGCAGTACGGTGGACTGCTGCGGGGATGATCGCTATTGCGGTTACCTTGGGTTTGGCCAATGCCGGCATTTTCTGCAAATGGAGCAATTTGGCGCACTTGAGTGTGGCGGTTTCTTTCTGGGTAGGCTTGTTGGCGTTTTTCGTGACGGCCGAGATGGTTCTGGCGCGGCTTCCAGGCCGCTCGGCCACGTTGAGCGCAGTGCCTTTTACCTTATGCGCTTTGCTGGCCGTGATGCTGTTGGGCGCGCTGGGCTTCAGCCTGTTTCCCTACGTGATTCTGGATGACCTGACGTTGTGGGATGCCGCTGCCGCCGACGATTCCTTGCGATTGCTATTGGTGGGCGTGGGCGTGGCTCTGCCGGTAGCGCTGGTCTTTAATCTGCTGGCTTACCGTAGTGTGTTCGGTTTGGCACCGCACGATCCCAAACCCCTGAGCTGACGCTAGGAAGGGTGGCTTGTGGGTCGATCATGCTGATCATCCCGCCGGCACTTACCGCATCGATTGCAGTAGCAGTTGCAGTCATACCCGGGCGCTCTCGTTGGTACGCCCGGGGTGCTGCCGATCACCCGAAGCGATCGTCCTGCGACAGCGGGATCCGCACAGTCACCGCCAATCCACCTGCGGCGGCAGCGCCCAACTCGAGCGTGCCGCCATGGGCGCGGGCAATTGCCTCGCACAAGGCCAGACCCAAGCCGACGTTGCCACTACGCGTGCGTGCATGATCCAGTCGGGCAAAGGGGCGCAGGGCCTCACTGCGTCGTTCGGGTTCAATACCTTGCCCGTGATCGCTGACGCGCAGGCATGCGTGACCGTCGTCTTTCCACAGGGCCACCTCGACCGGCGGTGCGCCGTGGTGCAGGGCGTTACCCACCAGATTGTCCAATAGCCGCGCCAGGGCCACGGCGTCGCCTTGAATCGTGACGGGAGATTCAGTGTGCGCGTGCAGGCTGATGGCGGTGCCCGCCCCGTGCCAGGCAGCCACTCGCTCGGTCAGCCATGTGTTCAAGGGCAGTGCCTCGAACCGATAGGCGCCTGGGTCGGTGCCACGCACGAAGCCGATGAACTGATCGACGATGCGCTGCATATCTTGCACGTCATTGAGCAGCCCGGTCTTGATGCGTGGGTCGTCGGTCATCTCGATGCGTAACCACATGCGCGATAGGGGGCCTTTCAAATCGTGCGGCAGCCCGGCCAGCAAAGTGCGTCGAACCGACTCCGCCTCGGCCAGGGCGTCCAGCATCGCATTGAATCGCTCACCCAAGGCCCGAGTCTCTCGCGGGCCGGCAGGCGCGACCCGCCTGGGTTGGCCGGCAGCCAGTTGATCGGCCGCTGCCGCCAGTTGTGTCAGCGGCCGGGCGACGTTCCAAGAAAAACCTGCGGCCAGGAACAGCAGCACGCCCAAACCCGCCAGCCATACGGCGATGATCGGCATGAAGAAGGGCGGATCCAGTCGCTCGACCGGAATCACCAGCCACTCGCGCAGGAACGGCGTGTCTTCGGCGCCTGGGTTGGGCGCCAGCGAGATGAACACTTCGGGGCGTGGGCCGCGTGACAGCGCCACCCGAGTACCGTCGTTCAGTTGTTGGTTCATGCGTTGAACCAATACGCGCAGATCCTGGCGGAAATTATCGTCGGGCGGCGGTGGCGGGGGGCGGCGGCGCTCGGGCTCGCTGCGCCGCCAGGGGCGTTGTAGCTGGGCTTCGGCCGGCAGCACCCGGGACCACAGCCGCCATTGATTCTGCGAGGCGTTGCGTACGAAATCGGCGCGCTGCTCGGCAGGGATTTGCGAGACCGCTGCCCGCAGCGTGCGGACGGTGGTGACGATGTAATCGAGCGCCACGTCTTCCATGAAGCGGCTTTGATAATACGAGGCTGTTGCCACGGTGGCGCCATGCGCCAGCAGGACGGTCGCCAGTACCAGCAGAATCAGGCGGGCGCGCAGCGATTTCGGCAGCAAGCGCCGCAACCAACGAATCATGGCGAAAACCGGTAACCGATGCCCCACACGGTTTGAATCCATCGCGGTTGTTTTGGATCGACCTCGATGGCGCGTCGGAGACGCAATACGGCGATGTCGATGGCCCGGTCGTTGCGTTCGCCCGAGTCGTCATCGCGAGCAAGCACCAGCAACCGCTCGCGTGAAAGCGGCTTGCCCGGATTGCGCACGAGCGCTTCGAGCAGATTGATCTCGCCACCGGTCAGTTTGACCACCGTCTTGTCGCGAAGCAATTGCCGTTGTGCCGGATCGAACACGAATGGTCCGAAATGAACGGGCGTATCGCGCGTCAGCGCCGACGGGCCGCGCTTGCGCCGCAGTACCGCTTCGATGCGGGCCAACAGCTCACGCGGATCGAAGGGCTTGCCGAGATAGTCGTCGGCTCCGGCTTCCAGGCCGATGATGCGATCCACCGCCTCGTCGCGAGCGGTCAGCAGGACGACAGGAATGTCTTCGCCTTGCTCGCGCAGGCGGCGACAGGCGTCGGCCCCGTCGCCCGATGGCAGCATGCGATCGAGCACCAGCAAGTCCGGGCTGTAGCGCATGATGCGTTCGGGCAGATCGTTGGCATCGGCGGCAAGTAGTGTGTCGTAGCCATGACGGTTGAGATAGTCGGCCAATAGCTGCCGAAGATCGGGATCGTCGTCGACGACCAGCACTTTGGTGTGAGGGGCTTCCATATCCATATCATCTCTGCTTGTGCAGGTCTGGGCAAGGCCGGCGAAATCATTTGAAATCGCCACACGCTTGAAACATCCAGTGGCAGGGTGTTGTGCTTCTGTCTCAACAAGACTTTTTGTGCCCGGCTTAAGGCTTTACACTTTTCCCATGAATGCTGTTTTACCGTCGCTGCTGGCTGCGCTGGGCCTGTTCGCAGGCGCGGTGACCGCAGGCCATGCCGCTGCGCCGATCAAGGCCGGTGGTGACGTCGTCATGCCCGATGCGTCGGCATACTGGCCGACCCGGCCCACTGTGCAGGCCGGTGGCTTGAATCGTCTGGCGCCGGTCGAAGCGATGCCTGTTCAGCCGATCGCACCCGTGGCCATGAAGGTCGAATCGCCGCTGGCCACCGAGTGCGCGGCCGCACTGGACGAGGCGGGCAACATCAGCACCGCCCAATGGGATATGTCTGACCCGTGGATGCGCCTGCTGGCCGAAACATGCGTTCAATGGGCGATCGATCGGGCTCACGCCGTGCCGACGCCCGATCCCGTCTATGCCTTCGGCTTGCAGTGGTCCGACCGATTCACACCGTCCCGCCTCGGGTTGACGCCTTATCGGCCCGTACGCAAGCAGGCCAAGTTGGCTGCCCTGCCCTCAACGGGTGGCACCCGCTACAACGCGCGCAACATCGTCGTGCAGCAGTCAGACGGCTTGTCGCTCTCGCTGGGCAGTTCGCTCACCCGCGCGCCCGCCTGGAGCGACGCGGCCCGTTTGAGCGGCGTACAACTGTCCAACTGGGGGCAAAGCCAGGGCGGGGTGCTGACGCCCGGCTCGTGGGGATATTCGACTTCGTTCGGCGTGCTGGATTACACCGACACCGCTGCCACCTCCGGCAACCTGCATGCTGGTGGGGCCGCGGGCAGCACCAGCTTGCGTTACGGTGTCCTGCCGGGTTGGACCCTCGAAACCTATGCCGAAAGCGGCCCCGCATTGAGCACGATGGGCGTGGGATCTGCTACCCAGGTCGGCCCACTGGGCACGCTGCGGGTGGGCGCCACGGAAAGCGAATACGAGTCGCGTACGGCCACGCGTACCCGCCTGGGCTATAGCGTGACTATCGCCGAAGCCGTCAACGTGGGCTATACCAACGAGCAGATCGGCGCGGGTTACAACGACCTGTCGGATTTTCGTAGCGGGGCCGCAGCCACCGATCAGGTACGCAATACGTTTTCGGCAGGCGTGCCACTGGGGCGCTTAGGTACCTTGACGGGCACCTATGCCGGTCTGCGCGGTCAAACGGGCATGGTCGAGCGCCGAGTCGGTCTGGCGCACGACCTGGCTTTGTCGCGTTCTGTAGGCTTGGGACTGGCCGCCGATCGTGACACCATCTCTGGCGATTATGCGATGCGGATGAATCTGCGCATGCCGGTCGATACCTTCCTGGGCCACCTGCGGCTGCCATCGTTTTAGCGCACTTGCCGGGCGGGCGACAGTCTGTGGCTTAAAATCCGCGGATGACCTTGCCCCACTTCTCGCGCCATGGCTGATTCCAAGCCGCTGCATATCCTCAAACACGTATTCGGCTACGACAATTTCCGGGGCGATCAGGCCGCCATCGTCGATCGTGTCATCAATGGCGGCGATGCTTTGGTGCTGATGCCCACGGGCGGCGGTAAGTCCTTGTGCTATCAGGTGCCGGCGCTGGTACGCGAAGGTACCGGCATCGTGGTGTCGCCGCTCATCGCACTCATGCAGGATCAGGTCGATGCCCTGCTCGAACTCGGGGTCAAGGCGGCGTTTCTGAATTCCACCCAGGATTGGCGCGAAGCGCGCGCGGTCGAGCAGGCGTTCGTCGAAGGTCGGCTCGATTTGCTGTACGTGGCGCCGGAACGGCTGCTGACCGATCGGTGTCTGCAACTGTTGGACCGTGGTCGTATTGCCTTGTTCGCGATTGACGAAGCCCATTGCGTGTCGCAATGGGGGCACGACTTCCGTCCAGAATATCTGGGCTTGTCCATGCTGCACGAGCGCTGGCCCGACGTTCCGCGTATTGCGCTCACGGCCACGGCCAATGCCGACACTCGCGTCGAGATCGTCCAACGCCTGGCGCTCGAACAGGCCGAGCAATTCGTCTCCAGTTTTGATCGGCCCAACATCCGCTATCGTATCGTCGAGAAGAAAGAGGTCAAGCGTCAGTTGCTTGATCTGATTCGTACCGAACACTCGGGCGAGTCTGGCGTGGTGTATTGTCTGTCGCGAGCCCGGGTCGAAGACACCGCCGAATTCCTGGCCTCTCACGGCATCAACGCCTTGCACTACCACGCCGGTCTACCGCCTGCGATGCGAGCCGAACACCAAGCGCGATTCTTGCGCGAGGACGGCGTGGTCATGTGCGCGACCATCGCATTCGGTATGGGCATCGACAAACCCGACGTACGCTTCGTCGCGCACATCGATCTGCCCAAATCGGTCGAGGGCTATTACCAGGAAACGGGTCGGGGCGGGCGTGATGGTCTGCCGGCAACGGCCTGGCTGGCCTATGGTCTGCAAGATGTCGTGCAGCAACGCCGCATGATCGACGAGTCGCCTGGCGACGATAGCTATAAGCGCCGCTTGGGCCAACAGTTGGATGCCATGCTGGGGCTGTGCGAGACGGTGACGTGCCGGCGGGTACGCCTGTTGAATTATTTCGGTCAAACCATCGCGCCTTGTGGCAATTGCGACGTCTGTCTCGATCCCCCGGAGGCATGGGATGGCACGGTCGCTGCGCAGAAGGTGCTGTCCGCGGTCTATCGCTTGTGGCGTGAGCGTGGCCAACGCTATGGCGCGGGTCACATCATCGACGTCTTGCGCGGCAAAGTCACCGAACGGGTCACTCAGTCGGGACACGACACACTGAGCGTGTTCGGCGTGGGGGCCGATCTATCGGACACTGCTTGGCGGGCCGTGCTGCGCCAGTTGTTGGCGCAGGGTCTGCTGGCCTTGGACCACGAAGGGTTCAATACGTTGACGCTGACCGAAGACAGTCGCGCGGTGCTCAAAGGCGAACGGCAATTGATGTTGCGCCGAGAGTCCGAGCGTAGCGCACGCGGCAGTCGCACCAGCACCCGAGCCAAGCCTGCCCGCGTCGAATTGCCGCCCGAGGCCGAGCCCGTATTCGAAGCCTTGCGCGCCTGGCGCGGCGAAATCGCCCGCAGTCACGGCGTGCCTGCTTACGTCATCTTTCATGACGCGACGCTGCGCGATATTGCCCTGGCGGCGCCCGATTCTTTGGACGCGTTGGCGGAAATCAATGGCGTGGGTGCGCGTAAGCTGGAGGCCTATGGCGCCGATATTCTTCAACGCGTGACCCGTCCGCTGGTTTGATAGCGGTCATCGCGTTACCCCAGTCGAGCTGAGGAAGCGCCTCTGTAGGCGTTTTAGGAGGCGTTTCAGGCGATTGGTTCACGGGCGAGCCGCAAGCGATTCGACGACTGGTGAGCCGTGCATCGAGTCACTCGAACAAATCGCCGGCCAGTCCGCGTGCCGCGCCCGGTGCCGTCAGGCCCAGGTGCCGCCATGTGGTTTGCGTCGCCATGCGGCCACGCGGCGTTCGTTGCAGATAGCCGTGCTGGATCAAGTAGGGTTCGATCACGTCTTCGATGGTGTCGCGCTCTTCGCCGATGGCAGCAGCCAGGCTATCCACGCCCACGGGGCCGCCGTCGAATTTGTGAACGATGGCATCCAGCAGCTTGCGATCCATCAGATCCAGCCCCTGTGGATCCACTTCCAGCATGGCCAGCGCAGCCGAGGCCACTTCATCAGTAATGCGGCCCTGTGCCTTGACCTGCGCATAGTCCCGCACCCGACGCAGCAATCGATTTGCGATACGTGGCGTGCCACGCGAGCGTCGCGCCACTTCCATCGCACCGTCGGGCGTGATGTCGGCCGCCAACAAGCCGGCGCTGCGGGTGACGATACGGGTCAGATCCTCGCTGCTGTAGAACTCCAGTCGCGAGACGATACCGAAGCGGTCGCGCAGCGGATTGGTCAACATGCCGGCTCGCGTCGTGGCGCCCACCAGCGTGAAAGGTTGTAGGTCGATCTTGACACTGCGCGCTGCCGGGCCTTCGCCGATCAGAATGTCGATCTGAAAATCTTCCAGGGCCGGGTAGAGGATTTCTTCGACCACCGGCGACAGCCGATGAATCTCGTCGATGAACAACACGTCGTTCTTTTCGAGATTGGTGAGCAGTGCCGCCAGATCGCCGGGGCGTTCCAGCACCGGGCCCGATGTCTGACGCATCTGCACGCCCATCTCATGGGCGATGATGTGTGCCAGTGTGGTCTTGCCCAAACCCGGGGGGCCGAACAACAGCACATGATCCAGGGATTCGCCGCGTTGGCGGGCGGCGGCGATGAAGATCTCCAGTTGTTCGCGGGCACGATGCTGGCCGACATACTCGGCCAATGCCTTGGGCCGAAGCGCGCGTTCGATCGATTCTTCGTTGGGCGAGCTGGTTTGCGGGGCCACCAGGCGTTCGCCTGATGACCGTGCGGAGAGGGAGTCGGACTGGATGGCCATGGGTCAGATCGTACACCAGCGCAAGCGGCGCGGCGGCTTATCGCACCAGTGCTTTAAGCGCCAATCGAATGCCGTCGGACACCGAAACGTTCTCGGGCAAGGTGCGCAACGCGGCTGCCGATTCCTTGTCGTTATACCCCAGGGCCATCAGCGCATTCAAGATGTCGGCCTGATCGTTGTCCACGGGTTGCGCCGCCGCACCAATGTCGGCGCCCAGTTTGCCGCGCATTTCCAGCAACAGGCGTTCGGCGGTTTTCTTGCCGATGCCGGGCACTCGCATGAGGCGACCCGCTTCTTGCAAGGTGATGGCCTGGGCCAATTCGGCCACCGACAGTCCCGACAGCACCGACAACGCGGTGCGCGCGCCGATCCCGCTGACCTTGATCAGTTCGCGAAACGCGGCACGTTCGTGCGGCGTCGCGAATCCGAACAGAATATGTGCGTCTTCGCGCACGGTGAGGTGGGTGTATAGCGAGACTTGCGCGCCGATGTCGGGCAGGCCGTACAGCGTGCTCATGGGCACGTCCACGTCGTAGCCGACGCCCCCGACGTCGATGCACACGTTGGGCGGAAGTTTCTCGATGAGTTTCCCGCTGATTCGACCGATCATGTCATGGGTTCACTAATAAATGATTAAGTGTGGGCTGCTTACGCGACCAATCGACCGGCTCGTATACGTACGCCTCGACCGGGCGCCGCATCCTTATCGCTCAAGCGCAACAGCAGCGGTGCGACGTGGGCATGGCAGATCGCGCAGGCCAAGGCGTCGGCCGAGTCGGGTGCAGGCATGCCATTGAGGCGCAGCAGGCGCTGGACCATGGCCTGCACCTGCTCCTTGGCCGCGCGTCCGGTGCCGACCACCGATTTCTTGATCTGCAAAGCCGTGTATTCGGAGACATCCAGATCGCAATCGGCCAGGGCACACAGCGCGGCACCGCGAGCCTGCCCCAGCAACAAAGTCGAGGCCGGATTCGTGTTCAAGAACACGATTTCCATGGCGGCCACATCGGGTTGGGTGTCGCGTGCGACTTCGCGGATATTGTCCAGGATGACTTTCAGCCTGGCGGCCAAGGGTCGGTCGCTGGGCACGACGATCGTGCCGCTGGCGACATATTGCATACGTGCGCCTTCGACATCGATCACACCGAAACCGGTTCGGCGCAGGCCAGGATCGATGCCGAGAATACGCATCAGTGACGGAAGTGGCGAGTGCCGGTCAGAACCATGGCGATGCCGCGCTCGTCGGCGGCCGCGATCACTTCGTCGTCGCGCATGCTGCCACCCGGCTGGATGACGCAGGTCGCACCTGCATCGACCACCACGTCCAGGCCATCGCGGAACGGGAAGAACGCGTCCGACGCCACGGCCGAGCCTTGCAGTGTCAGGCCGGCGTTCTCAGCCTTGATGGAGGCGATACGAGCCGAATCGATACGGCTCATCTGACCTGCGCCGACGCCCAGCGTCATGCCGCCGCCGACGAACACGATGGCATTCGATTTCACGTACTTGGCGACTTTCCAGGCGAATTTCAAATCCTGCATCTGTTGCTCGGTCGGTTGCACCCGGCTCACCACATTCAAGGCCGAGTCGGGCACGGCAAAGGCATCGGGCGTTTGCACCAGCCAGCCGCCACCTACTCGTTTGACGTCGAAAGCGTTCTGGCCGCTGCCTGCGGGCACGACCAGCACCCGAACGTTCTTCTTGGCGGCCAGGACGGCCAGGGCGGCATCGTCGTAGGCCGGCGCCAGCAGCACTTCCAGGAACTGCCCGCTGACCGCTTCGGCGCAGGCGGCGTCTACCGGATGATTGAAGGCGATGATGCCACCGAAGGCCGACGTCGGGTCGGTCTGGAACGCCTTGCGGTAGGCCGCCAGGCTATCTTCGGCCACAGCTACGCCGCACGGGTTGGCGTGCTTCACGATGACGCAGGCGGGGGCGTCGAACGTGCGCACGCACTCCCAGGCCGCATCGGCGTCGGCGATGTTGTTATAGGACAGTTCCTTGCCCTGAATCTGCTGATAGCTGCCCAGCAGCCCGGCGGGTTGGCCGCGATCGGTATAGAACGCGGCGGCTTGGTGGGGGTTCTCGCCATAACGCAGGGTTTGGTGGCGGTCCAATTGAAGCGTCAGCGTGGCGGGCCAGGGCGCGCGCTCGGGGGCGGTGTCCTGGGCGGGCTCGGCTTCGGTCAAGCTGGTCAGGTAGGCCGCGATGGCGCCATCGTAGGCTGCGGTGTGGGCATACACCTTGGCGGCCAGCGCCAGGCGCAAACCGTAGGACGGTTCGCCTAGCGGGCCGTCGATATCGGCCAGCACGCGGGTGTAGTCGGCCGGATCGATCACGACGGTCACGCCGCCCTCCGGCGTGCCATGGTTTTTAGCTGCTGCACGCAGCATGGCCGGGCCACCGATGTCGATATTCTCGACGGCGTCGGCGAAGGTGCAAGCCTCGCGGGCAACCGTTTCGCGGAACGGGTACAGGTTGACCACCAACAGATCGATACGGTCGATGCCGTGTGCCTTCAGGGTGTCCAGGTGCTCAGTGCTATCGCGACGCGCCAGCAGGCCGCCATGAATCTTGGGGTGCAGTGTCTTGACACGGCCGTCCAGGATTTCGGGCGAGCCGGTATGGGCCGCCACTTCGGTCACCGTCAAGCCCGACTCGGCCAGCAATTTTGCCGTGCCACCGGTCGACAGCAAGCGTACGCCGCGTGAGGCGAGTTCGCGGGCGAATTCGACGATCCCGGTTTTATCGGAGACGGAGAGCAGGGCAGTTTGTAAGGTCATGACAGAGAGGCTTCGTAGGGCGAAGAAATAAGAAAGGGGAAAAGGGGGGTGGTGCGCCCGACCGGGCGGTCGGTCAGGATTGAAGATTGTGTGCGAGCAGTTTCTTGCGCAAGGTGTTGCGGGTCATGCCCAGCATCTCGGCGGCGCGCGATTGATTGCCGTTGGCGCGGGTCATGGCGGCCTCCAGTACGGGGCGCTCGACACAGCGCATCACCATGTCCCACATATCGCGCGGCTCGGAATCGCCCAGATCGTCAAAATAGCGATCCAGGCTGGCGCGAACACAATCTTCCAATACTTCTTGTTTGCTCATCTTAATTCGTCGAATAGTTCAATACAGTCCGTCATGCCGCCAGGAGGGCGGACGAGACGGGCAGCGCCGATCCGGTGCGTTCCAGTTCGTCGAACCAATCGCGCACGGCCAGCCACTGGTCGTGGGTCGATTCGATGCGGTTCATGACGTCGCAGAATGCTGCGGCCCCGGGCAGGGCGCTGACATACCACCCAATGTGTTTGCGTGCCGAGCGCACCCCGACCGACTCGCCGTAGAAGCGGTAGTGATCATCGAGATGTTCGAGCAGCAGGCCGCGCATTTCGGCATAGCTGGGTGGCGCCAGATACGTGCCGGTGCGCAGGTAATGATCGACTTCGCGGAACAGCCAGGGGCGGCCTTGAGCCGCTCGACCGATCATCACGCCATCGGCGCCAGTGTAGTCTAGAACGTGACGTGCTTTCTCGGGCGAGTCGATATCGCCGTTGGCGATGACGGGAATTGAGGCTACCGCCTTAACTGCTCGGATGGTGTCGTACTCGGCATGACCGGTATACAGATCGGCACGAGTGCGCCCATGCAGCGCCAGGGCGCTGATGCCGGCGTTCTCGGCCAGTGCCAGGATGCGTAGCGCGTTACGGTTATCGCGATCCCAGCCCGTCCGTGTCTTGAGCGTGACGGGCACGCCCAGGGGTGCACAGGCTGCCACGACGGTATCCAGAATGCGTGCGACCAGATCTTCATGGCGCAGCAGCGCCGAGCCGGCCGCGACCGCGCACACCTTTTTGACCGGGCAGCCCATGTTGATGTCGATGATGCGTGCGCCCTTCGCGATGTTGAAGCGGGCGGCTTCGGCCAGCATGTCCGGGTCGGCGCCAGCGATTTGCACGGCCACCGGCGCGATCTCGCCCGCGTGATCCAGACGACGCGATGTCTTGACGCTATTCCACAGTTTCGGATTGCTGGCGGCCATTTCGGACACGGCATAGCCAGCGCCCAAGCGCTTGCACAGTTGACGGAAGGGACGGTCGGTCACCCCCGCCATGGGGGCGACGCACACGTTGTTGGGGAGAGTCCAGGGGCCGATACGCATGGAAGGGATTTTACCCGCCATGATATGGCCCCAATTGATGCGATTGGGTGTGTGTGCCGATTCGCAACGATGAAGGAGAAACTATGTATATCCGATCCGACCGTCGATGACCGGTGGCTTGAAACCTAAGTGCGGGTGCCGTACAACAAATGCCGGGCCAATGGCGCGCGCAACCGCGCACTGGCGTCGAGCGCCAGCAAGGCTGCCCCGCAGGCATGTTCGAGCGGTGCCCAGCCGGTCGCAAACACACGCGGTAGCAGATCGGTCACGCCACCGGTAATCCAGCGGTCGGCCATCCGCCGCCGGGAATACGTCGCCAGTGCTGTGGGGATGGCATCGCTGGTGTCATTGGCGCCATGCGCCAATGCGGGGGCGAGGGCAGTGGCCAACTGGACGGCATCGCGTAAGCCCAGATTCAAGCCCTGACCGGCGACAGGGTGCAGCGTCTGGGCTGCGTTGCCGATGGCCACGATACGGCCATCGACCAAGGTGCTGCGGGCTTTCAATGACAAGGGAAACACGTGACGCGCGCCGTGCAAACTCAGACGACCAAGGCGCTCGCCAAACGCGTCTTGCAGCGCAGCCACGAAGGCGTCGTCCGGTAGGTTGCGCAAATGGTCGGCGGTGCCCGGGCGGCAGCACCACACGACGGAGTACTGATCGACGCCTTGCGGGTGAGGCAGCAAGGCCAGGGGTCCTTCCTGGCAGAAGCGTTCATAGGCCCAGCCGGGTCGGGACTGCGATGCGCGAACGGTAGCCAGCAAAGCGTGCTGATCGTATTCACGCACGATACCCGCCTGGGGCATGCCATCGGCTAACACGGCGACGCGTGTGCGAATCGGACCCCCTCCCGTGCTCACCGCGATGCCACTGGCCGCGTTGATGACCTGCTCTGATGCAACGGCCGGGTGGCGAACGATGTCACTCGACCGGGCTCGCTCGTTCAGCGCTTCGAGGAGATCGGCATACGCCACCGTATAGCCCAGCGCGGGCACGTCGAAATCGGTATGACGGATATGGGTGCGACCGAGCCGCCCTCGCTGGGAGACGTGAATGTCGTGGATGGCCGACGCATGCGCGGGCCACGCGTGCAAACGATCCAGCACCTGACGCGTGCCGTAGTTCATGGCCAGGGTGCGCGGATCGTGCGAGTCGGACGTCCGCGCAGAGGGCAGGGTGCCAAACAGGGCGATACGGCCAGGCTCGGGCGCGGTTTGCGCCAGCAGGCAGGCGATGGCAATGGCGACGGGGCCAGCCCCGATGACGGCAACATCATGATCGAACGACATCGGGCTATTTTACCGTTGGCGCGCTGCTTCGGGGCGATCGAAGCCTCTAC